>Ga0334722_10000001_pt1 | contig 576334 bp, 691 predicted proteins | sample C3_bottom_MG_FD_207210 | JGI IMG/M metagenome (GOLD analysis project Ga0334722, IMG submission 207210) | Sediment microbial communities from Yellowstone Lake, YNP, Wyoming, USA - C3_bottom | ecosystem: Environmental > Aquatic > Freshwater > Lake > Sediment | place: USA: Wyoming | collected... | reverse complement strand
TCCACCTCCTGCCATTCAGTAGGGTCCTGGACTTCGCCGTCGGATGCCTGCCGGTCTCCCTGATGACGGCCTCGGCGGCGGCGCGGAGCATCTCCAGGCTGAACGGCTCCAAGATCACCCTCAGCCCATCCGCCACCAGCCACGCCGGCAGCGACGAGCCTGGGCCGTGGGCCTTCAGCCACGCGTTGGCGGCGCCCCATGTCTTGCCGTCCGGCAGGTGGAGGGTCCCGGATTCCTCCGTCGGCGGCCTGCCGGTCTCCCTGATGAAGGCCTCGGCTGCTGCGCGGAGCATCACAACGCTGAACGGCTTCTTGGCCTCGGCCAGTCCTTCCTTCACGAGCCATTGGAACAGCGAGCCGTGGCCGTTCGCCTTCAGCCACCTGTCGGCGCTGCTCCACCTCCTGCCATTCAGTAGGGTCCTGGACTTCGCCGTCGGATGCCTGCCGGTCTCCCTGATGACGGCCTCGGCGGCGGCGCGGAGCATCTCCAGGCTGAACGGCTCCAAGATCACCCTCAGCCCCTCCGCCACCAGCCACGCCGGCAGCGAGCCTGGGCCGTGGGCCTTCAGCCACGCGCTGGCGGCGCCCCATGTCTTGCCGTCCGGCAGGTAGAGGGTCCCGGATTCCTCCGTCGGCGGCTTGCCGGTCTCCCTGATGAAGGCCTCGGCGGCGAGCCTTAGCTCCGCCAGATCCCACCCCGCGAACTGCCTCTCGACGGCCTCCCTCAGCTCCGTCATGCGCGCTGCCGTCATGGGGTGTTCCGTGGCGAACATCCCCTTGGCGACGGTGATGATGGCGACGCCGTATTCCCGCAGCGCCTCCAGGTCCAGCGAATGCCCGGTGGCGAGCATCGGGTGCGGCGGGTTCCGGGCCGCGCCTTCGCCCGTGCCGTGAACCGCCCCCGCGATGCGCGCCAGCCCGGCGACGACGGCCGTGAGGCAGTCCTCCTCCTGGATGCCGGACTTGGCGGAGAGCCAGCCCGTGAGCGCCTGGAGGATGAACTCTGGGTCGGTGCCCGACCGCAGGAGCCTGACCGCAGCCTCGTTGAACTCGGCGAGGGTGACCGGGTCGCGGAGCGCCGTCGCGGCCGGGTCCGGCGACTCCCTCGGCCCCACCGGGCTGGTCACTTGCGCGTCGATGCACAGCATCGTGGCCAGCGCCGCGTTTTCCCGGTCCGTTATCAGCTCCAGCGTCTGCGGGTCGCCCGTCGTGACCGGGCCCCAGATGTTCACGTATTCGCACTTATCCTTCTCGTCGCGGAGGAGCCTGCCGAGCCGCTGGACGATCCTGCCGACGAACTTCGGCGGATCGAGATCGATGGCCAGCTCGGCGTACGGGAAGTCCACCCCCTCGTCGAACACCTTGCACGTCACGACCACGTCGACGGCCCTCATCTCGTCGCCGGACATGGCCGCCCACTCCCTCACGGCCCTCTCCCTGTCCCCGACGAACAGCTTCACACTCAGGCCGAGCCTGCGGGCCTCTCCCGCCACCCAGCGCGGGGGCACGGCCCTGTACGCCGGGCGATCGCACGGCGCCGTGAACACGATCGCGGGGCGCAGGCGCCCGGCCTTCTTCGCGGCGGCGATCGTCTTGAGCAGGCGCGTGACCTCGCCCTTGCCGCCGCGCCAGTCCCCCAGGACGACCGACCCGTACGAGACGCCCCGGAGCTTCCGCAGGATGTCCCTCATGTAAAGGTCGAGCGGGCAGAAGAATGTCTCGAACTTGTTCTCGTGATCCGCGTGGTTGAGGCTCCGGCGGTCGCGGCGACCGGGCGTGGCGGTGAGGATTGTCACGCCCGCGCACCCCGCGTCGAGCGCCTCACGCTCGACGTCGCCGAGATCGGTGGAGTCATCGTCGCCGTCGTACCACGGCTGCGCGAGGTGGTGCCCCTCGTCGTAGTACGCGTGGACGTTCCGCATCACGCCTGGCTGCGGCGCGCCCGGATCGCCGAGCGCCTTCGCCCACGCTGCGTGGCTCACGAGCATCATGCGCCCGGCGAGGCTCGACGATGCTGGGTCGTTCAGCCAGGCGCGGATGCGCCCAACCTTGGTCGGCATGTCGCCGTCCCCCTCGTCGGCCGGGTCGCCGCACAGGTCGTGCGCGGGGTCGAGCTTCGCCATCACTCCGCCCTGGAACTCATCGAGGTCGCAGCACAGCCCGCCGGAGAAGCCCCTGCCTATGGCCAGCTTCGGGATGAGGATGGGGAACTTCAAGTCCGGGTTCGCGGCGGCGCGGCGCATGATGTCGCGGAGCGTGAAGTAGGATTTTCCCCAGCCGGGCGGGGCGGCCACCATGACGAAGTCCTTCCCCTCGACCCACGCGAACGCCGCCCGCTGGCACTTGCAGTCCGGCGTCGGGGCGGGCAGCCAGCCCGGCGGGCCTGCGCCCGCCGGGTCGCACAACCGACAGCCGAGCGGGTGCCGGACGGGACCGCGCGGCGCGAAGTACGGCGGTCCGCCCGCCGCCGCCGTGACAGGGGGGTGAAGGGTTATGGGCCTGTCAAAGTTCCATGCCTTCGCCGCCCTGAATGTCGCCGCCCTGAATGTCTTTGCCCTCGGCCTCATTTTCGTTCTCCGTCTTGGGTGGCACCTTAGCCTGATGCCTACGGAAAGTGTGGCCGCTCCGGAGGAGCGGCCGATAACCACAGTGGAACGACCGGGGACCGCTTTATTTCGTCTTTCCGGCGGACGCTGGCACATGAGCACGAGCTGCGGGGGCGGGGTCCCGCGCCGTTGCAGGAGTTCTACGAGGGGCCTAGCCGGGTGACGGGGCTAGGGAGGGGCCCCCGCGGTATAATGCGCCGCCCGAGGGCGGCGGGGGAGGACGACATGGGCGTGCCGGCGACGAAGAGGTGGCGTGAGGCGGGCGGGCGGCTGTGCCACGACGGGGACTGCCTGTTCTGGGGCGAGCGGCTCTGCACCTGCGGCCTGATCCACCACGTCCAGTTCTTCGCGGGGGAGGACGACGGGGCCGCCGCGGCCTACGCCGAGGAGTGGGGCGCCCACGCGAGGACCCTCGCGAAGCTCCCCGGCCCGGACGAGCGCGACGCGTGCCATGTCCGCTGCGGGGAGTGCGAGAGGCTCCGCAGGGCCGAGTGCGACAGGCTCCTGATGGAGTGCTTCGGCCCGAAGGGCGGCCCGCGCGGTGAGGCGCGGGGCGGGCCGCCCGCCGCCCACCCGAACGACGCCGGAGACTTGTCCCGGTTTGAGGGCGAAGGCGGCTTGACGAACGGGTTCTGATCGCGGAAGGGGGCATCGGGATGGCCAAGACTTTCGACGAGCTCGCGCGGCGGACGACGACCGCCGCGACCCGGAGGAGGGCCGCCAAGCGGACCCGCGAGCTGCTCGCCGCATCGACTGGCCGGCTGTTCGTGGGGACATGCAGGCGCTGCGGGGCCGGCTACGTCGCCGCCGACCTCCTCGGGACGCGGCAGACAGCCTGCCCCGGGTGCCGGACGGGGGAAATCGCCTGGAACGACGCGGAGACCCTCGTCCGGATCGACGGCCACCAGCCGCAACCGCCGCCCGCGGAGGCCCCGCGCAACATGGCGGGCGCGCCCGCGGACCTGACGGACGCCGCCCTGGGCGAGGTCCACGACATGGTCGACGCCCTGCTGTACGCCGGGGAGTGGCCCGCCGTGGAGGCGATCCTAAGCTGGTGTTCCCGCCGCTCGTGCACGCGAACGATCCAGGGGTGGCTGACGGCGCCCACCGACAAACTCCTCGCCCTCCTGACCGCCACCGCCCCCGCCAAGTCGAGGCTCCCCGGCCGCGCCGCGTTCCTCGCCGAGGTCCGGTCCGCCTTGGGGGCCAGGGGCGAGGACGAGGCCCGGCTGCTTGGGGGGCTGGAGTAGCATGCCGCTCACGGCCAAGGAAGTCCGAGGGGGCCGGGCCAGGCGGGCCTGCGCCCTCCTGCGCAGGTGGCTGTGGTGCTCGTGGCGGCACGGGCGCGACCGCTGCTACCCCAGGGTCGACATCCCCGAGGGGGAACCCGGCTCCCGGCATTGGCACTGCGCCAAATGCCATCCATGCGGCGAGATATTCGACATCATGGAGAAGCTGCACGACCAGGGATGTAGAACCGAAGGTTCCGAAACGCAGTCCCAGGTTGCAAGGCGGAGGGCAGCCCCGATGACGCGCGGGATCGACAGGAAGGCGATCGCCGCCGCGAACCCCAAGGTCGACTTGGCCAAGGCCGAGGAGGCCGTCGCGCTCAGCGGCTGGCTCAGGGAGGCCCTCGCGCCCCTCCGCGCGGCCAGGGAGGCCCTCGCGCGCCTCCGGACGGCTCGGAGGGGGAGGGGGAAGGGGGCCGCCCCGCAGGGGCGGCCCGTGCCCTAACCGCCCCGGAAAAAAACGGCGTGCGCCACCCCCGTCGGGTGCCGGCGCAGGCCGTTGGCGCAAACGCTACCAGTACCCGCCGGCCGAGCTTGACCCGTGGCGCCCGGCCGCGTAGCATCGGGGAGGTTGACGATGGGACGGAAGCCAAGGACGCACTGCCCAAAATGCCTCAGACGGCTGTGCCGGCTCGGATACTGCACCTACTGCGGATGGGCGCCGCCGCAGAAGCGCCCCCGCGTCCCGGAGAGAAAGGTCGAGGAGGGCAGCGGCAACGTGTTCGCGGACTTGGGGCTGCCGGACCCCGAAAGGCGGCTCGCCGAGGCGGCGCGGCGGCTGCGGCAGGAGAGGCGTTAAACTACGACTAAGGGTGTTTTCGACCCTTAGAAGGAGGAAGGACCGTGAAGGAACATCAGGCTTTGATATCGTGCGTCGCCGCGGCGCTCACCGCCGCCGGCGCGGGGTTCGCGTTCCTGGGCCACTTCATGCCCGCGCGGCCCAGCCCGGTCGTTTTGGTCCAGCCGGACCAGGCTGATCCTGAGGCCATCCCCCGGGCGGGCGGCGCGCAGCCGCCGGAAACCACATCCGCCCCCAAGCCGAGCACCCAAGCGCAGCCGCCGGAAACCACATCCGCCCCCAAGCCGATCGTCCAAGCGCAGCCGCCGGAAACCACATCCGCCCCCAAGCCGAGTACCCAGACGCCGCCGCCCAGGCCCGCCGGCGAGGAGGGCGTGCAGGTGCTCACCCGCGGGCCGGTGCACGAGGCGTTCGCCGAGGCGGTCACGTTCGACCCCGAGCCGGGCGTCGTCGTCGGGGAGGCGCCGCCGGACGCGGTCGGGGAGGCGCCGCCGGATCAGAGGCCGGATGGCGACGATGTCGTGTGGATTCCCGGCTACGCCGCCTGGGACGACGAGCGGGGCGACTTCCTTTGGGTCAGCGGCGTCTGGCGCTCCCCGCCGCCGGGCCGCCAGTGGGTGTCCGGGTACTGGGGGCGCTGCGGGTCCGGCTTCCAGTGGACCCCCGGTTACTGGGCCGACGCCGTGGCCATCGAGGTCGAGTATCTGCCCGAGCCGCCCGAGGCGGTCGAGTCCGGCCCCGCCGGGCATCCGCCGTCGGCGGACCATGTCTGGATACCGGGCCTGTGGGTCTGGAGGGACAGCCGGTACGCCTGGCGCCCCGGCTACTGGGTGGCCGCGCAGGCGGACTGGGACTGGGTGCCGTGCCACTATGTCTGGGCGCCGCGCGGCTTCGTCTTCGTCGACGGCTACTGGGACTACCCCGCCGAGCGCCGCGGCGTCCTGTTCGCGCCGGTCTACCTCGACGCGGCGGTGCGCGTCCGCGTCGGCTTCTCCTACTCCCCGTCGGTCGTGATCGCCGCGGTCGCGCTCGCCGACCACCTCTTCGTGCGACCGGAGCACGGCGGCTACTACTTCGGCGACTACTACGACGCCCGCTACGCCGCCGCCGGCTTCTACTGGGCGTGCTCGTACGGCGCGTCCCACCGCGGCTACGACCCAATCTGGACCCGCCGGCGTTGGGAACATCGGCACGATGGCGGTTGGGAGGTCCGCGTCGAGGCGGACTTCCGGAACCGCCGCGACCACGCCGAGGCGAGGCCCCCGCGCACGCTGGCGGAGCAGGCCTCCAGGGGCGGCCCGGCGATCGCGTCCAGGCTCGACCGACTGGCGGACGACAAGAAGGGCCCGGTCCGGCTCCGGGCGGTGGACAGCGAGGAAAAGCAGAGACTCACCCGGCGCGTGGAGGAGGTCCGGAAGTTCCGCGAGGAGCGGCGGGCGCTCGAGACGCATGACCGACCGAAGGCGCCCGGGCCGACCCGGCTCCCCAAGCCCGCCGCCGCGGCGAAGCTGGCCGAGGTCGGCAAGGGCCAGACGCCGCCGAGGAGGCACGAGGCCCCGGCGCCGGATCCGAAGGTCGAGGCCAAGCCGAGGCCGCGCGTCGTCAAGGAGGCCCCGGCGCCGGATCCGAAGGCCGAGGCCGGGCCGAGGGGGCCGAACGCCGAACCGAAGGACCAGCCCAAGGGTAAGCCCAAGAGGCGGCCAGTGCCCTAACCGCCCCGGAAAAAAACGGCGTCAAAACGGCGCTCACCGCCCGAGCCCGTGCCAGCGCCTCTTGCCGTCGGGCTTCAGGAAGACGAGGAAGTACGAATGGTTCTTGCGGGCGTGGGCCTGCCCCAGCGTGCGGCTCACGCCCGGCCTGTTCGTCCGCACGACCACGAAGAGGTCCTCGGCCACGAAGCCGAGCTCGGCCAGCCCGGCGATCAGCTCCACGTGCGTCAGCCGCTGGCGGTTCGCGCAGACCTCGTCCTGGCACTTCACGATGTAGATCCCCCCGGCCCTCAGGACGCGCCGCGCCTCGGCCGCGGCCGTCAGGTACAGGTCCAGCACGGCCTCGTGGTACTTCTTCCCGGACGACGCGCGGTTGTTGCCGTAGTAGCCCTCGAAGTTCTGGTGCCCCACGTGGGCAGTCCCGCCCGGGGTGTGCATGTACGGCGGGTCGAACACGACGCAGTCCACGGACCCATCGGCGTAGGGCAGCTCGCGGCAGTCCGTCCCCGTGGCGGCGTCGGTCGGGCGCAGGTCGTACAGCCCCTCCGGCACCCGGCGCCAGAACACCCCCCTGCCGTATGTGACGTCCGCCACCAGGGCCCCCGGCGCCACATAGAGGTACAGGACGCGCGGAAACACCTCGTCGTTCGCGCCGACGTGGGCCGTGAGCACCAGGTCGTTGGTCGCCCGGCCGTCCGGGGGCTTGCGCCTCGGCTTCCCTGCCATGGCCCATTCTATCCCGGCCCAGCCATTCAGGTTGATAGAGTTTCACCTGTGGAGGGCTAGTTCGGTCTGCATGATTTTCCGTAGGCGGTCCGATATAACCAAGCTCCGGGTCCATTTTTCCGTAGGCGGTCCGATAGCGGGGCCGTGCGGACCCGCTTTTCCGTAGGCGGTTTGCCGCCGATCCCCGGTGGGGGTATAATTGGAAGGTTCCGGGAGCCGAAGCTGCTCCCGAACCGCCCCAACGCGGTTTCAATCTGTCTGCAATGCAATGGGGTAACGGATCGAATGGCCGCCGAACCGCTCGGCCCTCAACTACAATAGGAGCTGCATCCAAATGGCAAGAAAAGATGGTTATGCTGGCCGCGGCCAGTCCAGCCACGGTCGTGGTCCCCGTGTGTCCGCCCCCCCTCCACCGCTGAAACCGCCTGGCAAGTGCAGCCGTTGCACTGGCCCGACGGCACCCGGCCAGACCGAGTGCCGCCACTGCCGCGACGCGGGACCCGCTACGGCGCCGCAATCCGCGCCGGATTCTGCGTGAGTCCGGCGTCCCCCAGCATCCACGCCGCCAGTTCGGCGGTCGTCCGCCCGACTCCGGGCATGGCCAGCAGTTGTTTCTTCGTCAGCTCGGCGAGTTCGCCCGTGGTCCTCAGGCCGGACGCCTCTAGCCGCAGCGCGGCGTCCCAGCATTTGTCCTGGAAGCTGGCCCTCGGCCTGCCGAGTCTGAATCCGAATCCGCCGCCACCGCTGGGCCTGATAAGACCGCCTGCGGTCTCCTTGTACAGTCCGCGCAGCTCCAGCCGCCCGAGGCGAGCCGCCTCCCGCCTCCCGTCCGGCCACGCCGCCTTCTTCGGTCGATGCTGCTTGCCCCACGGCCTCATCATGCGCCTCAGGCCGCCCTTGTAGAACGGGTCGGCGTCAGCAGAACGCAAGTCGGGCGATTGGGATCTGCGCGCCGCCCTGACGCTCCGGATGTCAAGGCACCCCTCCAGCCTGCTATGGCAGGCCATGTACCCGCCCTTGCCGGACTTGCACAGCGCGTCCACCTTGTCGGGCGGCGTCGGCACGAGCCTGATGTCGTACGGCGCGTGCTCGCCGATGAAGCAGCCGCCACGCGGCGGCACCTCCCGCACGGCGGCGGCCAGCGCGCGGATGGCCTCCTCGTTGCCCCTGAGCGGGATGTAGAAGCTCCAGCGCGCCATCTCCCAGTTGTTCGTCTCCCGGAACCTGATGTACAGCTCATCCGGGTCGCTCGCGACCCACGGCCTCTCGCGCGGTGTCTCGCCGGCGGCTATCTTTGCCAGGTACTCCTGTTCGGTCATTTTCTTCACCTCCCGAAACCGCCGGACCCGCGGCTCCACCACAGGACGTCCAGCTCGTCCAGGTCCGCGCCGATGGCCTCCGCGTAGTGCCGCATGGCCGCGTCGGCCTCGCGGTGCGCCTTGGGTGTCGGGGAGCCGCTCGGCTCATCGGCGAGTCCCAGCTCGGCCAGCCTCCGCAGCACGTGGATGTCCGGTATCGTGAGGCCGCGGAAGCCGATGTTCCGCAGGAAGTGGCTGGCCTCCTTGAACCCGAACCCGACGACCTCGCGGACCAGCCAGTCCCGGAGGGCCGGAGCCTGTTCGCCGCTCGCTGCGGCCAGTGCGGCGTGTATCCCGGCGACTTGACCACGGAACGCGGCGACGCGCCCGGACTTGACGTTGTGGAACCGCACGAGGCCTCGCATGATCCCCGCCAGCTCCACTCTGATGACCTCGCCGGACGTCGGGAGCCTCCCATACATGTCCGCCGCCCGCATTAGCCGGACCGCCTTTGCGGTCCTGAAGGCGGGGTTCTGGGCGGCGCACAGGGCGTAGCAGCCCTCGTAGAAGGTGTCCTCGACGCCCGGGAGGGAGTCCCATATTCCCGTGGTTCGGCAGGTGAGGACGGCCCGGATCTCGCCGGAGAGGGCACGGAGGTCCTTCAGGTCGCGCGCCTCCTCCGCCTCCGGCCATGCGCCGCCCGCTTTGGTTGGTTGAGTCGTCACCGCCGAACTATACATCGCGTTTCTACGGACGTCAGACGATCGCAACCGGCGCGCCGATTCGCGGCCTAGAATGTAGCTATGCGAAAGTCGTTTTGGGTCATCTGCGTGGACAACCGCGAGTACCCGGCCTCTCTTGAGCGCGGGAAAGTCTACCGCGCCTTCGCCGACGCGGACGCAGGCGCGGAGGGGATGTCCCGTGTCGTCGATGAATCAGGCGAGGATTACCTTTTCCCGTCGGGCTACTTCGAGCGCATTGCGCTCCCGATTAGGGTCCAGCGGGCGCTGCGGCGACCAATGGCTCCATATCGACGGCGCACTCGCAGCTCGACCGCCTTGCGGCAGCGGAGCGGATCGCGGCGAAAGTAGACGCAAGCGCAACTTCAGGATGCGCCAGGGGATTCATCCGGCCAACCGCGAGGGAGGCGGCCAGCCTTCACGCCGAGCCGCGCGGCGGCCATCCCAGTGTACTCCTCCGAGGAGTCGCACAGGACGGCGCGGCGGCCGAGGTGGCGGCAGGCGTCTCCGGTCGTGCCCGACCCGCACATGGGATCGATGACGACGTCGCCTGGCGCGGTCGACATCATCACCAGCGGCTCTATCACGGCGAGCGGCTTCTGGGCGGGGTGGCCAGTCCGTTCCTTCCTGCCCACGAACCCGACGATGAGGGGCGCCTCCAGGACGGTGGGTGGCCCCGGCATGAACCTCATCTTCCCGTCCCGCAGCCGCCGGCGCTGCTCGTCGTTCAGGAAGTTCTCGGGGTGCGTTTTGGCGCCCTTGCGGGCGAGGTGCAGGCAGGCCTGCTGGCTCGGCCGCCAGCCCCTGACGACCGACGGGCAGTTCTTGTAGTGCCAAGTCAGCCACGCCAACAGTTCGTGCGTGCCGGGCACGGTGCCGAGGAGGCCGCCGAGCGTATCCGGGAAGCCCCAGAGGAACACATGGTCGGCGACCGCGGCCGACGCGGCTAGGACGCCGGCGAGCCACTCGCGGTAGTCTTCGCGGACCCCGCCGGTGCCCCGATTGTACCACGGGTCGAGCACGACCGCAGCGACCGCGCCGAGACGGTCCTTGACGAGCGCGAGGCTGTCCAGCACGTCCATCCGCGACAGCAGCACGATGTTGTCCATGCGCCATTCTATAATTGCGGAGAGAAACCAAGTGGAGGTGGGTGGGATGAGAATACTTAGAATGTTGAGCGGCGCCGCCGCCCTCATCCGCGGTCGGCGGTCGGGCGGATGGGGCAGGGTCACGGATGACGGGATCGACAACGCGGTAAAGGCCCTGATGGAGAGGCGGTTCGGGTGGTACGTCAATTACGGCGGAACATCCGGCTGGCTCTACTACAAGCAGGGCTCTCCGGTGCACGCGAGCGCCGACGGCTTCAGTCCGGCCAAGTACTGGGACTACGCGGTGAAGGTGGCGAGGGAGTGCGCGGACGGCGGCACGACGGTGAGGTTCGAGTTCCGCCGCGGCACGCGCCCGCGCCATCTGTGCGAGGCGCTGCTGGAGGCGTCCGGGGTCGCGCCCGGCTCGCCTGAACGCCTGAACGAGATTTCGGGCAGTCCCCTTCCGTTCTGCGGCTACGACCAAGCGAGCGCGGATCGCCTGAACGAGGCGGCGGGCGTCCTGAAGGGTCTCTGAACGCGGCCCCGAGGAGGGAAAGTGGCACACAGGGCGGCCAGCCTGTTCACCGGTGCCGGCGGGTTCGACATCGGCGTCGAGAGGGCCGGCTTCGAGGTCGTGTTCCGGACGGATTTGGACGCCGCCTGCTGTGAGACGCTGGCTGCCAACGGCAGGCCTGCGGCCCGGGCAGATGTGCGCGACGTCGAGCTGCCGCCCGGACTCGACTTGGTCTTCGGCGGCCCGCCGTGCCAGGCCTTCTCGTCCGCCGGGTCCATGGGCGGGCTGTCGGACCCGCGGGGCCAGCTCATCTTTGAGTTCGCCCGCCATGTCGTGTCCGCGAGGCCGAAGCTGTTCCTGATGGAGAACGTGAGGGGACTGGTCACCGCCAGGCCGCCGGGCGGCGAGCCGGGCGGCGTCCTGCTGGCGCTGCTCGCCGCGTTCGGGTCGGCCGGGTACGCCTGTCGCGCCATGCTGTTGAACGCGGCGGACTTCGGCTCCCCGCAGAGGAGGGTCAGGCTGTTCGTCGCCGGGTCGCGGGCAGGCGCGCCGCCGGAGGAGCCGGAGCCAACCCGTGGCCCGGGCCGGACCCCGCATGTCACATTGGGGGATTTCCTCGCCCTGCGCGCGGATCCGGACGAGTCCGCGTGGGAGAGGCCCACTCCGGCGCTCGCGGCGTCCCTCGCCGGCGTCCCGGACGGCTGCGGCCTCAAGAGTCCGGGCCGGATCGAGGCCACTAGGCCCGGCGGCCACTGGGGGTATAGGCAGGGCGCGTTTATAGCGGACCAGTCGCTCCCGGCGAGGACCGTGACGGCCACGACGTCCGATTTTGTGCGCCTGCCGGACGGGTCACTGCGGAGGCTCACCGTCAAGGAGGCGGCCGGACTCCAAGGCTTTCCGGATGGCTGGGAGTTCCGCAGGACGCGGAGGCAGGCCCTCTCGCAGGCGGGGAACGCCGTCCCGGTGCCGTTGGCCGAGGCGGTCGCGAGGGCTGCGGCGGCCAGGTTGGCGTCGTGGGACGAGTTCGCGCCGCTCAAACCCGCGCCGCTGCCGGAGCGAATGCGCCGGGACGCCGCCCGGACGGCGAGGGAAGGCCGCCGCAACCGCAGGTGACAGCTTCGGCGGCCTTTTTCGCACATACCGATAGAATCCAAACAGCACGCGGCGATTGTCCGCGCGGGAGGATAACATGCCCGGACACCAGTATGTCTATGTGGTCTTCAAGAGGGACGCCGGCCCGAAGTCCAAGCCGAACTCCGGCGCCATCAAACAGGTCCACTACTACGGCCAGCCGGCCGACGTGAAGCCGCCGGACGACGGCCATGGGGTCATCGAGCTGTTCACCCAGCGGCGGTTCGACGCCGTGCGGTGGCGCGTGGAGGAGGGGAGGGTCGTCGAGGTGAAGGTGCGCACCCGCTTCGTCAAGTCCCGCCTGTCCGGTGGCGGCGGCGAGGCACGGTCGCTCGACATCGTCCTCGTCTCCGACTGCATCACGGATCCGACCGGGTTCGGCGGTCAGGCCGGGCACCTCTACCGCGGCCTGACTGGCAAGGGGCACAACGTGCACGCCCTGCGATTCGACGAGATCGACACGCTGCTGAACCTCCGCTTTGACTGGATCATCTCCCTCGGGGACTACTACCAGGTCGCCAAGATCGCCGAGATGGGCGAGGAGGTCACGTCCAGGTGGATACACTGGCTCCCCGTGAGCAGCGAGGACATCGAGGAGGGGTTCTGGGAGCGCGTCAAGATCCCGGGGCGGCTCGTCGCGATGAGCAGGTTCGGCGCGCAGGCGCTGGCCAAGCACGGCCTGACGGTCGCGTCCTGCATCCCACACGGCATCGAGATGGACACGTTCAAGCCGCTGGTCATGCAGGAGGTGGACAGGCTCCGCAAGATGCAGGGGCTCGACGGGAAGTTCGTGGTGCTCTATGTCGGCCGGAACACCAAACGGAAGAGGGTGGACCACCTTCTGGGGATCTTCGCTAGGGTGCTGCGGGCGCTCGGGAACGACGCGCCGATCAAGTTCCTCCTGAAGACGGAGGAGAAGTACAGCCACATAAGCGTGACGGAGCACGCCGCGAAGCTGGACACCGAGATGGGGACCGACCTGCGCGGCCACTACATGCTGTTCGAGGAGAACATGCCGCCGAAGCAGCTCAACGAGCTGTACAACATGGCGCACGTCGGGATCAGCGCCACCGGCGGGGAGGGGTTTGGGCTGACCACGCTCGAGTGCGTGGCCGCCGGCGTGCCGATGATTATCGGTAACCACAGCACGTCCGCCGAGATACTCGGCGACGGCGGCCAGGCCGGCAGCCTGATCGACATCGTCTCCTCCGAGGCTGACTCCCCCAACGGCGTGCAGGTCGCCCGGGCGATAATATCGGCTGAGCAGGCCGCGGACGTGCTTTTGGAGTACTACCGCAGGTGGGAGGCCGACGAGGTGCCGAACAGGCGGGTCGTCAGGGGCCAGGTCTCCGGCAGGTACGGCGTGAGCCAGATGGTGGACGCTTGGAACAACCTGTTGATCGACTTGGGCCTCGCTGGCGAGACCGACGGGGAGCCGACGGCGTACCGCAGGGTGGCCGAGCTGGACGGGGGTGAACCCGTGTCCCTGCCGGAGGTGTAGATGTCGCAGCCGCAACAGCAGCGGTACAGCGTGGTGTGGTCGGCGCCGTTCGACATGTCCGGCTACGGCGTGGCGGCGCGCGGGTATGTCAAGGCCCTCGACGAGTTCGGCGTTAGGGTGCGGATCGAGGACCGCAGCGTGTCGCGCAGCCTTGCAGGCAAGGGCGTGGACGAGGGGGTGAACCGGTTCCTCGGGCGGCTGAAGATGAACGACGTGCCGCCGAACACCACGCGCGTGCAGCACCAGAATCCGGACATCTTTGAGGCGCAGCGGCTCGGCCCCAGGCGCATGAACGTGGGGTTTTCGGTGTTCGAGATGCTCTCGATACCGCCGCACTGGGCCGCGAGGTGCGACCTCGTGGACGAGGTGTGGACCCCGTCCGAGTACTCCCGGCAGGCTTTTCTGGCTGGCGGGGTGGCGGCGGGCAAGGTGCACGTCATCCCGCATTTCGTGGACGCCAAGTCCTTCAGACCCGGCGACCGCCGGTGGTCGATCGGCAACCTGCGCGGCTTCAACTTCCTGTCGCTGTTCGACTTCACCGAGCGGAAGGGCTGGCGGGAGCTTCTTCAGGCGTACTGGCGCACGTTCCGGAGGTCGGACGACGTGTCGCTGACGCTGAAGTGCTACTTCGGCAGCTTCGGCGAGGGCGATCAGGCCAACATCGTGCGCCGCGTGGAGGACTGGAGGGCGGAGTGCGGGTTCAGGAAGCAGGACACCGCCCCCGTTTTCTTCTACGGCTACGACATCCCGCACGGGCTCCTGGCCCCGTTCTACTGCACGTTCGACGCGTACGCGATGCTGAGCCGCGAGGGCTTCGGGCTGCCGTTCGCCGAGGCGATGGCCTGCGGGCTGCCCGCGATCGGCCCGGCCGTCGGCGGCAACCGCGAGTTCATGAGCGAGGAAAACTCCTTCCTCGTCGAGCGGGTCGGGACCGAGCCGATCGACGACGAACTCATGGCGAGGACGCCATCCTTCCGCGGGCTGGAATGGCCCACATACAGCGTCGACGGGCTCGGCTACTGGATGAAGTACGTGTACGACCATCCGCGGGAGGCGAAGGTGCGGGCGATGAAGGGGCGGGAGGACATCCGGCGGCTGCTGTCCTACGACCGGATCGCCCGGATGGTGGTCGACAGGCTGGCCAGCGGGGTCGGGGTTGGGGTTCGCGCGTGATGTCGGACAAAGTAACGATATGCACGGTGCACCGTGACACGCCGGAGTGGCTGGAGGTAGCTCTCCGGCGGCTGGCGGTGCACACCTCGCCGCGCCCGCGGATCCTAGTCGTGGACAACGGCAGCGGCGGCGAAACCGCCGGGAAGATCGCGTCCCTGTGCAGGGCGTGCAAAGCCGAGATTCTCCGCCTCCCGGAACCCGTGGCGCACGGTGCGGCCCTCGACGCGGCCGTCGTCAAGGTGACGACGCCGTGGGTGCTGGCACTCGACAGCGACGCGTTCCCTATCCGAGACGGGTGGCTGGACGCCATGCTGGCGGAGGCAGGCCCGAATACGGTGGTCATTGGGGCGTCCGCTGGCGCGGCCCACTCGGAGAACCCGTTCGGGAACTACATTCACCCGTCCCTCTGCCTGGTCAGCGAGGATTTCCTGCGCTGGAGCGGCACCGCCTTCCGCGACGCGTGGCCGCGGTGGGACACCGGCGAACAGATCACGATCGATGCCATGCGGCTCGGACGGGATGTGCGGTACCTGCCGACGACGGCGTTTGGCCTCTTCGGGCACGGCGTGCTTGTGGCCGGCAGCGTCTTCCACGCGTACTACGGGACCCGGCTGAAGTCCGCGTCGGCCAAGGAACTGGTCCAAGCGGACGGGATCGATGTGCGGACCCTCCGGACCGAGCACCGCCGCCTCCTCGACGCCGAGGCCGCGTACGTGCGCGGCGGCGCGGATCCGTTTGGCGGGGAGGGGTCGTCCGGCGTGGACATGTCCGTCATCGTGCCTTTCCGCCGCCGCCGCAGCAGTAGTCATGAGGACCGCAACCTGCTGGCCACCATCGAGTCGCTCAACGCGCAGACGCTCGAGAGAAACAGGTACGAGATTGTGGTCGTGGAGGCTGACCAATCGCCGTCCCTCGACCCGCCGCCGGGTTGCCGCACGGTGTTCGCCTACTGCCAAGAGCCGCTTTTCCGCAAGAGCTGGGTTATGAACGTCGGCTTCCGGCAGTCGTCCGGCGGCATCCTCGTCTTTCACGACGCCGACGTGCTGGCACCGCCGGACATGCTCGAGTCCATAGCGGCCAGAATCGCCTCCGGCTCGCAGACCGCGAAGCCGTCCTTCTCGGTGTTCGACCTGACGCGCGAAGCCACGGAGACTGTGCACTCCAACGGGATCGCCGCCCTGAAGAAGGTCCCGGCCGTGTGGCGGAGACTGCGGAGCGCGCCGGGTGGCAGCATCGCCGTCACGCGCGAGAGGTTCGCCGCAGTGCGCGGCTACAACGAGCGGTTTACCGGGTGGGGCGGGGAGGACGACGAGTTCCTCCTCAGGCTGCGGGCGCAGGAGTGCGATCCGCCGGACCTCGGTTGCAGGCTGCACCACCTGTGGCACGAGTGCGGGCCGCTTGACCACGGGCAGGTCGCCGCGAACAGAAGGCTGGTGGAGCACGTCAGGAGGCTGGGACGGCAGGCGGCCGTCAGGTACATCGGCTCGATGCCCAATGGCTACGGCGACGCGAACGCGTTCTGCCGCCGCGCCGCCGCGCCGCCACGCGCCGCCGCACAAGTGGCGGCGCTGCTGGTCGGCGCGTACAGCGGCTATGGGCCGGACGCCAACGCCGGCGACGACGCGACGCGGGACATCCTCGTGTCTTTGCTCAAGCGCAAGGGGTGTTCGGTGCGCATATCGCCGGGCCACCCCTGCACCGAGGGGCATGTTGCCGGTGCGGATATGGTCGTGATCGGCGGTGGCGGTTTGGTCGCCGACCACAGCGAGGACGCCTTCTACAACTACATGTCCTACCTGAAGCACGCCGCAGCGCGGCACATCCCCGCCGCGGTCCTGGGCGTCGGCGTTTGCTGCCTCGAGTCCAAGCGCCGCCGGATATCCAGCCTGCTGCGCGGCGCGACGTCCGTCTGCGTCCGCGACGAGATGTCGCGGGAACACCTCGAGGACGGCGAGTTCGCGACCGTCGCGGCCGACCTCGCGTGGCTTCTCAAGCCTGGTAGGCCCGTCATGCCGCTTGAACGGAACAGCGCAGGTGTGTTCCTGGTCGGGGACAGCTACGCGGACAACGCGGACTATAGGAACGCGGTTCATCAGCATGTGGATGGTCTGGTGGAGCAGGGGCTGACGCCCGTCCTGGTGCTGCACGCCAAGGATGACAGGCGGGCGGTGGCCGGGTTCACGCGAAGGTACCCGAACGCGAAACTGCTCGACTACTTTGCGTCGAGGGGGAACACGCCGTCCGGCATAATCGCGACCCTTTCCCGGATGTCGCAGGTGGCCACGTCCAGATACCACGGGATAATTTTCTCGGTGCTGGCGGGCACGCCGTGTCGCGTTATCCCGAAGTCGCCGGAGAAGGTTTCGTTCCTGTGCCGTGAGGTGGGTGCCGAGAGGCTGGCGGACAAGTCGCGGCTCGAGGAAATCGCCGTCGAGATGCGGAAGCGCGCTCGGGGAAACGTGCGCGTCCTGTCCGGACTCGTGTCCAAGGCGAGGCTGGCGCGGCTGGCGCGGGAGCGGGGCCAAGGCGGCGGAACGGTGGTCAGCGTGTGCATGATAACTCTGAACGAGGCACCGCATGTCCGCAAGGCGCTGGCCAGCATCCCGCCGTCCTCGCAGATCGGGGAGATCCTCGTGGTGGACGGCGGCAGCTCCGATGAGACCATCTCGATCCTCAAGGCCGACGGTCGCGTCAAGCTGCTCCACAGGCCGTTCGCGCATGATTTCTCGGACCAGAAGAACTTCTGCATCTCGCAGGCGGCGCACGACTGGGTGGTGTGGCTCGACCCGGACGAGACCTTCCCGCCGGACTTTTGGGCGTCCATCGACCGCCTGACGGCGTCGGGACACGAGGCGTTCTGGTTCCCGCGCGAGAACTTCATCGGCGGCGGCCCGACGCCGACAAACAACTTGGAGAACGACCCGGACTATCAGTTCCGCCTTTTCGCGAGGAAGTGCCGGTGGACCGGACGGGTGCACGAGAACCTGACGGGATACGCCGGGACGCCGGGAAAGGCGGACTTCGTGATCTGCCATCGCAAGAGCCGCCGCAGGCAGGACTGGAATGACGCGTACTACGCTTGGATCAAAAGAGGCGCCGGCGACAGGCCGAGCCCCGAATCGCGGGCGGGGGCATAAATGCAGGCAAGCATAGTAATTGTAGTGCACAACCACCTCCCGTACCTGCGCGGCTGCATCCGCAGGCTGCTGGCGCACACGACGGACCACGAACTCATCGTCGTGGATAACGGAAGCGGGCCGGAAACCTTGCAGTTCGTGAGGGACATGGAGGAGCGCGGCGTGTCCTCGCACACGATCATCAACGGAGAAAACCTCGGGTACGCCGTCGGGTGCAACCAAGGCGCCCGCTTGGCGTCGTGCCGCTGGATCGTGTTCCTGCACACGGACTGCTTCGTCACCCCGGGGTGGCTCGGCCTTCTCCTCGGCGAAGCCGGACGGGTCAGGGACGGCTTCCGTATCGGCGCCGTCGTGCCGATGACGAACTACGCCAATGAGGAGTTCCCGGTGTACTGCGGCAGGCTGCGGTCGCGGTTCATCGAGTACAAGCTGCCAAACAAGTCATGCCCCGCCGAGGACGACGTGGAGAGGGTCCTGTCGCAGACCTACCCCGACGGTTTGGACAAGTTCGCAGCGTCCATTGGATGGCGCGCGCCGCTTGTATATTGCACGGACATAAGCTCGTTCTGCACGGCGTTTGCAAAGGAAGTATTCGATGAGTGTGGGCTTTTCGACGAGGGGTACGCGTCGCGCGGCTACGAGGACAAGGACATGCACCGCCGCATGCAGGACTGCGGGTGGGAGGCGTGGTCGGCGCAGAACTGCTTCGTGCATCATTTCGGGAACATAACCTCCGATGGCGACGGTTTTTGCTTTCCGGAGATAATGAGCCGGAACCGGGAGAGGTTCCAGAGGGTGTGGCTGACAGGACAGTGATATGGCCGGAAAGTTTGACGCAATCGTAGTCGCGTACCAGCGCACGCAGTTCCTGGCGCCGCTCGCCTCGGAACTGGCCCGCTCGATTCGCGCGCAGGGCGGTCGCCTCGTCCTCGTGGACAACGGCAGCAGCGAGATACCACGATCCGAGATAAGCGAGGTCGCGGCGGAGGAAAACGCCCTGCTCGTCCGGATTGATGCGAACGTGAACTACGGCGCGGCGCTGAACCGGGCGATGATCGAGACAAGCGCACCCTTGGTCCTCATCGCGCACAGCGATGTCCTGCCCGCGCCCGGCTGCGTCGAGGCGATGCTGGCGGAGATGTTAGACGGGCGGGACGCCGTCATGCCGTACACGAACTCGTCGCACATCGGCGGCGCCGCCGCGCCGCTGGAGGACGGCAGGCCCTACCAGCTCATGAAGACGGCTGCGGTGCGCAGCAAGACGATTGCCGCGTCCCTCGCAGCCGACGTGCTCCGCAGCGCGAAAGTGCCGCGGCGCGGCTGCACGGTGGACAGCGTGGACACCTTCTTCCTGCTGGTCAGGCGCGAGGTGCTGGATACCTTGGGCAGGTTCAACGAGAAGGTGTTCCACCGGGACGCGCGGATGGACACGCTGTGGTGGGCGCAGGCGGGGCGCGGCCGCTTCCGCTCGGTCGTCGCGCCCGGGGCGTTTTGCTTCCACTACGGCGGCCTCACATTGGCGAGCCTGTTCGAGGACATCCGGGTCCCGGTGCGCACGAACGACCTCATCCTCGCGGACGCCGCGTCCGGGACCGATGTCGGGCGCGCCGATGACGACGACGCGGACGCCCTCCGCAACTGCGTGCTGCGGTTCGACGTGGAGGTTGACCGGGCGGCGCCCGGCCCAGTGTTCGGCATGGCGATCCACCTGCTGCATGTGGGGCAGATGGACGCGGCGTTCGCCGACTGGCACGGCGGGATGTTCGAGTCGTGCACCACGTTGGCGCCGGAGGCCGACGCGGGCGAGTGCGACGAGGCCGTGCGCAACTGCCGCGAGCCATGGATAATGGTGCTGAAAGCCGGGGAGACCCTCCACGGCGGGGCGCTGGCCGGAATAAAAAGTGTAACCAACGAGCCGTACGACGCCGTTGAGTTCCCGTTCATGTATTGCAGCACGGACGGGAAGTGCCTTCTCAGCCGAGAAGGCGGGGCGCGGTATCCGTTCGGCGAGGTGCGGCTGTTCCGTAGGGACTCCGAGTGCAGGGTGCTGCCGGGCGGCCAGGTACAGTGCCGTGACGGGATCGCCGTGCGGCGGTGCGCGCAGTTGTCCGGAGACGCGGTCCTACAGCACATTTTCCATGTCGTTGGCTGGTCCGGAAAATGGCTCGACTTGGCGCCCCGCCACCTGCCGCCGCCGATGTCCGGCGAGCCGGCCAGCCTGCCGAGCGTCTCGGTCCCGGCCGCGGCGAGCGACAGGCTGAGCGTCGCGATCGGCGTGCCCACCTTGGACCTCGCGAAGCCGGCGCACAGGTCGTCCCGCATGGCGTCCTGCGGGTTCAGGGACGCGATCTCCCGCCACCCAAGCGTCGAGACTGTGGATTGCTACGACGGGGAGTGGATGGGGCGGGTCGCAAAGAACGATCGCGTTTACGCCTCCGGCGAGCGCCACCAGGTATACATATCGGTGGACGAGATGAGGTCCGCCCCGCGCATCGAGAACTGCGCCAAGATGTGCTGGATAACCACGGCGCGGTTCGCCGACGACGTGACGCCCGACCACGTGGCGTCCCTCGGGTACGACAAGTACTTCGTGTCCAGCCGCAGCTTCTGCGGCGAACTCCGGGCAGCCGGATGCGATTGCGATTTCCTGCCGCCATCCGTCTCCGCGGACTCCCAGCGGCAATTCACCAGGATATCATCGCGATGCCAAGTGGGCATGCTGCTGCGGGCAAGGCCGTCGGACTGGGACCCGGCGCTGCTGGAGGTGCTGTCGCGCCTGCGGGATATGGAGTGCCGCGTCTTCGGGCACGGCTGGGACGATCGCGGCCGGATGAGGAGCGAGATAGCCGAAATGCCGAGGCAGGACCGCTCCAAGCTCCTGGCGGTCATAGACGAGGTCGTCCCCCTCTTGGGGCAGCCAGCCCCCGCCGGGCAGGAGAACATCATGTACAGCGGGATGAGGTGCCTTCTGCATGTCCCGTCTCCGCAGGACGCGAGGTGGGGATTCGTGCCGCACAGCGCGTGCGAGGCGCTGGCGGCAGGCACGCCCGTGGTTGTCCTGGACAGGAACGGGATGCTCGACGCCGAGGACTTCCGTGACGCCCCGGTGTACCTCGAACGCACCGCCACGGACGCGGCGCAGCGGGCGGCCGACACGGCCTCCATGTCCTTCGACGACTTGAGCATACTGTCGGAGCAGGCGCGATGCTGGGCGGCCAGAAACACGCACGATCACCGGGCGGCGTCCATTCTGGCGTCGGTGGCGGTCTACCCTGGGGAGAGGTCAGAACTTTCGCGAGGGCAACTGATCGTTGAGTGCACCCCGCTCAGCGACAGACTGCGGGACAGGATACGCTTCCAGGCGAGATTGCAGGGGATGGATGGCGTGGAGTTCAAGGATGCGGAGTCCGAGGTCGTCGGCGAGTTCCGCGCCGAGTTCAGGAACGGCGGTTCGGTGGTGGTGGCAAAGTGGCCCGGTTCTCCGTCGGCGTCCCAGTTGGATGGCGTAATAGCCTCGCTGGGGTGATAGTCAACTACCACCCTGCCGGCACAAGGCCGATGGTACATCATGAAGTACAGCGTCGTCATACCATTGGCCGGGGATCCCGGCCGTCTCAGCGGACTCCTGTGGAGTCTGGAGGAAAAGTGCAGGCGCAGGCATGTCGAGGTGGTCGTGGTGGCGGACGAAGCGTACTGTCAAAACGACATCGACCGTCTGGAGCTTCTCCGGAAACAGCGGAGAGTGGACATCTTTGTGGATCACGGCTCGTCCCGCGGCTTCGCGGCGGCCGTCAACACTGGTATGAGGAACTGCTCCGCAGACATCGTCGCCGTGTTCCACGCCGACGTCCTCTTGGGCCCAAACACGCTCGGCCGGCTCGCGTCGCGCCTCAAGCCGTCCGGCCCGGCGGATATCGTCAGCGCCGTGTCCTGCTGCGCGCCGCACTCGGCCTATGTTCTGTCCCAATGGATGGGGTGCAGGTTGCGCGACGTGGCGCGCGCACCGAAGCCGGACTCGCGCGAGTGCGCCAAGTCCCGGCTGGTGGAGATGTACGGGGACTTCGATTTCTTCTGCAAGCTGGCACGGCTGACGCAGCCAGACCTCGTGTACGCGACGGACGGTTACCTCTTTGCCGCGATGTTCCCCAAGGAACTCTGGCGGGCCACTGGCGAGATGGACGAGTCCGTGGCGGGGGGCGTCGCGGCGGATCGGCTCTGGGTGGACAAGCTCCGCGACGCCGGAAGACACATGTACATCGATCGCTCCACCTATTGCCACCATGACGGGGGGTCGCGGACGGAGAGCGCGCGGTACGAAGCCGCGATGCGGACGATGCTGCGGGACGCAGGCAGGTTGCTGTGAGGCGGGATAGGCTAAGGAGAGCGCAGTGAACGAGTCCATAACGGTCGTGTTGGCCGTGTACAATCAGAGCGGGTACACGAAGGTGTGCCTCGACGCGCTGTTCCGGCACTCGCCGCCCGAGACGACGGTCGTGGTGTGGGACAACGGCTCGACGGAACCCATACGCCAGCTCTGCTCCTGCTACCCAAAGGACAGGCTGGTGTACAGCCGTAGCGACGCGAATGTGGGCGTCCCGGAGGCGTACAACCGCTGCATCCGCACGCTGGTGAAGACCGACAAGGTCTGTTTCCTGCACAACGACGTTGTCGTCACGCCGGAGTGGCTCGTCAGGTTGGACGCGCACATGAACGGGCAGAGATCAGGGTCCGTCATTTGCCCGCGCACGAACTACTGCGACAAAAACTCCTTCGTGTACGACGCCGCGACGCAGGAACGGACATGTCGCTTCAAGCCGCCAAACAAGGCCATAGGACGCATAACCGAGGACGTGATAAAGGTGGTCCTCAAGTCTACCTTCGGAGACGACGGGCTGGATGGCTTCTCGCGCAGGATATCGGCGCAGGCGATGGGTACCGCGCGGTCCGCCGTGGAGTTCGGGGATTTCTGCTTTTTGACGCGGGTCGAGACCCTCCTTGCGGTCGGCGGGTTCGACGAGCGCCTCGGGCCGCACACGGGGTGGGATTTGGAGCTCCGCGACCGCCTAGAGCGGTTCGGGTACGGCATCCGCATAGCCGACGACGTGTTCGTGCACCACCACGGCAACCTGACCAGCGATGGCCCGGGTTTCGACTACCATAGGCTTCTCGAGCGCGGCAAGAGGATGCGCGAGAAGCTGTGCCGCGAGGCCCGCCGCGTCGGCGGAGCCGAGGAACTCTACCAGATCGCGGCGGACGACGGCGACGGCGAGCCGGCGGAGGTCCTGGTCTTCACCCCGTACTATGTCCCTCACGCCCCCGGCGGCGCCGAGGTCAGCCTGCACATGGCGCTCCGGAACTGCGCGGAGTTCGGCGTGCCCGTGGAGGCGCACTGCTTCCTGGACGAGACGGGCGAGAAGTTCCGGTGCCGCAGCCGCACGATCGTGGACGGCGTGAGGGTGGTTCGGCACCAAAACTGCGACGAAATCCGATTCGCCGACGCGGCAAGGAAAATCCTGTCGGAGAAGGAACCGCGGGCCGCGCTCTTCCAGGGCGACCGGGTCAAGCAGGCCGCCTACGACTGCGCGTCGCTCGACCTGAAGACGAGGATGTCGTGGTTTTTCCGCAACATGGACGAGATCACCCGCCCGAACACGTACGGCGTGCGCATGCACAAAGTGCTGCCGAAGATACGCGGCCCGATTTTCGCAAACAGCCAGTTCTTGGCGGACCGCGTGCACGAGGAGTACGGCCGCAAGTGTGTTGTGGTACTGCCCAGCGTAAGCGAGGACATACGGGTCAAGCCGGACCGGAGATATCTGACCTGCATGGCGGCCACCGAGGAGAAGGGCATCAGGGTCGTCATGCGCCTTGCGGATCGGATGCCGCATCAGAAGTTCCTCGTGGCCGGCTCCGCACCGGCCAGCATCGCCGCGGACTTGGCGGACATACCGAACGTGGAGTACCTCGGCGCGCTTAGGGATCCGCGCGCGATTTACTCGAGAACCCGCGTCCTGCTTGTCCCGAGTTTGGTGCACGACAGCAGCCCGCGCGTCGTGCTGGAGGCCCACGCCAGCGGCATACCAGTCATCGGCGCGGACCGCGGTGGCATCAGGAACATGATCGGCAAGGGCGGGATCTGCCTGCCGGAGCCGTGCAGCGAGAGCGATTTCGTCGGTGCGGTGGCCTCCATGGACAGCGACAAGGCGTACCAGGACTACAGCAAGCTAGCCCGGCAGAACTTCGAGAAGTTCTGCCGGCACCGCGGCCCGTACATATTCCGGAGCGCGATCATGTCCGCCGCCAGGGACGGGGAGGCGAAAGCCCACGAAGGCACGGTGGCCGAGCTGATACAGAGCCTGAGCGGCGCGTCGGACTCCTTCCGGCTCGTGCGAGCCGCCATGGCCGAGAAGCTCGGGCTAAATCGAACGGATGCGATGGGCTACATCCTCGGCAGGCTGCAAGCGTTGCAGAGCGGGACCATGTTGCAACTCGACGCCGCCGCCGCCAACTTTGGTGACATGATCGAGTTGGTGCGGTCCACGAAGGTCAGGCGCAAGCTCGGGTGCCAGAAGATACTCATCACCATGAAGCCGCGCAGCGGCGGCGGCGGCGTCCTGACGGTGCTGAACTTGGCGCGCGGTCTGCGGGAGGCCGGGCACGACGCGCATTTTCTGGAGGTGGGGAACGAGCGGACGCTGATATGCCGGGTCGACGGCGAGGAAGTGCCGAAGAGGGAGAGGTGCTCGCTTCACAGCCTTCTCCTTCGCGACAAAATCAGCAGCCCGCTCTTGAGCACGCTGCTGAACCCGGACATCGTGGTGTTCGACGACGTGGAGCGCGTCTGGGAACCCAAGGCGCTTGACCTGACGCACAAGAGGTTCTTCCTGCTGTGCTGCGGGCTGCCCGGCGTGCATTCGCCGTATTACCTCTCCGACTGGCTGACGAGCCCGAAGAAGATCAAGAAGTTCGAGAAGGTCTTCGTGCGGAACCTGTCTTTCTACAGGTACCTTGCGGCCATGGCCGCGTTCAACAGCGCGTACGAGGGGCGCATCGTGTCTTGGCAGGGCGGATGCGACTACGAGCGCCTTCGGCGCGAACACGGGCACTGCGACCCGCCGGACGAAAAATCCGTCCTTCACCTCGGCACGTTCTCGAAGTGGGAGTGGTGGAAGGCCCCGCAGATCAACCTGCTGGCCGCCGTCGCCGTCAGCAGGATGCTCCGCGACAGGGACGTGAGGTGGTACGTCCCGATGGCTTGGGACGACCACCGGAAGGCGGCCCGGAACGCGGGGCTGAAGCTGGAGTACGGCGCGCAGCGGTCGAAGAGCGCGATCGTGGCGCAGCAGGAAGTCCTGTCACGCATGCGGCAGAGCCATGTCGGCCTGGAGATGGCTTTTTCGGACGCGTTCCCCCGGAGCGTGAACGAGGCGATGAACCTGGGGCTGCCCGTCGTGGTCAGCAGCGCCATCGAACATGTGCGGGCGAACTCGGTGTACGAGGAGCTGTGTGTCGTGCAGAACCCGAACGACATCCTCGCCGCAGCCGAGAAGGCCGCCCGGCTGCTGACCGACAGGGAGGCGTGGATAGCGGCGTCCCAGGCGGCGATGGAGATCGGGAGCCAGTACCACGCCAGCCGCGAGGCGGACATCTTCATTCAGGAGGCGGGTCTGCCGAGGTTGACATGATGATTTTCGTCGGCATAACATCCTACAACACCAGGGAGTACCTGGAGAACTGCCTGAGGACGCTCGCAGCGCGTAGCCGGCCAGCGCGAGTCCACGTGGTGGACAACGGGAGCACGGACGGCACGGTAGATATGCTGGCCAACTGGCCGGACGCCGCCGTGACGCACGAGACCTGCGGAAGGAACAGCCTCGCCGCAGGCGGCGCGCGGAGGGCCGTGGACCGCTTCCTCTCGGAGGGGGACTGCGGCACGTTCCTGCATCTGGACGCTGACACCGAGACGCGGGGCGACGCCTTGGGGTCGCTCGCCCGCCAAATGGGCGAGAGACAGGATGTGGTGGTCGGCGTGCGCGTGGACAAGCTGCGGCACGGCCACCCGAGGTCCAGGGGCCTCCGGGCGTTCGACGAGTACATATTCGGCGAGTGGCGCCGCCGACACGCGCCGGGCTTGGGGGACAGAGAGTTCCGCGAGCGGATGGTGATGCAGGCGGCGGACGGGACATCGGTGTACCGCGAACTCTGCGGCTGGTTTTTGGCGTTCCCTCGGGCGCTCATCGACAGCATAGGCAACGTGGACGACACGCGGTACGGCATGTGGCGGTGGGAGTCGGAGTGGGTGCTGCGGGCGACCGCGATGGGGTGCGCAATCGAGCACGCCGCCGCCGTTCGCGACGGGCTGGTGCACCACTTCGGCGGCAGGTCGAGGCGGCGCGCCGAGAACGCGGACAGGTACGGTTCGATCGTCAGGAGGGACTTGAAGAAGTGAGGTTCGCGTTCCTGCTTCCAGACGGTTTTGACCCGCGCGGCGGCGTCCGCCGCGTGATGGATTACGCCGAGCTCCTCGGGCAGCGCGGACACGAGTGCATAGTCGTCTCGGGGGACGCGTCCATCCCGCCGTGGCTGAACTCGGACAAGTATCGCCATTTCCGCCTGCGGTGCACCAGTTCGCCGTACTACAGCGTCACGTGCGACGTCGCGTGGGCCACGGGTAAGCGGGGCGGTCTACGCCTACGGAAGATGCGGCGCGCCAAGCTGAAGATTTTCTCCGTGGTGATGTTGGAGAGCCTCAACAGGCCGACGCACAGGGCGGACCGCGCGGACCGCATGCTCGCGGATCCGTACGGGCAAAACTGGCTCTATGTCGCCAACAGCAGTTGGCTGCGCGACGCGGTGCGGGCGAGAGGGCAGCGGTGCGAAATGGTGCTTGCCGCCCCGCGGGCGGACATATTCCGCCCCGACGCCCCGCCAGCCGACAAGGGGAGGCACTCGGTGGTCATGTGCCTCCAGAGCCGCGGCCAGTGGAAGGGCTCGGAACGCAGCGTGGCGGCCATCAACTACGCCAAGTCGAAGTGGACCCGGAGGAACAAGATCGAGACGCGCATATTCGGCCCGGGGAAGCGCCCCGACTTCAGCCGCCCCCTCCGCAAGCTCGGCGTGGTCGGCGTGCACGAGCTGCCGGCGCAGTACGCCGCCGCGGACGTGGTGCTGCACAGCTCCGCCTTTGAGGGGTGGGCGAACGTGCCGTTCGAGGCCATGTGCTGCGGCACGCCGTTCATCGCGTTCGACACGCCCGGCTTGCAGGACTTCGCCGTGGACGGATTCAACTGCCGGATCGTGCCCCCATTCGACACGGACGCCATGGGCGAGGCCATGCTGGAGGTGCTGCTCGACTGCGGCCTCCGGGAAAGGCTGCGGCGCGGGTGCATCGAGACGTACAAGCGGTTCTGCATGATCGACACCGTGGCCGACATCGAGAGGATCGCGGCGAACGGGCTCGCTCGGGCGGCGGAGGCCATGAAGTGATCAGCTTCATTTTGTGCGTGCGGGACCGGGAAGAGCACGCAGTGCATTCGCTCTTCCCGCTCTTCACACAGGCAGCGGCCTGCGGCGGGGAAGTGATTGTGGTCGATCAGGACTCCAAGCCGCCCGCAGCGGCGTATTTGCAGGCGGCGTGCATATCGTTCGGCGCGGCGTACATCCGGCTCGACCGCGGCGGGCCGTTCAGCCGTTCGTGGACGCTTAATGTCGGCGCGCGCGCCGCGAGCATGCCGCTGCTGTCGTTCTGCGACGTGGATGTCGTGATTGATGGCGGGTACGCCGAGGCGGTCGTCAGGAAGTACCGCGACGTCTTCCGCTCGGGCCCCTGCGTAATCAACTGCATGCCGCTCTTGGTCTCGGAGAGGCTCAGCGCCGTGTTCCGCGAGAGCGGAGACATTGGACTGCTACGTGGCGGTCAGCATGAGTGGTGGTGGACGCTCGGCGCCGGGTGCCATGTGGACGCCGTGTCGTTCCGCGCCGTCGGCGGCTTCGACGAGGGGTATGACGGGTGGGGGTGCGAGGACGACGACCTCTTTCAGCGTCTGAGGGCGCGAGGGTGCGGTTGGGCGATCGCCACGCCGGTCGCGCGCGCTTGGCACCTGTGGCACCCGCCCGCGCCGAGGAAGGACGACCATGAGCCGCCCAACCGCCGCCGCCTGGCGAGGAGCATGGAGCGGATAGCCAAGGGTGATATTGTTCGCAACACAAGGCGCGCGTGGGGCGTCCGAACATGGACGCCGCTGGAGGGCGAGGATGGGAACTAGCTGCTGGGAACACATCTCCACCGCGATTGCATGGATCAGGGAGATAAATCCATCGTCCGTCCTCGATATCGGCATCGGATTTGGGAAGTGGGGGCACCTCTGCCGCGAGTACCTCGATGTCTGGTGCGGCAGCCACGAGAGGAAAGACTGGAAGCTGCGGCTGGTCGGCATCGAGGGTTTCGAGCCGTACATACACCCCGGTTCCAAATACATGTACGACGACATTCTGATCGGCGACGCGCTGGAGAGGATACACGATGCCGGGTTGTTCGACCTCGTGATAATGAACGACGTCCTCGAGCATTTCACGCGCACGCAGGCCAACTGCATGCTGGTCAACGCATCCGCCATCGCCAAGGCCGTTTTGGTGGTCACTCCTGGTGGCAAGTGGCCGCAGGGCGCGCTGTACGGCAATGAATACGAGAGGCACCGCACCGTAATCAAGCTCCGTCATGTCCGCAACATGTTCCGGGTGCTCAGGCACCAGTCGTTCGAGAACGGCGGACGCGGGTACTGGATGGCCCTCCTCGAGGGCCAGCAGGCGCGCGCTGCGGAGGGGACGCCATGAGGAAACGCGTACTCGCGCTGGTCGACCGCCCGGAATGGGCGCTCCAGTTCGTCTGCGACGACCTGTCCGACGCGCTCGACGCCACGCACGACGTCACTGTCGAGGTGTGTCCCAAGGAACTCGACGAGTCCCTCGGGGACAAGTTCGACGTCGTCTATGTGGCGTATGTCCAGCAGTACGTCAAGATACCGAGGGCCCTGCGCCGCAAGGCCGTCACCGGCGTGCATTCGTACCTGGAGTTCCACGGCGCCAGGATGCGCACCTTCGCGCACCGCATGAAGCAGTACGCCGCGGCGGGCTGCCTCGCCCCGCCCATGAAGAAGGACATCGCGAACCTGTGCGGCCGCGTCTTTTGGACGCCGTACGGCGTCCCGCCGGAGTACTGCCCGGCGGACGCCCACGCCACGATGCCGGACGGCAGGCTCCGCGTCGGCTGGGCTGGTAATCCGGACTGGGGCGGCCGCAAGTACATGAAGAACTTCGACGCCCTCAGGCGCAGCGCGGCGCGGCTGGGGGAACTCGTGGACCTGCGCATCGCCACCAACCTGCCGCGGCGGGACATGCCCGGCTTCTACTGCGGGCTCGATGTCCTGGTGGTGAGCAGCCGGTCCGAGGGCGGCCCCCTCCCCCTCATGGAGGCCCTGTGCTGCGGCATCCCCGTAGTCACGACGCACGTCGGCTTGGCGGACATACATGTCCAGCACGGGCACAACGGCTGGTTCTTCGACGGGGACGAGGCCGGATTGATGCGCCGGCTGAGTTGGCTCGCCCGCAACCCGAACGCGCTGGCCGACGCCGGGTCCGCCGCGGAGAGGACGCCGTTCATCCGCTGGCCGGATGTGGCCTGTTTCTGGCGAAACTTCTTCGACAGCGTGGCCTAGTCCGGTAGAATCCGTGTGGCCGTCTCAACGCCAAGTTGGCAGGACCGCCCACACACGGAGCCGACATGAAGCCGCTCGTCAGCGTCATCATATCCACCTATAACCGCGCGGACCAGCTCCGCCGCGCGGTCTTCTCGTGCATGCGGCAGACGATCTGGCCCCTCACGGAGGTGGTGGTGGTGGGGGACAAGTGCACCGACCTGACGGACAAGATGATGGGGCATGTGGCCTGCTCGCAGGTGCTGTGGCACAACCTGGACAGGAACTGGGGGTACGGCCCGTCAAGGGAGTGCGGCGGGAGCGCGGCCAAGCAGAAGGCCTTGGAGATGGCCTCCGGGGAGTATGTCGCCTACTTGGACGACGACGACGAGTTTTTTCCGGAACACCTCGAGAGGTCCGTGGCTCACTTGGAGGCGCATCCGGAAACGGATTTGGTTTACGGGTGCTCGCATGTGTACCGCTTCTTGAACCCGTTCCGGTGGAAGCTCAGGGACGCGCCGTGGGAGCCGGGGAGGCTCCAGACGTCCAACTTCGTCAACACGTCGGAGGTCGTCCACCGGAGGTCCGTCCTCGACCGCATGGAGAGGCCGTGGTGGCGGATGGACGAGGAGAGGAACGACTGGGGGTTCCTGCTGAGGTTCACCGCCGCATCCGCCGCCGTGGCCCACCTGAGTCATGTCGCGGCGACGCAGCACATCCGCCTGAGGGACACCTTGGTGTTCCACGAGCAGAGGACGCGGAAGCGATGCCGCCGCAGGGAAAGAGTCGAATGATCCTGTTTAGCGCGAGCTACGGACGAGGCACGCCCAGCGCCGACCTGCGCGCGTACAAGGTCTGCGAGGAGCTTGCGCGGCGCGGCGCGAAGGCCGAAATGATCGGCCCGGAGGACAGCCAGGACTACCGCCGCGCCAAGGTGGCCGCCCTCCGTCAAAAGGATGTCCTATATGTTCAGAAGTGGGCCGGGCCGCTGCACGGTCCGGAAATAGTCCCGCTGTGCCGCGGGAGGATCGTCTACGACTTCGACGACCTCACGTCGAGCCGCAGGCACGAGGAGATGCTCGGCGTCTGCCACGCCGCCGTGGTGGGAACCCGCTGGCTCGCGTCCCAAACCAGCGGGAAGCCGACCTTGGTGGCCCCGACGCCGATCGAGCCGCACCTCTTCGGCGAGCCGATCCCGTACGCCGAGCGCCAGCCGGCCGTCGTCGTCGCCAAGTACGGCATGAAGCCCTACTTGGGGAAGCTGGCCAAGCTGGCCCCGCGGCTGAACGAGGTGCTACGGAGGCACAGCCACCGCATGTGGTTCCTCGGCGCCCACAGGCCAGCCGAGTACCAGCGGCTGCGTGAGCTGTACCCCGGGTGCCGGGTCCACCCGCTCGTGAAGATGTGCCAGTTCTACGACGTGCAGGTCCCCATCATAAAGGCGGCCAAGTGGGGCTTCGTCCCGTACGACAGGCGGTGCCGCGGCAAGAGCGCCACCAGCGCGCTGACGATGATGGCCTGCGGGGTGCCGGTGCAGGCGTTCGCGTTCGGCGAGTGCGAGGAGATGTTCGGCCGCAGGCTGCGGAGGTGGGTCGTCCGGGACGACGACAGGTTCTTCGAGAACGCGGAGCGCCTAATGTCGGATCCGACGCAGGGGGAGAGGTTCATGCAGGTCGCGTCGCAGCAGGTGGAGCTGTACTCCTTGGGGACGCACTGCGACCGCCTGACGCGGTTTCTGGAGGGCCTGGGGGCGGACATCTGATGGCGACGGTCGTCGTGATGCGGGGCGGGCTTGGGGACATCGTGCTGGCCCAGCGCGCCCTGTCGGAGCTGAAGTCCAATCTCGCCCCCGGCGGCGAGCTGCATGTGGCCACCGAGCCGAAATACGCGGACATCTTCCTGTGTTCCCCAGCCGTGGACCGGGTCCTCCTCGTCGATGGCGCCAGGACCGCCAAGCGGCTGCGGCAGAGGCTGGAGGAGGACGGACATGTCGTGTACAGCTTGGACCACCCGTTCTCGGGACAGCGCCGCCGCCGGGACAGCCTGCACATCGCGGAGAGGATAGACGAGATACTCGGCACGTCCGCGTCGGGCCTGCGTCCGGAGATGTGGGTGCCTCCGGTCTCGCTCGGACGCCCGCATGCCATCCTCACGTGGGCGTCGTCCTCGGAGCGGAAGCTGCCGAACCGCGCGGACCGGGAGGCCATCCGGTCGCATTTTGAGGGAACGTGCGCCCGCATAGGCCTGGAGCCGTTCATCATCAGCCAGCCGATCGATGACGCCCCGCCCGAGCGCCTGTGGCAGGGTAGCCTGCTGGTGCTTTGCGGCGCGGTGAGGGGTGCATCGCTGTATTTCGGGTGCGACACGGGCTTCAGCCACGTCGCATCGACCGCCGGAGTGCCGTCGGCGATCTGCCACATCGGGTACCCACCGGCGCGGTGCGGGGTGATGGGCGGCAGGGCCGATATACTACACTACGAGAACGGCAGTCGGGTCGATGTCGGGCGGGTTCGCGCCCTGATCGACGCCGCCGCCAAGAAGGCCCCCCAGTGCGGGGGCGTGGACTGAGAATGGCGCGCATATTCTACTTCAGCCACCCGTCGCGTATAGCGTCCTCGTACGAGAAGCTCTATCATGTGTCCTCAACGCGCAGCTTCTGGATGGGTGCCGAGCTAGCGAGGCTCGGGCACGAGGTCACGGCGCCGGTCTACGGCGCTTGGCCGCCAGCCAAGGAGCCGCCGCGCGGCATGAAGTTCGTGCCGTTCGCCGACATCCCGCGGCTAGACAAGTTCGACTTGGTATTTTGCCACCTCGTCGGCCCGTCGTACCGGCTGCTCCTCGACTGCGCGTTCGCGGGGCAGTACGAGAGGAGGCCCGTAGATCCGAAGGTGGCATCGAAGCTGGAGTCCTATGTGAGCGAGCTCCCGGTCTTCCTACAGTCGGACCATCCGCTGTCCCGGGTGCACCGCGACGACCGACTGGACGAGTTCGGCAAGTCCCGGCTGCGCGCGGTCGGCCTCTCCGCGCCGAACGCGACGTGTGGGGTAGGTTGCCGGTCCTTCTACTGCCCGCCGTCGGTCGTGCCGGACAGGCCGGACGCCCCCCCGCCGCCGGACCCGTACGCTGCCAGCCGCCGCGCCGGGAGGCCCGTGGTCATCTACCTCGGGCGCCTCAACGACAACTGCCGCCCGAGCATGTCGCAGCGGCTGAACGAGATCGCCCGCGCCGCCCCCGAGGTGGACTTCTACATCATCAGCGGGAAGGTGCGGGGCGGGTCGGTCCAGAAGATTATCGTCGTCCACGACGACGACGAGAACCGCGAGGTGCACCAGGGCCGGATGACGCTGATCTCGGACTTGTTTACCGCCAGCAATGTGACGTTCCTCCCGACGCCGTCCTACGACAGGACCTTCAGGTATCTCATGCACGCGGATGTCGGCGTCGCCCTGAGCGTCCGGGTCGGCCAGGACATCGCGTCGTGCAAGATGTGGGAGTACGTGTCCTGCGGCCTCCCTGCGGTGTGCGACGACCAGTTGCCGGAGGCCTTCCTGTGCCAGACATACGGCCTGAGCGACCCGTTCCCGTTCGGCGACGCGCGGGCCGCCGCCGACGCGATACGGCGAGCGCTGCACAGCGGCGTGAACCGCGCCGACCTGATACGGCGGATGCGCCGGGAGCACTCGTACCACGAAAGGGCAGAGAGGTGGAGCCGAATTTTTCAGGACGCGGGTTTCGGTCGAGGAGGACCACATGCCTGATGATGTAGCTGTAACGGACGCGCTGATCCCAGACACGGAGCCGCCCGGCTACAAGGGGTTCAACGCGGTGCTGAGGGAGCGCTGCGGCAGGACCATCTTGGACGCCGCGTGCGGCAAGGGCCGGTGGGCCGAGTGGGCCATCAAGCACAGGAGGGGCTACCGCGGCATCGACATAGACGAAAGCCTGATAACGCTGTGCCAATCGCAGTTCCCCAACTTCCGCTTCCGCGTCGGCGACTGCCGGAAGATACCGTTCAAGTCGCAGAGCTTCGACACAGTGCTCCTGATCGAGGTCCTTGAACACCTCCGCACCACGAACGACGCCCTGCGGGCGCTCCAGGAAGCGTGCCGCGTGGCGAGAAAGTGCGTCGCGGTGACGACCCCCGACTGCACGGACGCGAAAAGGCTGTCGGCAGCGGGCCTGACGTTCACGCACATACTGGAGAGCGGCAAGGGCAGGAAGTTCAAGAGCCGCGAGGACACCGCCCACGCGCATTGGCTTTTCCACACCAAGGACTCATTGAGCGAGCTGATGGCCGTCTTGGGACACCCGTTTGAGCTGTATCGGACCAGGAGGGTTGGGTGCCTCGACTTCCCGTGCTACACGAAGCTGGAGGCGTTCATCGACTTAACAGGCAGGGCATAACATGATCGTCTTTTTCCCGGCTGGCACGCGGGACGAGCGACCCAGCTCGCACCTCCGCGTCTATGAGGTGCACGAGGAGCTGGAGGCGCGCGGCTTCCGGTGCCTCGTGGTGGATCCGTACTGCCGGGAGGACGCCAAGAGGTGCTTCCTCGACGAGGCGCCGGACGGCTCTGTCCTCTACATCCAGAAGATGGACCAGAAGCAGCTCAAGCCGACTCATTTTGACGAGCACATCGACCGCTGCACGATTATCTACGACGTCGACGACCACGACGTGTCCGAGGAACACCGCAAGATGGTGGAGATGGCCGACGCGGTCGTCGCGGGGAGCACCTTCGTGCTGGAGGACGTCAGACTGCGCAACGGGAACTGCTGCCTGATCCACAGCATGACCGACACGGACATCTACACCTTCGTGGACCGCCGCCGCAAGCACCCCGACGCCCCGGTCCGGCTGGCGTGGGCCGAGCATTGGGCCAACGCCTACTTCGACGACTTCGCCGAGATTGCGCCCGCCTTGCGGCGGCTGCACGAGCAGTACGGCGTGGAGCTGCTGATACAGGGGCTGCGCGCCGACGACCACCCGGACCTGGAGACCCGCCCCGCGTTCCTCGGCATGGTGGACAGGTTCCTCCGGGAGGCGCCGTTCGCGGAGATCGATTACGTCATGCCCGTCGAGGAGTACATCCGCAAGGGTGTGCCGCGGCTACAGGCCTGCGACATAGGCATCGTGCCGTTTCAGGCGAACCGCGTGGGCAAGGCGGCGCAGAACCTCCGGTCATACATGTCCATGGGCCTGACCTGTGTCGCCTCCGTCGGGAACGACCACGACCACGTCATCGAAGACGGCGCGACCGGGTTCCTGGCTAGGCGGTCTGGGAACTACGCCGAGACGTGGTTTGGGCTGCTCGAGACGATCGTGCGGGACCGCGAGAAGCGGCTCGCCGTGGGCGAGAGGGCCAGCCAATCCGTGCAGTCGCGGTTCGGGCGGAGCGTCACCGTGGACAAGGTCATGGCCCTGCTAGAGTCGCTAGGCGAAAGATCGGAGGGCGGCGAGGATGGACATTAAGAGGGAGGGGTTGGCCAGGCAGGTGCTGCTCACCGGGGTCGTCCCCTCGAGCCGGGTTCTCGAGGACATCGAAGCCCACTACGCCGCCCATGTCGCTCCCGAGTTGGAAATCCACGGCTTCCGCAAGGGCAAGGCTCCGCGAAAGCTCGCTGAGAAGAGGTTCGGGCCGGCGGAGATGTACCGCCCGGTGCTGGACGAGTACTTCAGGCAGCTCGTGTCGTCGACCGACGACCTGAACGTGATCGCGCACGGCGACTTCGGGTTCGCGGGCCGCATCGACGGCAGCGACGACGTGGTCCTCACTTGCACAGTCAGCCTCCTCCCCCGCGTTCTGGAGCTGGACATCGACGCGGCGACCGCGACCGTCGCGTTTTCTCCGCCGCTGGCGCCGGCGGACGACATCGAGGCGGAGGTGCTGCGGCGGTGCAGGCCGTACATGCTGGAGGACATCGCGGCCGGCGACTGCATCTCCGGCTGCGCCTCCGCGGTCATCGACTTCCGCGGCTCGGCGAACGGCATGCCGTTCCCGGGCGGCTCGGCCTCCGATTTCGAGTACGTCGCGGGTAAGACCGACTTCGTGCCGGGGTTCGCGGAGAGGCTGTTCCGCATGCGGGTGGGCGAGTCCGGAGAGATAGCGGTGGACTTCCCCGAGCACTACCAGAACGAGCGCCTCGCGGGTCAGCCGGCGCTGTTCTCCGTCACCGTGAAGTCGGCCAAGAGGACGAAGTCGTCGATTGAGGAGGCCGCCGTATTGGCTGGGTTCGAGTCTTTGGCCGCGCTCCGCGCGAAGGCCGAGGCGCATTTTCTGGGCGTGGCGGAGCACGAGGCGGACCGTAGCCTGCGCCGCGCGGTCACCTCCGCGCTGACGGACGCGGCCGTGTGCGAGATGCTCCCGAACGAGGCCGTGGACGCCATGGCCGAGGCGTCCTGGGGGCAATTTACGGAGAAGCACGGACTCTCGGAGCGGGAGTTCGCCGCGGCTAGGCCGGGCTTGGCGGACACGGCCAAGGACGCCGTGAAGTCGAAATTCGGCTTGGACGCCGGTTTGGACGACGGTGACGACTACCAAGGCAAGTTGTTTAAGGCGCTCTGCGCGGAGGAAACCGTGCGGGCTGCCAAGGCCGAGTGGAAGATGTCAAAATGGGAGCTGCTGAAGAGCGAAATACGGACGCATGCGGTGTTGGACCACATCGCCGAGCAGCACAGCATCGCCGCCACTGAGGCCGAGGTCGCCGGTCGCATCATGGAGCTTCTCCCCGGCTCGCGCGAGACGCTGGACAGGCTGAACGCTGACGCCGCCTTCAGGAGGCAGGCCAAGCGGACGGTGACCCGCGATAAGGCCCTCGACTGGGTCGTTTCGCGTGTCAAAGGCCGACGTTCAGACTGACATATTCCCCCTTGACTAACCGCATGTTCGCGCGATAAGTAGTGTCGGACATCAGGAGGAATCGTGCCAAATCAAAAAGTTCGAGAGAGGGACACCGCGTCAAGATGCCAACCAAAACGCAAACCGAGCCGCCTGCCCAGCAGTGGGCGATTGCAGTCTCATGCCAAGGCTGTAGCTTGCCGGGAACGCCCGCCCAAATACACCAGTACGCCTAATAAGGCACCGCCGCCCAAGGTTCTACGAGCGAAGACAGACGAGCAGCTTTTCGGCGACTTCCAGGCCGCCGCCGCCCGCTGCGGCACGTGCGGCGGGACCAAGATGGTGCGGCCGATCGGAGGGCGCTGGGTGTCCGCGAAGGCCAGCCGCGGGGGCGATGCCCGGAGGTGCCCCGCCTGCAAGGCGGAGCAGGAGAGGGTGTTCAACCACTGGCTCGACCGCGTACCGCCGGACGGGAAGCGGTCCTGGCGGACCCGGATCGAGAGCTTCGTGGCGAAGAACCACAAGGGGTATCAGCAGATAGTGGGCGCGGCGGTCAGCGAGGAGGACATACAGCAGGATGTCCTGCTGGCCGTCTGGATGGTGTGGGACAAGTACTACAACCCAGCCTACAGGTCGGAGAAGACCGGTCAGCCCGTCAAGCTCTGCACCTACGTGTGGCGCGCGATACAGACCGCTTGGGCCAAGGTCACCGAGAGGTGCTTCTGCGTCCGCAACACCGTCTACATGCTGCGGAAAGAGGACGCCATGTCGGCGGAGCATCAGCCGATCTACGACGCCACTTGCATGAAGTCGGCCCTCGCCAAGATGGCCCGCGTGGACGGTCAGGCCGTCGCCGAGTTGGCCGCAAAGTGCCGCACCTCCCACGACAAGCGCCCGTTCACGCCCGCGATGCTGTCCGAGCTCGTGTCGGAGGCGAACAAGCTGGGCGACGGCGACATCCTGCTCCGGCTGTCGCGGGCCCTCCCCGCGGTCGCCCGGAAAAAGCGCAACGCCGTGCCCGCCCACATGCTGCATAAGTCCCTCGACGCGCCGGCGGGGGACGAGGACGACGCCAGCAAGAACTCGGAGCTGGTGGAGGCCGACGGCCGCGCGGGGCGGGCCGACGCCGCGTCGGCGGAGCTGGCATCGCAGGCGCGGGCCATCGTGGCGAGCCACCTCAGCCCGATCGACCAGCACATACTCCTGCGCTGCGTGGTCAGCGGCGATGAGTCGATCCGCTCCGTGGCCAGCCAATACCACATGACGGTCGCCGAGACCAAGGAGAGGCTTACCGCGGTCCGGCAGTGGCTGGAGGACGCGAAGCGTGGCGGCCTTTTCGCCAGCCTGCTAGAATAGCGAAGAGACAGCGCAGAAGCTAGCGGGAGGCGCAAGTGCCGCGTTCAGGGAAGAACGATCAAAGGGGTTCCAAAAAGCCGCGCCATCCGAAGGCCACTGCCAAGGCCGTAGCTCGCCGGAAACGGTCGCCCAAACGCGATGCGGCACCACCCAAGATGGCCGCCGAGAGGACGAAGGCGGTCACCGAGGAACATCCGGATTTGCGGTGGCTGTCCATCGCCGCAGATGAGGGTTCCGAACTGCAAGTGGCCAAAGCTTTGGGCAGGCTGCACAGCGTCATACAGGTGCTCCTGCCCATGCACGAGGGGGTCGCGCTCTACCCCGGGTACGTGTTCGCCGAGTGCTGCCGGGGGGACGACATCCTGGACGAGATTTGCCAGGTGCCCGGCGTGGAGGGCGTGCTGGCCAGGAACGGCGTGTTCAACTACGCCCTGGGCGGACACGAGCCGCCCACCGAGCTGGAGGCGAGCGCACTCGGTTCCATACGGGGCAGCTACGCCAGGTACACGCGTAAGGCGCGAGGAGAGATGGTCGCGGTCGAGAGAGGTCAACGGATCACCATCACCTGCGGCGTGTTCAGCGGTATGAGCGGCGATGTTGTCAGCGTCAACCGGCGCAAGATGAGCGTCATAGCGAAGGTGCGGCTATCGGACGGCGGTATGGTGCGCAAGGTCTCCGTGAAGCACGGCCAGTTCGAGCTGCTGGAGGGGCAGAAGGAAGATGACTGGAGAATCTAGCGGCGCGCTGGTGACATTCGAGGGCGGTGAGGGTTCCGGCAAGTCCACCGTGTGCACCCAGGTGTTCCGGCTGGTTGGCGAGGCGGGATACGACTGCTGGAAGGGCGGAGAGCCGGGCGCGACGCCGCTCGGCGCGGAGTGGAGGCGGCAGATGCTGAATCCAGCGTCGCCTCTGGCGCCACGGGCCGAGCTGTTCCTGTTCCTCGCCGACAGGGCGCAGAACTTCGCCGAGAACGTGGCGCCTCGGCTCGCGCAGGGCGAGGTCGTCTTCCTGGACAGGCACCGCGACTCTACGGCAGCCTACCAAGGCGGCGGCCGCGGTTATGATGTCGGGTTCATCGCACAGGCCAACGATTTCGCGACGACTCCGGCGTCCGCCGCTGGGACACGCGCGCGGCTGCCGGACCTGACGATCCTCCTCGACATTTCGCCCGAGGTTGGCCTCCGGAGGAGCCGCAGGACCGAATTCGGCGAGGGTGTCGCCGACCGCTTCGAGTCGGAGGACATCGCGTTCCACGCTCGGCTCCGCGAAGCGTTTCTGGAGATCGCCAAGAGCGAGCCGGACCGTGTCGTCGTCCTTGACGCGTCCGCGCCGCTCGTGGACATAATCGCGTCGGCATACGGCTTGGTGACGCAGACTTTGGCCCGCAAGGGTATCCTGCCGAAGGCCACCAAAACATGATCTGGCTGGGCAGTTTCTGGTCTCGGCCGCCCGGCAGACCGCCGATCGTGAGCATCGCACGGTGGAGTCCGCCGTGGTTCAGGGGGCCGGAGCTGCGGGAGCTGGCACCCGTGGACGCGGACGGCCACGAGATCGGCATACCGCCGGATAAACAGCAGTGGATAGAATCATTCAAGAAGGTTCTGTCCGAGCGGGGCCGCATCCGAGCCGTCAAGAGCCGCGTCGATGCGCTCCTGGCGGAAAACGGCGGCGCGGTGATGCTCGCCTGCTGGTGCAAGGTGGGGCGGTTCCGCCGGGACGGCTCGTACAGCGGCAGCTTCTGCCACCGCCTGCTGGCGGGGAGGCTGCTCTGCAAGCTCGGGTATCAGGTGGAGGTGATAGACCTTGAGTGCAAACCCTGCCGAGGCCCGCTCTCGTTCGACGGCGGTGTCGTCGCAGGCGAGTTCGTCTGCCGGCGCTGCCACCGCGCATCCCTTGGCCAAGTTCCGCAACATAGCGGCCGTGATTGATGACAGGATCCACGCCTTCGCCTGCCGCGCGGTGCTCGCCGGCAGGACCTCGCTTCGCCCGAGCCTCCTGCAAACCCAGGTCGCCGAGGCGCTGGGCGGCAGCGATCCGGACATGGTGCTGCAAAGGATACAGGCGCACTGCGGGGACGGGGGCCTCCTCATTCGCGTGTTGCGAGCCGAATGCCCGGTCTGCGCTGCCCCCGTGGAGCTCCGCGTAGGCGCATCGACCGCGCGCGACGACGCCACCATCGTTTGCAGCGGCTGCGGAGGAAACATCCGCCTGTCTGGCCTGACCGCGGACGAGGCGCTGCTGGTGAACGAGCAGTTCTGCGAGTACCTGCGGCTCGTGTTCGGGAAGCCGCCAGCCGGGCGAAACGCATGATCCGTGCGAAGCTGGATATGGTCTCTGCGGGCGTCGTGGGCATGCGGTTCTCCGGCCCGCGTGCCGCCGCCGAGGAGTCGGAACTCGCCGTGGGGCTGCTCGCGCCGTCCTGCGAATACCATGGGCGCGCCGGCTGCTGCTCGTTCCCGCTCCGCTACCTGGAGGATGTCTCGGTCGTCCTGAAGGAACACGCCGCAAGAGTGTCCGCCTCGAGCTCGGTGGCCGCTGCATACCGACGCCAGAAAAAATCCGATCAGTTCGTGCTGGCGCTCAAGGCCCGACCGACCAGCGCGTTCCCAGCCGGACCGTACGAGGCGATTTTCGAGGAGAGGTTCATTCCGCACCCCTACCAGCGGCAGGGGATAGCGGTGATGTTGGCCGCCAAGAGGCTGCTGTTGGGCGACGCGGTCGGCTTGGGCAAAACGATACAGTCCGTGGGCGCGATGGCGCTGGCCATGCAGAAGGGACTGTGCCGCCGCGCCATAGTCGTGACCACGGCAAGCCTGAAAGGGCAGTGGTGCGACGAAGCGGCGAGCTACCTGCGACAGGACGCGATTGGAGGGCTCTCGTCCGCTTTCGTGGCGGTTGGCGGCGACAGGGCCAAGCGCGCGGCGGTGTACGCTGATCCTGCGGCAAGGGTCCTGGTGCTGAACTACGAACTGTTCCTGCACGACGGCCGGGCCATTCCGCCGGCCGACATGGTGTTCCTCGACGAGGCCGCGCGGATCAAAAGTCTGGGCGCGCAGACCACCAAGGCCATCAAGTCGTATTGCGCGCGGCACAAGGTGCAGTACCGCTACGCGCTGACAGCGACCGGCATAGAGAACAAGTTGGAGGACCTGTACAGCATACTCTCGTTCTTGGGCGACCAGAGCCTTGGCTTCCACACCTACTTCCTGTACCACTACTGCAAGCTGCGGCGGTTCCAAGCGCCAAACGGCGCGAGGATACAGCAGGTCGTCGGGCACCTGAACCTGCACGAGGCCAAGGCCCGCACGGCCCATGTGCTGCTCCGAAGAACCAAGGACGATGTTGGCGGGGAGCTGCCCGAACTGGTCATACGCAACGTGACGGTAAACCTCGGCGACGCGCAGCGGGCGGCGTATGAGGATATCCGCGCCACCGCAGATCCTGACAAGTCGGCGAGCGCGCCGCTTAAAGCAGCCATCGCATCCGGCGGGACGGCCACGGTGGATTCGCTCCAGCGGTCGCTCCTGCTCCGCGAGGTCTGCGACAGCCTCTCTCTGGTGGGCGATGGCTCGCTCGGAGACGAGAGCACCAAGTTGGACGAGCTGGAGCACTTCGTAAGGTCCACGCTCGGGCCGGAGCACTCCGTGGTGATCTTCACGCAGTGGGAGCGAATGGCCAAGCTCATAGCTGGCCGCCTGGCGGGCTGCTACGCGGAGGGACGCGCCCCGCGCATCATAAGCGGGGACGTGCGGGAATCCGAACGCGATCTGCACCGGCGGGATTTCAACGCTGAGCAGTTCCGCTGCCTCGTCATGACCGACGCCGGAAAGGCCGGGCTCAACTTGCAGGCGTGCGAGACGATGGTGAACTTCGAGCTGCCATGGAACCCAGCCACCCTCAAGCAGCGCATCGGGCGGATGCACCGCAGCGGGCAACAACACGCCGTGACGACCGTCGTGAATCTCATCGCCAACGACACGATAGAACAGAGGGTGGCAGACCGCCTGATGCGGCGCCATAGGGTCTTCGACAAGGTGCTCGTCGCCGCCGAGGACGAGTTGCAGGCGATGGACCTGTCGAAGACCTTGACCGCGCGGGAGCTGGAGGAGCTGGCATGACGCCCGACGGAGTTAGCACGACATCTGAAGGAGCCAGCGCGGCGCCTGACCGCTCCTATGCGTGCCCAAAATGCCGGGACCAGGGGTGGATACCCGATCCGGCCAACTACAAGACGCATGTCGAGTGTCCGGACTGCATGCGACCGAAGCGGCACGCCAGCGAGTACGCCGCCGCCAACCTCCCCGTCTTCGTGCAGGACATAGAGTGGCGGGATATCGAACGCACTCCGGACAGGGACAAACTCATCGAGAACGCGAGGTTCTGGCTCAGGGGCGCGTGCGCCATCCACTGCCCAGGCGGCGTGTTCACGCCGCGGAGCAAGACGCAGGCGGCGGCGCGCCGGACCTTCCTGATCCACGGCCCGCCGAACTCCGGCAAGACGATGTTCGCGTCGCTGATGGCGAAATCGCTCATCAAGCGCGGGGTGCGCACGTACCGCGGCACCCTGCAACGGTACACGGAGGCGTTCTTCGTCAAGTCCGGCGCGCCGGAAGCCGAGGAGGAGAGGGCCTTCCGCGACAAGATGAGGCAGACCCCCGTGCTCATCCTGGAGATGGGCGACGAGCCGGACCACCGCTACTCCGGCCCGCGCCTCGTCGAGCTGCTGAAGGGGCGGATAGAGAGCGGCTTCTGCACGATCGTCGTGAGCGCGCTGTGTCCGGACAGACTGATGGGCAAGTACGGCGGCGATTTCTGCAAGGGCAGCGAACTGCTGAAGTTGTTCGCCGACAAAAAGTTCGTGCTGCCGAACAAGCTGTCGGGCAAGCTGCCGGGCGGTGGACCGTGAAGACGGAGGACAACAAGCGAGCGGAGGCACAGATCGTCAGCAACATGCTGCGCGGCCCGCAGTTCGTGACGCTGGCCATCGACAAGGGCTTCCGCGCCGAGATGCTGTCCAACTCCGCGCTGCGGTTCGTCGCCCGCACGGCCATCCGGCACGCCGACGTCTACGCCGACGCGCCGGACTACGGCACCGTGGAGCGGGACCTCCAGGACCTCGAGAAGGGCGGCAAGCTCGACGGCCAGTCGGTTGAGACGTTCCTCGGCGTCTACGAGAAGGTGTCCAGCCGCGCGGCAAAGCTGAACCAGAGCAACGCCAGGCAGGCCGAGTTCCTGTCCCTCCTCGACCACTACCTCAACATCCGGCGCCACGAGAAGATGGTGGACGGCATGGTCGAGATCGTCGAGAGGAGCGACGGGCAGTTCGGAAAGGTCCGCGACGAGGTCATGACGCTTGTCGCCGAGATGGACGACCTCGCGGACGGCCGCCCGCCGGAGGGTGACCTGCTCAGCGCGAAGTGCGTGAAGGACGCCGCCCTGCGGCACAAGCGCGCCAAGGAGGACCCGGACTCGATCGTGGGCGTGCTCAGCGGGATCGAGCAGTGGGACGCCACGCTGCACGGCTTCCGGCGCGGGGAGGCCTGGATAATCGCCGGCTACGTCAGCGAGGGCAAGTCGATGACTTGCCTCCAGATGGCGTACAGCGCCGCCTTTGAGCAGGGCAAGAACGTGGTGCTCGTCACCACGGAGATGCAGATGGAGCAGATCCAGGCCCTGGTGTACGCGCGGCACAGCCTGACCGTCAACAAGGCGCTCTGCGTGGCCAACGACGGCGAGCTGGGGTTTGAACACGACGACCTCAGCCGGGGCCGGCTGGAGGGCGAGACGCTGGAGCTGTTCAAGGCCCTCGCGAAGGACATAGGGGACGGGAGGGCCACGGGTCGCTACGGGAAGATATATGTGTTCGGCACGGTGCAGTCGGACACGGTGCAGTCGATCCGCGTGAAGTGCCAGATGCTCCGCCAGCAGTTCCCGATCGACCTCATAATCATCGACTACGCCACGCTGCTGTCGCCCAGGCGGCCGCGGGGCAGCAAGACGGAGGAAATGTCCGAGATCTTGCGCGATATCAAGCAGCTCGCGCTGAACTTCAACAACGGCGAGGGCACCGCCGTCGTGACGGCCCACCAGATCTCCCGGAAGGGCCGGGACGACGCCGTCAAGAGGGGCGGGTACTACATCCTGTCCGACCTGGCCGACACCTCCGGCGCCGAGAGGAATATGGACGGCGTGCTGTGGGTGCTGAGGGACGAGGACAACAAGGAGCGGAACACCGCTTGGCTGGGCTGCTCCAAGAATAGGCGCGGGGCCGTTCCGGAGAGGTTTGAGGTCAGGGTGAACTACGCGTACGCGGCGTTCCACGCCGCCCGCTACGCGCAGGAGTCGGACAACATAGACGACGATTTCGGAGGCTAGCGCATGGACGCGGAGGAAACCAGGCAAAAAATCATGGCCATGGAGCGCCCGGACCGGGACGCCTGGTGGATGGGGTACGCCTTCTACCTCTCCATCCTGAGCCACGACCGCGAGACCAAGAACGGCGCGGTGGTCGTGGACAACGCCACGCACAGGCCCGTTGGCGCAGGCTACCTGGGGTTCCCGATGGGGTGCAGGGATCACGAGCTGCCGGCCACGAGGGCGAACGGCAAGTACGCGTTCATGCAGCACGCCGAGAGGAACGCGGCGCTGTCCGTCCGGGAGAGGTGCGCGGACGCGACCCTGTTCTGCACGCTGGAGCCGTGCGAGGGCTGCGTCGGCGCGCTGCTGAACCAGTCGCTGCTGCACGGCCTCGTCCCCGGGCAGTCGGGGTTAAGGAGAGTGGTGTTCTGGGAGAGCCGGCAACACGACGCGGCGCGCGTCATGCTGTCGCACCATCCGGAAATAAAAGTCGAGAGGTACTCCGGCCCGCCGCCGCAGGACGCGCTGCGCATGGCCGCCGCCTACATGGACAACCGACCGCAGGATGGCCTGTACGAGCGGAACACCGTGGCCGAGGACTACGCCGTACCCGACGACTAAACAGGCACCTGTCCCCATGGGGACGAGGCGAAACATGAAATGCCCGCAATGCAACAGCGCCAAGCTAGAGCTGCTTAGATACCGGACGGGGCAGCAAACGGTGACTTTGCTGTGCGCGCGGTGCAGGCGGGAGTTCGAGGCGGACGCGCGGGCGCTGGGCGCGGCGCTCAAGCGTATGTCGCAGAGCTTCTACGAAAAGGGCAGGCTGCCCGGACGGGTTGACAGGCACCGTTGCAGGGGGTGCGGGCGTTGAGCGCGAGATCGATCAAGTGGGGCGAGAGGTCGCGGGACAACAAGAAGGTCCCGTACGAGATACGCGTCGAGAAGATCAAGCAGACGGTGCCCGTGACGGATCTGCTCGACCACTTCAGCGTGCCATCCGGCCAGCACCTGCGGAACGGCCACCGCACGTTCCACTGCCCGTTCCACAACGATTCCCACCCGTCGCTGGAGGTGGACAAGGACGACAGGACATGGACCTGCTGGCCATGTCAACTGAAGAGGCGGGACGCCATCTGCCTCGTGCAGATGATGCTGTTCCCGCAGGAGCCGGGCCAGAGGCCGAAGGACTGGTTCGACAAGACGTTGCTGCACATCGAGGGCATCTTCGGGCTGTCAGCCGACGGGGCGCCGATGGACATCCGCGCCGCCGCGGAGATGCAGGCGCTGAAGCGCAGGCGCGCGGCGGTCGCGCACGAGAACAGGCTGGACAGCCGCGTAGAGAGCCGCTCCAACACTTTCCGCCTGGCCCTGGCCAAGATCGTGCGGAAGGCGTGGGGGGACGACCTCGGCAAGATGGCCGAGATGATCGTGGCCCTGTACGGGCACTTGGAGCACCTCCTCGCGTCCGGGAAGGGCTTTACGGACAGCGAGCAGTACAAGGACTGGAGGGACACCGTCGATGACTGGATCGAGACGGTGCGGCGGAGGTTGAGCAGCTAAATGCCGGACACCATCAGCAAATTCTGGCCGTTCGACTCGTACAGGCGGTTGCAGCGGAGGACCATAGCCGCGATCGCGGAGGCGTTCGCAGGCGGCAAGGATTTCGTCGTGGTCGAAGCGCCGACCGGCACCGGAAAGAGCCCGGTCGCCGTGGCGGTCGCACGGTGGATGGCCCACAACCCGAGGTACGCCGACGTCGGGGAGCGGGCGGCCAAGATCGAGCGCGGGAAGGACAAGGTGCAGCGTGGGGCGTACATCCTGACGACGCAGAAGCTCCTCCAGCGGCAGTACATGCGCGACTTCGCCGAACACGGCAGCTACCCGCTGGTCGAGATGCGGGGACGCGGCAACTTCCGCTGCCAGCACGATGACAACCCGAGCGCGACCTGCGAGAACGGCATCTGCCACTCGTGGGCCGAGACCGGGAAGGTGGTGATGCTGCACGGCGGCGCCGCCCCGCCGCCGGATGCGGAGGAGAGGCTCACCTCCGACGGCCGGCGGTTCTACGTCGAGGAGTTCCAGATCAACGCTGCCTGCTGCTACCGGCGGGAGAAGGCGCGGGTGCTGTCGTGTCCGCTGGTCATACACAACCTCGCCTACTTCCTGACCGAGACCAACTACGCCGGTGAGTTCAAGCCACGCGATCTCCTGGTGGTCGACGAGGCGCACAACGCGGAGTCCGGGCTGATGTCGTTCGTGGAGGTCGCCCTCAGCGAGATGGTGCTCGACAGGATGGGCGTGCCGATGCCGCCCGCCTTCGGAAAGGAGACGCCCATCGAGGAGATGTACGAATGGGCGCGGGAGGCGCTCGACACGCGGATCCGACCGAAGCTGCGCGACATCAACGAGAAGATGGCGACGATCGGCAAGGCGCTGCACCACGATCCCTTCGACGAGTCCGCGCTGCGCGAGAGGGACAGGCTGCGGCCCGAGCAGGAGTCGCTGAAGTCGGTGGCGTCCAAGGTGGAGATGCTCCTGAACGAGCTCGACCCGGACAACTGTGTGCTCGATGTGGAGGTCAAGAGGGTCAAGCAGGGCCGCTCCTTCCGCTCCTTCCGCCGCTTGGTGTTCCGGCCGATCGACATCGCCCCGTTCGCCGAGAGGTTCCTCTTCCGCTTCGGCAAGAAGGTGCTGCTCATGTCCGCCACGATCCTCGACGCCGAGACGTTCGCGGCGTCGCTCGGCATAGACAAGTCGAGGATGAAGTTCATCCGGATACCATCCACGTTCCCCACGGAGAACAGGAGAGTGGTCGTGCGCCCCTGTGGCAGCATGGCCCGCGCGTCGATCGACTCGACCCTGCCCAAGGTGGCCGCCGCCGTGCAGGGGATACTGGACGCGCACCCCCGCGAGAGGGGCATGGTGCACGTGAACACGTACCGGATCGCCGACTTCCTGAAGAAGCGCCTGCGGGACAAGCGGCTCATGTTCCACGAGACCGGGGACCGCGAGCGCGTCCTCAACGACTTCCTCTCCGACCCGAGCGACAACAGGGTACTGGTGTCCCCGTCGCTGACGGACGGGCTGTCGCTGGACGACGACCTGGCGAGGTTCCAGATAATCTGCAAGACGCCGTTCCCGTACCTCGGAGACCCGCAGGTCGCCGCCAAGAAGGACAGGCAGCCGGCCTGGTACGACCTGGAGACGGCCAAGACGCTCGTGCAGGCGTTCGGCCGGGTGGTGCGGAGCGACAGCGACCACGGCGTGACCTACATACTGGACAGCGACTTCGAGCGGTTCTACCGCCGCACGCGGAACCGCATGTTCCCGCCGTACATACAGGAGGCGATCTGCGATGGGTGACGACGGAAAGGCAAAAGCGGCCGGCGTCGGGCCCGGGGAGCAGTTCGCGCACCTGCACCTCCACACGGACTACAGCCTGCTGGACGGCTGTGCCACGCCCGAGACATACGCCAAGGAGGCCGCGCGGCTCGGGCAGCCGGCCCTCGCCATAACGGACCACGGGGACATGGGCGGGTGCTTCCGGTTCTGGGACGCCTGCAAGGCCCGCGGGCTGAAGCCCATCATCGGGGCGGAGGTCTACGTCAACGAGCAGCGCGACCTGCACCCGATCAGCAAGACGCTCCAGCGGCGGATCGAGAAGGCCGTGGCGACCGCGGGCAAGCGCGAGCGGGCCGCGTACGCCGAGGAGCTGGCCCGCCTGATCGAGGAGCAGGGCCAGGACAACGCGCATGACTGCGAGGCGCAGGCCCGCAGCCTCGCCAAGGCCGGCACACAGCAGCTCCTGCTCGACTCCGGCGTGGGCAAGGGGGACCTCCGGCGGTTCCGGCACATGAAGTCGAGCCTCGCGGGCGCCAAGGAGGACGGCGTCGGCACGTCGGACTACCAGTCCAAGGACAAGCACCTCATACTCCTCGCGAAGAACATGACTGGGTTTCAGAACCTGAGCGCCATCGTCTCCGAGGCCCACATGAACGGCTTCTGGCGCAAGCCGCGCACCACGCCGGGGATCATCCGGCAGCACAGCGAGGGACTCATCTGCCTGACCGCGTGCCTCGGCAGCGAGACGAGCCGCGCGATAGCCGAGGGGAACATGGACGAGGCCCGTAGGGTGCTGGCGTTCTACCACGAGGCGTTCAAGGACGACCTCTACGCGGAACTCCAGTCGAACGAGATACCCGCGCAGAAGACGGTGGACTACGGCCTCCTGGAGCTGGCCGATGCGATGGGCGTGAAGCGCGTCGCCACGGTCGACTGCCACTACTGCTACAAGGGCGACGACAAGATGCAGGACGCCCTGCTGGCCAAGGCGAGGAGGACCAGCATCAACAACCCGGACATGTGGAAGTTCGACGCCAGGCGGCTCTGGTTCAAGAGCGTCGGCGAGACGGTGGCGGAGTACGACGAACTCGGCTACTCCATAGCGCCAAGCGACGTGCGGCAGGCGTGCGCCACCACGCTCGAGGTGGTGGAGAAGTGCGACGGCGACTACTTCGAGTGGGGGCAGTTCCAGTTCCCGGAGTTCGACACGGGCGGGGAGGGTTCGGACACGATGCTGAAGCGCCTGTGCGACGAGGGGTTCGCCTGGAGGCTGAAGAACGGGTTCATCGACCCCAAGCGCGCGGAGGAGTACGCCGAGCGGCTGGACCGGGAGTACAACATCATCTGCCAGAAGGAGTTCAGCACCTACTTTCTGGTGGTCTGGGACATGGTCAAGTGGGCGAAGGACAACAGGATCTTCGTCGGCGGCGGCCGCGGCTCTGTGGCCGGCAGTCTGGTCGCCTACGTCCTGCGGATCACCGAGGTCGATCCCCTCCGGTTCGGCCTGATATTCGAGAGGTTCCTGAACGCTGGCCGGAGCGGCAAGATGTTGAGGATAGAACACAAGGGAGCGCTGACGCCCAGAGGCCAATGAGGAGATTTCAATGACAACAGCAGATTGGATGGATAGCGGCATCGAAGGGAGCAGAGTCAAGCACAAACCATCTGGGAGAGAGGGCTTTTACCACGGATACACCTGCACCAGCGGGGACTGTGGTGAGGTGGAGGATACCAAAGGTCTCTTCCAAGGTTTGTTTAAGCCAGACAGCGGCTCGATGGAAGATGTGTCTCTGGAGGACTTGGAACTGATCCGCACATCCGGAAGCCCGAAGGTTACGAGCGCGGACGAGTATCGGAGCAGAAAAACGGTGGGTGACGCCAACAGAGTGTACAACTCGGACTAGGCATGGGGAACCAGGGCGACAAACCGACGGGCCACGGCTGCGGCACCGGCGCGGCCGCCGAGGGCGAGGACCGCGCCGCTGTCGTGGTCGGTGCCCTCAAGGAACAGGCCTCGCTGGCGGCGCTGTGCGCCGCGAGGATGCGCGCAAGGGCGCTGGACGGGAACGAGGAATACACACGGCGGCTCGAGTACGAACTGGAGCAGATAGCCGCGCAGGGAAAAGCGGGCTACATGATCGACCTAGCGCGCCGCTGCAAGAGCGAGGGCGTGCAGCACGCCCGCAACGAGAACGGCCTTCTGGTCGAGTGGCTGCTGAACATCACGCCGCAGGATCCCGTCAAGGACGGCGTGCAGCACAGGTTCAAGTTCTTTGGCGACAGCCCGGACGTCGATCTTGACTTTTGCAGCCTGCGCCGTCCGGAGGTTGAGGAGTACCTCAAGCGGAAGTACGGCCAGGACCATGTTGTCCACATAGGGGCGTACGGCACGTTCTCCGCCAAGTCCGCGCTGAAGGAGATGGCCCGCGCGCACGGCCTGATGGAGACCGACACGGAAACCGAGTTGTGGTTCTCGAAGTTCGCGAAGGACTTTGACCCGCATGACCCTGTGAGCAAGGAGGACATGGCGTGGAACCTGGCCTACATCTTCGGCGAGGAGAAACTGAGCGCCGTTGACGAGTCCGGCGAAACAGTGGAGAAGCAGCTCCCCCCGTCCCCATGGACGAAGGCGGAGATCGAGGAGGGGCGCAGGTTCTACGAGGCGCACCGGGGGGTGTTTGACCTCGCGTCGAAGGTCGTCGGCCAGATCACGCACTTCACCGCGCACGCCGCTGGCGTGGCCATCTTCCCAAAGCCCGCTTGGCTGCACATGCCGCTCAAGTTCAACGCCAAGAAGGGGCAGATACAGACGGCCCTACAGGAGGGGACGCGGTTCAAGGAGATAACGCAGGCCGGCATCATCAAGATAGACATTCTCGGTCTCACGCTCAACAGCATCATGGCGATGGCGATGCGGCTCGTCGAGGAGCGCCGCGGGATCGACCTGTGGGACGCGATTTGGCCGAAGTGCCCGGCGGTGACGGCGCAGGGCGTCGAGCGCGGCGAGTCGGTGCTGGACATAGACGACCCGGCCATTCTGGAGGCGGCGCGCGAGGGGCACAACATAGGCAGTTTCCAATTCGGGAGCGCGGGGATCTCGAACCTGCTGAAGCGCATACACCCGGACAGCTTCGAGGACATTGTGGCGGCCAACGCGCTCTACCGCCCCGGGACGATCAGGGCCGGCGAGGCCGAGGCGTTCGCGTGGCGCAAGGCCAAGACGAAGGCGCGGCAGGACGGCGCGGACGCGCTGTCGCGCGTGGAGAAGCTCGTGCTGTCGGAGGGCTACATCTCCGAGGGCGGAAAGCGGAGAGCGAGGTACACCGACTACGCCAAGCTGCACCCGGCGTTCGCGCAGCTCCTCAAGGACACGCACGGGTCGCTCGTGTACCAGGAGCAGGTGATGCAGACCTTCGCGGACATCGCTGGCTTCAGCATGCAGGAGGCGGACAGCGCCAGAAAGACGCTCGTCAAGGCGTCGCAGGCGGCCGACAGGAAGGAGCGGCTCGCCGCCCTGTCGCGGAAGGCGTCCGAGGCGGCGGCCCGGCGGGGGATGTCCCCGCAGGACGTCGATCAGCTCATCGCCATCCTGGCGAACTTCTCCGGCTACTCGTTCAACAAGTCGCACTCCGCCTCATACGCCTTGGCGTACGCGCAGGTGCAGTTCCTGAAGATCTACTTCCCGGTCGAGTTCCTCGCCGCGCTGCTCAGCTTCTCGAAGAACTCCACTGCGGAGAAGAAGAGGGAGGACGACCCGGACCTGCACCTCCACATCCAGGAGGCGAACAGGATGGGGTTCCGCGTCGTGCGGCCATTGTGCAACCTCGCGACCGACGAGTTCACGATACACAAGGTGGAGGACCTCGGCGGCTACCTCTCCGAGGAGGACGCGGACTCCAAGGGCGGAGTGCTGATGTGGAGCTTGCAGCATCTCATCGGCGTGGGCGAGAAGCAGGCCGCCGCCATCGTCGCCGCCTACCCGGCGCGCGACATGGAGGACTTCTGCGAGCGCGTGGACGGCCGCGTCGTGAACAAGAACGTCATAGCCCGCCTAATCAAGGTAGGCTTCTTCGACACGCTTTACGCGGACGAGCAGCCCGAGGCGCGGCGGGCGTTCGCTTGGAAGCACTTCCACGAGGACCGCCAGGGCATGCTGACGCTCCAAGCGGCCGTCCAGAAGGTCCGGTCGCATTTCCAGGAGTGCAAGGACCAGATCGCGGGGCTCGCGCTGACGCCGCAGAACTTGGCGGCGATCGAGGTGATGGAAAAGAGGGTGCAGTCCAGGGCGAAGGAGCTGCGCGAGGCCGGGGACACGCAGGCGATCCAGACGCTGTACCGGCGCAAGCGGGAAAAGGCGGCGGAGCTCGACCCTCGCGGGGAGCGCAGGGTGTTGAAGGCGCTCCTGCGGGAGGTCGAGCAGTGCAGCAAGATGAAGAAGAAGCTGTCGGAAAAGCGGGACAGCGTGGTGTACTCCGAGCTTGTCGACGACATCCCGCACAGGATCGATGCGGAGCGGGAGGCGTACGGCGTGAACATCTACACGAACGCGCTCACCCCATACATGGGCCGGCTCCTGTCGCTGGTGCGCCTGGCGCCGACCAAGCACCGCGTGACCCTCCCGGAGGCGGTGCGGAAGGTGCCGCCGTCCATGCGGCAGAGCATGACGGTGGTCGGCGAACTCCAGACGAAGCCGCGGAAGCTCCAGTACACGGACAAAAGCGGCAAGAAGAAGACGCGGCTCGTGGGGAAGATCAGCGGCCGCAACGGGAAGACGCTTGATCTGGTCGCGTTCGACATCGGCGACGATTTCTGGACGCTGGCGAGCGGCGCGCACCACAAGGTCGTGGCCGTCACCGGGAAGCTCGGGGATTACCAAGGCTCCCCGCAGATAATGGTTTCCAGGAGGACAGACTGGCTTCGCAGGCCCGGCATCGAGGTATTCGAGGTGTTCGAGCCGGCCTTCGCGGGACACTTTGGGAGGGTCGCCCCCCACGGGGGCGTGGATTGAAACGGAGGAAGAGCGACAATGGTTGATGAGCGTAGCGTAGCCGTGGCGAAGATTGGGCCGAGCCGGTTCCAGGGGCGCGGATCGTCGGGGTCGGACATCCCCGACCTAGCCAAGTCCATAAAGACGAACGGCCTGATTAACCCGATCCACGTCTGGGAGACGGAGGCTGGTTTGGAGCTGGTGTGCGGCGCGAGGAGGCTCGAGGCGCACAGGCTGCTCGGCAGGGCGGAGATCCTGGCGAAGGTGCATTCCGGGATCGGCACGACAGAGGCCGCATCGCTCCACTGGTCGGACAACCTCGAGCGCGAGGACCTCGGGTACTACGAGCAAGCCGTGACCGCCGGGCGCATCCTTGGCTGGGCGGACGGCGCCGCCACCGTTGACCGGAAGGCGTTCCTTGGGATGACCGGGCTGAGCTCCGCCCGCCTGAAGCGCTTGCAGCAGTTGCACCGCCTGTCCCCGGAGGTGGGGGCGCACGTGGACTCCGGCGCGCTCACGCAGACCGAGGGCATCGAGATCAGCCGCCTTCCGCAGGACGACCAAATCGCCCTGGCGAAGGAATACCTGGCTCGGATCGGCGCCGAGAATCCGGAGACGCCATCCAGAGACCTCGCGTTCCTGAAGGAAACGGTCGCCGCGCGCCTGCCGCAGAAACCGAAGGCCGAGGCGGAAACCGGGATGCGCGTGCTCGCCGACGAGATCGGCGCGGGCGGCCAGGCGGGTTCCGGCGAGTCCGCCGGCAGACAGCCGCCGGAGCCGGACGCGGCGGCACCGCCAGAGGGAAACGGCGGCGGGATGCCCGACGACGACGCGCCGTCGGACGCGCAGAGGGAGAAGAAAAGGCCGGGCACGGAGACGGTCGAGTACGGCGAGTGCCACGATAGAATCCGCCTGGTGATGACGCCGAAGGACTGGATCGTCACGGTGAAGATCCCGCGGGACAGCAGCGACTCGCGGCCGACGCAGGACATCAACCGGGCCTTCCAGAAGTCGGACGACGACCGGGGCGGCCTGCACCTCCTGCTGGCCTACGTGGACGCGGCCGGCAAGATGGCGAGGGAGAAGGGGACCGATGGCCAAAAGTAAGGCCGATGAAAAGCTGGACAAGGTCTCGGCGATCATAGACGCCTTCGGCGAGAAGTGGGACTACGGCAGGGCGTACGCCATCCTGGACAAGCTGACCGTGAGGGTCGACGAGGATCCGATCGCCTCCGGCATAGACGCCATGAGGGCGAAGATGGCCCGCGTGGTGAACTACCACGCCCTGGTGGCCAAGATGTTCCGCCGCGCGCTGCGGAACGAGGGCGTGGCCCGCAAGCGGGCGAGGATCAAGGAGGAGATGCTGAAGGCGGGCCGAAACGAGATGCTGGCGACGGACGAGGACGTGCAGTCCGGGAGGAGCCGCGAGGACCGCGAGAGCCTAGCGAACGTGAAGCTCAAGGTGGCCATCAACGAGCTGCGCTCCGCGAAGGACTCGCTGACGGACGCGGAGACGTTCACGAAGTGCGTGAAGATCGCGGCCGACAACCTCGTCGAGGCCCGCGAGGCGATAAGCCGGCAGTTCTCGATGATAACGCAGGAGATCAACCTGGGCCTCATCACCGGCGAGAGCTTCTCCCCGGACGACGGCCGGTTAGAATAGGGAGGTGGGCGGCGGGAACGATTAGCGCGACGCTTGGCCGCAGGGCGCGGCCTAGGGCGGCTCGATTTTCCCGGCCAGCCACTCAAGTGTAAAAAGGAGGAAAACAGATGGGAAGGAAAGTCCAGTTCAACGACGAGAAGAGGATGAAGCAGAAGTCCGGCGGCTCCAGCGTCGTCAGGTTCAAGGCGCAGGTCGGCGTCAAGGACGTCGTACGGCTCCTGGATCCGGAGCCGCTGGTGACCCGCAGCCACTACGACGAGGCGCTGGGGCGGGGGTTCACCTGCTCGAAGGAGTGGGACGAGGCCAAGAACGCCTACGCCGGGCCGTGCCCGCTGTGCGAGGAGGGCAACCGCGCCCAGGAGCGGTTCGCCGTCAAGATCATCCACATCGCGCGCGACCGCGAGGCGGTCAAGAAATTCCGCCTGTGGCAGTTCGGCCTCGACAAGTACCAGATCCTCAGCGACATCCAGGACGAGACCGACAAGCCGCTGAACGAGCAGGACCTGGTCATCAAGTGCACCGACGAGAAGTACCAGAAGCTCAACATCCTCCCGTCCGCCAAGTGCCGCACCGTGACCGCCGATCCGGACAGCGACTTTGAGCTCGACGCGGTCATGGCCGTGCCGACCTACGAGAAGCTGCAAGGACAGTTGGCGGAGGCGAGGGGCGGCTCCTCCCCGTCGGCCTCGTCGTCCGGCGTGGACTCGGAGGACATCGACGACGACGAGGATCTGGGCGAACCGTCCGAGAAGTCGGCGGCGAGCAAGGCCGGCGGCAAACCCGCGTCCGGCAAGCCCGCGGCGGCCGCGTCCGGCAAGCCCGCGGCGGCCGACAAGCCCCCGGCCGGCAAGCCCGCGGCGGTCGCCGAGGCGGACGACGATGACGACTTCGACATCGACGACCTGCTCAGCGACGACAAGTAAGCTGGGGCGCGCGTGAGAGGGAGACCCGCGGAAGCGGGTCTCTCTTTGCGCCGCTAGAATGCGGCATGGACAATGTGATAGGCATTGATCCGGGGATAACCGGCGCGGTCGTCGTGCTGGACGCCGACGACGGCTCGCTGCGATTCGCCTCCGTCTGCCCCAGCATCCCGACCGGCAAGGGCAACAAGCGGGAGTTCGACTGGGACAAGATGCGGGAGTGCATCACGCCGTACTCGTTTCTGGCCGGCCAGACGTCCACCTGCGCCATCGAGTTCGTCGGCCCGATGCCGGACCAAGGCGTCACGTCCATGTTCAACTTCGGCAGGGGGTACGGCGTCTGGATCGGGATACTGTGCTCGCACCTGATGCCGATAACGTTCGTCAAGCCGCAGAGGTGGCAGCAGGAGATGCTGGACGGCTTCCCAAAGGGCGAGGCGACCAAGGCCAGCGCGGTGCGGGTGGCCAAGTCTCGGTGGCCGGACATACCGATCCGCCTCAAGGCCGAATGGGGCATCGCCGACGCCGCTCTGATGGCCGAGTGGCACAGGCGGCACAGCGCGTACAAACGGGAGGGATAGCAATGTCGGATAAGGGCAAGCCCAAGTCTCCGCCGTTCAAGGACGCCAAGGAGTTCCTGAAGAGGCAGTACAAGGAGGAGGCGTTTGAGGACGCCGAAGGTGTTCAGATAAGTTCTACAGGGAGCTTGTCGCTTGATTGGGTCTTGGGCGGCGGGCTCGCCGGCGGCCGCATCTACGAGCTGTACGGCACAGAGGGCTCCGGGAAGACCACCGCTGCGCTGACGGCAGCGCGGTCCGTCCAGCGGCTCGGCAGGCCGGTGTTCTATGTCGATTTCGAGCACGCGCTGGACACGGAGTACGCGCGCGATGTGGTCGGCGTCTCGCTTGACCCGGCGCGTTGGCTGCTGGTCCAGCCCAACACAGCGGAGGCCGGGCTCGACATGGCGCTCGAGGTCCTGGAGAAGTTCGACGCCGGGCTCGTGATCGTTGACTCGGTGGCCGCCATGGTTCCGCGGGCCGAGGTCGAGGGCGCCGTCGGGGACCTGCAAGTTGGCGCGCAGGCCAGGGTGATGGGGAAGGCCATGCGCAAGCTCACGGGCGTGGCCCACCGGCATGGCGCGGCCGTGATCTTCATCAACCAGGTCCGGGACAAGATCGGCGGCTTCGGCTTCGGCGACCCCACGACGACGCCGGGCGGGAAGGCGCTCAAGTTTTTCGCCAGCGTCCGCACCCAGATGAAGAAGATAAAGACGCTGGACGACGGCGTCGTCATCCAGATACAGATCAAGAAGAGCAAGATCACAAGCAGCCAGAAGCGAAAAGCCAGCTTCACAATCCGAAGCGGCATGGGCATCGACCTCGCGGATGAGATCATCACCCTGGGCGTCGCGTGCGGCGTCATCAGCAAACCGAACAGCCAGACGCACAAGTTTCCGCAGATATCCAAGCCCATACCCAAGGGCGAGGCGACGGCCCGGAAGTTCCTGCGCAAACCCAAGAACAAGTTCTACGTCGATCTGCTGCTGGAGAAGATACTCGAGGCCATGCTCGAGCAGGAGCGGTCCAAGCTGGAGTTCCTCCCGAAGGACGACGACCACGACCCGCTGCTCGACATAGCGTACGACGGCGGTTCCAAGAAACTCGGCAGCCTGGATGAGATGCCGGAGTCCGATTGGGTCTCCAAGCGCCCGAAGTCGTCCGCGACCGATTCGGATTCGGAGGCTGAAGAGTCCGCGATCGATACGGAAGAAGTAGTGGAGGAGGCGGCGGGGGGGGAGGAGGCACTGGCGGCCGCCGTACTCGGGTTGGCGGCGTCGGCGGAGGAGGACGAAGACTGAGATGGCGGACCATCGGCTCCAAGACGCGATGAGGCGGAGCCTGCGGCGTCTACGGCGCCTGGCGTCGCTGGCGGAGCTACGGGAGCTGGCCGCCGCAGGTCCGCCCGTCTTCGTCCTGTTCACGGCGGAGGACTGCGACCACTGCGCGGACGCGCTCTTCACCGTAGCCGACCTGGCCCGGCGGTACGAGACATCCGTCGTCGTGTGTTGGGCGTCCCTGGAGGATAACCACGACATAATCCTCAACTACACCGTCGCGGAGTATCCGTCGGCGATCGTGCTGCGGAGCGGCGACCCGCCAGTGCGGATCTCCGGCCGGGAGATCGCGGATCCGGGCAGCGCGAGGAGGGCTCTGAATGCCGCAAGCCGCAGGTAACAGCACCGGGCCGATCCGCGAGATAACGGTGGACGGCTTCCAGTCGCTCGTGGGCGTGACGATCCCGCTGTCGCCCGGGCTCAATGTGGTCATCGGGGAGTCGGACGTCGGCAAATCCGCTGTCATCCGCGCGCTGCAAGGGCTCATAGGGAACACCCGCGGCGACGGCTTCATCAACGTCCGCACCGGGAAGTGCCTTGTTTCCGTGGATGTCCCGGCGGGGGATGACGAAACGTCGACGGTTTTTTGGCGGAAGCCGGAGAACTCGTACCAGATCGACGACGACGAGCCGTTCAGGAAAGTCGGCCCGACGGTCCCGCAGCAGGTGCTCGACCTGCTCAACATGGCTCCGCTGGAGCTGGACAAGAACTCCACGAGATCCATCAACATCGTGGAGCAGAGCGGGCCGAAGTTCCTCGTCGAGGACAAGGAGACGGACGTCGCCAAGACGGTGGGCGCGATAACCAGGCTACAGCCCGTGTACAACGCCATGCGGCTGGTGGCCGCCGACCGCCGCACCGCCGCCGGGTGCGCCAAGACGCTCGCGGCCGAGGCGTCCCAGTGCAGGCTGAAGCTGGCGGTGTTCGCCGACTTGGAGTCCGAGGCGGAGCGCCTCGGCAGGGCCAAGGCGGCGCTGGCGCAGTGCGCCGAAACCCACGGGCGGCTGGGCGAGCTGCGCGGGTTCGTCACCCGGCTGCGCGGCAACGCCGCCGAGATGGCGGGCGTCTCCGCCAACCTCGCCGCCGTGAACGCCACGCTCTCCGCCAGCGAGCATGTCAAGTTGGCGAGGGCGTCCTGGAAGGCTGGGTTGAGGCTGCGGGGCGTGCGCGACGCCCTGCGGTCCGCGACCGCCACCGCTGCGGCCCTGACACGCCGCGCCGCCGCAATCGGCCCGGCAGCCGGCATCCGGCTCTCGGAGCTGGAGGCGAGCGGGGCCTCCGTGACCGCGCTGCTTTTCTCGCGCCGCGAGCTTGCCAGCAACGCCGTCGCAAGTACGGAGCTGGCCGTTAAGCTGGCCCCGCTGTCCGCGACGGTCGGCTTGAATCCGGAAAAAATCGGGCTGGATGCGGACAGGCTCGACAGAATGGATGGCTTGAGGATGCGGCTCGCGGCCTGCGACGCCGACCTGTCCGGCCTATCCGCCGAGTTGGAGGCGGCCGGAACCCGGCTGAACGAAGCGGCCGACTGCGTAGCCGGGTTCTTGGAGACCGCATCCGTGTGTCCGCTCTCGGGCGGTGAACTGTTTCGGGAGTGTAAGATCCTCATCGGAGGGAGGGAACAATGAACACGTTCGACGGACTCGATGTCTTGGACGCGGAGCTCGCCCGCCGGCTCGCCGAATGCGAGGAACACCTGCGGGCCGTCGTGTCCGACTACCGCACGCTGGTGCAGACCGCTCTGTTCGGCGCTTTGGAGCCGGACCTCAGGTCGCAGATCGCGACCGCCATCCGCAGCTATGTCGCCCGTGGCACCGAGCGGCTGCAAACCGCCAAGGCGGCCATAGACGCAATCCGGTCGCTGGACTCGGCCTGTGCGCTGCCCGCCGACCCGCTGGCGGGCATCGCGCCACCGGATAGCGCCCCGGTGCCCGCCCCTTTGCAACCGTCGGTGGTGGTCAGCCGCCTGCGGGAGCCGCAGTCCCAGAATCGCCGCGTGCCCGAGGCACCGCCCGACGAGGAAACCGAATTTGAGGATGTCCTACCGCCCGAGGAGTTCGGCGAGGATGCGGAGGACGAGAGGGCTGCGGGACAGATGGCCGTAACCCGGATGATCCCGAACAACCAGAAACCCGAAGTCCTCCCGCCCGAGCTGCGGGTCGAAGCGCCGCCGCTGGCCGCCGCGCTGGCCGGCGCAGGGAGGGGCCGCCCCCAACCCAAGCCCTCGCACGGCTCCGCGGCTCCGGTGCGGGGCGACGGATTTCGCCGGTCCGTCCCAGAGCAGGCCGCAGCGGCGGAGCGAACCGGGCGCGTAGCCGCCCGCACGCACAAGGGCGGTGCCGTCATCAGGCCCGTCGGCCGGGAGGAGATGCTGACTGGCGCGAGGCCGGGCGAAGCCGGCCCCGGCGGCCCTGACGACGGGGCTATGAGCTCCAACAGGCCGACGTCCCCGGATGCGATCTTCGACGCGACCCACAAGCGCGTCAAGGAGCAGCAGAGGCGGAGCATCGCCGCGAAGAGCGAGGCCGAAACTGCTAGGCTCGCTAATGTCGTGCTGCGCGAGGCGGCGCTGATCGACGAGCTCGGGAACACCGTCGGCCGCGCGTCCACCGTGTTGAAGGACGGCAACCTCCTCACAGCGGAGCGGATCGAGGTCTTTCTGGACAGTCTGGAGGGCATGAGCCAGTCCGCCGAGGATCCGGCGGCGGCGCTCCAGGCGATCATGAAGGCGAGAAGCGCGTTCCAGTTCGAGGGTCCGGACGAGGGGATGCCCGCCATCCGCGCCATGATATCGTACGCCAAGGAGTGCGCCTTCGCCGACGACGATCCAGGCGTGCTGGTGCTGCAAGGCGTGGGGTTTGCCCGGAGGTAGCGGTGCCCGAGATAGTCGTAATATCCGCGACCGACTTCCACTACACGCGCGTGAACCCGCGCGGCCGCAAGGACGACTTCGGGGCGACCGTGCTGAGGAAGCTCTCCGAGCTCGTCGAGACCGCCGGCCGGATCGGGGCCGACGCGATCGCCATCCCGGGCGACATATTCGACCGCAAGGGGCAGGTGACCATCGAGGAGACCGCGGATGTGGCCGGGGTCCTCGCCAAGTCCAAGGTGCCGGTGGTCGGGATCATGGGCAACCATGACCAGATAGGCTACCGGCTGGACAGCCTGCCGCGGACCGGCTACGGCGTGCTGGTGAAGGCGGGCCTGCTGCGGCACTTGGACGACGGGCCGTTCTTCATCGAGCGCGACGGTTTGGTCGTCTGCCTGACCGGCGTCAGCTACCAGGACGGAGTGGACCGGGGCGACAGGCGGGCGTACTTCCCGGCGCGACAGCAGTGCGATTGGCAGGTCCACCTCGCGCACGGCTACCTCCTCGACACGAACGAGAGCATAATCGAGGAGTTCACCCCGTACGCCCTCGTGGCGGGCACCGAGGCCGACTGCATAATCTGCGGGCACTACCACCCCGAGCAGAAGGTCAAGCGCGTGAAGAACGAACGCCGCGGCTGCGTCGTGATCTGCCCGGGGGCGGCGTCCCGCGGCGCGCTCACCTCCGACAACATGGACCGCGTCCCGAAGATGGTCATCCTCCGGATGTCCGCCGACGGGCTGAAGACGTCGCTGAGGGAGTTCCAGACGGCGCGCCCCGCGAGCGAGGTGCTGAGGTTCGACGAGAAGGCGCTGAAGCAGGAGCGCGACACGAGGCTCCAGACGTTCGCGCAGAGCCTGCGGGAGGAGGCGGCCCAAATGAGCGAGTCGTACACCCCGGAGGAGCTGGTGGCGATCGTGGGGGACGACATGCCGGAGCTGCCGGAGGGTGTAGACAGGGACGAGGTAGTGCTCGAGGTGAAGAGATACCTCGAGCAGGCTGGGGTCGGCCGCGATGGCGGAGGGGGTTGAACATGCCCAAGAGTGGTGACAAGGTGAGTGCAAAGGTTGCCGCGACCGCCGGCGCCGAGTCCAAGAAGGACGTGCAGGAGCGGTTGAACGCCCTGCGGCAGGCCGTCAAGGACGCCCGGGACGAGAAGGTCCGCCTGGAGGAGCGAGCGAAGGCCAAGGCGGAGGAGAGGTCGAGGATACTGGCCGAGCTCCAGAAGATGGGCGTCGCCGAAGCCGACCTGGACTCGACGATCGAGAAGCTCGCCCGGAAGCTGGACGAGGAGCTCAACGCGGCGGAGAGGATCGTCGCCGCGGCGGAGTGCGCCGACCCGATCGCCGCCGCCGAGGAGGCGGGCGGCGAGTTCACGCAGGATCAGTTCGCGGAGGACGACCACATCGATGGGCTCGACGACGATGACGACTAATAGGGAGAGCTGTAGCTTGCCAGGAACGCCAGCCCAAATACACCATGATGAGGGAGTTTACTGCGGCGCGAAGCGCTGTAGCTTGAGGCTCGACTCCATCGCCGGCGGCATCGGCGAGATGGAGACCAGCCACATCAGGCGCACGGCCGCGCGCGACGCGCTGCTGGAGCAGATCGGCGACATCGAGTCGCGCGCGGAGGCCGCGGGCCGCCGGGCCAAGGTGCTCGACTTCGTGCACGAGTTCCTGAAGGTGATAGCCGAGAAGCGGGAGGCCAAGGTGCGCGGGAGGCTCGAGTCGCTCGTCACACAGGCGCTCCGGCTGGTGTTCGACGACGACTCCTACTCGTTCTTCATCGAGCAGGACGTGAAGCGCGACCAGGCCACGGCGACGCTGGTCCTGGAGAAGGCCGACGAGGACGGGAGCCTCTTCCGGACCCCGATCAGGGGCTACCACGGCGGCGGCGTGATCGACATCGTGGCCTTCGTGCTGAACGCGATCGTGCTCACCTTCGTGAGGCCGCAGAGGCGGCAGACGATGTGGCTGGACGAGCCGTTCAGCCAGGTGTCCAAGTCGCACAGGCCGCGCGTGGCCGACATGATGCGGTGGCTGCACGAGGAGACGGGGCTCCAGTTCGTGGTGGTTACGCACGAGGAGGAATACCTCTCCGTCGCCAACACGATCACCAAGATAACCCAGGCGGGTGGGAGGACCAGGGTGCAGGTGCAGGCGTGCGGCAAGGAGGTTGCCGACGCCAAGGCGCTCGCGCCGGACGGAGGAGCCAAGCGGGGGTCCGGGAAAAAAGAGCCGTCGCCCGCGCCGAAGCGGTCCTTCACCCCGCGCCACGCCAAGAAGTCTACGGCAGGATGAGGAGCGTCACGCCGCGCCCCACGGCCTCGCGGCCGCTGGTGAGGTTGCGGAACACCACCCTGTCCGCGTAGCGGTCCGGCGGCAGGGAACCCGCCACGATGGAGGCCGTCACCGCGACCTCGCCCCCGCCGGGGACGGTGCCCCCCGCGGGGGAGACGACCAGCCAGCCTGCGGACCAGTCGGCGCTCCACCGCATGGGGCACTCGTCCGCGTTCCTCAGGATCCAGTGGGCGGCCGGCGGCGCGAACGGCCCGCCCGCCCGCCCCTCCGCCCTGAAGTCGCCGGCCGGCTCGACCTCGGGGGACGGCTTCCCCCGCACCTCCAGTCTGAACGCCCTGACGGCCGTGCCCACGCCGTTCGTCTCGTTGGCGATGGTGACGGTGGCCGTGTGGACGCCGGTGCACAGCGACTCGGCGCCCCTCAGGGAGGCCACGACCTTGGCCTCGTCCCCCGGGTTCGGCAGCGATCCGCCGGCGCTGCTCAGCCTGACCCACGGCGAGTCCGAGGAGGCCGACCAGGCCACGGGGAAGGCCCCGGAGTTGGCCACGCGGAACTCCACGGAGTCCGGCCTGAACGGCCCCCGGCGGCAGCCCACCGTGTCCAAGCCGCCCTCCGTCACGCCTATGGCCGCGCGCGCGACCGGCTCCAGGGTGTCATAGTAGGCCCGGGCCTCGGCCTCCGTCCGGAACTCCCTCCACCCCTCCGGCTCGCGGTAGAACCGCCTGTGGCAGCGGCACGCCGCCGGGGAGCCTTGGCGCGTGCGGTAGACGACGCGGTTCACCTTGACGGCGTACCTCTTCTCCGGCTCCGGCCCCGGCGGGTCTATGCTCCCGCCGAAGAACTGGGGTGGCGGCCCGCCGATCACCCGCCCGACGCTCACGTTCGTCAGTATCCGGACTATGCCGGCTCCGGTTGCGTTGATCGTCCCGACGCGCAGGCTACCAGCCGCCCCCGGCGGCCCGGGCTGGCGGCCCATCGGCACTGGCGGCGGCCCGATGACGAATAGGGAGGCGCCGGAGGCGCCGGGGTCGATGCCGCGCCCGTCGAGGGTCAGCCGCTGGTGGTACGCGCGGTCGTCGATTTTCGGCCTCGCCAGGCTCGCGTCGGTGGTGGGGGCCAGCGTCTTGGGCAAATCCCCGTCGTAGGCGAGCCGCAGCCCGCCGAGCGACTTCCCGAAGGGTGTTCCTTCCGGATGCCCGCCGCCCCAGAAGCAGGCTGTTTCGCTAGTCCACGCGGCGCCGACGAGGTAGAACCTGCCTTGCCGCAGCCCCACGCTGATCGGCCCGGAGGAACGGAACCGCATCCCCGCCGAGAAGCCGGCCGCGAACCTCGCCACCAGGCCGAACGTGGATTGGAAGTCCGAGCGAGAGTGCCTGTGGCGCTCGTCCGCGTCGTCGGTGCTCGGGTCAATGACGCCGTACGACGCGCTTGTGTTCGGCTCCGGGAGCGGCGTCGGATGCGGTATGTTCTCAGCCAGCACCGTGTCGTCCACGGCCTCGTACACGAAGAACTCCATGTTCGTCGGGGACGCCATCCCGAGGAACTGTTCTATCCCGGTCAGCAGGGTCGCCCGTTCGCAGTAGTACAGGTTGGCGACGAGGAGAGGCCCCCTCTCAGACTCCGTCGGCGAGCCGAGCTCGGCGTGGCACTCGCGGCCCGCCGGGTCGGACTCGTCGCAGCCGACGTGGAGGGTGTCGTCCTCCGCGTCGTAGTCGATGCGGTACCCGCCCTTGGTGAGGGCCACGGTGAGGCCGCCGCCCGGCAGCGACAGGTTCAGGCGCTGCGCTATGTCGGCGTGGACGTTCGCGGCCGCGAAGTCCGCCGAGCCCGCGAACAGGTCCCATATCGTCACCCTCTGGTGTTCGGCTTCCTTCTGGGCGATTATGGCGGTGGTGGTGGTCGGCGGGCCGCCGGCGACGGTCCAAGCGAGCGTCTCCCTGTCCGGGAGCGCGACCGCGTCGCGCACGGACTTCCCCACGAAGACCGTCACGCCGTCCACGAGCGCGACCGCGTCGCCCGCGGCCTTCCCCGCGGAGGCCGCCGCGCCGTCCGCGACGGCCACGGCGTCGGACATGCCGCCTTTGCCGAGTGCGGCCGCGGCTGAGTCCGAAAGGGCGGCCGCGTCCGATTCGGCGGTCGCGACCCTGAGCGCGGCGGAGTCCGCGAGCGGGATCGCGTCCGACTCGTGGGCCGCTGCCCCTAGGGCCGCCGAGTCCGCGAGGGAGACCGAGTCCGACGCTGTGGCCCCAGCGGCGAGAACCGCCTCGTCGGCGAGCCCGACCGCGTCCGAGATGGAGGCGGTGCCTGACCCCACGATGCTCAGCGAGTCGCTGAGGCCGACCGAGTCCGGCAGGGCCACACCGACCCTCAGGCTGGCGGAGTCCGCGAGGGCGACCGAGTCCGACAGGGTGGCCGTCTCCGGCGGGGCCGTCGTCGTGGTCGTCGGCGGGATCGTCGTGGTCACGGCCGGGTACGACAGCAGGTCGGCCCTCCCCGCGCTGCCGGCGTACACGATGACGACGTTCTGCCCGTCCAGCGCCGCCGTCCAGGTGTTCTCCTCGATCGGCGAGGTCGGGGTCCCGGCGCGCCACGTCGACGGCGGGCCGAACGACACCGTGTTGCCGGACACGCCGCACTCGAGGTAGAGGCCGTCGCTGGCGACCCCGGTGCCGTCGACGTAGGCCAGCGACAGCCGGTCCGTGCCGAGCTTGGCGAGCCTGGCCATGAGCAGTGTGGCGGCGGCGAGGAACTGCTGGTCCGCGCCGAAGGTGATGGCCCCGGCGGACACGCTCCCGATGTTCATGTACCCGTTCTGGCTCGTCCCGGACGACTTGTGCGCGACCGCGAACCGCGCGGAGTCCAACCTGCACACCGAGATGTGCGCGACGATTTGCGAGCCGGTCTCGAAGGTCGCCGGGGGCCCGGCGGTGATAGCCGTCCCGCTCGCCGTCAGGACGCACGCGTGGCCGTCGCCGTCGGTGGAGTGCTTGTAGGCGACGACCGCCGTCGACGGCGTCATGGCGCAGATGTCGATGAGGTCGGTGCCAACGAATATCGGCCCGGAGCCGCTGATGTCGCCGTTGAACACGGTGGCGGCGCCGAAGGTGATGTCCGTCCCGGAGACCGTGCCGACCTTGGCCGTGCCCCTGTTCGAGTTGCCGCCGTCCCTGTACGCCAGCACCACGGTGGACGAGTCCAGCGCGCACAGGGCGAGCGAGGGGGAGGAGGTGTCGGCGGCCAGGGCGGTGGTCGGCGCGCCCTTGGTGACGCTCGTCCCGCTGACGGTCAGCACGTACGCGTCGATCGTGTCGTCGGGGGAGGCCTGGAAGTTGACGGCCGCGACCACGGCCTTGGTCGAGGACAGCGCCGCGAGCGCCGTGTCGCTGCTCCACTGGGTGCTGACCGTGAGCGTCTCGCCGAAGGTGATGTCCTCCCCCGACAGCGTGCCGACCACGGCCGACAGGAGGATGCCGCCGCCGCTCACGGTGTAGGCGACGAGGAAGGTCGTGGGGGTCAGCGCGACGATCTTGCAGTTGGCGGCCGCGGCGGCGAAGGTCGCCGCGACCGACCCGGAGAAATCGACGGCGTCCGAGAGGGGGACCGAGTCCGCCCTGACGGCCCCGACGCGGACGGCGACGGTGTCCGCGAGCGCGACGGAGTCCACCGGGGCCTCTACCGTCACCGCCGGGTACGACAGCAGGTCGGCGTAGCCCTTCCCGTCCGTGGGGCTGCGGTACGCGACGATCACGTCCGCCCCGCTCAGCGCCGCCGTCCCGGCGTTGGCGTCGGTCGGGACGGTCGCCCCGGAGAACCAGCTCGTGGCCGAGCCGAACAGCACGGTGTCCCCGGACACCGCGCACTCGACGAAGTAGCCCGTGTCGGCCCCGGTGCTGTCGCCGTAGACGAGCGACAGCCGGTTCGCGCCGAGCTTGGCGAGCTTGACCAGGGTCAGCGTGGTGGTGGTCATGAACTGCTGGGTCGAGCCGAAGGTGATGTCCGCCCCGGCCACGGTCCCGACCTTCATGTCCCCCTTCTGGTTGTCCGGGCCGCCGCCCCACGCCACGGCGAAGCGCGAGGAGTCCAGCCCGACGATGGCTATGTGCGCGACGCTGAATGAGCCGGTCGCGAAGACCGCCTCCCCGCCGGCGGCGACCGCCGTCCCGCTGACGGTCAGGACGCACGCGTGCCCCTCGTTGCCCGCCTCCACGTCGTTGAACGCCACGACTGCCGCCGCCGCGGTCATCTTGCAGACGTCGACGAGGGTGGTCCTGCCGGCGGAGTTGAAGGCGGTCGCGGCGCCCCAGGTGATGTCGGTCCCGGACACGGTCCCGACCCGGGCCGCGCTGCCGAATGGCGGGGCGGCCGTGGCCTCCCCGCACGCCAGCAGGACGGTCGAGGCGTCCAGCGCGCACATGGCCATGTTGAAGTTGGTGGGGGTGGTGGACAGCAGGTTGGCGGACGCCGCGCCGACGGTGACGTCCAGCCCGCTCACCGTCAGCACGTAGCCGACCAGCGTGACGCCGCTGAAGGTCTTCTCCGCCACGAGCACGGCCTTGGTCGGGGACAGCGCGGCGAGCGCCACGGCGCTGTACGTGCTGGAGGGGCCGATCGTCGTCAGGGCCGCGCCGAAGCTGATGACGCCGCCGGAGAGGACGCCGACGACGGCCGACAGGCCGTCCCCCACGCCCTTCGACCACGCGACGAGGAAGCGCGTCGAGTCGAGAGCGACGACCTTGCAGTCCTGGGCGTCGGCGTCGAAGGCCGCGGGCGGCGGCGGGACCGAGGCGAAGGTGTCGGAGAGGGCGATCGCGTCGCCGGCGGCCTTCCCCACGGAGACCGCCGCGGCGTCCGAGAGGGAGACCGAGTCCGCACTGCTGGCCCCGGCGCGGATGGCGTCCGCGAGCGAGACGGAGTCGGCGGGCGTCGCCGTCCAGGCGACAGGCGGCGGGCCCGGCGTCAGCACCGGAGTCGCCGCGTCCGTCAGGGTGACGGTGTCGGTGGGGGCGACGTCGGCGAATGCTAAGGTGTCGGGGATCTCGACCCACGGGTTGTCGTCGGTCGTGGTCGTGTCGTCCTCCGGTAGGTCGGTCGCCGACGCGGAGCCGAGGCGCATTGAGCTGGAGTGGGTCCCGGAGCCGCCGGTGCTCCCGCCCATCCCCACCTCGACCACGATCCGGTCCCCGGCCACGGTGGTGTAGACAGCGGACGCAGCCGGGGAAATCCGCCTGTTGACGAGGGAGGTGGAGGCCTCGGAGGCGTCGCGGGTTACGGCCAGCAGCGTCTTGTTGACGGTGGTGCCGTCGGACGCGATGATCCGGATGCCGAACGTCAGGAACATGTTGTTGGCTATGTTCGTCTCGGAGACGCGGCATTGCATCTTGTACGAGCCGGCACCGGTGATGGACTGCCCCACCTTCAGGGGGCGGGAGACGTACTGCCGGAAGAGGATGTCCTTGTTGGAGCTGCTGAGGGCGTCGGCGAAGCTGACCGTGGACATCGCCTCCCCGCTCTTCGTGGTGTCGCAGAGCACCTGCGTGAGCAGGGAGGTGTCCTCCCAGGCGGCGTCCGGAGCCGGCGATATGGGCACCGCGTCGGCGATCGCGTCAAGGTAGAGGCGGGTAGCCATAAGTTACTCGTCCCCCAAGACGCGCCACTTACTCACGGTCGCCATTGCGTCCCCTTTGTTTGGACCCGATGGGCTACCCTCTCTCCACGCCCGCGCTATTTGTCCCACACCGGGTCGCGCGCCGAATCGCCTGCGCGCCGTCGCGATGCGGCAGACATGAAAACAAAAACAGGGCGGTGGCCAGCGCCCGCCTGGACGGCGGACCGGGCGAGTGGAGGAGCTGCGTCCGGATGGTGGAAATTGGAAAGGGGGCCGCCCCGGAGGGGCGGCCCCTCATCCCACGGTACCCTTCACGGTCGCCTTAGCTGACCGTAAGCGTCCAAGTGATTTGCAAGGTGTCCCCGGCGGCCTTGGTGATGGCGCCGAACGACGCGCTGCACCACATGTTCACGGTGTTCGGCGTCACGACGTCGAAGATCCCCGCCTCGGTGATCGTGCCGGTGCCGTCGCCGGCCGCCCAGTCGCCGACCATCGTCACGACCGCGCCCGACCGGGTCTTGGTGGTCAGGGCGTTGCGGTCCAGCTCGGCGCCCAGCAGCGTCGCGGCCGGCGAGCCGGTCCCGATCGCCATGTGGGTCGGCTTGCCGAGCGTCGGGGATGCGAGGATCTGGTCCGCCGTCCCGTTCTTGCCCGCCGTGGTGACCGTGTTGTGGACGGAGTCGTGCTTGACCCTGCCGTCCGCGCCCCTCAGCACCAGGTGCACGTTGCCGCGCATCGCGCCCTGCTCCTCGAGCCCCATGGTCCTCTTGACGAGGCCCCCGGCGGTCCGCAGCACGGCGCTGAAGCTGTCCCTGATCCTCGAGCTTGACTTCATCTTCGTTCCCCTTCCGCGGCTTCCGCCGCACCAGACGATGGCCGGGTCCACCCCGGGCCATGCGGCGACCGGGTCCACCCCGGGCGCCGGCCTCCGCCGGCCCATGAAAACAAAAACAAGGGTTTCCGCGCGGGTGCACGCCGTTTGTCTTGTCTTTCGCCGCCCGAAGATACGTCAGGGGGAGGTCTCGCGATGTCCATAGCAATCGAGCGCGGCTACAGGGCCGAGATCACGGCGACCGGGATCTCGTTCAGCGGGGCGGGGGGCGGCGCGACCGCCTCGTGGATCCTCCCGGGCCTGATAGGCACCCTGAACGACGGCGACCCGCACTTCCTGGCGATGGACTTCGCGAACGAGGGCGGGACCGCGTGGCGGCTGAAGACCTCCGTCGACGGGCTCGGCTGGGTGGACCAGGTGACGCAGGCCGGCCCGGCGCCGGCCTCCGTCACCGACACCGACCCCAGCGTGTCGCTCGCGGACGCGGCCGAGGGCGCGTGGGCCGACGAGGTGGTCATGTGGGCCGGGCACGACGAGTTCAACCCGTTCCAGCTCGAGAACCTCCACGACTTGGGCGACGTGTTCGCGCAGCCGATGAACCAGTACCAGGAGTTCTTCGGCGCGCCGATCTGCTGGCAGGCCACGGCGTCGGTGGGCGGCAAGCCGTGGCGCGACTCCGGGTGCGGGCCGTGCCCGCCGGTGGTGCGGGTGCCCAGGGGGGCGGAGGACGTGGTCGTGACGGACGACGGTGCGCCGGCGAGCCCCAGGATCGTCGAGGGCTAGGGGAATCATGGAACTCCTGCAACAGGCCAAGGTGATCTTCTACCACCCGCTCGACGGCCCGACCGAGTACATCGAGTCGGAGGCCTGGGCGTTGGCGTCCGGGGACTTCACGGCGGCGAAGGTGGGCGGCGGCCTCTCGCGCGAGGGCATGGTGGCCGGGCTGTCCGGGCTGTCCGCCGGCTACGCGAGCGCGGCCGGCGCCACCAGGGTCGCGTTCTCCGGCTGGTTCCGGAGGCCCTCCATGGCGGTGGTCCCGGGGGCGGACTCCGTCTCCCTCGCGGACGCGGCGGCGCTCGCCGTGGGGATCCCGGAGGGCGACTCGGTCTCCCTCTCCGACGAGGCCGGCGTGGGGATCCTGGAGTCGGACTCGGTCCCCCTCGCGGACGCGGCCGTGTTCGCCGTCGGGGCGGGCGAATCGGACGACCTCCCCGTCTCGGACACCATGGTGGCCTTCGTGGGCGTGTTCGGGACGGTGGTCAGCGGGGCGTTCGTCCTCTCCGACGACCTCGTGGTCTCCGTGGGGAAGGCCGCGGGCGACGAGGCCGCCCTCTCGGACGAGGCGGCGGCCGTCTTGCAGACCACCGCCCCGGCCGTGGGCTCCCCCATCGGGGACGGCGCGATGAGCGCGTCCGGGACCAGCTCCGAGGCGGACGGCACCGTGATCCAGGTCTACAAGAACGGCGATCCGCACGGCTCCACGACGGCGGTCGCGTCCGGCGCGTGGACGCAGACCGGGATGTCCCTCGCGACGGGGGACCTGGTGAAGGCAAAGGCGACCGCCCCGGGGAAGTCCCAGAGCGAGTTCTCCAACGAGGTCGCGGTGCAGGCGTACACCGCCGCCCCGGCGGTGGGCAGCCCCATCGGGAGCAGCGCGACGAGCGCGTCCGGGACCAGCTCCGAGGCGGACGGCACCGTGATCCAGGTCTACAAGAACGGCAGCCCGAGCGGCTCCACCACGACGGTCGCGTCCGGCGTCTGGACGCGGACCGGGATGACGTTCGCGACCGGGGACCTGGTGAAGGCCAAGGCGACCGCCCCCGGGAAGCTCCAGAGCGCCTTCGGCAACACGGTGACCGTCCAGTACGTGGGCCCGCCGCCGCAGGCGTTCAACCCGGCGGGGGACCGCGCGTACCTGAAGGCGATGCGCGCGCCGGAGTCGCCGCTCGGCGGGTTGACATGATGGAAGTTCCTATATTGGATGGAGGATGAAACATGATCGTCTTGGATTCGGCAAGCAAAAGCCTGACGGTTGAAGCTGGCAGTGGCACCGGCGGCTATCCTGCGGCCACCACCGCGGTGGTGGCCTATTGGTCCATCGATTCAGCGGGACTGTGGACTCCCCACAGCTACGAGGTGCAAGTCGCCCCCGGCGGGATCCCCGTAACGACTACGATCCTCTCTGCTCCCGCTGGGAGCGAGGTTGCTAGGGTGGTTGAGAACGTGTGGATTTATTTCCCCACAGCACTCGTTGCCTCACAATACCTGAAGGTCCAGTTTGATACTTCAGGTACAAAGCGCGGCCTAGCATACATTGATTTTTCTAGCACCACGGCGTTTCAAGCCAACATGGTGCTTGTGCTGAAGAGGGACGGATTGGCATCTCGCCAGTACCCTGGCTTCACCGGTGGGTCAACGACTAGCCCCCTAAGCCAAGTTGTGAATTAGAATTGGAGTGATGCTAGCTCGGCGAAGCAGCGGATCCACTGGATCGCCACCGCCGCGTGGATCAGCTTACCGCGCTTGCCGTTGTGCCCTAGAATGGTCAAGCTAAGGTCGTGCCAGAGAGTTGCTTGTGGTAGATTTCAAGCGCGGCTCGCCCGTGGCCCGACGCGCCGAAGAATAGGTGACCGTCCCGAATTACCTCATAATGAGCGACAACACCGTACAGCTTCAATGGGAAGGACGCGCTCGGTACTACACGGAGAAGGTTCCGCCGGTGGTCCTTAGGCCGATCGTCTCCAAATCGTATAAGCCTGATGGCAATGAGAACATGATCATCGAGGGCAACAACCTCGGCATCATGGCCGCGCTACTCTCCGGAGCGTTCAAGTTACGAAAACAGGTGGACATCCTTTTGTGGGACCCGCCCTACAACACCGGCACCAAAGACTTCCGTTATTGCGATGACTATGCCCTCTCCAAGAAAGAGGTCCGGAGTCTGAAGGACAAGGTCGACAAGGCCGCGGGTCCGGGTAATGGCTGGGTCAGTCTCACCGATCCGTCACGCCACACCAAGTGGCTCAACTTCATGGCCGTCAGGCTGTGGTATGGGAAGAAGCTACTCAAGAAGGATGGCATCATTGCCGTCACAATCGGCGATGAGGAGGTGTTCCGACTCGGTATGCTCATGGATGAGATATTTCTGGCAGAGAATCGACTGGCCTGCGCGCCATGGCTGGCCGAGCCAGGAGGCGGGAAAGAGAAAGTCGGCCTGCGCAAAGGACACGCATATGTCCTGATCTACCACAATGGCGATGCGTCTTCTGTCGGACAAGATGAGCTGTCGACCGGCAAGCTGAATCTGAAGGACAAGTTCGGAAAGTACCGGAAAGGAAGAGAACTCATCAAGTGGGGGAAGGCATCTCTCCGAGCGGACCGACCGAAAATGTGGTTCGCTCTGCGCGCGCCAGATGGCAAAGAGAGTTGGCCAATTAGGAACGATGGCAAGGAGGGGCGGTGGCGCTGGGGGCAGAATCACAAAATGAAGCCCATCACGGACGATCCTGAAAATGCCCATTGGGAGATGCGCCCATTCGACGATGGCGTAAACTTGAAGGGCAAGAAAGAACGGTGGGTGCCTTACGAGAAAATCAGAGATGAAAAGCGGGCTACGGGTTGGACGACGTGGCTAAACGCTCATGGCACGAATGCCGAAGGCACGCAGATCATAAAGCAGATATTCGGTGACAAGGTGTTCGACACGCCTAAGCCATTGTCACTCTATGAATGGCTGATCAGGCTTCACAGTAATGACAACGGGATTGTCCTGGATGCTTTTGGAGGATCAGGGACCACGGGCCACGCCGTGTTGAAGGTCAATGCAGAGGACGAAACAAATCGACGCTTCATCGTCATCGAGTCTGGCCAAGGGGATGACAGATTCTGCGACGAACTGACTGCGGAGCGGCTCCGTCGGGTAATTAGCGGCAAATGGGAAACTGGGAAGAAGGACGGACTTCCCGGCGGTTTTACATATTATAAGGCTGGCGGAAAGGTCACGAAGGCAGCAATTATGGCTGCCAAACGCGAGGAAATGGCTGACATCATTCTCCAAGCACTTGAAGAGAGTTCAGCGGGCGTGGATTGTCGTGTTGAGGACCCCCTGCTGGAATTCATCATTGGTCGAACGCGCCACGGTAAGGGTGTGGCGCTCGTGTGGGGACCACATGGCGACATCTTGACCGTACCACTTCTCGAAAAGATCAAAAAGGAGGCCGAGCGGGCCAAATTGAAGCGCCCTATCTACATCTACGCCATGTCCAATGAAGGCCCAAACGGAAGCCCCTCATACATCTTCCAGTTGATTCCAGATTCGATTCTCGCATCGCTGGGCTTAACCGACGCCTTGGACGGGGAATAAATGGCGACGACATCAACGACTGAATTGCTGCGTTTCCAGCGAGAAGGCGTGACGCATGTTTGCGATGCGATCCTGAAGTATGAGCCGTCCAAGAATCTTTTCACCGGCAGTTCCACGCTCAAACAGTTGAAACGAGGCGCGCCAAAGCCTTACTTGCATCGAATTCGTGCAGTGACCGGGGCAGGCAAGACGCCAATGCTCGCCGCGCTCGCATCACGGCTCAAAGATGGGATCATTCTCTGGACAACACAACGAGCGGCTGTCATAAGTCAGACACTTGAGAATCTCCGAGGAAAATACCGCAATCTACTTCCAGAGGAAACGGGGATCTATGACTTATCAACCATCGCCCCCGCAGAATGGGAAGAAACGCTTGAAAATGAGATAGGCATCACGGTTCTCGTCGCGACTGTCGCGTCTTTCAATCAGGACAAAAGCAAACTGAGGCTTTATCAGGGCACGCCATCGCCATGGGATGAGCTTAAAGCACACGATGATGCCGGGCGGCGCAAGAGACGCATCTTTGTCTTTTATGACGAGGGACATGGTGCGACCGAGCGACAATTTGGGAAATTGCTCGGATGGCGAACATTGCGACGGCCCCGGCGAGCACGGTCACCGGGCGCCTGCGCCACCCCATGAGCACCGCCGCCCTCAGCGCGAGGCACGCCGCCGCGGTGAACGCGACCTTGAAGAGTGCAAGCCCCGCCTCGCCGCAGGAGTCCAGCACCCATTTGGCCACCGGGTTCGTCTCCTCGAGCCAGCCGGCGCGGTGCGCCGACAGCGTGCAGGCCAAGTCGAGCGCGCCGGCGATCGCGAGGAACGCCAAACACACTGCGCAAAACCTTCGCGGACCCATATTACTGCCTCCGGGCGATCATAGGGGCGCAGGCGGGCGTGGGTCAAGCCACCGTTTTCCGTAGGCGTCCGGACGCACCGGCCTCCAAGGAGCAGGAGAACCAGCGATGACACCGTTCGGACAGTGGTCCTATATCTACCCGCCCCGCCCCAAAACGGCCATCCCGTTCGCGGACACCCCGCGCTACGCCGACGGCCGGTGGCAGGCGCAGTTGAAGCTGAACGGCACCCGGAACCTGATCGCCGTGTCGCCCGAGGGCGAGGTCGACTTCTGGAACAGGCACAAGGAGCGGCACAGGGCGTGGACACCGCCGGCCTGGATCGCGGACGAGGTCCGGGGCCGCTTCGCCTGCGGCAAGTGGACGGTGCTGGACTCGGAGCTCCTCCACTCGAAGCACGCCTCCGTGAAGGACACGCTGTACCTGTTCGGGGCGATCGTGCTCGGCGGGCAGCACCTCGTCGGCGAGACGTACGAGGCGTGCTACGCCGGGCTGGTCGGGGCGTGCGGCGCGGTCGGCCCGGACGTGTCCGGGTACGGCGGCTACGTCGCGGAGGTCGGCCGCGGGCTGTGGCTCGCGCGTATGATACCTCCGGACAGGTGGCCCGACGCGTGGGACGTCGCGTCGCGGAGCCCGGTGGCGGAGGGGTTGGTCCTGAAGCGCGTCAAGGCGAGGCTGGAGCCGGGCAGGTCGGAGGACAACAACGGCACGTGGATGATAAGGTGCCGCAAGGCGAGCAAGAGCTTCGCGTTCTAAGGTGGAAACATGACCCTCAGGACGACCCTCAAACTGCTTTCAGGCGCCGCGGCGGCGCTGGCCCGGCGCGCCAGGCCATCGCCGGCGTCCAGGGTTCTGCTCATGGCGGCGACGGCGCTCGGCTTCGCGGTCGCGGCGTCGTGCGGCCGTCCGCGCGCTGCCGTGCTGTTCATGGTCGGCTTTTTTCTGGCGCTCCCTCTCCGCAGGCTGCCTTCGGCTAGGACCAGGGACGCGGCACCTGCGCGGCCTGCCGTGTCCGCTTGGAACCCGAGGTCCCCGGCGTCGCGGCTCAGGTCGGGCTGGTGCCGGGGGACGCTGGCACGGGACCGGCTCTCGCGCCCCGTCTTTCCGCGGGAGTCCTCGGCCACGGCCTGGTCGCTGCTGGGCGCGGTCGCGGCGTCGTACGACTGCGGCACGCCGGAGTGGGCGGACTGCTTCGCGCGCCTGCGCCGCGCTTTGGGGGCGCCCCCCGGCGACACCTCCGGGCGGTGGCTGGCCGAATGGAACGACGACCTGTCCCGGACGCAGGCCGAGGTCGTGGCCGCCGCGGAGGGATGTTTTGGCAGAGATAGAGGCTAGGAGGACCTATGATTATCCGATGTCCGAATGAGAAATGTAAGGTAGAGCTTGAGTATGACGACATGGGATTTGACTTTACCAAGCCGGTACATGCTGCTGTTCGGGGACGGTTCGGGACGACCCAGAAGATTTTTAAGTGCGATGTTTGTCAGGAAACAATCGTAGTTGAAGTCGTGGTCAGGAAAGCTAAGTCCGGGGAATCATCTATCGCAAGACAAAAGACTTCCTGATTCCACCACATCTCCTAGAATCCCGTGTGGGCAAGATGGTCGCCGTCGTCGGCAGCAGGGAGTACCCGTCGCTCGGGCTCGTCCGCGAGTTCGTCCGCAGGCTTGCGGCGCGCGACCCGAGCGCCGTCGTCGTGTCCGGGAACGCCCGCGGCGTGGACCGGGCCGCCGAGGAGGAGGCTAGGGCCGCGGGCTTGGAGGTCGTCTCCCTCCCCGCCGACTGGGGCGCGCACGGGAAGGCGGCCGGCTTCGTCCGCAACGGCCAGATCGTTGAGAGGTGCGACGCGGTCGCCGCGTTCTGGGACGGCCGGAGCAACGGCACGGCGGACACGGTACGCAAGGCCGAGGCCGCCGGGAAGAAGGTCTCCGTCTGGGGTCCGGACGGCGCGCCGATACGCGGCGGGGCCGAGGGGATGCGCCTCTACGCGGCGGGACTTGCGGCTCGCCGCCTTGATCTATAATGTGTTCCTTCCGTAGCGAACCACATGGGCATCAACGCGCGCAGGCTGGCGACCGCCATAATTCGTAGGGCGACCCGCTACGACAGCGGGTTCGGCACCGTGGACTACACGTGCGACAAGTGCGGCCAGAAGGTCAAGTCCCGCGTCCTCCCGCCGGGCTGGAACGACGAGGGCGGCAACAGGCACCGCTGTCCGGACCATCAGGATTTGCCCTACCAACTAAGCTGCGAGACGTGTCCAGCCACGGTCGGGTACGGCGACGGCGCCGGCGACGGCAGCTTCGAGAGCCGTGTCATCGACGGGGGCTGGATGCCGGAGAATGACACCACGGGCGGAGTGCTCTGCCCGGACTGCGCTGCCAAGTGGCTTGACGCGGACGGACTGCTGAAGCCCGGCGCGCCGGTCAGGACGGCCACCGTTGGCCCGGTTGGACCTTAATTGTCGGGGCATACGCAATGGCCAGCCTTTTGGCGCTCGCGGAAGCAAGGCAGGCCGCGCGGCGCGCGGTCGAGCGGGACCGCCGCAGGCGCGTCAAGGTCTACAAGGCAAAGCTGGCCGCTAGTGTGGCCAAACCCGCCGCGCCCGCCGCGACCGGGTGCCGCCTCCGCCTCCTGGCCGAGGGCGACTCCTGGTTCGACTACCCATGGATTCTGGGCACTCGCGGCGGGGTCATCGACCACCTGAAGGGCCTCACGGGTCACGAGATCCTAAACCTCGCCCACCACGGCGACGAGGTCCGGCAGATGATGGGCCTCCGGCAGCGGCGGCGTCTGGAGGCGGCGCTCGGCGACCCGGCGCTCGGCTTCGACGCCCTGCTCTTCTCCGGCGGCGGCAACGACCTCGTCGGCGACCAGTTCTGTCTCTGGCTCAGGGAGAGGGCCGACGGCATGGCCCCGGCGGACGCGCTCGACCGGCAGCGGCTGGGGAGTGTCCTGATGGTCCTCGACGCGGGCTACCGCGAGCTGATCGCCATCCGCGACCGCCGCGCCCCGCGCTGCTGCATCGTCACCCACGGCTACGACTTCCCCCAGCCGAGCGACAAGGGCGTCGCGGGCCAAGGTCCATGGATGAAGCCGTCGCTCGACTACCGCGGGTGGAGGGGCCGCGACGAGCAGTTCGAGATCGCCAAGCTGCTGCTCCGGGGCTTCGACAAGCTGCTCGCCGGCATCGAGCTGGAGCAGAGGCAGGCGAACCGGCCCTTCGTCTACGTCCGCACCCAGGGGCTGCTGAGCCGCGACGCCGACTGGCAGAACGAGATCCACCCCAACAGGGGCGGCTTTGAGAAGGTCGCCCGCGCGTTCGCGGCCGCCCTGGCCAGCCTGCCGTGACGGGCCGCATCGAACCCCGTGTCCGCTAGACTCCCGCATGAGCACACTGGAGAAGATCAGGGACGGGAGCGCGGTCGTGGGCGTCATCGGGCTGGGGTACGTGGGCCTGCCGCTGGCGAGGCGCGCCACGGCGTGCGGGTTCCATGTGGTTGGCTTCGACGTGGACGAGGGAAAGGTTCGCAGCCTCTCCGAGGGTCGCAGCTACATCAAGCACATACTGTCCGAGGACGTGGCGGCGATGCTCGCGGCCGGGTTCCGCCCGACTACGGACTTCGCCGCCCACCTTCCGGAGTGCGACGCTGTGCTGATCTGCGTGCCGACGCCGCTGGACAGGATGCGTGAGCCGGACCTCAGCTACATCGTGGACACCGCCAAGAAGGTCGCCGGCTCCCTGCGTCGCGGGCAGCTCGTGGTGCTGGAGAGCACGACCTACCCCGGCACCACGCTGGAGGTCGTGCTGCCCATCTTGGAGGACGCCGGCCCGTATGTCGAGGAGGACTTCCTGCTGGCGTTCTCTCCGGAGCGGGAGGATCCCGGCAACCCGAAGTGGTCGATCCACAACATCCCGAAGGTGGTCGGCGGGATCGGCCCGAGGAGCCTAGAGGCCGCGACGGCCCTCTACGACAGGCTGACCGATGGCCGCGCCGTGCCCGTGTCGTCCTGCGAGGTGGCCGAGGCGTCGAAGATCGTCGAGAACATCTACCGCTGCGTCAACATCGCGCTCGTGAACGAGCTGAAGGCCGTGTTCGAGGCCATGGGGATAAACGTCCACGAGGTGCTGGACGCGGCCGCGACGAAGCCGTTCGGCTTCCACAGGTTCTCCCCCGGCCCGGGACTCGGCGGCCACTGCATCCCCATCGACCCCTTCTACCTCTCGTGGAAGGCGAGGCAGTACGGCGTCCCCACGCGGTTCATCGAGCTGGCCGGCGAGATCAACGCGGCGATGCCGGAGCGGGTCGTGGGCAAGGCGATTCTGGCGCTCAATAGGCTCGGCAGGGCCGTCAAGGGGTCGAGGGCGCTCGTGCTGGGGCTGGCGTACAAGCCGGATGTAGACGATGTCCGCGAGTCGCCGTCGCTGGAGCTGATTGAGAGATTGTCGGCCTTGGGGGCGGAGGTGGACTATCACGACCCGCACTGCCCGAGGACGCACAGGATGAGGGGACACGACCTCGGCATGGAGTCGCTGCCGGACGCGGGGCTGTACGGGCGCGGCGACGAGTGCGGTCGCACCGACCAGGAGCGCCGCCGCTGCATCGGGTCGTACGATTTGGTTCTCGTCGCGACGGACCACTCTTGGTACGACTGGGCCAAGGTCTACGACTCGGTGCGGCACGGCAAGGCGCAGGGCGTCATCGTGGACACGCGCAACGCCATGCGCGGCGTCCCGGACCCCACCGGGGTCGTCGTGAAGGCGTAGCCGCTTCAGGAAGGGAAAGGGACATGAACGGAGAGATCACCATCCACTGCGTTCCGGACGACCACAACAACGAGGCGGTTTTCCAAAGGGTCCGGGAGTTGGGCGTCGGGACCAGAATTGTAGTTTGCCCGCCCTCCGCCAGAGAACTCTACCGCATGCCGTTCGTGGTCGATGAGCGCGGCGCGCGCTATTTCGGCGCCGACGGGATCGAGGGGTTCGTCAGCGGCCGCCTTGCTGCGGCAAAGGAAGAGAACCGATGAAGACGACCGCCGAGTTCCTGGACGAGCTCCTTGGGCCAAGCGACTGCAAAATGGAGCTCCCGAACGGGAAATGGGTCAACGCCCGCCCCATCGCGTTCCAATACGGGATCGCAACAGCCGGGTGGTGGATGGCGCTCCGGCGCCGCGCGTCGGACGCCAAACAGGTGCTGTTGGGCAGGGCCGATGCGGTCGCGAGGAGGTGACCGCAGTGCGGGACGCCCTGTCCTCCACATTCGCGGACAACGCCCGCCTGCCGGTCCACAGGTGGTTCCGCTTCACCGCAGGCTTCTCGGCGGACTGGGCCAAGTCGGTCATCTCCGAGTTCGCCGGGGACGGGATGGTCCTCGACCCGTTCGCCGGGAGCGGGACCGCCCTGCTGGCGGCCGAGGAGGCCGGTGCCCGGTCCTGCGGCGTAGAGTCCCATCCGTTCTTCTTCCGCGTGGCCAAGGCGAAGCTCGCGTGGCGCAGCGACCCGGGCCGCTACATCGAGCTCGCGCGGTCCGTCCTCGACGGGGCCGCCAAGCCGGGCGACATCGGCGGTTACCCGGAGCTGGTGCGGCGCTGCTACAGCGACGCGGCGCTCGCCGAACTCGACGGGATGCGGCGGTCGCTCGACGGGCTGGCGGACGGGTCGCCATCGTATGAACTCGCGTGGCTGACGCTGATGGGCATACTGCGGCGCGTTACCCGCGTGAAGTCGGGACAATGGCAGTATGTTCTGCCAAACCAAGTCAAAGAGCCTGGGGCGACGCCCGCCGCCGCGTTCGACGCCCTGTCGCGCGCCGTGTGCGAGGACATGCGTGAGCGGTCCGCCGAGCTTCGGGACGCCCCACCGCCGCGCCTCATGGAGGCCGACTCGAGATACCGCGTGTTCCCTGCGGGCGCGACGCTCGTCCTCACATCGCCGCCGTACCCGAACAACTACGACTACGCCGACGCCGCCCGCCTGGAGATGTCGTTCCTCGGCGAGGTCAGCGGATGGGGCGACCTAAAGTCGTTCAGCGGTCGGCTCGTCCGGTCGTGTTCGCAGCACGCCGGCCCGCGGTCAGTGGATCTCGGAGCAATCCTCTCCGGGCCGGAGGTGGAGCCGATTAAGGACGATCTGGAGCGGGCGTGCCTGACGATGGACGCGGTGCGGCACACGCACGGCGGGAAGAAGAACTACCACCTGATGGTCGCCGCGTACTTCCACGACATGGCCCGCGTGTGGGACGGCCTGCGCGCGGCCTGCGCGCCGGGGTGCCGCGCCTGCTTCGTCGTCGGGGACTCCGCGCCGTACGGCGTGCACGTCCCGGTCGCCGAGTGGCTGGGTCGGCTGGCCGTGGCGGCCGGGTTCGCGAGGTTCCGTTTCGAGCGGACGCGGGACCGAAACATCAAGTGGAAGAACCGCAAGCACCGGGTGCCTCTCTGCGAGGGGCGTCTGTGGGTCGAGGGGTGACGGATAGACTGCTCCATGCGCGTGTACCTGCAAAAGTTCGACAACCAGGAGGTGCAGGCGAGGTGCTGCGCCATGTTCGCGCGGAGTCCCAAGCCTCTCGACGAGCAGGCTGCCGTGGCGACCGCCGAGCAGGCGCAGGAGTTCGCCAAGACGTACGCGGTGGGGTACGGGCACAATTCTATTAACGACTGCGGGTCTGTGTGTGCGGCGGTAGAGCGCGTCTCGATGCTCGCCGCAAAGTTCGTAGAGGACCACCCGCTGTTCAACGGACAGGAGACATCGACGCGGGTCTTGGACTTCGGCGCTGTGCCGGATGCGGAGGCGCTCATGTCGCCGTTTCAAGATGGCGACTCGCGCCTGACGCTACAGCGCGACCTGATGGCCTTCTACCGCGCCGCTGCACCAGTTCAGCGCGACTTTATCGCGGCGGAGAGCGGCGTGGACCTCGGCTCCGCCGCCCCAGCGGTGCGCCGCGCCGTGTCGGCCAAGTCCTTCGACATCCTGCGCGGCTTCCTGCCCGCCGGATGCCGGACGCAGCTCGCTTGGATTACGACTTTCCGCCAGGCCGCTGACCGCATCGAGATGATGCTGAGGCATCCGCTCGGCGAGGTGCGGGAGATCGGCCGCGGGCTGCGCGAGGCGTGTCTGACGGCGCACCCGGGCGCGTTCCACGGGCTGGAGAGCGGGAGCCATGTCGAGTCCGCCGACGCGTGGTACACGGACGAGTTCTGGGCCGGATACTACATGGCGCCGCTGATGACGGTTCCTAACATCGTGCGCGTGCCGCCGCAGGGGTTCGGATCGGCGAGGTACGCCGGCAGGCCGGCGTCCAAGCGCGTCCCGCCGCTGGCCGACCTCCGGAGCGAGGAGATAGAGATCGTCCAGCGGATTGATTACGGTTCGTGGCGCGACATCCACAGGCACCGGAACTGCACGCAGGCGTTCCCGCTGCTGACCGCAGAGGAGTTTGAGCCGTTCTACTACGAGAACCTCGCGCCGGGGCTCAAAGGCCGCGCGATGGGGCTCCTCCGCCGCGCGATGGCGGAGTGCCGGACGGGCGACCCGCTCCTGGACCAGTACGCGATTCCGATGGGCTTCATGGTCACCTACTGGGCGAAGTGGAGCGTCTCGCAGGTGGCGTACGTGCTGGAGCTCCGGTCCAAGCCGACGGTGCACCCCACCGTCAGGGCGATGGTGCGGCGGATCGCCGACGTGGTCACCGCGGCGGACGGGTGCCCCGAGATCAACTGCGACTGGTCCGAGTTCCCGTACACAAGGGTGGTGAAGGTATGACCTCCGCAGAAGGCGAGTACAGGCCCGGCGGCAAGCCGTTCCGGCTCTCCGCGAGCTGCATAAACGAATGGGAGTGCCCGTACAACGGGTACCTCTCGCACATCAAGCGGCGCAGGCCGGACTACCCGGACACCATCAACACCGTCTTCGGCACATCGTTCCACGCCGTTGCAGAGACGGCCATGAAGCACGGGCGCGTGGATCCGTTGTTCATGGAGCGCGGGCTCTACATGCAGTTCGACAGGAACGTCGCCAAGGCGAAGATGCCGCCCGCCGACATCAGGAGGGTGAGCCGGTTCCGGATCCTGATCCCGGAGGTTGTGTCGAACGCCATCGAGCTGTGCTCGTCCTGCGACCTCATGCGGAAGCCGCTGGAGACCGAGAAGAAGCACATACTCCGCTACCGCGGGTGGGAGGTCGCGGTCATCATCGACCTGCTGATGCAGGATCCGGACCTCTCGCTGCACGTGTACGACTGGAAGACGGGGCAGGCGAGGAACTGGGACGCGGGCCGCGACCTCACGGAGGCGGACGTGGACGGCGACGTGCAACTGACGCTCTACCACATCGCCGTCCACAGGCTGTTCGGCCGCCCGCCGAGCAGCCTCAACCGGCTGTACCCACGGGACGCCGTGCGGCTGAAGCTCGCCCCGAGGGGCAGGGAACACTTCGTCAAGCTCTCGACAAAGATGGACGCGATCGTCGACCGCGCCGAGGAGTTCGAGCGCACGGGCGACAGGGGGCTGTTCCCGACGAACCCGTCCCCGGACACATGCCGGTTCTGCCAGCACAAGGACATCTGCCCGGACGTCCACCCCGACGCGCTGAAGCCCCCGGCCGCCAGGCGGACCGGGTTCGGTGCCAAGCAGACCATGGCCTCCGGCGGCGCTCGCGCCGGCCGGCGCCGCAAGCGCCGCACGATGGGCGAGACGCTCGCGTCCGGGTCCATCAAGGTGCGCAGACCGAGGAAGGAGACGTCGTGAGGGAGTTCTTCGACGGCCTCGACCACATGCGCGACTTTGCGTCCACGGACGAGATAAGCGCCAACTGGCTGCTCGGGCAGATGTTCCCCGAGGCCAAGTCCGAGCTGAAGATCACCGAGGCGGACGACGAGATGGTGGCCGAGTTCCTGCGGCGGCTCCACGGGGCGCGGCTTTTCATGCCGAGCGGCGAGCACAGCCTCGTGTGGCTGGACGCCCGGCTCCGGATGCGGCTGGAGCAGGCGGAGGGGCAGAGGACGGAGGCGTGGGAGAGGGTGCGGACTAGACTGAGGTATGTCCTCGCTAAGGTGGCGGTGACGCTCAGCCAGATGGCGCCGGGCGAACTGGAGCCGCCGCCGCCGGACGTCGGGCCTGGCGGCGGGCTGACGGTGGAGGCGGGCTGAGGGTCGTAGGGTGCGAGGACTTGACTGCGACGCGCGGATATTGGGAGTATTATGCGAACCGTAGCGCACGGAGAGGTCTGGTTCTCGCCGGAGACGGCTCGACGAATCATGGAACTGATGAGGTTCCAGTGCTCGGCGACCCGCTCCGCCTACCAGGCGGTCCACAAGCACGGGTTGTCCGGCAACGATGTCTGCGTCTATGTCAAACGCAACTACATGGCCGCGCTTAACCAGCGGTATGTCGCCGACGCCTGCGCCGTTGCCTCCGGGATCAAGCAGGACCACGCGCTGTTCGGGGGCTGCGGGGCGTGGAAAAAACTCCAAACAGGCGAGCTGACGAAGGCGGAGTGGCTGGATGGGCGAAATTCGCGGCTCTACTCCCGCGGCGACAGGGCGAAGTCCAGGTTCGGCAACTCGAACATCCGGATTGCCGGCGACCGGCTCCTGGTCAACGACCCGAGCGGGCGCGGTCGCTGGATCGAGGGGCGGTTGTTCGTCCCGGAGAAGTGGAGAGAGGGGCTATCCAGGACTCCCCTCTACGACATCCGGATCATCTACCGGAAAAACGGGAGGTTCGCCGTGGCGGCGTCGTGGGAGGTTGATCCGCCACCAATCATCACGGACCGCTCGCGCGGCGCGCTCGGCGTCGACGCGAACCCCGCCGTGGTCGCCGTCGCCGACGTCTCCGCGGACGGGAACCTGCTCGGCCACCACTCCATCGTCTCGCAGAGGCTCCCGTTCGCCTCGAAGGTGAAGCGCGACAACGACGTCCGCCTGCTGGCGAAGCTGGTCGTGGACGAGGCGCAGCGTCTCGGGAAGCCGATCGCGCTGGAGAGGCTGAAGTTCCCCGCCGGGTCGCGCAGCGCCGGCTACCGCAAGTTCCGCCGGGCGAAGTCGAACTTCGTCTGGCGCAAGATATTAGACGCTGTCGAATCCCGCGCCGGTCGGTCGGGCGTCGAGGTGATCCCGGTGCATCCGGCGTTCACGTCGGACCTGGGCGAGCTCAAGTATGCGCGGATGTACTCCATGAACAGGCACGCCGCCGCGGCCCTCGTCATCGGGCGGCGCGGCGCCGGGTTCCTGGAGAGGCAAAGCTTTGCGGTTGCGCCGGACGCGCCAGGAAGTAACCGGGTGAACCTTGAAGGAGGATCCCGGTCCCTGTACCTGACGCCGAAGGCGTACTCGTGGATGCGGGACCGTTTCCTGCGTCCGGTAACTAGGGATGTGTCTCAGACCCCTGCGGGTCTGAAGCACAGTCCCGGGTTGAAGCCAGCCGACCTCACAGGTCCGGGACCGGCACCGGGTTCGAGACCCGGTATTCGGTCTGGGGCCGCTTCGGGCCATGCGGGTCCGGATGCGCCCCGACCGTTGGTCCCAGCGCGGGCGGGACTCTCGCGGGCGAACCGGGGGCCAGAACTGGTCGCCCCCGTGGAAGGGCGGTTGGGGTGATTCCGATCCGGGACACTTCCAGACGCCATTTCAGGGCGCAGAAAGGCGTCTTTGGAAGCCTTGCCTTCCTAAACCAGGGAGCCATTGGACTTGTCAGGGAGTGCCTCTCCGGCGGCGACGCCGCCAAGCTGGAGACCGTCTCGGAGTCGGCCGTCGGGCCGATCCGGCGGCTGATCGAGGAGAGCTGCGACATCATCGACGAGGAGGGCTACCGCGCGAGCGGCGACCACATCAGGTCGATCGTGTCGCAGAGGATGGAACAGTCGCGGCTCGCGAGGCGTTCCGGGGAGATGGGCGACGACGAGCTGCTCCAGACTTTCCAGGAGATGTGCGCGGAGGCCACGAGGGAGGTGTCCTTCGCCCTGCTTCGGCGGGACGTTATCCGGCCCAAGGCCGACGCCGGGGACAGGTTGGCGGACGAGCTGCGGATCAAGAGCCTGCTGGTCTCGTGCGAGTACTCGAAGCTCGGGTGGATGTGGGTCGAGAGGGTGATGGCGCCGGAGATGCGCCTCCGCATCCCGAAGAGCCACTACCACGCCGTCCGCCACGAGCTCTACTACATCTGCGTCGCGGAGGCGGTCAAGCTGCACCGCGCGATCGAGCTGGGGAACTTCAGCTACCACGACGTGCAGCGGACCATCGACAAGATCAGGGAGATGTCCATGGAGTTCATCGCGGAGGGGCGCATCCCGAAGTTCAAGTCCAAGGCCATGGGACGCTCCCGCCCGCTGTTCCAGAAATTCCGGCCAAGGTCAAGGACGGAGGACGAAGGTGCTTAATCCGAGGAACATGCCGCACGGCGCGGTCGCGGTGACGGCCCCCGCCAGGCCGGAGTACCTGTCGGAGGTCGCCGCGCTGGAGGCCGAAGGATACCGGTTCCTGCCGTGCGACGACCTGAAGCGGCTCCACTGGGGCGCGCTCGGCTCGGCCGGGCCGGACCGGCCGCTGATGTGGGTGAGGACGCCGATGCTGCTGGTGGTGGGCCCCGCCGACGACGAGGAGCAGGTGGGGGAGACCGACGACGGCGGCTTCCTTATCACATCCGGCACGCTCCACCTCGGGGACGAGGTCGAGCAGGCGACCGTGGATGTCTTCGACTACCACCGCGCGTTCAACGACCACAAGGCCCGCGGGCACCGCGTCATAGAGGCGTCGGATCAACTCACGTACCGCCTCGCTTTCGTCTGCGTGACGTGCGCGAGGATTGTGCGGGCGGACTGGGACCAGTGCATCGACCTCGGCGCCGCGCTCGAGTCGGCGGTGAAGGAGGAACAGGCCTGATGAACGCGGTGCCATGGAAGTCGCACGGGAGCACTTTCTGCTTCTGCCAGCAGCCAGACGGGCGACCGCAGAAGCTCCTAGCCGACTGGTTCGCGCAGGGGTGGCGAGACGCCGTCGACGCCGTCCGCGCGTGGCTTCCGTCGTCCGAGGCCGGCGACCCATTCGCCGCGGCGGCGGCGCTTTCGCTCGACAAGGGCGAGGACCTCGAGAAGGCGACCGCCGTTTTCCGGTCCCTGACCGACCACGCGGCCGCGGTGTTCGACCGGAAGAGGTCCGCGCTCGAGGGGTGGGCCGGGGCGCTCGCGGGGCACGGCCCCACTGGCGACCCCGACACGGACATGCCGCTCTGGCGCGCCGCGTGGGGGGATGGCTGTGGGTGCGCCGCCCAAGATCTGCACGCCATGGGCGTCTGTCACCTGGTTCGGGCGCTGTGCGCGAGGCCGACAGGGGTCGCCTCGTGCGACGAGTTCCTCGGTCGGCTTTCCGCAGGCGGTGGGCCGGAGGCGGCGGCCTTTGCGGCGGCGGTGTTCGGCGACGCGCTGGCCGTCGAGGCCGGGCTGTACGACAGGTACGCGGCGGTGTTCGGCGCGGTCCTGGAGATCATGCACTGGCCGGCCATGGCCGCCAGCGCCGGGAGCCGCATCGAGGCGTCGTTGGTGGGGGCAGCGGGGGGACCATGCGGGCGCAGGACATCATACACGACGTTCCAAGCCATTTCGTCGAGGCAACAAACGCCGCAGAACTCATCCGTCTAGCGTCGGGGCGGTGCTGCGTAGGCAAGAGGGTGCTTCCGACGTCGGACCAGGGCCGCGCCGTGCCAATCCGCGGGTTCGTCTGCACCGGCTGCGGCACGGCGTGGAACATACCGGAGCCGCTCTGGGAGCGCACGGTCGGCCACCTGCCGCAGGAATACCGGGACTATTTCGAGACGAGCGAGGGCGTGAGGGCGCTCTGCGCCGCGATGAACGCTGGCGCGCCGGGGGTGCCGCGTGGCAAGTGACTTCGCGGAGCTCTGCGTCCCATCGAGGTTGGCGGTGCCGCCGGGCGGCGATCTCGACGGGGCGATCTACACCCTCCTCCGAGGCGGCTTCCGCGTCGAGCCGGAGCATGATGGCATCCGCTGCCAGGCGCTGTTGCACAGCTCGGGCTGGGCGTTCGCTGGCAAGACGCCGAGCAGCTCGGCCCGGCCGGAGTACGCCAACTTGGGCTCCAGGTTGCCGGCGGTTCAGGAGGCCCTGGCCGCGGCCGCCATGCCGCCCGGCACGCTGCTGGACGGCAAGCTGGTGTCGGAGAGCGGCTGGGGGAGCGTCCTCCGGTGGCTGACCTGCGCGAGCGGCAGGCTCGAAAACACGGAGGAGCCGCGCGGCGCCAGGCTGGTCGTCTTCGACATCCTGGCGTTCGGGTCCGACCACACCGACGGGTGGCCTCTCGTGGAGCGATGCAGGCTGCTGGAGAGCGCCGCCCCGCGGACCGGGGCCGTGGCGGTGTCGCCGTGGAGGACGGGCGACGACGGGCTCGGGTTCGCGCTCGACCTGCTGCGCGAACCCGGCGAGACCACGGAGGGCATCGTCCTGAAGCGGCTCGACTCGCCGTACGGCAGCGGCGCGACCAAGGACTGGCTCGTGCACCGGCATCGGGAAGTCCGGAACGGCGTGGTCCTCGACGTTGTCGAGGGGCGCGGGAAGCTGAAAGGCACCGCCGGGAGCATCGTCGTGGGCCAGCGGTTCGCGGACGGCGGCCTGAGGCGGGTTGCGTCGCTGGACGGCATGACCATGGACCAGCGGCACCACGCCTGGAGGAACAGGCGCAGCCTGACAGGGACGGTGGTCAGCTTCGCATCTCAAGGGCGCACCGAGTTCGGCTACCGTCGCCCGAAGCTGCTGTGCTTCATGGCGTCCGGGGACCCGGAGTCGTGCCTGTGGGAGGGCGGGGCGGGGACTTAGCCGCCGCCGCGGACCGCCCTTTTGTATCGTTTTGCCTTTTCCAGGCCGGATGAGGCTCGCCACGCCCATCGGCGGGGGTATCGCAGGCCGAGGTCCGTTTTTCGGTCGGCGGCGTGGCGGAGGAGGGCCATAGAATGGGTTTCCTGAAGGTCGGCGCCCCGGCCCCGGTGGCAAGCGTGACGGCCAACTGCAAGTGCGACTTATGCTCCGAGAGCACGGCGTGCAAGCTTGTGGGCGGCAGGTTCCTGTGCGAGGGCTGTGCCCTCGGAGAGGAGCAGGTGGACGCGGACGCGGCGGAGCCGCAGGCCGGAGGTCAAGATGGCGCACCATGAGAGGGACTTCAGCCACTGGCTGGAGAAGTTCTACACGTCGGACGACCGACCGCACAGGCCCGAGAGCCGCACTGTCGAGGAACTCGAGCAGGCCGACTACGAGAAGTTCCAGCATGTCTCGTACATCGTCAAGAACCTCCTGCCGAAGCTGGAGCGGGAGGTCGTCCTACTCAGCTTCTTCCAGTCGAAGAGGCAGCGCGAGATCGCCCGCATGCTCGGCATCTCCCAGGAGATGGTTGCGTACTACAAGAAGCGGGCGATATTCCGGGTGAGGATGTGGCTGCGGAACAGGTCGATCGACCTCCAGCGCATGCAGGAGGTCCTGGAGCGGTGGATCACCGACAGGCAGGTGAGGGCCATAATGCTGTACCTCCGCCACCACAGCCAGGATGTCGTGGCCAACGAGCTCGACATCACGCAGGCCGCGGTGAGCAGCCGCATCACCCTGGGTCACCGCCACCTGCGTAGGATTATCCGCACCCCGTTCGCCGCCGACCAACGGGACGAGCTGCGGAAGTATGTCGAAGTCGTCAGCGACCTCATCGCGCACAACTCTTTGCTGGACATCCAGGCCAAGAAGCCGAGGAAAGACGGCGTCGTGGTGAGGAACTAGGGAGGGGAGAGGAAATGGGCCAGAAGAAAACGGCCATACGGCAGAACGTGCTCGACGGGGACAACCTCCCCAACGCCATACTGAACGCCGTCATCGCGGGCTACGACGTCGAGACCATCGTCGGCGACACGGTCGAGACGCTCCAGAAGGGCGAGACGACGACCTTCATGTTTGAGGCGACGCCGGACGCGATTGAGCAGTTCGCAGAGTCGTTCGTGGCCAAGGTCAGGGCCGTCGCCGCCGAGCTGCGGGAGTTCGAGTACATAGACAAGCCCGTGATCCGCCGGAGGGACGCGCAGACGCCGGCGGCGAAGCCGGACGCCCGCGTCGGGGGCGAGTCCGGAGCGAAGAGCGGGCCCGAAGCGGAGGGCGAGGACGAAGGCGCGCCGGCCCCCGCGGCCGACGAAGAGGGCATCGAGGTGGAGTCCGCCGAGGAGGCGCGCCCCGCCGAGGAGGTGCAGCCTCCCGCCGCGGCGGAGACGACCGAGACGACCGTCCGCATGGTGCCGGTATCCGAGCTGAAGATCGTCGGGATCCTGGCCACGATCGAGCGCGTCGGGGGCAAGCGCTACCGCGGCAAGGTCGCGATCAAGTTCCCAAACAGCCTCGTCGGCCTCTCCGCGTCCGTGCCCGCCGCGCTGGCCAAGCAGGGCGTGGACACGGACGAACTGGCGGAGGCGGTCGCCGACTACGTGATCGATTTCATCGCCCGCAACCCGGACAGATTCGGGCGGATGGACGCCGGCACGGCCGCCGACACGCTGGAGTTCACGGAGATGGCCTTCTCGGAGTCCAACGACAGGGCGATAGTGTCCACCTTTGAGGTGGGGGGTGAGGCGTGAACAGGCGGCTCGACGAAAGCAGCTTCCTCGACGGGCTCCCGCTGGAGGAGATCGTCGAGGACGACGAGGTCGCGGCGCTCCTCGGCTCCGGCGGCCCGGGGGGACTCCACGACAGGCCGACGCCCGACTACGGGGGACACTTCTCCAGCGCCGACGGCCTGACGGCGAAGCCGGCCGTGCACAAGGTCACGGCCGAGAACTGGAGGATCGTGGGGAGCAAGGTCATCTTCGACCGGTCCGCAGGCGAGGCGGCGCCGTCAGGCACCCGCCGCCTAATCAGGCCGGAGGAAGTGTCCGGCGCCAAGACAAGCGGCGAATACGTCCCGCTGAGCAAGCGGAACATTGCCGCGTCGGTGCGCGGGAACCCGGGGATGTGGATAGTGCCAGCCGAGCCGGAAGACGCCTTCGGGCTGGCCGGGATGGTGCTCATGGGCGAGGGGAGGGCGTGATGCAGGTATCGAGACCAAGCGGCTGTAGCTGGCCGGCCAGCCACAGCCCCGAGCGCGCCGCGCTGGACGACATCCTCTCCCGGGGCTCCATGACCATCCGCGAGGCGCGCCGCCTCCGCCGCGCCGGCAGGTTCCTCGCCATCCGCGTCGCCGGGCGCGGGGAGAACATGTACCAGGACGCCGAGACGCAGGAGTTCTGGGCACTCCGCGAGGGGGCCGTGGTGCGTCTGGTCGGCGTGGACGGGAGCGGCCTCATCGCGAAGGAGGCCCGCGCCGCCGGGGGCACGACCGGCTACGACCGCGACAAGCGTGTCCAGGAGTCGCCCGGGGCCTACAACGACGGGGCCGGGGAGAAGGATGTGGACAAGTTCGCTGTCGATGAGGAGGGAGAGGGCCTCCAGATGGAGTCCGCCGAGGGCATTCGGCCGGACCGCGAACTCCAGGAGAGGCCGTACAACTACAACAGCGGCGCCGGGGCGATAGGGCTGTGCACCGCCTCCGAACAGCCGTTCAAGAAGGGCGACTGGGTCGTGGACGCGAAGGATGAGTTCCAGGTAGCGAAAGATCAGACGCCCGAGGGGTCCGTGGACATCGTGGACAGCTCGGGGAAGAAACGGAAGCACCCGCGGCCGCAGGAGCTCGCGCTCAAGACCCAAGCGTCCGTGGCTGGCATGAGGCACAACCAGACCGCCGACCTGATGGACTTCAGCTTCGCCGGGCCCCAACGCGCCGGCCGCGCCGAGCGCGGCTCGGCGGCGCTGGACGGGCTGGATGTGTCCGACGTGGCTGCGGTGACGCACCGCGAGGAGATGGACCGCATCGTCGCCAAGGGGCGGATTGCCCCGCTCGCCGCCAGAGCGCTGCGCCGCGTCGGCAGGTTCAGGCCCGTCGAGCGCGGCATGTACCGCGACACGGCGTCCGGCGGCCTCTGGCTCCGCGACGGCGACGTGGTCAGCCGCGCCGCGCCCGTGGCCCCCGCCAGGAAGGCGTCCGTGGGCGCGGGGCGCAGCCGCGCGGCGGCGTGGAGCGTCATCGATTCTGTGCTGCGCCGCGAGGAGGGGTGGGTCCCGGAGTTCCGGGCTGGCGAGGACCGCGAGGCGGCTGGCATCCACCTCGACGACCCGACGGCCGACGATGTCATGGAAGCGATACACGCGGCCCGCGAGCAGGGTTTTCAGACGGTGCATGTGCACTAAGGTAGGGTGGTCTACATGGCAGAGGACAGCGTCTTCGACAGCGGATTGAGCGGAATACTCGGCGAGACCGCCGGTTCGCGCAGGTCGGCGGAGTGGGAGGACAACCTCCTCGGGTCGCTGTCCGACAGCGAGCTGACCGAACTCATGTCCGAGCCCGCCGGAGAGACCATGCGAGTGGCGTTCTCTGGCGACTCGGATGGCGAAGCGGCCCGGGACGCGAGACACATCGAGGGACACAACGTGGCGGACGACATCTCCGCCATCGCCGAGGAAATGGAGAGGTCGGGGCAGGAGTCCTGGGGGGCGCGGGACACCGAGATCGGCGGGTTCGTCACCGCGCGGCTCTACGAGGGGCACAGCCCGAAGCAGATACACAACCTCCTCCGGCTGATGTACCCCGTGGCCAGGGTGGAGGCGTTCTTCGCCAGCAGCGGAAGAGAGGTGATGTCCCGCTACGGCAGGCTGGGCTTCCTCTACATCGACGCCTCGGACTTCCGCGACGACGCCGAGATGGATGGCGTGCTGGGCGGGCAGAAGAAGATCGGGCAGATGGCGCTCGAGTCCATCAAGCCCGCCGGGCGGTGCGAGGACTGCAACCTGAACCGCGGCGGGTTCTGCATGAGGTACAACCTGACCCTGGACAGCAACCCGTCCGTCAGGAACGTCCGGCAGGCCCGGCGCATAGTGACCAAGTTCGCCAGAAGCTCGGAGGCGTACGACCGGGCGGCCGCGGCGGCGCAGGAGAAGCTGAGCGCGGCCGAGTCCCGCAAGTCCGGTGCCGCGGAGTACGAGAGGATCGTGTCCGAGTTCCTGACCAGCGTGGGCCAGCCGCGGCAGGCGCAGAAGGGCGCGACCGGCCGGCGCAGGATGCTCGGGCTGACGGACTCCGCCAACCGCCCATCGACGCAGCACGACGCCGAGGTGGAGGCGTTCGTGCGGCGGAAGCTCGCCGACGGCTGCACCGACTTTGCCGGGCTTCGCCGCGCCGCGATGACGGAGACCGACGCGAGCAGGGCAAAAGCGTGGTTCCGGAGCAACCGCGCCCTCGTGTCACAGCTTATAGAGGCCGCCGGCCGGGAGAGGTCCGCCACCGCCGCCCGCGAGGGGGACGAACACGCCATGGACGGCGTCCGCGGCGCGCTCGCCGCCCGCTACGGGCAGCAGCAGGCAGGCAGGCTGGCGTCCGCGTGCGGCTCCGACCCGGCGAAGTACGCCGAGCTGCTGAGCCGCGTCCCGGACGCCGGGTCGCGGCGCATCGGCGCGGGCCGGCAGACGCCGCGCGCGATGCCGAGCGGTGAGGGGCGCAAGAGGGTCATCGGCCGGCTGGACGACGAGCTGAGGGCCGCAGCCCTTGCCGCCGCGGCGCGCGGCGTGCCGGAGGACGGGCTTCGGGCGTGCCTGACCGCGTCTCTCGGCGAGAGGCGGGTGGCCGCCTTTGAGAAGGACTGCCCCGGGGCGCTGGCCGAAATGGCAAGCCGCGCGGATCTCGGTTTCGGGCGGGCCGACGACGCCGGCCTGAGGGTTTTCGAGGAGCTGCTCGAGCGGCAGCGCGGCGACGTGGAAGCCGCCATCGGGGAGCTGCGCCGGAGGCTCGGCAGGCGGAGGACGAAGCTCCTGCTCGACGGGCACCCGAGCGCCTCCGCTGCGGTCGCCGCATCGTCCCGGACGCACGGCTCGGCGGCGGCGGACGCCTCGGACAGGCGCGTGGGCGGGACCGCCAGCGCCGCGAGGAGTCTGAGGCCGGAGGGGTCGATCGACTACGACGCCATCGCGAGGGAGGCCGCCGCGTCCTTCCGGCCGGAGCCGGAACCAGTGGCGTCCCCGCTGCCGCCGGCCACGCTCGATCCGACCTTGGTGGCTGGGCCGGACATGGGCGAGACGACGCCTGCGTACGTCGATGGGCGGAGCATGGGTTGCCGAGTTTAACCCGCGGCTTTTCATGCTAAGCGCGGCACACAGCGCGTGAGGCTCTGCCTTCGGGCATCTTCGGGGCCGTCCCAGTGGCGGCCTCTTTTTGTGCTGTCCAGCTCCGGGAACGGAGGTCCGGCGTTGTGGAAACCGACCAGCAGATAGAATCCGGCATGGGGACGGCTCGGGACTATCGCCTCGCGTACCAGTTCATGCAGCGGGCCGCTGAGATCTATGCCGCGTGCCTCCGCCAGCAGCCGGACGCGATGGGCTACCTCCATGGGCGCGGCTTCACGGACGCGACGATCCGCGCGTTCGAGCTCGGCTACGCCCCGCACAACGACGACGTCATCAGGAAGGCGCTGTGCGCCGCGCCGGACGCGCCCTACAAGGTCAAGCTGGCCTGCGAGGTCAGCTTGGTCCACCGCACGGACGACGCCACCTACCGGGACTTCCTGCACGACCGCGTGACCTTCCCGATCCGCTGGCCCGACGCGAAGGGGAAGTTCCGCGTGGTCGCGTTCGGGGCTAGGACGCTGTGCGAGGGCACCAAGTGCAAGTACCTCAACAGCAGGACGAACTTCATCTACAAGAAGTCCGTGACGATGTACGGACTCGACCGCGCATACGCCGACATCCTGAACACCGGAGAGGTCGTCCTGGTGGAGGGGTACACCGACTGCATCGCGGCGCACCAGAACGGCATCGGGAACGTCGTCGCCGCGGCCGGCACCGCGTTCACGGACGGCTGCGCGCACGTGCTGGCGATGTACGCCAGAACGGCCCGCGTCGTCATGGATCCGGACAAGGCCGGGGTGAACGGCGGGAAGAAGGCGGTGGAGGCGCTGCGGCGGGCCGGGGTGGACGCGTCGGCGGTGGTCCTGCCGGGCGGCCTGGATCCCGACGAGTTCATCGGCAAGCACGGCGCGGACGAGTTCCGGAGGTTGCTGAAATGACTGACTGGAAGAAAACAAGGCACGGGATGAAGCTGCTGGCCATCACGCTGCGGACGGGCTTCAAGCCGGGCGCGTCGCTCCGCGTGAACCCACACCCGCACTGCCCGCTCTGCGTCATCGACGGCGGTCCCCCGATTTTGGCGGCGCTTCACTCGGCGCGGTACGCCGGCGACTCGTACCAGACGCTCCTACAGCGGTTCGGCGAGAAGTGCAGTGCGGAGGGGATAGACCTTAACGTGGGGGTCATGGTGAGACATTTCACCGAGCATTTTGTCATGCAGAAGCGTGTATGAACGCGACGAACGAACACATGGACGAACACATGGACTTCCCCGAGCCAGCGCCGAGCGCCGCCGAGTCGGAGAGGGACATAGTGCGGCAGCTACTCAAACCGAACGGGGACTGCCTGCTGTGCGGCGCCACCAACACCGCCTTCGCGGTCAACCGCGACTGGCTCGACGGGAGGTCGTTCGACGAGCTGACGCGCGCGCACCAGGACGAGTACCGTCAGGTGTCGGGCGGCAACCCGCTGACGCCCACGACGCTGGCGATACACTTCAACAAGCATGTCGGCGCCAAAGGCGCCGCGATCAACAAGTGGACGCGCGGCCTGATCGCGAGGCTCAAACCGCAGGACGCGGAGCCTGCCGACGAGACGCAACCGAAACTGCTTCAGGAGCTCCGGGACGCCAGTTTGGGCCCCGACAAGCTGCGCCAGGCGGAGCTGACGGTCCGGGAGATGCTCACCAACCTGGAGGCCATCAAGCAGGACATCGCCGAGCGGCGCGCGGAGGGCCGCACGTTCGACCTGTCGATCGCCATGAAGGAGTACGGCAAGCTCCTCCAAGGCCTGCATGCCGGCCTCCTCAAGGCCGCCGAGGTGGACTCGAAGCTGGAGGTGAACGCGTCGAGCATACACAGCGCCAGGGTGCTGGACTTCGCGCTGCTGCGGTCCACGCGCCTCGTGGGCAGCGACGGCGGGAACTACGACGATTTCGTCCTGTCCGCCGAGAAGCTGTGGTTCGCCGTGGCCGTCAAGCACATCGTCGCGCGGCTCGACGAGGCGCTGAAGTCCGTCCGGGGCATGAGCCTCCCCATGCGCGCCGAGGCGCTCAGCCACATAAAGTCCGCGATGGCCGGTTTGGACATGCCCGTGTCCGCGGAGTACGAGAGGGAGCTGCGGCAGTTGCAGGCGGAGCGCAATCGCGAGGCGCTGAGACTGACGGTCGGCACGGCGGAACCCGTGGACGCCGTGGCGGAGCCCGTGGATGGTGTGGTAGAACTAGCGGATGGCGGGTCCGCAACGGAATCCAAGGATGGTGAACCGGATGAGCAGTAAGCGTGTGGTAGCCAGCGGGCGCAAGCTGTCCGATGTCCGGCGTCAAAACCCGAGGCGGGTGGTGGACCTCCCGGGCGCCGCGGATCCGAAGAGGCGGTCGGTGGCCGACGGCCCGTCGCCGTCCTCGGCAAGGCCGACCGACAAGGCCAAGCCCGGCACCGCACAGCGCCCACATGGCGTCCCGCCCCGCACGGACGCCCAAGCTAGGCGCGATGCCAACAATGTGAGGGTGGTAGCCGAGTCCCTGCGGGAGCCGGTGTTTTTCGCGATGTTGCAGCGTGGCGCGCCGGAGCTGGCCCGGATTTACTCCGCCACGAAGGCGAAGAGCCGCGGCTGCGGCGGGTGCGGCATGAAGAGCCTTTTCCGGATGATACACGACGAGATTGGCCGGCGCCGCGGCATGGTGGCCCTGGCCGACGCCGTGAAGTACCTGAGCGATCGTGGATGGGCGTCGTGATGACCAAGTTCATGCAGGTTGGGGACGCGTGGATGGCGGAGGTTCCGTGCCAGTACCTGGGCCGGTGCGAGCTGGATGTGTCCGACGCTCGGACGAGCGCGCCGGTCGGCCGCTTCTGCGGCGAATCGAACGGGATCGCGGCCGTCTTCAGCCTGCCGCGTGCGCTGCACGGCCGCACGGTCCGGCTAGCGCTCCGCGTCGGCGCCAAGGTGCTGAACGGGATATGCAGGGTGCCAGAGACCGCCGCCCGCGCCCGGGCCAGGCCGTCGGTCTCCGTGCTTGTCCCGGTGGCCAAGGTGCATGCGGCCATGCCCGGCCTGCTGCTGGGCGACCTCGAGGCGAAGGTCACGCATGGCGGCCTGTCCGTCGCGCGCGGCAGCGCTCTCTTTGCCCTTGTGGCCGAACAGGAGCCCGGCGCGTCCGCGTGCAGGCTCACGGCGACGTCGGAGCCGGTGGGTTTCTTCCGTTTTGTTTGCGAGGTGGGGAAATGAGGGTCGTCGTCACCGGGGCCGCCGGCTTTATCGGAACGCAGCTCTGCTTCTCCCTGGCGGGCGGCGGGCACTCCGTCCTGGCCCTCGACGACCTTTCCCACGGCGTGGACTCGTTCTCCAAGCGGGAGACCAAGGGGCTGGAGTTCCGCGAGATCGACGTGTCAAAGCCGGAGTCGGGCATGGCCTCCGTCATGCGCGACTTCCGGGCGGACGCCGTGTGTCACTTGGCCGACGCCTCCCAAGCGAGCCCGGCCTGGGACACGCACATGTACGGCCGGTACGCGGACGCACTCGTGAACACGGTCGAGGCGGCCGCGGACGCCGGCGTCGGGAAGTTCATATACGCCTCGAGCGCGGACTACCTGTTCGGTCGGGAGTGCGACATGCCAGTCAAGGACACGGCGCAGACCCGCCCGGCGAACCTGTTCGGGGTGCACAAGTTCAACTGCGAGCGGGCCATGATCCATGTCGCGTCGAAGTGCAAGCTGCGATGGATGGCGCTCCGGCTGCCGTACGTGTACGGCCCGTCCGCACCGCCACCGAAGAAGGCGCGGAAGGGCCGGTGCTTCGTGGCGGACGCCCTCAAGGGACGCGGGCACACCCTGCTGCACATCGAGGGGGACGGCAACCAAACGAGGGACTTCCTGTGGATCGCCGACGCCGTGACCGCCTTCGAGATAGCGCTCCGCGACCGCGGCCTGCTCGGCGTCGCCAACGTCGGCACCGAGATAGAGACGCCGGTCCGCAAGGTCATCGAGAAGATCGAGGAGATGGTCGGGCGCGTCGTCCGGGTGGAGTACCTCTACAAGAAGAAGGACAGCGTGCCGCGCAGCCAGGTGAGCGCGTCCGCGATGCGCGAGCACCGCTGGACGCCCAAGACGAGCATCGTGCGCGGCTTGGAGAACCTCGTGAACAACGGCAGCATCGAGGCGGATTTCACAGGGGAGGAAGGATGATCTTGAAGGGAGTCGTTTTGGCGGGCGGGACCGGCTCCAGACTGGCGCCGGCCACCAATGTGACCAACAAGCACCTGCTTCCGGTGGGCCGCGACCCGATGATCTACTGGCCGATACGCTCGCTCGTGCGCGAGGGCGTCACCAAGATACTCGTGACCTTGGGTGGCAACGACGTGGGCGACATCGTGCGGGTGCTCTCCGACGAGCCCGAGTTCGCCAGCGTCGAGCTGACCTTCCGGTACCAGCGGAAGGCCGGGGGCATAGCCGAGGCGCTCGCGCTGGCGGAGGACTTCGTCGGCGGCGACAGGTTCTGCGTCTTCTTGGGCGACAACATCCTGCTGGGCGGGCTGGGCAGCGCGTTCGCGGACTTCGCGGCCGACGACGACGCCCGCGCGATGATTTTCCTGAAGGACGTCCCGGATCCGCAGCGGTTCGGGGTCGCCGTCGTCGAGGGCGGCGCCGTCACGCGGGTGCTCGAGAAGCCGAAGGACCCGCCGTCCTCGCTCGCCATCATAGGCGTGTACTTATACACGCCGCATGTGTTCGGCGTGGCCAAGAGCCTGGCGAGGAGCGAGAGGGGCGAGCTGGAGATAAGCGATGTCCAGTCCCACTACATGCGCGCCGGCGGCCTGCGGCACCGGATCATCGGAAACGACTGGACGGACTCCGGCACGCCTTACTCCCTCGCGCGCGCCAACATGGCGGTCATGGATCCCGGCGACAGGCGGAGGATCTGCGAGGACCTGGAGTGGCGCAACGGCGCGGATGTCTAGCCGCGCCGCGCGGCGGCCGAAGTTGGCAATGGCGCACATCAGGAAACATGATTCTGGCCCACTCAATAGCCCTTGACCCGACCCCGAGGCAGGCCGCGTACTTCGCGCGCGCCGCCGGAACGGCCCGGTTCGCGTGGAACAACGCCTTGGAGATGTGGAACAGGGCGTACGAGGCGGACGGGAAGGTCGACCCCGGAAGGCTCAGGCGGGAGTTCAACTCCACGCGGCGCGAAGAATTCCCGTGGATGAATGAGGTTTCTAGTCGTGCCTACGATTACCCGTGGATTCAGCTCAGAAAGGCCTACGGAGGACATTAGATGATGGTGCCGTGTCCCGAGTGCGGTGCGCCGCTGGAGCGGCGCGTCGCCAAAATGGCCGGCGGCCGGGTCTTCTACGGCTGCACCAGGTACTTCGAGGCGAAGTGCCGCGGCTCGATGGAGGCCCCGGAGTACCGGGCCGCGTCGCAGGATCTGGCGTCGCGGCGCCGGGCGAGGCTCGCCGGCCAGCTCGACGAGTCCGAGGGCCGGCCGTACCCGGAGGCGACGCCGTGCCCCGGCGACCTCGTCCCCACGCGCGACTTCGAGTACCCGATCGGGCTGAACCAGCCCGGAATAGGCGTCGCGCTCTTCAACCCGGCGCAGTCGCACATCGTGCGGCACGGGCTGTACAAAAAGAAGTGCAACCTCATAGTCACGACGCCGACCTCGAGCGGCAAGACCGCGATGGCCGAGATGGTCGTGGCGCGGCAGCTCGCGACCGGCAGGCGGGCGGTGTACGTGTCCCCGCTGAAGGCGGTGACCAGCGAGAAGCACCAGGAGTGGACCGACGCCCAGCACCCGTTCGCGTCGCGGCGGCTGGTCATAATGACCGGGGACCACCAGCTCGGGCCCAAGCGGCTCGGCGAGCTCGCGGCGGCCGACATCGTCCTCATGACGAGCGAGATGCTCGACTCCCGGTCGCGGAAGGAGAGGGGCGGCGCGGAGGCCGCCGGGTGGATGGCCGGCGTCGGCGCGGTGGTGGTGGACGAGGCGCACCTGCTGGGGACCGACCGCGGCCCGGCGCTGGAGGCGGGGCTGATGCGGTTCACGGAGCGGTGCCCGGCCAGCAGGGTCGTCCTCCTCAGCGCCACGATGCCGAACGTGCGGCAGGTGGAGTCCTGGCTGACGGTCCTGAACGGGATGCCGACCGTCACGGTAGACTTGCCTTGGAGGCCCGTCGAGCTGCGCATGCACTGGCTGCCGTACGAGCACAGCGGGAACCCGAGGGTCCGGGACGAGAGGTTCGATGCGGTTAGGGAGATAGTGCTCCGGCACCGCGACGAGGCAGGGACGTTGGTTTTCGTCCACGCGAAGCGCATGGGGCGGGAGATGCAGGAGATGCTGAGGCGGGCGGGCGTGGCGTGCGAGTTCCACTCCGGAGAGCTCGACAAGGAGACGAGGAGGGACATCGAGTCCCGGTTCCGGAGCGGCGATTTGCGAGTTCTTATCTCCACCAGCACTTTGGCTTGGGGATGTAACCTGTAAGGGGGATAGAATTTGACCATGCGACTGGTCGTGTATGTGCACGGGAGCAAGCGGGTCGGTAAGACCACGTTTTCCCACGCCATGGTGGAGTTCGCGGCCAAGCGCGGGCTGGTCGCGAGCGACGCGTCAATCATAGCGGTCGTCCGGAACTACATCAAGGACACGTTCGGACTCGAGGACGACCATGTGCACGGCGACCTGAAGGAGACGCCGCTGTCGCAGTTCGGAGGCGCGTCCGCCCGCAACCTGCTGGACGAACTCGTCGGCTGGCACTTCAGGCACGATCCGAGCCGACTGTGCTTCGTGCGCGGCTGCATGGCCGACATCGCGCGCCGGCGCGATGTCCAGGTCTTCTGTGTCCAGGACATCATCCACGCCCACGAGCCGCCGCACATCCGGGAGGCCGCCAAGCGGATGGGTGCGACCGCCATTGGCGTGCACATTTCCCGGCCAGGCCACATGGACACGTACGGCGTGAACATGCCTCCCGAGGAGTTCGACTTCCGCATCAGGAACGACGGCACGCTCCGGGAGTACCTCGACAAGGCCGAAGCCGTGTGCGGGGAGATACTCGGCGTATAATGCAGCGATGGTGCGGAGAAAACCGAGGGTAATAGGGTTCGTCGGGGCGCCGTCCACGGGGAAGACCACGCTCGCCCGGGCCGTCGCCAACGAGGCTGGCCTGCGCGGCCTCTCCGTGGAGTTCGTCGCGGAGTACGCCCGGACCTACATCCAGCGGGTCGGCGGCGTGTCGTCCGTCTTCGACCAGTTACTGATTTTTGACGCCCAGGCCAGGCGGGAGGACGACGCGATCGGCACTGGCGCGGACCTGGTGGTCGCCGAGACGCCGACCTTCATCGGCTACGCCTTCGGGCTCGCTATGATGGGCGGTCGTCGGCCAGCCGCGAGGGAGGCGGAGGCGCTGGAGGTGCTGCACCGCTGGATCCGGAGGCGCGTGGCGGTGTACGACATCGTTTACTACCTTCCCGTGGAGCTGCCGCTCCAGCGCGACGGCACGCGGCTGGAGACCGAGCGGGTGAGGCGCGACTTGGATGCGAAGCTGAAGGCGACGCTGGACCTCTGGGTGCCGTACCGAGCGGTAACCGGCGCGTTCAAGGATAGAATCAAAGCGGTCCTGGAGGCGGAGCGCCTCCCGGGGCACGGACTGGAACTAGGAAGGACACGGGGAAAGACATGAACGAACCGGCTAAGGACATCATCTACGGGGACGAGGCCAGGGCGAAGATCAGGGACGGCGTCCGGAAGCTCGCCAGGGCCGTGAAGGTGACGCTGGGGCCGTGCGGGCGCAATGTCGTGTCGAAGCCGCTGTTCGAGGACGCGCCGACGGTCACCAAGGACGGCGTGAGCGTGGCCAAGGAGATCAACTTGGCTGACCCGTACGAGAACATGGGCGCGCAGATGGTCAAGGAGGTCGCGTCGAAGACGTCCGACGTCGCCGGCGACGGCACTACGACGGCGACGGTGTACGCGGAGGCCATCTACATGGAGGGCCTGAAGAACCTCGCCGCCGGGGCGAACCCCATGGAGCTGAAGCGGGGCATCGACGAGGCGACGAAGGCCGTCGTGGAGGCGCTCGTGGGGATGAGCGCGGTCGTCGAGGACGCCAAGCAGATCGAGCAGATCGCGACATGCTCCACGAACCACGACGCGGAGCTCGGGCCGCTGATCGCCCAGGCCGTGGAGCGGGTCGGCAAGGACGGCGTCATCACGGTGGAGGAGTCGAACACCTACCAGACTACCGTGGACTACGTGGAGGGCCTCCAGTTCGACAAGGGGTTCCTGTCCCCGCACTTCGTGGCGCGCGGCAGCGCGCCGCCCATAGCGATGGAGAGTCCGCTGGTGCTGCTCTGCGACCGGAGGATCACCCGGCCCCTCGACCTCGTGGCGGCGCTCAACTACGCGGTGGGCGTCAAGCGCCCGCTCCTGGTGATCGCGGACAACATCGAGGGCGACGCGCTGGGGACGCTGGTCATCAACACGCTGCGCGGGACCGTGAGCTCGTGCGCCGTCCGCGGCCCGGGGTTCGGCGAGCGCGCCAAGGCGATGATCGAGGACCTCGCCGCCGTCACGGGCGCCACCGTGTTCAGCGACCAGACGGGAGTGCTGCTCGACGACAAGAACTTCGACCCGGCCAACCTCGGCAGCGCGAAGAAGGCCCTGATCGACAAGGACTCAACCACCATCATCGAGGGCGGCGCGGGCAAGGACGGCTTCGACAGGGGCCGCGTCCTGGAGAGGGTGTCGCGGCTCAGGGCGGAGGCGGAGGAGGCCGCGTCCGACTGGGACAGGGAGAAGATCGAGGAGAGGATCGCGATGATTAGCGGCTCCATCGCGAGGGTCTACGTGGGCGGCGCCACGGAGACGGAGATCAAGGAGAAGAAGGCCCGCATCGAGGACGCCCTGCACGCCTCCCGCGCGGCCATCGAGGAGGGCGTCCTGCCCGGCGGCGGCGTGGCCCCCGTGCGGGCGGCGGCCATCGTCCGCGACGGGCTGCTCGGGAAGCTGGACGGCGACCGCCGCACCGGCGCCGAGATCGTGCTGCGGGCGCTCGCGGCCCCGCTCATGCAGATAGTGCTGAACGCCGGCGCGTCGCCGGACGTCGTGCTGGACAAGGTCCGGAACAACAAGTCCGCCAGCTTCGGCTACGACGCCCTGAAGGGCCAGTACACCGACATGCTGAAGGCCGGGATCATCGTGCCCACCAAGGTGGAGCGCGTGGCCCTTCAGAACGCGGCCGGGATCGCGGGGCTCATGCTGACCACGGAGGCGATGATAGCCGAGTCCCCGCAGGGCGAGAAGAAGGACGACAGGAACCCCACAGTGTCCATGTGAACCGGAGGGAGACGAAGATGAGACTCATGCGTTACGCCGTGGCGGACGGGTGCCGCCGAGTGGAGATGGAGGGGGCCAAGCCGCAGTGGCCCGGGTACGAGGGCGCCGAGCGCCAGTTGGCGGAGGTCGTCGAGGCGGTCAACGGCCGGCTGGGCCAGACCGTCAAGAGCGCCTGGCTCGACACGCAGGAGCCGCTCATCCGCGTGGACCTGCTGTACGCCGACTCCAGCATGGTGGCCGGGGTGCTCCAGAACGGCGCGTTGGCGCGCGAGCTGTGCACCATCGCGGTCCGCTTCGGCTACCGCGTGGACCGCATCGACACGAACATCGGGGCGATGTCCACCGGCGACCAGCCGTCCATGACGGTCGTGATGGCGAAGGTCCAGCCGCCGGCCGAGCCGAAGCCGGCGAAGAAGGCGGCCAAAAAGCCGAAGAAGTGACCGGGGCCAAGCGAGGGAATACGATGGCGCTTGCCTGCGCCGTAAACCAGAAACGGAGGAATCCATGATGAGAAGGAACGCAATCGGAATCCTGCTTTGTTTGGCCGCGGCGATCCCCGCCGCGGGCTGCCAGTCCGCCGGCGGACGCTGGAACTTCGACGTGGGCGCGTACGCCCCGCAGGTGACGGTCATCGCGAAGGCGGCCACCATCAATCTCCTGAGGAACGCGAAGGCCGACAAGATCGCGATCGTCGGCGCCGCGGCCGAGACGGTGTCGATGGCGCTGGGCAACGACATTCAGCTCGACCCGAACCTCGCGCAGAGCCAGATCCGGGCGCTGATCGAGAGGAGCGCCCCGGCCGTCGCCGCGGACAAGGGCATCATGTCCATCATCGACGTGGCGGTGTCGATCGCGGTCGGGCAGGCGGAGAACATCGCGAACAAGTACGGCCCGAAGTTCAACCAGTCGGACATCACCGTCAGGCTGATCCGGGCCGCCTTGGCGGGCGTGAAGGAGGGCTCCGACGCCCTGCTGCTGCCCGGAGGCCCGCCGCCGATCCCGGGAGGTTAGGCGAGGCCGGACGCGGGGGGAGACGAGGGGCCGGGGGCTGCCGAGGCGGACACACGCCGGGGCAGCCCCCGGCCGTTTTGTTGGCAAAACGGTCTGATATTGTGTTTCGCCCTCCGGCGCAACCGATGGCCATGCGCAGGTATGTCTTCGTCCGGGAAATCATGTTCCCGTGGGTGCGCCTGCCCGGCGGCGCCGCACGCATCATGCGCGTCGGCGAGTACATCGATTTCGACATCGACATGCAGAGGGGACACTACGCCGATGGACTCCATGACGGGCCCACCGGCGGCGAGGGCTTCAGGATCGACGTCAGGGTCTTCCTCGGCCTCCTGGACGATCGCTTTGGGCCGCATGTGCTCGAGGAGGTGGGCCTCGTCTGTGACGAGGCGTGCGGCGGAGGAGGAGGAGGAGGCGGAGCCACGGGTTCCACCGGCTCCACGGGTCCCACCGGCCCCGCGGGTGCCCCTACCGGCGCGACCGGGGCCACGGGCGCGACGGGCGGCTCCGGCCTCGCCGGACCGACTGGTGCCGGGGAGACCGGGCCGACGGGTCCGACAGGGCCAACCGGCCCCGTGGGCGCATCCACTGGCCCTACGGGTCCGCAGGGCGATCCTGGTTCGACTGGCCCGACGGGATCCACCGGCCCTGCCGGCGGCCCCACTGGACCTACAGGGTCGACTGGACCGCAGGGCGACGCCGGCGATCCGGGTGCCGCCGGCGAGACGGGCCAGACCGGGCCGCAGGGCCAGACCGGCTTGACCGGCATGACTGGCCAGACGGGCGCCACGGGCAAGACGGGCCAGACCGGCATGACTGGCCAGACGGGCGCCACGGGCAAGACGGGCCAGACCGGTCAGACTGGCCCGACCGGCCCCACCGGGGCCGACGGCACGGAGTGGTTCGACGGCGGCGGCGCGCCGGACGGCGGCCTCGGCGACGTCGGCGACTTCTACCTCGACAACGACACCGGCGAGTACTACGAGAAGACCGGGGAGTCCACCTGGACGCTCAAGGGCGACCTGGAGGGCGCGACCGGGCCGACAGGGCCGCAGGGCGACGCCGGCGACCCGGGCGCCGGCGGCGAGACGGGCCAGATCGGGCCTCAGGGTCAGACCGGCTTGACTGGCATGACGGGCCAGACTGGCGCCACGGGCAAGACGGGCCAGACCGGCTTGACGGGCCAGACGGGTTTCACTGGCTCGACGGGTTCCACTGGCCCGACCGGCCCGCAGGGCCAGACCGGGCCCACGGGGCCGCAGGGCGTCCAGGGCGAGACGGGCGCCCCCGGGGCCGGTGAGACGGGTGAGACCGGCCCGACCGGGCCTCAGGGATCGCAGGGTGACACGGGTGATGCGGGTGCTGATGGTGTCACTGGCCCAACTGGTCCTCAGGGCGAGACTGGCCCGACCGGCCCCACCGGGGCCGACGGCACGGAGTGGTTCGACGGCGGCGGCGCGCCGGACGGCGGCCTCGGCGACGTCGGCGACTTCTACCTCGACAACGACACCGGCGAGTACTACGAGAAGACCGGGGAGTCCACCTGGACGCTCAAGGGCGACCTGGAGGGCGCGACCGGGCCGACAGGGCCGCAGGGCGACGCCGGCGACCCGGGCGACGATGGCGCTACTGGCCCGGCAGGTTCTCAGGGTGACCAAGGCGAGACGGGTCCGACCGGGGCCGGTGAGACGGGCCAGACCGGCCCGACAGGGCCGCAGGGCCAGACCGGGCCGATCGGGCAGACCGGCCTCGTCGGCCCGACGGGCCAGACCGGAATCGTCGGTCAGACTGGCCCGACGGGCGAGCAGGGCATCCAAGGCGAGACCGGGTCGCAGGGTCCGATGGGCCAGACGGGTAACACCGGGCCTCAGGGCGCGTTGGGCAACACTGGCCCACAGGGTGTCCAAGGCGACCAGGGTGAAACTGGACCGACCGGAACTCAAGGTGACCAAGGTGAGACAGGCCCGACCGGATCTCAAGGCGACCAGGGCGAAACAGGCCCACAAGGTGACCAAGGCGCGACTGGCCTCGTTGGCCCGCAGGGCCAGACCGGGCCGACCGGGCAGACCGGCCTCGTTGGCCCGACCGGGCAGACGGGCATCGTCGGCCCGACTGGCTCGACCGGATCTCAGGGCGACCAGGGCGACATCGGCGACACGGGCGCGCAGGGCGCGATGGGTGCCACGGGCAACACGGGTCCGCAGGGTGCGATGGGCAACACGGGTCCGCAGGGCGTCCAAGGGGAGACGGGTACCACCGGGGCCGGCGAAACTGGTCCGACTGGCCCACAGGGCGACCAAGGCGGGACGGGCGAGATTGGTCCTCAGGGAGAGACGGGTCAGACCGGTCCTCAGGGTGACCTCGGCGACCCCGGCATCGATGGTGCCACTGGCCCGACTGGGCCTCAGGGAGATGACGGCGTAACTGGTCCGACTGGGCCTCAGGGTCAGACTGGTTCGACTGGTCAGACTGGTTCAACTGGTTCTCAGGGGGATGACGGTACCACTGGCCCGACCGGGCCTCAGGGTGAAACCGGCCCGACTGGCTCTCAGGGCGACACGGGTGAAACCGGCCCGACCGGACCCGCCGGCGCGGACGGGGCGGAGTGGCTCAACGGCGGCGGCGCGCCGGACGGCGGCCTCGGCGACGTCGGCGACTTCTACCTCGACAACGACACCGGTGAGTACTACGAGAAGACCGGCGGGTCCACTTGGACGCTGTTGGGCGACTTGGAGGGCGCGACGGGGCCGACAGGGCCGCAGGGCGAGACTGGTTCCACTGGGCCTCAGGGCGTCCAAGGTGAGACGGGTCCGACCGGGGCCGGCGAGACGGGCCAAACTGGCCCGACCGGCCCGCAGGGCCAGACCGGGCCCACGGGGCAGACCGGCCTCGTCGGCCCGACGGGCCAGACGGGAATCGTCGGCCCGACCGGCCTGACCGGATCTCAGGGCGTCCAGGGCGATGTCGGCGACACCGGTGCGCAGGGCCCGATGGGCCAGACGGGCAACACCGGGCCTCAGGGCGCGATGGGAAACACGGGGCCGCAGGGCGTCCAGGGCGAGACGGGCGCCACCGGGGCCGGTGAGACGGGTGAGACCGGCCCGACCGGGCCTCAGGGTGATCCGGGCGCAGACGGCGCGACGGGAGACGATGGTGCGACTGGCCCGACCGGTTCTCAAGGCGACCCCGGTGCTGGTGGTGCCACCGGCCCGACTGGCCCCCAAGGTGACCAAGGGGAGACTGGCGAAACCGGGCCTCAGGGCGATCAGGGCGAGACGGGTTCCACCGGACCTCAGGGTCAGACCGGCCCGACTGGCCAGACCGGCCTCGTCGGCCCGACCGGACAGACGGGCATCGTCGGCCAGACCGGCCCCACCGGACCCCAGGGCGAGCAGGGCGATGTCGGCGACACGGGCGCGCAGGGCGCGATGGGTTCCACGGGCAACACCGGGCCGCAGGGCGCGATGGGCAACACCGGGCCGCAGGGCGTTCAGGGCGAGACGGGCGCGACTGGCCAGACGGGGGCGACGGGGGCGGACGGCTCCGCGTGGTACGACGGGAGCGGCGCGCCGACCGGTGGCCTCGGGAAGGTGACCGATTTTTACCTCGACGGGGACAGCGGCAGCTACTACGAGAAGACCGGTGTGTCCTCGTGGACGCTGCGGGGATCGCTGAATGGCCCGACTGGTGCGACTGGGTCCAGCGGCGCGACCGGACCAAGTGGCGCGACGGGGCAGACCGGACCCGCCGGGCCGCCGGGCGCCACTGGATTCCCCTCGAGCGGTCCGTTCCAGAGTCCCATGGATGACGGGAACAATCCGTACGTCAGGATCCAGAATGTCTCCTACTGGCTCGTTTTGACGTTCAGGTTCGCTGGCACCAGCGAGTGGACGCCGGCGAATTTCCGGGCTGTGCTTCAGGCGAGCACCGCACCGTCCGCTGGACAGAAGCACCAGGTGAGGCTGTTCGACTACACGAACGGGAACGAGGTGGCCGTGATAAACGCGCAGTTGACCACCGACAAGGCGGTCTACTCGACCGCGTCGCTGAGCAACCTGCCGTCGGGCGAGGCCATCTTCGAGGTGTGGGTTAAGAAGACCAGCGGCAGCACGCCCGATGGCCGGATCAGCTATGTGATGTTTGACATCTAGGAGCGGGAGATGCTTGTCTACGTCTGGAGAATCTGGTGCACGGTGGAGAGCGCGTGGTTTGAGGTCGTGTCCGCGTCTCCGCCGACCAGCCACGGCGCCCACGCGATAGATACGAACAAGAGCGCGATCGTGGGCTTCCTCAACTCGGACAAGCGGCCCGGCGGCGGCGGGCGGAATGTGCAGGCCATCTTCTCGGAGGATGAAACCAAGCCGTACGCGTGGATCTCGGACATCTCGTGGGTGGCCGTCGGCAGCCTCCGTTTCCCGGGCACCGACGCGTGGACGCCGACGGCCATGGTGGCCGTGTTGGAGAGGTTCGACAACTTCGCGTTCAAGCACGCCGTGCGGCTGTACGACGTCACGCACGTCAAGGTGGTATGCGATTCGGGCCTGGTGCTGTTTCCCCAAGCTCCGACGGTGCACAGCGTGACCGCGTTCAGCAACCTCCCGGCGGGGGAGTCGGTGTTCGAGGTGCAGGTCAAGTCCGAGGGCACCAGTTGCAAGGGGAAAATCTACTGGGTGGATTTGGAAGGTTAGGAGGCGAGATGGCCGTCGTGAACAGATACAGGCTGTGGTGCGTGACCGAGTCGGCGCACGTCTTCGCGTGGGGCGAGGCGGCGCCGACCCAGTGCCCGAACAACTCCGCGCACAGCATAGACGCGGACAGCGTCGCGATAGTGGAGAGCGTCGGCGACGCGCAGGCGTACACGGCCGACGGCGCGGCGATCACGATCAAGAAGGACCAGGCGGAGATTTCGGGGAACGTCGTCCTCATGAAGCGGCTCGACGCGGAGCTGGCTCCGGAGTCCAACACCCACAAGGACTGGGTGATCCCGGTAGGCAAGACATGGCGCGTGAGGCTGTTCGCCGCGTCCGCCATAGCGCACGAGGTCGAGGCCAGGCTGGAGTACTTCCGCAGGGTGCCGGCCGGCACCACGACCGCGCCCGCCAGCACCACGACCGCGCCGCCGGACGCCGGGTTCGAGCGGGTGAACCCGTTCGACGGGGACACGGACGAGCCGATCGCCGCGCTGAAGCTCAACGGCAACTCCGACTCGATGTCGTTCTACGAGAACCTGCCGTTCGCGGGGGACGGGGAGTCGTTCCTCCGCGTGAGACTCGCGAACAAGGACGCGCTGAACCCCGTGGAGGCGTCGGCGTACTTCAACGGCTACGAGACGGGCACCCCGGCGTAGAGGAGGCGGAGATGGCAAAGACTACAACCACCGACAAGCAGGTGGTCGTGCGCATCGGGTCGTACGCCGACTTCAAGGCGAAGGTCGCGGCGCTCGGCCTCAATATGCAGGTCGAGGAGACCGAGAAGCTCTACCTGCTGAAGGCGATAGACGGGCTCAAGATGTGGGTGCACCAGGTGTGGAAGTCGTCCTACCTGGCGGACCGCGTCGTGGTGGGCGTGTCCGCCCAGCAGGAGGCCGCCGACCAGGCGGACTTCGAGTCCAACCAGAAGGCCGCGGCCCAGGCGAAGCCCGCGACGCACGGGACGACACGGGACGGGAAGGTGCTCGTCCAGCAGACGCCGGCCCCGGTCGGCTCGACGACCTACATCACGTCCGAGGGGGACGACTATGGGAGCAGGCACTCCGTGGGCGGCGGGACCATGCTGAAGGTGGAGCACAGCGTCGGCGGCGGCGACTCCCCCGTCGATGTGGACTTCAACTGCGCGATCAACAAGACCTACATACACTCCGGCTTCGCGACATGGGGCGGCTGCCAGCGCGACCGGGTGAGCCTCTCCGTTTTTGCCAAAGGCAGCACGGTGTCCGCCGGGAGCGGCACGTACTTCACCACGCTCAACTATCCGGGGCACCCGTGGCACGGGAAACTCATTCTGCCGGCAGCGGGGAACGGAAACCTGAACGTGACGGCGCCAGTACCAGTCGGATTCTACTTCAGCCCCGGGAGCGCCGAGGACAAGCCCTTGCCGAAGTACTGGAACGCCACCTGGAACCCGGCGACGCAGCAGTACGGGGGCATCGCGGCCGCGCCTGGCGGGGACGGTGAGTTCAACATGTTCACCGAGGCGACGCAGCTCTACAGGTTCATCAACGGCATCCTGCTGGACGGCGATAACTTCGCGCCTTGGTCCGTCGAGTCCGATGACACGCAGCGGCTGGGGGACGGCATGTTCCTGCGCCTGACCCCAACGACCAACCCGCAGGTGAGTGATCACGCGTGGAGGCTCTGCGCCATCCTCTCGATGCACAGGGAATACACGGTCCTCTAAGCTCGGCGCCTCGCCGCCCTGGCCGCGTCCACGAGCCTCGCGGCTGTCTGCTCAGCCTCCTCCGGCGTGAGGGTCGCGTCGGCCCGCAGCGTCACGGCCCCGCGCCCTACGCCCACGGACACGCCGCCCTCTTTGACGCTTTCCGTGACCACGGTGTTCGCGGCGGCTTGCTTGGGCATGATTCCCCTGCCGCGCCCCCACCGCAGCCAGTCCTCGGCCATGGCCTTCAGTTTGCCGCGGTTGGTTTGGGAGACGGGGTTGACGCCCGTGACGCGTTGCAGGACCGAGAACCAGTTCTCCGGCTCCTCCCGGTCCAGCCCAGCGAGCAGGAACGGCACCGCGTCCTCGCCCATGGACACAATCTCCAGGAACGCGGGGTGCGACGTCAGTTGGGCCGTCTGCAACGACTTGGCTTCGCGCACGCACCGCTCGAGCAGCGCCAAGAAGCGCCCCTCCGCCCCGGCTTGCGGCTCCACGGCCTCCGGCTCGCGCGCGGCGCGGTAGCCGAGCAGCTTGGACCTCGGCGCGTTGTCCGGCTTCGGTTTTCCCATCGCGTGCCTCCTCGCCATTCTATCCGCCCGTGGCTGCTAGAATCCGGCGTGCCGTTCAGCGAGACCGCCAAGGTGAGGCAGTGCGTGTGGCCTTGGGTCGCCCGCGCCCGCGGGCTGGACTTGGGCTGCGGGTTCGACAAGGTGCACCCGCGCTGCGTCGGCATGGACGCCGTCCGCACGCCCGCCGTGGACGCCGTGGGGGACATACGCGACCTGTCGCGGTGGCGGGACGGCGAGTTCGACTGGGTGTTCTCCAGCCACGCCTTGGAGGACATCGCGGACACAAGACAGGCGCTGCGGGAGTGGCTCCGCGTCCTCCGCCCTGGCGGCAGGATCGTCTTGTACTTCCCGTACAGGCACTATTACCCGAACGTTGGGCAGCCGGGCGCCAACCCGGCCCACGTGCACGACTTCGCGCCGTCCGACATCGTGTCGGCCCTCCGGGCGGCGGAGCCGGACATCTGGATCGTGACCGCCGAGGTGCGGGGCCATGTCCGGACGGACGAGTTCCACGAGTACTCCTGCCTCGTGGTGGCCGCGAAGGGCCGCCCCGGCCAGCCGGAGGTCCTCATCGAGAACAACCACCAGGTTGGCGACACCCTGTCGGTCGCCCCGCTCTGCCGCATCCTGCGGGACGTCCTGCCGGGTTGCCGGATAACGGTGGCGTCCGACGCGGCCGCCGCGCTGGACGGAGGCGACTACGACTCGCTCGGGCGGGATCCGGACAAGGCGTACGACTTGGTGGTCCACCAGAGGACGTCGGCCACGGAGCGGGGCGACTGGCTCCGCAGGACCGCCCACTTCACGCAGTTCACGGCCCGCGCGTGTGGTGAGCTGCTGCCGGAGGTTCTGTGCCGGCTGCCGGACGACCCCGCGGAGCCGATCGGCCTGCCGTACCGCGTCCTGGAGGCGGACGCTGAGGGTCTGCCGCCGTTGCCCGACGGGGCCGTCGCGGTGGCCATGGAGACGTACCAACCGCGCAGGTGGCCCGCCGGGCGGTGGCGGTCGCTCGTCGCCTGGCTGCTCGACGCGGGCGTCCCGGTCGTCGTGCTGGGGCTGGACGCGTCGGAGCCGCTCGACGCGCGCGCCGTGGACCTGCGGGGCAGGACGACGTTCCGGCAGGCGTGCGCCGCTCTCTCCCGGGCGAGGGCTTTGGTCTCGGTGGACACCTCGTTCGCCCACGTGGCCCACTCGTTGGGCGTGCCCGCCGTCGTTCTGATGGGTCCGAGTGGGTTCGGGACCACCTTCTACGCCGACACCATTCCGGTGTGGCGCCCGCCCGGCGGGTGCGTCGGGTGCTACAACTGGGCCGACGGCGCCGAGCCGTTCGCCTGGGAGGGTGGTCGCCCCCTCGTCCCCGTCCCCGGGTCCGGACACCGCGAGGAGGGCAGGCAGTTGGCTCTGTACGTCAGGCCGGGGTGCCGGGACTTCATGTCCGGCACGGAGTGCATGTCGGCGATACGGCTCCAGGACGCGCAGGCCGCGGTCGCGGGCCTGCTCGGCGTCCCGCCCCCGCCCCCCCGCGGCGTCACGGCGGTCTGGATCGCGAGGGACGAGGAGGCGGACCTGCCCCGGTCGCTCGACAGCGTCGTCGGCCTCGCCGACGCCGCGGTCGTGGCGGACACAGGCTCGGCTGACCGCACCGCCGAGGTCGCGGAGGAGTGGTCCGCCCGCACGGGGATCCCGCTCAGGGTCGTCCGGTTCGCGTGGCGGGACGACTTCGCCGCGGCCAAGAACTTCGCCGCCGGGCACGTCGGGACCAGCCACTTCATCTGGCTGGACGCCGACGACGTCGTCGAGGATCCGCGCGCCGTCCGCGCGCTGTTCGACTCGACCGGGCACGATGTGTACCACCTCTGGACGGACATGGGCGGCGGATCCCGGTTCCTCCGCGAGAGGATAGCCCCGCGCTCGGCGAGGTGGCTCTACCCGGTGCACGAGTGCCTCGACATCCGCGGGCTGGACGCGGCCACGTCGGACCTCGCCGTCCTGCACCGGCCGTCCGGAGGCGGGCACTGGCGGTCGTCGTTGGAGCGGAACAGGAGGATCCTGGAGGCGTGGATCGCGGCCGAGCCGGAGAGCGACCGCGCCACCTTCTACCTCGCGGAGACCAGGAGGCAGCAGGGCGACTGGCCCGGCGCCGCTGAGCTGTACCGCCTGCACTTCGGGCGCGGTGCGGACTGGTCGGAGGCCCTGTTCCAGTCGGCGTACCAGGTGGCGAGGTTCCACCTGAGCCGCCGCGAGTGGCGCGAGGCGGCGGAGTGGGGGCTCAAGGCGATCGTGACGGACCCGGCGTGGCGGGAGGGGTACTACGCGGTCGGCGACGCGTACTTCTGGATGGGCCTCAACGACATCGCGTACGCGTGGTTCCTCGCCGCCCACAACGTCCCGCGGCCGGACAGGAAGCTCTGGAAGGAGGAGGCCGTCTACGGCCACCTGCCGGCGACGCAGCTCTCCTACTGCTGCGAGAGGGCCGGGAACCTCAAGGGCGCGATCGAGTGGGCCGAGGCGGCGGCCGGCCTCGGCGGCCCTCGGGCGAGGGCGGACGAGCTCCGCGCCAAGCTCCGAGGCGGGCCGCCCGCGGCATAGCGGCCGTTCCTCGGACTCATAAAGTCTTTGGGCAAGATCGACGAGCGGCGCCGCGGTCGGCGAGGCGCTTTTTGGGCGGAGGAGGCTGCACATGGGCGATTTCCACGGATACGACACGTCGGAGGACTACTTCGTCAAGGCCGTGTGGCCGCTCGCGTCCCGCGAGCTGCGGCGGCTGTCCGAGACCAGGGACTTCAGCGTGCGCGGCCGCGGCCGCGCCCTGAGGGGCAAGGAGGTCGCCCGCGAGCTCTCCGGCAGGATGATCGAGCTCGTCGTGGACGTCCCGAACCCGAAGCGCGGCGGCACCGACCCGCTGGTCGTCCGCGCCGACGGCAGCCACGTGCAGCAGGGCGACGGCGAGTACTCGATACACATGGAGTCGCCGTTCTTCACGGGGACGCACGGCTGGCACGAGCCGATGTCCGGCGACCCGCAGGCGGACGCGAAAAAAGCGGCGGAGGCCATCGCCGACATGGTGGACGACATGCGGTTCGCCCGCCCGGGGCTGGAGGAGGGGCTGGTGCCCAAGGGGCCGGCGCCGACCGCTGCCGCGCGGCGGATCGCGCGGCGCCTGGTCAAGGCGTCGAGGAAGGTGCACCTCAAGGTCGTCCTGAACGTGTTCGCCGTCGCCGACGACGACGATGGCTTCGACCTCGGGGCCGCCGTCCGCGAGGCCTTCGGCGAGGCCGGACTCGGCGCGGATGGCTTGGACGTGCAGGACGTCGCGGTGGAGTCCGTCGAGGTCACCGACAGCCGCTGACGGAGGGCGCATGACGGAGCCATCGCGCGACGGGCGCGCCGCCGCGGCCGCGTCCCGCATCGCCGCCGCGCCGCAATCCCACGACGAGATACTGGGCCTTATTCGGCGCGCCCGTCGGCGCTACCGCGGCCGGCTGTCCGGCGGCAACTGCGGGCAGTTCGCGTACGCCCTCGGCAGGTTCCTCGGGCGCGGCGAGATCGCGCTCCTGACCGAGTCCGGGCTCGAGGAGGACGACCTGAGGCACGGCGACGCCGACGTCTACCACGCGCTCCTCAAGGTCGACGGCCGCCTCTACGACGGCGGCGGCGAAGCCGACCTCGCGGGCCTGGCGCGCCTCGCGGAGGCGGAGTACGGGGATCCCGACCCGGCCCTGTGGGACGAGTTCCCGCTGGACGAGGACACGCGGCTCGTCATCAGCGGCCAGACGGCGTGGGACATCGAGTGGACGGACTTCCACAGGTTCTTCGAGGGCCTGCCGAAGCCGGGCAAGGACCACCGCGCGTCGGGGGGGCTGGGGCTGGCCGCGTGGGCGTACCACGCGACCGACGCCGCCAAGCTGCGCGCCATCGCCGAGGAGGGCCTGACGCCGCGGGAGCAGCCGGAGGAGCACGCCGACGAGGACCGTGGGGAGGAGGGGGCGGTGGTGTTCTTCTGCCCCGAGGAGCGGCTCGCGGCGGCGTGGGGCGGGGTGGTGCTGCGCTTCCCGTGGCCGGCCGAGTCGTGGGAGGACCCCTACGGCGACGCGACGTGGAGCGAGGCGGGCGGGGCGGGGTACACGAACCACTGCACCCCGCTGCGCGTCCCGCCAGAGCTGATCGAGGCCAAGCTGGGCGGCGCGTGGGTCCCGCTGCGGAGGGGGCTCCGGCGGGGGATCCCCGCGCCACCCGGCTCATAAAGTCTTTCGGACCAAGGTCCGGCTGGAGGGACTAGCGATGGAGAGGCTTCACCAGTACCAGTGCCAATCGCAGGGCTGCATCTTCTACCACCAGTCGGACGGGTTCCCGTGGGCCGCGGACGGCCCGCTGGTCGCGCGCTGCCCGGTCTGCGGGGGCAGGCGCCCCAAGCCGACGGGGCGGACATACGACGCCGTGGACGCGATGAAGGCCCCCGACGCCCCCGAGGGTGGCGAGGGGGACGAGCGGGCGGATGCGTCCGCGAGGGCCGCGGAGGAGCCGGCCTGCCTCAGTTGCCAGACGGCGCTGCCCGCCGGGGCCACGGAGTGCCCCGAGTGCGGCTTCCCCTTCTCCCGGAAGCACAGGTCGCTCGGGGGCAACGCCGCGCGGGCGGCCGCCAGGCTGGCGAAGTGGCGCGGCCGCCTCCGGGACGAGTACGCCGGCTACGAGGAGTGGTGCCGCTACTCCGACACGTACGGGCTGGCGGCCCGCCTGGGGTTCCCGTCGAACGAGGCCGCGTGGGAGGCGAACCCGACGGTCGAGGGGTCGACCAACCCCGCCGACTACCGGCTGGCGCCGGAGAGGAAGAAGCGGGGCGCGCCGAAGCCGGCCGCCGCGCCGAGGAAGCGCCCCGGCGGGTGGTCGCCGGACACGCTGTCCCCCAGGCCGCCGCGGGGCTGACGTCTTTGTGATCTTTTCGGGGTTCCGGACACCTGCGGCACGGCGCGCGGCCGGCAGCAGGCGGGGCCGCGCGGGACTCGAGACGCCTGGGCAAACGAGGGAGGAACGGATATGGCCAACCACCAGAGCTACAGCCAGGTCAGCTACGGCATCCTGCCGCCGCCGCACGTCGCGCCGGGCAGGGTGTGGTCCAACGGCGTGTTCGCCGGCATACTCGCGCACGCCAACGGCGTCGAGAAGAGCGCCGTCATGCGGACGGAGAGCGTGCACTACACGTTCGACCCGGTCGCGAGCGGCTTCGACCCGGCGAAGGACACGGTCGTCCCGCCGGAGAAGATCGACCCGCAGATCACCACGGGCGAGACCACGTAGGCGGGGACGGGGGGCCGCCCCGGAGGGGCGGCCCCACTTCGCCGCGGGCACACACCCGCGCACGTAAAAGGATCCAACATACCCGCCGCGCCTCTAGGGGCAATGCGCATCAAGGGCGGGTCCATGCGCCAGAAGGCTGCATCAAAACCCTGACGGCGCCGACCGCCACCACGAGTTCCGATAAGCACAGTTGGGTTCGATAACCCACCCGCGGCTCACCCGCGCAGGCTTTTCCGTAGGCGTGCCGCAGGGCGGCGTCTGCGCGGCATGGGAAACGCGACAGTCATCCCGCGGCTCACGCTGGGCAGGGGACTCAAGGGTCCGGAGCCGTTCGGCTGCTACAACACCGGGGTGGCGCCGGTCATCCTGCGCTCCCGCGCGAGCGGAAGGTATCTCGTCGGTCCGGAAATCGCCGTCGATGAGGTGCGCGGCGCGCACCTGCTCGTCCGGAACGCGCGCAGGCGCAGGTTCGGGAAGGGCCGGGAGACGGTCTGGGTGTTCAGGACGCGCGCGCCGGCTGCGGCGAGGTTCCGGGAGCTCGTGTCCGCCGCCGAGGCCCGGAACGCCGAAATGAGGTCCGAGTATGACGGCGCGCGCCGCGACGCGGCGTCGCGCGACCCCGAGACGGCGGTCGCCGGCGCCCTGAGGCTCGCGGAGTTCTAGGAAACATTTTTGTTATGGCGTGGAAACCACACTCTTTTGGAGGGAATTCGATGTTTCGTAAACCGGGGAACCGCCGCCGCGCGGCGACGGGCGTGTTCGTGGTTGTCATGCTGCCCGTCCTGATCGGGATGGCGGCGCTGACCATCGATGTCGGCATCATGTACAACGTCAGGGCGGACCTACAGCGCGCCGCCGACGCGGCGGCCCTCGCGGCCGTGCAGGAGCTGACCAACCCGGACCAGGACGAGGGGGTCGAGGCGGCCAAGGCCGTCGCGGACCGCTACATAGGCGCCAACCCGGTGTTCGGCCGCCATGTCGCCGAGCTCGGCGACGTCGAGTTCGGGAGGGCGGTCGCGTCCGGCGCCGGGTTCGTGTTCGGCCCGGGCATGGAGCCGTACAACGCGGTGCGCGTCACGCTGCGCCACCGCGTGAGCCACACGTTCGCGGCCGCGCTCGGCCACGGCGGCAGCACGCTCGGCGCCGCGGCCGCGGCCGCCGTCGTCCCGCCGGACCGCGTCGATCTGGTGCCCGTGGCGCTGCGGACCCCCGGCTTCGGCCCGGTGGATCCGGCCGTCGCCGCCGCCAACCCGGGCAAGGACGGCCCGTCGTACCCGGCCAACGGGGCCGCGTTCCAGATCGGCGACGTCGTGACCCTGTTCTGCTTCGGCCAGGGGCCGCGCTCGCCGGTCCACCTGGTCCTTGACCTGCCGGACTCGCCGGGCGTCTCGCTCATCAACGACGTCCTCGGCGGCGACTCGGGCCCGGTCGGCGTGTCGATCGGCGACGAGCTGGAGGTGTGGAACAAGGGCACCGGCGACGGGAACTTCGGCGTGAAGCTCATGGACCGGCTCCAGGACGCGGACGAGGGCAACGACACGATCGTCGTGCCGGTCGTCGCGGCGATCGCCGGGAGCCGCGACGCCAAGGGCGAGCTCTCGGGCAAGGTCCGGATCGTCGACTTCGCCGCCGTGACCCTGCTGGAGGCGCGCGACGTGCAGGTGCCGAGCCCCGGCAAGCCGGGCAAGACCGTCACCATCAAGATCCTGGTCGGGGAGGTCGTCGCGGTCAGCGCCGGCCGCGCCGCCGGCGCGCCGCCGCGGCGCCTGTACACGCAGGGCAGCGTCACCACGCCGCCGGCGCTAATCGAGTAGACGAACGGACGAACGAACAGAAGAAATGGTCTCCGAAAGGACACCCATGAAGAAAGGACGAAAACCATGAAGAGAAACATGAAGCAGTTGGCGCAGGCGGTCGTGCGCGACATGGCCATGTGCAGGGTACACACGATCCTGGCGGAGGCCGAGGGTGCCGGCGCCATGATCGCGGTCATGGTCCGGCCGGACGGGCTGCACGGCGCCCCGGGGATCCCGACCGCCGTGACCAAAAGCGTCTCGGCCATCGGGCCGTCGTCCGCGCGATCCGCGCGGCTGCGGCGCGCCGCCGGGCGGAGGATCCTTCCGCGCCCGGCTGGCCCGGCGGCCCGCAGGTCCGCGACGATCGCCCTCCGGGCGCGCGGGGACATGCTCGACGACGTCATGCGGCTCGCGTGCCAGACCATCGTCCCCATCCGGGATCCGAAGGCCCGGGCGGAGCGCTCGCACATGCTCGACGACGTCATGCGGCTCACCATCCGGCTCAAGGACGGGTCCCGCGGTCTGGATGTGCTGTGCAAAGTCCACGCGATCCTGGCGGAGGCCGAGGACACTGGTGCCGTGCTGTCCGCTTTGTGATTAGCGCGCGTTGCGGGGAGCGGCTGCGCGCGGGCAGTCCAGACGCCTAGCCCGTGTTGTATTTCCACCATAGCCGGGCCGCGGCCGCGGCCCAGTCGAGAAGCGGCCTGCCGAGGTAGCCCCCGGCCAAGCCGGCGACGAAGCACGCGAAGTGCGCCCACGACCCGAATTCGCGGCACAGCCCGCCATCGCTGGGTCGCTCGTCGGTCACCTGCACAGGAAAAACCGTCGGTACGCCTCCCGGACCATCTCCCAGCGTTTGTTGTCCTCGCTGCCCGCATCGGCCAAGGCGATGTTCAGGGTGTCCCTCGCCATCATCACCGCCTGCGACGAGGGGGACATGAGTTCCCCTCTCTCCGACGACACGGTTATCTCGCTGGCCAGTGCGTTGCGGAGGCCCCTCAACCTCGCCAACCTAAGGTCCATCCAACCCTGCCCGCCTTGCACGTCACCGCGCGGCTCTATCCCCGTCATCTCTGCCGCCATCTCTGTCCCTTTCAATGTCCGGATAAGTTCTGTCCCGGCCTGCGTATCGTAAGCCGCCGGGCGGCGCAAGTCAAGCTAGAATGCCGGGCAAAGAAAAAGGAGGGGTGATGGCGGGAATCATGGTGGTCGCGGCCTTCGCGGTCGCGTTGGCGGTCTTGGTGGGCGGGTTCGTTCACTCGCGGTGGTTCAGCAGGGGCGGGATGTTTTTGGAGGGCCTCGGCGAGTTCATGTACGCCGCGATCCCCGGCGCGGCCGGGCTGGCCCTGGCGGCGGTCGCGGCGGCGGTGTGGTGGCTGGCGCCCGCGTGGGCGTGGCTCCCGGCGGCGCTGTCGGTCTGCGCGTCCGTGAGCATGCTCGCGCTGCTCGCCTTCTCGAATGCCATGGACTGTTGGTCCAGGCGCCGGAGCCGCCGGCCGCGCCCGCCGTCCCACGGCTAAGTCACGGTTTCCTTCTTCTGCTTCGGCGATCCCGCCGGCTCATTTTGGGCCGTAGTTTCGCGCGCGCCCGGCGTCGGCCCAGTTTGGAGTTGAGGAGGTCGTCGTCCGGGCCGTGCGGCGGGCGTGTCACCTTGTCCACGTCGTCCCGGATGTCCGTCTCGGCGTCGTGGGTCTGGTCGTCCAGCCTGTTCTGGTCCTCGGCGTCCTCGGCGCGCTTCTTCCAGCGCTTCCAGTTCAGGAACTTCATGGCCCAGCCGAGCAGCTTCAGGATGTCATTGAATGCGATCATGTATGTCGCCGCCGGAGCGAAGACATCATAAGGTCCTGCGGCAGGGGTATAGTGGGGCATGAAGAACATTGCAAGGTTGGCGTGTGCGGCGCTCCTGGTCGTGTCCGGCTGCGCCACGGTGGTACGCCCGAACCAGAAGTGGCCGATCCTTCCGGAGTACCAGCGGCCCCGGGCACCGCAGGTCAGCCGGGTCGAGCTGCTGGACGCGATCGGCGAGATGCCGCCGGGCGAGCAGCGCGAGAGGCTGCGGTCGCTCGCGGTAAAGGTGACCGACGAGCTGGTCGAGGTCTGGCGGGACTTCGCGTTCTGGGGCGACCGGCTGAACGCGGCCGTCCTGGAATACAACAGGCAGGCCGAGGAACACAACCGGGGCGTGAAGTAAAGCCTCGGCTTGACCGCCGCGTCCGGGCGCGATATAATGGCTGCTGGGCGTTCCTGCTGGCCGCCCGGCGTATAGGGGCCGAAACGGAATCGACGTATGTCGGAAGCGGGTTCGGTGCATGCCGTGGTTGGTCGGCGGGCCACGTAAAAAGCCGTCCAAAAGTCAAGTGGCATCGGCAACTTGAAACTCGCCGCGTAAGCGGCGCGTCCCCGCCGGGGCGGTCCCGCTCGGCGGAGGGCGAAAACAGGGACCTGGCCCCCGGAATCCTGGCACGGGCACCCCGGGGGCGAGAAAAAAATGTGCTAAGCGAGGCGAAGCCCGTTCGGCGGGCGGCGCCGAGACGAAAACCAAACCGCCGGACAAGCATGTGAAGAACCGCCCGTAGAGGGCAGAACGGACCCGGAGGTCGGACTCCGGCGGCTCCACCAAAATCAACGCCCGCGGCCCGGCGGCGACTCTGCCCCGGCCGCGGGCTTTTGCGCACGCTAGAATCGCACATGAGAATTTTGGCGACGTTGTGCCTCCCCTCGATGCTCGCTACCACGGCCCTCGCGGTGTGGGGTCTCCTGCAACTGTGGTGTCCCTCCAGCGCGGTGGGCTGGGCCGGGATGGCTGCTCTGTGGCTGCTCTGTGCGGCGCTCAATGTCCTCCTCCACGCCGCCGTGGTCGTGCGGCTCGTCCCGGGTTCGGCACAGGAGACTGACGCGGTCCGGAGGCGCATGGAACGCCTCCGGCAGATAGCTGACATCAACGAGGCGCAGCAGTAAGAACCCCCTCGCCGGACCCGTCCGGGCTGAGTATTGTTTTAAGCCCATTCACGGCGTCGAGCTGGAGGAGGTCCAAAATGGCTTTCCACAACATACGCGCGTACTTCACCGGGTTCAACTACGAGCCCGATCCCGACCCGCAGCGGCAGGAGCCGGACACGGCGCCGCAGCCCATCGGCCTGCAATCGATCGTCGAGACGATCGTGCGCGAGAAGGTCGGCCAGGAGCCGGAGGAGCAGTTGTCGACCGCCGAGGGGGACACGACGTTCGCGGACCTGATCGAGCGGCACGAGGAGGAGTCCGTCGCGGGGCCGGAGCCGATGCCCAGCGTGCTGGACACCATCCCGGTGGACGCGCCTGGTGGCTCGGTCGATTTGCCCGCCGAGAGGATTGTGGAGAACGCCGAGGAACCCGCACTCGGGCCGCCTCCGGACGATGGCACCGCGCCGGGCGGCATCGGTGGGGCCGAAGATGGCGCGGCTGACATGACCGGCGACACGACCGACGCAGCCGATGTGCGCGACCGTCTCGGCTTGGACAGTCTGTTCGGGCCGCAGCAGGAGGAGCCACAACAGGAGGGGCCGCAGGAGAGCGGCATGGGCGGGCCGCCGCAGGAGGCCTTGGGCGACATGCTCGGCGGGCCTGGCTACGACCAGATCGTGGAGCAGGCGATCGGGTACGGCAGGGAAGAGGCTGGCGAGCCGCGGGACGAAGGGTATGAAGCGGACGACGAGGGGTTGGTACCAGAAGAAGGCGAGGCGCTCGAAGGCGTCGAGGATCTCCTGCCGGAGGAGGACGAAGTCCTCGGCGAGCCGACCCCCCGCGGCGACCGCGGGTTCATGAAGACCATCCTGCGGGCCCCGGAGCGGCGCGCCGCCGCCGCCGCGCGCCGGCTGGCTGGCGTCACCATCAACATCGGCATCGACGGGGAGGACGAAGACGTCTCCGTCGGCATGACCGGCGGCCCCGAGGGGACCGACTTCGATTTTGAGGCGGAGGCGTCCGCCGCCGCCCGTCTGGTGCTGGCCACCGACGTGACCATCAACATCGACATAGGCGGCGGGCCGGACGAGCCGGACCTCGAGCCGGAGGACCCCCCGGAGTCCGAGCCGTGGGATCTCGAGCCGGATGGCGAGCCAGCGGACGACATCGGCGGGGCGCCGATGAGCGAAGAAGAGGCCATCGAGGGCCTGGAACCCGAGCCGGAGGCCATCGAGGGTCTGGAGACCAAACCGGAGAAGGGTCAGGGCAAGCAGGACAGGATGGAGAGGTTCGACGAGCTCGACGACCTCGGCGATGTCTTCAAGCCCGGCGCCGAGTCCGGCGAATCAGACGAGATAGAGCAGCTTGGAATCTGACTCTAGGCGGCTGAAAGCGTCGAAAGCCTTTTTGGCGCCGCCGCTTTCAGGACGGAGGGCGACTCGAATGGACCGCTCGATTGAGATTGCCCGCATCCTAGCCGAGGCCCGGCCGCGGTTCGCGGCGGCGGACCTCCGGAAGAGGCTCCGCCCGGTGAAGCAGTTCAAGCCGGAGCTGCGGCCGCTGATCAACCAGTGCACCGGCAAGACCTTCAACGACCTGAGGATAGTTTCTTTTTTGTACGACAAGGCGTCTGAGTCCGTCGTGTTCGAGCTGGACACGAACCGCGAGGGCATATACGTCCTGCTGTCCACGGACCTCGCGGCGGAGACCCGGGAGGACGGGTCCGGGCTGGAGTACACCCTGGCCCGCGCGCAGGCGGCCATATACAACGAGCAGAACGTCCACAAGCGGACCGCCGACCTCTCGCCCGACGCCGCCAAGGTCTACAAGAGCATAACCGACTTCGAGACCACCTACCTGCGGCCGTGGATGCGGAAGCTGAGCGCGGCGCTCCAGGGCTTCATGAAGGAGCAGGAGGGGGACGAGCAAGAGGGGGAGGCGAAGTAGGTGGACAGGGCCGTATCCTGCTCGGCGACCATGATGGGCGTGCGGTACACCGCGCGCGAGCTGTGGGAGTTCGCGAAGTCCACATCGGCCGCCTGCTGCTTCGCGGACGGCACGTGCGCGGACGCGCCCGGCGACCAGTGCGCGTCCGCCGGCGGCGCGTGGCAGGGGCCGAGCCGGGAGACGTGCCCCGGGCCGTGCGCCGGAGGGCCCGGGCCGGCCGTGAACCGGGCCACCGCGCACATCACGCAATTCTGCTCCATGCTCCTGGCCGTCAAGCCGGACCTGGAGAACGCCGCGCTGCCGCTCTACTTCCAGATCCCGATCACCGGCAGGGGTTCGCTGGACGTCGTCTTCACCAGCCGCGCGGCCTTCCTCGGCAGGCTGCTCCTCCCGAAGTGCGTGGTGGCCGAGGACGACATTCCGGACGACCTGCGGGTGCCGCAGGAGCCGCCCGGGACGCTTTCCCCCGGCGGGGACAGGGACGCGGAGGCCGACGCCGAGACTTTCGCGCGCAGGGTCGACTTCCTCAGGCAGTTCGACGGGGGCGAGGAGTGCTGCCCCAATCCGGACAGCCGCCCGGCGGACCTGCCGGACCTGTCGTGCGACGAGTTGGACACCGTGTTGGACGACATAAGGGCCCTCGCCTTCGCCGACGAGGCGCCGCTGAGTGGGTGTTGGTGCAAACCTCACCGAACCACGCGCGATAGGCCGGCAGCCGAGGCGCTGCTCGCGGAGGTGGAGGCGCTGCTCCGGAACAGGGTGCACGAGCAGTTCCAGAGGTCGCAGATCGTGGAGACGCTGAACTCGACGGCGGTGGCCGTCGAGTCGAGGCGGCGCATCTCGGAGGCGCTGGAGGCCGGAGAGGCCTTCTCCAACGAGACCAACCTGATCCGCATGCAGTTGGAGCAGGATGGCCTGTTGGACCGGCCTCTGGAGGAGGACGAGGCGTCGTCGGAGGCGGCGGCCATACTGCGGGCCATCGACGAGATGGCGAGGGTCGCCGGCGCGGCGGGGTTGCCCAGGTTGGGTCCGGTCGCGCAGGTCACGTGGTCCACGCTGTACAAGTGGTCGCACGCGGCGTGCTGCCTGCCCGACGGCTCATGCCGGGAGGTTTCGCACACGCCGACGCACTCGCCCCTGCCGAGCGAATGCGCCGACGCCGGCGGCGTGCGGTGCGGCGACGGCAGCGGCTGTGACCCGAACCCGTGCGCCCACGACTGCCGCCCGGCGCCGGCGCTCCCCGCCGGACCCACGGCGCCGAAGACGGTCGGCCCGGAGTTCTAGGAAACCGCGATGCCAAGGCTGGCCGAACTGCACGGGACGTTCCTGAAGCGGTTGGACGATCGCACGCACCGGCGCGAAGTGCCCCTGAGCGACGCCGACGGCCTGCTCTTCCTGTGCCCGAAATGCTACGCGGAGAACAAGGGAGCGGCCGGGACGCACTCGGTGCTGTGCTGGTTCGCCGGGAAGGTGCCCGATCACCTGGATCCCAAGCCGGGCCGATGGAATCCAAGCGGCACGGATCTCAACGACGTCACCCTTGGGCCCAGCGTTCTGCTGACAGGCGGCTGCGGCTGGCACGGGTTTGTGCGGGACGGCGGCGCGGACTAAAAAGGGGCCATTTCGAGGATGAACCGGGGCTTTAGCGCCCGCCGCACAGCCCGGCCGCCTCGCCCATGAGCGCCGTGAGCCGCCTCCTCGCGGAGGACAGCCTCGCTAGCGCGTGCGCGTACATGAACGCGTCCAGCGCGAGCAGCCCGCCCCCGCACGCCAAGCCCACCGGGACGCCCCCGACGGCGGCGACCAGGGCGGCCAGCGCCGCGACGGCCGCCCCGCCCCAGGCCGCCAGCCTCGCCCCGCGCCTCGCGCCGTGGTACTCGCCGTGCGCCTCCTCCATCTCCCGCATCTTCCCGGCCAGCGCCGCCCGCGTCCCCCCGTCGATCATGTTGCTCCCTCCTTGCGTTTATACGCCGCCCGCCCCCTCCGGTCAACGCGCGCGGGTAGAATAATCATGGTGGCCGGGGCGGCGCCGCGGGGCGCGCAGGCGGACAAAAAGGAGAGCACGCGATGCCGAGGACTTCTGACAGGAAGCGGGACAAGACGCTGGCCAGGAAGCGGATGAACCAGAGGACGCGGGCCGACCGCCGCAGGTCGGCCGACGTCGAGGTGCGGAGGGTGCGGACGGCCCCGCTGTCCGAGGTCTGGCCCAAGGAGAGGGACTTCCCGAGCGGCAAGGACGTGGACGAGAGGCTGAAGAAGGTCTCGCTGAGGAGGGTCTTCGCCCGCCTCCAGGGTGACTTTCCGGAGCTCGCCGAGGACCTCCGGCCGCTGCTGGCCGCGCACATCGGCAAGCCCCCGGGCCTCGAGATGTGCAGGAGGCTGACGAGCGCCTTGACGCTGTCGGCGTGGCGCGAGTACGCCGACATCCCGCGCTTCGCGCCGCTGGTCGTCATAGGGCCGCAGAAGGACATCCGCGTGGGCCACGTCGGCGTCGAGGCCGACGCCGTCGGGAACGGGCCGTGCGTCCGCTACAGCGACTACAACCCCGTCCTCTTCCTCGCGAAGACCGGCAAGGTCGGCGCGGTGTCGTACCGCCGGCGCGCGCTGGACGAGATGACGGCGTTCCTCGCGCCGGAGGATCCGCGGACCTCCGCCCTGCTGCTCGACGCCGCGCACGGCGAGGCGATCCGCAGGGAGGCGGTCCTGGACGGCGACCTGACGCCGCCGGAGCCCGGCGCGCCCGCGAGGGCGGAGTGGGACCCGTCGCCGTTCCGCCGGCTCGTGGACGCGGCCGCCGAGGCGGTGGGCGCGCTTTCGCCGCCCGAGACGGCGGTCAAGTGGCGGGTGGAGAAGAAGGACGACCGCAGGCGCCTCCTGACCGACGACAAGGGCGCCTGGAGGCCGTTCGACACCAAGGAGGAGGCCGAGGCGGCCGCCCCGGACGGCTCCTGGGCGGCCATGGAGACGCCCGTCGTCACCGCCGACGTGAACCCGGCCGCGGCCGCCCGCGCGAAGTCGGACGCGTCCGCCGCGCTGGCCAGGTCGCGGGGGCTCGGGCCGTGCGCGGCCCTGGAGTGCGTCGGCGCGGCGGCCAAGGCGATGGAGCGGGCGAAGGGGGCCTGGGGCGCGGGCCGCGCCGCCGCCGAGGGCGCGGCCGCCGCGCTGGGCGAGGCGGAGGCCGCCGCCGCGGGCGCGCCGAGGACGCCGTCCGTCGCCCTGTGGCTCGACACCGGCATGAGGGAGGCGGATGGCGGCAGGGTCCACGCGAAGGTCGGGTACCTGCCGCTGTGGATGCACGAGGAGAAGGCCCACGTCGTCGCCGAGGTGTTCCTGCCGTGCGGCGCGCCGGGGACGCCGGAGCACGGCGCGCCCGGCATGGAGGCCATGGGCGCGGGCGGGGCCACGCTCGCGCACCTCGTCGCGGCGTACGCCTCGCAGGCGACCGTGGCGGCCCTCGTCGAGAAGGGCCTCGCCCCGCTGCTCGTCACGCGGGCGGACCGGGGCGAGAGGGCGACCTTCGTCCCCCTGGCCGGGTTCATCGCCTCGACGGAGGAGAGGCTGTCCGGGCGGTGACGCGGCTATAATGCGGCGTGTCCTTGGTCCGGGTTGAGCGGAGGAGGTGCCTTGTGAGAAAATTGCTTCTGTTGGCCGCGCTCGCGTTCGCGGCGATGTCCGTGTCCACCGCGCGCGGCGGCGCGCCCGCCGCCCAGCCGCCCGCCGCGGCGCAGCCCGCGGACGGCGGCTCGACCGTCGCCCTGCCGACCCCGGCGGACAAGCCGGTCTCCCTGGCGGACGCGCAGGGGTTCAACGTGTCCGCGCCGGAGATCGGCCGGGGCGAGATCACCGAGGCGAGGCGGGCGATGGCGTCCGCCGTGTCGGCGGAGAAGTTCATGGACGGGGCCACGGCGGTCCTCGTCGCGTACCTGATCTATCTCGTCGTCTTTTGAGCGGGTGTATATTGGGCTGGTGGGTGCGCCCGCCGGGAGGAGCGAAAATGAGGAAGATTTCGGTTTCGGTCGCGGCCGCGGTCGCGGTGGCCTTGTCCGCGGGGTGCGCGCAGTCGGCCAAGCTGGCCCAGGTGTCCTACGACAGGGGGATGGACGCCCAGCGCGGCGTGAGGAACGCCCTGTTCGTCAAGGGGTGGGGCATGACCCGCATCGCGGGCCAGGAGGCCAACAACAAGGAGCTGGCCCTGGCGAAGGTGGACCTGCTGAGGGCGCAGCTCGACAAGACGTTCTCCCCGGAGAGGAGCGAGGAGATACTCGACAAGCTCGGCGACCGGATCGCCCACAACGAGCCCCTGACCTCCAAGAGCTTCGCGTGGCTGTCGTTCCTGATGCAGCAGGGCGACAAGGCCGACGAGATGCTCGGCAACGTCGACTTCTACCTGGAGTCGCAGCACCCGATATGGCAGCAGTTGTCGGAGCAGGTGCCCGGCACCATGGACGACGCGAAGCAGGCGTTCGAGAGCTGGAAGGACCTGCTCGGGCCGGTGTGGGACTCCATCAAGAAGATCTTCCAGCCCGGCGACAAGGCCGTGCAGCCGCAGTAGGGCGAGCGGGCGGGCCGGGTCCGGAAGCGGGGGGGTGCCGCAGGCGCCCCCTTTTCGCTGCTCGCGGGAAGTATAATCGCGTATGGCAAGAGCGCCGACTCCTCGAGAAGACAATGGCCGCGAGGACGAATGTCCCGCAGTTCGATCCAAGCGCAGGCATCGGAGACGCGGCACCGCCACCACCACCGTGCCCATGCTTCCGAACGCGGAGAGGCCGGAGGCGGTCTGGCGCGGCGACAGGCTGCACATCGTGTTCCGCGACGGCCGGGAATACCCAACCAGCGTGGTCAAGCTGGGGCCCGCGAAGGAGGGCCGCGCCCGTTTCATCAAAGTCGGAAGGCGCCAGTTGGCCGGCGACATCGCGTGGACATTCTTCTCCTGCGACGACGACGCCGCGGCCGGGGCCCCGGGCTCGTTCGTGTTGGGCGTCGCGGTCACCCGGTACGCCGTCGTGGCTTTCGAGCTGGCGTGCGAGTCCGCCGGGGTTTTCTTCGTCGCCGGGTCGGGCGAGGACGACAAGGATGACGAATACGAAGAGGACGACACGTGGGGCGTGGTCGTTTTATCGGAGGACATAAAGTCCGGGCGCGGCGTCAAGTGCCAGATCAGGGAGGAGAACGGCTCGGCCGTGGTCGCCATCGTCTCCCCCTCGGACCGCGAGTGCGCGGTGTACGCCTGGACGCTCTCCGACTCCGCGCCCGGCCAGCGGTGGCGCTGGAGCGCCTCCGGGTACGCGCAGTTTGTGCTCCCGGTCGATTTTTCCGGCAGCCTCATCGACGCGGCCTCCATCGATGGCGAATCGGTCATCCTGAGGCGGCCGGACCGCCGGGACCTGCGCTTCGGGATGCGCTCCGCCGACCGGGCCGCCGCCACATGCGGCGGGGTGAGGTGGAGCTACGGCGACGAGGCGTGGGCGCTGGCCGCCCCGGGCGACGAGTCCCTTGCGCCGTCCTTGGCCGGCCGGATCGACAAGAACGCGAACCTGTTCTGCATCCCCACCGAACTCCCGGGTCTGGCCGCGGCGTGGCGCGGCGCCGTCATCGCCGCCGTCAGGACCGCTTGCAGGGCGGAGGACATGTGCCCCGTCTATGTGGAGGTGACGCGCGGCTCCGCCTCCAAGGGGCTCTCGTCGCTGCTTGGCGCCGTGGACGCCGACAAGGTGATGCTGATCCTGAACGTCCTGGAGGTGCCCGACCAGGCGTGGCTGAGCGGCGGCAGCCCCATGACGGACGAGCTGAAGGACTTCACGCGCGCGGTCAGGGACATGTTCGTCGACGCGCCGGATGTCGGGTTCAGGTTCGCGCTCCTCGCCAGCCCGCGCGTCACGGCGTCCATCCACGGGATCGTGAGCGGCTACTCCGTGCAGGTGCTGGGCCCGTACACGGAGCTCCAGGACGGGGCCGTCGTCGCGCATGTCACCGCCGGGATGCCGGAGCTCGGCGGCGCCGCGCTGGTGGAGCCGTACCGCCTAATCAAGTCGCACTGCCTGAAGAAGTGGGAGGAGTCCTTCGACGGGGAGTCGGAGCCGGAGGACGGCTGCACGCCCTTCCTGCTGCCCGTCACGCAGGTCCAGCGGCTGTTGCAGGACGCCGTCGCCTTCGCCGGCGGGGCGGAGGACGGCGTGATGCGCCGCGTAGCGATCGAGCTGTCGAAGATCGGCGCCGGCGCGCGCGAGATGCCGGAGGACATGCGGCGCCGGCTCGTGGAACTGCCGCTCCTCCTGCGGGAGAGCGGCGGCGAGGTGCTCTACGGCCAGGACGAGGCCATCTGGGCCACGCAGCGCCACTTGCAGGCGCACCTGCTGCGGGCGAGCGAGAACAAGCCCACGTTCGCCTTCTACGTCGGGGTGAACGGGTTGGGGAAGACGTCCCTCGCCAGGAGCTCGATCCACACGCTGGGCGGGGCGCTCGAGGAGGTGAACTGCTCGTCGCTGGACAACACGTACGCCTACGGCGAGAAGGCGGGGTTCGCCGTGCTCAACCGCAAGATCACGTCGCTGCGCTCGTCGCCCTCCCCGCTCAAGGCCCTGCTGCTGGACGAGGTGGACAAGAACATAGACATGCTGAAGGCGCTCATCCGGCTGGCCGACAGCGACGCGGCCGCGCCGCACGGCCTGCTCGACCACCCGCTGGCCGGGATATTCGTCTTCATAACGCTGAACGTCGTCCCGGACTGCGACGAGCACAGGAAGTTCGTGGAGGAGGACGAGCCGCAGGCGCGGATGGAGAGGCTGCGGGACCTTATCGTCGCGTCCGTGAAGAACGTCGGGGACGCGAAGGTGGTCCACGCCATCGTCAGCCGCCTCATCCCGTACATAGTCGTGTTCAACGAGCTGAACGCGGAGGGCGATCGCGGCCGGAGGCACATGCTCAGCTTGGCCGAGGACGAGGTCCGCGGGTTCTCCACGGAGTACGGGCTCCGGGTGGTGCTGGACGACGACGCGCTGGACGGGCTGGTCCGAAGGTCGTCCCCGTACGGCGTCGGCGGGTTCCGGAGCGTCAGGACGTTCATGAGGCGGGAGATCGAGTCGGCCATAGGCGACATGCGGGCGCAGGGCCCGCGCCGGGCGCCGGGTGAGGTCGTCGTGCTCCGCGACGCCGGCACGCACCTGTCCGGCGCGTCCACCGAGGAGGGCGAGACGGTGCTCTACGCCGTCGCCGTGACGCGGCACAAGCGGATCGCCGCGTCGCTCCGCGCCTCCGCCGCCCGCGCGCTCGACGCCACCAAGATGCGGGACGACGACAAGATGCGGCTCGACCAGCAGGGCGCGTACGCGGCCGCGCTGGGGCACTTCGTGGCGGAGCCGCTCTTCTCCATCGACGGCGCGGAGGCCAAGTTCACGGAGAGCGAAAGGGGGGACCTGGCGGCGCACCGAACGGGCGACGAGGACGCGGAAAGGCCACTGAAGGCGTCGCTCGCCGAGCTGCGCAGCAAGTTCGCCCACCACAGCCGGGAGCTGCTGGAGGGGTCGAACCAGCAGGCGATTGACGCGGCGGCGCGGGACCTCCTGTCCCAGGCGGGCCGGGTCTTCCGCCTGTCCCTGCCCGCCGACCTGTCGGTCGGGCCGCTGCGGGACACCGCGCCACAGTGGTCGCTCTCCGCCTGGGACGCCTATGTCAAGCACGAGCTGACGGCGTCCTCCAAGGCGGAGGCCGTGCGGCAGGCGTACCGCGAGCTCTCCGACGAGTGGTCGAAGCTGGTGGACGAGCAGGAGAAGTCGATGAGCGACGTGCGGAAGTTCCCCGAGCTGCGGGCGAGCGCGGCCAAGAGGGGCGCCGAGATCAACGCCGACAACGCCGACCGGTCCGACCGGTTCGGGCTCGAGGAGGCGACGATCTCCGCGATAAGCGAGATGGTCATCGACGGCGAGAAGGAGGACCGCGTCCTGAAGAGGCTGGAGGCGGACGCCAGAAGCTACGAGCCGCCGCCGATGTCCGTACACCTCCTGGCCGGCGTCGCCATGGCGTTCCTGCTGGACTGGCTCGTGCGCGACATGCTCCGCGGCGACTACGCCGTCGCCGACAGGAAGCAGGCGGCGGAGAGGTTCAGGCGCCCCTGACCCGGGCTGCGACGGCGGTGGTCGAGAGCCCGGCGACCGTGGGGAAGAAGGCGACCCTGCCGCCGCGGGCCTCCACCTCCGCCTGACCGACCACCCTCCCGCGCCACTCCGGGGAGTTGACGAGGACATCCGGGCGGAGAATCGCGTAGAGCCCGGCCAGCTCCGCCTGCGCGTAGCACCCCACGGCGTCGACCGGCCTCAGGCCGGCGACGAGCTCCATCCGCTCTGCCAGCGGCGTGAACGGCCTGCCCGGCTTCGCCGCCGCCACGCTGGCGTCGTCGGGCAGGAGCACGACCAGCCTGTCGGCCAAGCCCCGCGCCCACGACAGCATCCGCAGGTGCCCCGCGTGGAGCAGGTCGAAGCAGCCGTCCGTGGCGGCGATCGTCAGCCCGCCGCCGCGCCAGCCGAGGATATCGCCCCACGGCAGCCCGAAGTCGCCCATCGCCGGATTCTAACGGCGCATTATGATGTTTTTCTGCCTAGCCCACGGACATGGCAGTCCGCCGCGGATACGGGTTGAACGCACGGAGAATCGCCGCGAGGCTGGCGTACGGCGACAACCTCCCCCCGGGCATGAGGCCGGGGGACGAGTCGCCGCCGGCCCCGACATGGGAGGAGGCATCCGCCCAGAGCGTCTACGAGGAGGCCGACCCGGAGAAGCTGGACATGGCGATGCGGGAGGCGATCGCCGAGGGCGCGGACGAGGAGCTGACCGCCGAACAGGTGGAGGAGCTCGCGGCGGGGGACTACTACTCCGCGACGGCCGTCGACCTCGACTGGGACTCGGCGACGCTCCGGCTGAAGCTCGCGAAGCCCACCAACATCGCCGGCGCGCCGCAGAGCATCTCGGTTTACATAGACAACCCGTTCGTGGAGTGATCGGAGGGCGCATGGACCGCGAAGGCAGCAGCAGGATCGCCAAGGCGCCGCCGGGCTGGGGCGAGAAGGCGATGCGGAGACTGAAGGAGCAGTATCCCGGGCATCCGGAGAAGGCGTTCGCCACCGCGTGGTCGCTCCACAAGCGCGACGTGTCCGGCGAGGACTACCTGTCGGGCAAGTCGTCCTCGAGGAGCGCCGCGCCGGCCAGCTACGCGAGGATGCTGGACGAGATCGTGGGCGCCGTCTGCGAGCCGATCATCAGGGAGGCCAAGAGGAGGCAGCTCAAGAAGAAGACCCGCGGCCGCTGCGTGTTCCCGGCCGAGTCCTCGTCGGTCACCGACGACAAGGACCACTTCCCCATCAACAGCCTTGCTCAGGCCCGGAACGCGCTGGCCCGCGTCATGCAGTACGACGCCTGCCCGGGGTGGTACAAGGGTTCGCTCAAGGGACTCCAAGGGGCAGTCCGGCGCGAGGTCTACGGCCAGTTCCCCGGCCTCAAGAGCCGCAAGGAGGAGCGGGAGGCAAACAGGGTCGCTCCGCAAGGGGAAGTTGGGCCTGTAGTAGCGAAACAACCGTGGGAGATGACGCAGGTATTCGTCAATAGCCAGCGCGCGCAAGATGCGTTTCCTTTGAACACGACCGTATCCACAAAAACCGGCAAGCCGGTATGGACTCATTCAACGACCGTGCAATGGGATGGTGCGCCGCGAACATTTGAGATTACGCAGGGCAGGTCGCCAATGCCGCCCAACATCATTGATCGGCTGCATAAGAAGGTCATCGAAGCCGCCATCTCCGAAGGCAAGCCCGTTCCCCGCGAAGTCCTCGTCGACTACCCGGATTTGGCCAACCCCAAGCGCTAGCACCCATCCTGATGGCGCCGGGTTGGACCAACAACCTCGTTAATCCAGGCTGTTTTTGTTTTCGGGCAAGGCACCGCTGTCATGCGCAAGCCGGGACATGGCGGAATCGACACAGGACTGCCTGTTAAGGGGTTCAGTGCCGGCACCGAGGGGTTTAGCGCCGGCCCGAACTCGTGGCCGCAGCCCGGCGGCCTCGGGTCACCCGTCGCCATCACCTACGGGTTCATCAACTACACCGACGACCTGCCCGTCCACTTGCAGCGGGCCATCCTGCGTGACGCGTTCGGGCGGTGGGCCGCAGCCGCGCCGCTGCACTTCGCGGAGGCGGAGGACAGCGGACTCCCGTGGGACGACCAAGGGGCGTCCGCGCCCGACATCCGGATAGGCTGGTTCTCCGGCCCGCACGGGGACGGGTACGACTTCGACGGCTCCGACGGCGTCCTCGCCCACGCGTTCTTTCCGCCGCCGAACGGCCTGACCGGGGCCGGGGACGTCCATTTCGACGACGCGGAGGCCTGGGCCGCCGCGCCGGCGGACGGCGCGTACGACCTGCTGGAGGTGGCCGTCCACGAGATCGGGCACTCCCTCGGCCTCGGACACGAGCTGACGGAGCCGGCCGTCATGCGGCCGAACTACACGGGGGCGTTCTCCGGCCTCTTTCAGGACGACATCGACGGCGTCCGCTCGCTCTACGGCGCCGGCCAGGGGAGCGTGTCCGGGCTGCCGTTCCCCGCGCCGTTCGACGGGGACCTGGACTGGAGATTGAGCATAAGGGAGGTGCTCTCCTACGCGGTGGCCTACCTCACCGCCTCCCCTTGGCCCGCGCAGGGGCGCGTCCCCGCGGCGGACTACGTCCTCCGGGCCGCCGCCATCGTCCTCGCCAGCGTCGACGGCGGGTACGCCGATGTGGGCGGCGAGGAGCCGCAGAACTGGGTCCCGAGCCAGTTAGTTGACCGGCGGGTCACTAGAATCAGGCGTGAAGACGGTCAGCCTGTTCACGAGCTACGGTCTGGGGGACCTCGGCCTGCGCGCCGCGGGGGCGGAAATCGTCCTGATGGCGGAACTCCTCCCGCGGCGGTGTACCCACCTCCGCAGGAACTTCCCGGAGGCCCGCGTCGAGGAGGCCGACCTGTCCGACCCGGCGCGCCTACGGGAGGTGTTGGATGCCGCCGAACATCTGCTCGGTGGGGAGCCGCCGTTCCTGCTCGTGGCGACCCCGCCGTGTCAGGGCATGTCGACCAACGGGGCTGGTAAGATCGCCCGGGCGGTCGAGGCCGGGCGCCGCGACAAGCTGGATCCGCGGAACCGCCTTATTTTGGCGGCGCTGGAGGCGGCGAGGAGGCTGCGCCCGGCGTGGGTGGTGCTTGAAAATGTCATCCAGATGCGGAACACCGTCATCGAACACGGAGAAGGCGTCCGGCGGATTCTGGACGTCGTGGAGGGTGAACTCGCTCCGGAGGGGTACTCTGGAGGAGCCTTCTCGGTGGACTTCTGGCGGTATGGCGTGCCGCAGGACAGGAGCAGACTCATTACCGTGTACGGACTGGGTCTGAAACCATCCCTAGTCGATCACCTCATTCCGCCATTCGACACCGAAACCCCGATCACGCTGCGACAGGCCATCGGACACATGGAACATCTCGACGCCAAGGACAAGCCTCGTGGTTTGGATCCGCTCCACCGCGTTAAGGCGATGAACGACCGCCTCTACAGGTGGGTGGCCGCGACCCCGGAGGGTGCCACGGCCTATGACAATCAGTGCGACGGGTGTGGGTGCCGCAGCAACCAGACGACGCCGGGGATGCAGGGAGCTGGGTGTCCCACTCACTGCAAGACATGCGGCTCGCTGCTGCCTCGCCCCATGGTGTTTAAGCCTGGTTCGTCGCCCCGCATCGTCAGGGGCTTCCGCACGGCGTACAGGCGGATGTCGTGGGACAAGCCTGCCCCCACCGTCACGATGAACCTGATGACGCCGTCGTCGGACAACAAACTGCACCCCCAGCAGAACAGGACACTCTCGCCGGCCGAGGCCGCGATATTACAGACGGTGGACAGGTACTCGTACGACTGGGGGGAGTCCCCCACCGACCGGGAGCTGTGCGACGCCTTGGGGGAGGCCGTGCCGCCGCTGTTCTTTGAGAAGCTGCTGAACTGTAGCTTGCTTGGAACCGCCGCCCAAATACACCACTCCAGCTCTCGTAGCTGTAGCCCTTGACCTTTGCCATCCGGACGGGTATAAGTTATGACGCGCCCGCTGTGGCGGACGCCCCGGCGGCTCTTTTTGGAGGGATGCGGAGATGGAAGAACTATTCGACTGGTGCATGGAGCGTCCGAAGACGGTCTTCATGGTGGTCCTGATGGTCCTCGGTTTGGGCTTCGGGCAGTCCATGTTCTACACGGTCGCGGCGGACGAGGAAGCCGTCGTCCAGCGCTTCGGCGAGTACTCCAGAACGGAGGGCCCTGGCCTGCACTTCAAATTGCCCGCGCTCGTCGAGAGCGTGACGACCGTGCCGGTGAAGAGCGTGCAGACCGTGGAGTTCGGCTTCCAGACGGACAGGGCCGGCAAGAAGACGGTGTACGCCAAGCCGACCGCGGACAACGAGGTCACGGCGCGCATGCTCACGGCCGACCTCAGCCTGGCGCATGTGGAGTGGACCGTGCTGTACCGCGTGAACGACGCCCGCAAGTACCTCTTCAACGTGGGCGGCGAGGGGCGCACGCAGAAGGACAACATCACGGAGGTCGTGCGGGCCGTCGCGGAGAACGTGATGCGGAGGAACATCGGGGACATCAGCATCGACGACGCCGTGATGACGGGCCGCGAGAAGGTCGGCGCCGACGGGAAGGTCGAGATGCAGAGGATGTCAGACGTCCTGGGCCTCGGCGTCACGATCGTCCGGGTCGACGTGCAGCAGTCCCAGCCGCCGACCGAGGTCATCCCCGCGTGGGACGCCGTAAACCAGGCGAGGCAGGACAACGAGCGCATCATCAACGAGGCCGCGGGCTTCAGGAACGAGCTCGTCCCGGCGGCCCGTGGGGAGCAGAAACGCGCGATCCGCGAGGCCGAGGGGTACGCTAAACGCACCGTGGAGACCGCCACCGGCCGGGCGGAGGCGTTCCGCCTCCAGGCGGCCGAGTACAAGAAGGCCCCGGAGAACACGCAGCGCCGCCTCTACATAGAGGCGATGCAGCACGTGCTGGGGCAGGCGGACATCACGGTCATCGACGCGTCCATCGGCGGGCGGGCCCTGCCGTTCATCGACCTGAACGGCGCCGCGAAGGCCAAGGGCGAAAGCAAGAGCGAAGGCAAGAACCCCAAGTAGGCAAAAGCCAGCGGGTTTGAAGGAGAAACGAATGAAGAAGGTCATCGCATTGGTGTCGGTCGTGCTACTCGGCATCCTGGCCTCGGCCGCGACGTACACGGTCACCGAGACGGAGCAGGTGGTCATCACGCGGTTCGGGAAGCCCCAGCGCGTCGTCCTGGACGCCGGGCTGCACATGAAGTTCCCGGTCGTGGACACGGTGGTGACGCTGGAGAAGCGTCTCCTCCCGTGGGACGGGGAGCCGGAGAACATGCCGACGCTGGACAAGAAGCGCATCTTCGTGGACACGTTCGCGCTCTGGAGGATCACCGACCTGAGGAGGTTCTACGAGTCGGTCCGCTCGATCCAGGGCGGCCACAAGAAACTCGACGACCTCATCGACCCGGCGGTGCGCGACGTGGTCACGCAACACAACCTCATCGAGGCCATCCGGAGCACCGACACGCCGCTCCAGTTCGCCGACAAGGAGTTCGAGCACGATCAGGCGGCGCGGCAGACGCCCATAACGGTGGGCCGCGCCAGCTTGGAGAAGAAGATACTGGAGGCGATCAGAGCCAAGGGACTCAGCGAGTTCGGCATGGAGGTCGTCTACGTGGGGTTCAAGCGCATCGACTACATCTCCAGCGTGCGCGACAAGGTCTACGACCGGATGAGGGCGGAGCGGGAGCGGATAGCGAAGCTGCTGCTCTCCGAGGCCAAGGAGCAGGCGAACATCATACGCGGGGACGCACAGTTTGAGCTCGAGGAGATCACGGGCACGCAGAACCGCGAGGTCGCCAAGGTCATGGGGCAGGCCGACGCGGACGCGATCCGCATCTGGCAGGAGGCCATCGGCGAGGCCCCCGATTTCTACGGGTTCCTGCGGACCATGGAGGCCCTCCAGGCGATGCCACCCGGCTCCAAGATGGTGCTCTCGACCAGCAGCGAGTTCCTGAAGCCGCTCGTCGGGAAGCCCGCGGACTAGCGTCCGACACAGGAGGAGGACTGCCTTGAGGACGATGCACGCGGGGCCGCCGCGGTTGGACAACCCGAAGCGCGGTTGCGGGCACCTGAAGCCCAACGCGATGTACCTCCGGGCGGACACCCACCCGGATGGCACGCTCCCGGCGTTCGTGTCCATGGTCCCGGCGCAGCCCTTCGCGGAGAGGCACTACCGCGGGTGGAGGCCGTTCCAAGGGCTGGCGTTCTGCATGGCCGGGGCCGGGCCGCGGTGGCGCACGGAGCCGGCGCTGGACGAGGACACCCTGCACGCGCGGATCGCCGCGACCCGCCTGCCGGACGATGTCGGACACGCGGACCTGGCATGGGCGACGGACCTGCTGATGTGGGTCGGCGGGGACTTCTACCCGACGCCGCAGTCGTTCGCCGAGGAGGCGAGGCTCCACGGCGTGAACAAGAGGATACCGTCCGTGGGGGAGCCGCCGCTCGTCGTCCCGGGCATCACGCGGTTGTTCCTCGTGCACCCGTCGGCCGCCGGCGCCCCGGGCGTGTTCGGGTACACGTACCTGACCCGCGTGGTCTACACCACTGGCCCCGCCCCGACGCCGAAGTGGGTACACGACCTTGCCGCGCGCGGGCGGGTGGATGTCTGCCAAGTCGGCCCGGAGTACGACCCGGCGCAGTCCACGCCGCTCCTCGACGGCTTGGATCCGGAGGAGGGCGGCGGTGCCTAAGTACTACTGCCGCTCCGGGGACTTTCGGCTGCTTTGCAACGCGCCCGACCCAGTCGCCGCCGGGAGGAGGCTCGTCGCGATGGCGATGAACGCGATGGGCGCCGGCGGACCTGGCGGCCTCGGGTTCCTCGTCGCGGTGAGCGAGAGGGGCCACGACGATCCGCAGGCGGGCATGCTGCCCACCATCCCGCTCGCGAGGGAGGTGGGCGGACACCTCGCCGCCCCCGCCGAGTCCGGGCCGGACCTGCGCGCCATGCCGCCCGCCGGGCGGGATTGGCTCTTGGGCGCGGAGTGACCCATAACCCAGAGCTGGAGTACACTTGACTTTCGCGGTCGCGCGCGATAGACTGGAAGTGATGGAAAAGGTTTGCCGCTCAATTAGTTCCTCGTCGTTTTCCGATCCGAAGGATCGGTCGGCGGGGCTGCGCGGTTAGAACCTAGCCAAAACAGCCAAGAACGAGCCGGCCGATCCTGATGAGGGGTCGGCCGGCTTTTTTTGTTGGGGCCGTAGCTCAACTGGCTAGAGCGCCGGATTGTCGATCCGGAGGTTGGGGGTTCGAGTCCCCTCGGTCTCGTTGGAAGCGGGTTGTGGAAGGTGAGGCCGTGGTGGCGCGGCCGCCGCCTCGAAAGCGGATGGTGCTGAAAGGCATGGGGTTCGACTCCTCCGCCTTCCGTGTGGCAGTTCGGGTTGGTAGCTCAGAGGTAGAGCGCCGCCCTGAAAAGGCGGGCGTCGTCGGTTCGACTCCGGCCCAACCCATTCGGGTCCGTAGCTTAGCGGCCAAAGCGCCTCTCTGATAAGGAGGAGACCGCGGGTTCGAGTCCCGCCGGACCCATTGTGGAGCATGATGTGGGGGTGGCCCCACCGCCGCCTGCTAAGCGGACGGGTCGGAGACGGCCGCGGTTCGACTCCGCCGTGCTCCGTTTTGGAGCGTGAAGCCGCCTCGGGGCGGCCGCCGCCTTGAAAGCGGCTGGGGCGCCTGCGCCTGGGGTTCGACTCCTCCTCGCTCCGTTAGAAAAGCGGGGTTGTAGCTCAGCGGTAGAGCAATCGGTTGAAACCCGATGGTCGCAGGTCCGATTCCTGCCAACCCCATTTTGGAGCCTGACGCTGGCGTGGTGCTGGCCCTCCGCCGGAAACGGAGTGGTGCCGTGACTGGCATGCGGTTCGACTCCGCCGGGCTCCGGTTGTTTTTGTTCGCGACGCCCGCGCTTCCGGCATGGGGAACGATACCCTATACGCTGGCCCGTGGTACGGCGAGTTCGGGTGGGAGCTGTGTGGCTGGAATCCGGTCGTGCGCCGTGTCGCCGAGGCGTACGACCGTGTCGTGGTCGCGTCCCACCGCGGCTCCGAGTACCTGTACGAGTTCGCCGACGAGTTCGTCCCGCTCGAGGCCTACGGGTGGAGCATGTACGAGGGCAAGCTCCGCAAGCCACCCCCGGATCCGCCCCGCCCCGCCACATGCCTCCACCCGAAGGAGGTCCTCGCCGCTGGCGGCGCGAGGCTGGACAAGCAGTTCGCGCGGTCGTGGCGGCGGCTTGCCCCTCCGAACCCGGTCCGCGTGGCCGACGTCCTCTGTGCGTTCCGCCCGCCGAAGCAACACATGTCGAGGCCGCAGGCGAACGCCCTGAAGAGCTACCCGCCGGCGGCGTGTGAGGAACTCGTGGGGCTGCTGCTTTCGTGCGGGCTGAGCGTGGCCTGCTACGGCGGCTCCGACAACTGGTGCTTCCCCGGCGCCGCCGACCTGCGCGGCTCGCCGTTGGAGGTGCAGTGCTCCGCCCTCGCGGCCGCCAGGTGCGCCGCTGGGCCGAGCAGCGGGACGATGCACCTCGCCAGCCTGTGCGGCTGCCCGCACGTCACCTGGTACGCGCCCGGCACGCACCCGAACCTGCGCCGGAGGTACGAGCTGGAGTGGAACCCATTTGGGACCCACGCGACGTTCCTGCCGGGCAACCCGCCGACGCCACGCGAGGTCGCGGACGCCGTGGCCCTACAGGTCGTGCGTCAAAGGCCGTAGCACGCGGCGGGCGTGATAAAGTCTTTATTCGGGCGGTGTTCGCGGGAGGAAACGATTATGGAAGACGCACTGAAGACATTCGCGGTCAGCGTGTACGAGATGCTCAACGCGATCAAGGGGCTCGACGGCGTCCCGGTCGCCGACCGGCCGGTGTCGCTCGCGGACGCCGACCTATTCAACGTCGGCGGCAACTGGCTGAGCGACGGCGAGATCTCCAAAGCCCGCAGGGAGCTGGCCGACGCGATCTCCGCCGAGAAGTGGATGCAGGGCGCGCAGACGGCGATCAAGCTGCTCAAGCTCCTCGCGTAGTGGACATCGAAGGCACAATCCGCGCGGCCGCGCGCTTGGCGCTGGCCGAGGAGACCGGGCGCGCCGCGCTCATGGGCCGGGAGGAGACCCTAAACCTAGGGGAACTCGCGATGAAGAGAAAGAGTGTTGGGTCGCGTCATTCGCCCGGCGCGGTGGATTGGGTGAAGGCCGCACTTCGACACGCATCCGAGATCAAGCGGCTGCTGACTGGTCTCGGCGTCGGCGTCCTGAGCGTGGAACTGGTTGGTCGCAGCCCGGACGGCGGCGGCGCGGACCTACGGGTCGTGTTCGATGACGACTGGGAGCCGCTGGACGAGGGGTGGGGTCCTGAGGACACCATGGCCGCCATCTTCAACGCCTTGGAAAGCCGGGGCTACCGGCATGTCCCGGGGACGTCCGGTTTCGATGGCGGTTCGACCGCGTTCGTCAAGGGCGGGTTGTCCTTCAACTTCATCTCGTCCCCTCCCCCGAGCTGAGCCAACGAACACTGGACGATGGCAGGCTCGCGGATGTCAGGAACCACTGGCTGGCCCCGGCCCGGATCCACTGGCCTTTTGGGGTACGGGCATCCGGCGCAGGTTCCGATCTCGTTGCAGCCCCCGCTGGAGTGCGCGAGGCGGAGCGCGCGGAGCTTCTCGGACTCCCAGGCCTCCTTCAGCGTCGTGTCCGCGATGTTCCCGAAGTACAGGTCCTCCGGCGCGTCCCAGGCGTGGCAGCACGCGAAGATGCGGCCGTCGCTCCAGAGGACGAGCCTCTGCCAGAGCTGCGGGCAGCAGAAGCCCTCCACCGGCTCGTACTTCTTAGTGAGTATCGCCCCCTCGTTGGGGATGAGGCCGCCGGAGTTGTACGCGTCGCTGACCAAGATGCTGTGCACCGGCATGCGGGACCAGAAGTCCGTGAACTCCCGCACCTCGCCGGCGTTCGTTCTCTGGACCACGAACCCCACCTGCACGGTCAGCCTGCTGGCGAACCTGCACATGTCGATGGCGGTCGAGTACGCAGTGAAGAAGTCCCCGCCGACCCGGCACCTGCGGTACGTCTCCGGCCGCGCCGCGTCGAGCGAGAAGGCAATCCATGTCAGGCCGGCGTCGACCATCTCCCCGTTCAGCGATGGGGGGTAGTTGCCGTTGGTGTTCATCATGATGTCGATCACGCCGGCGTCGCGCGCGTACGCGATCATCTCGACTATCTTCGGGTGCAGCGTGGACTCGCCGCGGTAGTTGAGCTTCACGGAGTGGAAATCCTCATGCCGCCGCCCCTCGTCGATGGCCCGCCGGAACATCTCCGGCGGCATGAACGCGTCGGCCGAGTGCTGCTTCTTGAAACTCGGGTCCGCGATGTAGACCGTCGGGCACATGGGGCACCGCAGGTTGCAGGCGCTGCTGAGCTCGAGGTCCAGGTGGATCGGGAAGTCGGCCACCCGCCGGAGTTTGGGCCACCGCTCGTACTTCTCGCGGTACGCTAGGTACCTCTCGTCCCGTTCGCGCTCGTTGACGCGCGTGTAGTTGTGTCCGGCCCTATAGGGGGTGTATCCGTCCATGCGGGGAGTCTAGCCGCCTAATCAACGCCCGTCCATGTGGCGCGCCCGGACTTCGCCAGCTCCTCGACCGTGCTCCGCACCTGGTAGTTCGGGTCCCAGTACACCCGGCCCACGCGCTTGAGCACGCCCTCGTCGTCCCTCTCCGCGTCCTGCGTCAGGATCATGGCGCTGGTCAGCGCGCCGATCTCCTCCGGGGCGAGCCATTCCCAGCTCGAGTTCGCCATGTGGTCCTCCAGCAGGGTGGACAACGCCTCCTCCTCCGGGAGTTCCTGAAACTCAACGATCTCCTGACGGCCGTCGTCCGTGAGGACGATCTCGAGGTTTCCGTCCTCCTTCTCCTCCAAATCGACGTAGCGCCCATGCTGGACGCCTTTGCTGGCAGCTAGTCTGTCGGCTATCCGCTTCGCGTTCCTCATTCCGCGCCCTCCCGCAGATCCCAATGGTCCCATCATCTCTCCAGCTTTTGGAGGTCCGGGAAAAAACAATAGAAAACCGTTGGAGCTATGTTTCCCACTCCATCTGGAGCTTGAACCTCTCGACAAGCGCCTCCAGCGAACCCGGGCGGCGGATGCGCATGAACGCGGCGCGCTCGGACAACACCTGCCGCATGTCCTCCTCCACCAACTTGGCACCCGCCGGGTATTTGCCGGCGATCTCGCGGTAGATCCTCTCGCCGTACGGCTCCGGGAGCAGCGTCAGCGCCATCCTCATCCGGTTGTGCCAGATGGACGCGTGCGACGCGGGGTACGGCGCCGCGCTGCGGAAGATGTGGCCTATCTCGATGTCCGTCAGGATCTTGCACCTCCCGCCGGACAGCCAGGTCTTCAGGCTCAGGCACGCCTCCTGGCCGCCCCACCCCCTCAGGCCCCGCAGGCCGCCGATCCGGAGCCACCAGTCCTTCCTGACGCCGTAGTTCGCCCCGAGTACGCACGGAAGCTCGTACACCGCGTCGGCCGACTGCCTGCCCTGCCACCTCGGCTCCAGCCAGTGCATCCGCTTGCCTTGGCTCGTGTCCCTCTCGCCGCGGATCACGAGGGTCGCGCCGTAGTACCGCCCGTTCGGCTTGGTCATGTCCGGCGGGACGAGGGGTTCGTTGTTCTTGCCGCCCCTCCAGCCGAGCCCGAGGCACGCGGTGCAGAACACGGTCTCCGGCTCCGCGGCCAGCGCCCCGACCACCCTCTCCGCCCACCCGTCGTGCCTGAACCGCATGTGGGCGTCGATCACCATGAGGTTGCTGGCACTCGCGTGCCCGATGGCGAAGTCCTTCGTCGCGAACAGCCCCAGCCTGCGATTGTTCCTGAACGCCCGCACGCCATCGATGCCGCCCAGGTCCGCGTACTTCCCTTGGTCGGAGCAGTCGTCGATGGCGACCACCTCGACGAAGCCCGGCGGGGACGTCTCCAGCGCGGACTTGGCGGTTATGAGCGGCTCGTCGCCCTCGTTCAGGTGCGCCATTATTACGCTGAGCTGTGGCTGCGCCATGGATCCGTGTTTCCCTCCGCTTTGGCGGTCCGGAAAAAAAACAATAGAAGGTTCGGCGGGTCGGTCTTCCGGTAGAATTTGGGGAGGAGCCATGCTTTACAAGAACACCTTCGGCCCGAGGCAGCCCGGCGACATGCTCGCCCTGCGCCTCGGCCCGAGGAATCTCGCGGCGCCGATCGCGATTGGTGGGCCCTGCTCCATCGAGTCCGAGGAGCAGATCGACAGGATATTCGGCGCCATCAAGGGCCACATCACGCACATGAGGGGCGGCGTCTTCCGCCAGGGCACGTACCCGGGGTCGCAGGGGACATGGGTCGGCGAACCCCGCCAGAAGGGCGGCGTCTCTCTCGGCTGGCGGATGGACCTGCTCCGGATGTGCCACGCGAAGTCGCTGGAGATCGGCCGGCCGAATGTGGTAGAGGTGCTGGACGTCCGGGACTTGGACGCGATCTACCCCTACGCCGGGGCCTTCCAGGTCGGGATGCGGCAGGCGCAGCACTACGCCCTCCTGGAGGAGCTGGGGCGACAGGACAAGCCCGTGTTCATCAAGAGGGGCACGTGGCAGAAGCTCGGCGAGCTGCTCGGCGCCATCGAGTACGTCTTCAAGGGCGGCAACACCGAGGTCGCGGTCGTCGAGCGAGGCAGCGTATCCTTCATGGACCACGTGAGGTGGGACCTCTCCATCTCGCTCATCGCGAAGCTGAAGCAGTTGACGATGGTGCCCGTGGTGGTCGACGCGAGCCACGGCACGGGCGACAGGTCCATCGTCAAGGCGATGACGCTGGCCGGCGTCGCGGCCGGCGCCGACGGCTTCCTGTGCGAGACGCACTACGACCCGGACGGCTCGCTCTCCGACGCGGAGCAGGCGGTCCCGCTCGAGGCGTTCGTCGACATCGCGGAGTCCGTCGCCAGGCTGAGGAGCGCGCTGTGACCGGGAGACCGATAATCTGCGTCGCCATGCGGCACGGCTCCAAACGGCTGCCGGGCAAGGCCCTGATCGATTTGGGAGGCGGGGTCACGCCCGTCAGACTGCTGGCTGCCCAGTTGTCCAAGCAGCCTCACCCGGTGGTGTTCTGCGTGCCGGAGGGGGAGGAGGGGGACCCCATAGCGGCCTACCTCATGCTGTGTTCTTCCCCGCGCAGCTACGGGGCGGAGGAGTTCGCGCACACCGCGTGCCACCGCGGGGCGCTCGCCAACGTGCTGGCCAGGACGTTGTCCGCCGCCGAGCGGTTCGGGGCCGGCGACATAGTCCGGGTGACCGGGGACGACCTGTTCGTTGACCCCGGCCGCCTCGAGAGGCTGCTGTCGGAGCATGTCGCCTCAGGTGCCGGACTGACGTACTCGGACCTGCCGAAGGGGACGGAGTGCCAGGCGATATCCGTCCGGCTCTTGCGCCGCATGGTCGAGGACTGCGGCGAGGACACCGAGTGCTGGGACAAGCGGCGCGACGCGGGCTGGATGGCCGGGGAGGACCTGAGGTTCGTCCCGCTCAGCCCCGTCCCCGCCGGGCCCGGCACCTTCGCCGTCGAGCTTGACGGGCCCGACGACGCGGAGACCGTGCGCGACGCCCTCGGGCGGCTGCTGGCGGCCGGGCGGAGGCCGCCGTTCTTCGTGGAGGATCTGGCCCGGCTGCACGCCGAAAGGCCGTTCCCGAAGTCGAGGGATCCGGTCTACAGGCCAAGGAGCTGAGATGAGACTCCGGAAGATCGGCGGCGGAATGTTCCTGGCGGAGTTCCCGACGCGCTACCTTCTTGCCGCCACGTTCATGCGCATTCAGGAGCACTACGAGTCGCCGTGGCGGAGGTTCCGCGGGCGACACTTCACCCACGAGGAGTACATGGACGCGTACGCTGCCCGGAACGGCAACTTCACCTATACATCCGACTGGGGTGGGTTCAACGTGCCCGGCGACGCCGTCCGGCGATTTTTCGCGATGTTCCGGGACCTGAACCGGAAGGAGGCGGCGCTGCGCGACGCGGTCCTCCCGGCCGCGCGCGGGTTGGGCACCAGCTTCTACCTGATAGGCGCCGTCGCTGGCGACGCAGCCACTGTCAGGCACGAGATGGCGCACGGTTTCTACTACCTGAACCCGCAGTACGCGGCGGCGATGGACGCGATCACATCCGGGTGGCGCCGCGCCGGGGCGTTCGCGAAAGCGCTCATGAGGCGCGGCTACGCCCGGACGGTAGTGAAGGACGAGACGCAGGCGTATCTCGCCACGTCCACCGGGGCGGAGCTCGGCTTCACCGGGGCCTTCCCGCCGGGGTACCGCGTCGCGTTCGCGCGGTTCGCGCGAGCCGCCAAGGCACCGCGGAAAAGGCCGTGAAGTCGATCGGCCTCGACTTCCGCCAGATCCGACGCTATCATCTATCCGGAGGGCGGCGTCGAATGAAGTTGTGGACAGTGCAGCGCGCTGACTTCTGGGACAGGCTGAGGGCGGACGGCTCCATCGTCGCCGACCCGGCGCTGGTCTCGGCGGTCTGCGACGACCTCGGGTGGGCGTGGTCCAACGCGTACAACTGGATGGCGTCCCGGACGGCCGAGATGGTGCCCGGCAGGCCGCACGCCGGGGCCATGCCGTTGTGGGCATGGCAGCAGTGGGAGAGCGCCGCCCGCGCGCGCCCGGACCTGCGCCACGGGGGACACCTCGCGCGGGGCGAGAGGGGGGTCAGGATCGGGTTCACCGCCGAGGACGCCCTCCTCTCCGACTTCGACCTCTGGCACTTCACGCTCAACTACTGGTACATCGGCGAGAGCGAGAAGGACTACGACGCGTTCGACGCGGAGGTGACGAGGCGCGGCCTCGACCCCTGCGCGCAGAGGCCGCTCCCCGACGCGGAGCTCCACGCGCGCATCGAGGCCAGTTGGAGCCGGGTGTTCGACCTGAACAGGTCCGACCCGTTCTACGGCTCCGACCGGCAGCGGAGGGCCGACAAGTGCGTGCAGGCGACATTATGGCAAATAGAGCTGGACACGGTCACGGAGTTCACGGAGTTCACGGCCAGGTGACCGCCCTAGAATGCCATGGATGGGCAAGGACAAGGGCCAGTACGACATATTCATCGTCGGGCACTCGCGCGACTTCGACCGCGTCCGCGGGCTGCTGCCGCTGCTCGAGCCGTTCGGGACGCTCCACCTGGCCTCGTCGTTCTTCACCGAGGCCGAGCTGCGCGAATTGGAGCGGCTCTGCGACCGCGTCCACAGGCCGACGCACCACCCGGAGAACGGCTACAGGAACTTCAGTCGGTTCTGCGTCAGGGACATGGACAGGATCGCCACCGCCCCGTGGGTGGTGAAGGTAGACGCGGACACGGAGCTCGACCCGGGGTGGGCGCGCTACGTGGACGAGGCGACGTCCGCGCACCCGGAAGCCGCGCTGATTGGCCCGAAGGTGGATCCTGAGATGATAGACGTCTCGATCTTCGGCCCGAAGGCCGTCGATCGCCTTGGCCGGCACCTGAACGTGCACGGCGCGCCGAAGGTGGTCGGCGGCTTCTACATCTCGCGGAGCGGCTTCTACAAGCGCCACTACGGCGTCATGCAGGCGATCCACGAGCTGGCCAACGAGCGCAACGCCGAGTGCGTGACGATCAGCGGGTTCAACTACCGCGACTCCGAGGACCACGCCAGAAACATGACGGCGTACTTCCTCGGGGCCCCGGTGCTGCACATCGAGACGGACTTGGTCAGGCCCGCCGGGCGGACCAGCGTGCACGACGTCCGGCATTCGCACGAGGAGGAGATCATGAAGTTCAGGCAGTTCCCGGTCGAGGCGCCGCTGGTGGTGGTGTTCGCGGAGATACCCACCGACCAGTTGTACCCGCTCGTGGACCACGAGGTCGGCTACAGGCGGGGGCACGACAAGGAGTACTGCGCGAAGATAGACAGGATGACCGCGTCCGTCGCCGAGCACGGCGTGATCGACCCCGTCATCGCGCACAACAGGCGGGACGACGGCACATTCCAGGTCTGCATCGGGTGCCACCGGCTCCTGGCCGCCAAGAGGAACTGCGTCCCGACGGTGAAGTGCATCGTCAACTGCATCGAGGGCCAGTCGCACATCCCGGACGGCAGGCGCATCCGCTCGTCCGAGGAGGTGCTGACGTGCTTCAAGCACCCCGAGCCGCGCAGCCTCTGCCTGGAGGCGATACCGAACCCGGGCGTGCTCGGGCTGCGCCCGCCCGGCGGGCACGGCAACCAGGCGTTCGACTACGGGGACGGCGGGACTAAGGGCGGGGTGTTCTGCTCGCCCAGGCGGCACACGGTGGACGGCAACGGCGGCCCGGGCGAATGACGGAGGGATGGGACATGCCAGAGACGGAGAGGAAGTCGTGCCCGCTATGCCTGTCGGGCGACATCGGTCGGGTGCTGTTCCGGCACAGGCAGCCCGACAAGTACGAGGTCGCGATTGGGGTCGGCGCGGAGGGGTACTGGCGCGAGACGAGGATCTGCGGCGCGTGCGGGTCGCTGGTGCAGGTCGGCGGCAGCGGGAGGATCGAGGAAGTCTACGGGCGCGCGTACCGCGCAAAGGGCGTCGTCCGGGACGAGCCGCAGGAGTCCCTGTTCCGCCGGATTAGCGGACTCCCGCGCGAGGGGTCCGAAAACCTGGCGAGGATCGACGCACTCACGCACGATCTGCGGCCGTTCCTGAACATCGAGGGGCCGGTGCGCATGCTGGACGTCGGCAGCGGCCTCGGCGTCTTCCCGTGGGGCATGGCGCTCCGGTTCCCGCGGTGGCGGGTGGCCGCGATCGACCCCGACCGCGCTAGTTGCGGCCTGCTGCGCAGGGAGGCCGCCGCCGCCGGCGCGAGCATAGTGACCAAGTCCTCCCGGTACAGGCCGGGGCTCTTCCGCCAGCAGGCAGGCTTCGCCGACGGGCGGTTCGACTTGGTGACGCTGCTCCATGTTCTCGAACACATCCGGGACACGGACGGGTTCCTGGACGAGCTGTGCGGCGACATGGCGGACGGCGGCCTGCTGTACATCGAGATGCCGGACGCCCTCAGCGCGCACCTGTGCGGCGAGGGCCACGACAGGTTCAACTCCTGCCACTACTTTCTGCCGAGCGAGCGCGGGCTCTCGCAGCTCCTCGGCAGGCACGGTTTGGAGGTCGCGGTCGCGAGGCGGACGAGGACGAAACGCGGTGTGGTGAACCTCTGCTGCGTCGCGGCGCGCCCGGCGCGGGTGGCCGGGGCACCGTAGGGAGGCGGGTCGGTGGGCTACGGCTTTCAAACCCATCCGGACGTGGCGACCGCGATGCTGGCCCTGGCCGACCGCGAGCCCGCCACGATCCTGGAGCCGTGCTCCGGCCGCGGCACCCTCGTGGCCGCCGCCAAGGCGGCGTTCCCCCGGGCCGAGATAACCAGCATAGAACTCGACGAGGAGTACTGCCGCGAGCAGGCCGCCGCCGGCCTGCGGGTGGTCCAGTCGGACTTCTTCAGCCTGCCGACGCCGAGCAAGAAATACGACCTGGTGGTCGCCAACCCGCCGCATTCCCCGATGGCGGTCGGATACCGGATGATGGACAGGCTGCGCGACTTCGCGGACCGTATGATCGTCATCATGCCGTGGCTGTGGCTGATAAACGCCCAGTCCAGGCACGAAAGGTGGCGGCCGCATGTGAGGAACGCGGTGCACCTGCCGCGCAGCGCGTTCCCCGGCGCGAGGATCCAGACCGCGATATTTGATATAGATTTGCTCAATCGCTACGGGCATACCCGCTTCTACGGGTACGCCGACCCCGCTGGCGGGCAGCGCGTATAGTGTAGCGATGGGGCGGACGGGCCGCAAGGTACACCGGGCAGGAGAAAACGAATGTCCGACATGAAGCCAGCCAAGAGTGGAACGACACCGGACGAGGGAGACAACAAGCAAGCCGCCGCCCCCCTTCGCAGCCTCATCGGCGAGAGCCTCGACATCGAGGCCCGGAAGGCGATGCAGTGGACGGGTTCGTTCGACGACTACCTGCGCCTCGTCGAGGCCAACCCGGCGGTGGCCAGAAACGCCTTCCAACGCCTCTACGACATGATCCTCCACTTCGGCACTTCGAAGTACAAGGACTGCCGTCAGGATGTGCTGCGGTACAACTTCTTTTCCGACCCGATCGACGGCGGCAGGGACGCAGTGTTCGGCCTCGACAAGCCGCTCATGCGCCTTGTCGACGTGCTCAGGAGCGCCGCGCACGGCTACGGCACGGAAAAGAGGATACTCCTCCTCCACGGCCCGGTCGGTTCGGCCAAGAGCACCATCGCCCGCCTGCTCAAGAAGGGGCTGGAGCACTACAGCAGGCTGCCGGAGGGGGCGCTCTACACCTTCGGGTGGAAGCTGAACGGGGAGGACGGGGGCGTCCAATGGTGCCCGATGCACGAGGAACCGCTGAAGCTCATCCCGCTCGAGGCCAGACTCCGGGTCGTCGCCAGGCTCAACGAGGGGCGGTCGGAGGACGCCGACCACAGGCCGATTCGCGTCGACGGGGACCTTGACCCGTTCTGCCGCAAGACGTTCAACGACCTGATGGCGAAGCACGACCAGGACTTCGACAAGGTGATGGAGCACGTCGTCGTCCGGCGCCTCATCATCAGCGAGAAGGACCGCGTGGGCATCGGGACCTTCCAACCCAAGGACGAGAAGAACCAGGACTCCACGGAGCTGACCGGGGACATCAACTACCGCAAGATCGCGGAGTACGGCAGCGACAGCGACCCGCGGGCGTTCAACTTCGACGGCGAGCTGAACATCGCGAACCGCGGGGTCTGCGAGTTCATCGAGGTGCTCAAGCTGGACGTGGCGTTCCTCTACGACCTGCTCGGCGCGTCGCAGGAACACTCCATCAAGCCGAAGAAGTTCTCGCAGACGGACATCGACGAGGTAATTTTGGGCCACACCAATGAGCCGGAATACAAGAAGCTCCAGGGCAACGAGATGATGGAGGCCTTCCGCGACCGCACGATCAAAATCGACGTGCCGTACAACATCAGGCTGTCGCACGAGATGGAGATATACGCGAAGGACTTCTCGCCGCAGCGCGTGCCGCACATCCACATCGCGCCGCACACGATCGAGGTCGCTGCGATGTGGGCCGTGCTGACCAGGCTGGAGGAGTCCAAGAAGGCCGGGCTCCTGCTCATGCAGAAGCTGAAGCTGTACAACGGAAAGCAGGTGCCGGGCTTCACTGAGGACTCCGTCCGGGAGATGCGCGAGCAGCACCCGCGGGAGGGCATGATCGGCATCAGCCCGAGGTACATCCAGGACAAGGTGTCCAACGCCCTGGTGAGCGCCCACGCGAGGGAGCAGCGAGGCATCAACCCGTTCATGGTCATGAACGAGCTGGAGAGCGGGCTGGCCAGCCACAGCCTGCTCAGCGACGAGGACACGAAGAAGAGGTACCGCGAGCTGCTGGAGCTCGTTAAGGAGGAGTACGAGGACACCCTCAAGGGGGAGGTCCAGAGGGCCATCAGCGCGGACGAGGACGCGATCAAGCGGCTCTGCTCGAACTACATCGAGAACGTCCGGTCGTACACCCAGCACGAGAAGGTCCGCAACAAGTACACGGGCAAGGACGAGGAGCCGGACGAGCGGCTCATGCGGTCGATTGAGGAGAAGATCGACATCCCGGCGAGCCGCAAGGACGACTTCCGGCAGGAGATCATGAACTACATCGGCGCGCTCTCCCTCGACGGCGAGAAGTTCGAGTACAAGACCAACCCGCGCCTGCACAAGGCGCTGGAGCTCAAGCTGTTCGAGGACCAGCGCGACACGATCAAGCTGAAGAACGTCGTCTCCGGCGTCGTGGACGACGAGACGCAGGCGAAGATCGACATCGTCAAGAAGCGGCTCATCGACCAGTTCGGCTACAACGAGCAGAGCGCCGCCGACGTGCTGAACTACGTCGCGAGCATCTTCGCCAGGGGCGACTCGAAGGAAGAGGAAGAGTAGGCGGGGAGGCAGCCGATGATATTCCGCCTCGACCGGGGGCTTCCCCCCGAGGTCCAGGAGCAGATACCCCTGATCGCCGGTCACGCCCGGCGGGAGGGGCTCGACTTCTTCGAGACGATCTTCGAGTCCGTCACGGCCGAGGAGATGAGCATGCTGGCCGCGTTCGGCGGGTTCCCCGTGCGGTTCCCGCACTGGCGGTTCGGCATGGAGTTCGAGCGAGTGCGCAAGCAGCACGGCTGGGGCCTCGGCAAGATATACGAGATGGTCGTCAACACCGACCCGTGCCTCGCGTACCTCGTGGACGACAACGAGTTCACGGACCAGAAGACGGTCATCGCCCACGTCTACGCGCACTGCGACTTCTTCAAGAACAACGCCTGGTTCAGGCAGACCAACCGCAGGATGGTGGACCAGATGGCGAACCACGCCGCGCGGATCCGCAGGCACATCGACCGGATCGGGGCGGACGAGGTGGAGAAATTCCTCGACGACTGCCTCTCCATCGAGAACCTGATCGACCCGCACTCCCAGTTCGTCGAGAGAGGCCCGTCCAAGCCCGCGCGGCCGGAGGACGACGACGACCCGCAGTGCAACGACGCCGTGGTCCACTATGACGCCAAGGGCTACCTGGACGCGTTCATCAACCCGAGGAAGCGGGCGGCCGGGGAGCGGGCGGAGGCGCGGAGGAAGAAGGAGGACGCCAAGAAGAAGGATCCCAAGTCACCGTGGCGGGACATCATGCTGTTCCTGCTCAGCCGGGCGCCCCTGAAGGACTGGCAGGCGGACATCCTGTCGATCATACGCGACGAGGCGTACTACTACGCGCCGCAGGGCCAGACGAAGGTCATGAACGAGGGCTGGGCCGTCTACTGGCACTCGACGATAATGACGCGGTACGCCGCGACCACGGCCGACATCGTCACGTACTGCGCCCACAATGCGGGGGTGCTGGCGTCGCCGCCCGGCAGCTTCAACCCGTACAAGATCGGGGTCGAGCTGTTCCGCGACATCGAGGACAGGTGGAACCGCGGCGCGCACGGCAAGGAGTACGACGAGTGCGACGACCTCGGCGTCAGGGAGCGGTGGGGGCGGGACCTCAAGGCGGTCCCGCCGCTGGCGGACAACACGCCGGGCCGGAAGAAGATCTTTGAGGTGCGCCGCCACCTCAACGACATCCAGTTCATCGACCAGTTCCTCACCCCGGAGTTTGTCGAGCGGCACCGCATGTACCAGCACCGCATCGATCCGAGCACCGGCAAGATGGTCGTCGTGAGCCGCGACTTCCGGACCGTCAAGGAGCAGCTCCTGTTCATGCTGACGAACCACGGGCAGCCCTACATCTACGTGACGGACGCGAACTACGGGAACGCCGGCGAGCTCTGCCTCGGGCACATGCGCACGTACGACGTCGATGTGGACGCGAAGTGGGCGGCCGCGACCCTGAAGGCGATCCGGCGCATCTGGGGGCGGCCGGTGAACCTCTTCGCCGTCGTGAACGGGGAGCCGTGCCGCATCCGCGTGGACAACGACGGCGAGGTGACGGCGAGCAAGATCAGCGACGCCGACGTCGCGGCCCCGGCGCACAGCGTGTGATTCCCATGAGCAACGACAGCGAAATCCCGTGTTTTCAGTGCGGCGCCAGGCCGGGGATGGACTGCCCGGGTCGCCGCCCGGGCGAGGCCACGCGGTGCGAGGAGTGCACGCGGGAGTTCATGGCTCAGGAGCGCGAGATGCAGCTACGGCACCTCGCCGAGATGGTGCGGTCATTCAGGGAAAGGGGGGACGACGGTTCGGAGCGGGAGCTGTGGGCGGCCTTGGACGGGGCCGCATACGAGGACGTTCAGCGCCTGTCCGCCGAACTCGGCGGACGGAGGTAGTCCGCCGGAGCCGGCGGGGGAGGCAACACGTGAGACTGCTCGAGGACAACACCATAGTGTTGGCGCAGACCGAGCGCGGCGAGTTCTTCGCCGTCTACGACCCAACCGAGAAGGATCCCGAGTCGCGCGACCGGGCGGCGTTCAAGGACGCGGAGAGCGCGGACTGGCTCAAGTTCGCGTTCGCGCTGAAGGCCGAGGAGGGCGGCAGCGCGAAGCAGAAGAGGGTGTGGCTGCGGGCGGCCAGCCTGATCGGGGAGGTCTGCGAGCGCCTCAAGAGGGGGCCGGGGACAGCCGCCGAGACCGCCGACGAACAGTTCTGGACCGGACCCGGCTACCGCGGCGAGTACTCGTGCCCGCACGAGGTCGGCCACGGGAACCACGTCCACGGGTGCGACGGGTGCTGCCAGAGGGAGGACTTCCCCCTCCGCCCGGAGAACCGCGGCAAGACGGGGACCAGTGGCTAGATGGCCGACCGCGTCGTCATAGCGGGCGTGCACCGCGCGAACGTCAGGGTCGAGTCCATGACCGTGCGGCAGATGTGCGGCCGCGCCGGGCGCCCCAAGATACGGGACGGCCGCCCCGTGCTCTCGCGGGGCGACGCGTACGTGCTTCTCCCGGAGTCGGGCTTCGCCGCCCTCAGGGAGGAGTACGGCGCCGTCGAGCCCGTGGACAGCAGGCTCAACGACCCGAGGCACCTCGCCTTCCACGTCGTCAGCGAGATCGTGCAGGGCCGGGTGGTGGACGCCGCGTCGTTCGCGGACTGGCACTCCCGCAGCCTCGCCCACGCGCAGGGCCGGGTCGTCGAGCGGGCCGACATCGAGCGCACGTTCGCGGCCCTGTCCAAGCTGAGGGCGATAGAGACCTCCGACGACGGCGAGACGTTCGTGGCGACCCCGCTCGGCAGGCTGTCGTACTTCATGTACTTCTCCCCGTGGCAGGTCTGCGGCTGGTGCATCAACTTCTCCAAGCTGTTCAAGCTCCGGACGGCCATCGACGACGTGACGGCGCCGTGGGCCATCGCCAACGTGAGCGGGGGCGCCGCCGCCGGGGCCGGGGACAGTGCCCCGGCCGTCGCCGCCTTCCGCAGCGCGTGCGCCAAGCGCGGCCTCCAGGCGGAGAAGCCTGTGGCGGTTGCCGGGGCCGCGATCGCCGGGCTCATGCACGGGAGGCGCCTGCCGGGCCTGGAGGGACTCCAGGCGCAGCTCGCCGCCGACTTCGGCCGCGTCGCCACCGCGCTGTCGCTGATGGAGAAGACGTGCGCGCCCTGGTGGAAGTACGGCAGGTGGGCCGAGCTTGGCGCGATGGTCAGGTACGGGCTCCCGCCGGCGATGGCGTCGCTGACGCGGCTGGACGGCGTGGGCGGCAAGAGGGCGCGGATACTGTGGAGACACGGCATACGCAGGCCGTCCGACCTCGTCTCCAGGGCCGAGGCACATGGCCCGCTGCGGAAGCAGTTGGGCCCGCGAGCCTTCGACGCGGCGCTGGCCTCCGCCAAATCGCTGGCCGGGAAGCGGAGGAAGCCCGGCAAGGCGGGCGAGGGAGGCCCAGCGGAATGACTGCGGCTTGCCGCCGTCCCGCGCGGCGCATACGATGGGGGCGGGCGCGGACACAGCCGCTTATGTTGTTTTTCGCGTCCGTAGCTCAAATGGTCAGAGTAGCGGTTTCTAAAGCCGCAGGTTGCGGGTTCGAGTCCCGCCGGACGCAGTGGGCTAGAACAACGAAGGGAGGGCATTATGACGGAGTTCAGGTAGATTGAGGGGACGCCGGAGGGGGAGGCGCACGCCGAACCCCAGTACGTGTATGTGGCGGTCCGCCAGGACCTAAGCCACCCGCAGCAGGTCGTCCAGGCCTGCCACGCAGTAATCGAATCAGTGTCGCGGACGCCGCCGACGGGGACGCACCCCAACGTGATCGTATGCGCGGTGCGGGACGAGCGCAGGCTGCTCGGCCTCGCTAGGCGGCTCTCGCAGGAGGGCATCGCATTCCACATGTTCAGCGAGCCGGACCGGGGCGGCGAGCACACCGCGCTGGCCACGGAGACGGTGCGCGGCGAGAGGCGGCGGGCGTTCCGCGCCTTGCAGTTGCTGGCCGCGCCGCAGGGGACCCAACAAGAAGGAGGACGAGATGACTGAGAAAGCGGAAATGTCGGTGAAGGTGGAGCAGGAGAAAGCGGGACAGGAGACGCACGAGACCAGGTGGGGGTGGGTGGCGTACAGCTACGACGAGTACCTGAAGCTGAAGCGGCTGCACGCCATCTACTTCAGGGCGCTCAGGGCGGCGGCGCGGTGGGAGCGGTGGGTGCGCAAGGCGCCGCACAACCGCGTCCAGCAGCGGACCCTGCGGGACGCCGCGAGGAGGCCGATCGGCCGCGAGGTCGTCGGGCCGCTGCCGGAGCCGCCGACCTGCGGGGCGTTCACCAGGAGGCTGGTGACGGCCGACCGGAAGCCGGTCGGCAGGTGGTTTGAGGGCTGGGTGAAGACCTCGGACCGGGGCGTCGTGGCGGAGTACCGGAAGGCCCGCAGGCCGAGGCCGTCCCCTGGGGACGTCGAGCTGCGGGGGATGGGCGGCCCGGAGATCGACGCGCTGCTGGCCGAGGCCGAGGCGTGGTCAGCTTCCACGTGAGGCCGTGTTGTAGTGTTTTTCCGGCCAGGGCCGCAGCATGGCCGTCAGCAGGGAGAACGCGGTCGTCGGGGAGCCCATTGAGCTCAGGCTGATTGTGCGCGACAGGTCCGGCGCGCTCATCGACGCCGCATCCGTCGGCCCCGTGTCCGTCTACGACGACGGCACGGGGATCCTGCTGGAGACGGTGGCCGCCCCCGCGCGGGTCCGGAGGGGCGTGTACCTCGCCGTGACGGACCCGGCGTGGAACGACCGCCCGCGGACCGTGCGGGACGAGTGGCTGGTGACCCCGCCCGGGGCCACGGCTCCGACCACCGTGACGGAGACGTTCCCGGTGCGCGACCCCGCCGGCTGCGCCCCGCCGGACCACGTCGACGACGGTGTGGCCGTGCTGGTCGGGTCGGTCTCTGGGGGCGCATCCCGGGGGCTGTGGGAGCTTCGCGTGACCGAGGACCGCCTCCACGAGGAGGTGCCGAGGGGGACGCCCGTGTCGTGCCTCGGCGACCGCCTCCTGGACGCCCGCCAGCGGGCGGAGCTGTGCTGCCACCGCCGCGGCGCGGGCGAGGGTTCCTTCGACGCGGCTGGGGATCCGACGCTGGAGGTGCACCCCCACACCCCGTGGTGGAACGCCCTGATCCGGATATTCAACCTCGCCCCGTCCGCGCGGGTCGGCCGCATGTGGCTGGAGGACCGGGTGTGCGCGGGGCCGCCCGCCGGCCCACAGTCCGTGGTGCTCGTCTTCCGGTATGTCTCCTGCGACCCGTCCTGACGGCTCCGGATGTCCTCTGCCAGCGGCAGGGGATCCATGAAGGCTTCCGCCGCTGTGCCGCATCAGCGGCGATTCCGGTCCCCGATGTCGGCCTGGCCCCGCCGCGTGCAGCTTGTGGCCCTTTCCGCCCCACGGCGCGGCCTCCTGGGACCGGCCCGATCGATTTTGTTTGGTCGCATCCGGAGGTTCCCTCATGCGGATAGTGATAAACCTGTACGGCCTGGGGCTGGGGAACAACGGCGGGAGCCGGACGCTGATCCGCTGCGCGGAGACGATGGCGCGGCTCGGCGCGGACGTCTCCATATTCAGCCCGTACCCGGCGAGCGGCGAGGCGTGCAACCACTACACCTGGCACAAGCCGTCCGCCGCCGTGGGGATCGTCGGGGGCCGGCGCCAGCCGGAGGCGGACGTCGCCATCGCCGGCGGGTTCCTGAGCGTCCCGAGCGTGCGCGCGTCCGACGCCGCGGTCAAGCTGTGGTACGTCAGGGGGTACGAGCTGTGGCAGGCGGGCGGCGACGAGGGGCGGCTGGCGGAGGCGTTCCGCGGGGTGCGCTGCGTCGCGTGCAGCGAGTGGCTCCAGGAGGAGCTGCGCCGGCACGGCGCTGAGGCCGAGCTGGTGTACCCCGGGCTGGACCTCGAGTGGTTCCGCCGCACCGGCGGCGCGAGGGAGGGCGCCGGGGCGCTGTTCCACGCCTGGCACGCCACCAAGCGGCACGGGGACGCCGCCGCCATCGCGGAGGCGGCCGGGTGCGGCCTGAGGATGCTGAACAGGGACCTCGTGGGCGCGTCCCCGGACCAGTGCAGGGAGTGGTACAACGGGCTGAGGGTGTGGGTGGCGCCGACGGAGCTGGAGGGGCTGCACAACCCGCCGATGGAGGCCGGGCTGTGCGGGTGCGCCCTGGTGTGCACCGACCACGGCAGGTCGGGCATGTCCGACTACGCGATCGACGGCGAGACCGCGCTGTCGTACCCGGCCAGGGACGTCGCCGCCGGCGCGGAGCGCGTGGGGCGCCTCCTGCGCGACGAGGCCCTCAGGGCGAGGCTCGCCGGGAACCTCGACGCGCTGCTGAGGGGGAAGATAGGCGGCAGGGAGAGGAACATGTCCCGGCTGCTGGACATGCTCGAGTCCTGGCGGAGGGGGGCGTGACGGTGGCCAGCATTCTGCTGCTGAGGGGCCAGGTGCCGCGGGACAGGGATCCGCGGCAGATCATGTTCGACTCCCTGGACGAGTGCGACGACGTCTGGACGCAGCTCGCCGCGAGGATGGCGTCCGGCGGGTACGGCGAGGTGTGGTACTGGGGCGGGAGGCGGGAGGTCGAGTACCGCGCCGACTTCACGGAGAGGTGGCTGCCGGACCTCGGGAGCGCGGACCGCGACTTCGACCCGGACATAATCCTCGCGAGGGGCGGGTTCCGCGAGTACGACGCGGTGTTCCGGAGGCACCCCCGCGCCTTCAAGGTGTACTACGGCGCCGGGCGCAGGTCCGTCCCGACCGGCTTCACGGGCTACGACCTGGTGCTCGTCGACTCGCCCGAGCAGCTCGCGGAGGCGCGGGCCAGGCTCCCCGGCGTCGGGGCCGCCCTGTTCGCCAAGCCCGCCGCCGAGAACGTGTTCTACCCCAGGCCCGGGCCGAAGGAACACGACGTCATCTTCGTGGGCAACGGGGCGGGGGCGGACAAGGGGCACGCGTTCGTCCTGCCGGGCCTCCCGGCGGGCCTGCGGATGGTGCAGGTCGGCATCGCCCCCGAGGCGCTCCGCGCGGCGTATCCGCGCGTCCTGTTCACGGGGTGGGTCCCGCGGAGGGACATCCCGGCGCTCTACGGCCGCTCGAGGGCGGCGATCTGCTGCTGCGGCCCGGCGGACTCGTGCCCGAGGGTCGTGCCGGAGGCGCTGGCCTGCGGCTGCCCGATCCTCGTCCTCGACGGCGTGAGGCTGTGGAGGGACATGTACGTGACGGCCCAGACCGGGCTGTCCGCCCCGCGGGAGTCGTTCTTCGAGCGGCTGTCCTGGCTCGTCGAGAACCACCGCAGCTTCTCGCCGCACGAGTACTACCGCGCGAACCTCTCCCTGGGCGCGGCGGCCGCGCACGTGCTCCGGCTCTGCGGCCGCTAAACCTTGGTTTTTGTTTTGCCGGGGCGCGACACCGCGTGAGGACGACCATACTCTACACGGTGCACAACAACTACCTCGTCTTCCGGGCCAGCGTCGAGTCGCTCCTGGCGCACGTGCCGAGGGGCCACTACGCGAAGCTCCTGATCGTTGACGACTGTTCGTCGGATGTAACCCTCCTCGGCTTCCTGGACAGGCTTGCGTCCGACCTGGACTTCGTGGAGGTGGTGCGCGCCGGCGAGCCGGCCGACCTGTCGTACTACAACGCGGCCGGGGGCGGCGGGCGGCGGGCCTGCGCCGAGGGCGACGGGCTCCGCGGCGACAGGCGGGCGGGCGACGAGCGATCCTTGGGCGGGCGGAAGGTAAGCAAGGGCCACGGGGAGTCGGCCAACATTGGGCTGGGGCGCGTCGGCACGGAGTTCGTCCTCATGGTGGACTCGGACATCCTGTTCATGGGGAAGTCGCGCGACTTGCTCCCGGGGATGGAGGCGTGCATGGACCTGGATCCGGCGATCATGAGCGTCGGCGCGCTCGTGAACCGCGTCGACGGGGTGAGGGTGTTCGACAGGCCGTTCAACATACGCGACTCGGGGGACAACATGCCGGTCCTGTGGGAGGAGGTCGTCGCCCCGCGCGGGGCGTGGCCGTCGCAGATCGCCGGGCTGATGAGGATGTCCGGATGGGCCAAACACGGGCTGCCGACGTTCAACAACGGCGGGTGGATAGGCGTGGACTACGCCCTCGCGATCTTCGAGCGGGGCCTCAAGACGTGCAACTTCAACGTGTTCAGGGACGGATACCTGATACACCTCGGGTACGCCACGCTCCGGGAGACGCGGAACCAGCCCCACAGCGGGTTCTCCTTCTCGCGGGACAAGAACGCGAGGGCCAAGAGGATGGGGTGGTGGTACGGCCACCACCGCGTGCCGCACACGACGGGCGAGTTCCAGCGCCTCCTGGAGTCCGCGTACGCGGGGGCCGACTTCTCGACCAGGAGGAACGTCGTCACGTTCGACGGGGAAGTCTGAGGGCGGGGGAGGCCGCCCCCGCGGCTAGCGGCCGGCCGGCTCGGGCTTGCGGAACAGGAACCTCTCGGAGCCGGGGGCGGATATCGCGGATGGCCCGACGGACTCGTGCCTCTCGAGCCGCAGGCCGCAGGCGGAGACAACCTCGCCCGCGTCCTCGCAGATGACGGACGCCCAGTGCCCGAGCGACCCGTCGCCGCGGCGCGCCACGCTGCGGCGCAGGAAGGTGTCCGCCGCCAGCAGGCCGCCGGGGCGGAGCACCCGCGCCATCTCGGAGAACGCCTTCGGCAGGTCGTACGCGTGGTCGATGGTGTTGGTGTAGACGACGTCGAACGACCCGTCGGCGAACCGGAGGTCGTGCATGTCGCCCTCGACGACGAGGGGCGGGAGCGCCACCAGGTCCACCCCGACGCACGACCTGAAGCACGCCAGCCCGGCCTCGACCTCCTCCCCGAACCTGGCGCCGACGCAGAGGCAGTCCGAGGACGCCGGCGCGCCGAGGCCGCGGAACGACGCGGCGAAGGCGGCCACCTTCTCCGGCGCCGCGTGCTTCCCCGGGTCGAGCCTCCCGGACACCTGGTGCCTCAGGTAGTCCTCGTACGACCCGTAGCTCTCCCTGTGCATGCCGGCGTCCGGGGGCCGGAAAGATCACAAATCCGGAGATGGGGCCGCCCCGGAGGGGCGGCCCATATTGTTTGTATGTCGGGCCGGAGGCCATGGTCGATGGGATCGACAGGATCAAACGGGCCGTCGCCTGCCTAGCCGAGGACCGGCGCGAGGGGTCGTCGGTGGACCGCGGCATGCTGTATCATGACTTGCCATTTGCCGAGCTGGCTGGCATGGCCGCGCACCGCAAGGGCAACAGGCGGCGGTTCCGGCTTGTCGCGTCGCGGTACGACTTTTCGGGTCGGTTTGGCGTGGATTTGGGCTGCTCGGTGGGCGGGTTGACGTTTCGCGCCGCTTTGGCCGGGGCCTCGGCGGTGGGGGTGGACTATGATCCCGCAGCTATCGCGGTCGCGAACGCTGTCCGAGACTGGCGTGCCTCGCTTGCCGACCAGTTGTCCGCCAACGCTACATTTGTCTGCGCGGATGTGGTCGAATACGCAGTGCCGGAGTGCGACTTCTGCATCTGGCTCGACAACTTCATGTGGGTGTGGAAGCTGCGCGGCAGGGACGCGGCCTTGGCCAAGCTCGCCGAGGTGTCGCGGCGGTGTGGTACTCTGTTCTTCGCGACCGCGTTCGGCGCGGGCGACGGGATGGCTGGCGGCGTAGTGGACACGGCGCCCCGTGCGATGCTGTCGGCGGTGTTCCGTGACGTCGAGGATCTCGGCGTGCCGCGCGGCAGGTGGCACCGCCGCTCGATTTTCATGTGCCGGGGGCCGCGGTGAGGACGTCGGAGGTGATTTACTTAGGTGCTGTTGTCCGAAAGAGGCAGGTGCATTACCTCAAACACGATCTCATACACAATGAGGCGCAGTGGTTGCAGCGGGTGGCGGAGCATGACCCTCGAGGCCACTTCCCCAGGCTGAGGCGGTTGAACATCAGGCACCGGTGGCTGGAGGCGACGCACTGCGGCGACCACATGGCCTCTGCGCCGCCCGACTGGCTGGAGCAGTGTCTGGAGATCCTGGTGTCCCTTCGGCGGGCCGGGTGCAGCCACCGGGACATACGCCCCGGCAATCTGCTGGCGTCCGGCGGCGTCATCAGGCTCATCGACTTCGGCTGGAGCTGCCCGATCGGCCTCGAGGAGGCGTCGCCGTATGACCCGGGCCTCGGGGAATCGTGGAGGATAGGCGGTAGGTTCGACGACGCCGTCAGCTTGGAGGCCTCAATGCTGTCCGTCATGGATCCGAGATGGTCTCGCCGAGCGCCGCCCGCGAGCGCGATAAAAAGGATTTTCGCCAGCTAGCGGGACTTTCTGTATATTCCGCCGCAATCCTGCCACTTGGTGCCTTCGTCCCGCCATTTGTCGATTAGCTTCGCGCCCAGCAAATTTGCCCACGCTAGTGGCGCATCCTCCATGAATCGCCAGTAGTCTTTGGGGTATGCGTGGTAGTGCCCGCCGCCCGGCGCGATTACGCATATCCATTCGCAGGACACGCGCCCCATTTCGCTTAGAGTCATCCAAAAGCCGGGGTCGTGTTCTAGGCACTGCCCGCTTATGACGGCGCCGAACTCGTTGTCCGCGAACGGAAATCGTTCGCCCGGCTTGATAACCACATTGACATTCGGCCCGGGAGCCACATCGATGCCTACATATTTAGCTTGCGGGAACAGTTGCTTGTAGCTACCATTCACGTCCTGCGACCCGACATCCAAGACGCTCGACACATCAACCGCGAATTGGTCAGCGAACCTTTTCATCGATCTGTACGATGTTTCATGCACGGCAGGGTTCCTCCGTAGACCCGCTGTCTTTGAAGTAGACCTGCTGGTCCGCATGACGCAGGATCGTGATGCCAAAAGCTACGGGCAGCGTGCATATTTCCCAGTGGCGACGCAGGCTCTCGTTTTCGCGGATCTTCCAGGCTGTTTTCCAAGTGTCGTTGCACAGCCAACCGGCAAGGAACTCTCGTGTTGGCGGATGCGTGTCGTGCATCAGGATGATTCCGTTGGGCCGGATGAACTGACGAAGATCGAGGAAATCCTGGTAGCTTTCCTCGTGGCTATGGCATGCGTCCACAAAAGCCAAATCGAAGAGAGGGGTGTCGGAGCTGGCGCGCAGTTGCTCGAAGAAAGCGCGGGTTGTCATGCGGCAGCACCGCACGTTGCGATGCTTTTTAATCGAGTCGAACTTGTCGGCGAAATCAACGGCCCAAATTTGTTCCACGATATCAGCAATGGAGTTGATGACTTGTCCGTTCCCGACGCCAAGCTCCAAATAAGCACCGAGCTTGGCTCCTTCTTTTGTTGGCCGTTCATACGCGACGCCGCGCTTAACATAAGCTTCGAGCCTCGCCTCATCGGCTAGCGCCTGCGCGATGGCTTTGACAATCGCCACATGCCGAGTTGTGTTGATTCCTATTCGCATATATCGCATCCGCGCAGCCAGTCAATGTACCTGTCATAGTGGTTGAACAGCAGTATGGTTGCTTGAGCTTTGGTCCGCTGATTCACGCGCCTGCTGTTGTGCCTTCCGCGCCTGCCTCGGAATCTGTACACTGGCCTCGAGCCGCCGCCTTGGTGATAGATCAAGTCGCCGTAGATGCCGCCAATGATCCAATGAAGCTGGTTGCGGTTGCTCCGGAGCAATCGGTGTACATCGAATCCGAGCGCAAACGCTGCCTCCGTTAAATGGGACAATGTATCGGTTTTTGTATCGGCACGCATGGGGAACGAATCCAGCCGCAGCTTGTTCGACTCAAGGAATCTGGTTGTTGTGCAAAGGCAGCTTGGATGGATGTAGGGTTTGATTTCCTCGGACATCTCGTCCCTCCAGATGCCGGAAATCATGATTGTGCCGTCGAGTGCCGAGATGAGAGCGGTAAGCCAACTGTCTTTGATCGGGTGCGCATCGGTGTCCAAGGTAACAATATAATCCGCGCCGTCGGCCACCGCCGCTTCTCGCAGCCGCTGGAGAGGGATTGCGTGGTTACGTTGAGATAATGTCGCAAGAGGACCGTGGAAGTCCGCATCCGTTCCTGGAGCACCGCAGAGCAGTTCGGTTTTTGTTTCTAGCTGCGATGCTGCGAGTTGCGGCGCGCCGGAGAATATCGTCGTATGTTCGTGTTCCGGAAGCGTGGATGGGTTGCTGTCGTTGTCCCATACATACAAATGATAGTTCTGCCAAGCCGTGCGCTCTAGCACTTTGCCGACGCAGAACGGCAGCCAGCGTGCGTCTCCACCCCCGTTTACGATGAGTATTGCCGCCTTGGCGCTCAATCTGCTATCCTAAGTCGAAGTTGTTCTGCGGCGTTGGCGCGGGTACCGCCCGACACCTCGCCGGACGCGCCTGCGGCGCCTGCCCCTGCCCTTGTCGAGCTGGTTCCCGCCATAGTCCCGGCGCTCGAGCAGGGGATTAAGCAGGCCGGAGGCGACCTCCCTCGCTATCCGCTCGAAGTCCACGGCCTACGTGTAGCTCTGCGGCATCTTGCCGCCGGTCTTGTCGCCGTCGTTGACGTCCGGGCTGACGAGTCCGGGGGACCCGCCGGCCTTCTTCACGTCCTGCCGGAGGATCCGCTGCGCCGACTGGTTCTCCTGGTCCCGGCTGCTGATGCCGAAGTCGTGGACGCGCCCGACGCCGACCGCGTGGTCTGCCTTGTTGGGTCCGCCGTCCATGTTCTCCCCGGCCTCGGTGACCTTGTCCAGCTCCGCGCCCGTGACCTTGACCTGGTCCGTGTTCCTGCTTGGTACATCGATTGCCATTCGTACTCCTCCGTTATCCTAATAAGGGAAACAATCTCCGCGACCATGTCCTAAGATGGCCAAAAAGTTCACAAGGGCGCCGTTCAGGCGGCTGTCGCTCAGCATTCGGCCAGCGTCCTCTCGGCGACCTCCCGCCACTGCCGCGCCGCCTCGAAGAAGTCCCCGGTCGCGATCCTGAGCACCGGCTCCGGCGCCTCGCCGCGGGCGTACGCCTCCGCCATCTGTGGCTTCGTCCAGTGGAAGTGGACTATGTCCCCGCCGCCGAGCCCCCAGCACGGCTTCCAGTTGTACCTCGGCGGCAGCTCGTCCCACGGCGCGCCGCCGAAGAGCCTCGGGGGCCCGTAGTAGCGGTTGAACGCGGCCTGCTCCAGGCACCAGGACGGCCTCATGCGCCTCCCCGCCCAGCGTATGAACGCGCCGGAGGACTCCCGCATCCTCGGCAGGTTCAGGAGCATGACGCCGTCGTTGACCGACGGCACCCTGCGGCGCCTGTGGACGTGCGCCCAAGTGGCCTCCAGGACGGGGCCCTGGAGCTCGGGCGTGGCCGCGAACAGCTTCGGCCTCAACTGGGACAGCCCCTCCACCGGGTCGCGCATGAACATCACGTCGGTGTCGGCGTAGAGGGCATGCTCGTCCGCGACGCCAATCTCGGCGGCGATGTCCGGCACGTGTATCCGGAGGAACGACCCCCTGGCGCACTCCGGGGAGTACGTCGGCGCGAATGTCCGCTCGACGGCCTCGGCCAGCGGGCTGGTGAAGTGGACGACGCGCACCCCGCGCCGCCGCAGCCAGGCCTCCAGCGAGTCCGTGACCCCGTCGCAGACCACGCACGGCGAGAGCGACGTGCGCTCCAGCGCCGTGGCCACGGCGACCCTGACCATGGCCTCGGCGACGGCGGCGCCCGGCGGCACCCTACAGCACAGGAACAGGTGCATTTGTCCTCCCCCGACCGGAGGCGGGCCGGCAAATCATAATCAAACGCGCCAGCGGAATCGCCATTCGATAGAATGTGGAGATGCGCCGCGCCTACAAGTTCCGCCTCTTTACGAACGTCACGCAGGAGCGAGAACTCGGCACCATGCTCGAGACCCACCGCCGCCTCTACAACGCCTGCCTTGAGCAGCGGAAGTCCTCCTGGGAGGCAGACAAGGCATCCGTTTTCTACTACGACCAGTCCGCGTGGTTCAAGGCGCAGCGCGCCGTGAACCCATGGTTCGCCAGACTCAACTTCTCCTCCGCCCAGGCGACGATGCGCCGCCTCGACAAGGCGTTCGCTGCCTTTTTCCGGCGCTGCAAGTCTGGACAGAAGCCGGGTTATCCGAGGTTCAAGGCGCGAGAACGCTTCAACAGCGTCGAATTTCAGGCGTACGGGAACGGCGTCCGCCTGCGGCCGAACGGCAAGCTCTATGTCCAGCACATCGGGGAGGTCCGCTGCAAGGCGCACCGCGATGTCGAGGGGGCCGTCAAGACCGCCACGCTCAGGCGCGAGGCCAGCAAGTGGTTCGTCGTCCTGTCATGCGACATCGACCGCCCGGTTCCGCCAAGCGCGCTCTCGCCGGTCGGGATCGACATGGGGCTGGAGAGGTTCCTGACGACGTCGGACGGCGATGTCGTCGAGAACCCGAGGTACCTCAAGAGGGAACTTCCGGCCCTCCGGCGCGCCCAACGCTCCGTGTGCCGAAAAAAGAAGGGGGGTTCAAACCGGCGCAAAGCCGTCAAGATCCTCGCCGCCCGGCACGCCCGTGTCGCGAATTTTCGGTGCGAGCACCACCACAAGACTGCGTTGCAACTGGTCCGTCGCCACGGCATGATCGCGGTGGAGAACCTGAACATCCTTGCGATGCTCGGGGACCGCCGGTTCAGCCGGGCGATCGCCGACGCCGGGTGGGGCGGCTTTCTGGCGATCCTGCGGTGCAAGGCTGAGAGCGCTGGCACCGCGGTGGTTGAGATAAATCCGAGGGGGACGAGCCAACAGTGCAGCGGTTGCGGCGCGGATGTTCCGAAGGACATCCGCGTGCGCCAGCACGACTGTCCTCATTGCGGCCTCTCCCTCCATAGGGACGAGAACGCGGCCAGGAACGTCCTTGCGCGCGGACTCAAAGACTCGCGGGGGATCGCTTGGTTGGATTCCCAGCGGCAGGCCCGGACGGGGCCTGCGGGCGGAAACGGGCAGCGGCCCGTCGCCCGAGAAGTCGCTTGCCTCGGCTAGCGGAGTCGTCACTCTCCCATCGTGTTCTTCCGCGCGGACTTCCCGCCATGCAGGCGCTGTGCGCCAGTTTGTATGGTTTTGCCCAATTCGCCATCGCAGCGGAAAGTCCGCGACAAGGAGGAATGCTATGGGAGACTTCAAAGGCATGGGGAGCGCGCCGGGGAACGTCCAAGGCGCGGGCTTGACGAACAAGGGCGACACCGCCGGCAACGTCCGGGACGCGGTCGAGAAGGTCGCCGACATGGGCGTCGAGGTCACGGGGTTCGTCGGCGACGTCGGGCCGGCGGGCGGGGAGAGGGGCGTCCAGCACCAGGATCCTGCCCGGCAGCAGTACGAGGCGCAGGCCGACGAGGGCTTCGACAAGAAGGACGTCATCCGGCCCAAGAGGACCGGCGGCAAGGCCGAGGGCGGCTTCATCCACCCCAGCGGCACCGGCCAGACCAACTCGGAGACCGCCGAGTAGCGCGGAAAAACCGTAGGCGTCCGGCCCCGACGGGTTCGGTGACAGACGGAGACGCGCGAATGGGCATGCTCGGACACGCCGCAGCCACGATTATCGGCAGCGCATCGGCCCGCGCCCCGCGCAGGGCGGCGGGGCCGAAGCGCCCCGGGACGCTGCGCGAGCTGACCGGGCAGCAGTCGCTGGTGGACGAGGCCGAGCTGATCCTCGCCGGGGCGAAGAAGTTTGGGGAGGCCCTGGGCCATGTGCTGCTCGTCGGCCCGCCAGGCACGGGCAAGACGACGATCGCCAGGATCCTGGCCAACGAGGTCGGCGGCAGGTTCATCGACGTCGGCGTGGGCGGCCTCGAGAAGCCCGCCGACGTCAGGAAGTACCTGGCCATGCTCCGGGAGGGGGACATCCTCTTCGTGGACGAGGTGCACCAGATCCCCAGGAAGGTGCAGGAGCTCTTCTACATCCCGCTGGAGGAGAACAGGCTGGTCGTGGAGACGGTGCACGGGCAGCCGGTGAACATGGAGCTGCCGAGGTGGACGCTGATCGCCGCCACCACCCTGCCGCAGAAGCTGGACCCGGCCTTCAAGCGGCGCTTCCCCAACAGGTTCGCCCTCAAGCTCCTCTCCGCCGAGGAGCTGGTCCCCATCGCCAAGAGCATGGCCGACTCGATGGGCATGACGTACGACGACGACGCGATACGCATGGTCACGGAGATGGGCGGCGGCACCCCCGGGCTGACGAAGAACGTGCTCATCAAGGCCCGCAACGCCATGGCGAAGCTGAACAGGACCAGGCTGGACCGCGGGGTGATGCTGGAGATGCGGCGCCTGACGCGGCTCGACGGCTTGGGCCTCAGCGAGAACCACCGTGGCGTCCTGGAGGCCATGGACCGGAAGCGGGATGGGGAGCGGACCTCCCTCAACGAGCTGTCCAACATGCTCGGGCTCGACAAAGGGTTCATCGAGGACGACCTGGAGCCGACGCTGATGCGCCTGGGGCTGATGCGGCGCGGCTCGGGCGGGCGCGAGATCACGGACCGCGGCCGCGAGCACCTCCGCAGCCACAGGGCGGAGTCCTAGCCCGCGAGTCCTCTCCCTCTACCCCTATAATAAGGCAATGTACCTGCAAGTTTTCGGGCGGCAGCCCGCGCCAGGCATGGTGATGGGCATCGATGAGGCGGGCAAGGGGTGCGTGGTGGGCGACCTCGTCATCGGTGCCGTGTTCTGGCCGTCCGACGACCCGCCGGTGAAGGGGCTGCGCGACAGCAAGGTGCTGCCGCCCAAGCGGAGGGAGAGCCTGTTCCGCGAGCTGATCTCCGTCTGCCCGTGCGTCACGGCGTCGATACACGCCCACGAGATACGTCCCGGCAACATCCTGAAGCGGCAGATCGCGGCGACCCGGATCATGCTGCGGATGTTCAAGCCGCGCCGCGCCGTCATCGACTGCCCGCACGCCAGCCCGCGAAAGTTCGTCGAGCTGCTCGGGTGTCCGGACATCGAGATCGTCGCGGAGCACAAGGCCGACCAGAGGCACAAGCCCGCCTCCGGCGGCAGCGTGGTGGCCAAGGTCGTGCGCGACATGAAGCTGGAGCGCATATCGCGGCACCTCGGCGTGGACCTCGGGAGCGGCTACCCGCACGACGAAAAGACGAGGGCCTGGCTAGAATCCCTCGCGGGGCAGCAGAACCCGAACGCGAGCCGCGTGGTGCGGTGGGGCTGGTCCACGTGCAAGGACATCCTCGGCGCGGCGCGCGTGGCCGAGGAGCTGGGCCGAAGAGAATCCGAGGGAGGTGTTCGGTGACGGTAGCCATCAATACCCCACGAGAATTCGTTGAGTATATTCAAAACGCACCAGCGTTCGATCTCGCTGGCGTTAAGCCGTGGGAAAGGGAGACGCTTTCACCATATCTCGGCTATCCCAAGGACTGGCCGACAAGGAAAGTAGCCACAATAGGGAGGAAGCATGACGCCGAAACGGAGCTGTAGAAAAACGGTCGACAAAACGCCGGTGGAAGATGGTGCCGTGCGCGGGCCGTCTCCGGCCCCGCGGCCGCCCGCGGATCCGGTGCCCGCGCGGCTGAAGGAGCTGGAGCAGGCGCTCGGCGCGGCCGCGGAGGCGACGGACGCGTTTGAGTCCCTGCTGGGGCTCTGCGAGCGGATGGAGGCCAAGTGCCTGCGGATCGCGGCGCTGAACGACCGTCTCCCCGCGTGGCCCCCGCTGGCGATGCTGCACTCCGCCGCCGTCATGTCCAAGCGAGACGTCGTCGCCGAACTGGACAAGCTGACGGCCAACATGGCCAGGCTGGGGGCCGAGTACCGGCTCCTCAGGGGCGAGCAGAAGAGCCGCGAGCAGAAGAGCAGCGGGCAGGAGGGCAGCGCGAATGGGTAGCAAGCCTACGATAACGCCGGTCAGGGAACTCGTCGTCGGGGACTGCGACGCCACGGTCATAGTCAAGGTGCTCGAGCCGGACCTCAAGAAGACCTCGAGGGGGAGCGACTACGTCCAGTTCGTCGGTCAGGACTCGAGCGGGACCATCGCGTTCAAGGTCTGGGAGCCGCGCAGGGCCAAGGGCGGGGGCTACCAGGAGCACAAGGACCTCCTGGATGGCCGCATCGTGCAGTGCCACGTCAGGCACATCCAGGACTTCAACGGCCAGAGGCAGGTCAAGACGTTCACGTACGACATCATCGAGGAGGGCGATCCGCGGTACGCCGAGTGCGCGGCGCAGGTGAGGGTCGGGCCCCCCGAGGCGGAGCTCGACGAGTACATGGGCCAGGTCGAGCAGATGCTGGCGCGCATCAAGCACGCCGGCCTGCGGAAGGCCACGCAGTCCTTCCTCGAGTCGAACCGCGAGAAGTTCCGGAAGTGCCCGGCGTCCCCGCACAGGGAGGGGCACCACGGCTACGAGGGCGGGATGCTGAAGCACACGTGCGACGTCATGCGGCTGGCCGCGTTCCACGCCAAGATGGTCGGGAAGAAGTTCGCGAGCATGGACGTCGTGCTCGCCGGCGCGTTCCTCCACGACGTCGGGAAGTTCGAGACGTACGCCCTGAGGCTCAACCGCACGACCGTCGGGAGGCTCCTCGGGCATGTCGCGATCGGCCTTGCGGCGGTCTCGCGCCTCATGGAGGAGCACGGCGTCGACGGCGACACGTCCGTCATGGTCCAGCACATCGTCGTCAGCCACCACGGCACGAGGGAGTACGGCTCGCCCGAGAAGCCGCAGACCATCGAGGCGGAGATCGTCTGCTGGGCGGACATGGCCGACTCAAAGGCCGAGGGCGTGAGGATGAAGCTCGAGGGCGGCCTGAAGCCGGGTGAGTTCGCCGGGAACGCCAACTACGGCGTGTACACGGCGTACCTGCCGCCGGGGACGCCGGTCGCCGCCAGCGCGGAGGAAGAGTGATGCGCGTTCCGGACGGGATGGAGGAGGCGTGCAAGAGGGGGGCCGCGGCCGCGGTCGACTTCCTGCTCGAGGTTGCGTCCGGGTACAGGGAGGTCGACGCGCAGGCGGGAATGCTGGAGCTGACGGCCCTGCTGGCCGGGCAGCGGGAGGCCGTGCTGGCCGGCGCGACGGCGAGGGCGTTCCAGGCGATGGCGGAGGCCCTCGACCCGGAGATGTTCCAGGGGGGCGGAGATGGCGCGGGCAAGCAGCAGTAGCGTTACGGAGGGCATGGTCCTTGCGCAGCGCGCGAAGATCGGCCGGTACAACTTCCTCATCTACCGCGGCGGCGACGGCTGCGAGCGCGAGTACTGCCTCTACGCGAAGCAGGGTTCGGAGATGCGGATGCTCCTCCGGTGGTCGTGTGGCCTCGTCTCCGAGAAGGCCGCGCTGATCGACGAGGTCGCCAACTTCGTCTGCACCTCCTGCCCCGGGTCGAGGCCGGCCAAGGTGCGGGCCGCCATCGGCGACGAGATCAGGTACACGTGCTACAGGTTCCCGCCGCGGTCCAGCCTGTCGGTGCGGAACAGCCAGGCGGCGGTGCGGGAGCTCCAGAAGCTGGTCCCGACCGACATGGGCAGGAGCAGCGCCGAGGAGCTGATGGCGCACCTGTACGACCGGACGCCCGTGGCGGTGGTGGACGTGCACTATGACGCCGACCCGTCGGCGCCGTACTACGTGCTCGAGTGGCGGGACGGCTTCCGCGAGAGGTTCGACTTCGACTTCGTGGACTCCATGTTCACGCCGTGCGACGCGGCCGGCAAGCCGCTCGCCAAGCCGAAGGCGCCGCGCGTGGCGGCGAGCCGCGCCGCCAGGATCATCGAGCGTGGCGCGCCGACGGCCAAGTCGGCCGCCGCGGCGGCCAAGGGGAGGAGAAAGAAAAATGGGCGCTGAATTGGAGAGGCTGCTCGACGCGCTCAAGAAGGCGAGGCACAGCTCCGGCGGCGTGCACCCGTACCTCTGGCGCCGGCCGGAGAAGCCGCCGCTGCGGAGCGGCGCCACCGCGGACTTCATCCGCTTCTGCGCGTGGCTCGACGGCGGCGAGCTGTCGGCGCGGAGGCCGGAGGCCGCGTCCGCCGCGGCCTTCCTGAGGTCGAAGATGCTCCCGAACGGCGCCGTCCCGTACGAGGTCGCGTCGAGGACGCTGACGCCGGTCAAGGAGTGCCCGTACCTCGTCGCGGACTCGGTGTCGGTCGCGCTCGCGGGCCAGGCGTGCGCCGACGAGGAGCTGGTTGGCAGGTCCCTCGACTTCGTCCGGTGGTGCTACGCGCAGGCGCGGCCCGGCAGGCTCCTGCCGATGTGGCACCACTTCGAGGCGCCGCAGTCGCAGATGCCGGACCACTGGTCGCAGCAGGCGAGCTGCCACCAGTCCGTCCTGGCGAGGCTCGACATCGACGAGATGGTGTACTCCACGTGGGGCGAGTCCGTGACGGACGACATCGCGGCCGTGATGGGGCTCGCGGCCTCCTCCCTCGCCGCGAACGGCCTGTTCGACGCCGACAGGTACAGGCCGGACACGCCGCTCCACCCGCACTTCATCACCTGCGCGGCCCTGTTGAAATACTCCCACGACATGGGCGACGCCGGGACGCTCCGGACGGCGGCGGACGCCGCCGCGGCGGGCGTCCGGCTCCTCGCGGCGGGCGGCGGCGCCGGCGACACGGCCACGCCGGACGGGCGGCTCGCCGGGCACCGCAGGCCGCGCCTCCTGGCCGCGGCCATCGGGGCCGGCCTCATGGCCAACGCGGCCACGGGGGAGGAGGCCGTGCCGCGCGGGGAGCTGGACAGCATCGCCGCCTGCATCATGGACAGCAGGTTCCGCGCCGGCGCGTCCGCGGGGCTGCTGCCGGTCAGCAGCGACTCCGCGTGGGAGGAGGACACTTTGGTCTGCGTGCCCGGCTGCATGGCCGCGTTCCAGTCGCTCACGCTGCTGTCCGCCGCCGGGCTGGCCATGGGCGACTTCCGGCTGCTGCTATGACGACCGGCACCAAACACATCCTCTTCGTGGCGTCGGACGGGCTGGACGCCCTGGAGGGCGACGCGCTGCTGCGCCGGGCGCCGCACTCCAAGTCGGTGCGCGTCGTGTGCGCGGAGCGGGACGCGTTCATGCCCGACACCGCCGCGGAGATTCGGGCGGACACGCCCGCCGCCGCATGGGACTCGCTGGAGTCGCTGCCGCGCCCGTCGCTGCTGGTGGCCGTGGGCAACACGCCTGTCGCGCTGTGGGCGTCGATGTGGGCCGCCCACCGCGGCGTCCCCGTGATGCACCACCACGCTGGCCTCCGCGGCGGCGGGCTGGCGCCGGACAAGGCCGGGGCGGCCCTCGACGCCACGGCGGACCTGCTGTCGTTTGTGGCGCGGCGGGACCAGGGGCCGGCGCGCCTCTCGCAGGCCGCCGCCCGGGTCGTGGGGTGGCCCGCCCTGGAGTCGTGGGCCAGGCTGCTCCCGTCCCCGGGGGAGGTGGAGTCCGGCCTGAGCGGTTGCCTCGTGTTGCTGGGCCGGGCGACGCACAACGAGTACGGGAGGGTGACGAAGGTTCTCGACGCCTGCATGCACGCGTGCCGCCGCTTTCTGGTGTATGCCAGCGAGGATTTCCGCAGCACGATCGTCAAGGTCGGCGTGCCGCTCCCCGACGGCTTCGAGCTCAGGGTCCCGTCCGGCGCCGAGGAGGTCGCGCGAGGCGTTGCCGGGTGCCGGATGCTGGTCGCGAACGACGAGAGGTTGCAGGCCCTGAGCGTCGCCGCGAAGCGCTACGCGGTCCTCGTCGGGCCGGAGCCGCGGATCAAGTGGCCGGCCGAGCAGGGGTGCGCCCGGTGGATCGACATGTCGGCGCCGTCCGCCGCCGCGGGCATGGTCGAGTCGTGGGGCCGCGCCGGCGAGCCCTTTGACATCGCGTGGGGGCGGAGCCCGGCGGCCGAGATGATGGATTGGCTGAGGCCGTTCGTCTAGGGGCAGGGCGGGCAGCACCGCGGGTCGCCGCCGCACCCCCCTATTAGCCCGCCGGACTCGCCCTCGAACCCGGGCGGGCGGAACTGCCAGTTGAGGCAGGGCGCTTGGGACCAGGCGAGCCACGCGTCGCTGGCGCTTATGGCGCGGTCGCGCCTGCCGCACGCGATCCCCCAGCGGCCCCAGTTCGCCCTCGCCTGCTTTTCCAGGAGCAGGAGGTCGCACTCGCTTTTGACGCACTCCGCGTCGGCGGCGCGTATCCGGCCGACGTGCCTGAGCGCCACATAGTGGTAGAACACGCCGCCTCCGGCCGCACCCGCGCCGGCGCACCCGCCGAACGGGTCGAACGGGTGCGGCCCGGGCCGCTCCACGCAGAAGACGCGGCCGAGCCAGTCCGGATCCTCCGTCAGGTCGCGGACCACCACGAAGTCACCGACCTCGGCTATGCAGGGCTGCTCCGGCATCTTTCCCCCCACGGCAGGCGCGCGCCGGAAACAAAAACAACCCGCTAGAATGCTCGGATGGACGATTTGGACGCCCTGCACAAGCAGCTCAAGGAGATCGTCGATGACGGCGACTTCATCTCGCCCGACAGGGCCAAGGAGCTGCTCGAGCTACTCGAAGCCGCCATGCCCGGCGGCCTCCCGGAGAACGAGCTGGATGGCGACAACGAGTCGCTCCATCCGTCCGAGGAGGCCGCGCACGAGGTGTTCTCCCTCTGCGACGCCAGCGCGCCGTATGTCGCGCAGGCCTTTCCGCTGTTCCTGCGGCACTTGGAGCCGGGGATCGTCCGGAGGCTGCGGGACGCAGTCCGCGAGGCGAGCGACATCATCGATTGGGTGCGGGTGAGGTCCGGCCCGGGGGTGGCGCCGGACCTGGTCCTGCTCCTGCCCGCGCCGACCAAGGGGGTGGTGTACTGGATGCGGCTCCGCCAAGTCAGCCAGGTCTTGGAGGGGGTGGAGGTGAGGAATGGCTAGCGCGACGATGCTCATGCTCAAGCCGGACTGCGTCGCCGGATTTACGGTCCCCGGTCGCCGCGAGATCGGCTTCGGCGACGTGCTGGGCGACATGACGTCCGGGTCCGATGGCTGGAGGCTGGAGATGGGCGCCGTGGTCCGCCTGACCCGCGACATGGCCGAGAGGCTCTACGCCGTCCACAAGGGCAAGGCGTTCTACGACCGTCTGCTGGACTTCGCGATCAGCGGCCCCGCCTTCGTGAGCGTGTGGAGCAGCAGGTCGGACGACGCCTGGCGCATAGGCCGGGACATCGTGGAGGCGATCCGCAAGGCGTACGGCCGCGACCGGATAGACGTGACCGGACCCGTGAACTTGGCGCACGGGAGCGACGGGCCGGAGACCGCGGTCGAGGAGGTGCGGTGGGCGATGAGGGTGTTCACGCTGCGCGTCGCGAGCGCGGAGGGAGGCTTGGCATGTGGGTGATTCAGTTCAATGTGCTGCGCGGTGGCGAGAGGAGTCCGGAGGACGGGTCGCCGCGGGAGTTCCTTGACCGGGACTCCCCGTTCCCGCTGCCGGACATCGATCAGACCGTCCTGCACCGCGGCGAGGCGTTCGTCGTCGACGACGTGATCTGGGACTTGGAGAGGAAGACGGTGACGGTGGAGCTCGTCCCGCCGGACGAAGCTGAGGTTGAGTCCGGCAAGCCCGTCGCGGGACCCGCCCCCGCCGACGACAGTGATGAGGATTCTGAGAATTGGGGTGCAGACGGCGAAGAAGAGGGTGATGATGACGCGGACTTCGACGTGGATCTCGACCCGCAGGGCGGTGAAGGCGAACCCGAAGTGCCGGAAGTCCTGCCTGAAGAACAGCCGGCTCCGAAGGTCAGGCATGTTCGCGGACCCGCCGGACCACAGCGAGGTCAACCTGATCCGCCCGGAAAGACGACTCGTCGCGGCGAGGCTTAGCCTTCGACTATCCGCGGGCCGGCCAGCGCCCCGTCGTCGGTGACGACGATGTCGGACGCGCCCCTCGGGACGCGCACGACCGGCGGGCACGGCCCGCACCCGGAGTCGCGCCACGCCGACCCGTCGGGCATCCTCGCCGTGGCCTGCCAGCAGATGGGCGCCCCGAAGTACTCCTCGTACTGGTTCATCGGCGCCCCGAACGTGTCGGCGAGGTCCTGGAGGTTGGCCAGCTCGTCCGTCGCGAACAGCGCGAACGCCGCCTTGTCGCCCACCCAGAGGACCAGCTCGTCGACCCACTGCCCGGCCTCGCCGCCCGCTATGGCCAGCCTCGGCGCCGTGTTGGTCGTGGCCACCACCTGCGACCCGGAGGTCTGCAAGCCCTGGTCCACCCACGGCGCGCCGTCCAGCGAGGTCCGGAGCCGCCAGTCGGTCCCGCTGGTGTTCTCGAAGTCCAGCACCAGGAGGTGCTTCGCGGCCTCGCCGGCGCCGGAGTTCATCGAGGCCATGAGCGCCGCGATGCCGGCGCCGCTCCAGACGGCGGTGGTCCCGCCGAGGGATATCGTCGTCGCGGTCATGTCGATCCCGTAGCCGCGCTCCACGGTGACGGTCGAGGCCCCGGTGGTGAGCAGCTTGGCCCACATCGCGGCCGTGACGCGGGTCTTGCCGACGGCCGTCGGGTACGCGCCGGGCGTCGGGGCGGTCATGGCGGACTCCAGCCCGAGTTCCCCGGCGGCCACCCAACTGTCGGTGAGTCCGGCCTTGGTGGCGGCGGCCAGCGCGGTCGTGCCGCTCATGGCGATGATGTTGAACGAGTACCAGGGCGGCACCCCGCTGGTGCCGGAGAACGGGGTGGACGCGCCGCCGAACGTGAACGACGTGCCCGACACCGTCCCCTTCCGGATCGCGGGGGCCCAACTGAACAGGGCCGTGGACCAGAAGAGGACCGCGAAGGTCTCGCTGTCGAGGGCGCAAAGCCCTCCGGCGAAGCTGCTACCGCTGCCCATCGCCTCCGCCCCGACCGTCACGTCGGTGCCGCTGACTGTCGCGACCCTGATCCACCAGGAGTTGCCGCTGGCGGTCTTGTGGTACAGGACGACCGCCTTCGTGGGCGTGAGCATGGCGACGCGCGTGAGGTCCGTGGCGTCGGCGGTGGTGACCAGCGCGGCGCTGGTGCCGTACGTCACGTCCGTGCCGGAGAACGACACGACGACCAAGTACGCGGATGTCCCCGCCTTCCAGGACAGCGCGGCCCTGCCCGAATCGATCAGGGACACGCTTATGGATTGGTAGGCCAGCCCGCTGCCGAACCCGACCTTCGCGCCGAATGTGACGACCGTGCCGCTCACCGTCGCGACGACGACGTACCCGTCCTCGGCGGCTCCGTTGTAGTCGGAGTAGGCGATGGCCACCCTGGACGAGTCGAGCGCGACAGTGCGCGTGCCGCGCGGCACGAATGGGGCGAACTCGTATGTTCCGCCGAGCGTCACGTCGGTCCCGGACACGGTCGCGACGCGGCACTTCCCGACGTTGCTGCTCCTCGATGCGACCAAAAAGCGCGTGCTGTCCAGCATCGCGAGCCCGATCTCGTAGCCGTTCCCGTCCGATGCGAACACGCTGAATTCGGGTCCGGCGGTCACGTCGACCCCTGACACCGTGAGGACCTTGACCTTCGTGTCGCCGCTGTCCTTGAACGCCAGCAGGACGCGGGACGCATCGATCTTGGCCATCTCGTGGATTTCCACGGCGGTGTCGTGCGTGTTCGCCGCCCCCCAAGAGAAGCTGTCGGCCGTCACCGCCGACTCCGCGCTCCCGATCTTCCCGGGCACGAAGCCGCCGCTGCCGGTCCACACCTGGCCCTGCGTGTACTCCGTGAAGGTGTCCAGCGGGTGGTAGAAGACCACGTAGGCCGCGTCCAGTATTCCGATCGCGCTCATCTCCCCTCCTGTCCGATGCCGTCCGATGCCGCGCTTCGGCAAACAACACAAACCAAGTCGCGGATGAGCCGTTTGATAATGTGTTCACAGCTTGACTCTGGCAGATGAAGAAGAACATTTTCTGCATCGGACCCACGGTCCCCGACGGCATGTTCTCGATGCTGCGCGACGGGTTCAGGTCCCTGGAGTCCAAGTGGCCCGTCTCCCTCCACGCGGACTACAGCGCCCCCGGGTTTTACCGGCAGTGCAAGAAGGCGGACCTCGTCCTGATCTTCACCAACCAGGGCACCAACTGGAGGATGATCCGGGACATCGCGAAGACCCACAGCCGGTGGGCCGTGGTGGACGGCAGCGACTACGCCGACTTCCGCGGCATCAGGGTGATATCCCCCGGCGACGCGCCGCTGATATTCAAGCGGGAGTATCACCCGGAGGTCCACGGCCCCATGCCGAACGTCGTGCCGCTCTCGTTCTCCGTGGTGAGCGACTGGCGGAAGGCGAAGCGGACCGCCAAGTTCCTGAACTTCGTGTTCGCGGGGCAGATGTACGGCAGGCGGAGCGCGTTCCTCCGGCTGCTGCGGACCGCGCTGGACGACCCGCACTCCGTCCTGAGCCCCGGCGGGCTCGACAGCGGGCAGTACTGGTCGCTGCTGGACTCCACCAAGATCGCCATCTCCCTGCGGGGCGCGGGCTGGGACTGCGTCCGGCACTGGGAGGCGCTGTCGCGACAGAACTGCCTGCTGATGCTGGAGGCGGATCCGAAGATCAGGATGTCCGATCCGCCGCTCGTGGACGGCGTGCACTGCGCCATGTTCCGCCGGCCGTCGGAGCTCATCGAGAAGGTGAAGTATTACCTCGCGCACGAGGCCGAGCGCCGCGAGGTCGCGCGGCAGGGCCGGGCGTTCGCCCTGGAGCACCACTCCACCGCGGTGAGGGCCAAGTTCGTGCTCCGCACCTGCCTGAGCCGCTTCCGCGTGGAGCGGCCCCTGCCATAGCTTGTTTTGTCTTTCCCCCGCCGCAAACGCCAGGGAAAGGGGTGCGCGCGTTGGCAGAAGGCGACCAGTTCGTCGTCACGCAGGAGGCGCTGCGGGAGGCCTTCAATCGGCTGAACGCCGAGCTGTTTGAGGGCCGGCTCGCGGCCATACCGCTCGAGCTGTCCGGCGAGACCAAGCGCGGCGGCACCTACCGGGCGAAGGCCGACTGGGTGCAGCCCAACCCCCGGATGCGGCGGCTGACGCGGAACTTCGGGATCCGCAACCTTCGCGACGAATCGATCTCCATATCCAGGAAGCTGTGCCTCTCGCAGGACACCTTGGACAGGTTCATGGCGCACGAGATGGTCCACCAGTGGCAGTCGGAGGTGCTCGGCGTCTCCGAGGACGAGGGCGGGCACGGCGACTCCTTCAGGCGCAAGATGGAGGAGATCAACGCCGTCAAGGGATCCGGGTTCGTGACGGTGACCTCGGACGTCGTCGCCGGGGGCATCGGCGGCCGGGAGGGGCAGGTCTACCACGTGGTGATTTTCGAGCGCGGCAGCCACAAGTTCGGCGGCTTCTCCCGCCGGCCGCTGGGGGAGAAGGAGAGGGAAATCATCGAGCGGGTAGTCAAGGGCATGGGCGCCAGTTACCGCGTCCTGACCACGACCAGCCACGACGCGCAGGTGCTGCTCGATTTGTCGCGGCTGAAGCCCGGCGCGCGGCGCAGGTCATGGCCGCGCATACCGGACGACATATACGAGTCGATAGTCGGCAGCGAGGTGACGGCGTCGGCGGCGCTGCGCGGCGCGCGGCTGCGGCTCGCGGACTTGGGCGGCATTACCCTGTACCACGGCACCGGGCTCCGGGAGGCGGCCGCGATAGCCCGCAGCGGCATCAGGTCGTTCTCCGGGGACAGGTGGTCAAGCAACCCCGGCATAGCGAACGCCGGCACGGACGCCATCTACCTGACGCCGGACTTCGACCTGGCCCTCCGCTACGCGCAGGGCCTCGCGGGCGACCGGACGCCGGCCGTCCTCGAGTGCCGCGTGTCCGGCCGCCACATGAAGAAGCTCAGGACCGACCCCATGGACACGTGGGAGGACTCGTGGGAGGAGCACGGCTGGTCCGACTCGCTCCCGCAGCGCGCCGAGGCGCTACAGGGGCTGCACGGCGACGCCCGCGGCTTTCTGGCGGACGCCGGCGTGCGGGACGCATACCGGATGGAGTGGCCGGACGACAGCGACGACTGCGACGGGCTGAACCTGTACAGGCTGGCGCTCCGACTCATCCGCGCCGGCGCGGATCCGGACGTGGCGCGGGAGACCTTCCGGCGGTTCCGCGAGAAGTTCCCGCCGGGCGACCACGGCTACTTCCACATCCGGGAGGACGGCACCATCCGGCTCGACTCGTCGTACTGGGAGGAGGCCCATCAGGTGCAGTACGCACCGCGCCGGCGAGACACGCGGTCGCCGACGAGGTTGCCGCCTGCGGCCATCAAGGCGGCTTGGATCCCGGCGCGGCTCGCCCCGGCCGGCGCGGAGACGCGGAGCGCCAAGCCGAGGAAGCTGCCGTGCGAGTCCAAGGCGGAGTTCGACGAGGAGACGAAGGCGGCCGAGTCGGTCCCGGACTGGTGCGACAGGCTGGAGGAGGCGGAGAGCGCGGAGGACGTCCGAGACATCCGCGTGAACGGCATCGATGTGGATGACATAACGGACGACTTTCCCGAACCCCTCCTCGCGGTCCGCGAACTCGCGATGTCCATCGCGGAGTCCCCAAGCGAGGACCACGCGCAGCGGATAGAGGGGCTGCGGGACGAGTGGGGCGAGTACGAGCCGTACGAGAGGTGGGGCGAGGACACGTACGGGGAACCAGTCGAGATGGCCAAGGTCCCTCTGGAGGCCCTGCGCCCGGCGCCGGAGCTCGTGACCGCCGCCCTGAGGCGCGCCGCAGCCACCGCGGCTTTGGCCGGCGAGGGCGAGACTGTACGATACCGCGGCGAGCTGTGGCACGGGACCACCCCCGGCAGGGCGGCTTCCATAGCGCGCGCGGGCTTTACCGCGCAGCCGCACGGGGAGATGAGCTGCGACGCGGTGTCGCTGTCCCGGAACCCGCGCGCCGCCGAGATCTTCGCGGGGGGCGACGGCGTGGTGTTCCAGCTCGACGCGGCCCTCGACCGGCTCCTCGTCCTGCCGGACTTCGTGTACGACGCCATGGCCTGCTACCGCGGCAGCGGGGCGGGCAACGAGGATAGGCTCGTCGAGGACGCGGCCAGGTTGAAGCGGCTCGGCGTCGTCCGGCCGGAGTGGCCCGGCGACGAGCCCCCGGAGGACTCCGACTGGACCGGCGGCATGAACGAGTACGACTGGCTGGAGAAGGCCCTGCCCGGCTACGACGGCGTCATCGTGCCGGGCTTCGACTCCGCGCAGCCGAACGCCGAGGCGGAGATCGCCGTCTTCGCCGACGCCGCCAGCCGGCTCAAGGGCATGGTGACGGCCGTCCGGATAGGCCGAGAGTGGTACGACGCCGCCGACGGCTGGGAGATGCTCCTGAAGACGGAGCCGGAGGGAATCGATGACGATTGGTCCGACCGGCTCGATGACGACGACGACGGGGTCGAGGCGGCCCTCCGCGCTGCGGCGCTGGACGTCGGCGCCTCCTCAGGGACGATAACCGCGTACCACGCGACGCTGTCCGGCTCCGACATACTGGGGGGCGGCTTCAGGAAGTCGGACGACGTGGGGAGACTCGGCCTCGGCGGGGGTTCGCTGGGTGGGAGCGTGTCCTTCACGACCGACTGGGGCGTGGCGAAGGGCATCCACAGGGCCTTCGTGATGATGCACTCGCTGGTGAACGCCGCCGACCCCCTCGCGGCGATGAGGGAACACCTCGGGTCGCTCGACCCCGGCGTGGCCGCGGCGGTGCTGGAGTACTGGAAGTCCGCGGACGGCGGCGACCTCCGGGAGCTGCTGAACGGATGGAAGCCCAGGCCGTACGGCTCCCGCATGCAGACGCACGACCAGCTCGTCCGGCAGGGGTTCAAGCCGGTGCACGCGGCCGGAGACGAGGGCGGCGAAGGCAGCACCCTCTACCACTGGCTGGAGCCGGTGACCGGCAAGGACGCCGAGAGGATGGTCTACACCTACGTGAAGGTGTACTTCTACGCGAACCCCGCCGAGTACAACCCGGTGTTCATGGGCGGCGACTCGTCCCACTTCAAGGGCATACCGCGGGACGACATAGGCATCTTCACCGTCGAGCTGAGCATAGATCCGTCCAAGAAGCGGAAGAACCATGGGGACCTCCACTCGGAACCGGGCTACGCCATCCTCCCGGCGGAGAGCGAGTACCGCGTGTCCGACCTGTCGATGATCTCCGCCATCCTGGACTACGACCCGCGCCCCGGCGACGCCCCGCCGATACGGGGCGAGGAAAGGTCGTACCACGAGGCTCCGGAGGTTGAGGCGGCGGTGAACGCCCTGCTGGGGCTGCTCTCGCGGCACCACGCCCTACTGAAGAGAGCCGGGATCGACACGCGCCAGGCGGCGGCCGAGCTGCGCAACGCGGACGACATGGACGCCGTCGCCCGCGTGGCCATCGCCGTCCTGAAGGCCTCCGGCCTGCGGGGCGCGGCCGGGACCCTGCGGAACATCGCGAGGCTGCGGAGCCAGATCGAGCCTTCGGGGACGGCCAAGGCCGCCCTCGACGCCCTGCCGGAACCCGTCCGCGAGGAGGCGGCGGCCGCGCCGCCGACGGCCAAGTTCTCGGACATAAGCGAGAGGTGGTACGGGAGGGACGAGGCCGCGTACGTCGCGTGGGCCACGGCGCTTGGCGGCATGGGCGTCAGCGAGTCCGAGGCCGAGCGCGCGATAGACGACTGGATCTGGGGCAGGCAGCACGGCCGCGCGGAGAGGCTGGCGGAGGAGCTGCGCTGGGCGGAGCGCGACATACCCGGCTTCTCCGCCGCCGACGCCGAGGCGTACCTGGAGCTGGCCGAGCGGCTGGCCGACCCGACCGGGAGGTCGGCGGCGCTCAAGGTCGCCCTGAGGACGGTGTTCGAGGCCGGCGACCCGGGCGGCTTCAGGCGGTTCATTCTCCGGCGCGGGAAGCTCTGGCTCTGGTCCGACGACATCGGCGGGGACGACGAGAGGCGGCTCGTGGAGTCCGTCAGGGGCGAGTTCGGGACGGACAAGCCGCCCTTCGACCAGAAGTTCCCGGTGGACAGCAAGTGGAGCGTCCGCGACCTGTTCGAGCCGTCCACCCTCTTCGGCCCGCCGTCCGACGAGGACCTGACCAGGTTCAGGCAGTTCGCGTCCGACACCATATACGGCAGCGTCAACGGCGGGAAGGTGCGGGCCAAGACGGTGGGCGGGCTGCCCATCCACGCGGACCACCCGGAGCTGAAGAAGCTCCTCCGGCACCTCGGCGCCGAGGCGGAGGGCGGCCCGCAGTCGCCGGGCATGTGGTTCCACGGGTTCACGGCCACGCCGGAAAGAGTGGCTGGCGTGGCCAAGTTCGGGCTCCGCCCCGGGGAGGCAGCCGGCGAGAGCAACTGGCCGAGGAACGTCGAGTACGATCGGTCGCTGGTGTACCTGACCATGGACGAGGCCAGTGCGAAGGGCCACGCCTGCGGCAAGGACCGGGAGGAGCACCCGTACGCTGTCGTGGTCGCCGTCAGGGAGTCCGACCTCGACCCGACGCGCATGGAGGCCGACTTCGACGCCGTGCGAGGCGGGTTCCGGCCGAACCGGGCGGGGCTCGTCGGCTACCGCGGGCGGATACCCGCCGCCCTGTTCGCCTGGGCGAAGGTGTTCAGGAACGGCTACAACGAGGCCACCGCCCCGCTGCTGCTGACCCTCGGCCCCGACGAGTTCGCGGCCCTGGCGGGGGAGTACGCGGCGTGGCTTGAGCGGACCAAGGACGACCGGAAGGCCCTCGCCCACGAGCGGCGGCTCGGCCCGAGCTGGTCGGACCGCGAGAAGGTCAGAAAGCTGCTGGACAGGATCGGGACGGACCCCATCGCCGCCGCCAAGGGGGGCGACATGGCCGTCGCCGCGTCGCTGCGGTCCGCCGGCGCGCGCGTCGCAGGGGAGGTGAGCCGCCGCTACCGCCTGCCGAAGACGCTCTACCGCGGCACGGTTTGGCCGGACGGCGAGGAGGCGTTCACGGGGCTGTCTGGCGCGGGCGGCGAGTGGGGGGCCGTGTGGCTGGCCGACACCGAGTCCGACGCCGAGTGGTTCGCCGGCTGGCGGGATCCCGATCCGGAGGACACGCGGGTCGTCTTCCGGGTGCGCGCGGACGTGCGGCCGGAGCGGGTGCTGTCGGTCGACAACGAGACGTGGGCCGGCAAGGGATGGCTGGATCTCACCGGGCGCGGGCGCGACGAGCCGGAGGCGGGGGTGGACGACCCCGACTTCATCGATTTGAGCGGGCTGAGCGACTTCCGGGAGATATACGACCTGGCGCGCGGGCGTTTCGACGCCGTAGCCATCCCGGACAACTACGCGGGCCAAGGCGGCGGCGCGGACATAGCCGTGCTCGACGACTCGCTGCTCCTCGCGACGGCGGCCAAGCTGAGCTTCGACGGCGGGCTGACATGGACGGGGTGGATGCCCACAGGCGACGCCGCGGACGCGCATGAACGCAGGACAGTGCCCGCCGCCTTAACGGACGCGGGGCGGAGGGTCGCCGCCGCGGCGTACAGCGCGAAGCTGGCCGGGAACCGCTTCGGCGGCGTCACCGTGTCGCTCGTCGACGCTGGCGGGACGCCCCTTTACGGCGCGGTCGCCGACGTGTACATGGGCCCCGCCGAGGACTTCCAGGGCGAGGGGATCGGGGAGTACGACCACTTCAACCCGAACGAGCCGATAGAGGAGTGCGGCACCGTAGCGGTGCTCCACGATCTGGAGGTCCCGGAGAGGATGCGCGGGGCCGGGCTGGGGCGCATCCTGACGGAGGAGGCGGCGAGGTGGGCGTTCGCGCACGGCGCGGAGGCGGTGTACGCCCACGCCGCTGACGCGGGCGGCGGCGATCCGGAGGGCTTCTACGAGAGGCTTGGCTTCGAGGCCGTGGGCAGGGACAGCTCGGGCAATCCGTACATGAGGCTGCTCCCGCCCGGCCCCGGCGCGCGGTCCGCGCGCAAGTCCGAGATGCGGGAGAGGCTGGAGGCCGCCGTCGAGGCTTCGGGGATGTCCGGGGAGCTGGCCGTCAGCTCGTCCAGCAACGGCAAGTGGCTGTACCTCCAAAGGACCCCCGGGGCCGCGATGTCGAAGCTGTTCACATCCAGAATCCGCCCGTCCGGCGGCAGGTTGTGGCTCACGATGCTCGAAGTCCCGGAGAGGGGCGTCGGGGCCGGGCGGAGGTTCGTGGAGAAGGTGGAGGAGATCGCGAGGGCCGCCGGGATCACCAGAATCGAGGGCAAGGCGCTGCACGAGTCCGCCGGCTTCTGGAGGGCGGTCGGGTACGAGGAGACGGGCGTCCGCAAGCACGACCAGGCCGACAAACAACCGTACCACATGGTGCGGAAGGTGCTGGCCTCGCGCCCGAGGGAGTCGGCGTTCCTGGCGAGGCTCCGGGACGCCGGGGCCACGCCGCCGGCGGAGACCGCGTCCGCCGCCGTCTCGGCCGTCATGTCCGGCACGCTGGTCCACAACGCGGCCGGCTCGGCCGGGGGGGACGCGGCGGAGAAGGTCCGCTCGATCCTGGACTCCGGGATCGATCCCGAGCGCTGGGTGCAGCCGCACCCGGGCCGGGCGTGGTCGGGCCACCCGAAGGCCGTGTACCTGACCCTGTCCGAGGGCGAGGAGGACAACCCCCCGCCCAACTATGTCTTCGCCAAGCCAGCGCTGTCCAAGCCGCTGGTGCTGTGGGGCTGGCGGGACGGTGCCTACGCCTGGGGGGACGCGCTCGCCGAGGCGACGGGGAAATCCGGCGCGGCCCTCACGTCCCTCCTGCGGCGGCATGGCTACGACTCCGTCATAACGGTGCGCGAGGGTGGCGAGATTGGCGAGGTCGGCGAGATCGCCTACTTCGGCCGCCGGCCGCTGCCGGCATACCTGCCGCCCGCCGACCGCACAGCCGGACTGCTTGCCGCTGCCGCCGAGACTGTCCGCAGGGCGGCCGTCGAGGACGTCTACCGCGGCGTCAAGGAGGTCGTCACCAAGTACAAGGGGCGTGGGCTCTTCGCTAGGTTCTCGGACGTCCCGAAGGTCGGCATCCGCCCGTCCACCGAGCACCACGACCCCTACGGCGTGTACTTCTACCCGGTGGACTGGCTCGTCAAGGAGGGCGGGTGGGGCACGACGTACATCAACCTGCCCTACATCACGGTCGCCCGGATCCGCCGCAGCGGATGGCTGAACCTCGCCACGCTTCGGCCGGACAGGGCCAGGCAACTGGCCGAGAAGGGCGGCGTGCTGGAGGAGTACGAGGCCCGGACGGAAGGCAGGGGGCTCAACAAGGCGAAGGGCGGTCGGGCCGGGAAGAGGCTGTGGGACGCTGTGGAGGCGAAGGTCAAGCCGTTCGAGTCCGACGCCAACAAGATGGAGTGGAACCGGATATTCGGGCGGATGGGGGTCAAGGCGGTCTACGACCCCGGCACGGGTTCCGTGAACGCCAGAGAGCCGTCGCAGATCGTCGTGCTCGACCTCTCGCTGATAGAGGTGGTGGACATCATCGAGAACCGCGAGGACAGGAAGTCCGTGTTCCACGCCGTCCTGAAGGCCGTCGCGGACGGCGTGCTCGACGGCGGCTGGAGGGTGTCCGGCTCCCACGCCGAGGGCGGCATAACGGCCTCCGGCGCCGTCGGCGGCAAGCCGGTCGCCCTCAGCGTGATGCCGGCCAAGGGCGGCTTCGAGGTGGAGGTGACGCTGTCCTACCACGACCCGGCGGGGAGGAAGCGCAGGATCACCTCCCGCGGGAGGATGCCGAACGAGTGGGAGGACGCGCCCGCCGGCTACCTGGCGGAGATGCACGCCAAGACTATCAAGAAGGCGCTGGAGGACGCGGAGCTGGGGCAGGCCGGCGCGCCGGACGCCACAGACGAGCTGGACCGCGCCCTGCGGGCGATGACCAGGCTCCGGCTCCCGGACATCCGCGTCGAGGACGCCGGGGACGGATCCGTCCGCTTCTGGAAGAACATGGGCGACGGCAAGGTCGAGGGGTCGCTGCGGATCAATGGGATCCGCCGCCACTTCGAGATGTACGCCGAGCTGTGGCTTTTCTTCAGCAGGGAGATGCCCGAGGACGCCGCGGCATCCGCACATTCCCGCGTGGATCACAGTGACACCTGGGTGATCGAGGTCGGCCCGATGCGCGTCTCGTGGGATGGCGACGACCCGTCGCCCGCGGCCGGCGACATGGCGGCGGAGGCGGAGCGGGCGCTGCGGGACGTGCGCGTGACCGACGAGAAGGACGCCCCCAGGCCCGACGCCAACCTCGAGCAGGCCGGCGAGATCGCCCGGCAGAGGGTCTTGGCGCCGATACTCGCGCAGGGGATGGTCGATAAGGCCGGCGTCGGCAAGGCCGCGTCCGGCGTCTCGTACTGGCACGGATCGTCCGGCGAGAACATCCGGAAGATGGCGGCCGAGGGCTACGTCAACCCCGGGGTGCCGGAGGGTGGGCCGAGCAGGAGATACCAGGCGCCGATGGCTGGCCGCACCTACGCCACGAAGGATCTCGGCTACGCGCTGATGTACGCCATCAACGCCGCCATGGTCGGGCAGGAACTCCCCGCCGGCTCCCCGAGGTTCGACGGGGACGGAGGGATCGCCCTGCTGGAGCCGGAGGGGGACGGGAAACCCCTCCCCGACGAGGACTGGGTCGGCAAGGTGCTCACGGACGGCGAGGAGTGGCGCCGCCGGTCCAAGGGCGACCCCAACGCCAGCGCCGCCGAGCCGCCGGAATGGAATATCCGGCTATACGACAGCCTGCGGAGACGGCTCCCGCCGCAGGTCGTGTCCCGGCTGGACCGGAAGCCCACGACGAAGCTCTACGAGATGGCCACACAGTCCATGTTCGGCAAGGCGGTGAACCGCTGGCTGCTGCGGAGCTCCGGCCCGCTGGCGGACGAGCTGACGCAGCGGTCCCCGCACCACTCCTTCCCGGGGCGCATGCGGGTCGTCCGGGCGTGGGTGTTCGACAAGAGGGAGGTCAACCCGAAGCTGAAGCCGGACGGCTCCAACTTCATGGAGATGGCCACCGAGATCCCGGTCGCCCGCCAGAAGGCGGCGTCCGCGCCATCGACCAAAGTGCCGTTCACGAAGCTTCCGCACGCCGTGCAAGGCGACATCACGGATAACCTGCACGACGCCTTCTTCGCCGACACGGACGTGAGCGCCGAGACGCTGCTGGAGGTGCTTACGGAAATGGACACTCATTTGACCGCTGCACGGCTCCCGGTGGCCGGACTCGCCGACCAAGTCCGGGCGACGCGCGGCGCGTACAGCGCGTCCGACGTGGCTGTGTCCGGCCTCATGGGCGTGCTGGACATGGGCGAGCTAGCCGACCTCGACCCCATTCTGGTGGACGGCGACAGTTTCTTCGACGGCGGGCACAGGGTCATGGCGTACGAGTACAAGGGGCGGGACACGATCCCGACTGTGGATGTGTCCCCGCTGCTCGCCGCGGACTGGGAAGCCGAGTTCCGCGAGGAGATACCGGGCTTGGAGAGGGCGGCGCCCCGCCGCGCGTCCGCGGGCAAGGAGTTCTGGCAGATGACCCGCCGGGAGTTCATGCACCCCAAGTTCGACGTGCGGGCGCTCGACCGGATCGCGAACGGCAGGGAGGGCGAAGCGGTCGGCACCCTCGGCGACTATTTCCGCGGCGAGAACCTGCGGGCGCTCTACGCGTCGGTGCTGGACACCCCAATCATGGTCATCAACGGGCCGATCGAGGGCGGGAAGCGCGTCAAAGTGCCGGAGGGCCACGAGTTCAAGGGGGCCTTCGGCACATTCCGCGGCAAGCCGACGATCTTCCTCCCGAGCGGCACGATCAACGGCCTCGTCCGCGCGCTGCTGGAGGAGGGCGCCCACGCGATGCGGGAGTCCAAGGGCCGCGAGTCGCCGAAGACGAGCATGACGGGCTTCGACTGGGACGCGTACGAGGCCCTGCCGCACGAGCAGAGCGCGGCTGCCATGTCCGAGCACGCCCTGTCGCTCGGGGAGAAGGACCACCGCGAGTTCGTCGAGGAGGCCCTTGCCGCCGGGAAGCCCGTCCCGCCGGAGGTGTTGGCCGACTACCCGGAGTTGGCGCCGGACGCGGCCACGCGCGCCGCATCCGCCCTCGCCCGGGCCGCCGCCGCGGTCGGGCGCAGGCCATGGCAGATGACGCAGGCGGAGTTCGTCGAGGCCCTGAACAGGGACTCTGGCAGGAAGTGCCTTCCGGACTACAAGCCGATGGGCGCCGAATACTTCGCGCACATGGACGGCGAGCCGAAGTCGGACATCGGATCGGTCGCCCTCCGCGACGGCGGCGCGCTGGAGCTGAAGAGGTCGGAGAAGAAGGTGCCGTGGGGCCGCCACACGAGGCAACCCGACGGCTCGGAGAGGTACGAGTCGGCCGGCGAGAGGCCGGAGGAGACCGTGTTCGCGCTCGTGGACGGCAAGGTGGTCGGGTACGCTGGCGACTCGTTCGGCGCGACGGAGATGTTCGTGGCCACGGGGCAGCAGGGCAGGGGCATCGGCTCCGCGCTCTACAAGGCGTACCTGGAGGAGTTCCCGCACCGCCAGTGCGCGGGCGGCTTCACCGCCGCCGGCGAGGGGGCCGCCAGGGCGACCCACCGGAGGTTCGTCGAGGAGGCGGTCCGCGGCGGCGAACCCGTGCCGCCCGAGGTGCTGGCCGACTACCCGCACGGGTTCGGCAGCCTCCGCGCGGCGGTGGAGTTCCGCGGCGACGCGGCCGCCTTGGGGGAGATGCTGGAATACCTGAAGCTGTACGGGCTGCTGGAGGGGTCCGGCTCCGGCTGGGTCAGGTCGAAGGTCAGGCCGCCCGGCCGCGACGACGCCAGCGTCGGCAACGTCCTCGCCATGCAGCGGACCGCCGAGGGCAAGTCCGGCGGAACCCTGGAGGGCACGCTCCTGCTGCCGCCGGGGTATCCGGTCGCCGCCGCCGATGGGCTGGCGGCTGGCACCGGCTGGGGCAGGCGCACCGTCGCCGGGCCGCCGCTCCAGAAGGCCGCCGCCCGCGGGTGGTACTACCACGGCTCGGCGCCGGACGACATACTGGACATCGCGCAGCACGGTCTGCTGGCCCGCGGGGATAGGGAGGGCGTGTCCGTGACGACGACGCCCGGCAGGGCCGTATTCTGGGCCAGGCTGAAGGCCCCGCGCGACGAGGACCGCGACCGCATCGTGGTCTTCAGGATGCCCGCGTCCGCCGTCGGGCCGCTGGAACCCGAGGACGCCGCGCCTGCGGAGCCGGACAAGGACTTCACGGCCCGGCCGCCGATCCAGCCGGAGAGCCTGCAAATCCGCCACGGCGGCGAGTGGGTGCCGCTGCTCGACGTCTACGGCGAGTTCTTGGACGCCCCGGCGGGCATCGAGACGCCCCCCGCCACGGACGGTGGCAAGTCGGCGTCCGCCCCATCCGCCCCGGACCTGCACGCGATGCGGGCCTTCCTCGAGCGCAAGTGGGCCGAAAGGGGGCGCCCGGAGCCGGGGCAGAACTGCGTCGCGACCGCGTCGTTCCTGTCTAAGGCCATCCCCGGCGCCGCGGTGCGCGGGGGCCAACCGGAGGGACACAGGGACCTCGTCCGTGACGGGTTGGCAACAGAGGAGGAGGCCCGCAGCGGCGGCGGCTACCGGGACAGCGACGGTTACCTGCTCCCGCACCTCTGGGCGGAGGCCGACGGCATGATATACGACCTGACCGCCGACCAGTTCGGCGGGAACCCCACTGCCGCAATGTCGGGCGACCCGAGGTACGTGCCGTCCGAGCTGTCCGCGAAGAACAGGCGGGCGCTGCTGGCCGTGGACGAGGAGACCGACGGGTGGATGGAGGAGTGGACGGCCGCCCGGCAGGCCTCCGCGAAGGCTGCGGCGGTATTCTACTATCACGGCACCACGGTCGAGGCGCTCCGCGCGATTGAGCTGGATGGTCGCCTGCGTGCCCCAGTCTACATGGCCGACACGGCGGCCGCGGCCCGGGGGTTCGCCGAGATGACCTGCGACGCGGCCGGGCTGCCGGGTGGGATGGCGGTCGTGCTCAAAGTGGCGCTGCCGAAGAAGGCCGAGAAGAAGCTCAGGCCCGACCCGGACTTCGCGCACGGGTCCGGGAACTTCGTTCTGGACGGCGATGTGCCGTTGGAGTGGGTGCCGTGGTATCCTGACCCGGACGACATCGCCCCGCTCGCGTCCGCCATCTCGCGCGCCGCCCGCGCGCTCGGCGAGCACCTCGGGGAGACCGTGCCGGCGTTCCGCGCGGTGGGGGCCGAGCGGGCCGAGAGCGTCATCCGCAGCGGGTTCTCCGGGGGCGGGGTCGTGTACTACACGACGGACTGGGGCAGGGCGTGCTTCTACGCGCGGTTCATGTCCCGGAGCCGCTGGGGGGCCATATTTGAGGTGGAGGCGGACTCCAGCCGCTCGCAGCTCGACGTGAACGACATGACGCCGGAGCAGACCGACGAGGCCTTCGGCGGCGTCTCCGGGGCCGCGTACGACATGGCGGCCGCCGTCCGCAGCCGGATGGACCGCCGCCTGCCGGACGGCTTCGACCGCGAGTTGGAGCACTGGCTCGGCGGGCAGCTCATGTCCGAGGGCTACTACGACGCGCCGAAGCACCCGTCCGCTTGGCAGCTCGTCGCCGAGTCCGGGAAGATGACCCTCGCCGAGGCCCGCGCGGCGCTGCCGCCGGGGAGGTACGGCGACTTCGTGACCATCGATTCGCGCGGCGCGGCCGGCGTGGACGCGGACAGGCTGCCCGGCGCCACGCAGGCCCTCACTGGCAACGTGCCAGCGGACAGGATCGCCGCGGCGTGGTTGCCAACCGCCCTTCTGGAGGCCGCCGGGGACGACCCGCCCGCCGGGGCCGCGAGGGAGGCCGATCAGGTGGACATCATCCCGGCCCAGTTCGAGCCGGAAGACGAGCTTGTCGCGGAGATCGAGAAACAGGTTCGCCGCCGCGTGCACCGACACAAGGAACTCGCCCAGGAACTCGAGCAGATCGACGAGGCCGCCGCCATGTCCGAGGACGAGGTGGCGCGGTATCTCGGAGGGCTGGACGAGCGGAACTCGGTCATGTCCGGGCACGTCTACTCCAAGCTCAGGCGTGGCGAGGAAGTGACGGCGGAGGATTTGGAACGCGAGGAGGCGTACTTCCGGTACGAGCTGCCCCGCGACAGGATGAGGGCTGTCAAGGCGGTCAGGAAGGCTCTGGCTTCGAGCGCGGCCGCCGGGATGGCGGTCGCCGCCCATGCGATGAAGAATCCGAAAGTGTTCGCGGATTACCCCAAGGCGGAGGAAACACCGCAAGGCCCGCTGGTGGATTTTCTTTATCACGGTACCACGCAAGGGGCACTCCGACACATTGTAACTGAAGGATTGAAGCCGAGCGCGATGGGGCAGGTCTCTCTGTCGGAGACGGAACAATATGCTAAGTCTTACGCTGACCGGAAAGGCGGGCCGCGCGGTATAGTCTTGCGAATCAAAGGCAGGAGTGGCATCATTCCTGATACCCGCATACCCGAAAAAGGGGATTTTCGTTCCATGTCCACTATCTCAGTAGATCGTATTGAAGTAAAAATGCCTGATGGTGCCTGGGTTCCATTGAACGCTGTAGATGTAAGTATTGGAACTCCTGAACTCAAACCGGAGAGCAAGGAAGCCACCGCGATTGAGGTGCGCAACTGTGGTCAAGCGAGCGCCCTGCGGCGCGCGGCCGAGACTATGGGCGACCCGGCCGGCTGGAGCGAGGAGAGCGACGTCGATCCGGCCGACTTCGTCGACGAGGGCTTCGTGCCGGACGAGAGCGGCCACGAGTTCTGGGGCTCGCGGGGGAGCGGCCTCCTCTTCGTGCGCGACCACCCGGAGGAGGGCGGGCAGTTGCTGGCCGTGCACCGGTCGTCGAGCGTGGAGGAGCCGGACACCTGGGGCACGACCGGGGGCGCCGTGCCGAGGGGCGAGACGAACGACTTTGCGTCGGCCGTCCGCGAGACGCGGGAGGAGATAGGGTCGATCCCGAGGTACAGGCCAGTCCGGCAGTACGTGTGGAAGGCGCCCGCGCCCGGCACGTTCCAGTACACCACATTCATCCTCGAGTGCCTCGACATGGACTGGCTGCCGGACGCGTTCAACTGGGAGGCGCAGGACGCCCGCTGGGTGACCCTGGACAAGGCGGCGTCCCTCGACCTCCACTTCGGGCTTGCCGACCTGCTGAACAAACTCGGAGAGTCCGTGTTCCCGAAGTGCAGAAGCTAAAGGCCCTTGCCGAACAGCGCCTTGATGGTCTCGAGGACGTCCTCGGTTGTCTCCAGCTTCGCGGCGACGCACTTCTCCTCCCCGCCGAACGCCTTCTCGAACGCCGCGAGGAAGTCCCCGTTGCCGTACGACGACTTTACCTGGCTGTAGGCGACCATGTTCACGATCGGGAGGAAATAGTCGCGTATAAGCGCGCAGCACTCCTCGCTGTCGCCGCCCCCGGAGTTGTCGCCGTCCGAGAAGTAGAACAGGTAGATGTTCCAGTCCTGCGGGTTGAACTTCGTCTCCGTCAGCTCCCTGGCCAGCCGGAACGCGCTGCTGATCTTGGTGCCGCCGTCCTCCCGCAGGCTGTAGAACGTCTCCCTGTCGACCTCGGCGGCGCGCACGTCGTGCACGATGTAGCGGCTCTCGATCCCGTCGTAGTTGCGTTGCAGCCAGGCGTCAATCCAGAACGCCTCGGTCCTCACGACCTCCTTCTGCTCGGAGCCCATCGAGCCGGACACGTCCATCATGTAGATGACGACGGCGTTGGACTGCGGGTTCCTGACCGTCTTCCAGCTACGGTAGAGCTTGTCGGGGCGCTCGATCACGACCCTCGGCCCCTGCGGGTCGTACGTTCCCTCGATGAGCATCCTCCTCATCGCCTTGCGGTACGTGCGCTTGAAGTGCCTGAGCGACTCTGGCCCCGCCGGCCGGAGCCCGGAGTACCTGCACTTGTCGTCCGTGATGTTCTTCTTCCCCTTGGGCTTTATCCGCGGGAGCTTGAGCTCCTCCCCGAGGATGTCGGCCAGCTCCTCCATCGTGAGGTCCACCTCTATGATGTGGTGCCCGACCTCGGTGCCGCCGGGGCCCATCCCGTCGCCCGGCTCCCCCTTGTCCCCCGGCTTGGCTTGGCCGTCCCCCACGCCGCCGCTGTTGTCTCCGTACCGGAACTGCGGGATGTCGATGGACTTGACGGGGATGGACACCAGCCGCCTGCCCTGCTGCCCGATCATCTCGCCGCTCGAGATGTACCTCTTCAGGTCCTGGCGCACCTTGCCCTTGACTATCTCGCGGAACCGCTGATGGTCCCTCGCTATCTTCATCGCGATCTCCCCGGGCGACTATACGCCCGCCAGCCCGTCAGTGGACGAACTTCTCCCAGTCCGGCGGGATATCCTTCACCCGCTTGGCGAAGAGCGGCGACCACTGCGGCTCCCGCGGCTCGGCGAGCAGCGACATGCCAGCCTGTCTGGGCGTCCGCCCGCCCTTCGCGACGTTGCACCGGAAGCACGCGGCGACCACGTTCTCCCAAGCCAGCTTCCCGCCCTGGGACTTCGGCACCACATGGTCGAGGGACAGCTTGAACTCCGGAAACTGCTTTCCGCAGTACTGGCACCTGTAGTCGTCGCGCTTGCACACCGTGGACTTGCTGAGGTTGACCTTCGTCCTGAACCACTTCTGCACGGCGCTCGTGACGATGATCTGCGGCGCGTCGAAGGTCGCGTTGGTCGCGACCACCGGGCGCCCGTCCACGACGCCGCGGTCCATCCACTCCTCGAAGGCGTATGTCGCGTAGTCGGAGTCCACGACGATGTGGCCCCTCGCGAAAACCATGCAGATCGCCCTGTGTACGGGCACAACGTTGATGGCCCGCCAGGACTTGTCCAGAACCAGGCAAGATTTGTTCAGCCAAGACATATTGCACGCGCCCCTCTGCGGAGTCTACACAATATAGACTATATCACGGGGCGGCGACGAGCATGAAGACGATTTTGGCTATCCCGGCCATGCCCTCCGCCTCCGGCTCGCCGTCCGCGCCGTACAGCGGGATGCAGATGCGCAGGACGGGCTTCCAGTAGCGCTTCGTCTCGTCCAGCCAGCCGGCCTCGCGGGCCAGCGCGGGGCAGTGCGGCGCCGCGACCATGGCTACCCTTCCGCGCCCGCTCAGGAGGGCGATCGTCTTTTTCATTTTGCGTCGGTAGGAAAGCTCGCCCTCGCTCGGCTTGGGGATCTCGTCCATGAACACCACGGTGTGCACGGACGGCATTCCGAGCGCATCCCGCATGTTGCGATCCAGCTCGCCGTCACCGAATCCGCATCGGCCTTCGGCGGCACCACTGATGCGCAGGGCGACAAGCCTGAAGTCGTCCACGGTCTGCTGCGGGGTCCAGGCGGCGTGCAGGCCGCGCGCCCTCGCCTCCGAGGCGAACATCGCCGCCGTCGCGCCGCCGAGGGCCACCACGCCGCATGGCTCACTCATCGCTCGCCTCGTACCCGTCCGGGTGGTCGGCGTGCCATGCGATCGCCGACTTCACGATGTCCTCGATGTTGTACCTCGGCTCCCATCCGAGTTCCGCCTCTATCTTCGTCGGGTCGGCGAACAGCTCCGGCGGGTCGCCCGGCCTGCGCTCGGCTGGCTCGACCCTGATCGCGCGCCCCGTGAGCCGGCTGACCAGGTCAATGACCTCCTTCACGGATGTGCCCCATCCGGTCCCGACATTGTAGTAGCGGAACTCGCCCTCCGCCTGCGACTCCAGCGCGGCCAAGTGCGCGGTCGCCAGGTCGTCCACATGCACGTAGTCCCGGACCGCCGAACCGTCCTTCGTGGGGTAGTCGACCCCGAAGACCCTCACCATCTCATTCTCGCTCAGGGCCGCCCGGATGACCAGCGGGATGAGGTGTATCTCCTCCGGGTGCGCCTCCCCGATCTTCCCGCTCGCCGACGCCCCGGCGGCGTTGAAGTACCTGAGGGACGTGCTGCCGAGGCCCCACGCCCGCGAGCAGTCGTCCAGTATGCGCTCGATCATGAGCTTGCTGCTGCCGTACGGCGAGATCGGCATGCACGGCATCTCCTCCGTTATCGGCGTCGCGGCGGGGATGCCGTACACCGAGCACGACGAGCTGAATACCACCCGCCGCGCGCCGCACCACGCCATCGCGCGCAGGAGGTTGATGGTATGGACCACGTTCTGCACATAGTAGTTCAGCGGGTGCTCCAGACTCTCGTTGACGTTCAGCACCCCCGCGAAGTGCATGACGGCTTCGGCGCCTTTCATGGCCGCATCGATGGCGTCGCGGTCGGACAGGTCGCCCTTGACTAGCTTCGCCCTCCTGTCCACGGCCTTGGCGTGGCCGGTCGAGAGGTTGTCGAAGACCACGACATCGTGGCCCCTCTCGCACAGCAGCCGCACGCAGTGGGAGCCGACGTACCCCGCCCCTCCAGTCACCAGGATCCTCACCGCGGCCTCCAGTCACCTACTTGAACCCAACCCCCCAGTCAAACGCGAACGCGTCCCACGCCTCCCGCTCCTCGTCCGGGTTCGCCGGATCGTACCTCCGCGTGACGCAGTAGAGCAGCAGGGCGTCCCGACCGCCGACCGCCACGCCGCCGTGCCACATGCGCGCCGGGATGTGCAGCACGCCAGTGCGGTGTTCCCCGAGATATACCACTGCCCCAAGCCCCGGCCCCACGCTCACGGTCCGGAGCAGCTCCCCGCCCGGCGCGTCGGTCGCGACGCTGAGGTGCGCGGCCAGCGGCTCCTCCCCCGTGTTGAAGAGCCCCACCTTCAGGCTGCCCGACAGCACGCACCAGTGGTCGTCCTGCCGGAAGTGCCGGTGCCAGGCCTTGACGGCCCCGGCGTACATCGTCGAGGCGTTGAACTGGAGCTGCGTGTCGCCGAGCGCCGCGACACGGTCGAAGATCGACATGGCCGACCGCCCGCGGTCGTCGCTGAAAGTGTGCATCCCGGCCTCCTTCGCCCGGATTCTAGCGGCTGGGGTATATTGGGTCATGAGGTCGCTCCTGCCGTGCGTCGCGCTGGCCGCCGTCGCCGCCCTGAATGCGGCGGCGGCGTTCTTCGCCAGCGAGGTGACGGAGCCGGAGGGCGCGTACTATCTGGCCTTCGCGGGCGGCGTGGTCGAGATGCCCGCGGCACCCCCGCTCGGGACCCGCGCGACCATCCAAGTGCCGCCGTTCCGCGCGCCCGGCGCGGACGCCGGGCGAGTGCGGGCGCTCGTCCTGGAGGGGGTGCGCCGCAACTTCGCCAGGTGGCCCCGCGTCAGCATCCGCGAGGGCGAGCTTCCGGAGCACCCGAGGGACAACGTGGTCGTCGTCGGCGGGCGGTACAGCGGGCTGCTCGGCCTCGCGGACGCCGTGGACATCGGCGACAGGCAGTCCGACGAGAGGGCGATAGTCTTCGCGGAGAGCGTGGTGGAGCTCCTGCTCGCCCCGTCCGACGACGAGGTGGCCCGGGCTATCGCGAACACCGTCAGCCACGAGATCGGGCACATGCTGGGCTTCGCGCATGTCGGGCGGCGCGGCAGCTCGGACATCATGTTCCCCGGCGTCCGCTGCGAGGAGGCCGGCCTCGAGCAGGCGTTCCTGATCCACCACCAGTCCTACGCCGCCCCTTGGTGGCGCCGCCGCCCGTGAAGGAGGCCCCCCGCGTGTACAGGCTGGTGAGGCGCAGGTTCGCCGGCGAGGAGGTGCGCCTCGTCCCCATCCCCGGGGCCGTGTGGCGGGAGGCGCTCGGGGCCGACGCGGCGCGGCAGGCGTGGCACGGCCCGGGCGAGAAGGCCAATCACTGGCTCGGGCGCGGCGAGCAGGTGCTCGGCGCCGGCGTCGAGTTGATGGCCCGCGGGATGTTGGAGGCGCTCGGCGCGGGCGGGCGCTGGCATTTCGCGCCTCTCTTCAACGACAAGTTCAACAGGCCGGTCGATCAGGGCGGCTCCCCGTCGTGGGACCTGGCGCTCGGGTCCGGCGAATGGAGGCGGATCGTGCCGGACCACGCGCCCGGGTGGCACGGCATCGAGTTCGGCGTCGAGGTGAAGGCCACGGGCTGCGGCCCGCGCGGCATGTGGGTGTGCCGGGTGAAGAACAGGGAGTACAAGCCGCACGAGCGGCTCGTGTTCTTCTGCACCGTCATGGTGTCGCTGTGCGACCCGACGCTGGGGTGGGACGGCATCGCCATCCGGAAGCTGCCCAGGTTCATGCTGCCGTTCCACTACCTCACCAACGCCGACGTCGCCGGGACGCCCGTGGCCGCGAAGGGCACCAAATTCGCCCCTCACGAGGCGTGCCGCGTGTTCCCCTTCCCCGGCTTCCTGCCCGGGGCCGCCCCGCCGGGCGTCGAGTTCGGCCCCGCCCCGAGGCTGCTCACGAGGGATGCGCTCCGCCGGCTGACCGCGCCGCCGCTATAATGGAATGCCCATGAAGGGTCGGAACGAAGAGGCCAGCGCCCCGACGCACCGGGTGAACGACCGGATACGCATTTCCCCTGTCCTGGTCATCGGCCATGACGGCCAGAAGCTCGGCGTCATGGAGACGCGCGACGCTTTGGCGGCGGCGCGGTCCGAGGGACTCGACCTGGTCGAGGTTGTCCCGAACCAGCGCCCCCCGGTGTGCCGCATCATGGACTACGGCAAGTTCCGCTACGAGCAGACGAAAAAGTCAAAGAACTCATCTAGGCAGGCCGCGATGAAGGAAGTGCGGCTGCGCCCGGCCACCGATGTGGCGGACAGGGAGCGCGCCATCGCGAAAGCCCGCTCCTTCCTGGAGAAGGGCCACAGCGTCCAGCTCACGATGCTCTTCCGGGGCCGCGAGAACGCCAACAAGTCGGTCGGGATGAGGGCCATGTCCGACATGGCCGCCAGTCTCGGGGACGCGGGGCGCGTCGACAGCCCGCCCCTCTCCGCCGGGCGCCGGGCGACGTTGGTCATCGTCCCCAACAAGCCGAAGTAGCCGCCCGCGCCGCACCGCCATATCGCGCCGCGCGAATCTCGTTACTGTCTTTGGCCGCGCCGCTGGGGCATGGACATGTTGTCGATCAGGCAGGGCATGAGGACGATGTACAACTACGCCTGCTTCGACATAGAGTGCCTCTGCAAGGAACTCGGGGGGCAGGGCTGCTCGCGGGACGAGATCAGGCGGAGGCTGGACGCCCGCGCCGCGGAGCTGCTCACCGAGGCCGCCGCGGTCGTTCGGGTGGAGGCCCTAGCCGGCGCGCCCAACGACGTCGTCGCGCAGGTGGACGGGTTCCTCGCGCGCACCACGTCGCTGTGCTGCGTGCTGCTCGCGCCGATGATAGAGCAGTGGATCGACGCCCTTGGCCCAACGCCGCCGTCGGAGGGCGCGGACTGAGAATGGGCTTGGTCGGGTACGATCCGACAGTCTATCGGTTATGAGCCGATTGCTTTTTCCGTTTAAGCTACAAGCCCAAGTACCCGCGCTCCAACAACAGCGCCGCCCGGTCGCGGCGCAAGCCGTGCCGGGCGGGTTCGGTGTTAGTTCCGGGCGTCCGCCCCGGTTTACTGGCCGTCGCTTTTGCTGCCGCCGCTCAGGAGCCCTGCCGCCTCGTTCTGGGCGGAGTTCAGGGCGGCTTTGCCGCTCTGGATCACGGCGGCGCCCTTCTCCGTGATGGTGATGTCGATCTTCACCCAGCCGAGCTGCGCGGCGCCAGCCATCGCCAGAATCGTGAAAAGAACGCCCACCAGAAACCCTTTGCTTTTCTTGAACATCTCTTTGTCTCCTCCCAAGGTCCTCTTCGTTTCACCTGCCCCCATCGGGCTGCCACCTATTATACACGCCTCGCTCCACGAAATCGACGTTAATTTTCCAAACGGCGGCCCGGACTTCCGGACCTTGCCGAAGCGGCGCCGGCCGCGTACAATCAAGCGTGGCCAAGGTCAGCGCGGGACTGATGATGTACCGGATGGTCGCGGCGAGTCCGGCGACGCCGGAGGCGAGGGCGGTGGCGAGCTTCCCCCAGGTACTCCTGGTCCACCCGGGTGGACCGTTTTGGCGCAACAGGGACGACGGGGCGTGGACCTTCCCCCGCGGCGAGGTCGGCGCTGGCGAGGACGAGCTTTCCGCCGCCCAGCGCGAGTTCAAGGAGGAGACTGGCTGCGATCCGGTGGGCCCGTTCGTCCGCCTCGGGGCCGTCAAGCACCGCTCCGGAAAGGTCGTCCACGCGTGGGCGTTCCAAGGCGACATCGACCCCGCGGCCGTGCGGAGCAACACTTTCCGGATGGAGTGGCCCCCGAAATCCGGCAAGGAGTGCGAGTTTCCGGAGATTGACAGGGCTCAGTTCTTCGCCCTCGGTGAAGCCGCGCGCAAGGTCATGGCATCGGAACTCCCGCTGCTGAGGACCCTTGAGCAAGTTTGCCTCGGGTGACCGCTTGACCGCACGCGCTGGCCTGCATACCATTCGCGATGAGGATCGGCCTATATGGCGGCAGCTTCAATCCGGTCCACCACGGGCACCTCGTGGCGGCGCGCTTCGCCGGCGAGGCGCTGGGGCTGGAGCGGGTGGTCCTGCTTCCAACGGCCTCGCCGCCGCACAAGGATCCCGGGGTTGGTTTCGCGCCCGCGGCGGCGCGGATGGAGATGCTGAGACTGGCGACCAGCGGCGACGGGCTGCTCGAGGTCGGCGACGATGACCTGACGCGGGACGGGCCCACCTACACGGTGGAGACGGTCGAGGGCTACCGCCGGGCGTTCCCGCACGCGGAGCTGTTCTGGATCGTCGGCGGCGACAGCGTGGAACATCTGCACGCGTGGCACCGCGCCGCCGACCTGATGGAGCTTTGCCAGATCGCGGTCGTCCGCCGCCCCGACTTCGCGCCGGCCTGGTGGAGGCTGCGGGCGGAGCTGTCGGCGTCGGTCGACCGCGCGCTGGCGGAGCGGCTGGTGGACGGTATCATCCGCCATGTGGTGGACTCGCCGGGCTTCGCCGTCTCGGCGACGCTCGTGCGGGAGCGCGTCCGGGCGGGGCTGCCAATCCGCTACCTCGTGCCGGAGGCGGTGGCCAGCTACATAGCCGCCACAGGGCTGTACGGGCCGGATTTCCGGGCTTAGCCGCTTGGCGGCCGGCCGTCGGCGCGATATAGGGTCATGCGATTTGTCGCCGGGGACGAAAGATGCACGCGATTCACCTACAAGGAGGGCCAGTCGTGGTCAGCTCTAGGCGTTAGGTAACTAACGCGAGGAGGGCTGACACATGACTGGAAGGCACCACCGCGATCCGCGCCGGGAGAAGGCGCGCGATCTCCGCCGGCTCGACGCCGGCCGGCTGCGGGACATATTCATCAAGCAGCACCCCGAGTACGACTGGAGGAACTTCAACCACCTATCCCTCGAGGACTGGAGAGTCCTCTGGCGCGCCTCCGACCGGGCGTGGGATGTGTGGGTCTGCTCGGCTACAGGGCGCGGCGCGCCGCCGCAGAAGTTCAGCGCCTCGGCTCCGCCCGCGTCGTTCCGCCGCGACCTGAACCGGCTCCGCCGCGCCCGCGAGAGGCAGGCCATCCGGGAGCAGCTCGCGCGCGGCGGCGATGTCTCGCCGCCCCGCCATCGCCGCGACGCGCGGTGGCTGTGGTGGTAGAATGGAGAAATGGCGACGAAAAAGAATTATGCAGATAGTTGGCGTCGTTGGGCGAAACGGCAGCTTATTGAGTTTAAGGGGGGTAAATGTCAGGTTTGTTCCTATGACAAAGTTCAATATCTTCGCGCTTTTGTTTTCCATCACCGTGATCCGCTACAAAAGGATTTCGGCATAGGTGGAGCACATAGATCGTTTGCTGATATGGTTCGAGAAGTGAAAAAATGTGATCTCTTGTGTGTTCGCTGTCATGCCGAAGTCCATGACAAAGATTTTTTGTCCGAACGCGAAAAAGCGCATGATATGTGGATCAAGCGTACTTCACGCCAGAAGCACCCTTCTTCTGAGAGACGCCGATGTCCGCAGTGTAGAAAAGTGTTTGAGTGCTTTGCAAGCGCCAGAAAAGAATGCTGTTCCGTTAAGTGCGCACGACGGCGCATAACTCGCCGGCCACCAAAGAGCCGATTGATTCGTTTTATTTCATCGTTACATTGCGGTCGGACAACTTGGTGTGCTCTTGGCAGGAAATGTGGTGTATCTGACAATGCCGTCAGAAAATGGGCGCGAGGCTACGGACTTATCTGACACTCGTGACACCCGGAGTCGAACCGGGAACCTCCCGCTTATGAAACGGGTGCTCTGCCAGTTGAGCTATGTCACGCGACCTGCGGGGGTGGGAATCGAACCCACAACCAACGCTTTAACAGAACGTCGCTCCACCTAATTGAGCTACCCCGCATCAAAGCGCCCGCCGGGACTCGAACCCGGATCTCCGGCCTGGGAAGCCGGTGCGCTGCCGACTGCGCCACGGGCGCGGAAGCCGACCCCGGGAGTCGAACCCGGAATCCCCGCCTTACGAAAGCGGTGCTCTGCCAGTTGAGCCAGGCCGGCGACAAAGCGCTCACGGGGGTTCGGACCCCGGACTCGGGCATGGAAGGCCCGCACGTTTCCAGCTACGCTATGAGCGCGTCTAATCGAGCCATCCGTCATCTGAAACCTGCCTCCCCTCACAGTCGCTGGCGGGATTCGAACCCGACGCCTTCTCGCTGGCGGCGAGATGTGCTACCGTTGACACCACAGCGACATTCATTTTCGACCAACCGACCAACTGGCGGCGGGGGACTCGAACCCCCAACATCCGCGTTCAAAGCGCGGCGCTCTGATCCATTGAGCTAGCCGCCAAACGTCCGCGGGAGGACTCGAACCTCCGGCCTCCGGTTTCGTAGACCGGCGCTCTGATCCGTCTGAGCTACGCGGACCCGAAAGCCGTCGGAGGGAATCGAACCCCCGCCTTCCGGGTACAAACCGGACTAGCTACCACTACACCACGACGGCAGCGTCGGCACCCGCCGGTCCGACCCGACAGCCGCCGGCGGGAGTCGAACCCGCGGCCTTCTCCGTACCGAGGAGACGCTCTCCCAACTGAGCTACAGCGGCGGCACAACCAACAAACCAACAAAAAAGCCCCGGAGACTTTTCGGGTCTCCGGGGCTCTCTTGCGTTTTTCAGCGACGCAGCTAGCCGGAGACGCGCCTCCCTCCGCGCGTACCGTTCCCGGTATTCTCGGACATGCTGCGACGGAATGTTCGGATCGGCTGCATAGTTACCTCATTCAATTCTATCGCGCCGGGCGGCCGGAGTCAAGTCGATTCTCGGGCGATGCTGGATTCCGTAGGCGGACCCGCGCCGGGCGGCCAGGGGCATGTCTAACCTGCGGAGCTTTTTGGCCAAGGCCGGGTTTACGCGCGACGGGCTGTGGAGGGCCGCGCGGATCGTTTTCTTGGCGCTGGCGGCTTACGCCGCCACGTTGTGAGCTATGGCACGCGGTTCGCCAGCCACCTCCTCATCGCGCCCCTGACGGCCCGCGCCTGCCCGCCCCGCCAGTGCCGGATGTTGGCGATGATGTACCGCACCTGCGCCTCCAGCGCCCGCGACCCGCCCTCGTCCGCCGCGCGCATGGCCTCCGACGCGTACATGCGGGCGTACTCGTCCGGCGCGTCCGAGGCGACGGCCCCTATGGCCGCGTCCAGCGTGATGCGCCCGGCCGCGACGGCGCCGGCGGGCGTGACGAGGTGGCCGCCGGGCGACTCCCGGACGAACCCCGCCGCCAGCAGGGCGGCCGCCGTCGCGGGCCGGATGCCGCCGTCGCCCAGCCGCCACCGTCCGTCATCGCGGGCGAGCTTCTCGCCGTCCAGCATACGCAGGAGCGCCGCCTTCTGGCATTTGCTCAATGAGTTTCGCTTGCCCATTGTGTCGCTCGCCCATTGTCTTCGGGGACGACTACTTTATCCCCGCGAGCGACGCGTCCATCGTCGCTACGCGTTCGATGGTGAGTATGTCGGCAAGCTCGACTGTGTTCAGCACCGCGCGGAGTCCGTCGGGGTCGATTCCGCCCGCGCCTGTGAGCGCGTTCTGCGCGGCCCGCCTGATGCTCAGGCTGCTCCCGGTCCCGCCGGACAGCATCTCCATGAGCGTGGGCGCCGCCGGCAGCGAGATCACGCGGTAGTCGTGGACGCCGGCTTTGGCAGCCACGTCCTTGATCGCGTCCTGGACGCCGCCGATCCGGTCGACGAGCCCGAGTTCGAGCGCCTGCGCGCCAGTGTAGACGCGCCCGCCGGCGAGGTCGTCGATCGGCTTCGTCAGCTTGCCGCCGCGCCCGTCCGTGACGCGGGACTTGAAGGTGCCGTAGATGGCCTCCATCTGCTGCGTCACCTTCTCTCGCTCGCTATCGCTGAATGGTGCCGCCGGGCTGTATATCCCCGCGTGTTCGCCGCGCTTTTCCGCGTGCCAGGCGATGCGCAGTTTCCCCCACCCGTTGGAGGTCACGAACTTGCCCCCGACGACGCCGATGGAGCCAGTGATGGTCGTCGGCTCGGCGTAGATCGCCGCGGCGCTGGCCGAGACGTAGTAGCCGCCGCTGGCCGCGACGTTGCCCATCGAGACGACAAGGGGCTTCTTCTGCCCGGCCCTCCGGACGGCGTCCCATATCACCTCGGACGCCAGCGCGGAGCCTCCCGGCGAGTTCACGCGGAGCACGATGGCCTTGACGCTCGGGTTCTCGGCCGCTTCGTCCAGGGCCTTGCGGACGGTCGTGCTGTACGCGCCGTCGGCGCCGCCGAAGATGGACGGCTTGGCCTCGCCGCTCTGGATGGTGCCGTCGATATAGACGACCGCGATGGTGTCCCCGGCCAGCCCGACCAGCTTGTGGCCCTTGAACATCTTCACCAGCTCCATCGCCATCCCGAACGGATCCTCGGGCATGTCGGCGAACGGGTTCTCCGCCATCGAGCCGTAGTTGGGGACGATCCTGCTGCCGTCGCGGCGCAGGCCCGACAGGAACTCCTGCTGGTGCTGCACGGAGTCGATGAGCCCGAGCCGCAGGGCCTCCTCGGCCATGTACGGCCCGCCGTTGATGATCTCGCGGACGCGGTCCGGCGTCAGCTTGCGGCCGTCGGCGATCATCTTGACGACCGACTCGTAGAGGCTGTCCCACAGCCAGCCGGACATGGCCTTGGCCTCGTCAGACGGCCCGCTCCGCGTCAGCGGCTCGGCGGCGGTCTTGAAGTCGCCCATGTGGACGAAGTCCGCCTGCACGCCGAGCATGTCGAGCAGGCCCTTGAGGTACGGCTGCCGCGAGTACAGGCCGATGAGATCGACGCTCCCGGTCGGCGTGACGTTGATGTGCGTCGCGCCGGACGCCAGCACGTATGAGGCGGTGTTGAGGGAGTCCATCGTCACGTACACGGCCTTTTCGGCGGTCGCGAGCTTGCGCATCTCGTCGCGCACCTCGGCCATCTGGCCCAGCCCGATCGCGGCGTCGTTGAGGTCCACGATGACCGCCTTCACGTCCTGGTCCGCCCTCGCCTGCCGCAGCCTCTCCACGAGGTCCTTCAGCGGCTGCACGGCGGCCCCGCCGAACAGCGGTATCCCGCCCTCAGGTGCCTCGACCACGGCCCCGACCGCGATGTGCGCCACCTTCCCGCCGTGCTGCTGCTCCGCCGGGCTGGTCTTCTCCTCATAGCGGAGTGAGATTTGCGCCGACGCCGTGTTCGCGGCCAGCGACGCCAGCAGCGCCGCGGCCAGAGTGAATGCACCTCTCTTCATCTTGCTACGTTCTCCTTCCTCGCGCGGCGTCCGCCGCGCTGAGAGTAACCATCGGGGCGGCCGGCGCACCGGCGCCTGCCCCCCGTCCAACGAACTCGTACCTGCCCTTCGACACCTTCCTGAAGCGGCTGGCCTCGCCCCTCCCTTGGATGTCCAGCACGACCGCGTTCCAGGCGGCCCTCTCCAGGTTCCTGTTCCTGCTGGCCCCGCTCCTGACGCCGCCCTCGTCTCGCCACAGCCCCCTGGCGACGACGGCCTTGGCGATCTCCGCCCCGCCCATGGGCCGCCCCTCGCTCTCGAGGACGGCGGCGACCGCGTCGACCAGCCGCCGCCGCAGCACGCGGCTCGGCGACGACGGGCTGCCCGGCAGGTGCCTGGCGGCGTGCCCGTCGCGGGGGCACGGCGCGGCCAGCCTGTACCTGAACGACTCGAACCTGCGCCACATGTCGTCCGACATGCAGCGGAGGCACCTCCACTGCGCGCCCACCTTGACGAGCAGTTCGCTCGGCCTGCCGGGGTCGTCCCCCGGCGGGTGCTCCACCAGCACCCAGCCGCCGTGGAGTTCCCCCCCGGAGTCCGCGACCTCCGCGCGGTGCCAAAGCGCCTCGCCGCCGCCGCCGTCCGCCACGATGTCGCGGCCGGACTCGATGAGCCGGGCGAGGGTCTCGCGCCAAACCGCGGTGAGGTGCCTCGTGTCCTTGCCCATCGTTGTCCCGCCCCTGGGTGGTTCGACCCCGCCCGATGCGCACGTCGCGCCCCGGCGCGTCCGCACCATCATACGCGCGCGGTGTCCGGCGGTCAAACGGTTGTCAGTCGGTTTTTTCCGGACCGGACGCCGCCCGGCTCCCCAGCCACGCCGCGTACCGCGCCACGCCCTCGCGGTAGTCCGTGTCGGCCCTCCACCCGAGCTCCCGCTCGGCCCTCGACGTGTCGGCGTGGGTGGTGGCGGCGTCGGCCCGGTTGCCCGGGTGCCGGTCGATCACGGGCCTGACGCCGAGGGCGCCCGCGATGATCCAGATGGCGTCGCTGAGGGTGATCGGCGAGCCGTTGCCGATGTTGCAGATGAAGTGCCCGGGCACGGACGCGGCCTCCGCCGCGAGGAATCCGCCGACGACGTCATCGATGAAGGTGTAGTCGCGGCTGAGGGCGTCCATGTCGCCGTAGACGGGCACCGGGTCCCCCGCCAGCATCAGGCGGGCGAACTTCGACAGGACGAGGTCCGGGCGGCAGCGCGGGCCGTAGACGCAGAAGAGCCTCAGCGACGCGACCGACAGCCCCGGGTGCGACAGGGCGTGGGCGTCGCACATGGCCTCGGCGGCCAGCTTGCTGGCGCCGTACGGGCTTATCGGGCGGGCCGGCCCGTCCTCGGCGTTCGGGGCCGGCGCGTTGCCGTAGACCGACGAGCTGCTCGCCACCACGAACCGCCCGACGCCGGCCCGCGTGGCCCGGTCCAGCACCGCCTGCGTCCCGAGGACGTTGGCGGAGGCGTACGACTCCCCCCGCCCGACCGAGAACCGGACGCCCGGCATGGCCGCGAGGTGGAACACCGTGGACGCGCCGACGTACTCCGGCGAACTCGCGACCCGCACGTCCTTGGCGACGAAGCGGAAGCCGCCCCGCGGCCCGCCGGAGGCGGACAGGAGGAGGGCCAGGTTGTCGTGCTTCTGCCGCTCCCACGGGCCCTTCCCGCAGGCGTCGCTGTAGTATGTGTCGAGGCTGTCGATCCCGACCACGTCGCGGCCGCGCGCGAGCAGCGCCTCGCACAGGTGCGACCCGATGAAGCCCGCGCACCCGGTGACCACCGCCTTGCCCAGACAGTCGCCCATGCCACGCCTCCGATGGGCGCGCCCGCCGCGCCCGCCGCATTCTAACCGGGCCTATCGGCGGGGTTGTTTTGTTTTGCGGCCCGCCGCGGATGCGGCCAAGGGCGGCCGCCGGGCGTTTGGAATTGTTTTGGGCCGGCCTGCGGTGTCGGGCCGCACGCAGAAAAATCGGGAGGGTTTTCCATGAGCATCGGACAGGACCAAAAGTACATCGACGACTTCGACGGGACGCAGGTCTACTCGCCCACCCTCCCGGAGGGGTGGCTCCAGGTGGATCCGGACGGGCAGCACTACCTGAAGCACCCGAACATGCCCAAGTACCGCGACCAGACCATGCCGGGCAGGGGCGACGGCGCCTTGGGCATATTCAACCCGTTCAACCTCAACCTCGGCGGCGACAGCGCGGCCACGTCCGGCAAGGACTTCGTCGAGGCGGTGTACGGCATGTACGCCGCCGACCTCGAGCACTGGAGGCTCTACGCGCTCGACAAGGTCGCCGACTTCCAGGCGAAGGTCACCGCCCTCAAGGCGCTGTGGGACGCCCGCCCGTGGCCCGTCGCGGCCTTCGCCGGGTCGGCGCTGTTCACCCTCGGGAACCCGCCGAACACGTACACCGACGGCTCGACCGGCGGCGGCCCTCTCGGCATAACCGAGTGGCGGTGGGAGCCGCAGGACGGCCAGTTCCGCAACGGGACCACGGCCGCGAGCCAGAACCCGGACATCGAGTGGCTGACGACCGGGTCCAAGGCGCTCACGCTGACCGTGACGGACGAGTACGGCAGGCAGTCCACGACCACGCTGACCGTCGTCGTCAGCTAGGCCGGGACGCAGGGGAAAGAGAGCGGCGGGTCGCCCCTCGCGGGCGGCCCGCCTTCTTTTCACCCGCGCGGCGGTATGTCTCTAGCTGGGCGCGGCACCACGCGAAGGTGCTCCTGCGGAACTTCAGCCCCAGCTTCCTCGCGCGCCTGAATGCCCACCGCCACGCCCTCTGCTCCTCCTCGTACTCGTCCGCGCAGTCCGGCGTTAGGATGTGCCCGAGCTCGTGGAGGAAGGACGCCAGCCTCAGCTCCTGGTCCTCGTACGTCCCCAGCACGATCTCGTCTCCGATGCAGAAGCTGTGGCCCGCGAAGGTCTCCGGCGGCATGTTGGCCCACCTGTAGTAGCTCGGCTGGGCCTTGACGTCGGTCAGCCGCACGCCCTCGTCCAGGGCCATCTCCGCCATCAGGGCCGACGTGGCGCTCTCGTCCATGCCTCGCTCACCAGACGCGGATCTGCCGCGCGCCGGGGCACCGCTCGACGACGCTGGCGAGCACGGCCCTTTTGGCCGCGTCGCAGTCCTTCGTGGTGACCCTCACGATGTAGGTCGAGACCGCGCCGCCGTCGCGGGACCAGCTCGTCGACGTCGAGAGCGTCTGCCCGCCGCCCGCCGTCACGGCCCCGCGCGCGGCCGCGTCGTCGCTGGCGAGGCCGCCGTGCGTCATCCTCAGCTTGAAGTACTGGTGGCTCGGGATCAGCCGGTCCACCCCGCGGAGCGCGATCAGGCCGAAGAGCATCATCGCCGTCCCCGCCACCGCCACGACGTACATGCCGAGCCCGGCGGCCAGCCCGATGGCGGAGGTGCACCAGAGCGACGCGGCCGTCGTCAGCCCGTGGGCGCTCATCCCGTGCTTCATGATGACGCCGGCGCCGAGGAACCCGATCCCCGCCACGACGCCGTACGCCAGGCGGGCCGGGTCGAGCCTGACGACGCTGTCGCCGCCCAGGTACGCGTATATCCGGGCGAAGTGGCAGGAGGCCAGCATAACGATCCCGGAGCCGAGGCAGACCAGGATGTGCGTGCGCAGGCCGGCGGCCCTGCCGTGGAGCTGCCGCTCGATGCCGATGGCCGCGCCGACCGCCGAGCAGACGAGCATCCGCAGCAGCGCCTCCCACTGCCACGGCTCCAGCAGGCCCGCGGCTGCTTTGAACAGCGTTTCCATGCGGCACTATACCCCCGTCCGCTTTTGGATAATGTTTTTCTCGGCGGCTTGATATTGTGTTTCTCCGGCTGGGGGTGGCGATGGACGCTGAACCTACCAAGGACGCGGGACGCGGGGGCCGTGGCAAGAAGGTGAAGCCGATCCGCGAGACGAAGTACGGCCGGCAGCTACTCACGCTGTCGGCGTCGGCCGTCGACCGGGGCGGCGACTTCGAGCGCGGCTTCCTCGACGCGGTGTCGGCCGGGGACGACTACGCGTCGGTGGCCGGGCGCTTCGGCATATCGTACGAGATGGCGCAGTACACCGTGCGGCGGCTCATACGCAGGTACGAGGCCCTCGCGAAGCTTGCGGAGGGGCTGACCGTGCTCGAGCTGCACGCCGACCGCCTGGCCGAGGCCGGCCTGACGGACACGCAGCGCGAGGCCCTCGTCATGCTCCTTGCGGGGAGGTCGCAGGCGCATGTCGCGAGGGAGCTGGACATAACGCAGGCCGCCGTCAGCAGCAGGTTGCGGCTCGCGAGCCGGCTGCTGAAGGAGGCCGCGACCGCCGGCGAGTGGGCCAGGCCGCTGGCCGATGCGGTGGCCGTCCGGAGGAGCCGCAACACGCTGACCGCGTTCCAGAGGAAGGGCGCGCCGCCCCGCGCGGTCGGGGCCGGCACCGCAGAACTCGGCCCGGGTCCGGAGGCAGCCGGTGCGGTTTAGGTTCGTCCCACACGACAGTCCGCTCGCGACCGCAGTCTTCGCGTTCAAAGCCGGCAGCCTGAGCGACCCGCCCGGTCAGGAGGGCATCAGCCACTACTTGGAACACGTCCTGTTGGACGCCAGCCGCAGGTACCCCACCGAGGCGGCGGTGTCCGACGCGTTCGCCCGCGCCGGGGCGCGGGCGAACGGCGGCACCGGGTTCGATTCGGTCTGCTACTACGGCACATGCCGGGCCAGCCGCCTGACGGAGATGCTCGCCGTGCACTGCGACCTTGTGTCGTCCCCGCTCCTCCGGGAGGAGGACATCGAGAGGGAGCGGAAGATCGTCATGTCCGAGCTCCGCGACGGGCGCGACGACGCGATGACGGTGTTCTGGGCCGCAGCCCTGGAGGGGGCGCTCGGCTGGGCGCCGATCATAGGCCGCGAGGACACGGTGTCGGCGGCGACCGCCGGCCAGATACGCGAGCACTACGCCCGGCACCACGGCACGTCGACGCTCATGGTCACGGTCTGCGGCCCGGCCTCCGCCGAGGACGAGGTGCGGAGGGGCCTCTCCGGCCTGGGGCTGGCCTCGCCGCCGCCCCCCCGCGAGCCGGTCGCGGACCTGCGCGCGGTGGCGATCGTGAGGCCGGAGTTCAAGCAGGCGTGCCTTGCCCTGCTGGCGCCCGGCGCGCCCGGCCTGGCGTCCCCGTTCCGCGAGAACCTCGTGGCATCGGTCGCGTCCAACTGCGTCGGCGGCAACGACTTCAGCCTGCTCTTCCGTCGGCTGCGCGGGGAGCTTGGCCTGACGTACTGGGTCGGCACCAGCGCCGTGCGATGGGGCCGCTGCGGCCTGACATGCGTGTCGAGTCAGTTCGACCCGTCCCTGATGGGGCGCGTGAGGTCGGAGATAGACGGCGTGATCCGGCGGGTCGTGGACGGCGGCGTGCCGGAGGACACCGTCGCCTTCGCGAAGGACGCGATGCTCACGTCCGTCGCCGCCGGCTGCGAGACGTCCGCCGGCTTGGCGAGGTGGTTCGAGAGCTACCACATGTCGGGCGCGCCGGGCGTCCCGGAGACCTACGGGGAGTACGAGGAGGTGCTCGGCGGCGTGTCGCCCGCCGAGGTCGGCGGCTACGCGTCGAGGGCCTTCGCGCCGCTGCTGGATCCGGACTCGTCCAAAGTGGTCGCGATGACGCCATCCTGACATTCCCACGGGTGTATAGTAAGCATCGTGACGACCCTGTCAGCAGACAGCTTACCTGAGAGGAGGGCGGCAATTTCGCTGTGGGCCGAGGCCGACAGTTCCCTAGCCGCATATCATGAGCAAAGACGACATGTCCGCTAGGCCCCGGAGCATATTCGACTGGGACCACATGCTGCTGTACCTGAGCGGCGCCATGGACTTCGCCGACGACCGGGGCGGCGGCTGGCGCGGCAGGATTACGCGAAAGCTGGTGGAGATCGGGATACCCGCCGAGCGCATACTCGACCCGTCCAAGAAGCCGTCCTGCACGTCCCACAAGCTGGTCAACGCGGACGAGGGCGAGCTGCTCGATCAGCACCGGGCTGCGAAGGACTGGGACGGGCTCGTCCGCACGATGAAGGTGGTCGCCCACTTCGACCTGCGGTGCGTGGACAAGTCCGACTTCATCATCGCGTCCTTCCCGAGGCGCGGCCGGGGCCCGCTGGAGGCCGACCTGACGAACTTCGACAGGTCGTACGACGCGGTGCGGGAGTACATCGGGCGCGGGCAGGGCGAGGACGCGAAGCAGGCCAGGAACGACCTCCGGCACCTGCGGGACGTGTTCACCCGCACGGTGGAGATGGTGGCCAACGCGCATGTGCCGACGTACGGCACGCTGCACGAGATCGTCGTGGCGAGGCAGCAGAAGAAGCCCGTCTTCGTCATCTGGGAGTCGGACGGGATGTCCACCTGCTCCGCGTGGGTCATGTGGCTGGTGGGGCACAGGAACGTCTTCAAGAGCATGGAGGCGTGCGTGAACCGCATCGACCGCCTGATGCACCACCGCGAGCCGCTGGACATGGACGACTGGCTCCTGTTCGCCCTGCCCGGCTCCGACGCGCCCGACGCGCGCGCCGCCGCGCCGACGGGGGACCCGCCGCCCCAGGAGGGGCCGCCTCATGCCGCCGCCGACCCCAAGTCCTAGAAAAGCCGCCTGCGGACGAGGTCACGGGCCGCCGCATGTTCCGTAGGCGTCCTTACCATGGTGCATAGAGGCGCAGGCCTGAAGGCCGGATTGGAGCCGAGCGTGGGAAAGAAGAAGATCGTGGTCAACGTCGCAGGCGGTGAGGTCCGCGTGGCCATCTGCTGCGACGGGCGCCTCGAGGAACTCTGGGTGGAGCACCCCGACCGGGTGTCGCCCGTGGGCAACATCTACAAGGGTCGGGTCACCAATGTCGAGAGGGCGTTGCAGGCCGCTTTCGTGGACTGCGGGATCGGGAAAGAGGGCTTCCTGCATGTGACGGACGTCCACCCGCGGTACTTCCCGGCGCAGCGCGGCGGCAAGGGGGAGGCCGTCGGCAAGAGGACGCGCAGGCGGGACAGGCCGCTCATCGAGAACTGCCTGAAGAGGGGCGACGAGGTCACCGTGCAGGTCACCAAGGACGGCTTCGGGCGGAAGGGCCCGGCCCTCAGCACGTACCTCTCAATAGCCGGGCGGACGCTGGTGATGCTCCCGCAGAGCCGGGGCTCCGGGGTCTCCCGGCACGTCGATGACGACGAGGAGCGGCGGCGCCTCCGCGAGATGCTGTCCGGCCTGGAACTCCCGGAGGGCGCGGGCTTCATCCTGCGCACGGCCGGGCGGGACGCGAGCAAGGGCGACTTGCAGGCGGACGCCAGGCACCTGTCGCGGATGTGGAGCGCGATCAGCCGCCGCATGAAGCACCCGGCCCCGACGCTGCTGTGGAAGGAACACGAACTCGCCACGCAGGTCGTCCGGGACCGCTGGGGGAGGGACTTTGAGCCGATCGCGGTGGACGACCAGGCGACCGCCGACAGGGTGTCCGACTACCTGAGACTCACCGTGCCGAGGACACGGCGGACGCTCGTGGAGGTCCGCCGGGGCGGCCAGCCGATCTTTGAGGAACACGGCATCGAGGCCGACGTCGAGAAGCTCTCGGACAGGTCAGTGCCGCTGCCGTCCGGCGGGTCGATAGTCATCGACCAGACCGAGGCGCTCGTGGCGATAGACGTGAACTCCGGCAGGACGCGCGTGGGGAGGGGAAGGGGCACGGAGGAGCTGGCGCTGAAGGCCAACCTCGAGGCCGCCGACGAGGTTGCCCGGCAGTTGCGGCTCCGCGACTTGGGCGGGCTGGTCGTCGTGGACTTCATCGACATGGACCAGCAGCGGAACCGCGACAGGGTCACGGCCGCGCTGACGGACGCCTTGGCCAGCCACAAGGAGAAGGCGAACGTGCTCCCGATGAACGAGTTCGGGCTCGTCGCCGTCACTCGGCAGCGCAGCCGCGCGTCCGTCGCGTCGTCCATCTACGACGCCTGCCCGCACTGCCGCGGGGCGGGCCGGGTGAGGTCGCAGCCCGCCAGCGTGGCGCGGCTGCTGCGGATGCTGAACTCGACCGCCGCCAGCCACCCGGGGATGGCGATCCAAGTCTGGGCACCGCAGCAGGTCGTGGTCGATATACTCAATAAGCACCGGGACAGCCTGACCGCGATCGAGTCGCTCGCCGGCGCCCCGGTGACCCTCTCCCCCGCCGACGGCGAGGTGCGCATCACAACAACGGCGCTAGCGTCCGAAGGTGTGCCGCTCGCAGGCCCCGAGGCTGGGCCGCCTGCGGTTGGTGCGGTTGTGGTGCCCGCGGTGGCGGACGGCTCGCAGGGCGCAGCCAATGGGTTGTCGCCCCGGGGTATAGTTAGGAGGAGAAGGAGAAGGCATTTTCGGAAGCGGAGGGAAGGGAGTATGGCGAAGGGAAATGAACATGGCGCAGTTTAAGGCAGAAAAAGGATGATAGGGATGGTAAAGGTCACGGCCAGGGACCGAGAGGATCCCCGTCAGCTTGTGCGGAGGTTCAAGCGAGCGTGCGAGAACGCTGGGGTGGTGCGCGAGATGAAGCGCAAAGCGTACTACGAGAAGCCCTCCGACAAGAATCGCCGCGAGCGCGTAAGGCGCCGCCGCGAGGCGGTCAAAAAGGTTCTCGAGGCCCAGGATGCAGCCAAGGGCATCATCAAGAAAACCAAGCGGAAAGGCAGGTAGAAGAGTTAGCGCCTGCTTGGATGTTTTCGCTGGTCTGCTGATCGGACACAGTGGATGAGCGACCATTACGACACACTGGGCGTCACGCCGGACGCCTCCCCCGACGAGATCAAGAAGGCATACCGCCGTCTGGCACATAGACACCACCCGGACAGGAACCAGGACGACGAGGACGCGGAGGGGCGGTTCAAGGATGTCGCTAAGGCGTACGGCGTCCTGTCCGACCCCGACAAGCGCATCCGCTATGACGCGGAGCGCGGCGCGGCCTCTGGCATGCGCTTCGGCATCGATGATGTCCTCTTCGCGACTTTGTTCGCCTGCGGCGGGCGAGACATTCAGACGACACTGGAGGTGACGCTGGAGGACGTGCTGCGTGGTGTCCGGAGGTCTGTGACGGTACTCGGGACATCGGCGTGTGCGGCGTGCCGCGGCACCGGGGCCGGGGACGCCGTGCAGGAGAGGCGGTGCAACTGCTGCACTGGCCGCGGCCGGGTCGGTCCAGCCTCGCGGTGCCCCGCCTGCCGCGGGACAGGTAGACAGCAGGGGAGGGGCTGCGCCTCCTGCGCCGGGCGCGGCTCCGTGCCTGCGGAGCGAACCCTGACTGTCTCGGTCCCGCCGGGCATCGACGACGGGCAGTTCATTCGCGTCCGTGGCGCGGGGCGCGCTGGACCTGGTGGCTGTGGGGACCTGTGCGTGCGGATCCGCGTGGCGCCGCACCCGCTTTTTCAGCGCCGCGGGCCGGACCTCTGGCAGGTGACGCTCGTGCCGTTCGCCACCTTGGCCCTCGGCGGCAAGGCGGACGTGCCGACCTTGAATGGCGCCATGTCCTTGACCGTGCCGCCCGGAACGCAGGCTGGGCAGGCGTTCCGTTTGGTCGGCAGCGGCCTCCCCTTCGCCGCCTCTGGGCCGCGCGGCGACATGCTGGTCAGGCTCATGCCGGCGGTGCCCACCACGCTGACCGACGAGCAGAAGGACGCTCTCCGGAAGCTATAGGCTTTGGCTATCGTCGCTTGGACTGGGCAGGAGCCCTATTGGTGCGGGGTCCGGCCGCCGGGTGACAGTGAGTTTCTTCGCCGGTCTCGGTCTGCGCCTCCGAGGCAGGGTTTTGCCCGGAATGCGATCGCAGACGAGGCGGGCGGTTTTTTCGCGGCGGATTTCCAGAACTCCGTCGCTGTACATCACGGTTTCGGCGTAGTACAACTCAAGTGAGCGCATCTTGCTCCTCCGATCGTCGGACCTACTCCGACTGGCTGGCCGCTATCTTTGCGCGGGTGGCGCGGTCGGCCTCGGCCATCGCGTCGCCGAGTTCCGTCGTGCCGGCGTCCATCTCTCCCCAACACCTCAGAACGGCGTTGCCGGCCTCGCTGAGGCCCGCTTCGCCCTCCGCGACCGCCATGCCAGCCAACGCTTCGTCGAGCATCGCGTGGTAGGCCGCCGCGGCCGCCGCGTCTTTGTCCATGACCAACTGGAGGCCCGCGATGTCCCGCCTGTTGATGAGGCTCTCCCGACCGCCGTGCGTCCTGGCCGCGAGCAGTTGACCGATTATCATGGCCTCCTTGGTCGCCATGTTCAGTGTGCGGCCAGCGATCATCTCGTGGGTCGTCAACAGCTCAAACTGCTGGGCCAATGTGCGCCGTAGCTCCGGGGACTTGGTCTTCGCGCCGTGTTCGAATATGCTCTGCTTCTGCGCGGCGAGCCCCTCGATCTGCCGCGTCAGGCGCTTCTGCTGGCCGCTCGCCAAGATTTCGCTTTTTCGGAGTTCCTTCGCGTCCATCCTCGCGAGAGGTTTCTTGAAGAACGAGAACATGTCCAGTTGCTCCTGTTAAAACCCCAGTATGGCGTGCGACGCGCACATATTCGCGGTCGTCGTCCGCAGGCGCGGCGTGGACATCTGCGCGTACACTTGGGTGCTGCTTGCGGAGTCGTGCCCCAGCCTCGTCTGTATGTCGGCCATCTCGAAGCCGCCCTCCACCATGTGGACGGCTACTGTGTGGCGGAGCGAGTGTACCCGCCGCCACCTGTACTGGGACGGGTCGTAGGACGGGCACCGCGCCGTCACGCGCTGCCAGTGCCGCACGATCGTCTTGCGGCATGCCTGTCCGCCGTTGGCGCCAGGGAAAATCCACGGGCTGTCGAGTTCCGCGCCGCTGCGGCCCGCCCACCACTGGCGGAGGGCGCGCACGGTGCCGCCGTCCAGAACCACCTCATGCACCATTCGCGTCCTGATTTCGTTCCGCACCCTGCGGTGCTTCTTCACGCGCGTCACGCGGAGCACGTCGGGCCTGCTCCCGCGGCAGTCCTGCGGGTTCCACCCGAGGTCCTGCCACGCCAGCAGCGTGTACTCGACGGCGCGGAGCCCGCACCAGTACCCTGCGGCGACCATGGCATATTCTCTGGGCGTTTCGCACGCCGCGCGCACCTCCTCCAGAAGCGAGCGCGTGAACCACTGCCTCGGGTTGACGTCGTCGCACGGCTCGGTGGTCCTCTTCGCCGCCGGCCGGCTAGGCACGAGGCGCGCCAGCAGGCGCGAGGCGTCCTTCGCCGGCAGCGCCAGAATCGCCGCTATGTCCGGCGCCAGCTCCTTGCCGACGATGTACTCGAGCTGCCTGAGCCGGGCCTTTTGCGGGAGGGCGGCGAGGGGCAGGATGTCGCCTATGCTGTTGTCGCGCCCGGCGCTCAAAGCGGTATCTCCTCCTTGAGCTTCGTGGCGCGCTTTTTGGCTTTGCTTTTAGTGCCGCCCTCGTCTTGCGCGTCATCGGTGCTGTCGTCCTCATCGGCCGCCGCCGTCTCCGTCTCCATCTGCCGTACGATCTCGGCCTCTGCGTCTGCGGCGTCGCTTTCGGCTTTGGTTCCCGCCTTGCCGGCCATCTGCGCCAAAATGGCCGCTTCGGCCTCCTCGTCGGACGAGGTGTCGAAGTCGACCGCCTCCGCGGCCGCCAGCGCGTCCCTCATGTCTTCTGCGGCCTCCTCGGCCTCGACCTGGATGTCTGCCATCGCCTCTGCGGTAGTGACCGGGCCGATCTTCGCCAGCTCGGACATCTCCGTGTTGTGCAGGGCTATCTCGCATGCCTCCAGCTTGGCGTCGATGAACCTGACGATGGTGGTCTGGCGCCCGATTCTCTTGTGCATGTGCAGGATCTCGGCCGCCAGCCGCTTCCGCACGATCGCGTCGGGGGTCTCTTTGCCGCGGGCCATGGTCCCGGCTGCTTCGGTCTCGAGCGCCCGGCATGTCTCCACGGCTTTGTCGCGTCTGGCCTGGAGCTTCTCCCTGCCCTCCGCGATCTGCTTGATTTCCTCGTCCCGGCGGATCCCGTCGCGGTAGCTGGCGGACGCTGCCATCTTGATCCAGTGGCCGATCCCCGGCCCCGGCGGCTTCGGCGGCGGCTCGATGTCGAGTCCGTACGTCTTGCGGACGTGCTCCGAGAACGCCCCGAGGTTGGCGACCATCCGCGCGAGCCCGTCGGCGTCGAGCTTGTTGTACCGGACCGCCTCGCCGCCGCGCCGGAACCGCAGCCCCTTGGACCAGTAGTCCATCCCCCACCCGGGTGGCACCCAGACGATGCCGCCGCACTCCACGTCCTTCGCCTTTATGCTTGAGAGTTTCGCGAACAGGCGCCGCTCGATGCGGTGCAGCCTCTCGAGATAGGTTGTTTCGTCCGCAGGCATAATAGTTCCCTCGCAATCCGCCGACGCTGTCCCTCTACGAGAGGATACGCGCCGCGGGCGAGGAAATCAAGGGGCCTTGTCCCTTTTCCGTCCCCGGCTGTCTCTTTTCCCTGTCCCGTTTTGGCGGTCGTCGGAGAGTTCCCCCCAGCCTGCGGAGGTTGTCGAAGGATTGAACTGTCCATGCGGACCTGGCACTTCCGATAATGACGCACTAGGTGGCTGTTTTTTTGCTTGGCGGATTTCCCCAACTCGGTCGGACGCCGCGGGCGGCGAGGTTGTCCACGGCGGACCCGCTGGCCCAGATGGCCTGAAGCCCGGAGTGGATCATCGAATCCGGCTCCAGCATGGATTTCTTGATGCCAAGCACCCGCCTCGTGTGTGGCGCGAGGTCGAGGCAGTTGGCGCAGCATTTCATGCACCAGTAGCTGAACTCCGAGCAGCACAGCGAGTCGAAGTCCGCGAAGTCGAACTTGAAGTCGTAGGGCGTGCCTACGCGGCTTATCGCCCTCTCGACGATCAGCTTCGTTATCTCCTCCCGCGGGACCCCCGCCCCCCTCTTGAGGCGCAGGAAGATGTCGAGCTCATCCGAGGTGAACTGCGAGATCGGGATGAGCGACGGCCTGAGGCCGTCCGACTTCACGACGGGCGGGAGCCGGAGGACGAGCATCCGGTCGGTGCGGCAGAAGTCCAGGAGGTCCTCGCACAGGACACCTTCCGCCTTCGCGTGCACGACCATCTGCGGCCCCGGCTCGAAGAGCGACTCCGCGTCGACGCCCTCGGCCTCGCGCAGCTCGTCCGGCTTGATCTCCCCGACGTAGGTCCCCGCGTGGCTGAAGAAGCCGGGTATGAAGTGGCCGTCCAGGTAGTCGTCGTACCCGCGCAGGAGCACGTCGCCCGGCTCCACCGCCGCCATGGCCTCGCGGCAGTCCGCCCCGTCGACGGCGTACCCCTTGGGGGCGTAGACGACGAACATGGGCCACCGGTACACCTTAATGTCGCCGAAGACCGTCAGTATCTTGCCCAGCACGGATTTCCGGTTTTTCATCGCGTTCGCCTCCCAGTTCCAATCCGCGCGCGAAAACAAAACCAAATCCGGAATCCGGACGATATAATCCGGCATGCGCGTGCTGGTGTTGGAGGACAACGAGGACCGCGTCCGCAAGTTCCGGCGGGAGCTTGTCGGGAACGTGGTCGATTTCGCGCTCGACGCGGAGGCAGCCTTGGCCTTCATCGGGGCGCACGCCTACGACCTGATCTTCCTGGACCACGACCTCGGCGGCGAGGAAATGGTGGACTCGGGCGGGGCCAACACCGGATACCGGGTCGCCTCGTGCCTTGCGCGCGACGGGAAGAACGGCGCGGCCCGCGTGGTGCTGCATTCGTGCAACCCGTCGGGGGCCGGGATGATGGCGCTCGCGCTGCCGCACGCCGTCCGCGCGCCGTTCGTGTCGCTGGACATCGCCGCCGCCGCGCGGTGGGCGGCCACGACGGCGAATGCGCAGGGGGATAGGGCGCGTCCCCCCGTGCAAACGACCGCGCCGGGGGAAGGAGAGAGACATGAGGAAGCCGGAGACGTCAGGATCGGTTGACCAGAAGCTGGCCGTGAAGACCTTGGGGATGAAGGCGCAGGCCAAGCGGCGCGCGGAGGACGGGCAGGCGGAGCGGTTGGAGTCCGCCGCCGCGGCCGAGAGGGCGGCCGGGGCCGACAAACCCGCGCCCGACGACCGTCTCAGCGGGTCGGCGTCCGGCGGGAGGGGCAGCTTCAGTATATGAGGTCAATTCACCAGCGCAGGCACAAGGTCTCCGTCGCCGATTTCGGGCGGGCGCTGCCCCCCGGTGCCAGCGCCATGGACATGGTCGCATCGATGCCGCGCCTGCTGGCGTCCGACTCGCTCCGGCTCCTGGCCGAGAGCATCGGGGCGTCGCGCGCGGCGGGGGCGCCAGTGGTGTTCGCGCTGGGCGGGCACGTCGTCAAGGCCGGGTGCTCCCCGTACATCATTGACCTGGTGCGGCGCGGCGTGGTGACCCACTTGGCGCTCAACGGCGCGGCGGCGATACACGACGCCGAGATCGCGATGTGCGGTGGGACGAGCGAGGACGTGGATGAGGCGCTCCATCGCGGCGAGTTCGGCATGGCTGCGGAGACGATGTCGCTGTTCGTCTCGGCGTGCCGGCTGTGCGCGGGCGGCGGCGTCGGCTTGGGCGCGGCGCTCACCGCGGAGCTCGGCAGGCTGGGCGCGCCGCACTCGGATTGCAGCCTGCTGTGCGCGCCCTTTGGGCTGCCGTCCTCTTCCGCCAAACACGGCTGGCCCCGGGTGACGGTCCACGCCGCCATCGGGGCCGACACGGTGCACATGTCGCCCGACATCGACGGCGCCGCTCTCGGCGCGGCGCTGATGCACGACTTCAGGTCGGCCTGCGACCTGGCCTGCCTGCTGGGGAAAGGCGTCTGGGTTAATGTCGGGTCGGCCGTGCTGCTGCCGGAGGTGTTCCTGAAGGCGGTGGCGCACGCGCTGCGGCGCGGCGCCGACCTCGGCGGCATGACCACGGCGGACATGGACATGGTCCGGCACTACCGGACCGCCGAGAACGTGGTGCGGAGGCCGCCGGGGCGCGGCGTGCAGCTCACCGGGCACCACGAGGTGATGATCCCTCTTCTCCACCAACTGCTGGTTGGTTAGCGTGGTATAATCGGGCCTGAGGAGGACGGCATGCCGGACGGATGCAGCGACGAGGATTGTTCAGGGGCGCAAGCCCCTGCCCAGCAGGCCCCGGCGCCGCACGCCGTGGTGGCGCCGGGCATGACATGGTGCATCCTCCGCTCGGCCACCAACATGGAGCCGAGGGTCGCGAAGGCCATGACCGGCCGCGGCCTGGCCGGGGTCGGGAGGGTGCTCGTCCCGACCGTCGCCGAGCGCCGGGCGCGGGCCGGGCAGTCGGCCGTCGTCGAGAGGAAGCTCTACCCCGGCTACGTCTTCGTGGAGGTGGCGCTGGAGGAGGGGCAGGTCCCGGACGAGCTCTGGCACTTCGTCAAGGCGACGACCGGCGCGCTCGGCTTCCTCGGCGACAGGCGGCCCGTCCCGGTCTCCGAGGCCGAGGCGGCGGCGGTGCTGGACATCGCGACGCAGAAGGAGAGGGTGGTCCGCGGCCCGGACTACCGCGCCGGCGACGCCGTGCGCGTGGTGTCCGGCAGCTTCGAGGGCCACGGCGGCACCGTGGAGAAGGTCGACGAGAAGCGCGGCGTGGCCACGGTCAACATCGCGATATTCGGCAGGCTCACGCCGATCGATGTCGGCTGCTGGGAGGTCGAGAAGGAGACTTGACGGAGCTGAAAATGCTGAAAACGGCACGGCAGGTGGTGATTGCGGTCGTCGGGTCCGCGGTGGTGCTCGCCGGCGTGGCGATGATCCTCCTCCCCGGCCCGGCGATCGTGATCGTCCCCGCGGGCCTGGCGATCCTGGCCACGGAGTTCATCTGGGCGCGAAGGCTGCTGAGCCGGATGAAGCGGCAAACCCGGCGCATGTTCGGGGGCGCCGGCGAAGGGAAGGGGGAAGCATGAAGGTGGACTCGGACACGACGATCAGGGTGACCCTGACGTCCGACGAGGTCCGGCAGGCCGTCCTCGACTGGGTGCGCAGGAACTACCGGGGGGCATCGCCGGCCCCGGTGAGCATGGTCGCGGCGGAGGAAGCCGCCCGCTTGGTCTTACAGGGGGTCGACTTCCAGTTCGAGACCGAGGGAGAGTTCGAGGACCAGGTGACCAAGACCGACGCGTGGCCCGGCGAGACCACGCTGCTCTTCAGTGTCCAGCAGCCCAAGCCCGGCCCGCCGGCCGCCAAGCGGCCCGCCGGCAAGCGCTCCCGCCCGCGCGCCGCCCCGGCAGCACCTCCGGCGGACCCCCGAAGCGCGCCGCTGAACGAGGGGAGATGCGGGTCGCACCACGAGGGGACGGAGGACTTCAGGGGGTCGGACTACTAGCCCTGCCCGCCCGCGGCGTCCGCCGTCCGCCAGAGCCCCTCCGAGGTCACGATGGCCTTGCGCAGCGTCATGTGCGGCTCGGTCGGCGCGGCGATCCCCTCGGCCCACAGGGAGAGCAGCGTGACCAGCACGACCAACTGGGCCATGGACTGGTCGTCCATCTCGAGGCCGACGTCGGCCGCCGGCCCGCCGGCCGCGGCCACGGCGATGGCCCGCGCCCCGTCCGTCCCCTCCGTCGCGGCCACGGCCAGCAGGACGCCGACCACGTCCGCCATCTCGTCGTCGTGGCACCGCATCAGCTCGTACGGGATCGCGTCGATGGGGCGGTCCAGCCCGCCGTCGTCCAAGTAGTCGCACCACCCCAACAGCTTCGCGGCGTACACCCCGCCGCCGTCCGTGCCGTCCATGCCGTCGCCCATCCGAAGGCCTCCCCCGCCGGGCCCCCACACCGCGCCGCCGCACCCCCCCGGCCACGGATTATAGCGGACCCGCCCCGCGCGCCCTCCGTAGGCGTCCGGACGCCTAGCCAAACGGCGGAGATGAGCAGGAACCACCACAATGTCCCCGCAAGGGGCCGCGCTTAGCGGACCAAGGGGTCCCGGCGGAATCATCCGTAGGCGTCCGGACGCCGGGCCACACGGAACATAAGGGACAGGGGAAACCGAAAAGGAGAAACGAAATGGCAACGACGAAAACGAAAACGACGAAAACGACGAAAACGGGCGGCAAGGCGAAGGCCGCGTTCCAGGACCGTCCGGAGATCCCGCAGCAGCCGCAGGTCGATCCGTTCGCGGCCCCGCCGGCCCCGGCGGCCGGCAAGGCGGCCCCGGCGGGCCCCGACGTCCACGCGGCCCCGACGGCCGACGAGGAGCTGGGGAACGTCGCCCACGACATCTTCGAGTTCACCACAGCCAAGGCCGCGATGAAGGCCGCCGAGGCGCGGTTCGACGCCGCCAAGGGCACCGTGATGGCCTTCGCCAAGCGGGTGCTCGTCGGGCTGATCGCGCGGAGCGGCTCCAAGCCGAAGGGCCAGAAGCTGACGGGCGAGGGGAACAGCGTCGTGACCACCTTCTACCAGGACCGCGTCATCAACGTGTCCGACGAGACGTACGCCGCGCTGTGCGGGCAGTTCGGGAAGGCCGTGGTCGACGGCGAGCTGGTCGAGACCAGCAAGACGTTCACCCTCAACCCGGCGAAGGTCGCCGACCCGGCGCTCTTCGAGAAGATACGGAAGGTGCTCCAGTCCGGGCTGACCGCCGAGGAGCTCACGGGCCTGTTCACCCCGAGCGGGCGGACCAGCCGGAAGGGCGTCGTGGACCAGGCCGCGAAGCTGTGCGGCGGCGACGTCTCCAAGATCGAGCAGCTCCTGGCCGTGACCGTCCCGACGCCGACCGTGAAGTAGGGCGGGCCGGATGGGAGGATGAATGATGGGGGCCGCCCCGGAGGGGCGGCCCTTCTTTTTTGCCTTTTTGCGCCTCGCGGCTATAATGGGTCAGCGAGGGCGGGCCGACGCCGTCGGGTTATCATGCAATTTGCCGCCAAACGTGACGGCAAAATATGCCCGATTGCACAAACTTGACCGCCACTTCGCTGCGCCCCGCCTTTTCGTTAAAAAGATCGTGGAGGCTGGCCATGTACGACTTCGACGAGTGGTGCTGCGGCGGGAGGGTGCAGGCCCGCCGCAGGTGGCCGCTGGGCGTCGAACTCCGGATCGAGCCGAGCGCCGCCGGCGCGTGGGAGGAAACGCTGCAACCGTGGGAGGCGTCCGCGGCGGCGGACGCCCTCGAAGGCCTCTCGTCCGGAGCCGTTCATGCGGGGCTGAGCAGCTTGAGCGTGCAGCGCGACGCGTCCAAAGTCGAGGTGAGAGTAACCGGTGTGATGCTGCGGGCGCCGGTCGCGGTCGTGATGTCCCTGGCTCAGGCATCGGGCCTCGCGTCCGTCCTCCGCCCGCTGGTGCGGCCGCGGCCCGGCTGGGGCAGCGGCGCCGACAGGCGCAGGGACGGGATAATGCGGCGGATCTTCAACTAGCCGCGTACCAGCCGACCTATTGATTGACCGAAATGGCGTCGAGTTCGCTGAGGCGGATTTCTACCGGTGCCCTCGCCTTCGCCGCGCTTGCCTTTGCCGCCAGAACGGCGACATTGGCCAGGACGGCGGCGAACAGGAAAGCGCATAAAACGGCGCACACCCTGCATCGCCGGATGGTGTGGCCGGTGGTGACCGGCGCGGCCGCGACCGGCTCAAAGCCCCGCCGCCCGATGCGGCCTCGGCAGGATTCGTAGCACGGCAGGAGCCGTATGTCCTCCAGCCTCTCCCCCGATGGCAGAGGCCGGACGCTGCTGTTCGGCCACCCCTCGCCGTGGAACGGGTAGCCGGCCCTCCTGTGTGCCTCGGCGTCGTACGGGTCGAGCACCCACACGCCGACGTAGGATGAGGACCGCACCCCCTCCTCGGACATCGCCTCGCCCCCGCCGCCGACGTCGCGCGGCAGGTGCTCCGGGCCGATGAACTTGTCCGACAGCCACCGGGCCATCTCGGGCGCCGACTTCCGGTAGGAGAAGCGCCGCCCGTAGTCGGCGAGCCACGGGTTCTCGGCGTTGGTCGTCCACAGGAACGCCCGCCATACGCCGTCCGGGCACAGCGCCTCGATCCTCTGGCTGCCGTCGTGCCTTCCGCCAACCGTGTTCTCGGAGAGCCGGTAGTGCGCACCGTGGACGGGCCGCCCGGTTACCGCCGGCCGCGAGGCCAGCTTCGCTGGCGGCCTCCACCGGGCAGGGATATCCCCGCTGGGCAGGCTGGCGCGGCGCCTGCGGAACAGCGGCGCCAGCAGGCCGCTCGCAAGCATGACGACGTTGACGACGACGCCGATTAGCTTCCGGATCACATTCCACTCCCTTTTTTCATCGGTCGCGGTTCCCATCGCCCCTTCGCCGACATTATACGCGCCCGCGGGGCCGCGTCAAGGGCAGGGCAGCGCGGCCAGCAGCCAGCAGCACACCCGGTCGCCGCGGGCGCGGCTCGCCCGCAGGAACCCCGCCAGGTCCTCCGGCCGCACGGCGAACGCGGCCGAGGCGATGGCGTCGTCCCGGAGCCCGGCGGCGCTCGGCTCGTCCTCCACGGCGCAGCGGAAGAACCACACCTCCTCGTCGGTGAGGCCCGGGCTGGTCGCCATCGGCTGTAGGCCGTCGGCCTCCACGGAGAGGACGCGGCGGCCGGTCTCCTCCCAGCACTCGCGCGCGGCGGCGTCCATGGGATCCTCCCCCTCGACGACGACGCCGCCGGGGAACTGTATGCACCAGCCGCCCAGCGCCGCCCGCCACTCGCGCACCAGCACCCACCGGCCGTCCAGCGTGCGGGCGATCGCCACCGCGGCGGCCATCTTGCTGTGCGTCCACTCGCGCCGCCCGGCGCGACCGCCGTCCCTCCACAGCCCCCGGCGCAGCGACATCCACCGCCCGTCCGCCGCGTCCCACCATTTCACGAGCTCCGGCATGCGCCCTCCCTAGCCCGGCGACCGCAGCACGCCGACGTCGCCGGCCTGGGCGATCTTCTCGTCCTCGTACGGCGCGGCGATCCGCCTGTAGAACTCCTGGGCCGCCATGGCCAGCGCGCCGCCGACGGCGTTCATGCGGGCGTACCTCCGCTCGCCGGAGCCGTGCCCGCACAGCCGCCAGGCCAGCCGCGACACCGCGTAGTTCAGCTTGCCGACCATCGCGTCGTTGGATCCGGCCGCGGCGGCGTTCAGCATGTCCGCCAGCGGATCCACGAGCGCGTCTATCCCCGGCCTCTCGTCCTGCTGGATGTACGGCATCGTCGTCTCCTTCTCCTGTTCCTTTTTCCTGTCCCCTCAGGGGCCGGACCGCGGGGCCGGACCGCCCGGCCCGTCGAAGTCGAGGGACACGGGCGGGGTCGGCCAGCTCGTCGCCACGCCGCCCTGGCCGATGCCCCTCAGTTGGTCCAGCAGCTCGCGGAGGACGGCGCCGCCCTCCTCGTCCGGCGCGTCGGGCGCGCGGCACCCGCAGTCGACCACGGAGCGGGCGAGCGTGATCTTGCCCGTCCCCTTGCAGTCCTTGCAGTTCGGGTCGGGGTCATGGCCCGGCATCTTCACCCCCTCCGCCCGCGCCGCCGCTCAGCCCGCGGAGCGCCGCCGCCCCGCGCCCGCCGGAGAGCTCCCCCACGGCGTATGTCGCCCCGGCCGCGGAGAAGCGGGTCGCCAGCCTCGCCGCCATCTTCCTGAGGGTGTGCCCCGGGTCCAGGCAGCGGATGGCCCCGGCGTGCCAGAGCCTCAGGGCGGCGTAGCACGCGGCCGCCTCCTCCGCCTCCTTGACCGCGCCCCCGACCGCCGCTATCGCCGCCGGGATCCCCGCCGCGTCCAGGCGGCCGCCCAAGCACGCCAGCAGCCTCGCCGCCCCCTCGGCGGCCCCGAGGAGCCGCGTCGCCTCCCTGCCGGACCCCCCCGCCGCCAGGCGCATCGCGGCGCTTATCACGATGCCCGTGCCCTCGTCGGACGCGCCGTCGCCGCCGAGCAGCGGGAACGGCACCGAATCGATCGGCCTGTCCAGGCCGTCGCCCTCGAGGTACGCGGCCCACCCCGCGAACAGGCCGGGCCTGGGGGAGCCGTCGGTCCGGAACCCGTGCGGGCACGCGGAGGCGAGGCCGAAGCCGAGCGCCTCGAGGGTCGCCTCCCCGCTGCTGCCGGGCAGCGACATCCCCCATGTGGCGCCGTTCGCCACCATCCCCGCGATGGTCGAGCCCTCCGGCGGCTCCGACATGCCGCCGGAGAGCATCGCCAGCGCCGCCACGCACCCCAAGCCGCGCAGGACGCCGCTCAGCCCGGCGCCGGCCCAGATGGCCAGCCCGATCGCGAGCGGCACAATCTTGGCGATGGCGTCGGGCGAGTTCGTCGCGGTCCTCGCGGAGAACGACAGGAGGGTGCACGCGATGTTCGCCTTGCCGGCGGCGTGTATCGCCAGCGCCACGCCGACGAGCGTCGGCACCTCGTTGGCGACCCGCCCGTCCATGTCCAGCAGCTCCCGCGGCACGCCCTCCGGCGGCCCGTCCAGGCCGCCAGCGGCGGCGAAGTCGGCCCAGCCACGGAGGACGGCCGCCGCGTTCGCCATGAAGAAGTCGGGGTTATCGTCCACGAACAGTTATACGCGCGTCCTGTAACTCCGTTCTCCGTAGGCGTCCGCCCCGCGCTCCCTCGGGCGGCATGAATACGAATGCGACGAATGCGAATGTTGCGGCAGCGGCCCCGGCGGCGCCGGACCTCGCCGCGATGCGGATTCGGGCGCCGCGCGCCGCCGCGGCGGGGCTGAGCCTCGCCGCCGATGCCGGCGGGCGGCGCTCGAGGAAGGCACTCATGGTCGTGGTCGGGGCACCGGGGGAGCCCAGCTCCTCTAGGGTGCTGGACGCCGCCGCTTTGGACGCCGCCGTCGGCGCGGGCCTCCCGCGCCTGGCCATCGCCCCCGGCGGAGCGGCCGTGGACATGGCCGACGTTCTCGGCGCGTACGACACCGGGTCGGAGCTGCCCGTCATCTTCGTGGACGAGGCGGGGGGCGAGGAGACGCTGACGATGTTCCTCTATACGGGTGTCAACTGCCACTAGGGGTATAATGCAGCATGTTGACCGACCCGGAACAGTCCCACAAGCGATCCAGCCGCCACAGGGCCGAGGTGTTGGCCAGCCGCAAGTGCGGCTGCTTCTACTGCGTCCGGACGTTTCCGCCCGGCGACATAAGGGAATGGATCGATGGCGGGGAGACGGCCATCTGCCCGAACTGCATGGTCGACGCCGTCATCGGCTCGAAGTCCGGGTGTCCGGTCGGCGACAAGGGGTTCCTGCGGCGGATGCACGAGTTCTGGTTCAAGCCGGTAGCCGCCCGCGGTGTCTCCCGCTCTGGAGGTCCAGCCTTACCCGCCCGGGGTCGGTCAAAAAGGCCTAGGTAGGCCGTCGCCCATCTCGCCCACGAAGTCGTCCAGCAGCTCGGCGTATCGCTCCGGCGACGCGCCGTACATCCCGTATATCCAATCGGAGCCCCGCCTGCCGTGCCACCGCCGCTCGGCGCACAGCCTCGACACCATCCAGATGTGGCACCAGTACCCGCCGTAGTGGCGGAACCCCCACTTCAGCTCCGGGAAGCGGCAGTGCGTGTACCGCCAGCCGTCGTACCTCCGCCCGGTCCTGACGACGCGCACCGTGACCATCTCGCCGCAGTCGGCGCGGACGGCCGAGAGGCCGCCGAACCGCAGCCCGCGCACGGGGTGCTTGAGCGCCTCGAACTCCGCCCTGTCGAACACCATGCACGACGGGTGGACGTACTCGCCCCATTTGTTCCGCCGCCCGGACGCCCTCTCGATGACCCCGGCGCAGCTCGCGCCCGCATCGAGCTTCGCCCTCAGGTCGTCCAGCCACCCGTCGGCGACCGGGAACGAGTCCATGTCGAAGCACAGGAAGTACCGCGTCTCGCATTTGGACAGGAGCTCGTCCAGGGCGTCGCCGTGCCCGATGTTCCTCCTGGAGGTGTAGAGCCGCGCGCCGGGCCAGGCGTCGGCCAAGTCGCGGCAGTAGTCCCGGACCGCCAGTGACGAGCCGTTCACCCACACGGACAGCCGCAGGTCCTCGGCGCGGGTGTGCCTGGCGAGCCTGCGCATCGAGAGGTCGAGGACGCGCGTGTCCTCAGCGAACACGACCGTGTTGAGCGTGATGTCCACGCCTGCGGCTCCGCCGCGGAAAAGAACATCAGGCGCCGTCCGGCGAGAGGTCCCATTGGACGCCGTCCGGCTCCAGCACCATCCTGCGGAGCGTGCGCTCCGGCTGCAACGGCCGGGCCTTGTTGTCGTGCCACATGCCCAGAAGCTCGATCAGCGCGGCGGACTGCGACAGCATCTCGTCGGTGGCCTTCAGCCTGTCGAGAGCGTCGGACAGCGGCAGGGCCGCCATCGCCGCGGCGACCTGCTCGTCCGCGTCCGCGGCGAAGTCCGGATCGGACAGCGCGGATGCGACCGCGTGCGCTGCCTTCTCCGGGCCGGCCAGCACGGCCAAGGTGAACACGCCGGCCAGGAACTCGACCAGCTCGGTCCGCGACGACGACACGTCCATCAGCCGGAACGGCACCGCGTCGGCGGGCCTGTCCATGCCGCCGGCCGCCAGATACCTGGCCCACCCTCGGATCACCCCCAGCTCGCGCTTATCGAATTCCCTCATGGCGGCCACGTTTAATCATACGCCGCCGCGCCCCTCCTGTCTTGGTTCCGCCTGGTTTTGTCTTTCCGGCAGCCGCCGGCGCATGGGTGTGTACCACCACGCGAGCGGACTGTTCTCGCGAGCGTCCGCCAAGATCGGCCCGGGCGATGTCTACGACGCGTTCGCCCTGTCCCTGCTCGTGGGCCAGCCGCTGCCCGCCGAGGACCGGAAGCTGGCGGACTTTGAGGCCGGGTGGCTCAGGAACCACTTCGTGGTGGTGTTCCTGCCGCTGCTCCGCCGGCAGGTGGAGAAGTACCTTGAACGCTCGGACAGGTACGACCACGACCAAAAGAGCTGGCTGGTGACCGCGCCGGACGCCGACGCCGACGAGCTCGCGAGGATGTTCGGGACGGCGACGTTCCGCTCCGAGCGGCACAGGAGCGAGCACCCGGACGACGTCCACAACGACAGGTGGGCCGAGATCGCGGCGGCGGTCGGCAGGCTCTCCCGCGCGTCCGGGTTGGGCGACATCGCCCTCGCGCTCGCCGGGCAGGGAGGGCTGCTGAACCTGGTGCACAACACGGGCACCAGCGTGCTGGACAAACTGCCGGACTGGCACGGCCTGTGGAAGGCGCTGGAGGCGTGCGCCAGCGGGACGCCGGCTCAGGTGTACGCCGGCGCCAGTCCGGACGCCAAGAGGCTCCTCCGTCTGGCGCTGCCGAGGGTCGAGCTGCTTGGCGCGACCGCGTCGGCGACGCGCGCGTCCGAGCCGCAGGCCGCCGGCGGGCTCGACCCGTTCCGCAACCTGCGGGCCGACATGCGGGAGGCGCTGATGGCCGCCAGCGACGAGGCCCATCAAGGGCCCGGGCTTCATGAGGATTTGGATGAGCAGGAGTATTCCGTGGAGAGGTTCCCGGAAGTGCCCATGGAGAAGCTGCTCCAGTGGACGGACTATTCGTCGTGGTGTCCGTGGCCGGCGGGGGCGCTGGCCGAGATCCTCCGGGACGGCGGTGAGGACGCGCTCCGCGAGGAGCTGAACGGCTTCCGCGGCCCGGACTGGTCGGATAGGGCGATGGAGTGGCTCCGGGACGGCGTGCCGGCGGTGGTGTTTCTGAAGACGCCGGACGGGTATGAGGACCTCTGCGACGGCCGCGGGCGCGTGAGCTTCATGATTGGGATGGGAATCGAGCTGGCCGCCGTCGCCGTTGGCACCAGAAAACAGTCTACCTCAAAGTGGGCGACGGCTCCGCAGGGCGTTTTGGCCAAGGCGGCGTGGTCGGCGGCCCGGCGGCGCGATCCGTCCGCCGCCCACCCGGTGCATATCGCGCTCAAGGTCCTGCCGAGCGGGAAGGGCCAGCCCGCCGACGACCAAGTGTTCGACTGCGTCAAGTGCGGCGCCTGCTGCGCGTGCGGCTGGGCCGTGGATCTTACTGGCGGCGAGACGAAGCGGTTCCTCGCCGACCCGGAGCTGCGGGGGATGGTTCGGCTCAACCAAGGGATCGACCGCTGGGAGTCGGGCGAGGACGACGAGCCCGGGTTCATGAATGAGGTCAACGTGAAGGGCTTCGGCAGCCAGTGCGCGGCCCTGAGCGGGAAGGTGGGGCGGCACGCGCCCTGCTCGATATACGAGAAACGCCCGAGGGTGTGCCGCAACTTCAAGCCCGGCTCCGACAGGTGCCTAGAGGCGCGCGCCATCCACGGGATCGATGGTCGGCACCGCCGCCGCAAGGGGAATGTAATATCGGGGTATCAGTTCACACATACCCGCATGGTTGCGGAAGGGCGCGCGGCGTATCACGCGGCGTCGGAGCTGCTGTCCGAGACGAGGCTGAGCCTCGAGTGCCGCTGCGCCGACGACTTCGGGGCGGGCTACAAGGACGAGTCCGCGATGACGGACGAGGACCGGGAACACATCGAGAACTACGAGAAGACGCGGGAGGTGCAGTTGGCCATGGCCGAGGAGGCCGCCGCTATCGGCTTGGAGGTCAGCGTGTCCGACAGCGATGACCGGCACTCGCGGCACTCGGACGCGTACGTGTACTTCCCGGCGTCGAGGATGGGCGAGGTGGCCGCGATGCTCGGCGCGGTCGGGCTGGACGGCGACATTCTGGATGTGCCGGTGGATTTCCCGGAGGCGGAGGCGGAGAGGATAAGGAGGGAGTACAACTGGTCGGTCGAGAGGGAGTATGTATCGCCGGGCGGCGCTTGACTTTGGCCCGCCGGCGTGCTATAGTGTGGTTGAGGGAAAGTATGACATTCGTGACCGCAGCAACCCGTGAGCAAGAGCAGGCCGCCGAAGCGAGGAGGGCCTCCGGGTAAGCTGCGCACACAGTTGCGAGAAGCTGGCCCTGGAGGCGCGAGTCTCCGGGGTTTTTTTTTGCCCCCGTCGTCTAGCGGTTAGGATACTGGGTTCTCATCCCAGCGACGCGGGTTCGAATCCCGCCGGGGGTATCGGGGCCGTAGCTCAGTTGGGAGAGCGCATCCGGCGGCGCGGGTTCGAATCCCGCCGGGGGTATCGATGGAGAATGTAGGAGTGAAAGCCCCCGTCGTCTAGCGGCGAGGATGCCGCCCTTTCATGGCGGCGACGCGGGTTCGAGTCCCGCCGGGGGTATCGGGGCCGTAGCTCAGTTGGGAGAGCACTTCCTCGGCATGGAAGAGGTCGGGGGTTCGATTCCCTTCGGTTCCAGTGGGCCGTGGTCTAGCGGTATGACATCCGGCTCTGATCCGGAAGACGGAGGTTCGAACCCTCCCGGCCCAGTGTGTCTGTTTAGAGGGGTCGTAGCTCAACGGGAGAGCGCCTGCCCCGCAAGCAGGAGGTTGTGGGTTCGAATCCCATCGGCTCCAGTGGGCTGTAGTTCAGTGGTAAAACACCCAGCTTTGACCTGGGAGTCGGAGGTTCGAACCCTCCCGGCCCAAGTTGGGGTAACGAGTTTTTTTTGGGGCCGTAGCTCAATTTGGGAGAGCGCCCGCCCCGCAAGCGGGAGGTTGCCGGATCGTTCCCGGTCGGCTCCATTTGTGGATGTAGTGTAACTGAGCGCCTGCCCCGCAAGCAGCAGGTTGTGGGTTCGAGTCCCATCGACTCCAGTGGGCCGTAGTTTAGCGGTAAAATGAACCGAGAAACGGAGGCTCAAACCCTCTCGGCCAACGACAGGGTGTAGTTCTGGCGGTTTGACTCCATTCACCTTGATTTTTACGCGATAGCGATACGCGGTACAGAACGTTTCGGAAAATCGTACCCGGCTGGCTTGCCGCCCCATTGCTCGGTGATATAGTCCATCCAAGCCTGCAATCTCATCCTGAATTTCGTATCGTTTACGCTTATGTGTAGGCACCCATGAACGCACCTCCATTGCCTTTTCGAGAGCTTGCCGGAGTTCGACTGCAAGCTGGGGACGATTTGTTTTGGGTTGACCCCTAGAAGTTTGGACCAATAGTTTTGTAGCATGCTGATGTCGTTATCGGTGTGGTACATCAGGGCGTATTCAAATCGATGCTTTTCAGATTCGCGACGCATAACACGATGCGACATCAGCATGATGGTCGGGTTGCTGTTGCATATTTTGACCACGTTCCGGTTTCGGCGAAAACCCTCGCCCATGTACATGACCACGAAATCGCGGAGTTCGTCGGTCAGTCCATCATGTTTCACCGATGTCATCGCTTCGTCGTACCATTGTTGCCGTCTTGTGGCACATTTGCGTTTGTTGCTTTGCGAGCCGATTTTCTGCGCGCGTGTTTGACGGTGTGTTTGGGTGATTTTGACATCGATGTCCTTGATCCAATACCAGACTGTGGTTTTGCCCATGCCGAGCCGCTCACAGATGTCCGTCAGACTCATTCGCCGTTTTCGGAGCTGAACAGCCTTTTGTCTGAGATGCTCGTGTTTCCTCATCTCTACCATTATATCGACTAGCCCACAGCGGGGTGGGCGCGATATCCGTGTATCAACTTCCTGCGGGGGCGGTTCTTTGAGTTCAATGTTCCGCGCTGTCGGCGTCCGGCCACTCGACGATGGCGCCGCCCACCTTCGGCGGTATCTTGCTCTCAAGGCAGAGGGCGACGCGGCGGAACCGCCGGTCCCCCGCGTGCGGTCTCTCGGCGGAGAATTGGACCAGGCTGTACTGGTACGACGCCGACATCTGAAACAGCGAGAGGAGGATCCCGGTGATCGCCTCCTGCCTTCGGACGACGCCGACGCCCGGCGCCATCCATACGACTTCCTCCACCCGCAGCAGCGTGACGCCGAGGTCGAAGATGGTGACGCCGCCCAGCACGACGCAGCCGTCGTACGTTCCGCTTGGGACCGTGGCGGTCGCGCCCGCCGACAGCAGCCTCACGCTTCTGGTCACTGTGCCCATGCGGAACGGCTGCCCGGGCTGCCCGCACGGCTCAAAGCACGACACCGAGGCCGTCCACTCCGCTGGTGACGATCCGCCTATGGCGGCCGGCCACTCCGGCAGCGGCGGCGTGAACTCGAGGAAGAACACGGTGTCCTTCGGGTCCGGCCACGCGGCCATCCCGGAGATGTAGTCTCCCACCGCTGGGAGGTCGGTGCCGCACATCCGGCCCTCGGTGCGCCGCCGCCCGGTCTCCTGGCGGTACGGCGTCTCGCCGCCCCCGAGCGCGGGTTCCGCCGTCCGCGTGTAGACGCGGCGGCCGTCTGGCCCGAGGTATCCGGCGAGGTCCACGGTCTCGGGCGGCGGCGGTTCCCGCCACTCACGCAGAAAGTTGCGCGGCGAGCCGTGCGGCGAGAGGCACCCGGCGACCGTCAGGCACGCGCAGGACCACTTCATCGCGGTGTGCCGCATCGTTGTGCCCCCTTCTCCAGTGAGTCCAGACGCCTCACCATCCCTGGGTCCGCCGCGCCATCGATGAGCACGGCCGCGGAGCCGTCCGGCAGGTCGATGAGCCTGAACCGCCACCAAGTGAGTCCGCCGTCCAAGGTGACGTGGCTGTACGCGGTGCCGGCGTCCTCGCCCACGCGCTGCCGGAAGCGCGCGGCGTCCCTCGCCGCGACCGCCTCGAGGAAGGCGTTCCTGCCCGCCAAGTTGACGAGCGAGGCGATCACGAACGCCCATGCGGCGAGCGCCAGCGCGACGGTCACGCATTGTCTCCGCCTGCCCAAATCGGCCTCCTAACTGCCCGTTTCCGCGAATTTCTTGTACCGCGCCAAGTCCTTGGACAGCACCGACGGCCTCACTTCGGATATCGCGGCCTCCATGTCGGCCATCGAGACGGGCCTTTTCTCCCCCTCGCCGCCGCCGTTCAGCACGAAGCCCATGAATGGTATGCTGGCCGCCCTGTCGCATACGCTCTTGATGTCGGCCCCGCTGTAACCGTCCAGCATCCCGCAGAGCCTAACGAGGTCGATGTCGTCCCTCAGCGGCCTGCCTGCCAGGTATATCTCCAGCATCCGCGTGCGCGCCGGGGGGTCGGGCAGGTCCAGGTACACCCTCGTGTCGAACCGCCCCGGCCGCAGCATCGCGTCGTCCAGCATCCACGGCTTGTTGGTGGCGCCGACGAAGAGCAGGCACTGGTCGCCCTTCCTGTCGAAGCCCTCCAGCTCCTGGAGCATCTGCGGCACGACGCGCTGCATGACGGTTGAGCCGCCGGACGACCTGCGCGGCACGAGCGCCTCGATCTCGTCGATGAAGATGACGGCCTTTGGCTCGGCCCTCGCGGCGTCGAACAGCTTGCGCACGTTCTGCTCCGCCTCGCCCACCCACTTGCTCAGGATGTCCGCCGACGACACCGTGAAGAAGGTCGCGTCTATCTCCCTCGCGATCGCCTTGGCGATCATCGTCTTGCCCGTGCCCGGGGGGCCGTACAGCAGCAGGCCGCCCCCGACGCTCAGGCGGTACTCCTTGGCCTCCGCCGGGAACCGGAGGGGCCATATCATCTTCAGCCTGATCTCCTCCTTGACGGCCTCCAGTCCGGCGATGTCGTCGAAGCTGATGTCCGGCCGCTCCCGGACGACCCAGTCGTCGGCGGAGCCGCCGCCGTCCCCGTCGTCGTTGCGCGCGGCCCTCTTGGCGGCCGGCTTGTCCCTCAGCTCGTCGCACCTCTTGGCGAGCGCGATGAGCTGCTGCGCGGCGTCGCACCGGGCGTCGCGGACGGCGTCGCTTTTGCTCTGCCCCGCCATGGCGAGGAGGCACTCCGCCGCCTGCGCGAGGACGGGCTTCGCCTCGGCGTATTTGCCCGATTTGAAGAGGGACAGGCCCTGCGCCTTGAGGCGGTCGAAGGTGCCAGAGGTCGGCGCCGTTGTCTGCATCCGGGTATCTCCCTAGTCGCCGCGCGCGGCGTTGACGTCGATGATGATCGGGAACAGGCTCAGGAACCCGCGCCTCACCCCGTAGAAGACGATGTCGTACCGCCCGCCCTCGCGGAGCCTGCCGAACAGGTCCGCCGACATGTACTGCCCCTTCAGGAAGCTGTCCGTGATCTCGAAGGTCGTCTCGGCCGGCAGCTCATCGTCGTTCGTCCCCAGGACCTTCGCGTAGCACCTGTAGGACGTGCCGTCCCGCCCCGGCACGGCGTAGAGGCGGACCACCTCGATCGTGGCGGTCCTCTCCGTGTAGTAGTTCCCCTTTGCCGTGCAGCCGCGGCAGCCGCCGAAGCTGAGGAGGGCGAGTATGATGAGGATGGACACGACCACGAGCAGTTCGATGAGCGTGAAGCCTTTGCGCATTTCTTTTGCCTCCATTGTCCGGATCGCGAGCCGGTCCGTTTTGTCCGGACTGCTTCGGCCCGCCGATTATACCACGGCTGGCCGCGACGGGCAAGTCGCCGCGAATTCGGCCTTGACAACAAAGAGGCCTTGGGCTATGGTATAGGGACGGAACATCCGGCCGATGGCCGGGAAGGAACGGGCCGAACGGGCCGCTGCGGCCGGGTTATCTGGAAAAAATGCCCGCCGCGAAACTTGCCCGCTCGATCACCCGTGCCGGGTCTGGGCCTGGCCGGGCGCGAGCGCGCCCGGCCGCTTTTGTTTCCGGAGAACGGAAGGGAACGGAGAAATGACCAATTACGGCAGGCACACGAGCGCGCGGAGGACACCGCAGTCGGAGGCGATCCCGGGCCGCGACGCCGACATGGCCGCGAACCGCGCCGGCGGGTTCGCGTTCAGGCTCGACAAGTGGGCGCAGCTAGAGAGGTTCCTCGTCCTCGGCTCCGAGGGCGGGACGTACTACGCCACGGAGCGCGAGATGACCCGCGAGAACGCCGGCGTCGTCGTGGCGTGCGCGAAGGAGGACGGCCGCAGGGCGGTGGACGCGATCCTCCGCTTCCGCAGGGAGAACCGCGCGCCGAAGATGTCGCCGCTGCTCTTCGCCCTCGCGGCGTGCGCCAAGCTGGCTGGCCAGGACGCGGCCACGGCGGCCAACGCGGCCGTGCCGGATGTCTGCGGCACGGCGACGCACCTGTTCGAGTTCCTGAGCCATGTCAAAGCGCTCGGCGGCACCGGCGCGGGTACGCGCAGGGCGGTCGCCCGCTGGTACAACGGGCAGGATCCGGAGAGGCTGGCTCTCCAGGTCGCCAAATACAGGAGCCGCGGCGGCTGGACGCACAGGGACGCCCTGCGCGTGGCGCATGTGGTCGCCGCGACGCCGCAGCACAACGACATCCTCGCCTACGCGGCCGGGAAGGGAAAGGCCGACGGCGGGAAGGCCCACATGAGGCTCCTGAGGGCGGCGGAGGCCGCCGCGGCCGCGACGGCGGCGCGCGATGTGATCCCGCTGATCGAGGAGCACGGGCTGCCGTGGGAGTGCATCCCGAGCGCCCTGATGAAGGACGCGTCCGTGAACGAGGCGCTGCTCAAGGGCATGCCGATGACGGCGACCATCCGCCAGCTCGGCAGGATGTCGGCGGCCGGCCTGCTGGGGCCGAACAGCGACACGGCCCGGACTGTCATCGAGCGCGTGTCGGACGGAGATGCCCTGCGCAAGGCCAGGGTCCACCCGATCCAGGTCCTGTCGGCCCTCTGCACCTACGGGAGCGGGCACGGGGCCAGGGGATCCCTGACTTGGGAGGTCAACCAGGCGATCGTGGACGCCCTCGACGGGGCGTTCCACGCCGCGTTCGGGAACGTGGAGCCGACCGGGAAGAGGACGTACATCGCCATCGATGTCTCCGGATCCATGGACAGCGGCGACATCGCCGGCGTCCCGGGGCTGACGCCGCGGCAGGCGTCCGCCGCGATGGCGATGGTCACCGCCAGGGCCGAGAGGCCGGGCAGCTTCCACATGGCGGGCTTCTCGGACCGGATGGAGCCGATCGACGTGACGCCGCGCGACAGGCTGGACACGACGGTGGAGAAGATCCGGCGCGTGGAGATGGGCGGTACGGACTGCGCCCTGCCGATGATCGACGCCCTGGAGCGGGGCATCGAGGCGGACCTATTCATCGTGTACAGCGACAACGAGACGTGGTGCGGGGAAATCCACCCGTGCCAGGCCCTCGGGGAGTACCGCAGGCGGACCAGCATCCCGGCCAAGCTCGTGGTCGTCGGGATGACGTCGACCGGGTTCACCATCGCAGACCCGAAGGACGCCGGGATGTTGGACGTCGTCGGGTTCGACTCGGCGGCGCCGCAGATCATCTCGGACTTCGCCAAGGCGTAGGAAAGGTTGTTGCAATGCCCTGCATGGGACCATCGGGGCCGAACCCCGGCGAGGTGAGGGAAGCGACGGCGTCGGTGCTCAGACTCCTGAAGGAGCGCGGTCTCCTCGCGCCGCCGCAGCGGATGCCCGCCCCGATGCTCGCCGCCAGGAGACGAGCTATTTTGAGGCTCATGAAGGCGGTCGAGGACATCCTCTGGCAGGACGCCTGCGAGAACTTCTGATGCGCGGCATCGCGAGGACGACCGGTGTGTTCAGGACGATCATCGAGCGGTCGCCGATGCAGAACAACGACGAGCGTGTGCGGTACACGGACCGCCCACTGACGGCTGGGGACGTGCAGCCGCACGCGCTCGTGTTCTCCCGCCCCGTCTACCTGTTCGAAACGACGGCCGGGCTTGACCTCCGCGACGGCGACAGGTTTGGCCGGCGGGAGCCGGATGAGACGCTGCTCGCGGACGCGGTTTGGCGCCTCCGCGAGAGATTCACGTTCTACGCCGAGTGCGGTATGAGCATCGACAGGGCGCTCGCCCTGTACATCGGCCAGGGCTTCTACGACTGCCTGAGCGAGGGCATGCCCATGTACGAGGTTTCGATCATGCGCATGGTCTGCGAGGAGTTTGGGGTGCCCGGCGACATCGAGGTCTACCCGGGGGCGGAGAGGTGCCACACGGTGTCCGACTTCATGCGGGAGACGGCTAGCGCACCGGACGCGAGGGCGGTGATGGACCGCCTGCGGCTGGGTCCGCTGCTCCCCCAGCTCCCCTGCGCGGGCGGCTCCGTAGGCGGATCTGCGCCGGACGATCGAGTCGGAGCAACGGCTAGGAAATGACTACGAGGAGCGGTGGCTGATGACGTACTATCTCGGCTGCGTGTGGGTTCGGCGCGACGGCTCGCCAGAGGTGGGGTTCGTTATGTACCCGCCGCGCGGCGGGGCGGTCAAGGTCTCGTGGCTGCGTCGGAATGTCACCGAGGCTGTGTTCCTTGACGACTTGGACGAGCGCAGCCGGACGCTGCTGGACACCTCGCCCCGCAGCAGGATCGACCTCGACGATGGTTTGGACGAGCTGATCACCTCGCTCGGCCTCGGGTGATTCAACAATGTCGGACGATGGCCAGCGGCAGACTGCGGAGACGATGGCCGCGCAGCAGCGCGCGATCTCGGTCTCTGAGTTCTTCGCCAAGAACAGGCACCTTCTCGGGTTCGACAACAAGCGGAAGGCGCTGCTGACCACCGTCAAGGAGGCCGTCGACAATAGCCTCGACGCGTGCGAGGAGGCCGGGATACTTCCCGAACTCCACATCGCGGTGGAGCAGTTGCCGGGGGACGACCGCTGGCGCGTCACGGTGAGGGACAACGGCCCCGGCATACCCAAGAGCAAGGTGCCGAGCGTGTTCGCCAAGCTCCTCTACGGCTCCAAGTTTCACAGGCTGAAAATGTCTCGCGGCCAGCAGGGCATCGGGATCAGCGCCGCCGGCATGTACGGCCTCCTCACCACCGGGCAGCCGGTCCGCGTCGTGAGCCGGACGGACGGCTCCCCGGCGTCCGAGATGCGGCTCGCCATCGACACCAACCTGAACCGCCCCGACATCGTGTCCGACTGCCCGGCGACGGTTCCGTGGCCGCACGGCGTGGAGGTGTCGATGGAGCTGGAGGCGGTGTACGCGCGCGGCAGGCAGAGCGTGGACGAGTACGTGGAGCTGACCGCCATGGCCAACCCGCACGCGGAGATACACTACCGCCCCCCGTCCGGGCCGGTGACGTTCCGCAGGGCGGTGGAGGCGTTGCCGGCGGCGGCGCGGGAGATCAAGCCGCACCCCCACGGCGTCGAGTTCGGGACGATGATGCGGATGCTCAAGGAGACCGGGTGCCGGAGTGTCGGGTCGTTCCTGGCGACGGACTTTTGCCGCGTCGGCGGCAGGGCGGTCGAGGAGGCCTGTCGCGCGGCCGGGGTGTCCCCCGGCGCGACGGCGCGCACGCTGTCCCCGGGCGAGGCCGAGGCGGTCTACCGCTCGTTGCAGGCGGCCAAGTTGAAGGCGCCCCCGCGGGACTGCCTGGCGCCGATTGGCGCGGAGGCGCTGCTGGCCGGGATGCTCAAGGGCGTCCGGGCGGAGTTCTACACCGCCAGTGTGAGGCCCCCCGCCGTGTACCGCGGGTACCCCTTTCAGGTCGAGGCGGCGCTGGCCTGGGGCGGGGATGTGGCGAAGGGCGAGGAGGAGCCGCAGGCCAGGGTGATGCGCTTCGCCAACCGCGTCCCTCTGCTGCACCAGCCCGGCTCCTGCTGCGCCTACCGTGCGGTGCAGGATGTCCATTGGGGGAACTACGGCCTGTCGCAGGCCAAGGGGTCGTTGCCGAGGGGGCCACTGGTCGTGCTCGTCCACCTGGCCTCCGTCTGGGTGCCGTACACCTCCGAGGGGAAAGAGAGCATCGCGGACTACGACGAGATCCGGAGGGAGATCAGGCTCGCCCTGACCGAGTGCGGCCGCAGGCTCGGCGCGCTTCTTCGCCGCAAGCGGGCGCGGGCCGGCCAGCGTGAGCGGCGGGACGCCTTCGGCCGGTACATAGGCGAGGTTGTGGACGCGGTCTCCGCGATGCTGCCTGATATGGATGCCGAGGCGCTGCGGAAAAGTCTGGAGGAGCTCGCCCGCGCGCACACTGCGCGGGCCGACGAGCAGTACGACGACCACGGCAAGGTCGCCCGGCCCGTGGACATGCCCGACACGATACTGGTGGACCGCGCCTTGCCTTGACCGCGCTGCGCTGCAAGGCTATAATCCGGAACAGGCTGCCCGTGGAAAATCGGGCCTAATCACGGAAGGAAGCCTCATCATGGGAGTGCTGGTTGAGACTGCGGAGAGGATGGCGCGCGATGCTCACGCGGCCCAACGTCGGAAGTGGGGCGGCGGGCCGTATGCCGAGCACCTGCGGAGGGTGGCGGAGCGGGTCGCGGCCTACCCGGGATCCACGCCGGAGATGGTCGCCGCAACCTGGTTGCACGACACGGTGGAGGACACTGGCCTCACGGCCGCGGCGATCGAGGCGGCCTTGGGGCCTGCCGTGGCCGCGCTCGTGGTGGAGCTCACGAATCCCTCCAAGGGCAGGAGGGACATGTCCCGCAAGGACCGCAAGGCGATGGACCGCGCGCACCTCGCGACCGTCAGCCACGCAGCGAAGATCATCAAGATGTTCGACCGGATCGACAACCTCTCGGACCCCGACGCGGCCCCGCGGACCTTCAGGGGGCTTTACGCGATGGAGTCCGTCCTACTCGCTGACGCAGTGGGCGGCGCGGATCCGCGGCTGGAGTCCGAGCTGAGGGCAGCCGCCTCGCGATTCGACCCCGCCCTGCGCGAGGGGGAGGCCTGATGCCTCTGTCGCCCGAGCGGGCCGACCGGCGCAGGGTACTCAAGGCCGCCGCCTTCTTCCTGACGGGCGTCGGCTTGGCGTTCGCTGCTGCGCCTCGGTGGGGAGCGGGCGTCGGGGCCGTCCTCCTGTTCATGGGGCTGTTCGCGGCGTTGCTGATGATGGTCGGCGGCGGGGACGACGACAAGCCGCCCCATCCATAGAGGACGGAGAAGAATGGCTGTCCGGATGTCCAACAGCGTGGTCGTGATCGATCTGGAGTGTACGTGCTGGGACGACCCTGCGCGGGCCGGGGACATGGAGATCGTCGAAATAGGGCTCTGTGTCCTCGATGGACTGACGGGCGAGATCGGGCGGCGGGCATCGGTCGCGGTTCGCCCCCGGCTCGTCGAGGTCAGCGGGCTCTGTGCGAGCCTTACGGGCCTCACGGAGGCCGCGCTGAGGGCCGGCGCGCCGCTCGGGGAGGCCCTGAACCGCGTCCGCAAGTCGTACCCGACTAGGAGCGCGGCGTGGGCGGGGTGGGGCTGCGGCGACAGGGACCACCTGAGCGCCGAGGCAGCGGCGAAGGGCGTGGAGAACCCCTTCACTGGCTTGTACATCGACATCGGATACCTGTACCGGTTGCACGCGCACAGCCCTCACAACACCGGACTGCCGGAGGCCGTTCGGCAGCTCGGGCTGGGGTTTGAGGGACGCCCGCACAGCGGGAGCGACGACGCGTACAACGCCGCCATGGTGTTTAGGCGGCTCCTGGGCTGGCCGTAGCTGCTTGTTTTCTTTTTACCCCTTTCCCCTCGGCGATGGCCAAACCAGAGCGCATCGATGGGTTCATCGCCGTGCGCATGCCCGGCGACGTCCGGAGCCGGTTGGAGTCTGTCTCCGGGGACCTGCGGGACGCCGGGGTGACCGGCGAGTGGCAGCAGGCCGGGACCCACCACCTCACCCTGAAGTATGTCGGCGAGATCGCGGATGACGAGTTCGACGCCATCGCGGAGGCGCTGAGGGAGCCGTGCGCCGGGCTGTCTCTGCCGGAGTTCACGGTCGGGCCGCTGTTCACGTTTGACAACCAGAAGGGGCAGACCATCCTGGCCGCCCGCGTGGAGCCAAAGGGCGACCTTCAGAAGCTGGTCCGCGTGATCGAGCGGGTCGCGGTGGACTGCGGCGCGCCGGAGAGCGACTTCCCGTCATTTAAGCCGCATGTGACCCTCTGCTACATGGACAAGGACGGCGCGGAGGCGTGGAAGCTGGCCAAGCCGGACTTGGACATCCCGGAGAGCTTCGGTGCCGTGGACATCGCCTCGGTGCCGCTCAGCGAGTCGGTCGGGGACGGGCAGGACTTCCGCATCAGGCGCCTCGTCAAGGTCGGCTGGCCGTCGCGATACCACCGCGCGAGCTGGCTGATCGGCGGCGCGGTGAAGGCGCCAAAAGTGAAGGCACCGAAGGTGAAGGTGCCTGACGGGCGCGACGACAGCCCTCCCGAGGAGACGCCCGAGAACATCGCGCTTTGCTATGCGTGCGGCGCGGAACTCGACAAGGATGATCCCGGCAGCACGGAGACGTCCGCTGGCGAGTGGTACTGCGAGAGCTGCGTCCCGGAGCGCTGCCCAAAGTGCGAGGAGCCGATTCAGCCCGGCGAGGAGCGCATGTGCGAAGGCGACACGCTCTGCGAGTCGTGCTTCGGCGAGCTGTGCGCGGACTGCGCCAAGTGCGGCGAAACCGGCTACGTCGAGGACATGGAGTACGCATTCGAGGAGTACTTCGACTCGGAGTGCGCGCCGCCCAAATGCGGCGGCTGCGGCGAATACATCTCGGACGACGACTCGGAGCTCATCGTGGACGAGCTCTACTGTCCGGAGTGCGCCGCCAAAGAAGTCGAGTCGCTGGTGCAGGACAAGTGGGAGGTCTTCTATACCGAGAACCCCGACTTGGCGGCCGTGGGCGGCACCGGCATGGACGGCTCGGCCGTCGAGGGCATCCTCCAGCGCGCCGCCGAGCTTGACGAGATGGATCCGGGCGTCTACGTGAGGATATTCCGGGGCTTGGACTGGGAGGACCAGTACGGCGGCGAGGCGTGGGCCCGCATTGCGGAGACTTGGCGCGACCTCGCCGAGGCGGTCCGCCGCGAGGACTGGGAGGGGATGCACCTGCTGGTGGACCACGCGTTCGACCTCGTCCACAACACCGGCCCGCTGTTCACCAAGGCGGACCGGGACACCCAACTGTGGCTGTTCAAGGCGCTGGAGGAAAAATTCTTCCTCGACCCGCTCCAGTGGCGGGGCAAGCTCTCGCCCGACGCGAAGAGGCTCCTCGACGCGCACATACGCCAGCACGGCGGGGTGGTGGAGTGGCAGAGGCGGTTGGGCGGTCTGGAGAAGGCGATGGATCGCTTCACGTCCGCCTACCGCCAGGAAGACAGCAAAATGGCCGCCAGGATCTGGGACGCCTTCGACCTCACCCCATGGATGTTCAGGCGGCGGGAGGACTTCGTCGATGCGGCGCTCTGGGCCCATCACGAACACGACCCGGAGAAGGCGGCCAAGCTCAGGCTGTTCCTGTCGAAGCCGACCAGCGCCAGGTTCCTGGATGTGCTGGAGAACGTCATCAGCAAGGACATGTGCTCGCCCGGATCGGAAATGTTCCTCTACCCCGGCAACCAGCCGATCGCCTTGCTGGCGAGGGAGGAATTCCTGCCGAGGGCGCTGAAGCTGCTGTCCAAGGACAGGAAGCTGGTCGAGTCGCTTCGGAAGCCGCCGAAGACGCTCTCGGCGCCGGAGCGCGAACGCCGGAAGCAGTGGGGCCAGTTCTTCAAGGGCTACGCCAAGCGGCAGAAGGAGGAAAAGGCCGCCGGCGCATCCGCCGCCCTCGCCGCCGGGTTCCTGCGGCTGGCGCTGTCTCCGGCGGACTTCTACGATTTCTACGCACTGAGTGTCGTGGACTGCGGCTCCCTTCCGGACGACTTGGCCCAGATGTGCCCGGGCCTCAAGAGGGTCACCACGCTCGCCGTGGCGAAGGCGCTGCTCCTCATCCTGTCGGAGGCGGTCGTGGACGAGGCGGGCCATGTCGACCGGCATTTGGCGGTGCGATGAAAATTTCGACGCTTGACTTTGGGCCGCGTCCATGCTATAATGTGGTTGAGGTGATAGAGATGATGTTCCTTGCGCCAAGCCTGTGGTTGCCGTATCTTCCCGGAGGGGAGGCCACCTAAGGCGCGCGCTGGATTTGCGAAGCGTGGAGCCCCGGTGGCCGAGAGGCCACCGGGGCTTCTTCGTTTTATAGAGAAGACGCGGCCGTGTCGGAAACTGGCATACGGGGTGAGCTCAAACCTCACCGGGGAGACCCATGCGGGTTCGAATCCCGCCGGCCGCAGTGAAGGCGAGGGAGATAAGGCGGCGAGCGTCAGGGCTTGTTCCCGGCACCGCACACTCTCCCTCCCTCGGCCCCGTGGTGGAAACGGCAGACACGGCCGGCTTAAACCCGGCTGCCCCGCGGCGTGAGAGTTCAAGTCTCTCCGGGGCCATGTACAGGTGGGCGAACGGATGAGAAGCAGGCCCTGTGACGGAAACTTGGCAGACGTCGCTGGCTCAGAACCGGCGGCCCCGTGCAGGGGCGTGGGGGTTCGAATCCCCCCAGGGCCATGTGGTTGTGAGGAGAGAGGCCTCGTGGCGAAACTTGGCAGACGCGATCGCTTGAGAGGCGGTTGCCCAAACAAAAGGGCGTGCGGGTTCGAATCCCGCCGAGGCCAGTGGTGGCGGTGAGCGCGGGTAGCCCAACGGCAGGAGGCATGCGGCTTAGAACCGCAGCAGTGCGGGTTCGAATCCCGCCCCGCGCACTGTAGGTTCGATAGGTCGTTGGTCCAGTGGCAGGGCGCGCGGCTCCAACCCGCGAGACGAGGGTTCGATTCCTTCACGACCTGTTGGTCAGTGTCCGCGATTTGTCCAAGGGTCGGTTGAGCAACTGGCCGCTCACCTGGCTGTAAACCAGGCGCCGAAAGGCATTGGGGGTTCGAGTCCCTCCCGGCCCATGACAGGGTGTAGCTCAGCCCGGCAGAGCGCTGCGTTCGGTGCGCAGAGGCCGTGGGTTCGAATCCCGCCACCCTGAATTAAATTTCCTGGGTGTAGCTCAGTTTGGTAGAGCGCCCGATCGGGTGTCGGGAGGCCGCGCGTTCGAGTCGCGCCACCCAGATTCTTACGGGGTGTAGCTCAGTCGGAAGAGCGCCCAGTTTGGTGCTGGGAGGTCGTGCGTTCGAGTCGCGCCACCCCGATTCTTTACATAGTCGGGAATGCCCGGTTTGGTCGGCAGGTTTTGCCAGAATGTTCCTGGAGGCGTTCTCGCCCGGTGGAGGGACAGGCCGCAACATGGAACGCTGGCTCCGGGTCCGGGACCACGATCACGCCGGGCATGGACCGCGCGATGTCCTCAGTGCCGTCCCGGCTCATGTTGTCGAACACGACCATTCCGGAGAGGCCCAGCGCCATGTGGTGCCGTAGGTTCGTGCCGATGATGTCGGCCTCGTCCTTGGCCAGCATTATGTTATGCCCCAGACGCGCGGTTCCACAGCCGTGGTGGTGCCCGCAAATCTTTATGACATAGACCGGGCCGCGTCGGACCTGATGTATTGGAAGATGGCTCTGGTCGCCGTGGAACCGTTGAGAGTGTAGAAGTGCATGCCCGCCGCTCCCTCCCGCAGGAGACCACGGCACTGCTCGGTGGCGTGGTACATCCCGATCTGCCGCACGGCCTCCGCGTCGTCCTCGACGGCCTCAATCCGTTTCAGTAGGTCCTTCGGGATCGTCGCCCCGCACATCTGCGTGAAGCGCTTGATCTGTCTCACGCTGAGGACGGGCATGATCCCGGCCAGGATCGGCACATGGATGCCCGCTCGATGGGCGCGCTCCCGGAACGCGAGAAAGTCCGCGTTGTCGAAGAACAGTTGGGTGATCAGGAAATCGACCCCGGCGTCCACCTTCTTCTTGAGGTTTTCGAGGTCCTTCTCGCGGTTGGGGGCCTCGGGGTGGCCCTCCGGATAACACGCCCCGCCGAGGCAGAGGCTGGGGTGCCGCTCGCGGATGAACGCCGCCAGCTCGCTCGCGTACCGGAACCCGCCATCCGCCGGCGTGAACTGCGGCTCGCCTTCGGGCGGGTCGCCGCGAAGGACGAGTATGTTGCCGATGTCGTTCGCGCACAGCCCGTCCACCACGTGGGCGATTTCGGCCCGGCTCGCGCCGGAGCAGGTGAGGTGGGCCATGCTCTCGATGCGGAGGTCCCGCTTAATCCTCACGGCCAGCTCGGCGGTCGGGGTGCTGCGGTTGGCGGGGCACGTCACCGACACGAAGTCCGGCGAGAGCGGGTGCAAGGAATCGATGGCGCCGCGCAGGTCCCAGAACCCCAGCCCGTCCCGGGGTGGGAAAAACTCGAAGGACAGGGTGGGGCCCTCTGCTAAGCGGTCGCGTATCAGCATGTCCGGTTCTCTGCCGGGCAAGTTCGTCGTCGCTTACGGTAGAGCATCATCACCATCGTCAAAGCAACTGCGGCGCCAATACCAAGCACTACCAAATTGCCAGACTTGATGGTTATCTCGTAATCTGGTGGAAGAGTATGGTCGGCTGTCGAGCCATCCTCATTCTCTCGTCCTGGACCCAGACCTAGCTTTGGCGAGGCCAATCCACCGCAGCCTCCTTGCTGGGACACTTTTTCAGCCATGCGCCCCCATAAGTCCATGGCCTCAAGTTCGGCTAGGGTGTGGTCTCGGAACATAAGCAGAACCTCTCCATCCGCATGAGACTTTCCGTTAGCAATATCCCTACAGTACACCTTCAGTGTGAGGGACGTCAGGTACTCCATGATAAGCTCGCGAACCTGACGCCCGACATAAAGAGCGGGATTCTCAACAGGACCAGGGAACCAAGAGCGAAAAGTCACCTCATCAACAAGAACCCTTATGGTTGGAATCTCAGGGGCCTTGAGCCCGCTGTTGTACGGGTCGTCCCCGTGAGATAGGTACAGCTTTTCTGTCGGAAAACCAGGCATGCTATGGCCATTGCCAGGGAAGTGATTGTTGCTGACCGGGATGTTGACCGAGCGGAGAACCACCATAAAAAAGCCGGTAGTTCCATGACACCCGCCGGTCCTGTGCCGAATTGTGGTACCAATGGGGCGAGCGCTTAGTACGGGTGTCCCTTCCATCACGCGGGACGCGGGGATGAAACCTCTGTATTGCCATTGATCGTAGACGTTGGCGGTGGTGTAGCCACCCATGAAGTGTATGACATTCCATCTGAACCATGTGATGAGGTTGGTTATAGTTGCGACCTTGTCCGGGCCGATGCCAGGAACAGTGGTGAGCCAGTCGATAGCCCGCTCCGGGGGGCAGGAGATAGTGGCTCCAGAAGTCGTCAGGCTTACCGCATAACCCTGCACCTTTGCGGGGTTCGTTTTGTAAATGCCGAAGAAGCTGCGGCTGTCGAGCAGGATGGCCAGAGAATCGGCGTCGTATTCGGCCAAACTCCACGGAACTCGTTGGTCAATCTCAACCGCGAAACTGTTAGCAACGAACGCTAGGTAGAGAGCCTGCCCATCATCCACGGAGTAGACTTGCTGAATTCCTTTGGCATCCTCGAGAACCGCCTGGTTGGCAGGAGGATCGGCCAGACCCGACGGTTGTTTACGGAAGGCTTTAACGTAGGCGTCAAAGAGCTTGCGCTTCAAAGCAACCGGCCACTGATCGTAGCCAACGACAACATTCTTGCCATCGGCATCATAAAGCTCAACGACGGCGGCTTGCCTAACGCCGGGATGCTGATTAAGCCAAGTTTCCAAGTCGGGAACATCCGGCGGCCAGACGTAAGGAGGAGGCTTTTCAAGGAAGACGGCTCTAATTACCTCCGGCCCCTTGACAAGAAGTGTAGTTTCGGGCTGCAAATTATCAGCCACCGGACCCTCCCACCGCTTGAAGTCCCAGCCTGCGTTGGGAGTCGCTCTTAAAGCCAGAGCAATGCCAGAGCCATACTCTCCGGACTCCGGTTCTACGCTTCCGTCTCCGACCTGCTCGATAGTTATCAGGTAAGTGATTCGCTCAAAGACCGCGGTTATGGTCTTAGAGATGTCCACCGTAACCGAAGTTTTCGGGCTTGTTCGCTGACAGATGGATGCCCCTTGCCACTCCTTGAACTTCCAATTTTCAGCGGGGGTGGCGGTTATCTGGACTGATTTTCCTTGCTCCTGCTGGGTCTGGCCGCTTGGAGCCGTGACCCCTTGACCCTCGACTTGAATGTCCAAAAGCACTTTGATAGGCGGAGGAGGTGGGGGAGGCGGCGAAGGGTTGAGGCATGCGCAGCCAAACGCCAAGGTTGCCGCTAAACCAAACAAGAGTTTTCTGCTCATGGTTTTCTCCTTGTTGCAAGGGCATCTTCCGCGGTCACGTCACTATTCTATCCAAGGTACCCCAACAGATCCGCCTCCCGGATATCTTGTCTGCACATGGGGTAGAATGCGACATGGTCCGGCACGTGGACATGTTTTGCGGCATCGGCGGGTTCGGCCTCGCGGCCCTCCGGCTGGGGGCGGAGACGGTGTGGGCGAACGACATCTGCCCGTCGGCCGTAAAGGTGTACGGCGCGAACCTGCCCCCTGCGGTGCCGGGCGACGCGCGGGCGGTGGCCGCGTCCGTCCCCCCGCATGACATCCTAACGGCGGGCTTACCCTGCCAGCCGTTCTCCAGCGCCGGGAGGCGGGGCGGGTCCGCTGACGACCGCGGGACCCTCTTCAGGGTCGTGGCGGGCGCGCTGGGGTCGCTGCGGCCGGTCGCCTTCGTCGTGGAGAACGTGCCGAACCTGCCGAGGGTGCGCGGCGGGCGCGACTTCGCGGCCATGCTCGACGCCTTCGGCGCCGTAGGCTATTCCTGCCGCCACGCAGTCGTCAACGCCGCCGACTTCGGGCTGGCGCAGAACAGGCTGCGGCTGTTCGTCGTCGGCAGGCTCGCCGACCCGCCTCTGCTCCTGCCGCCGCCTCCAATTCGGAGGGCCACGGTGGCGGATGTCCTCGAGCCCGACCCTGGCGAGCGGTACGACATGCACGAGGCGACCTTGGCAAGGTTGCCCGCCTGCGCCCGCGTGGACCGCCTCGTGGGCGGCGTCCGCGTGCTGTGGAACCAGCGCGGCGGCAGCCGGATGGGATACACCGTGTTCGGGACCGACGGACTCGCGCCGACCTTGACCGCGTCGGGGTCCAGACACTACGAGAGGTACCTCGTCGGCGGGAGGTACAGGCGCCTTACCCCGGTGGAGTACGCACGCCTGCAAGGCTTTCCGGACCGGTGGTGCGACGCCGCCCCACACGCCATGCGGTACAGGCTTTTGGGGAACGCCGTGCCTCCGCCGCTGGCGGAGTGGGCCATGCGCGCGGCCATCGGCCTCTAGGCGGATATCGGCGCATACGGATACGGCCATGTCGGAAGGCAGAGCCAGCACACTCCGCCTTGGCCCGTCTCGTGGCCGGTTCGGAGAGTCCCGTCCAGGTACTCGTGGTGCTTCGTCCGCCCGCACTTCCGGCAGTGGGCGTAGTACCGCCCCACGCCGGCACACTCACGGCAGCCGGTGCATTCCTCGATGTGGCGGATGTTGTCACGGTCGTACGCGCTGTAGTCGACGTCCGGACCGCACTCCCGGCGCGCCCCCGCCAGCCGCCGCAGCGGGCGCACGAGGTCGCGCCGCAGCCTGTCGTGGACGCTGCTCGCGTTGCCCTTGAGCCTCACAACGACCGGCGCCCACGGATTGTCGGATGTCGCCACGACCACCGCCGGGAACCAGGCGGACGCATGCGCCGACCACGCCTCCACCTCGTCGCCCGGGCTTGGAAAAAACGGCTGCGCGGGGCAACATATCATCCCGGTTGTCGGCACCCAGGTAGGCAAGGCGACGTCGAATTTCGGCGTCATAGGCCAAGCGAAAGTGATGCCGGACCTTGCATCCCCGGACGGTCGCTTGCGAACGCCGCGCAGCGCGGCAGCCACAATGCCCGTCATCAGCCGTATGATCCGCAACATATTTTTCCCCTTCGCAACTATTATACGCTCGCCGCCGAGCGCCGCCAATGGTATAGTGGCTCATGGAAAAGGCGAAGACACTCTACCTGCTGGTCGGTCCGCCCGGCGCCGGCAAGTCCCAGTACGCGGGCCGCGAGCTGCGCGCCGTCGCGCGCGTGAGCCAGGACGAGATGGGCCGGGCGCACCTGAAGGCGTTCCGCGAGCGTCTGGAGTCCGGTTGTGACGTCGTGGTCGACCGCATGAACTTTGACCGCATGCAGAGGGCCCGCTATGTCGGGCCGGCGAGGGCTCTTGGGTATCGCGTCGTCTGCGTGTGGTTCGACGTGGACAGGACGGTCTGCCTCAGGAGACTCGCGGGCCGCACGGGACACCCCACGGTCTCGGCGGACGACGACCACGAGCGCCTGGTGGACTCCTATTTCCGGACGTTCGTGCGGCCCGCGGAGGACGAGTACGACGAGCTGAGGGTGGTCTCGCGGCGCGCGTACGCGAAGGTGCTGGACATCCGGGGGGAGTGCGGCGGCCGCCGGGCGATCGTCGTCGGCGACATCCACGGGTGCTACGACGAGTTCATGCTTCTCCTCCGGAAGTGCCGGCACACGGAGGAGGACGTCGTCGTGTCGGTCGGCGATGTCGCGGACCGCGGCCCCAAGTCCAAGGAGACGCTGGAGTGGTTCCGGGGCGCGCGCCGTGCATACGTCGTCGAGGGCAACCATTGCAACAAGGCGCGCAGGCACTGGTCCGGCAGGCGGGTCAAGGTGTCGCACGGGCTCGACCGGACGATCGAGCAGTGCGCTGGCATGGACCACGCGGCCTTGGCCGCGTGGATGGCGACGTGGCCGCAGATCATCCGCGTCCCGGATGTCGGCGGGCTTCCGGCGTACGTCGTCCACGCCGGGGTGGACGGCCGACGCCCGATCGGCAGGCAGAAGGTCGAGGACTGCCTGTACGCGCGCCGCATCGGCGGGAGGGACTATTTCGACGAGTCCGCCGGGTGGTGGTACGACACCCTCGACGGCTCGTACGTCGTCATGAGCGGCCACGCCGTGCACGAAGACCCGCGCCCGTCCCCCTGCGCGTACGCGTTGGACGGCGGCGCGTGCCACGGCGGCAAGCTGCGCGCCCTGGTGCTCGACGGCGGGCTGGCGGAGCTGGTCGAGGTGGACGGCGCGGCGTACGCCGAACCGGACCCGCCGGGCGGCGGCGCGAGCGGACACACAGGCATGGCCTGCCCCGTTTCGGGCAGTTTGGGCGCGGTCGAGGCCCGCGACGCGCTTGTCGCCGCGGGCCTGCTGCGCCGCGACGACCTCGGCGACCTGTCGGTCTACACATACACCGACGCCTGCACGTTCGGGCGGGAGTGGAACGGGGTCACGCTCAACAGCAGGGGGCATATATTCGACCGCAGGACCGGCGAGTGCGTCGCGTGGTCCTTCCGGAAGTTCTTCAACGTCGGCGAGACGCCGGAGACGCAGGAGTCGTTGCTGCCGTGGTCGTCGGGGTACGCGGTCTTCGAGAAGCTGGACGGTTGGCTGGGCAACCTCTACCGCACCGCCGACGGCTTCGCAGTCGCCACGCGCGGATCGTTCCACTCCGACGGGGCCAGATGGGCGACGCAGTTCCTGCGAGAGCACCACGACCTGGCGGGACTCCCCGACGAGGTCACGCTGGTTTTCGAGCTGATAAGCCCGATCACGCGGATCATCGTGGATTACGGTACGGACGAGAGGCTCTCGCTGCTCGCGGCCTTCAACAGGCGCACGGGCGAGGAGTACCCTTGGGCGACGGTGGTGGGCTGGGCCAGTCAGTTCGGGTTCCCGCTGCCCAAGGTGTACGGCGGCGACATCTCCGAGTGCAGGCGGCTGCTGGCCGACTCGTCCGGCAAGGAGATGGAGGGCTTCGTGGTGCGCTTCGCGAACGGACTCCGCGTGAAGGTGAAGGGCGAGGACTACCTCCGGCGCGCCTACATCGTGAGCAACCTCACGCCGCTGTCAGTGTGGGGCGCGATGTCCGGCGGGCGGGTCGCGCCGGAGTACCGCGGCTTGGTGGACGCCGACTACCGCGATTGCATAGACGGGTTCGCCGACGCTTTGGAGGGCGCTTGGCGGCGGGTCGCGGGCGAGATCGAGGAGGACTTCGCGTCCTTGAACCGCACCGGGGACCGGAGGTCGTTCGCGGACTCGGTGAAGTCGCCGGGCCTGCGGCACGCCGCGGCGATGTTCGCCAGGCTCGACGGCAAGCAGCAGAACGTCGACAAGTACATCATGAAGCTGATCCGACCGCACGGGAACGAGATACCCGCGACGGAATAGGCGCGCCATTTAGTTGGATTTTACTTTTGGCCCTTGACTTCCGGTCGTTGGACGCCAACAATGATAGGCGGCTGGAGCCGAACGGACGGTCGCGTGCCGGAGGCGGCACGAGGAAAGTCCGGACTGGGCAGGGCACGGTGGTCGGTAACGCCGACCCGGCGCGAGCCGAGGGAAAGTGCCACAGAAAATATACCGCCCTTGTGACTCGCCGAGGCGTGCCAAGGGTAAGGGTGAAATGGTGCGGTAAGAGCGCACCGCGCGGCCGGTGACGGCCACGGCAGGGCAAACCCCACCGCCAGCGAACCCAAACAGCGGCGAAGAGGCGGCCCGCCTCGTTCGAGCCGCGGGTAGGGCGCTTGAGCCGGCGGGCAACCGCCGGCCTAGAGAAATGACCGTCCAACGCGGGGCATTCCCGCGGGACAGAATCCGGCTTACAGTTCGGCTCCGGCCAGCCGGCTTTTTGGAGGTCGCGTGATGATGAGGCTGTTCAAGTCGGCCGATGAGCGGCGGATAGAGCAGGACATCAAGGTGCGCCAAGGCATCAGGCGCATCGAGAAGGCTATCGGGGAGCAGGGCAAGTTCGCCGACGGGTTCATACGGAACGCCCGGCGGGCGAAGGAAATCGGCGACAACGCGCAGTACGCTTTCATCCGCGGATCTCTGAAGAAATCGGCGGCCATCCGGCGGATGTTGGAGCGGCAGCTACTCGTCGTCCAGAACGCGCTGCTGGTCAAACGGCAGGCGGAGGCGTCCGCCGACTTCTCCAAGAGCATGGGCCTGATGGCGGCGGAGATAGGGCGGCTGTTCGGGGAGACTGACCTCGTCGGCACACAGGCCGCGTGGGAGAAGGCGATGCTCCAGTCGCAGAGCATGGAGGAGAGGATGGGCATCTTCCTCGACAACATGGAGGGCGCAACCGCCGCCGACGAGGCGCGCGTCAGCGAGATCAGCGACGAGGAGGCGGACGCGATGATCGAGGCCGAGGAGCGGGCCGAGAGGCAGAGGGAGTTGACGCAGATCGCCGACCTGAAGGCGGAGCTGGGTCCGCTGATGGCCGGCGGCGAGCGAACGAAGCAGTAGGAGGAAAAATGAACGAACATCGAAACCCGCCGGCGATGGACGAAGCCACACTCCAGAGGAAACTGGCGGAGCTGGTCGCGGAGATCGCGACCCTCCCGGCGGACAAGCGGAACGAATTGGAAAGAACAGCGGCGCAGGTCCAGCAGAGGCACGCGGAACTCCGAACGACCGTGGCGCAGCTACAGGACAGCATCGATTTCGTGCGCATCAGCATCAAGTACCTGCTGTTCGACTTGGAGGCGACGCGGCGGGAAAACGTAGCGCTCCGCCGAATGCTTGAGGACGAACCCGGTGGGCCCCCGCCCCCGCCCGACAGCGAGCCGTTCGACATCGCCTGAATTTGTATGGTTTCACGCCCCCAGGCGTATGCCGGAGGTGCGACACGATGAGTAGGTGCGACACGATGAGTACGAGGAAGCCATCGTCGAGGGACTCGCTCTCGATCGACCGCTGCATCGAGATGAACCGCAAGGCGATCCGCGCCCTGATAGCGGCGTCCGACGGTTGCCGCGCGGCGATTGAGGTGCATGTCCGGATGAGGAACGCCAAGTTGGAGGCCGAGCAGCTCGCCGCGATTATATGCGCGTCGGACTGATGGCACGCCTTCGTTTTCTTGCCATCCTCCGTTCCGCGCGATAGAAGGATTGCTATGGTAACAACCCGCCTCAAACGCATAAGGCCGCATCGGCCTAAGACGCTGCGCAGATCCCGCTCGCTCAAGCGGTAGACGTATTTCCGGGGACATAACTCAATCGGGTAGAGTAGCGGTCTCTTAAACCGCAGGTTCCAGGTTCGATCCCTGGTGTCCCCATTTTCGGGTTCGTAGCTCAGAGAAAGAGCAGCCGGCTTTTAACCGGAGGGCCGCGGGTTCGATTCCCGCCGAACCCACCGCCCCTGTGGCGCAAAGGAGCAGCGCGGCCGCCTTCTAAGCGGCTGGTTGGAGGTTCGAGTCCTCCCGGGGGCATCGGGGCCGTTAGCTCAGTGGATTAGAGCGCCGCTCTCCGAAGGCGGAGGCCGCAGGTTCAAATCCTGCACGGCCCGTTTGCAGGCCGCTAGCTCAATGGATCAGAGCGCCGCTCTCCTAAGGCGGAAGTTGCGGGTTCGACTCCCGCGCGGCCTATTTGTAGCTCAACGGTCTCCCGATGGCGGAGGAGGACGCCGTTTTTGAGGTGTGCTGCGGGACGACCGTGACGCCGACTGGCACCCCCCGGCCCAACTGCGCGGCGCGGCGTTCGCCCCACGTCGGCCAGAGGCACTCCAGATCCGACTCGTCCAACGCCAACACTTCGTCGTCCGTCATGCCGAGGTCGTCGCCCGTATCGAGGTCGCATTCCGGGCCACGCTGGAGCCGCGAGAGCCGTATCTCCGCCTCACAGGAGACTTCCTCGATGCTACGCACCGTGCGCGGATCCCGCGATGGCGGCTCGCCGTCGCTGTCCCCCTTCAGTGAATCGAAGTCTATGCTGTCGAAGTCTATGCTATCCACGGCACCGCCTTCTCCAGAAGGACTAAATAGAGTCGCATACCAGATAAACCGCGCCCTCTTTTATTGCTTTTAGTTGTGGGGTTCCCGGGTGGGAGCGAGACTGGCAAAATGTGCGGCCCGGCTCGCGAGGGCCGAGGACTACTACCCGCAGCTCGTGGGCGCGCTGGAGAAGTACCGCGGGCGCGGGCTGTGGGTGCATTTCTCGGACATCCCCAAGATCGGCGTGCATCCGCGCCCGCCCCACCGTGACCCGTCCGGCATCTACCTCTTCCCGCTCGACCATGTCGCCGAACGGTGGCACCACTACACGCATTGGGCCTTCCGGCCGTACATGTTCGTCTGCCGCGTTGCCGGCGGGATGACGCTCGACTTGTCGGCCCTCACGCACGAGTCGGTGGACGGCATGCTCGATTCCCTGGGCCTGGAGAAGGACGTCATGGGCGGGAAGTCCCCGGCGGAGAGGCTGTGGGGGACGCTGAAGCAGGAGGCGCACAAGGGTTCTCGCGGCCAGCAGAACACGGCCTTCCGCCGCCTGATTCTCCGCCTGGGGTTCGACATGGTCCTGGATCCGGGCGGGGCCGTGATCCACTCGAACGAGCCGGACCAGTTGCTGGTGCTCTCACCCGGCGCCATCAATGTCGTGGAGCTCGTGGAGGCGACCACCAGGAGGCACGACGGTGCGGACGACTACTACGCGAACCCGAAGTACCCGTTCTACGGTCGCAGCGCGAAGCCGGCCGTCGAGCTGCTGCTGGCACTGGCCCGGGCGCTGCGGCTCAAGCCTGGCCGCGTGCGGTCGCACGGCAAGGGTAGCTGGTCGCTCGCCGCCGAGGATGCGTCCGGGAACCTCGTGCAGCTCGCGGAGCAACTCGTCCGCTCCGGGACCGTGGACTACAAGTCGTTCCGCGCCGCCTTCACGGCGTCGTGGTACTCCGGCGGCAGGCAGGTGGACGTCGGCGGCCGAGGCCAGGACGACTACCGCGACTTCGACATCCACACCGGCTACGACGACGCGGTCGCGCCGTTCGCCGGGAAGGCGCTGTCCAGGATGGCCGAGGTGCCGCCGGACGACACGTCGCATGTCGAGGAGCCGCTCCGCGGGATCGCGGCGGCGCTCGGGGGCGCGAAGGTCGCCTTGGCGTCGCCGGTGCGTGGATCGATCGCCAAGAGGATAGGCGCGAGCGAGCTCCGGCTGTGGCTGAGCTTCGAGCACCCGGAAAGCTCGTGGAGGAGGCCGGAGGTTCCGTCGTACGGCGTCGATGGCGCGCTGGCGCTCCCCAAGGGCGGCGGCCCGCTGGACATCGCCATCAACCCCAGCTTCGGGCAGTATCTGGAGCCCATCCCGGCGCCGGAGGTGGTGGGGGAGGTCGTCGCCCGCCTGCCGGAGTGGCTCGAGGGCGTCCTGGAGCGAAACTTCCCAGCCGGGGACGCCCGCTACGACTTCGTCAGGCGGCACACGCTCCACGCGATAGAGTTCCTCCGGCAGTGGGCGAACCCGCTGGCCGTAGCCGCCAGCCGCTACCACCGCGCAAGGAACTTGCTTCGTTTGGCGACCGAGAGGGTATAATCCCGCATGAGGCGCACGAACGACAGGCAACCGAACTTCTACGCCAACGGGCGCTTCTACCTCGTGCGCTGCTTCGCCTGTGGGGGTGAACACGGCACCGAGAACTGGGCCCCGGCCGTCGCCGCCGGGCAATGCGCCTTCTGTGGCTGGACGAACACGCCCGCCTCCGCGACAGCCGCCGCCCCCTGTTGTGGCGGTGGCAACGACGGCGCCGGACGGCGATAAGGACTGGGCCGGCGTTCACGCTCGTGTCTAGTATTGTCTTGCTCCCCCGCCGTTCGGCATGACGAGCAACCGATTCGTCAGGCGCGCCGCGATGCGGCTGGTCGCCGCGCTCCGCCTCGCGGCGGGCCGCATCGCCGTGGAGGTGGACTACCGCGGCGGCCAGATCCACATCATCGACATCGATCTCGGCGGCGGCAAAGGCTACAAGCGGGGGCAGGCCGACCCGCCGCCGGCCGACATAGTCGTGAACGCGCGGGGCCTCGGGCCGGACACGGGGCGGTACACCGGCGACCAGCCGATCGCGTGGGCCAGGTGGGACGGGCGCACCGTCAGCGGCTCCGCGGACGGCGACGGGATGATGGGGTTCGCGTCCGGCGACCTCGTCGTCGATTGGGACGAATGGGCCAAGTACATCTACGAGTCGCACAGAGACAACGACCCCCGCCAGTTGCAGTTGCCCCTTTGGCGGGGCGAGAGTAACGAGAGCCCGGGGATCGAGAGAGCCAGCGCGAAGTCGAAGATGCTCTCCGTCCGCGACGCGACCGGCGCGACGTTCGCGGACGCGATGGAGGCGTGGGTCCGGGGCCTGCGCGAGAACATCGCGGTGTTCGAGATCGATCTGGACGACTTCACGCGCTGCGAGTCCTGCGAGACCCTGCTGGCCAAGCGGGACGCCACCGAGGCCTTCGGCGACTACTACTGCGAGGACCACCAACCCAACCGCTGCGAGAAGTGCGGGGAGCCGGTGTCGGAGGATGACATATCCTACGACGAAAGCGGCAACGGTTACTGCTCCGGCTGCTACGAGGAGGACTACGGGGACATCCTCGCCGAGGTAACCGACGGCTTCTACGAGAGACACCCCGACCTGATGAGCATCGACGCGCTGGAAAAGGCCAAGGACGAGGTGGAGATGGAGCCCGAGGCGTACGTGGCCATCTTCGGCGACCTGCACTGGCGCAGCTCCTTCGGAGGCAGTGCGTGGGCCCACATCGCGGAAACCTGGCGCGACCTGCGGAAGGCGGTGGGCCGCGAGGACTGGAACGAGATGACCCTGCTGGTGGACCACGCCTTCGACCTCGTCCACAACACCGGGTCGCTGTTCACCAAGGCGAAGGACGAAATCAGGTCGTGGCTGTTCCAGGCCCTGGAGGACAAGTACTTCCTGGATCCGCTCCAGTGGCGGGACAAGCTCTCGCCGGACGCGAGGAAGGTGCTGGACGCGTACATACGCAACTCCGGCGGCGTGGCGAAGTGGCGGGAGAAAATCGAGGCCACCGGGGACGCGATGTCCAAGTTCGAGAAGATCCTCCTGAAGGACCAGGACGAGAAGATGGCCGAGAGGCTGTGGAAGGTCCACCGGCTGTCCCCGCAGATGTTCCGCGACCGCGACTCGTTTCTGGAGGTCGCGTTCTGGAGCAAGGACAGGACGCAGGGCGCGGTCGACGTGGGCCGCGCCGTGCAGGTGTTCCTCCGCGATCCGGGCAGGCAGACCGCCGCCGCCGTGATGGCCGCCCTCAGGCCGTCCGAATGCCAAGCCGGCACGGCCCACCCCGCCGGCGACGCGTTGAGGGGCGAGCTCCTGCCGAAGCTGCTGAAGGTCGTCGGGGCGGATCCGGTGCTGCGGCGGGAGCTGGCCAGTTCCGGCGACAGCGAGGAGGAGCTGCGCGAGTCCGAGAAGGCGATCGGACTCTCCTACAAGCCCTGGTGGTGGGGCGAGTGGGCCGAATTCCTCACGGGCGAGGCGAGCCGCCGGAAGGAGGACTCGCTCGCGGTCGCGTCCGCGCTCGCCGCCGCGTTCATCCGGCTTGCGCTGAAGACGGCCGATTTCTACGACTTCTACGCGCTGAACATCGTGAACTGCGACGCACTGCCGGACGACATGGTGCAGATGTGTGCGGGCCTCAGGAAGGTGACCACGCTCGATGTGGCCAGGGCCCTGCTCAAGATACTCGCCCGCGCCGTCGTGAGGGAGGCCAGGCACGTCGACGACTCGTTGAGGATGGAGTGAACGCTCCGACACCGTCCGAATAACGCTTGACTGTGCGCGGTCGCGCGCGTACCATCGACATGCCTACTAAACGGCCCGCCAAGCGGCCCACCAAGCTCGATCTGGCGAAGAACTGGCTGCCCAGGTACACGGGAATGGCCGTGGACGGTTTCGGGGACTACATCCTGCTGACCAACTGGTTCGGCTATGTCCAGCGGTTCGCGGAGATGTGTGGCTGCGACGTGTCAGGGATAGGCAGGCCGATGCAGGCCGCGACGAGCAGCGCGGGCCTCAGCATAATCAACTTCGGCATGGGCAGCCCCAACGCCGCCCTCATCATGGATCTCCTCGCGGCGCGCCGCCCCAAGGGGGTGCTGCACCTCGGGAAGTGCGGCGGCCTGAAGAAGGCGGCGGAGATCGGGCGATTCATCCTGCCCATCGGCGCCGTGCGCGGGGAGGGCACGTCGAACGATTACCTGCCTCCGGAGGTGCCGGCGTTGCCTTCGTTCAAGCTGCACAAGTTCGTCTCGCAGAAGCTGGTCGAGCACGAGTCCACGCGGGACTACAGGACAGGCGTCGTGTTCACCACGAACCGCCGCGTCTGGGAGCATGACGCGGCTTTCCTCAAGCGGCTGAAGTCGCTCACGGTGATGGCGATCGACATGGAGACCGCCACCCTGTTCGTGGTGGGCCACGTCAACCAGATAGCCCGCGGCGCGCTGCTGCTGGTGTCGGACCACCCGGTCACCCCCGAGGGGGTGAAGACGGAGGAGAGCGACGCCTCCGTCACCAAGGCGTGGGCGGACATGCACCTGCGGATAGGGATTGAGTCCATGACAGGCATATCCGAGCACGGCGAGGAGATGAGGCACTTCAGGTACTAAGCCAGTCCACGGCTCCGGCCGCCGTGTCCACCACGACGAACCCGGGCCTGTGGTAGTCGCTCGGGACGGTCGCGACCAATATGTCCATCCCATTGGCGCGGCGCACCGCGCCGCGCGCGAAGGCGTGCGTGTGGCCGCTCACGACCCAGCGCACCTTGGTGAAGCGAGACACCTCACCGCCGAGCGTCAGGTTCCCCCAGTACGTGTGGTCGTAGCCGCTCACCAACTGCCGCTCGAACAGCGGCACATGCGTGGCCACCAGCACCTCGCCGACACCCGGATCCTGCTCGAGCCGCTCCAGCCTGGCGACGAGTCCCCGACCCACCTCCGCCGCGAACTGGCGGTCGGACTCCGCCCAATCGATGAAGCTGGCGTCTACGCTCTGCCGGAACTTGTTTGTCCTGTAGTACGCCCAGGGTTTCGCGGGCCTGTCGCGGGTCGCGGAGTAGTCGTACCACCCGATGGAGCCGGCCACGGCTAGGCCGCCGCGCTGCCACACGGACCGCTCCAGATCGACGCACCCGGCGTCCGCTATCACCCGCGGCAGGACATCATCCCAGAGCTCCCGGCTGCCCCGGGCGGGGCGGTTGTAGCCCGGCGCGTTCCAAAGGTCGTGGTTGCCGCAGAAGACGAGGACGTCGCCGGCGAAGCGGCTCCGGACGATCGCGAGGCATCTGCGAAACGCCGCCGAACCTTCGCCCACGTCGCCCGCCAGGACGGCGACCTCTGCGCCGAGTCCGGACATCCTCGCGACCGCGTCGGCCACCCGCCGGGCCCCCGTGTGCTTCAGGTGCGTATCCGACAGGATGCCCACCCTCATTTTGCGCCTCCCCTCGCCCGGATTATAGGCCCCGCGCCGTGCCGCGTCAATTCTCGCTCCGTAGGCGGGCCGAAAGGCCAGCGGCGGGTGTGTGAAAGGATGTGACCATGCAGCGAAAAGGACGAAGGGCGTTCGTGGCCCGAAGGTCGAGGTGCGGCGAGTGCGGCAAGCTCGTGCCGAGCGACAGCGACTTGGCGTGCAAGGTCGTGGTCACCACCGGCGACGGTCGGACGCTGCTCGGCAGGCTGAGGCGGCAGGCCGCCGAGGGGCGCGCCCGAGGCCGGATGTTGGCCGTGCCACAGGTGTTCTGCACCAACGGCTGCGCTGTCGCGGCGCTGCGGCGGCAGATTGAGGTGCACGAGTGGATGCACCGAGCCCAACCTTAGCTACGCGCGCCGTCTCGTGATTCGCAGCCTGTCCAGCCACAGGCTCAGGATGCTGCACACCTCCGGCATGCTCGGCGCGCCATCCGCGAGCAGGCGCCTGATCTCATCGGCGTCCACACGGCCCCGTGCGGCGTACATCTCGTCGGCCGCCGCCCACACCCTCCCCTGCGAGGCTTTTTCGCCCTGTCGCCTTCTCCGCACGTACGCCCGCGAGGCGCCGTGCCAGTGCTCCACCGCGAGTCCCGTGTAGGTGGCCACCCTCCAGCGCCCCCCCGCCAGCCTCAGGCAGAACTCCTTGTCGCTCCCGAAGTGCCAGTGACCGCCGCCGCTCCGCAGCGGGCCGTATTCCCTCCATGCGTCCTTGTGTACGAACGCGCAGGAAAACCCGACCCACTCGCGCCGGAGCATCGCCCGCAGCGGGCGCCCCGCGCGGCCGCCGCGACCGCGGACTTTCGTCAGGAGCGGCGAACACACCCTGACGCGCGGCCGCTTCGCCAGCGCGTTCAGCATCACTTTGTCCCAGTGCCGCGGCACGGCAACGTCGTTGTTCATGAGCACGGTCCACTCCGCGTCTCTGTGCTGGGGCTGGAGACTCTCCGCTACGCCCGCGTTGGTGGCCCGCGAGAAGCCGAGGTTCTCCCGGGAGAGGGTGACGTGCAGGTCCGGCTGTGCCGCCAGCCACTCGGCCGCGCCATCCTCGGACGCGTTGTCCATGACGAACATCCTCCACGGCCACTGGCTGTTCGCGCGCACCGAGTCCACCATCCCTATCAGCCTCGACGCGCAGTTCCAGCTAGCCACTACGATGTCGATCATGCTGCTGGCGGCCTCAAAGGTCAAAAGAGTACGAATTATCCGGCCCCGGCTGGGTTGCCGCTCGGCGGAGGCGGGGATATAATTCGCCGGCGGGGAATGGCCGCCGGAGGCTTTAGATGGGCAACAAGGGCGAACAACCGAGGCGGCGGCTGGACTGTGGGGCGTTCGATCCGGATGAGATCGCGAAGCTAGTCAACGACATGGCGCTGCGCGGCACGCCGATGAGGCACATGCGGAGGCGGCAGGGCGCCAAGTCCGTCCAGGCCGGCTACGTGATGTCGGCGTCCGTGGACGGAGACGGGAACCTGACGGCCGTGGTGGAGGACTAGGGAAAGGCTTGGCCGGAGTCAAACTGGCTAGAGTCCGAGGTCGCGGACCGCCAAATCCGACCTCGTCAGGGGCCGATCGACATAGCCTTCGGGAGGCGGCACCGACTCGGCGGCGATCAACTCCTCGCATGTCGGGCACTCCATCGGGCCGGGTTCGCAGGAGTCTGAGCTACAGGTCCAGGGTTCGTGGCACTCCGGGCATGTGTGGGTGTGGCTCCACTCCCAACTGCCGTCATCGCCGCCGCCCGCGGAGAGCAGCCGGGACGCCGTGTGGTATCTGCTGGCGGAGAACCGCCCCTCGTTCCATTCCCTCTCCATCGTTTGTTCCTGCTCGTGCAGCGTGTCGGCGCACTTGAGGCACAGCGTTTGGCCCGCGGCGAACAGCCCTGGGTTCGCCGCGCGGCTTTCGCCGCACCGCGGGCATGCGTCCGGCATGCCGACGGCGTACTGGTGTATTTGGGCGGGTGTTCCCGGCAAGCTACAGCCTTTGTTAGTGCGCATGTCGTCTGCCCTCCTCAGTCGCGGAAAGGCGTGAAAACTATATCAACGGCTAGAATCCGGCGATGGGCACGCGTGTGGGCAACGGGGTGATCCTGGCCGGCGACTGCGCCGAGGTGATGCGGAGACTGCCGGACGGCGGTTTCCGGTGCTGCGTGACCTCCCCGCCGTACTGGGGGCTCCGGCGCAACCCCGCGGGCGGCGTCGGCGGCGAGCCTACGGTCCACGAATATGTGGACAGGATCGTCGCCATTTTCCGCGAGGTCCGGAGGGTCTTGGCGGACGACGGGACCCTGTGGCTCAACATCGGCGACACGTTCGCGGCGAGCGGCAGCAAGGATCCGAGGCCGAAGAACCTGGTCGGTGCTCCTTGGCGCGTCGCTCTCTCCCTTCAGGCCGACGGGTGGTTCCTCCGGAGCGAGGTGATCTGGTTCAAGGGCGCCGGGAAACCGGAGAGCGCCGGCACGCACGGACACTCCGGCCGACCTACGAGGGCGCACGAGCAGATCTTCCTGCTCACGAAGGGCCCCGCCTACTACTACGACCTCGACGCGTCGCCGGAGCCCAGCGCGGACGGGCAGGGCAAGAACAGGCGGTCGGTGTGGGAGATCAAGCAGGGCAACCCGTACCGCGGGGTCCACACCGCGGTGTTCCCGCCAGGACTCGTGGAGCCGTGCGTCCGGATGGGGTCGAGCGAGGCCGGGCGGTGCCCCAAGTGCTGGAGGCCGTGGACCCGCGTCCTGAGGCGCGGCCAGTCCACGTACGCCCGGCTGAAGGAGGAGCAGGGGGTCGGGTGGCGGGAGATGCAGGACGAGTCGGAGCGGCGCGGCACGGCGATGAAGGGCGGTGTCGCGGGCTGCGGCGGCACACGGACGGCCACCGGGGGCGCCGCGCATCTCGCCCGGGCGACGCGCGAGACGCTAGGGTGGCAGCCATCGTGCCAATGCGGAGAGGAGCCGGAGCCGGAGCTTGTGTTCGACCCGTTCCTCGGCTCCGGGACCGTCGGGTCGGTGTGCGAGGTGCTGGGGCGGAGGTGGTGCGGGATCGAGCTCAGCGCCGAGTACGCCGCGCTCGCCCGCGAGAGGGTGCTGCACGATATTGCCCAGACCGTCACCCAATCGTGTGGAACGACGCCAAGTCGTCCGGCAGCTCCGGCGGCTTTGCCTCGAGCCTGAACCACCGCCGCACGCCGACGGCGAACCGGAAGAAGACGGCGCTTTCGGCGGATGTCGGGTACAGTCCCAGCCGCACCTGCTCAACGATGGCCCAAGCGTACCACCCGCCCTCGTCTAAGTCCCCTTGGTTTTCCTCCACGCACAGTTCTGCGGACCTCTTGTCTGGGAAGAGGCCGACTGTGCGGGCCGACCACGGCCACGGATGTTCCGGTTCTCGTCTGTATGTCGTGACCGCGTAGACGGATCGCTCCGGCTCGTCCTTCGGCGCGGCTTTCGGCGGTGCGGATGGATCCACCCTCCCAGCCTCCATCGCCGCCAGCGCGGAGGCAGGTATCCGTAGCCTCGCCGCATCCTGCCTCAGGGTCATGTTGCGCTGGCGGCGGTCCTCCTTCAGCCGCGCTCCGGCGGCGATCCACTCGCGCATCTCGTCCGGGACCGTTCCGGTACCCGCACACCGATAGCACTGCAAGGCGCGGCAGGGGTCGCAGCGACCGTCGTCGCGCACCGCGAAGAGCGCCAAAGTGGTTCCGGAGCCGCCGCATGTCGGGCAGTTCATCATGAACCCCCCCGCACTGCGGAACATGTGGCCGGAACGCCGGCCTCGATGAGTCCGCACATAAGCGCCGGGATGTCCACCGGCAGAACGGGCTTAACGAGGAAAGAGACGTTCCCCCACAGCCGAACGCCTTCCACATAGGCCGATTCCGCGGCGTCGTAGAACCCTGCGACTTTCTCGCCTCGAATGAGGGCGAACTTGCCCTGGTGGTGCGCGAGCCATTCCGCCCGCTTGGAATCGAAGAACGCCAGTTCTTCTCCGAGTGGTGTGGTCGCATCGGTCCGCTCGGGTCCGCGCGGTTTCAACGTAGCCATTGCGGATATGACTTCCGCCAGGTGTTCAGTCCAGGACGGATCATCGGGGTTCGCAAGAATCCTCTGCCGCTGAGCTTCGGCGATGGCCATGCACGCTTCGATTGTGCGGCCGCACGCGTTTGCCGCGCTGGATCGCATCAGCCGCAGGCACTCCTCCCAAGCGTACGCGTTCCACCACGCGTCCCCCAAACCGTGGTGTTCGGCCCCGCCGGTCGCCTCCAGCTCCGCGAACAGGCCGGGCCGCGCGGCGCGGAACGCCCGCCAAGCCCGCTCGGAGACATCGTCCCTCACCTGCTGCGCGTCCAAGCCGGCGGCGCACGCGATGGCGGCGAAGATGGAGTTCAGATCGACGCACCGGTGGCTGAACGGGAAGTTGCCCGCCCCAACTGCCGTCCACGTCGAGCGCAGGAATGGTAGGTCCAGCGACGCCGTGTTTTTGCCCATCGCCCGGAGCTCATCCTCCGGCCTGCGCCCGTCGAGCGCGCCGAGCCAGTCACGGAAGCCCAAAACGGCGACGTTCGCCGGGAGTTTCCTGAGGTGGCGGGGCGCGTCTGGGGGCGACGCCTGCCGGGAGAGGTCGATCCGGTTTATCTGTATCGCCTGCGCTGTGACCAGAAGCTCCTCCCACCGCAGCTCCGCGTAGAAGTCGGCGCCGGTCAAGATGTCTACGGCACCTATGGACAGCGTCCTGTGGCGAACCGGATCCAGCCCGCTGGTTTCCAGGTCCAAGGATATAATTCTCATGGTGGATTATAGTCGGAGATTGGGGTATAATGTGCGGAAGAAGGAGGTGGGCCGATGCGGAAGCGATGCACTGTGTGCCTGATGTTGTTGTCTTCTCTGTTGGTGGGTGGCTGCACCCTTAACCCGCTGACGGACATCTCAGGATGGGACCTGTCCGCCTGCTGGAGCGGTTTCGGGACCTGCTACGAACTATTTACGGACAACCAGCAGAGGATTCTCGGCGGCCAGACGGCGATCGGCGCCATCCTCGGGGCTGACGCTCAACGTTGACGTGCTCCGCGGCGTTTGAGACGGGAGATTGGTGATGAAACTTCATGTTTTTCGGCGGTCTGACGACGAGTCCACCTTGGCGACTCTGCTGAGCGACGTCGTTGGCGGGACGCGAGTCAGCGCGTGCATCGGTGAGGTGTCCGATGTCTTCCGGACATCGCGATACGGCGAGGTGGTCCACCCGCCGCTGCCTGAGGCGCGCGCGTCGGACGCGGAGTTTGAGGGTTTCCTCCGCTGCGCCAGACTGGTGAGTGACGGCGAGTTCGCAGCGATGCTCGCGGGTGCCGCAGCATGACGCGGTCGTTCTACCTGATCGACGGCCTCAACCAGATGTTCCGGGCCTACTACGCGCCGTTCCGCGAGCTGACCAGCGCGAGCGGCGAGCCGACGAAGGCCGTGTTCGTCTTTCTCCGCATGCTGTTACAGCTTGTGCGCGAGCGCGAGCCGCACTACCTCGCGCTCGTTATGGAGGGCGGTGGTCCGGACTTCCGCCGCGAGGCCTACCCCGCGTACAAGGCGCACCGCAAGGAGATGCCGGATGACCTCCGGTCGCAGGTCCGCCGCATTCAGGAGCTGGTCGCCGCGCTCGGGATACCGGTGCTGCACGCCCCGGGCTTCGAGGCGGACGACCTGATGGCCACCATCGTCCGCGCCGTGCGGGACGAGCCGGGGCTGGAGGTCGTCATGGTTAGCTCCGACAAGGACCTCCGGCAACTGCTCCGCGGGGACGAGGTATGCCTCTACGACCCGCGGAAGGGGCTGATGCTGGACGCGTTCGGCCTGGAGGACGAGTACGGCTACACGCCTGCGCAGTCGCTGGAGATCCAGACGCTCGCGGGCGACGCCACGGACAACATCCCCGGCGTCTGCGGGGTGGGGGAGAAGACCGCCGTCAAGCTCGTCCTGAAGTACGGGTCGGCCGCCGAGGTCGTCTCGCACGCCGACGAACTCACGCCGAAGCAGTGTCAGAACGTCTTGGCCTTCGCCCAGCAGATGCCGCTTACCCGCCGCCTTGTCGCGCTGCGGGACGACGCCCCGACGGATTTCAGGCTGCACCGCTGCGAGCTGGACCTAGATGTCTCCGCCGCCGCCCCGCTTCTGGAGGAGCTGGGGCTGAGGAGCGTCCTTGAGGCGCTGAACAAGCTCGCCGATCCGGCATCCTAGCGGTTGTCGCCGTCCCCTTTGATGTGTCCGCGCTTCTTGCGGTCCAGGAGCTTCTCCGCGTTCAGCTCGGCAACCCGGCCCAACCCCAGCCCGCATGTGCAGCACGCGCTTGCCAGCGCGGTGAGCGCCTGCGACAGCCCGGCCATTATGAGGCCGCGCCTCTCCTCCGTGAGAGCGCCGCCGTCGTCCCTGTAGAGCTTCTTCACGCGCTCGCACACGTTACCCGCCCGCCCCGCGAGGCGCAGCGCGGCTTGGATGCGCCCTCCAGTTCCGTGTCCGCGGGACTGGTGCCGGAGACGGTCTGTTGTAGGTCGCCGAACTCCTCGCAGTCCGGGGTTACCGCCGCCGCGACATCGCGCAGGTCGGCGCGCATCTCGCGGGCCATGTTGGATATGTACCAGAGGACGTCCCCCGCCTCCTTGGCCAACTGCTCCTGGTCGGCCCCGTCCAACACTTTCTCCCCGAACTCGGCCGCCTCGCCGGCGAGCCCCAGCGCGGGGTATGTTGGGTTGTGTCCCTGCCTCTCGTAGGTGGCCGTGCTTATCGCGATCCTGTGGTAGTCGTCTATTTTCATGCCGCATTCTAACCGCGCGGCCGGTAGAATAGGCGGCATGGATGAACAGCGGCATTTCGATTGCCCGGTCTGTTCGCGGACGACGGTGGTGTGGGAGCCCTGTGGCGGCGCGTTCGTGTGCCAGCACCGGGACTGCGCTTCCAGCTTCCCTCCGCCGGAGGCGGACGGGCTGTCGGCGGAGGAGTCGTCGAGGTTGCTCTCAGACTTGGGTGCGACGCAGCGGTGGCTCGACTGCATCGTCCGGGAGCCGCCGGCCGCCGCGGCGCGCATGGCGGCGGAGTTGATCTCAGCGTTAGGTTAGGGAACCCGTGTCTCCGCCCGCATCTTCGTTTTCGGGCATGTCTGTGTAGTCCGCCTCGTCCGGTATGTCGTCGGTGTAGTCCGCCTCGTACACCAGGCGCACGGCGGACGGCGGGATCGCGCCCCTGTGCCTCCAGTCCGCGCTTCCGCCCTTCGGGTCGGGTTCGACCGGCCCGATCGCCGCCGCGTCCACCTCGAACACCGAGACCGTCGCCCTGTCCCAATCCAATTCGGCGTCCCCGCCCGCGTACGCCTCCCGCACCCAGTTTGCGGCCAGCTCCGGACTCTCGGCCAGGTACACATACTGCGGGTCGCTCGCGCCCCAGTTCGGGCCGAGTCCGGCGGGCACGATGCCGCTCTCCGACACGGCGGCGGAGTTCCACCCGAAAGTGCCGTGGTACAGCTTCTCGGGCGGTCGCCCGTGCTCCGGCCGCTGGATCCGCTTCAGTCCGCTGTCGGACCTTGCGGAGACCTCCCGGACCACCTCGCCCACTATGCCCTGCCAGTCCATCTTTATCGGCCCATCCATAAAAACAAAGTTAAACGCGGCCTCCGCGCTTGACATCCCCTGCGGCCTATGGTATCATCGTGTTGAAACTGGTCTTTGGGAGGCGCATGATGCAACACGGTGTTCGGGAACGAATTCTGCCGACGTGCAGGCCGCCGAAGAAGGACACGCGGACCCTCGCGGTGGCGGAGTGGGAGCTGCTGACGTCCATCCTGTCGAAGCCCCTCGAGTATGTTGGCCACAAGATGTTCGCGGACCAGCCTGCCGTAGAGATACGGCTCTTCGGCGGCAAGGCGTCGTTACGGGGCGCGGCCGCGTTCCCCCCCACCGCGATGCTGCCCTTCCCCCTCGGGTTCCTGATGTTCAACTACGCGCGATTCCGCGTCCTCGAGCTGGCGCGGTCGTGCGCCGGCCGCCGCCTCCGCATGTCGGAGGCCAAGCTGCTGCTGGCCTGGTGGAAGCGGGCCGCCGAGGCGCAGGGGAGGCTCACAGGCGACAACCGCGCCCTCGTGCTGAGGATGGTGGCGGACTACAAGCCGCAGAACGTGGACCACGACGACGCCGTCAGCGAGGGTCATGTGGCTCTCCTCAACGCCGTGAACGGCTTCGACTGCTCGAGGAACCTGCGGTTCTCGACCTACGCCTGCCGCGCCATCCTGAAGTCCTTCGCCCGCGCGGCGCAGCAGACCGCGCGGCGGCGTTCCATGTTCCCGACGGAGTTCCGGACGGCCCTGGAGCGGCCGGAGCCGCCGCCCCCGGACAGGGAGTGGGCCGAGTTCGCCCACCTCGTCCCGGGCGCCATCGAGGAGGCCGGCCTCTCCGACAACGAAAAGAAGGTCATCGTCGCCAGATACTGGTGTCAGGCGACCCTGGAGCAGGCGGGCGCAGAGATTGGCGTGAGCAAGGAGAGGGCGCGGCAGATCCAGCGCCGGGCCGAGGGCAAGCTGGGCGACGCCCTGCGGCCGAAGGTCGCCCCGGCGGCGGCCCCCGCGAGGTGCCTGCATGAAGCGGGATGAGATCGTAGCAAGGATCAACGCCGGGGAGACGGTGTTCCGGGAGGGCGGGTTCGATGTCTCCTACTGCATCGGCCAGAAGCGCGGCGAGGCGAGCCCCATCCGCGCCGACCAGTTCGGGTACCTGCTGGACGCGGGCCTGATCTCCGAGGCGGGGAAGGAGCGGGGGCAGCCGTGGTACCAGACCAGGTGGACGGGGACGGAGCGCCTCCCTGCAAAGTGCAGGAAGGTCGGGGGCGGAAAGTAATGTCGATTGCACGCGCGGCGGGACGCCGCGAGAGATATCTTTTTCTTGGAGAGCGCACATGAAAGAACGCTTCGGCTTGATGATGATGGCCTCTTTATTCCTCGTTAGCGCGGACACCGCGCTTGCGGACGGCGGGCTGCCGAACGGCGGGACGGCCCACAAGGCCAAGCAGGCGCCGCCCGTCCAAATGGGGACATCCGGAGGCAGCCTGAACGACCACAGCAAAGCCTTCTGCTGCGGCGGCACGCTGGGTTCGGCGGTGAACTACAACGGCGCGCTGCACATCCTCAGCAACAACCATATCCTCGCCCGGTCGGGGAGTGCTGTCGTTGGCGAGCACACGCTCCAGCCCGGCTTGATCGACTCCGGCTGCAACGGCGCGGCCAGCAACTTCGTCGGCACCTTCATTGGCAATGTCGTCCCGCTCGGGACGGCCAACGTCGACGTGGGTCTCTCGCTCGCGCGGACGGGGCAGGTCGCCGCGGACGGCGCGATCCTCGACATTGGCGTGCCATGCAGCATGTTCCAAGCCCCGGCGGTCGGGCTGGCTGTGAAGAAAAGCGGGCGGACCACCGGGCTCACCACGGGCAATATCATCTCTATCAACACATCCGTTTCAATCCAGTACCAGAAGGGCTGCAACTCCGGAAAGAAATTCGTGGTCTCGTACGCGAACCAGATCGTCACCGGGACGATGAGCGCCGGCGGCGACTCCGGGTCGCTGCTCGTCACGGACAGCGCCGCGCCGCGCCCGGTCGGCCTGCTCTACGCCGGCAGTAGCAGCACGACGATCTACAACCCCATTCAGGATGTGGCGAACGCGCTGGGGGGTTCGTTCTCGTTCGTCGGGGCGGCGTGTGGCCTCGTGGAGTCCGGGGTGGCCGCCGCGAGGCCGTCGGACGACGACTTGGGCGCCGCGCTGCGGATCAAGGTCGAGAATGAGAACGAGATCCTCCACCATCCGGGCGTCCTCGGCGTCGGTGTGGGGGCGGCGGAGAACGACCCCGAGGAGGCGGTGATTGTGGTCCTCTTCGAGTCCAGGGGTGCCGCGCCCAAGACTCTCCCGACGGAGCTGGACGGGGCCAAGGTCCGCGTGATCCTCACGGACACGATCGTGGCGCAATAGCGGTCCAGGGGGACGCGGCGGCGATCGGCATCCTCCAGCCGTGGCCGAACGCGCGGGTGGTCACCCGCAGGCCCGGCGCCGCCTGCCTCCTTTTGTACTCGCTCCTGTCCACCATCGCCGCCACCCCCGGCACCCAGGCCGCGGCATCCAGCGGAAGGCCCGCCGCGATCGACGCCGGCGCCCTGCCGCCCTCCACGTACGCCTCCAGGATGGCGTCCAGCACCGGGTATGGCGGCAGCGTGTCCTGGTCGACCTGCCCCGGCCTCAGCTCGGCCGACGGCGGCTTCTCAATCGACCCCCGCGGGATCCCGGCGCGCCCGGCCGCGAGGCGGTACACCATCCCCTTGGGCACGTCGCTGAGGACGGCCAGCCCGCCGCACATGTCGCCGTACAGCGTGCAGTAGCCGACGGCCAGCTCGCTCTTGTTACCCGTGGTCAGCAGCAGCCAGCCGAACTTGTTGGACAGGGCCATCAGGACGACGCCCCTCGCCCTGGCCTGGACGTTCTCCTCGGCGACCCCGGGCGGCAGCCCGGCGAACGACGGGGCGAGGGCCGACTCCGCGGCGGAGACGAGCCCGTGGATGGGCACGTCCCGCAGCTCGATCCCCAGCCCGGCCGCGAGCGCCTCCGCGTCGGCCCTGCTGTGCGCGCTGCTCCACCGCGACGGCATGTAGACGCCGTGGACCGCCCCGGCGCCGAGCGCCTCCACAGCCACGGCGGCGGTCACCGCGGAGTCGATGCCCCCGCTCAGGCCGATCACCGCGCCGCCGAAGATCCCGGTCTTGCGGTAGTAGTCCCGGACGCCGAGGACCAGCGCCCGCCACACCGACTCGACCTCCTCTAGGTGCGGCGACATCCCACCCGTCCACACCGTGAACCGCCCGCCGTCCGCCGCGCCCCGCCACCTCGCGAGCCCCAGAGACTCCCCTGAATCGACGTCCGCCAGCAGGGCGCACTCCTCGAAGGCCGGCGCCCGCGCGACCGCCCCCCGGCCGGGCGCGAATACCGCGCTGGAGCCGTCGAACACCAGGTCGTCGTTCGCCCCGACCTGGTTCGCGTAGACGACCGGCACGCCGAGGGAGTCGGCGTGCGACGCCATCAGGACCTCCCGCGCGGCCTGCTTCCCGGCGGAGAACGGGGAGGCCGAGACGTTCACGACCACGTCGGCCCCGGCGCGGACCGCGAGGGCCACCGGGTCGATCCCGTACCGGACGCCGGGCGGCATGAACGGCCCCGCCGCGGCGGCAGAGCCCCACGCGTCCTCGCACACGGTGACGCCCACCCGCCTTCCGAGGACAGGCACGACGCACGCCTCGCCGCCCGGGGCGAAGTACCGCCTCTCGTCGAAGACGTCGTAGGACGGGAGCAGCCGCTTGGGGCATAGGCGGAGCACGCCTCCGTCCGCGAGGACGGCCGCGACGTTCAGCAACGGCGGCCCGGGTCCCGGGTTCGGCGCCACGGTTCCGACCACGGCACAGAGCCCGCCTCGGCACTCCGACGCCAGCCGCCCGACCGCCTCGGCGCAGCGCCCGGCGAACCCCTCCCTCAGGAGGAGGTCCTTCGGCGGGTAGCCGCAGACGGCCATCTCCGGGAACACGACGAGGTCCGCCCCGCGCCGGTGCGCGGACCCCATGATCCGGAGAATCCCGCGCAGGTTCCCGTCGATGTCCCCCACCTTGGGGTTGAGCTGGGCCACCAACACCTTCATTTTTCCGCCTCCGCAGCGTACCCGAAGACGCGCCTCAGGTTGTCGTCCGTCCGCCGCCTGGCGCCGTCCGGCGCGGCGGACGGAGGGGCGGAGGCCGCCCGGAGGGCGGCCGCGATTTGGCGCAGGTGTTCGGAAGTGACATCGACCTCTTTGGACCCGTTGCCGAAGGCGCACTCCGCCCCCAGCACGCCGAGAACGTTTGCGGGGGATGGGGTTCTCGGAGCACCGGGGTGGCGCTGGCACCAGAGCGTGCCGATGGCGACGCACTGGAACTCCGGATCCTCTTTCTCCATCGCGCTGGCCACCATGGTCGCCTGCGCCGGGGACAGCAGGACGTCGGCTCGTCCGGATGGAGACCGACGGACGTTGTGTGTGGCAACTATGCAGAGCCTCGCCCAGCGGTCTCCCTCGCTGCTGTGGTACACATGCACGGCGCCGCCAAAGCATTGGGTCGCCTCGCTAGCCGGCTTTTCGGTTGGGCCATCGTTTCTCATGCTGCATTATACTTTGTACTTTGTATCGTCTGCGGGCTTTTTACCAGTCTGGAGGTTTGCCGTGGATGCGTTCAAAGCGGAAGACCGAGTCTGGGTGCTGGACCGCGGCGAGTGGTACCGGGGAGTCGTCGAGGGCGTCATCGACGGCACGCGTTTCGACAAGGACCTGAGGTACGCCGTCCGCTGGGGGGACGGCGGCGGGTTCGGCATCCAGCGGGGGATGCGCCGCGCGCACCAGCTCAGGCTCATCGATGGCGGCGACCGGGACGGCGCCCAACTGACCCCGTAGCCCGCCGCCTGCTGAAAAGGGAGCCCAAAAAGTGAAGATCGAGGAACTGATAGAAAGGAACCTGAGCGGGTCCCACGGCGATCAATCCAAACTCGCCTTCGCCGCGCTGCGGGTGGCGATGAAGGCGCTGCGGGTTTACCAGCGCGGTTTTCCGCCTGATGGCGAAACGATTCAGAACTACGCAACAGCGCGGGTCGCTGAGATCGCCAAAATTCTGGAGTCCGGCGGCGGGCAGCGGACAGACGACAACCTGAGGAGTGTTTTCGGGTAGATTTTCGCGTTTGGACCGCTTCTTCGGTACTACCGCCCCCATCCGAGCTTCGCCTGCATCGCGTGCCACGGGGGCCGCAGGCGGCTGTGCACGAGGGCGAACGGCGACGGGTGCCGGGAGACGGACACCTCCCCGCCGGCCGGGACAGGGACCGGGGGCTGCCCATCGATGGAGAGTCCGCACGCGGCAGCGGGCCGTATCGTCACGACGCGCCCGGCCTCCAGTACGAGGGGCCGGAACCCGAACCCGTGCGGGCAGACCGGCGTCAGCACCATGGCCGGCACCTCCGGTTGCACCAGCGGCCCGCCGGCCGCCAGGTTGTACGCTGTGGAACCCGTCGGCGTGCACAACAGCACACCGTCGCCCGGGACGTCGGTGAGGTGCACGCCGTCCAGGCTCACGCTCACCCTCAGCAGCCGGTAGTCGTCGCGGATGGCGACCTCGTTCACGGCGACCGCGCCCGACACCCCGAACGTGGATGTGGACACGGACAGCATCATCCTCTCGGAGACGGCTAGCTCGGTGCCGGAGGAGAGCTCCGCGAGCAGCTCGTCCTCGGAGAACTCCGCTAGGAACCCCAGCTTGCCGGCGTTCACGCCCGCCAGCGGGACGCCGGACCCGGCCAACAGCCTGGCGGTGCCGATGAGCGTGCCGTCCCCGCCCACCGCGACGACCAGTCCAGGCGCGGTGCCGAGGATGGCCTGGCGGCCCGCGTCGAGTTCGGCCCCGACCAGTTCGCAGACCGCGCGGAGGCGGGACTCCAGCCGCCGGAGGATGCCGCCGGACTCCGGCTTGAGGCTGTTGCCTGTGAGGAACACCCTGTACACCGTTCGCAAGGCGGCTGTATTTCTCATCGCCGATTTTAGGCGCGGTCGCACGCACGGTCAAGCTCTCGCCCTTGTGATGTCTTGCCATTAAGGCGGTTGCCGTGAGCCGCTACCATGCGATTCTGGCTTCGGTCGCCCGGCCCGTCCGCCGGGAGCGTGTCAAGGAGCTATCTCTGTCGCGCCAGAGGGAATCGAACAGGATCCCCTCCTTCGACGAGGTGCTCGCCGTCCTGAAGGACAGCGACGGTTGGCGCAGCGAACTGGAGAGCCGCGCGGACCGCAAGCTGAGCGCAGACGAGCGCCTCGAGGCCGAGAAGATAGCCGCCGAATCCGGAGCCGCGAGGCCGCCCGAGGGCGTCTGGTCCTCCGAGTGGGAGGATGCCGTGGAGGCCGAGCTGGCGCGGCCGCTGGAGGCCGAGATGGAGTCCGAGCAGCGCGGCCTGTACGACTTCACGGTCGCGAACGTCGAGGGTTTCGACGGGCAGGACTGCTGGCGCGAGATCACGCTGCGCAAGGGCACCGATCCGCGGGCGCTCCGGAGCGTCGGTCGGTTCTGGTCGGTCAGCAAGGAACACGCCGAGGCCCACTGGGGCCGGTTCAAGCCGGGCATGCGCAAGGTGCTGCTACACGCCAGGGCCGACCTGAAAAACATCGATTTGGCCGGCACGGTGCACGCGAGGATGGACATGACCACCGGCGATGACGAACTGGAGGTGCGGTTCCTCCAGCACGCCCCGGTGTGGGTCTACAGCGCCACCTTGGCGAAGGGCTTGGCGAGGCCGTCCGGACGGTGCTCTTGGCCCGAGGGCATGGGGACCGTCGTCGCGATAAACGGCTGGAGGCGGGCGTAGTCTACTCCGGCGGCAGCAGCGCCGCCGCCAGCAGGTACACCAACCCCACGACGCACAGCGGATCCAGGACGGCGAGGGTGACCACGACTATCCGCACGGACCTCACGTCCAGCCCGAACGCACCGGCGACCGCCGCGCACACCCCAAAAATCACCGCATCCGACCGCATCCGATACATTATAGCCGCGCTAGCGTTCTTCCGGCATCCTTTTGGCGGGCACAGGCTCGTACCGCTCCGGCTCCATCGACCATGACGCCCTACCAGCCGTCAGACTCCTGATGTCGCTGGCGTAGCCGAACATGCGCGCCAGCGGAACGTCCGCCGACACCAGCCTGCGGCCGCCGGACACGTCGGATCCGACGACGCAGCCGCCCCGCGACGCGATGTCCGCCGTGACGCGGCCCAAGTTGTCCTCCGGCACGGACAGCGTGAGCCTCATGACGGGTTCAAGCAGCGTCGGGCGCGCCCGGGAGACCGCCAGCCGGAACGCCTCCCTGGCCGCGGTGCCGAACGCCAGCTCCGAGCTGTCGACCTCGTGCTCCTCGCCGTCCAGCAGCACGACCTCGATCCCCGTCAGCGGATATCCGCCGACTGGCCCGCTGCGGGCGTCCTCGCGGCAGGCCCTCTCCACGGCTGCGGCGTGTTTCGGCTGCACCGCACCGCCGCGCGTCTCGTCGCGGAAGAGGAAGTCCTCGCTGGCGGGGCCGACTTGCAGCACGACCACCGCCTTCTGCCCCCGGCCGCCCGTCTGCTTGACGTGCCTGTACTCGACGGCGCCCGACGCCTTGGTGACCGTCTCCCGGTACGCCACATGGGGGCGACCGGCGCTGCACGGGACGCATTTCCGGAGCCGCTCCAGCACGATCTCGAGGTGCAGCTCACCCATGCCGGACATCACCGTCTCGCCCGTCTCCGGGTCGCGGCTGTGGCGGAATGTCGGATCCTGCCGCGCGGCCACGCGCAGCGCCTCCTCCAGCGCGTCCCGGCCGGCCGAGGACTGCGGCTCTATCGACATGGTGACGACCGGCTCCGGAAACTGCGGGCTCTCCAGCATGATTCCGCTTCCCTTCGGGGACAGCGTGTCGCCCGTCACCGTTTGCTTCAGCCCCACGACGGCCACTATGTCCCCGGCCCGCGCCTCCGTCAGCGGCTCCCGCCTGTTCGCCTGCATGCGGTACAGCCGCGTCACGTTCTCCTTGATGCCCTGCGTGCTGTTGAACACTCTCGTGCTCGGCAGCAGCGTGCCGGCGTACATCCGGAGGTATGTCAGGTCCCCGCCGGCGGGGTCCGGCTCGACCTTGAAGGCCAGCGCCACCATCCCCGCCGTGGGGTCGGCCGGAAGGCCATCCGGAGCCGCGTCCGCCGGACTCGGCAGGAAGTCGCAGACGGCGTCGAGCAGGTGCTGGACGCCCACCTTGCGGAGAGCTGAGCCGCAGAGGACGGGGTGTACCCCGCCGGTCAGCGTTTGGGCGCGGATGGACGTCGTCAGCCTGTCGGCTGGTACGTCCGCCCCGCGCAGGTACAGCTCGGCGATCGCGTCGTCGCCATCGCCCACCGCCTCGACGAGCGCGGAGCGGGCCGCCGCAGCCCGTCCGGACAGCTCGCGGGCCACTGGAGACTCCCGGAAGGCCCCGTCCGCGGAGTACTCCACGCGCACCATGCGGATCAGGTCGATGAACGCGGCGAAGCCCTGGCCCTCCCCGAGCGGCAGGTGGATGACGGCCGGCTTGGCCTCGAGACGGTCGCGCAGGGACCGCACGGAGGCGTCGAAGTCGGCACCCACGCTGTCCATTTTGTTCACAAGGCAGACGCGGGGTACGCCGTGGCGGTCGGCTTGGCGCCACACGGTCTCGGACTGCGCCTCGGCACCCTCCTTCGCGTCGATGACCACCACCGCCCCGTCCAGGACGCGCATGGACCGCTCGACCTCGGCCCCGAAGTCCACGTGCCCCGGCGTGTCGATCAGGTTGATGGTGTGTCCCCTCCATGGGAAGCTGACGGCGGCGGAGTAGATCGTGATGCCGCGCTTCCGCTCGGTCTCGTCCCAGTCGGTGAGCGCGTCGCCGCCGTCCACGCTGCCCTCGCGGTGCCTGACGCCCGCGCGGTGCAGGATGCCCTCGGTGAGCGTCGTCTTCCCCGCGTCTATGTGGGCGACGATGCCGATGTTCCTAACGAGTCCGATATCCGCCATGTCTCCTCGATCTTTCGTGCATCATACGCGCGCGCCGACAGGCCAATCAAGGTCCGGAAGTGGAAGCGATTGCGAGGCGCGGGTATAATCCGGTATGGGCAACGTGCTGAAGGCGGTCACTGGCGCGGTGGAGGTGGTCGCGCGATGGTTCGCGAGAGAAGGTGCCAGATGCGAACGGCACGGGCTGCGGCTGCGCTGTGGCCGAAGCGGGCAATTTTGCCCGGTTTGCCGCTGGAGGGCTTTTTCGATGAGGATCTATCCAGTGAACCTTTACGTGTCCCGCAGTGGGCTCGTCGCGTCCGCTGCGGTGTTGGCCGTCGGGGCGGCGGTGATGTTCGGCGCCGTTCCGGGCGTGGAGGCGATTTGGCGGCACAACCTCCAGGCGAGCGCCGAAGCGGCGGCGGTGATCGACGCCATGCCGGCCCCTTGGGGATCGCTGTACCGCACGCTGGCGGCGGTGGGCCAATCCGATCGCGGCGAAACGTTCATGGAGTTCGCGACGGGGAGCCGCGAACTGAAGCCCGGCAAGCGGGCGTCGGCGCGCACGGACATGCTCGCGCTGTCGCCGGAGGGCGCGGCGCTTTTCGCCGAGCTGTTCGACCGATGGGACGTGGAGTATGTCGCGCCGGTGCTCGTGACCATGTCCCTCGGCGTCTCGCCCACCCAGTTACGCCCATAGCGGAGTCGCCGACCTGATTTTGTTCAAGGTGCAAGGAGCCAGTGTATGGCGTACAGCGACAAGGTTGTGGACCATTACACGAACCCGCGCAACGTCGGTTCGATGGATGCCGCCCTGAATGATGTGGGGACGGGCGTCGTCGGGGCGCCGGAGTGCGGCGACGTGATGAAGTTGCAGATCAAGGTAGACGAGAACGACCGCATCGTCGACGCAAAGTTCAAGACCTTCGGCTGCGGAAGCGCCATCGCCAGCAGCTCGCTGGCTACCGAATGGGTTAAGGGCCGGACGCTCGACGAGGCCATGCAGATCAAGAACACTGAGATCGTCGCCGAGCTCGCCCTGCCGCCGGTGAAGATCCATTGCAGCGTCCTGGCGGAGGACGCGGTCCGCGCCGCGATCGCGGACATCAAGAAGAAGAGGGAAAACAAGCCCGCTGCGGCGGTTGCGGCGGAGGGCTGCGATTAGGAGCATCACAAAATGGTCACGCTGACGGAAGCGGCCGCGAGGGAAGTCAATCAGATCATCGCCCAGCAGCAGCGGGAGACCGCCGAGAAAAGCGGGCTGTCTCCCGTGAAGGTGTACCTCCGCGTCGGGGTGAAGGGCGGCGGGTGCAGCGGGTTCAACTACACGCTCGATCTGACGGAGACGATCTCCGAGGAGGACGAAACCTGGAGCCAACACGGCGTGGAGGTCGTCTGTGACCCTAAGAGCCTGCTGTACCTGGACGGCACGACGGTGGACTTCAAGGACGAGCTGATGGGGCGCGGGTTCGTGTTCAACAACCCCAACGCGACCAGCTCCTGCGGCTGCGGATCGAGCTTCTCGGCGTAGGCGGTTGCCGGATACCGAATCTGGGGAATCCACTCCAACCCAGCGGGTATAATCGGGAGATGGCAAAAGGCGTTTTGCTGCGCGCGGTCGATATCGCCGTGACGGCGCTGAAAGCGTTCAGCGGGTTCGTCGGGATCCTCCTCTGGTTTCCCCGCCGCCGGGAGCTGTGCGGCTTGACCCCGCGTCAGGCGGCGGCCAAGGCGACGATCGATGCGGCGCTGGACGGCCGCGCGTCGGCTGACGTCGATGTCTGGCTACCCCGGCGCGGCGGCTCCACGCACCTCGCGCATGTCGTGCACAGTGAGCGAGGCGGGGTCGTGGTGACTCGCAGCCGCCGCGAAGCTGCGCGGTTCGCCGACGACCACATGCGCATGTTCGGCAGGAGGGCTGTTGTGGGGGTGGCGGAGCCTCAGATGACGCTGTCTCGCGGCGGCCGCAGTCCGGTCATCATCGACGGTTGCGATTGGATCGACCCGGCGGCTGGTCTTCAGAGCGTCAGGCTCCAGCGGCTCCAGCACGGCCACGCGCGGCTGAAGCGGCTTCCCGACGGCGGGGTCGAGGTCGTTCGCCTGGGCGAGTGCGCATGCGGCAAGGAGCGGAGAGGTCCGGACGGCGGCGTATGCGGGCGGTGCGGCGACGCGATACCATCCCGCGCCGGTTTTTAGCGGCGCGCTGAAGCGAGGAGGAAGAGGAAATGTTTAGATTTGTCAGTGGTGTCCTAGCGTGGATTCGTGCCCTGACGGCGACAGTGTCGTCGTCGAAGGAGAAGGAAAAGGACACCAGCCTCGTTGACTGGTTGGAGTCTCTCCGCGAGGATTCGCTGGCCGTGCTGCGATGGTCGATCACGGGGCGGGGCTGGCGGCTGCATGACTGGCCGAGAGAATGGCTGTCGGACGGATCCGGGACCGTGCGGGAGCGCTGCGAACGGAACATGACGCCAGCCTGCCGCGAGGCAATGTTGGGCGGACCCGGGACCGTGCGGGAGGCGATCCGCGAGGCGATGCTAAGCGCCGCTTGGGACGGCGGGTCGGCCTACGATGGCTTGGTCTCCAAGATCACCGACTCGCAGATGCTGGACTGGCTCGATTGCTTGGGCGGGAGGTACACGGGCCGCGTCATTTGGCGCCGGTCCACGACCAGAACAGGTTGGATACTGCACGAGACGTCGCGCCTCGGCGCAACCCCTTCCGTCCGGGAGGCCATAGGCGACGCGATCCGGTTCGAGGGCAGCGTCGGTCGCCTCTCATAACTGACTGGGCTTTCCGTAGGCGTTGCGGCGCGCAACATGCAATTCCGAATGGAAATTGGGTCGTCCCCGATTGGGGGCAAAAAACGGAGGAGAAAAATGAGGAAAATGAGAGCGATCATGATGGCAATGCTGCTGTTATCGGCGGCGGCGCTTTCCGGAGGCTGCGATTGGGACATTGCCGTGGGCGGAGTCCCGTACGCGTCGGCTCCAGTCTACGATGTTTACGCTCCGGTCGTATATCCGGTGTACTACGACCCCTGCTATTACGGGTGCGGCGACTACGTCGAAGTTTGGTACAAGCAGCGCTGACTTCGGCTGGGACCACCGATTTTATAGGCGCCTTCGACGCTTTCTCCTGAACTTGCTGCCTAGCGTCATCGGCGGTCGGTCAGACGCCACATCGGCCTTTGGCGGCGCAGCAGTCTGTTCCGGCCTCGGCGAGGGTTTGAAACCCTCGTACCTGACCTCCTCGATCTGGGCATCGATGAGCTTCTCGACCTCAGTGAGCTGCTGGCCCTCGTCCCGCGACACGAAGGTCACCGCCTTGCCGGACGCGCCCATCCGGGCCGTTCGACCGATGCGGTGTATGTACACTTCCGTCTCCATGGGGAAGTCGTAGTTCACTATGTGCGTTATTCCGGCGACGTCTATGCCCCTCGCTGCCACGTCGGTCGCCACCAGAATGCGGATCTTGCCGGCCCGGAATCTCCCCATCACCCGCTCTCGGCGGGCCTGGTCGAGGTCCCCGTGCAGCTCCTCAGCCGGGACGCCGGCGGCGTTCAGCCGCTCGGTCACCCTCCGTGCCGTCACCCTCATGTTGGTGAACACGATCGCCCTGGCTGGCGTCTCCTGCGCCACGACCGCGAGCAGGAGCCTGTCCTTGTCCGGTTTGTCGGCGGTGCAGTACACCTGCTTCACCTCCCCGACGGTCAGCTCGTCCCGCGAGACGTCGATCTCCACGGGGTCCGACGCGAACTCCCGGGCCAGCCGCCTGATTCGGTCGTCCACGGTGGCGGACACCAGAACCGTCTGGCGTTTCCGCGGGACGGACCGCATTATCCGCCTGATGTCGTCTATGAAGCCGATGTCTAGCATCCGGTCGACCTCGTCCAGCACGACGAACCGGACGCCGGACGCGTCGAGCGCCCTGCGGTGCATCAGGTCTAGGAGCCTGCCGGGCGTCGCGACGACCACGTTGGCCCCGCCCCGCAGTGCGGCGACCTGCGCGCCGATGGAGGCGCCGCCGTACACGGTCGCGAACGCGAGGCCGGTGAACCTGCCGAGTGACCGGAACTCGTCCGTCACCTGCAACGCGAGTTCCCGCGTCGGCACCACCACCATGCCGCGCAGCCCGCCGCCGGCCGCCATCCCCTGCATCATCGGGAGCGCGAACGCCGCCGTTTTGCCGGTCCCGGTGCGTGCTTGGCCCACCACGTCCCTGCCGCCCATCGCCGCCGGTATCAGTCCCGCCTGTATGTCCGTTGGGGCGCCGAAGCCCGCCGCCCGCACGCCGCGTAGGAGTTCGTTGGACAGCCCGAAGTCTGTGAAGTCAGTCATGTGCTAATTGTACGCGCGCCGAGATGCCTGGGCAACTGAGATCTCCGGATGGCCTTGCTTTCCGGCGCGCAGGCGCGTATAATTGGCCGAATGAACCGGACAACGAATGTGTTGAAGGCCGGAAGCGGCGTTGCCGGCGCGTTGGCGGTGCGGGCCGCCAAGCTCCTCGCGATCGCGGCGGCGATGTTCTGGCCTCTGTGTCTGTTGTTGCCGGTGAGCGTGTGGGCGGCAGCCGTTGTGGGCGTGCCATACGCGCTCGTCGCCGGCCTTGCCATGTTGTCGTCGAGGAGGAAAGTGCTATGAAGAAGACCGTTGTGTTGCTCGTCGGTTTACTGGCTTTCTGCGTGTTCGCCCACGGGCGGCAGGAGGCCAGCGACGGGGTGCGGTATAGGGCGGAGATCGCGGGGCTGAAGGCGGAGCTCGGCGACCTGCGGTCGCTGGTCGCGGCGGCGCAGGACGAGGCCAAGTGCTGGTTGGACGATGGCGAAGAGTCGGCTGGCCCGGTTCTGGACATCCTGAATGCGGAAGGGGGGCGGTGATGCGGCTTGTCATAAGCACCAACAGCGCCTTCCACCGGCACTATGTGCGCGTCCGGCGGTGGTACGGCGTCGATTCCGAGCCGGCGAAGCGCGGCGGGCTCTGCAAGCCGTGCCAGACGATGTTCTGGGGCACTCTTCTGGCGGCGCTCGTGTCGCCGTTCGTGCTGGTCGGGTGCGCGGTCGATCGCCTGCAAAGCTGGCTGGGTTTTGACATAGTGAACGTTGACGCCCTTCCGACCGCGCCGGTGGCGCGCACGGCGTTGTCCGGCGTCGTGGCTCTGATGCTGGGCTCCGTGGCCGCTCTGATGTGCGGGATCGTTCTTCTGGGGGTGTGGAACATCGCCGATGTCGCCGCCGCAATCCGGGGCGCGGCCCTGTGCGGCGGGTGGTACCTGTTCGCGGGGCTCGCGGGCGTCGGCGCCGGGCTGTTGCTCGCCGTCGGGTGGATGGCGCAGCATTACGTGGCGGTGCTTGCTTGCGTCGCCGCTTTGTTCGCCGCGCGGGTGGTCATCCTCGCCGCGCGGATGGTCATTCGCACCACGCTGGATGTCACCCGCCCGCTGTCACGGCGCGTAGGCGCGTGGCGGGACGCGCGTCAGCGGAACGCGCGTTTGTCGGAGGGACCGTGCTGGAAGTGCCCAAGCTGCGGACATCGGAACTCCACCCAATGGGACTGGTGCAACTGCGGCGCGGGCAGGCCCGTCGGCGTCGCGCGCCGGCTGTGGCGGTGGGCCGCCGGGCGGACCGTGGGCGGGAAGGCGCATGTGGCGAGCGGCATCGGGATAGTCTGGATCTGGCTGAAGGCCCTCGCCAAGGGCACCTGCCCGCTGGTCGAGTTCCTTTCGCCTGACGAGCTGCGGGCCCTGTCCAAGGGGCCGGCGCGAGTTCGCCCAAAATCCGCCGACGCAGGCTGGCGCCGCCCTGTGTCTATTGATTGACCGAAATGGCGCCGAGTTCGCTGTCGGCGACGATGGCGTCCTGCGGACGGCGGCTCGACGGGAGGACGAACGATGACGGCGAAACGGACGACCGGGCGGCGGCGGGCCAAAGCCATGTCGGTGGCCGACACGGAGAGGCGGGAACGTGCGGTCCTGGAGGCCACGGAGCTCGTCTGCCGGCTGATGGAGGAGCGGGGCATGAGCAGGCCGGAGCTGGCGCGGCGCCTCGGCAGGACGAGGAGCGATTTGGACCGCCTGCTCGACGGCCGGGTCGCCATGACCGTGCGGACGCTCTCCGACGCCCTCGCGGCCCTCGGCCGCGCCGTGCGCCTCCGGGACGAACCTCTGGACGACTCGCCCCTTCTCTGCGAACACGCCAACGAGTGTCCGGCGTCCTGCCCGTGCCCGTCCGGCTGCTACTGCCGGATCCGCGGGTCCTGCGCCGACAATAACGACGACGATAACGACGACCCCCTGGCTGGCGAAATCGACATCGGTTCCCTCCGCGGAGGGGTCCGCGGCAAGTACCACGACCGCATGAAGGCCGGGACAAACCTCGTGCTGCTGGCGCCCGACGTCTACGAGCACTTCCGCGACGCGGACTCGGTGAACGACACGCTGCGGAAGATCATCCGGATCGGGCTGCGGCGGCGCGACGCGGTGCTCGCCGCGCTGGACGGGGGCGCTAGACGCCCCAAGCGTCGTCGGTCAGTTCACCGCCCTTGAGGCTGGCGTGGACCCAATTCCGCCGCGCCCCGCTGGGGTGTAGTGAACCTGCGGTTTTTAACGTTTTGCTCCCGATTCCTCCCACAGGAGGGACGGACATGCCCATGGTAACGCTCAACCAGCTATTGGTGCTGCTGGACATCAGCCGCGGCACCTTCCGCCCGGACAGGCACATGGGGACCGTGGCGGCCGATCTCCTCAGGCTGGCCCACCTCGGGCTCGTGGCGCTCGGCAAGAAACCAACCTGCACCAAGGCGGGGGAGGGCCTCGTCGCCGATGTCCAAAGCCGCGCGAACGAGCTGGCATCCGCCCCGCAGGCGACGGGCAGCGCAGCCAGCCAAGTGGCGTCGCGCATCGCTGGGCTGCCCGCCGAGGCAGTGGGTTCCGAGCGGTCCCGCCGCGAGTGGGCGCTCCGCGAACTCGAGCATACGGCGGATTTGCTTGCGGCTCAACTCGCTACCTTCCGCGATGGGATCGCGTTGTTCCGGAGCGGCGACGGCTGGCACGGAAAGCGGGAGAATTTGCGCCGCCAGCTCGAACAGATATGGAAGCCGGACAGGGCCGCCGAGATCCTTGAGATAGCGACTGCTGGGGCAGAGGAATAGCGGCGCGGTTTATGGGCGCCGACCGCGGCGGTCGCTGTGAAAGACTCTGCTGTATTGGTCGCGCCCGTAAGTGTCCTGCCGATCGTGCGTGGTCACACGCCAGGTGTCCTCCGCGACTGCGCGAGTGGTGCACGGCCACTCCGCACGCACGAAGGACGCGGGGTTCGTCGCACCGGGGCTCGGGTCGAAGAGCAGCGAGTCGCCCGCCGCGACGCGCGCAGGCCGCGTCTCCAACGGCGACGCGCCGTCGAACAGCGTCGCCCTCGGATGCGCTACCTTCGTGGATGATGCGCAGCCATGCGCCAAGCACACCGCTGCGGCAATGGCAGTCGCTCGTCGCCTCATGCGCAATCATAGCAGGCTTCCGGCCGGCTTTCAAGCTTTGTTTATGCGGACTGCGTCGCCAGGTGGGTTGACTTCCGCGAGAGCTGGGGATACGATGTGCGCGTCAGGAAGCGTCCGCTGGTCCGGTAACCCCGGTTTTCCGTAGGCGTCCTGGTTCCGGAGCGCCGTGGAGCGTGAGACGGTCCGTCTCGCGAAAGGAGCAACGAAATGAGATTCGACAGAGACAGCGTGAAGCTGACGCGACAGCGGCTGGAGGAGACCCTAAAGGGGTTCGGCGAGGAGTTCGGCTGCCAGGTGCGCGTGGGCAACGCGTCGTTCGACCGCGACGGGGCCTACTGCACGTTCAAGCTGGAGCTGGCGGTCGTCGGGGAGGGCGGCGTCGTGCAGACGAAGGAGATGAGCGACTTCCGCCAGCTCGCCGTCCTGTACGGGCTGAAGCCCGAGGACCTCGGCGCGGAGTTCACCGCGCGCGGCGAGACGTACCGCATCGTCGGCGCCAACCCGAAAAGCGGCAAGTACCCGATCATCGGCGAGCGGGTCAAGGACGGAAAGGCTTTCAAGTTCTCGGATGCCGCCGTGAGGTCCGCGCTGGGCCGGACAACACCCGTGGTTCCCGTCCGCGGCGTGCGCAAACCGGGGTGGTCGCCGGAGAAGTAGGTCGATGAAGGATTCAAGAAGAATGTTGCCGGTCGCCCGCCGCGCGCTGAGGTGCCGGCTGCGCGAAGTCATCTGGGCGGGCGGATGGGTGGCCGAGGCGGCCGGGGTGGATGGGTGGTTCTGGATTGTGGACGGCTGCAAGCGGCCGGAGGCCGCGATCCGTCGTGTCGAGAAGTGGGCGCGGGCCAACGGGTTCGCGGTCGCGTGGCAACTCCCCGTCCGTCTACGCTCGTTGGCGAGCAGGAACTGCGGCGTCGAGGCCGGGCACCGCGTACGCCGGGCGAAGCGTTGCGCACCAGGACTCAGGTGCCGGATGCACAATAGTTGGGGCGGCGGGTGGGTGGCCGAGGCGGTCGGAGTGGACGAATGGCTCTGCATTGCGGACGGCCGCAAACGGCCCGAGACCACGAGGCGCCGCGTCGAGGAATGGGCGCGGGCTAACGGCATCACGATCGCGTGGGAGGACGGCACCCCAGCCGCGCGGTAGCATGTCGCACGAGACCAACATCACCAAGTTCAAGTGCCCGCAGTGCGGTTGCCGGTCGCTGGTCAGCGTGATCGTCGGCGCGACCGTCCTGGCGGACGTGGCGTCCGTCGGGCCGGGTCCCGAACCCAGCGACGGGCCGTGGGCGACCGTGCGCGGCACTACCGTCGAAGGGGGTCGGCACGCTGGGTTCGCATGCGCGTCGTGCCGCCATCCGGCGGCGGCGGACGCGGAGGGACTCCTCGCGTTCGTCGGCGAGTGGCAGGACACCGTCGGCTAAGTGTCCGGCGGGTGCGGCGCGGACCTTCCCGGTCCGCGCAAAAGAGGGGCCGCACTCTCGGCGGCCCCCCGTCCACGATTCACTCCGTTACCTCGACGCGTCCTCGGAGTCGCGGACCCCCCGCCGCGACACGGCCCCGGCTGTCGGCGCGCCGTCCGGCACGACTGTCATCCTCAGCGTCACGTCCTCGCAGCCTTTCCCCGCCCTCACCTTCGCCAAACGGGTGACGGTTTTCTCCAGCAAGGCGCTGATGGTGTTGGCGTAGCCGTAGAAGGCCTCCTCCAGCCCCAGCTCCGCACAGCCCAACTCCTGCCCGCCGGCGGACAGCAGGCATACTCTGATGCGCGTGCTGCCCGGCGCGAGTCCCGCCAGCGCGCAGTCCTGTTTGATCGCCGCGGCGGCCTGCCGCAGGCGGCGGGGGCCGCTGATCTGGAGGCACTCGGCGCCAGCGTCCGTGGGACAACTGCCGGGCGGCGCCTTGTCCCACTGCACCCCGGAGAATGTGTCGAGGCTCAGCGGCAGCTCGACGCACGGCGTCCCGCCGACCAGCCGCCGACGCGCGACCAGCTTGGCTCCGATCGGCGGCTCCGGCCTCTCCGACAGGCACGCGACCCCGACCAAGTTCCTGTAGCCCGAGACGCGCACGACGACGGCGTTGATGCGCCCGCCGCGCCCCCACTCCCGCCTCGCCAACTCGATGGTGCCGATGAGCCGCTGCACGATGTCGTCCTCGGCGACGACGGGCGGGCTGAGTGGTTCCCCGGCTTGCCCATGCGTCAGGTTGCCCGGCAGCAGCGGCACCGTGGTCTGCCCGAACCGGACGCCCTGCAACAGCGGCACCGTGGTCTGCCCGACCTGGACGCTATCCTTCGGCGCCTCCACCTCCCACTCCGTCACCTCGACTCCGGACTCGCCCAGGACCAGCTTCCCGACTAGGGCGCTGAGCGCCTGGTCGATCCGCTCCCCGGTGGCCTCGACCGGCGCTCGGTACTCTCCCGCTTTCGTCGACCCCGCCGTGGCCCTGATGGTTCCGCCGTCCTTCTCCAGGATGAGGGACGCCCCCGAGTCGAGGATGATGCGCAGCGAGTCCGCCGTCGGGACGACCCCGTGGTTCCTGCCCGTCGTGATGTCGAAGAAGCTCTCAACTGCCGATGACATGCCCAACCTCCTTTTTCACCCGGCCAAACCGGCCGGCCAGCCTCTGGCGGGCGCACCGCCCGCCGCAGGGTGATTATAGCCGGGGGCCGCGCGTATAGTGGGCCGGTGGGCGACTGGTACGATGACAACATCGAGGAGGGCGTGCGGGACGTCGTCAGGGCTCTGCGGGACAACGGCTTCAACACGGAGTCCTCGTGCCACCACGACATGTCCGTGCAGATGCAGTACCTCCCCGACGGCAGCGTCCAGCGGCTGCACAACCTCATGTGGAACTACCTGCACGAGAGGGGGCTGCCGGTGACGTTCGACATACAGGTGTCGCACAGCGTGGACGATGGTCGCCACTACACGTCCATGACCCTCAGGCTGCCGCCGGGGGAGGGCCGCCCCGGAGGGGCGGCGGCCCAGCCGGGTTCCGGTTCGCGCGTATGATGGCTAAGGAGGTGGAAGATGATGCTGAAGAGGGCTTCGGGCGTGGCGGCGAGGGCCGTCGGCCCGCGCGGGTTCATGTGGGCGTCGATGGCCGCCGTGGCGGCCGGGGTCCCGGCGGCGTTCTGGGCGTCGTTCGCGACGGTGCCGCTGGTCGTGTGGCTGTCGCTGAACGGCGCCATGCTGGCGGGTTCTGCGATCGGGTGCGGCATCCAGTGCTCCGACGGGCACTTCGACTGGCGGGACGCCGACCGGGCGCCGGCGATGTGGGCGGTCTGGGCGGCGTGGCGCGGCGGCGCGTCCCCATCCTGGCTGCGGCTCGCCGCGTGGATGCTGCTGATCCCGGCGGAGCTCGCCGCCACCTTCGCGGTGCGCCCGGTCGTGCTGGCCTTCGGGGCGCTCCTGAGGCCGATGCCGGGCGAGTGGCATGATGACCGGCGCGCCGCCTGAGTCGGGGGGCGCAGGGCGATCGGGTCAGATGCCCTCTCCCTGTCCCTCCCTCAGGCTCGGCCCCGTCAGCGCGGTGGTTTCGCGCGTGTCCGCCACGGTGACCAGCACGTCGGGGTCCACGCTGCGGGCCATCCGAATCACTTGCTCCGCCCGCTTCCGCGGGACGATCGTCGCGCACAGCGCCACGGATCCGACGTTCCCGTCGCCCGAGAGGGCGGTCACGCGCAGGCCGGCGAAGCGCAGCCGCTCGGCCACGGCCTGGGCCTTGCCCTGCGAGGTGAAGCTCAGCATCTGGATCCCGAACGCGAGCTTGCCCTCGACCCACATCCCCACGCCGTTGCCCGCCGCGAACCCGGCGGCGTAGGCGACGGCGTTGACCCACTGGTCGAGGTGCGCGAACACGCTGGAGACCGCGGTGATCCAGATGAGGATCTCGAAGAACCCCAGCCCCATCGCGGTCCACCGCCGCCCGCGCAGCACGCAGATCGTCCGGACCGTGCCCAGCGTCACGTCGCCGATCCGGGCGAAGAAGATGAAGAACGGCAGCATCCAAACCGGCATAATCGCAAACCTCTCTTATATCTTGGTTTCGCGGCGGCGGGGAACCCCGCCGCGTCGGATCATAGGCCCCCGGCCCGGCCCGGTCAAGCGGCGCCCGCGGCCCGCTCGCTGGTTGTCGAGACCTCCCAGCCGAGCAGGCGGTCGCCGTCGAGGAGGAACCGCCCGTCCACGCGCCCGCCCGCGAGGACCGCCGGCAGCCAGACCGCGTCGTCGGCCCACATCTCGCCGTACGGCACCCCGTCGGCCCGCGTCCACAGCGGCAGGGCCTCATCGGTCTCCCGCGGTTCGCCGTCGCACCCGGACGCCCGGAAGACGCGCACGGACGTCGAGAACCCGCCGACGAACTGGAACCGCAGGGTCCCGGCCTCCTCCGCGCCGGTCGGCGCGACCAGCAGCTCCTCCCGGACCTCCCTGACGGCGCACTGGAGCGGCGTCTCGCCCGGCTCGATCCGCCCGCCGGGTCCGTTGACCTTCCCGGCGCCGAGCCCCCGCTTCTTGCGGACGAGCCGGCTTTGCCACGACCGCGGCTACGCCCTGGCCGAGGCGGACATCGCGGCGTGGCTGCGGGCCTCCGTCGCCGCCTCGCCCCGGGCGAGGGCGTACGAGGCGGAGATCATCGCGGCCGGCGTGGAGCGCGGCGACCACCGCCCGGGCGACCGGAGCGAGCGGTGCGCCGGCTGCGGGGCGGCGACGGCCGACGGGCGCGGGAGGTACGTCCTCCGGACCACGGGCGGCTACTGCGACTCCTGCATGGAGGCCGGCCGCCGCGAGGCGGAGGGGGCGACGACCGATGGCGGCGACGCCATCGGCGCCCCGCCGACACTCGAGCCGGGCCGCCGCCCGGCGGCCGAAGGCCCGCGACGGCAAGTTGTAAAGTTTTGACCGGCGCGGGCAACGGCGATGGTGACGGCAGCGCTCATTTCCCACACGCCGAAGGCCGCGAGGATCCGCTCGCCCCGGCCTCGGTCCGCGCCGCTGTAGCCGCCTCCCCGCTCCACCGCACGTCGTCGCTCATCCATCAATTCAGGCAACAGTCGAAGGGGGGGAAGACATGGAGACGGATCACGCCCCGGCGGACGTCGTCGTCGAAATCGTGTCGGGCGAGGGCGGCGCCGACAGCAGGCTGTTCGTGGCCGAGCTGGCGTCGGCCTACATCAGGTACGCGCGGTCGGCCGGGCTCGCCGCGTCCATCCTGGCGTCGCGAGACGGGCACATGACGCTGCTGGTGTCCGGCGCGGGCTCGCGGGGGGCGTTCCGGCACGAGCCCGGCAAGCACGCGTGCCAGAGGGTCCCGGAGACGGAGTCGCGCGGGCGGAGGCACACGTCCCTCGTCTCCGTCGCCGTCATGCCGCTCGCGCGCGGCGCGGCCGGGCCGCTGGACGAGGACGACATCGAGATCATAACCCAGCACGGCCACGGCCCGGGCGGGCAGCACCAGAACAAGACCGACAGCGCCGTCCGGATGAGGCACGTCCCGACCGGGATCACCGTGTTCATCAACGGCAGGAGCCAGCACGCCAACAGGCGCGAGGCGCGCAGGGTGCTGGAGGCGAGGGTCGCCGCGAGGGCCAGGGGGCTGGCGGAGAGCGAGCGGTCGGAGGAGCGCCGGGCGCAGATGGGCGGCGGCACCAGGGGCGACAAGGTCAGGACGTACAACTTCATCGACAGCCGCGTCGTGGACCACAGGTCCGGGCGCAGGACGAGCCAAATCGGGCGCGTGATGAAGGGCGAGTTCGGCCTTGTTCTCCCGCTCGGCGAGCAGACAGGATAATGCCTTGAGTGGGCCAGGCCGATATTACACGCCGATATGACACGCTGGCGCGTATAATGCCGCATGAGCGAACCGTTCTCGTTCGAGCAGCGGCCCATACTGGGGGTGTGGTGGGCGTGCGGGCAATGCGGATACGGGGTAGGGAAGGGAAACAGGCCGACCCGCATCGAGGTGCGGCACGTCCCCGGAAACGTGGGCATGGTCCCCTGGTTCATCGTCTGGGAGGACGACGAGCTCATCGCGGCGGTCAACTCGTCGCAGGTGGAGAGCGTGCAGTACGCCCGAAGCGGCTGACGCGGAATCATGAACCCCTTGACCTTCCGCTCGATCTCCGCCACCTTCCTGCGGGCCGTCGCGCGCATGGCGCAATTCCACTGCGTGGACGGGGAGTACTGTGTTGACGGGGTGTCGCCAAGGTCCCGCTGCACCTCCAGGCTCTGCCTTTACCTGCCCGACGCGGAGACGCTCCTCCACGCGCCGCCGGAGGGGGGGCGGCCGCCCCGGAGGGGCGGCCGGATGAAGTGGGGGGATCGTCATCGGCATGAACGAAAACCTTCCAGGGAAATCTGCCTTCCGCCATAGACGCGCGGGGGGAAGGCGGGGGCCGCCGCATGCAGGTTAGGTCGACGAACGGAGGACGACGATGCCCAGGAACACCAACGGCGGCCACCACATGGTCGCCCGCGGCCACCTCGTCAGGCTCGCCGGCGAGGAACTCGACAAGGTCCGCGTCCCAGCCGGGTACGGGGCTCCGAAGCCTCTCCTCGATTTCCTTGCGGGCCATCGCGTCGTCGTCGGGGACCTCATCGACGCCGCCAAGGCCCTCTGCGCCGAGAACGAGGCCCTCCGCGCGGAGAACGCGGCGATGGCGGAGGAGCGGCGAGGGGGCAAAGTGACGCCGAAGGAGACAAGGTGACGTCCGGCCGAACCAGGCGACCCGTGTCCGTTATGACACGCTGGTAGCCAGCACCCCCACCCGTATCTGCGCGAAGAATAACGGCGGAGATATATTACACGCTGGTCGGCGCCGCACCCACGACGGGCCGCACCCGCCGTCCCCGCGCCGAACCAAGGGCCGCCCCTGCGGGGCGTCCCCCCACGTCCGGCGCGGGGAAGGCACGCGCGGCCGCCGACACAACCTGGGACAATCCCTCAGACCCTGCGTCCGGAAGTTTCCCCTGGTTGCCCGACCGGACGGCCAGTCGGACGCGGGCCGCCCCTGCGGGGCGTCCCCCCATACGGAGGCCAGGACCAGGGCCCCGGTCCGCAAAACCCCCAGCCGAGGCCAGCCGCGACGGCCAACGTGAACCTGCCTGGGCGGGGCGTCCGGGCGTCCGGGGCAACCAGGGATGTATTTCAGACCCGCAGGGTCTGAAGCACAGTCCCAGGTTGGGAGGCGGTTTCCCTTGCCGGCATCCCGACCGCCACCCGCCCGGGCCGCGAGGCCGAGGCCCAACCTGGGAGTTTATCTCAGACCCAATGGGTCCGAAACAAATCCCCGGTTGCCGAGGGAGGGAAGAGGATCCGGATGGACAGAAGGGCCGCCCCGGAGGGGCGGCCCCCATGTCCGGACGCCCGACCGGGACGGGACGCAAGGGCCCAGGACCAGGGACCGCGGCCGGGCCGGGGGACCGCGGCGAGGACCGCGCGGGGTGGACCGCGGCGGCGGCGACCGCGGGGGCGGGGGAGGAAGGGGGGAGGGAGGCAAGAACAAGGGCATGGGCGGGAGGGCCCGCCCGGCTTTCGCCGGGCGGCAGCGGCGACAGGGAAATCACGTTGCATCCATCCGGATGCAACGCGAATTCCCAGTCGGGAAGCAGGGAAGCAGGGTGAAAATCAAAGGGGACGCCAGCGGGTCATATCCGGACGCGGACGGGAGGGGGCGGGCCGGGGGACATCCGCCAGCCAGCCGCCGGGACGCGCGCGGAGGGGAGCGGCCGCCCCGCAGGGGCGGCCCGGGCGCGATGGACGAAGGGCGCCGCGAGCCGGGCCCAGCCCGGGTTGCCCCCGGGCGGCGCGGGCGTATAATGGCCCGAGACCCGGGCGCGGCCCGGGCCACCTGCGGCCGGCGGAAACGGTCCACGGCCGCGAGACCGTCTTTGGAGGAAAACGCGATGTTCGAGACCATCATAGCCAGCATCCTGCACGGCCTCTTCGGCCTCCTCAAGCTCATCCTCACCCTCGGCGGGTCGATAGGGTTCGGGCCGTTCGGGTCGTAGGCCGGACGCGCGGCGGGGGTCCGGGGCGACTGGGCCCCGGACCCCCGGGCCGACGCCTTCGGGGAGGGCGACTTGTCCGAGAGACGAAGGAAATGGGAGGAGTGGAAGCGGAGGCAGGTCGACGCCGCGCCGCGGCGCGAGCGGGCCGCCCTCCGCAAATTCCTCGCCGACGTGCCGCCCCCGACGGCGGCGGCGATGAGGGAGCTCGGCAAGCTCCGCAAGCTCGTCGAGGAGGTGTTCGGCGGGGCGGCCGTGCGGCCGAGGAGGCGAGGAGGTGCGCGATAGCCGGGGGCGATGGCTGCGGCGCGAGGAGTGGCACTCGATCTGCTCGCGGCACCAGGTGCCGCGGGACGGCTGCCCCCTGTGCGGCCGCGGCTGCTGGCGCAACGTGTGGCTCGGCCGGCTGAGCCGCCTGGCCTACGCGGTCGCGCCGCGCCTGTGGCGGCGGTGGGCGAACAGGAACCGGGGAGACTACTGAGTCCTTTGGGAGGGGCGGAGATGAACGCGGAAGACGTGGCGGTCGGGATGGAGCTGGAGGCGAGGGTGCCGGTGCCGGGGACGGACCGATGGGGCGACTGGCTCCCGGCCAGGGTCAGGCGCAGGCTGCTAGGGCGCGGCGACGTGTTCGAGGTGTGGATGGCCCTCCCCGACGGCCGCGCCGGCGCCGTGGCCCGGCACGCCAACGAGCTGCGGCCGATCCCGGAGGGTTCCGCCGCCGCCCGCCCGGCGAGCGAATACGACTGGCTGATGCGGGCGCAGGAGTCTCTCCGCGAAACCACCCGCGTGGTCCGCATCGCGACCGCAGACTGGGCAACCACCGCAGACTGGGCAACCGCCGCGCCGCGCTTCCGGCCCAAGCCGGCCCTCGGCCAAGCCAGCAGCAGGATCGATGCCTCGGCCGGCGGGTCCGTCGCGGTCTGGCCGCTCGGCGGCGGGGTCGCCGTCGAGGTCGAGGCCCTGCTCCCGCGCCGCTCGTCGCTCGGGCCGCCGCGGCGCGGCGAAATCCTGCCGGTCGTCTCTCAGGGCATCCTGGTGCCAGCCGACGATGCGGCCCGCATGGCCAGCAGCCTCCGCGCCGGGACCGACTTCTGCTTCGCCGCCCCCAGCGCCGCGATCGGCCTCTGCGCGTGGAGGGACTGCGCTCCGCCGGACACGGCGCACGACTGCGCCGTGCTGATTGGCCAACGCGCGGCGTCGCTGCTGGCCGGGCTGATCGAGTCTGCGGCGCGTGCCTGGCCGGGAATCCCGTCGGCCGGATCGCCGGACGTCGCCTATGGGCTCGACGGCTTCGTCGAGCTTCCGGCCGGCCTGCACGAAAAGGCGTGGCGGGCCGCCTGCCGCGCCGATGCCGCCGACCCGCTCGCCGGGGCGAGGAAAAGGACGGACGACAACCTGAGGCGGGCGTTCGGGGGCGCATGATCGCGGTCCGCGCGGCAAAGTGGGCGAGCGGGATCCTGGCGGCGACCGACGAGGCCGTCATTTCGGCGATGCTCCGCGCCTGCTTGGCGTCCTCGACCAAGGAGATAGCGGAGGAGGCGGCGTCGCTGGCCAAGCTGGCGGAGGGCTGCGGCCGGCTAGTGCTCCGTTCCGAAAACCGCCGCTGTCGATGACTCAAATTGGAAAAGGCTTGGCCGGAGTCAAACCGGCTAGGAGCTTGCCCAGAGGGTGTGGCCCAAGGGAGTTTCTCCCGGTCCCGGCCTCTTTCGTCCGGGCCGCGCGGGTCAGCGTGCCCGCCCCAAAGCCTTCCGAGCTAGACGTCCCACGCGTCGTCGGTCAGGATGCCGCTGCCGAGGCTCTCGTGCAGGCTCCGGAGCTCAACACCTGTCTCCGTCCGCAACACGCGCTGTGAAAACGCCGACGAAACAAGCCATGAACATAAGGATCACCAAGCGGCTCGCGGCGGCGGATTACGATCGCATCGCGCGGCAGGCGGCTTCCGACCTCGGCCCGGCGGCCCCGTCGCCTCCGGTCCGCAGGGAGCCGCACGGGAGGACCCTCCCGAAGGGCAAGGGGCGGGGGCGCTGGCTCGCCCTCGACACCATGGACCACATCATCGGCAGCCTCCAGAGGTCGCAGCAGAAGATGTCCAAGGGGGGCGTGCAGGACGGCGCGCACCTCGTCCGCATGGCCTTTGATGTCTTTTGAAGGGTAATTTTCCGCGTGGACACGGTAAAGTCGTCCGAATTTCGCATTCGGCTCAACAGCGACGATCACGCCGCTGTACATCTTCGGCGAAAATCCAGTGCCGAGGAACCGAACAGCCATGCCGACAGGCGCGATCACCTCTGGTTGCCTCCTGTTTGGCAGGTTCCATGCTTTCTCGCGCTTAACGGTGGCCCCCGACTTGATCCTCATGCTCGCCTCCATGTGGGTTCCGCCCCATTTGAAGATTATCAAACGCGCCGTCACTCCACCAGCGACCACGCGTCCACCTGGCCGACCTCCAGCGGGAACGCGGCGGCGATGCGGCGCGGGGCCACAACGAAGTCGACGAACTCGCCGTAGCGCGGCACCCACCTCCTCTGCTTCCCCAGGAACGGGAGCCTCGCGGCGTCCACGGGCACGTGCGCCGCCGCGGTCATCCGCCCGTTCAGCAGCAGGTAGCCCTTCTCGGGCCGCGGATCCAGCGCCTCCATGCGCGGCGCGTCGTCCACGGGTATCGTCGCCGGCAGGCCCGTCCCGCCGCCGTCGAACGACATGGCCGGCATGTGCCGCACGACGAACTTCCTGGACCCGCCCAGCCAGACCGAGTCGCCGGACGCGCGCACCTCCCGCAGCCCCTTCGCCAGCCGCAGCCAGGCCGCGACGACCTGCGCCGCCCTCGCGTGGTCGCCCTCGACGGCCTCCACCGTCGTCATGTCGATCCGCCACCCCTCAGTCAGCGGCCTCAGCCCCCGCTTGACCCTCCGCCACTCGACCACGCACTCCGACGAGCAGAACGCCCTCCTGCCCGGCGGCACCCGCTTCCCGCACGGGCAGAGCTTCCCGCTCCACCCACGGCAGCCCGGGCACCGGACGCGCGGCGCGCCGAACCCCCGGTACGGGATGCGGCGCCCGCAGCCGGGGCAGACGCGCCTGCACACCGGGCATATCTCCTCGCCGAACGGCAACGGCCTGTCCGACTTGCAGAGCCTGCACCTCGGTTTCTTCGGCCTCGGCACGGCTACCTCCAGCCCGCGTCCCGCAGCGCCCGCATGGCCCTCTGGCGGGTCCTGTTGCTCTCCCTGTGGCGGGCCTCGGTGAACTCGACGTCCCGCAGGCGGCCCGGCCCGTCCGGCACGCCGGCGCAGATCGTCTCCGCGCCGCGCCGCACCTTGACGTAGCCGTCCTCCTCAACCACCGACCACTCGGCGGTCGCGAGCCTCTTCGCCGCCCTCTCGAGCTTCTCCAAGTCGCGCCTGAGCCGCACCCAGCGCTGCCCCCACTTCCTGGCCAAGCGCGACGCCCCAAACGCTCCCCCGCCCGCGTCGGGCGCCTTGTCGACTATCTCCGCCCCGAGCGCCTTCGCGATGCGCCTGACGCGCTCCCGCACGATGCGATCCCCCAAAAGTCTGCGCCTGATGTTCCTAGCCATGCGTCCCCCCAAAGTCCACTGCTGGCCCCGCCAGCGGCATCCGGTGGGTCGCAGTGGTGTGCTGTGGCACGGTTTCCCAAAAATGTACTCTCACAGGCAGTTAGTAGGCTGTTTCAAACAATACAACACCCCCCGTGGCGACGTCCTTTCGGGGGGTCCGACTGCGCCAACTGGGCGCCGAACCCGAATTAACGCCCGAAAACCAGCGCCGCCGCGCCACCCCCCGGCCGGGTTTCAGCGGAACGCGCGGTTTCACCCCGCGTTGAAACAGGCTGTTTGAGTGAAACTCGCCGGGCCGCCCCTGCGGGGCGGCCCTCCCCTCCGCGAGTTCCTGTCCGCCGCGCAAGGGGAGGGGCCGTCCGGGAAGAAGCAAGGAAGACCCGGACGGCCCCAGGGGGAAAAGCGTATTGCGGGGACGGGGCGGGCGGCAAAGGCCCCTCGTCCGTGATCGGAGAAATCCGCCCGCCACCGTCTCCTGCCCCCCGTCGCCCGGGCCCCGGACGCCTACGGAGGATTTCCGCAAAAAGAAGTCCGGGTCCGATAGCGCCCCGTTCCGGGACGCGCGTATGGTGTCTCATGGGCGCGAAGGCCGAGCTGGAGTACGAGGCGGTGAACGTGAGCGTGCCCGTGGGCGACGAGAAGTGGGGGCCGAGCCCGGCCCTGGCCAAGGCCGGGCAGGCGGACGCCTCGCCGCCCCTGACGACCACGACGCCGCCCGGACCGCCGAGCCGGCAGAACCAGACGGCGAGGGCGACGAACAGGAACCACGCCGCGGCCTCGACGCACGGCCGGGCGAGGCGGCCCAGGCGGGCCGCCAGGATCATTCGCTTCAGGTTCATCATGCGGTGTCTCCCGGTAGGACGATTGGGTGGCGCGCCGGGCTCCAGACCCTCTTGCCCAGCAGCCCCTGCTTGGAGAACACGGCGCGCCGCCCGTGCGGGGCGGTCACCGTGAACCCGTCGCCGGGCCCCCGCTCCACCTTCGAGATCGCGCTCCAGGAACCTGAAGACGTCGAAGATGTCGTTCATCGCCTCCTCCGCAACATCCTACGCGGGCCGCGGCCCCCGGTCAACTCGGGCGCAAATGACCAGGGAAAACCTTCAGACCCGTCGGGTCTGAAGGATTGTCCCAGGTCAAGGGGAAGGGGCCGCGTCGGCGGGGTTGAGTCGCCGGGCGGCCCCTTTGGGGGGAAAAGCGTCTTGCAACCAGGGATGCGTCTCGGACCCAGCGGGTCTGAAACGCATACCGGGTTGTGCGGGGACGGGGCGGGCGGCGGAGGAGAATGACGAGTCCGCCGGTCCGCCCCCGTCTCCTGCCATCGGCGGCCCGGCCCCCGGACGCCTACGGAGGATTCCCGCGGCCGCCGAAGGTCCGATCACGCGCCGTCCCGCCGCCAGCGCGACGGGTGCGACAGCGCGTCGACCGCCAGTTGGGACGGCCCGCGCCGGCCCACCAGAAGGGTCAGGACGGCCGCCCGGCGGTACATCGCGGCGTGGTCGTCCCTCGCCCCGCCCGCGAGCGCGAGCGCCGTCGAGACCAGCATCGCCTCCCGCCCAGTCAGCAGCTCCGGCAGCGACAGCAGCACGGAGGCGCCCCGCGACGCGTCGCCCTCCGGCAACTGGCCCCAGGTCCTCCCGGACACGACCTGCCTCACCGTGGCCGCGTGGACCCCGGCCATCGCCGCGAGCCTCGCCTCCGGCACCCCGGCGGCCCGCAGGTCCCGCACCATCATCACCGTCCGGTCGTCCAGCTTCGCCCGCCCGCCCCGGGCCAGCCTGCCGAAACCCCGCGCGGCCGCGGACCTGCCGGTCGGCGGCGCGCCGCTCTTCTTCCTCTCGCTCATGTGCGTCTCCTTTCGCTTGGACATTCCCTCTCCGGGGCATCGTACGCGCGCCGCCGTGCATTGTCAATACCATACGATACATACCGCCCCCCGGCCGGCGAGCCTGGCCGCGGGTATTGTGGGGCATGGGCGCGAAGGCCGGGCTCGAGTACGCGGCGGTGAACGTGAGGCTCGACATCGCGAGGGCGAAGTACGGGCCCAACCCGGCCCTGGCGGAGGCCGCCAACGGCATGGCGGCCGAGGGGTGGACGCTCGTCTCCTGCTCCCACCCGCGCGACACCTGGGCCGTCCTCGTGTTCTCGCGGCCGAGGCGGACGGCCGGGGCGGGGGGCGGCCGATGACGTGCGCCAAGCTCGCGAGCGGCGTCCTGGCCTTCGCCGCGGGCCGCGCCGCCGCGGCGTCGGCCGCGGCCGGGCGGCTCCTGCGGCGGGTCGGCGCGGGGAACATCGCCCTCGCCGCGACGGTGATGGCGATGGGATTCGCCTGCTGCGCGTGGCCGCGGCTCGCCCTCGAGGTCGCGGCGTGGACGGCCGGCACCCTGCTGCTGGCCCTGCTGCTGTCCGCCGCGCCGGACGCCTTCGCGGTGCTCTTCTTCCTGACCCTCGCCGGGATGGTCGCGGCGATGGTCCTGTGCTGACGGCCTGGCACCGCGTCAACCGCCCAGGCTCCCGCGGACGAACTCGACGCCCCTCCCGACGATGTCGGCTATCATCCAGACCGGCGCCCCGGAGTTCCCCAGGCGCCGGATGTACCCCGCCTCGTCCCCGTCCCCCGCCGCGGGGACCAGCTCCAGCCCGGACGCCCCGCACACCGTCCCGTCCGCGGAGAAGAACACGCCGCACGCGGCGCACCCGTGCAGCTCGCCGTTGGCGAACACGCCGGCGAGGCGGCCCGGTTCGCCGCATATCGGGCAGCTCAGCATCCCGCGGATCCGTCGGGCGGCGCCGCGCGCGGGCGGGAGAACGCGAGCATGGCGTTGGTGTTGTTCGGTATCGCGAGGGAGACCAGGGCCCAGCCCTCGGCGGCCATCCCGTCGATGGCGCGGGCCAGGGTCGTGCAGTCGGCGCCCCAGCCGCTGTCGCCGAGCTTCACGTGCCTCACCTCGTACTCCAGCCCGGCCTTGGCGCCCATCACCCGTGACCCTCCGCCGAATCCTACGCCCGCGGCGGCGCCCGGTCAACCGCGGCCGTCCCATAAAGTCTTTCCGCCCCCGGCGGCGGCATGAGCAGATACCACATGGCCGGGAGGCTCGCCGCCGACGCCCTGCCGGCGCTCAGCAACCCGCGCACGGAGGCCGTCATCGAGGACTGGCCCATCGGCCGCCGGCGGTGCAGGGCGTGGTTCGCGGTGGAGTCCGGGCCGCGCGGCGAGCGCGCGTCCCGCAGGACCGAGAACAGGGACCGGACCGGCTGGAACGCCCCGAAGCTCACGACCTACGCCGCGAGGGTCCGCATCGTCGACGGCGACGACGGGCGGACGTACATCGCCAGGGACGTCGGCAGCCACATCAACGTGATGCGGGGCGACATGGAGCGCGACGCCGCGAACGTGTTCCCCCGCGACCCGCGGTGGGCGGACACCCTGTCGCTGTTCGGCTCGGCCCCCCGCTCCGGCCCCTTCCCGCCCCTGGCCGAGCCGGAGCCGGCCGCCAGGGGAGCCGCGGTTGTGGTCGATTCGCCGCCGCCGCGCCTGCCCGACGGGACGCGGGTCCACGTGAGGAGCGAGCACTTCGAGGAGGAGTGCGACGGCGTCGTCAGGGAGGGCGAGTACGACGGCGGCTGGCTCTACCGCATCGAGGTCACCGGCGGCGACCGGCTGGACGCCCACCGGACCCCGCCCGCCGAACCCCGCGGCCTGTGGAACCCGGGCGCCGAGGGGGAGCTCTGGGTCTGCGACTTCGAGGTCCGCCCGATCAGGCCGGCGGCCCCGGCGAAACGATCGGAATGATCGGACCACCCCCTTTACACTGACGCGACCGCTGTCCGGACCGCGGCGCCGCCGCGAAAATTGGATTGTTTCACAAACGTATTTTTCACATGCCAGAGGCCTGAAACCCTATTGGTAAAGGAAATGGGCCTGTGGTACTCGGACTTCGCCGCCGCGCTCCACAGAGCATATTGGTGAAGTTTTATAAGACCTTTAGATGGTGTCCGCAGGCCGCGAGGCGGGCTGACCTAAGCCGGGCATGCACCGCTTAGGTTCCGGTGCTACAACACCGGGTGCGAATTCCAACCTCGCACAGCCCCTCGCGGTCTCATCCGATAAAGTTCGCAGGTTGGCGAAAAACAAAACAAGCACGAGTTATAGGATGTCCCCTTTTCGGCTTTCTGGGACCGGCCCCGGCCGGCCGCCGCGGCGGATAACATCGATAACGGGCCGTGGGCGTGGCGATTACCGGACTTGGCCGGAAACGTCCCCTCCCCTGTCCGGGACCGATGTCCCACTTCATCGCTGGTTATCGGCGCGGGGGCGGGTCCGAATTTCGCACGAAATGCGGACCTTGCCCGGCTGGGTGACCGATAACTGGGGCCGCCCCTGCGGCCCTCCCCTCCGTAGGCGTCCCGGGGCCACGCGCAAGGCACGAGGAGGATCACACATGAAGGACGATGGCGCGGAGAAAATCTCGGTTTCGCTATATGTGAAGGGCCTCGACATTGGCATGCCCCTGTTCTTCGGCGCGCTGGCGGCCTGCGCGACGGCCCTCGTCGTGGCGCACTGGTGCATCTTCGGGGCGCTGGGACACTAGGCAGTTGGAGACCGACATGAACACCAAAGCTGGCGCGGACGCCAAGGTGGTCAGAGCGAACAGGCGGCGGACCCCGCGGCAGCGGCTCGTCGAGCGCTTGGCGGGGAAGCTGGGGTTCGAGACGATCGAGTCCCGGAACCTGGACCGGCTCGACTTCCGCGACGTGGGCGTCGCCGCGCTCCGGGACGTCCTCGGCGAGGCGATCGACATGGGCTTCGAGCTGGGGCATCGGTTGGGCGAGCGCGAGACGAGGACGCTCTGACGGATGGGGACGGCCGCCCCGCAGGGGCGGCCCGAGACGGAGACACGAAGATGGACACGATGGTGCAGGAAGTCATGAGCTGGGACATCACGAGCTGGGCCCTCTCGGACATGGGCAACCTCATGTGGGCCGTCGCGGCGGTCGCGGCCCTCGGCGCGCTGAACGGCGTCCGCCTCTCCCTGGCGCACGGCGGGCGCACGGCGGCGCGGCGGGGCGGGAGGCGGCAGTGAGGATCATCAACCGGCCGCTGGCCGCCGACTTGGCCGGGCGGCGCTGGCTGACCATCCGGTGCCGCTGCGGCGCCGTGTTCACGCGCTGCGACAGCAACAGCAGGGCGTGGTGCGCGCTCTGCAAGCGCAGCCGGGCCATCGAGCTGCTCCTGTCCGAGTGGGGGGAGTCCGAGACGGCCCGCCGCGCGGCGGTAGGAGGAGCGGCCGCCCCGCAGGGGCGGCCCGCAGGAGACTGACATGAACACCAAGCTGCCGGGCAAGTGGCCCTGCAAGTGCGGGGCCGAGATGGGGCTCAGGAGCGGGGGCCGCGCCACCGGGTACTGGCGGTACGAGTGCGCCGCCTGCGGCGCCGTCGTCAGCAACTCGTCCGGCCGGAACGGCCTCGGCATGGAACTCCTCCAGCCGACGCCCAAGAGGCGCGTCCTCGCCGCCCGGTCCAAGCCGGGGCGCAAGGTCAAGCTGCTGCTGCCCCTCCTGACCGACTGGCGGTGACGGGCCGCGCGAAGCCGACGAGGTTTCCCCCGACAACCGCGCCGCCTGCCCACGGCGGCACCCCCCACCCCCCACGCAAAAAAGGGCCCCCCCTGAAAAAACCCCCGCGGGTTTTTACCCCTATCGGGTTATCGGGCCCGGGGGTGGTTTTGGGCCGTGCCCCACCTTAGCGGCAAAATGCGTGAAACCATTTCGTTAAAACATTTCAAGGTGCAGCCCCCCACAGCCCCGGACAGGCCGCGCCGAGGCAAGACAGAGCTATTGTGACAGAGCTATTGTGACATAACCCTGTCAGCCTGCTTGCTTCCGGCAGGTCGGACCATTTCGTTGAGGTCACCGAAAAGGCCGCCCCTGCGGGGCGGCCGCTCCCCATCCAGCCAAGCCCGCCGGTTCCTCGGCCTCGCCGGGGATGCTGGCCGAGGCACCCTGTTCGCGCTGTGCGGGCGGTCGAGACGACCCCGGGGCGGCCTTGACGCGGCGGACTCGCGCGGCTATGCTTCATGTGGAATCTCCCGGACGGTTGGCGTCCGGATGGAGAGGGACAAAGGACAAAGGAGGGGTAAGATGAGGAAGCCCGTCAAGAGCCTGCTGGCCGCAGTGCTTCTCGGATGCGTCGCCTTGGCGCAGGGTTGCAGCATAGCCTCCGTGCTCGCCTGCGCGGGCGGGGACGTCCTGGCCTGCGCGGCCGTCGTGGTCGACGCCGCGACTCCGGCCCGGCCGGAATAGCGGCCCGGAAATTCGGCTTCGGTTCAGGCCCGACGGGTCTGAAAGGTTGTCCCAGGTTGCGAGCGCGCCTTGGCGGATGCCGTCGGTGCCTGGCTCCGGGACGACGGTGCCCCGGCGCGGACGAGGATTACTGTGACATAACACATGGGTTGTCCCAAGCCTAGTGCGGCTTCCCCTCGCGCGGACACCTGCCGTCCTTGCCGTGCCCCTTGGCCATGTTGCAGTTGTAGCACAGGACCTGGAACCGGTGCGGCTCCCTGCGGACCGCGGCGAGCCGCTCCGCGGGTCCGCGCTTGGCCCCGCTGCGGCTCTTCTCCATGAACCCGTCGTTGTGGACGTGGTCGATGCTCAGGAACTCCGGGAGCGCCTGCCCGCACCCGGGGCACTGGCAGCGCGGCTCGCCGCCGCAGAGCGCCCTCATGACCGGCAGCGGATCGCACCGCTTCTCCCAGCACCCGCCGCACAGGCGGCCGCGCGTCGCCGGGCGCGAGAGGCAGTAGCGGCACTTCCCCCGGCACCCGTCGCACAGGCGATCGCGCGTCGCCGGGCGCGAGAGGCAGCAGCGGCACTTCCCGGACGCCGCGGCCTCCGCCCTGAGGCGCCGCATCCGCAGCCGCGCCCGCAGCCGATTCCGCTCCATGTCCCTCGGCACGCGGCGATTCTAGCCCGGCCACGGGCCCGCGGCGCGCCGGCCGCCCGGGCGAGCCGGACCCCGGCGACGCAATCGTGTCATATCGGAAGCGCCGAAGGCCGACGGGGTATAGTGCGGCGGAGGGACGGGGACATGTGAAAAGGGTCGTCGCGTTCGTGGCGTTCGTCGTTCTCCTCCCGGCGGTCCTGCTCTGCGGCGTCCGGTGGCTGGCGCTCGCCGTCGCCCCCGGGTTCTCGACCGCGTGCGCGGCCTCGTTCGCGGCGATGGCCCCGTACGTGCCTTGGGCCGTCGCTTGGGTCGCGCTGACCTACGTCGCGGGTCGGATCTTCCTCGACTGCGACTGACCCGCTGCTCTGGGAGGCGGCCATCCGTATTATCGGGCCGCCCCTGCGGGGCGTCCCCGCCATCCGTAGGCGTCCGGACGCCGGCCCGGGACTGGCATGAGAAACGCACCCTCGAAACTCGGAAAGCACGCCTGCGGGGCCGAGTGCAGGGCCTTGCAGGAGCGATCAAGGGGATTCGATCCGGCCGCGCGCCCGAAGGCGAAGCGCGAGAAGCGGCGCAAATGCGCCGCCTGCGGCATGCCCCAGCCGCATCCGGCCCTCGACCCGCCGTTCTGCCCCTGTGTCCCGCCTCCTCCGCTGCCATTGCGGCTCCCCACGCGCGAGGGCGGGGTGTTCGCCTGCATCGGAAGTGACTTGAGGAGCATGACCTGCACGGAGTTGCTGGCCCTGCTCCGGGGCGTCGCCGACGCCTTGACGGCGAGGGTGCGGACGGACGATGCGCCGCCCGACCGGCGCTACGGGAGGCTGCGGGCGGCGGTCCTGAAGCTCAAGAGGGCCGACAGCGGCCTGAACCGCGCGAACGCGTGGGTCGCGGTCAACAACGCCTTGGGGGGATCGTGAACGGGACCAACCAGATCGAGCTGCTGCGGGCTGACGGAACGGCCGAGGCGCTGGCCGACTGTGGCCTGACGACCCTGCAAGCCGCGGTCGGCGGGTGGGTCGAGGAGCTGGCCCTCCCGAACGGCGACGCGCTGTACGTCAACGAGGAGGGCCTGGGCCTCGGCCTGCCCGCGAACGCGACCGCCAGCGGCATGTACGGCCGCGCGATCGTGGGCGACGCGGTCGTCGTCCGCCGGTCGCTGATGAACTGAAACCGAAACGAAGTCGAAGGAGACGGAAAATGGGCACCCGACATGAACCGATCGACTGTCCCTCGCGCCAGAAGCCGAAGCGCGCGAAGCCCCGCAAGTGCGTCGTCTGCGGCCGGTCGGTCGGGCCGTTCGCCTCGCTTCCGTTGTGCGAGGAGTACGACTTCGCGGACCTCGCGGCGGACGCTGGCAGGCCCGCGGCCGTCCACCGCCGGAGCGCGTCGCCCATCCACCGCGCGAACTCCAAGGCGGCGGGGCGGCGGCTGGTGCTGGAGGCCCAGGCGCAGGAGGACCTGCTGGTCGCGGCGAACGCCGCGCTGGCCGAGCTGGCCAGGCTGGACGGGCTGTCGACCGGCCGCAAGTCCGGCGTCCGGCCCGCCGCGTATCGGGGGCTGAGGAACGCCCTGTGGCACCTCGACGCGCTCGACGGGTAAGGAGGCGGTGCATGACCCTGTACCAACTGGCGGCGACCGGGCGGACCTGGCTGGGCGCCCCCGGCACGATATTCTCCAGACGGGTGTTCACCAGCCCGACGGCGGCCGACGCGCACTCCGCGGACTTCGCGGCGGCGTGCACCGCGCCGAAGAGCGAGCGCGACATGTCGTACCTGGACCCGGAGGGGCTGCTGATCCGGGTGGTGGAGCTGGAGCTGGAGACCGAACAGGTCGGGATCGATCCGGTCGGATCGGATGCGAAGCCGGTGGGGGTGGGAGGGAACGACGATGCACAATCCGAGTGAAACCGCGCACGATGGGCCGCTAGGTGAAACCGTGTTCGAGGCCCGTCGGCGCCTCGCGGCGCCCGGCGATCGGATGTCGGCGCTGGAGACCGAGAACGAGCGACTCCGCGCGGAGAGCGCGGACCTGATGAAGGTGCTCGGCAGATTGGTCCGGCACGCGCCCGAGCGGGCCGGAAAGCGTTGGGCGCAGGAAGTCGATCACGCGCGATTCATACTCGCCAAGCACGGTCGCGAGGCGGCGCGCCACCCGCAGTTGTCCTTCTCGACGCTGTCCGGCGCGCTGGCGGTCGCGGCGCCCGGCGCGAACTTCAATACGAGAAAATCGCTGAAGGAGGCGGTCGAGGCGTCGATGGTGCCAGACGCGGACCGTGGCGGCGACCGGGGGTACGCAGGAATCGGATGCTACCGGCTGGGCCGGCTCGGCCCCGACATGGTGGACGGGGAGTACCGCTGCGATGGGCAGCGCTACCCCGAGCCGCGGCGATGGCGCGCGACGGTCGTGGTCCAATCCGGCCGCATCGTCAGGGTGAAATGACATGAGCAAAAAGAGACTAGCGTGTTTCGTCCTTGTAGCCGATCTCATCGCCGCCATCATCGGAGCGTGGATTGGGTATGTGGGTCACCTTAACCATCAGCCAACGCCGCTATCATCTCCTGCACCCAATGCGCGCGAGGGCTGACTCGTCGCGCGGCCCGTCAGACCCAGTCGGTCAAGATGGGCACCGGCAGCTTGACCTGCCGCCTCGGCTTGGACTTGGCGATGATGAGGGTCGCCTCCCCGGGCGGCCGGCTGCGCCCCTTCCGAGGCGGCTTGTCCGGCCGCGCGAGACGCCTGCCCCCACCAAACCGGCTCTGCGGGCGAAGCCATTTGGGCACCGGATCGTCCTCGCGGCGCATCCCTTGCCTCCTCAATCGTCGCGGTCGTCGTCGCGGTCGTCGGGCCACTCCTCCTCGCACCTCACCACCGCGTCCGGCGGGTACTCGTGGCAGTGCTTCCGGCCACTCCGGAAGAATCTGACCTGGTAGACGGTGTCGGCGGTCCTGGAACACTTCAGCCCATCGACCTCGCCGGCCTCGACCTGCGGCGGGTCGCCGGGCCGCACCCGCAGCGTCAGGCACACCGTGTAGTCCCTCTTCGCGTCCCGGTACTCCACCGTGGCGGCCCTCTCGCCCTTCGGCATCCGTGGCGGCGCGTCGCCGCGCTGGGGTGTTTCAGGATGTCCCTCCATGCCTCATCATACACGCCGTGCCGCCCCTGTGCGTGGGACGCCCTAGAATGCCGGGGAAGGAGTGAGGCCGAAACATGACCAAAAAAGGCAAACCCAACAGAACGGCGGCGGGGAAGACCGTATCAGGCGGCCCCGGGATGTGCGGGGCGTGCGCCGGGAGCGGGGTGAAGCCCGGGCGGTGGATGTCACCGTGCGATGGGCCGTGTCCCATGTGCGCCGGGCGCGGGCACGGCGGCCGGGCGGCCGGCGTGCCGCCGGAGCGGTACATGGACTGGATACTGGACGGGTGCCGTACGACCGCGTCGGCTGGCGCGCCCCCCGGGACGGTGGCACCGTCCGAGGAGTCCGGGAGGGTCTGCTCCAACCTGACCTGCGAGGGGGCCGGGTTCGACACGGGGGCCACGCGGCTGTGCCCCGAGTGCCAGGGGATGTCCGACGCGGGGGCACCCTCGGCCTTCCGGCCTAGCCCCGGACAAACCGATGTCCGGCGCGCCCTCGGGGCGTCGCTCCTCGACCGCGTGCGCGCCAGTACGGGGGCGGAGCACGACGGCCTGAACCCCGGCAATCTGGTCGTCGGCGTGACCGCGCACTGCGCGTGCGGGCGGACGTTCACCGACGACGTGCGGTGCGGCTTCGCGGAGTCCGGCCCCACCGCAGTCGTTCCAGCGGGCGACGAAGTCCCACGGGGCGGAAAAGGAATGTTTCGGAGACTCAACGACGCCGTCGTCGGTGCCGTCATGTTCGCGAGCGGTTTGGGGGCGCTGCTGAGGTTCCGCAGGCGACACACCGCCAAACTAGCTGGCTGGCCAGTCCGCGGCAGGGTGCACTGCAAGCTCGTCGAGGACGCGAGGGGCGAGGGATATGTCATCCTAGACCGGGACGACGAGGAGCTGGGCGAGCTGCGGTTCGACGGCACGGCGCTCCGATCCGGCCCGAAGAGACCCGGACGCCTGTACGCGACGTACGAGGACGCTGCCGCAGTGGGTAGCGCGATCAACTCCCTGAACGCCGCCCCGAGCGGGCGCCCCATTGCCCCGCCGTGGACAGGCACCCGCCCGTGACCACGGATGCGGCGGACAGCGCACAAGCCACGCGATGTCCGCCTCCAATTTCGCCACAGCCTGCGGCAAAAATTGGACACGCTGCGCGACGACCCGTCCACGCCCGCGCTGTGGGAGGACTTATGGGACAGTTGACCCGGCGCTGGCACCAGCATAGGATGGTTGCGGAGATGGCCCGCAGCAGGCAAAAGTGAACGGAGACGAACGATGGCGCGAACGAGAACAGTACGAACGAAATCCTGGACTCCCATCAGGCGCGGGGGGGTTTATTGCTCGCCGGACTGTGGCCGCGGTTGCACCCACCGCGAATACCGGCGGGCGCTGACAAGCGCCGCCAAACTATGCGCCGCCCTTGGAAGAGGATGGACCCCCCACGTTTGGGAAAATCTGGGTTGGCACTATGCGGCGTGGTCGCCCTGCAAACGCATCAAGGTCCACCCCAGCGGATCGCGGTCGGTGCGCGACGGGTGGAACGCCTTTTTAAGCAACGCGGGGGAATCCGGCGGGCTTTGGGTCGGGCACGGCAAAACAGCCAAAGGTTCAGTGCGGGACGTGGTTCTGACCGCGAAAAAGGACGTAGCCCGGCTCGTTGCGATGGTCGCTGGTCTTTAAGCGCAGTAACGAATCTCACCTCCAACCCGACCGCACCGCAGTACCACGCGGCGGCGGTGCTCCTAGCATGATAAAGTTCTAATCCGCAGCGAACAAGATGAGCTACCACCGCGCGATATCGCTCCTCTTGGCCGGTGGCGGCAAGGGCAAGGGTCTGCTGAAGCGGTACGAGGAGGACATCGCGGAAGTCGCCGGCCCGCTGCTCCGCGCGCTGAGGCGGGCGGCTGCACTGATGGTTCACCGGATCGTCGAGGAGTCGAGGTGGGCGAAGCTGCTCGACGGGGCGGAACACAAGGGCGGCATCAGCATGACGGATGCTCCCGAGACAGCCGACCCGGACAGCGACGAACCACACATGCTGCGGCACTACGGGCCGGAGAAGGTCACGCACCTAGCCAGAAAGATCAGGGAGCGCGCGGGAAAATTGGAAAGCATGGGGCCGGAGCTGGAGGAGGTTGGGCAGGCGGCGCGGGCCGCGATGCCGTGGCTCGAGCGCGCGATGAAGAGGTACGCCGACCACAGCGCGGAACTTGAGAAAGCTGGCGACAAGCGCAAACGGAGCAAGCTCGACCACGAGAAGGAGGATAAGACTTACCGCGCTGGCAAACCCAAGATCAGGGTCAAGGGGCCTATATTCAGCGATCGGCCGGAGGCTGACTACTTTTCCCTTGCGCAGATGTGCCGCATCTACAAGGCCGGGGCTGGCGGTGGCGGCGAGCTGAGGCCGCTGGAGATCGGACACCACCGGGAGGTTGCCGAGGCGCTGTCCCGCCTTTCCGGCGAGCTGGCGGAACACTCGCCACAGAAGTGGGTACGCTCCAAGATTGATGGGGCCGAGCCGGATTTCGACGACCTCCGGCGCGTTGTCGAGGATACCCTCGACGCGCTCGCAGACGGGATGGAGTGGGAGGAGGAAGGGAGACTGAGGCTGGAGCGCGAGCTGGACCGGGTGGACCGGGACGCGCCGAGGCCGCGGCGGGAACCCGCCATGGCGCTTGCCGCGAAGAAGAAACGCCCTCCGAGGCCGCCGATGGACTGGGACCGCTTTTTCAACAGCATCAAGAAGGAACGCACTTTTCTCGAAAGGGTCGAGACGAAGAGAATGTGGTACAAGAGGGACCGCCTCGGCAGGTTCGCCAAGTAGGCCGAGGCAGCCTACAGACACACACCCAGCCGCCGTCCACCTCAGCATGTCCGACGGGCGACTCCGCCTCGCCTTTCCTCGGGTCGTTGCCTGCATCTTGCATCCGGACCTTCGCCTTCTTTCGCATGAGCTATTTATTCCGAATCGAAACCCGGCGCGTGACCCGGCGCCCACTCCTCCTCACATCTGACTAGGCTCGCGATCGGGAACTCGTGGCAGTGCGTCGTGGAGCGGTCCGGGAGCATCTCGTCCGCCGGGGCCTGGCCGCGGCTGAAGGTGACCTGATAAACCCCCATGCCGTCGGAGCGCGTGACGCGCAGGTTCCTGACGTCGCCCGCCTCGGCCTGCTGCGGGTCGCCGGCCCGGACGCGCAGCACCAGCCGCGCCGCGTAGCCCCGCTTGGCGTCCCGGTATTCCACGACCTCGACCTTGTCGCCCTTTGGCCTCCGTGGCATCCCCTCAGGGAGAAGGCCGGGCGGCCTCTCGACTACCTTCATAGGGTGTTCCCATATCTGTGGCCCGGGTCCCATACCCCCACTATACCCGCCGGCGCGCGGCGCGTGTATAATGCCCGGGCCGCAGAGACAGGGGCTGCGGTAACGACACGGAGCTGGCGGTTGGCTGATGCCAAGTCAAAATCCTGAAACCCTTCGGCGGCTCGCTGACGCCATCGATTCCGCGCGCCCGCCGAGCGATCCGATGGTGCGGGAGGCGGAGCGCGTCCGGCGCGAACGAGCGGTGATGCGCTACTTGGAGCGGCTCGCCGACGGTCAAGCCGAGGCGAGGCTCCACTTTAACCGTGAGCGCTTCAAGGGCTGAATTATGTCTTCAGCCGCATCGGCGGCGCGTTGAACGCCGACAACCATTCCTCATTCGCCCGCCCCCGCCCGCCGGAGATGCCGCCCTTCGCCCGCCCGCGGGAGAGCAGCAGCGAACACCCGCCGAGCGGCCGCGCCTCGCTGACGTAGCACGGGCATCCGAGGCCTCGCGCGACGGCGACCGCGTCCAGACCATCCGCATACCGCGTCGTGCCGCCGTACGGGGGGTCGATGTACGCGACGGCCCCCGGCGGCGGCCTGAAGCCGGCCGCGTCGGCCTCGGCGCCGGAGAGTCCCGCACACCGCCGCGACAGCTCCCGCGCCCTGACGAGGAGCGTCGCCGGCATCGGCATCATCGGGTTGACCGGGCTTTTGCGGCTGCACCCCGGCTTCGGTGCCCAGAGAGGGCGAAAGCCGTGCGTGACCCACCTGCCGCCGCGCCGTCCCACCGCCTTACCGCCGAACGAACCGGCTTGGAGCAGCAGAAACGCGTAGACGGAGCCGTCACCGTCGGCGGGCCCGAGGGCGAGTTCCTCCAGAGACGCCTTGATGCAGGCCGGATCCTCCGGCAGCCGCGCGATGGCCTCCTCGAGCCTGCCGCAGTCGAAGGTGCCGTCCCCGACCGCCCTCCAGAACGCCCCCCATGGCCCGGCGTCCACCATGGAGAGCCTCCCCGGCGGGAGTCCCGCCTCCAGCATGGCGAGCGACACCGCGCCGCTCCCGCAGCACAGGTCGCAGAACGTCGCCCCGTCCGGGACCGGGATGAGCCTCACTATCGCCGCCGCGAGGCGGCCCTTGCCGCCCTGGTAGGTGACGGGCGGGACCAGCCGCTGATCCATGTGCCATTATAGTGCGCGTTGCGCGCCATGTCCGTCGCGACGGACTAGAATGCCGCAGCTTGACTTGGAGGTCCGGATGAAGAATGAGGTGGAGAAGGCGATCGAGAGGTGGGATGGGTGCACGCAGGGATGGGCGCACATAAACAATGTGCCCGGGACAAGATGGTGGGACAGGCGGAAGTGGAGAAAGCAAGCCCTCGTAGACCTTGACACCCTTGTCCGCTTTCTCCAGACGGATGGCGGGCGGAAGCTGGTGCGGGATGCCGGATCCCGGCACTAATGCAATCCGACGAAACACACGTCAGCGAAGGTCGCGCGATGCTGCACGAACAGCATCTGCCCGTAGTCGGCCTTGTTGTAGTTGTGCAACTGAACATAGCTCCTAGCGCACCATCCGAGGGCAACGCCAGCGAGCACCGCGACAGCGAGTCCGATTCGTTTTTTTCGTTTTTTCACATTCACCCCCGCGTTATTTACAGGCTCGAGAAAGTTTCACAAAAGCCAGGATGTCCTGTTTGCGCAGACCCCGGATGTGCGCCGGAGGCACCCGATACGCGTCGCCGAACGGCACGTGCTGCAAGGTCAGCGGCGACGCCTTCGTTACCCGGTAGACCGCGTTGCCGTCCGCTGCCGGGAACATCAGCACCAGGCCGACGATGTCGCCCGCGGCGACGTCCACACGCCCGGACTCCCGCTCAAGTTCCGCAAGCGCACCTTCGGTCCGGCTGAGCCACGCATCCGTCGGTTCGCCCGGCCGCGGTTCCCATTCGCCGTACACGCTGTCGTCTAGTCTCGCCATATTTTCAGCCCCCTTTCACCGATGTCTGCCGGACCGCCGGGCGACGCCTACGGAAGGGTCGCATCGGTTATCGGGCGGGTACCAGCACATATTGACATGTTCGTCTGGGCGCGCTACACTCCAGCGGCGACCGCGCTGCGGAGGCGAGGGATGATACTGCTGGTGATCGACATGCAGCCGAACTTCCGGTCGGCCAACCGCCGTTGGCTGATTGGCAGGGTGGCCCGCGAGATACGCGCGGCCAGGTCCGCCGGATGGGGGGTCATGTTCTTGGAGTACACCAGCGGCCACGGCAGCGACGGCACCATCCGCGGCGTGCTGCTGAAGGAGAGGACGCACCGCCGCCTGACCGACCTGCTGAGGGACTACGACGACGCGATCACGGTGCACAAGGGACGGGACGACGGGAGCGCGGAGGTCCTGCTCGCGGCGGAGAAGTGGTTCTGCGAAGGGCCGGGGTGCGTGAGGCACATCGACGGCGGCATCCGCGTCGTGGGCGTGAACACGGAGGCCTGCGTGGCGAGCACCGTCAACGGCCTGTCGGCGGCCATGCCGGCCATGGAGATAACCGTGGTCGGCGGAGCGTGCAACTCCGACTGCGAGGCGGGCAAGGCGCCGAACAACGAGGGACACGACCAAATCGTGAGGAAGGACAGGAACGTCCGCGTTCTGGCGGCGGTGGTGGCCTGAGATCCGCTGACCGATGCACGGTTGTCTGGGGCTAGAAATGAAAAACGAATTTGAGCAGTGGCTGGCCGATGTCGAGGCCGCGTGCGAGAAGGCGACGCGGAACTGCCATCGCAACGGATGCTGCGTCGCCACCGTTGAGGGCGGCGAACAGGGGATCGTCAACTACGACGAGGACGGGAACCAGTGCATCCAGCATGTCGACAGGTTTGAGGAGGTGAAGGTCGGGGAGTTCGGCATAGAGGAGGACGCCGAGTTCGACGTCCGCGCCCGCGTTGCCCTGCCCTTGGCGCTTAAAATGATCCAGGCCGGACTGTTGGCCGGCGCGGGTGCCGCGATGCGGGCCGTGCTTAAAAAGGAAAAAGCACGATGAATGACCGGAAACCGGATATCGTCAGCGGGCTTTCGTGTTCCGGCTGTATGACCCGTTTCGTAGGGCCGCACGGCCATCCCGTGCTATGCGCGGTGTGCTACGACGACTTCTACAAGGGCGCCGACGCGATCCACGGTCGCAATGTGCCTCCGTCCCAACGCATCCCGAAGGCGACGAACAAAGAGGCTACCTAAGCGAGACCGACATGCGATTCCGAGACATACCGCCATTCACCCGCACCGCCAACTACCGGGTCAACATCGACTTGGAGTCCCTCCCGTGGTCCATTCAAGGATATCTGGACAAACACGGCCTGGACATGGACCCGGACTTCCAGCGGGCCCACGTGTGGACCGAGGACCAGCAGGTCCGCTTCGTGGAGTACCTCCTCCGGGACGGCGTGTCCGGGCGCGTGATCTACTTCAACCACCCGGGGTGGATGAGCGACTGGAAGGGGGACTTCGTCCTCGTCGATGGGAAGCAGAGGCTGGAGGCGTGTCTGAGGTTCCTGCGCGGCGAACTCCGGGTATTTGGGCACCTCCGGCCCGAGTTTGAGGACCGGATATCGTACCTTACCGGCCTCGTCTTCGCGGTCAACAACCTGAGGACCCGGGCGGAGGTGCTCCAGTGGTACTTGGACCTGAACACAGGCGGCACCGTCCACACTGACGCGGAGATCGAGAAGGTCAAAAGGCTGCTTGAGGGCGAGGGCGGCAGCGGGAATCGCGGACATCGATGACCGGCTCATACCCCGGTAGCTCGGACTGGCAGTGCGAACCGGATTCCGATTCGGGGTAAAAAAACCTCAGATGCTCCTCGAGAGCTATCGTGAAACTCCCCGGCTTCGGCCCGGTCAGGTACGTCGCGCCGTAGCAGCCCGACACGCCAAAGTGCTCAACCGAATCGATGATGACGACCTTTGGTGCTGTGCCGCCGGCGATGAGGCACCTGTCGCCGACTTGCAGCGCACTCCGCGCGGTGACCAACCGTCCAGCCCCCGTGTACACATGGAGCCGAGGAGCTGAGGCCAAGCACGGGTCCGGCTGCCGGGCTGCACCGCGCCAGCCTAACGCAAACAACCCCGACAGCAGTTTGCACAAAGTCGTCCACGAAAACATTAGTACGCCCAAGTGTCCTTCTGGCAGCGCTTGCAGCGCTTGCGCCAAGGCGTCTCATCCGTCGTGCCGGTGCCGAGGTACCGCACCACCCAGGAGTGTCCCAACACCAGACACAGAAACCTAGACCATTTTGTGGCGGGGCCGGGGCGTTCGTCATTCTCGTGGACCATGATCGGCTTTCCGCTCATCGCGCCACATTATACGCGCCGCGCGGACCCGGCGGCAAGCCCGGGGGTCCGATAACCGGCGGCGAACCGCTCCTTGACCGCCGCCCGCAGGCTCGGTATGATGTGCAGACACTGGGCGGGCTGCCGCTCTTGGGAGGAATCGGAATGAACAGCAAGATGATCGTGTTGGGGTTGTGCCTGCTGGCCCTGGTCGCCGTCCCGGTGACATGCGCCGTCAGCGGGGTCGGCTGGTGGGCTGCGGAGGCGGTGGGCGTCGCGCACGACGAGTTCGGACCGAGGGCCGCCGTGCGCAAGTACGAGTGGTTCAAGGACGCATGGACCCAGCTCCAGGCCCGGGAGGCCAACATCAAGGAGCGGAGGACGCAGCTCGCGGTCATCGAGGCCGCGTACGCGGGGACGCCGCGCGCGCAGTGGGACCGCGTGGACAAGCAGACATGGGCGCAGATCTCGGCCGAGATCAGCGGGATGGTCGCCGCCTACAACAACTTGGCGGCCGAGTACAACGCCAACAGGAGCAAGGCGACGTTCGGCTTCGCGGAGATGGGGCTGCCGGAGCAGGTGGTCCCGATGAAGGCCGAGTAGACTTTCCGCATCCGCAGAACGACTCCGGCGGGTTCGCCCGACCGGGAAAGGGAGAACGACGGGATGAACACGAAGATCGCGCTGACGGCCCTCACAGCCGCCTTGGCCCTGTCCCTCGCGGCCTGCCCGGCGCCGCCGCCGGTGTCGGATACGGGGATCACCAAGGCGGAGGCCAACATCAAAGTCGGCTCCGACGGGCTGACCGCGGAGCAGAGGAACGTAAAGGCCCGGATCGAAGCGGAGAACACGCCGGGAACCATCAAACACGTGTACGTGGTGTCCGCGTACACCGGCGACGTGATCCTGTACAGCACGGCCAAGGGCAAGGTCAGCTCGTCCGGGAAGAGACTGAGTCCGTACACCGTGTACGCAGGGAGCTACGCATCGACCAGCATCGATGGCATCCCGATAATGATCGGCGGGGCGAAGTACCGCACTGGCGAGGTGCTCCAGGACGACGGCACCTACGGGAGCAGCGCCGAGTACCTCTACTGGTGGGACGCCCGCGGCCTCTACCACCAGCACTACCCAAGCGGCGGGCAGATCGTGCACGTGAGCGACAGCCCGATGGCGTGGCCCAAGATCATCATGAACCTGGAGACCACCGCGGCGAAGAACCCGCCCGCGGCTGCCCCGCCCGACCCGACCTTCGTCAAGCCGTGACGGCGTCCGGAGTGCCGCGGGTTAGGCCACATAGGGAGAGCTGGTGGACAGGGACAGAGAAGGCACAAGGCTCGAGGACATAGGGTTCTACACGCTGTCGGACGCGAGGGCGGCCAGCGCGAGCGCGTCGTCCCCGCTCTGGCGGTGCGAGATGATCCTGACGGACCTCTGCAACCTGCGGTGCCGGTACTGCCGCGGGCTGTGTCCGGAGCTGCGCGGGGACATGCCGGCCGATCAGGCGATGCGGACGCTCGACCTGTGGATCGCGGAGGGGCTGAGGAATGTCCGCTTCTCCGGCGGCGAGCCGACGCTCCACCCGGCCTTGGGCGAGCTGGTGGACCGCTGCCGGGAGGGCGGGGTCGAGAGAATCGCGGTGTCCACGAACGGCACGGCCAAAATCGACGCATACCACAGGCTGGTGGACAGGGGCGTGAACGACCTGTCGGTCAGCCTCGACGGCGGCTGCTGCGCGGTCGGCGACAGGATGGCGGGCCGCGCCGGGGCGTGGGCGAAGGCCGTCCGCACGATCCGCGAGATGTCCCGGAGGACGTACGTGACGGTCGGCATGGTTTTCACGGAGGACAACGTCGGCGGGTGCGAGGAAGCGGTGCGGTTCGCGTCCGGGCTCGGAGCCGCCGACATCCGCGTGATCCCGGCAGCCCAGTACTCCAAGGCGCTGGCCTCGCTGGACGGCCTGCCGCCCGCGGTCCTCGCGCGGCACCCTATCCTGCGATACCGCGTGCGGAACGCGGCCACAGGAAGGCCGGTGAGGGGCCTCGGCCCAGCCAACTGCCGCCGCTGCCGCCTCGCGCTGGACGACATGGCGGTCGCCGGGAGGTGGCACTTCCCGTGCATCATCCACCTCCGCGAGGGCGGCGGCCCGATAGGCGAGGTCGGGCCGGGCATGCGCGAGGAGAGAGCGAAGTGGGTCGAGGCGCACGACAGCCTCACGGATCCGATATGCCGGAACAACTGCCTCGACGTGTGCGCGGACTACAACGACCGTGCGGGCGCCTCAGCCGACGGCCGCCAGCTTGAAGGGGGTTAGGTCGTGGAAATCTCAAGGTGGGGCGCGGGCAGGTCCGTTGAGGGCACCCGTGGTCAGATGGTGCGGGTGACCCGCGACGAGGCGCTGAAGCTGATTGAGTCTCTCTCGCGGCAGCTCCGGACACGGAATGCGAACGAGGGCCGCGCGGAGTTCACCGCCAGAATCGCCGAAACGGAGGAGTATTTCAGCATTGTCGTTGCGGAGCGGCAAAAAAGCGAAATCGAGGTTCGGGCGTAATGCTCTGGAGGGAGGCCGCATGAGCGAGAGAAGTGGCGAGGTAGCGAAGGCCGGCGCGCCGTGCATAGTTCAGTTCTACGCCTGCGGCCAATGCCGGAGGACCATCAATCCACCCGAGGACGGGCTCTGCGTGCATGGGAACATCTACGTGGCCGACCCCGCCTCGAGGGGAGGGCTCATCGGCAACAACATCGATGTTGATCCTGACGGCAGGATCACGGGGGTGCGGGAGACGGTGCTTTGCAGGACATGCTTCAATGAGGCCGTCCGCTGCGATCCGTCTCGGACCGCCGCTGCCGAGGGCAATCCGTGAAATCAATCCTCGAAGAACTCTCCCGACGGGTCCGCGCGGCGATCGCGCGCGCTGGCGTCGAGGGCGACCCGCAGATCCAGGCGTCGCAGGACGAAAGGTTCGGCGACTACCAGTCCAACGCGGCCATGGGGCTGGCGAAGAAGCTGGGGCGCAAGCCGCGCGAGGTCGCGGAGGCGATCGTCGAGAAGCTGGACATCGACGACCTGTGCGAGAGGCCGGAGATCGCCGGGCCGGGGTTCATCAACTTCCGGCTCAAGCCGTCGTTCCTGGCCCGGTCGCTCCAGTCGATACCGCCTGCGGTCGACATCGAGAACGATCGCGTCGGGCTGGAGCCGACGGGCGAGCCGGAAGTCGTCGTCGTGGACCTGTCGAGTCCCAACCTGGCCAAGGAGATGCACGTCGGGCACCTGCGGAGCACCGTGATCGGCGACTGTGTCGCCCGCGTGCTGGAGTTCCAGGGCCACGCCGTGCACCGCGAGAACCATGTCGGCGACTGGGGCACGCAGTTCGGGATGCTCCTCGCGCACCTGCGGCACGTGAGGCCCGACGCGGCCGACAGGCCCGACGAGCTGGTCATCAGCGACCTGGAGTCGTTCTACGTCGAGGCCAAGGCGCGGTTCGACGCGGACGAGAAGTTCAAGGAGGAGTCGCGGGAGACCGTCGTGGCGTTGCAGCGCGGCGACGCGGCGACGCGGCGGATCTGGGAGGCGTTCTGCGGCGAGTCGCTGCGGCACTGCCACGAAATCTGCCGGCGGCTCGGCGTGCGGCTGACCGACCGCGGGGAGAGCTGCTACAACGAGGGGATGGAGGAGGTCGTCCGGCGGATGGAGCGGATGTGCGGCCTCGACCCGTCCGGCCCCGTCCGGGACAGCGGCGGTGCGCTGTGCGTGTTCCTGGACGGGTTCACGACGCGCGAGGGCAAGCCTCTCCCGCTCATCGTGCGGAAGTCGGACGGCGGGTTCAACTACGCGACCTCCGACCTGGCGACCATCCTGCACCGCGTCGAGGCGCTGAGGGCGACGCGGGTCGTCTACGTCGTCGGAATCGGGCAAAAGCAGCACTTCGAGATGCTCTTCGCGGCGGCGCGGATGGCTGGCTGGGTCGGGCCCGACGTCCGCCTCGAACACCTCGGCTTCGGCAACATGCTCTCCAAGGCTGGCACGCCCTTCAAGTCGCGCGACGGCGGGACGGTGAAGCTCAAGGACCTGCTCGACGAGGCCGTCGCGAGGGCGAGGCGCGTGGTCGAGGAGCACGGGCTTGAGGAGAGCGGCCCGCGGCTGTCGTTCACGCCGCGGCAGATGGACGACATCGCGGAGACGGTGGGGCTGGCTGCGGTGAAGTACTTCGACCTGTCGCACTCCATGACCAGCGATTACAAGTTCGACCTGGACACCATGCTGGCGATGGAGGGCAACACGGCCCCGTACATGCTCTACGCGTACGCGCGGATTTGCTCCATCGAGCGCAAGGCCGGATCCGAGCCGCCGGACGGTGCGGTCGCGCTCGAACACCCCTCGGAGGTCGCGCTGGCCAAGAAGCTGTTGCAATTCGCGGACGCCATCGAGGTCGTCGGAACGGAACTCCGGCCAAACGCGCTCACGGAGTACCTCTACGACCTGGCCAAAGCCTTCAGCCGGTTCTACGACAAGAAGCTGGGCGTGCGGGTGATCGACGCGACCCCGGAGAGGCGGGCATCGCGGCTGCGCCTGTGCGACGTCACCGCCCGCGTGCTGCGGCTGGGGCTGCACCTTCTGGGGATTGACACCGTCGACCAGATGTAGGCCCGCGCGTATAATCTGATCGGATACTTTTGGAGGGAAAGATGAGAAAGTCCAGCGTGATACCAACGAAACGCCCAGCCGTGAACAAAACGGCGGCCGCGATTAAGGAAATCCTATCCCAGTTTTCGTTCTGGTGCTCGGCCTGTGAGACCCACGGAGACTTGGTGTACAGGAATAGGCCCGAATACAACGGGATGACGAGCCGCTACTACAACAAGCGGCGCATGGTTCTGGAGTGCGGTTGCGGCGCCGTTCACGCCGAACGCAAACAGGGCGATGGGACGGCTGACGCTCGACCCATCGCTCGCCGTAAACGGCGGGTGTCCAAAAAACGCACCTAGAAAAACCGCTGGGTGAGTGTGCCAGCCAGTTTTATGGACTTTGAATCTTGCCGACCAGTGTATGTAGAGTGCGCCGGGGCCGGGTGCCCCAAAAGGAGAAACATGAGGAAATTCTGGTTCCCAGTGGTGTTGTTTGCGTTGCTTTCGGTGTTCGTGTCGGCGGGCTGCGTGGGCGTGGTCGCCGTGCATGAGCGCCCGCACCGCCACCCGGTCGTGGTCGTGGAGGAGCGCCCAGTCGTGGTCGTGGAGGAGCGCCCGGTTGTGGTCGTGCGTCCGCGCCCGGTTGTGGTCGTGCGCCCGCATCATCACCACCATTGATGTGGCAGGTCAAAACGGCCGCTGGTATATCAGGACATCGCCGCGTGTCTTTGCGGAGAACCTCTCCAGCATCGGCAGGTACTTGCTCCAGTCCCCGCCCGCGGCCCCGCACCCGATTCCCCACGGGAAGGCGGCGCTGTGCAGTTCCGGGATGCGGAGGATCTTGAGCAGGCACTCGGCGAAGGCCACCTGCCTCGCCCTGAAGCCGTCCCTCGCGCCATCCGGGAACCTAGGTTTGCCCGGGTAGAACTGTCCCAACATGCCGATGACGAGGCGGCGGGGCGCGCCGTCGCCCGTGACAACGATGTCACCAAGTCTCCGGCCCTCCGGAGGCGCGTAGTTGGCGGGGCGGCCCGCGTAGATGTCGGCCCACGGGTAACGCCTGAAGACATCGGCGGCGAGGTGCGCAGCCCGCCTCGTGACGCAGTTGCACTGGTGGCAAAGGTATTTGGCGCTGGTCTCGAAGAGGTCGCCCTCGACGATGGTCAGCATGGCTCAGCCTGCACAAGCACGCTGTTCGCGTCCGTCGGCTGGGCCATGGCCGCCAAGGCGCGCAGCTCCAGCATGTTCTCCGGATTTATGAGGATGTCCTGGTCGCCCAGCTTGTCACTGCCCGTGTCCGGCACGGCGGCCCCCCATAGCGCCTTGGCGGCGCGCAGCGCGTCGCCGTGCAGGCTCAAGGCCCGCAAAAAGTCCCACTCGAGGTCATTAAGAGAAAATTGCCCGCTGCGGCATATTGCCTCCAGACGCCGCCTTGCCTCGTCCGTCGTGCAATGCGGCCAGCGCCACGGCCACCACCACCTCGGGGCCGAGTCGCGGCGCCTGAACGCCTCGACCGCCTTCTCCGTCTGCACCCGCCTGTCCGCCGCGATCCCGGCGATCGCCCCCGCGGCGAGCCGCGCGGCTTCGCCAGCGGTGATCCTCGCGTACGCGTCGAGCCCCTTCATGGCCCGCCTCCCTCCAGAGCAAGACGCTGGTAATGAAGCCCGTCGCGCATCTCCGCCCACGTCACATGGTGCATTCGGTCGAACACGGGGTCGTGCGCTAGTTGGCGCGAGCTGCCGGCCTTGGCCATGTAGCGCTCGGCGTGCTTCTCGTGTAGCGCCCGGCACTCGTCGCCCGCATCGCATTTCGCCGCAGCCCGGCGGTGGTGCGCCGCGGCCGCGAACAGCGCCTCTCGGCTGGGCGGTCGGAGCGCCGCGACTGCTGGGGGACAAGAGGCCCGCCTGCTGTGCAGCAGCCACGCCAGCCCGGTCAGCATCTTCAGCACTGTCTTCATCGCTACCTCCAGCGGACTATACGCGCGACGGGAAGTAGCTGGTAGTTGACCAAAGCACAGCGTAGAGGCCGTCGCAGGAACCGGCGGCGACCGCAGGGCCAGTCTACTCATCCTCGGCCTGCACTTTCTGGGGCGGACTCCGACCTCGGCCTGTTGAGCGCCTTGTCCGACCGCCGCCTTCCGCACGATTATCAGCTCCATTAGGAACTCCACGGACTCAATGCTGAGGTGGCAGGGTTCGACGAACCTGTCCGCCACAACCCCCCGCGGGAACGGCCTGCCCTTGGAGCCGTTCGGCATCCTGACCCTGCCACGTCCGATGTTTAGCATGTCCGTCAGCCTGTGGAAGTACTTGACCGTCGTCCCCGCCTCGTGGAGTCCCCCGCCAATATATGCGCGGCGGCGAACGGCTGGCCAGCGCGAATCCAAACCCCACCGCACGTATGACGAGCCAGTGTCCTCGATGATGTAGATCCCACCGGGCGGCATCGTCGGGAACAGCACCTCAAAGCTCAGTATCTGCGGGGCCATCGCGTGTCCCCCGTCGTCGATGATTAGCTCAAAGCCACCCGCCCGGCGCCCGTACTCCGCCAGCGCCTCCTTGCAGCCCTGGTCAACCATGTCCACCGCGACCCTGCCGCCGGCGTGTGCGAGGCAGGCCGGGTCTATGTCGATGCCGTGGACCTGCGCGAGCGGGAAGAACTCCTCCCACATGCGCAGCGACGCGCCCCCGAACACCCCGATCTCGAGCAGTCTGAAACTCCGCTGGACCAAGTGCAGGAGTCGCTCGTAGTATACTGCCGTGTAGTTGTGCGCGCCGGGGCCCTTGTCGGTTCCATGCTTCGTCGCAAGCTCGTCCAGATGATTCATCTTTCACTCCTCCTGCGCCGCCGGAGCCGGCGCTGCTTCCTGGTCATCCTCGGCCTCCGCTTCCTGCGACGTGGGGGCGTGGACTCTGGGACATTCGACGTGATCTCCGCTCTCGTTAGCCTGTTGAGCGCCATCCTCGGGTCGTCTAACTTTCGCCCGGGCTTCAGCGGATCCTCTACCCATCGCCACGGCGCCCTGCTCAGCTTCCTCCGCCCGAACACGCACTTTCGGAGGAAATATCGCCCGAACGCGTCCGGGTTGGACCTCAGCGCCCTGTACCATTTCTCAATGTGGCGGTGGACGCTGCTGCGGCGGCACGACCTTATCTTCTTCACGAAGCACGCGAGGCTGCGCACCGGGTAGTGGCGCAGCCACAGGTCGTACTGGATCGGCGGACGCGTTGAGCTGTCGGAACACTGCTCGTTCCCGCCCGCGGCCCAACGCCCGGGCGCGCAGCGGAACGCCACCTTTGAGTTCCGGTCCTGTTTTGTGAACCGCCACCGCAGCCGACGCACGGGGTCGGCCTGCGACGGGTCGTCCCACACGCTGCACGCGTGCGAGTGTCCCGGCACGCGGAACATCTCGAGGCCGCGCGCCGCCGCCGCCGCGACCGCCTGCGGTATGCTGTCTGATTGTGTCGGGTACCAGAACTCGTCCGCGTCGATCGTGAGCACCCACTCGGCGCCGAACCCCATCGCGAGCTCGGTCATCCGGCGGTTCTGGGACGCTTGGTCGTACGGCGACCTGTCCACGAACGCGCGCACGCCCGGCACGGACGCGGCTATCTCCGCCGTCCCGTCGTCGCTCGCGTTGTCGACAAACACAATTCCGGCCAGGCCGAGCTTCAGGTGGTGCCGGAGGTTGACCTCGATGATGTCGGCCTCGTTCCTCGCGCAGATCGCTCCCCACACGGAAGGCGTGCCCCTGTCGCCGGATGCCTCTTGCATCCCCGAGCTGGTTTTGGTCAAACAACAGAAAATTGGTCCGGCCGCGGCTAGGACGGGCGCATTGGGTGCATGCACCCCGGCCCGCAGAGTTCCGCCCCCTCGTACTCGGACCGCGGCGGCCCGGCCGCAGTCAACGCCTGGCCTGCGGGTTCCAGCCGTCCAGCCTGTCGCGGAACACCAGCCCGGCCGCGCCCGGCGACACGCCCTGCGGGGTCGCGCGCCACCAGGCGAGGTTGTGTGTCCTCGCCGCATCGTGCCGGACGGCAATCCTGGACGTCACCTGCGCGGGACTCCTGTACTGGTAGTGCGCCATGTCTAGGAACAGCGCCGACTCGCGCAGGCCGAACCTCCTGACCAGCTCCCGGACGAAGAACCACCGCGGGTTGCGGTACGCCCGGTGTTCGATGTGCGGCTCCGGGTGGTACCACCTGAGCCTCTCTCTCGCCGCCCCGCCCGCTGGCGTGTCCGGCAGGAGGGCGAACTGCCACTTGCGCCCGCGGATCAGGTCGCAGTCCGCCGACGCCTCGCAGACGGCGCGCACGTCGCTCTCGTGCAGCTCGTCGCAGTCGCACTGGACGGCCCAGTCGCCGTCGCGGCGGCTGAAGCCGACGCTCCGCACCCGAAGCGCGCTCCGGTGAAAGACCCGGTGGGTGAACGGCGCCGTGTCGCGGAAGAGGCGCACGCGCCCGTCGGCAGCCGCCAGCTCCAGCAGTATCTCCCATGTGCCGTCGGTCGAGCCGTTGTCGGTCACGGCGATCGCGTCCAGGTGGCGCAGGTTGTGCGCGACCGACTCCGCGACGATGTCCGCCTCGTTCCTGACTAGCATGTGTCCGTACAGCCTCACGCCCGCGCCAGCGGGCGAAGGACTAAACAAGCCGCAGGCGGTGTATAGTGGGGCATGGAAAAAAACACGAAGGGCAACGCCGCGACGCTGGACGAGCTGCACAGGAAAAGCCTCGGTGAGGTCGAGAGCCGCGCCGAGGACGCGCGGGATCGCATCCGGGCCATGGCGTACGCGATCTGGGAGGACCGCGTCAGGAGCGGCGAGCCGGGGGGCGAAACGTCCGACTGGCTCGCGGCCGAGCGGATCACGGCTGGTCCGCGCCAGCATCGCCGCCGCAAGTAACATGCCCTTTCGGGTCGATCGTGCGCCCACTGGCGACGATCGGCAACCGGACGGAATGATGGCTGACGGAACGGACAATGCGGTCCCTCTGAAGTTCGACCGGGGCCGAGCGGTGCGCGTCCTAGCCCCGGGCGAGGCAATCCGTCTCGGACCGTGCGGCGTGTGTGTCCTCGATGGCGGCATCGTCGTCGATTTCCGATACCCGGGACACCCCAACAAGTTAGGCCAAATCTCGCTCCCCGCCGGGTTCTGGGCGGAGATTCCGGACGGATCCGATGCTCGCGCAAAGGGCGGCGCGCGCCTACTTGTCCTGCCGACGGAGGCCGAGTGATGCCGACCCAGATACCCGAGTGGATCAATGCGAGGTACTGCCCCGCCGTCCCGGTGGCGGACCTCGTACCCGGCATACGCAGGTCGGACGACTCCCCTGCCCACAAACGGCTGCTACCGAGCGTGCGGGAGGCGGGCATCGTCGAGCCGCTTCTCGTGTTCAGTGACGACAGTGGGCTCGTAGTGGAGGTCGGGAACCACCGACTGGTCGTTGCCGCGTCGCTGGACATCGCGACGGTCCCGTGCATCGTCTGTAGTTTGCCGGGAATGGCCGCCCAAACACAGGACATCTCCACGGCAAGTGTGCCTCTCCCTCCCGATGGCGAGCGGCTGCTGACGGTCGAGGACATGATGGCCCGCCTCGCCAATCCGCCCGAGTACTTCGTGATGTCGGGTCCGGACGATCCGGATGTGCAGGGTCCGCCAGGGTGCCGCCGTGGCGGGCCAAGTATCGTGGTACACTTCCACGACTTCACTAGGCGGAGCGCGGTTCCGCACGGGCCGGCGGGGATCGCGGGGCGGCGCGGGGCTGAGGAGGAGAGGTTCGGGCCGCTGGCCGAAGTCATCAGGCTCACGCCCAGCAAACCTGGTTCCTTCTGCCACGGCGCATGGGGCGGATGGAGGGTCGCTCGCCGGGCGACGGCGGTCTTGGCTCTGTCTGGCGAGGTGTGGCTGCTCCGGGCCGGCCCGGATGGCCCGCCGAGGGACAGCGTCCGCCAGGAGGAGCTGCGCGCGGGGCAGGAGGCCGCCATCGCCCCGGGGGGGCAGTACTGCCTCCGGACCTACGCTGGCAGCGGGGCCGAGCTGGCCGTGGTCCCGCCCAGCCAAAGCGGTTGATTCGGGAACCCGCGCCTTCGGGAGCGGAAGCGGCCTGCACAGGTCACGGTTGCGCCGTCTGGTCGAGCATGTCGTCGGCGTCGTCGAATTTGTCGAGCATGTCGTCCATGGGAATGAGTTCACCTCTCTTTGAGGCCAGTTTGGCCTCCTCGGACGCCTCCTCCAGATGCTTGGACTGGGCCTCCCGGTCGCTCGGGTGCGGCCCGGCGAACGTCAGCTCCCAAAACACACTGGAGATGAGGGTGTGGAGGGTGGGCCGCATCTCTATGGTCATAATCGGCCTCCCCCGTCGTGCGTCCCACCACCGGAGCAGCGGATCGCCGATGCGGCCCAGGCGGCGTACGGCGCGGCGGACGGGGTGGCGGATCGCGGCCAGCGATGGTCTGTGTATCGCGCACAGCGCGTTCACCCGCACCGGCAGGCGCGCCAAGTCGTTGAGGGGCGTGAGCCAGATGGCGTATGTGACATTTGGGTCGCGCCCGACCCCATGGAAGCACATGAGGCTGCACACCATGCCCCTCCTCGGGGTCTCCCTGATGTCGGTCTCCCTCCCCCTGCCCTTCGGGCGTCGCCTGTTCCTCCGGCGCGCCTCCGGGATGTCCTCGCAGTCGTAGTCGAAGCTCCAGTAGAGTTCGAGGTGCGTGAGACAGTCGTCGTCGCCGGGGGTGCGGTCGCGGGTGGCCTCCTCGTAGAACGCGTCGATGTACGGCATGGAGAAGGCGGCGGCGAGTCCCGGGTGCGCCGCCTCGGCGGCGCGCGCGATCCGCACGAGGTCCAAGAGCGTGAAGTCGTCCGAGACGCCGCTGACCAGCCTCGGCAGGTCGCACATGTCCAACTCATACGAGGGAGTGAGTTCGAGGTCGTCCATTGCTACTTTTCCCCAGACGCACAGACTGTGTACTTCGGGACCCACCTCCGCTCGCCGATGAACCTGAGCGCCCCGCATTTCACGCATTCTTCAAGCAGTATCTTCTCGTTGGCCCACTTGGTCTTTCGGTGGGTGCAGCTTCTCTGGACGCTTTCCGCAACGCGCTTCTTTTTGGCGCACTTCCTCATGCTGCACCTCGTTGCGAGCGGGACACGGCCAGCTCCCGCTGGAGCCGCCCAATCTCCCCCCGCATGCCCATACGGACACCCTGCCACTTTTCTCTGTCCTCAAGGAGTTCACCGCGCTCGCGGCGGGCTGCCTCGAGGTCACGAAGCATCCTGTTGCAGTCCTGACAGCCGCGGTCCCGCCGTTTGAGTAGCCGGAACGCACTCGCTACCACGCCGCTGATCCATCTGAGTGGCCTCACGCCTCTCCTCACGCACGCATTATACCCGGAGCGCTCTTCAAGTATAGCCGGTTACCAGCCGATCCTTCGGAGCCTCGCGCACTCCCTCCTGCACCAGCTTCCCTGCCAGTCGCACCGCCTCCGGTACTTGGCGTGCAGCTTGCGCATCCCAGCCAGGTTGTCGGTCGTAACATCGTCCCAGATGTCGTGCCAGACGACCCTGTACCTCGCGCCCATCGGCGGCCGCCACTTGAAGGCGTCGGCGTGGACCACCGTCAGCCTGTCCCCGTACCTCGCTCCCCAATGCGGCGCCACCAAGGCGATCACGTCCTCCGACGCCTCCACCACCGTGAGGTGCTCGACGCCGGGTTCCTCGAGGACCGCCTGCAACACGATGCCGAGGCCGAGTCCATTGACGAGCACGCGCCCGCCGACGGCGCGCCGCACAGGCTCGCGGAGGTCACAAAGCTCGGATGGCGTGTCCGTCATGACGACGTGTCCGCCCCGCGCGATGCGCGTGTAGGAGCCGGCCGGGACTGGGCGGTACGGCCTGCCTTGGATCGCGGCGAGGCGCGCAGAGAACTCGTCGCGCTTGGCCTCGTCCTCGCTCACCGCGAACCGTCTCACCTCCCAAGGGCCGCTGCGTCCCTCCGGAACATCCACTTCCTTGAGCCTGTCCTTCGCCGGAACGACCGCCGGAACCTTCCCGAGCTTGCCTTTCGTCATGTTTCGCCTCCGCCACAGTTTATGCAGTCTACGACATCGATGTGGTTCTGCTCCTCGTCCGTGCGCTCAAGCCGCTTGTTCACGGCCTCCAAGGAGTCCTGCACCGCGTCCCTGACGGACTCAAGGGTGCGCCGGCCCTCGTTCCGACCGACGCGCACGACGAGCGTGACTGTCATCTCGATGGTTTCCATGGACTCCTACCGCTACTAGCCGCAACGCCTACGGAGATCGCGCGTCGGCCCGCGCAATATCGGACGCAAACGCAGCCCGCAAGCGCTTGACGCCGCGTCGGCGGGCGAGTAAGATAATGTGGAGGCGCGCATGCGGATAGTGGAACGCAAGCAGAAGTTCGATCCGGACACGGGGAAACCCTGCGGACACTCCTTGGCAACGCGGTACTACCGCTGCGACTACTGCGGGGAGGTGCTCCCCGCGTCCGAGGGCGGCTACCGCCCGAACCTGCTGCTGGACTTCAAGTACGAGGCGGGTTGCGACACGTGCATCGGGTCGGACGGCGACGAGTTCGCCCTCGCCGAGTCGCTCGGCGCGGACGTGTGGCCGCTGCTGGAGCAGCCCTACAGCTTCTGCAACAACTGGAACGACGAAGGCTGCGGCGGTGACACGCACACATGCGAGCCGTCGCTGGCTTTGGAGTTCCTCGCCAGCGCGTTCAGCGACATGCCAGCGCCGCACCCGCCGGAGGGGATGGAGCCGCTGCGGGACATCTTCTGTCTGGAGGGCGCGTTTAGGGGCGCCAGGGTGCGGGCCGCGCGGAAGCTTGTCGCTGACGGGAAGGAAACGGCCGAGTCGCTTGGAATGGCTAATAAGGGGGATCGCGGATGAGCGACGGTCGGGTGGACGGCGTGCGCGCGGACGAGCCGAACGGGCCGAGGGTCCGCATCAAAGCGGGTTGGCTCGATGAGGGGCTCCTCGGCACCGTCATAGGTGCGCAGGTGCTTCTCGGGCAATGGTGGTGTCCCGTCCTGTGGGACGGTGAAGAAGACCCGGACTGGAACAAGTCGGCCGGGTTAGAGCTCGCCGGGGACGAGACTGCGGCCCTCCGCCGCGAGACGGAGGCCGCCGAGGAGAGAGCGAGGGCGCTGCGCGGGCAACTGGACGCCGCGTCGGCGAAGGCGAAATGAAAAGCGAGATCGACACCCTCCTCCGCGAGACGGAGGCCGCCGAGAAGAAAGCGAGGGCGCTGCGCGGGCAACTGGACGCCGCGCGGCTGGCATGGCATTCTTGGGGTACGGTCAAATATGTTCCGGAACACCACGAGGGACACACCATACCCGGCGACCCGCCCGGGACTATGGGGGTCGATTGGCGCGGGCCGTGCGAGGTGGCACCGACAACCACTCGGCGGTGGAAAAGGACCTGCGCGACATGTGGGCTGGCCCAGCGCACGGAGCGGACGATGCGGACTTTCGCGGCGGGGGCCGCGCCCGGATGCGGCGGCGAGGTGGAGGTGCCGGACTTCGGCGACCGATAGGCGCAGCATGACTCTCGGCGACAGGATGAAGGCGCGCGAAGCCAGCACCGGGGAGCTTCTCCCACCCAGAATGCCAGCCGTGCTGCGCGTCGACGGCAGGGCGTTCCACACGCTGACGCGCGGGTTCGACAAACCGTTCGACAACACGATCGAGGGCTGCATGGAGCGCGTCGCCGCGGCGCTGTGCCGGGAGATAAGCACGGCGCGGCTAGCCTACGGCCAGTCGGACGAGGTGAGCGTCCTGCTCGTGGACTACGCGAGCCTCACCACAGAGCAGTGGTTCGGCGGGCGCCGCAGCAAAATGGAGACCATCGCCGCGTCGATCGCAACCGCCGCCTTCGGCGAGGCGCTGCACGAGGCGGCCGCGGAGCTCGAGACGTCGTCCGAGGATGAGATTGGCAGGATTCAGTTGATCCGGTCGCGGATCTTCCGCTCGCACTTCGACGCCAGGATCCTCCCCGTCCCGGAGGACGACGTGTGCAATTACTTCCTCTGGAGGCAGCGGGACGCCATACGGAACAGCGTGCTTGCGGCGGGACAGTCCGCCCTGCCACGGCGGCAGATGCACGGCATGAAATGCGCCGACATCAGGGCCGCGCTCATGGAACTCGGCCAGCCGTGGGAGGGTTTGACTGTCCGGCGGAGGCGCGGCTTCTCCGTCGCCCGCTCGCCGGCCGCGGCGGAGGAGGCGGCTTGGTCCATCGACAGCGAGCCGCCGGACTTCGGCGAAAACCGCGAGTACATCGAGCGGCGGCTGGCCCCGGAGGCGAATTTCCGGGGAGACATCAAAGGCGCATGAACCTACCTGGTGCGCCGCGACGAGGCTAGTACCCCTATGGCGATCGTCGCGGCGATGACCGCCAGCGACGCCAGCGCGGATATCTCGACCCATCGCGCCACCAGCATCTTGACGCCAACGAACGCCAGAACCGCCGCCAAGCTAATGTTCAGATACCGGAATTTGCCCATCATGGCCGCCAGCGCGAAGTAGAGCGACCGCAGGCCGAGCACGGCGAAGACGTTGGATGTGTACACCAGGAACGGGTCGCTCGTGATGGCGAGGACCGCGGGCACGGAGTCAACCGCGAAAAGGATGTCGCTGCTCTCTATGACGATCACGGCGATCAGGAGAGGCGTCGCGGCAAGGCGCCCGCCCGCGCGCGTGAAGAACCTGCACCCGTCGTAGTTACCGGATATCGGCAGGAACCGCCGGGCGAGGAGCACCAAGGGGTTCCTCCCCGGCTCCACCCCCGGGCCGTCCGCGGAGCGAAACATCTTCACGGCCGCGAACAGCAGAAGGGCGCCGAAGGCATACGTCGCCCACGAGAACTGATGGATGAGCGCTGTTCCGGCCGCCACCATCGCGCCGCGCATGACCAAGGCCCCGAGTATGCCCCAGAACAGGGCGCGGTGTTGGCTCTGGGCCGGGGTGGAGAAGTAGGCGAAAATCGCGGCGATGACGAAGATGTTGTCCAGGCTGAGGGACTTCTCCACGAGGTAGCTGGTGAAGTACAGGAGGGCCGCCTGCCCCCCAGACATCACCTGCCCGCTCGCGGCCCCCAGCCCGGACACATGGTGGTCGTACAGCAGGTACACAACGGCGCCGAACGCCGCGCCGAAAGCGACCCAAACAGCGGTCCAGCCGAGCGCCTCGCGCGCGCCGATGGCGTGCGCCTTACGGTTGAACACGCCCAAGTCGAGGGCGAGCAGCGCGAGAATGCACCCGACGAAGCTGATCCAGAGCCACGCCATGCGAACCCTCCGTGGTCGTCGGACACATCCGTTTGTTCGGAGCTAGCCGGCTAGTACCGGTCGCGACCCCTGTCGCGGCCGCCCCCCCCGCCCCCGCCGTAGCCGTCCCTCGCGGCGCGCGGCTTGGCTTCGCTGACCGTCAGCGGTCGTCCGCCGTGGTCCTGCCCGTTCAGGGCGCTGATCGCCGCCCGCGCCTCATCGTCCGTGCCCATCTCGACGAACCCGAACCCTTTGCTTCGGTTCGTCATGCGGTCCTCGATCACCTCGGCGCTCACGATCGTGCCGTGCGGCGCGAACATCTGCTCCAAGCTGGAGCTGTCCACATCGTAAGGAAGGTTCCCAACATACAGCCTCTTGCCCATCGTCTTACCTCTCCATCCGTTCTTGAACTGCGCCCCGTTACTTTTTTTGCTTTCAGGGTCGCGTTGAAAGCGGCCGCCATCCGGCCATGGTAGGAAGGCGATCCGGGCAAACAGCACGAGCTCGTCGATCCAACCACACTATTATAGCCGTCGCCCAGGCGTCAGGCAATCCCGCCGGGCGATTTAGTACCTGCTCGACCACTCCGACCAAGCAGATTGGGCAAACGCCTGAATGGTCGTCGCCGCCAACGCCGCCAACGGCCCAACCAGGACAACCTCTGGTGGGTGGACTACCAGAACGGCGAAGGGAACATGGGTACGACGCTGTGCTTCGAGCGGGAGTTCGCCCGAAGTCGTTGAGGGGCACAAAATGCTGAGATTCATCCTTGGGTTGCCGATCGATGCGGCCCGCTGGGCGTGGCTGGCCTTCCGCTGGCTGGTGCTGTCGCCGGGGATGGGCATGCAGGAGACCTTCCCCGCGAGGCTGGTAATCGTCCGGTCGCTGGTGGCCTGGGCGGCGGCGACCTGCGTTCTCCCCGGTCTGTTTCCTCTCCCGCTTCCGCTGGGGGCCGCCGCCCTCATCGCGGTGGGGGTTGGCCGCCTGAACGATGACGCCGTCGAACCACCGCCCGGTCACGTGGCGGAAATGGACGCGGTCCCCGACCGTGTACCATCCCTCAGACATGTGGCACCGCTCATATCGTCCGGGTACCCGCGCGGCGGCCATTATCTCCTGCCGCGCCGCCCGACGCCTGACGATCAAAGCGAACAGCCCCGACAGCAGCTTGCACAAAATCATCCGTGGCTCTCCCGCAGCGCGCGCCTCAGCTCCATCAGGAGTTCGCCCAGCCGGTTGTCCCCATCACCGTCCGGACATTGGCCCCAAAACCTGTCGCCCCACTCGTTCCCCTCGACGAGTTCGGCGTCCCCGGTGGCCGCGAGCTGCGCGGCGAGTTCGGGGTGCTGCCCAAACTTCTCCCGCAGCACCTCCCTCATCGCCTCCACCCGCCTCTCCGCCCACCCCGGGGCCGTCAGCAGGCTGCGGCCTCGCATCTTCGCCTCGCCGGGCGTGGGGGCCGTCCTCACCCACTCCCGCTCGCCGTCGCTCCGCGCCTTCATGGCCTGGTAGAGGTGCTCGGACGTCGGGTACTCCGCGCCGCCCCAGGACACGCTCGCGGGGTGGAAGTTGCTGAGGAAGCCGTGCGGCCCGCGGAATCTGTCGATTTTACCAGGCATTGCGTCTCCTGCACCCTCCCCCCAGCGGTCTGAGGAGCCAGCATGTGCCTATCAGCAGGCATGACATCGCCTCCGCCGGGATCGCCACGGGCCACAGGATCAGCTTCCACGCCGCCAACTTGCCGTCCGCCATCAGCGCCCCCCACATGAGGAACGGCAGGCCGCGCGCCATGTCGCGGAAGCGCGTTCCCCTTCTCGCGGAGCGGCCCAGCACGAAGACCGGCGCGGCCAGGTAAACCGGGAGGGCGACGTACGCCGCCGGCCAGCACCAACCGAGGAGGTGAATCGCCAGCCACGCGGTGGCCGACAGGACCGCCGCGATGGCCAACATCCGCCACGGCACGCACCGCGCCGCCAGCCCGCTTGTAGCTTTGAGCATATTTCACCTCCTCCGCCGCATTATACGCGTTCCCAATAGAATCGTCCATGAGGGTGCTGAAGGCCTTGACTGGGATTGTCGCGGCGCTCCGCCGGAACACCCGCAAGGCCCCAAAGTCCGGGAGGGCTTCGTGTCTGGTCGGCCCGTCGCCGGCCGTTTTTCGCGATGGAATTTGTGTCCGGGAAGACGCCACGAACCACATGGTGACCGAGTGCGGCCCCGGCGACTTCCTGTGCGATGTGATGATCCAGGACGGACACGAGAGGTGGCACGAGCGATCGCTGAAGGAGGCCGTGCAGTCCGTCATCAGCGGCGCGAAGGTGCTGAACGGGACGGTCATCGGGATCGACGGCGTCAGCGTCCGCCTGCGACCTGCGACGGACTGAACACGATGTAGCTGTCGAAGTGGAGTCCGGTCGGGCCGCCGAGGCAGTCCGGCATTATGATCCCGTCGTAGCCCGCCTCCTCCGCGGCCGCCAGAAACTCGCCCCACTGCGCGAGCCCCCCCGACACGGCCCGCCCCAAGCTCTCCACACCGGCGTCGTCCAGCGCCTCCACGAGTTCCGGCACCCTAGACGCCACCGCCATGTAGTCGCCCCACGCGGCCCCGTCGCGCAGGTCCAGCGGGTTCCGCATGCGCAGGCGGAACGTCTTCACGGGTCCGAACTCGCGGGCAGCATCCGGATCGTCGGTAAAATAATAGCCTTTCCTCGAGACAGTCCACGCGTTGGAGTGCCCCGGCTCAAACTCGCCAAACTCGGCGGTCGTGCCGTGGTACACCACGAGCGGCTCGCCGGTCTCAGGCGACAGCAGGAACTCACCGGATCCTATCAGCCTGTACGCACGATGGAAGCGGGACACGCCACAGTCGCCGCAGAAGAACTTCACAACTATGACTTGACATGCCGCCAGCCGACGCGTAACATTTCCGGGCAACCGTTGCAAACGAACCGTTGCAAACGACGCGACAGCTCAGTTGTTGCACGACATGCAACAACTCGCTCCGGAAAAGGCGGAGAGGGGTATGAAAGGCACGAAAAAAAGCGCGAAGAGCACCAAAACGAAAACGGCGAGGTCGTCCGCGGCTCGCAAGCACAAAACTGCGGTGTGGGACCGCCCGCCCCTCATGCACACCTTTCTCTTGGAACACTGCGGCGATGGCACCGCGCTGCTGGGCGCGTACGAATCGCGGCCCGCCGCTGAGGGCATGCTGCGCGAACTCCCTCAGGACGAAAGGTACACAGTCACGGAGGTTCCCCTCAACAGAAGGCCCGGCGCTGGCTTGGCGGACAACATGGGTTCCATGAACCACTGGCACTACCGCGGGTGCGTCGAGGACAAAGGCGACGTAGACGAATGTGCCGAGGACAAAGGCAATGCAGAAACGGGGAAACCGCGCCTCGGCGACTGCTACCGCGACGGCGTGGCGTACTGCCTCGCGTATGACGCGAACGGCAGGGTCGAGCTGGACGGCAAGACCTTTACCGCGCTCGACATGGGGATCGATGGCGGCGCGGCGAAGGCTCTGCACAGGCACATGAATCCACTCCCTCCCGGGGACCTGCCACACTTCGTCGTCGCCCTGAGGCTGGAGAGGGTCGCCCTGAGGCCGGAGCAGGTAGCCGGCGGGACCCGTCTTACCCCATGGGAGGAGATGCGACCGGTTCCGAGGGCGGAGTTGCCAAAGCCGACCACCTGCCCAAAGTGCGGCGTCGATGGGTCCGGAAGGTTCTGCACGGAGTGCGGGGCGAGGATGACCGAATAGAATCAGCCATGGATCTTGGCGACGACGGGCTGGTGCTGTCCGCGCACATGGGTGGGAACGCCGACGTGTTCCCGCAGGTGCTCCGCCTGCATGTCCCGGAGGGGTCCGTGGTGGCCGACGTCACGCACGGCAAGGGCGTCTTCTGGAGGAACGTGCCGGACGGGCTGTACGACCTGCGGCCCACGGACCTCGCCACCGGGACGGACTGCCGCGACCTCCCATACGCCGACGGCTCCATCGACTGCGTGGTGCTGGATCCACCGTACATGGAGGGACTGCTCCGCGCCGCGGAGGGCGCGCGTGCGGGGTGCGGCACATACGCCCCGTTCCGCGAGCGGTACTGCCCGGTCGGCCCGTCGAACCAGGGCCGCGAGCCACCCAAATGGCACGCCGCCGTGCTCGATCTGTACATGGGGGCCGGGGCTGAGGCCTCCAGGGTGCTGCGCGGCGGCGGGATTCTGATCACCAAATGCCAGGACGAGGTGAGCGCCAACAGACAGTGGCTGACGCACGTCGAGATCATCAACGGGTACGCTGGCATGGGCCTCCGCGCCGAGGACCTGTTCGTCGTCGTCCGGACCAATAGGCCGCGCGTGTCGGGCATGAAGAAACAGGTGCACGCCAGGAAGAACCACTCCTACTTCCTCGTGTTCATAAAGCAACAGTGAACTTCGGGCGGGTATAATCCATCATGGCGACGGCATCGAAATCTAAGCGGCTGGTCACCGCTGGCATCTGGGTTTTTCTCGCCTCCGCCGTGGCGGCGCTCGCGGCACTCAAAGCCTTCGGGCATGTCGCGTGGCCGTGGTGGCTGGTCGCGGCGCCGCTCTGGATCGTCCCCGCGGCTCTGGCGACGGTTCTGGCGCTCACGGCGCTGCTGTGCGCGCTCCGTCCGGTCACGGTCGCGCCGATCCGTTGGCTCCTTCGCCGCCTCGGCGGGAGGCTATGACGGATAGGGCATCCACTTGACATGCCGGAAAGCAGCCGTATGATTAACATGCCGGAAACCGAGACGAACGCGCCCAGAATCAGACGGAGGCGAAAGCGCAAACCGATGAGCAAAACGAACGACATGCCCACCATGAACGACATGCCCACCACGAACGACGCCATGCCCGCGCCCGCGGCACCTGTCGCCAAAGCCGAAACCGCTTGGGACGGGTACGCGAAGACCGACCGCGAGTGTGAGTGCAACGCCGCGCTGTACGGGCTTTTCTTGGGCTAGAATGACGGCGATGGTACTGTGGTGCGACAACTGCGCGATGCACATGGAACACGCCGGCGACGGCGGGCAATGGCGCTGCCGGGCGTGCGGCAAAAGAAGTGACACGGATATTCCGCCACCGCCAGAGCCGCCTAACGCACTGTCCTCCCCCGGTCGCCGTCGCATGGGCAACGTCGGCATCGGACATGGCAAATGGCCTGCGGACATCCCGCCGCAGCCTGCACCGCCGCCTGAGCCACCGTCGTCTCCCGACCGCGGCGTCGGACACGGCAAATGGTAGGAAATTAGCTGACATCCTATCCCGTTCCACCGCTCACCGCTGGCCCGCCTGCGGTTCCGTAAGTTTTTATTGTCTCCATGGCACTGGAGATAGCATGAGCAAGTACCACAAGGCCACCGAATCGCTAGTTGGCCCGACGGTGGAGCGGGAGCCGCCAGCATCGGCCAGTGCGCCCACGGCCGAGGATGCCCGCCGCATAGGCAAACAGATAGGGATCGACTGGGATTCGGCGGGCTTCTCCGCCGAGGAATTCGCCGCTGGTTTGGTCGTGGAGCGCGAGCACGGCCCCGGCGGCCCGGCCGGCGGCGTCGCGGACGTCACCGCCGGCGACCCGCTGGCCGAGGGAAAGATCGCTTGGGCGCACCTGATGGAGCTTCCGGACTACTACGCGCGGCTGTCGAGGATGGAGTCCGAGGGAAAAGCTGGGCGGTCAGAGGGCGGAGAACCCGCTGCTGACTAAAAAGAAAGCGGGGGCGGCTCCGGCATCCCGTCCGTCACCGCCCCCGCCAGCCAGCTCCGTCTGACCCTTGGCATCCCTGCCGGGCTGGTTCCGTCCAGCCGCTCTCTTCCCTGCCGCACATTCTAGCGGGGCGTATATTTCGTTGGAGGAGGCATGGTCGACGCGACAAAGGTGCCGTACGTCTGCTGGCACGTGACGTACCGCTGCAACCTGCGGTGCAGCTTCTGCTACGCGCCAAAGGAGGGACACGAGCCAGACCGCGAGGAGTTCCTGGCCGTGGGGGACGCGCTCGCGGCGGGCTGCGAGCGGATCAGCCTGATGGGCGGCGAGCCGCTGCTCAACCCGCATGTACCGGAGGTCGCCGCGAGGCTACACGGCAGGTGCGGTCTGTCGCTCGTGACGAACGGGACGCTTCTGACGCCGGAGCTGGTCACGGCGCTCGCCCCGCGGCTGGACAGAATGTCGGTGTCGCTCGACGCCGTCTCGCAGGAGGTGGCCACCGCCTGCCGCGGGCCGAGGTACGACATGCGCCGGGTTACCGAGGGCGTGCGGCTGGTAGTGCGCGCGGGCCTGCCCCTGAAGGTGAACACCCTCGTGACGGTCCGGAACGCCGGGCACATCGCGGAGATACTCCGATTTCTGGTCTCACTTGGCGCCCCGGTGGACTGGAAGCTGGCCGAGCCCGGAGACGGCTTTCACGGCCGCCCGCGAGATCGCGCCGCTCCGCGTGCCGCGGACGGAGTTCCTGGCCTCCGCGCGGTCCATCGCCGACGCCGCGCCGGCGGCGGTAACGGTCAGGACGGTGTTGTGCGACGACATCGGCGATTATGTCCTCGCGACGCCGGGGGGCGACATATTCACGCCGTCGCTCAACGGCTCCCGCCCGATCGGGAGCGCGCTGCACGAGAGGCCGCTGGACATGCTCGTCAGGTGGGGGTGGGATCCGTCCGACAACGCGGAGACGTTCCGCGGGAAGCCGGCCCGCAGGTGCGAGCCGGAGACGCAATCCGCGAAAGGGGAAGGGCCGCCTCGGAAACAGTGACGAGGCGGCCCCGCCAGCGGGAAGGGGGTACTCCGTTAGAACAGCAGCGCGTGCGCAACCCAAGCGAACGCGAGCAAAGTCAGCGGTTTCCCGATATTGCTAATGACGGCGGTGGTGATCGCGTCGCCGACACTGAAATCCTCAAGTTCCTTGACGGTGTTGGTGGTGCCGCTGCATAGGATCGATGTGACCAAGACCACCCCGACCGCGTTGGCGAAGGTCAGCAGCGGGACGCCCGGGAATGCCCCGGGGATGTACATGTTCCAGCAGGCCCAGCCAGCGAGCGCAGAGACAACCACGCCCAGGATATCGACAGCGAATCCGACGACAATCATTTTCGTTCTCCAATGCGACAGCGCTGCGATAAGCGCCCTAGTTTCCAACGCGGCAGGGTTGCAATAAGTGCCCTAGCCCTTGATGGCGTACTTGCCTTTGCCCTTTTCGACATCGACCTTCACGAAGCGGCTGACTTCGCCTTTGTTGATCTCGCCGCGAAGCGCGTTCCACGTGGCTTTGGGCAGGTCCTTGCTCTCCTTCGGCCACAGTCCCTGCTCGACGACGGCTTTGGAGATTTCCGTCGCGCCCATCGGCCCGCCGTTGGCCTTGAGGACGGTCTCGATCGCGTCGGCGAGCCGTTTTGCGGGGTTCGCATTCGCGGTTTCGGGGATCGCCGTTTGCGGCGGCGCCGGTATGCCAGTCGTGCTCATCGTGTCCATTTCATCATCTCCCAAAAGAAGGAACAGGGAACCTCGCCCAAACCCCTGGTCGGGCGCCTGCGGGGCGTAGCTGGGCGTCTGGACGCCTACGGAAACGCGCCGCATGACCGACTGATTGTACGCGCGCGGCCTGGGGCAGGTCAAGCCCCAGATTCGTCATCGGGGCGGGGGCGGGCGGCATCGGCGCATTTCTCGGACCTCGGCCGGGCCTAAGCCGGTCCGTCCGCCTGTTCGTGGGTTCGGGGCGCGTCGGCTGGGGGGCGGGCCACCGGGCTCCTCTCGCGCCGCCCCTCCCGCTTCTTGGCCTTTTTCTCGGCTTTGCCCGCGAGGTATTGGTTGGAGACGACCTTGAGCTGGGCCCTCCCTATCTCGGCGCACCACCGCTCGCGGACTGGCTTCACGACCAAGCCCTCGCGGATGTGGTCCGCGCCCGGGACCGTGCTGTCGCCCTCGGCGAGTTCTTTGATCGCGGCCTCGTCGAACGGGCCGCGGTACAGCAGCGGCACCCACGGCAGCCCGCTGCCGTCGCGGCGCGAGTCGTCGAAGTCGAGCCACCGGCCGTGGTCGAGGATGTCGAACGCCGCGAAGAGGACGTCGTTCTGCTGCGCGCCGTAGCTGTAGTCGGCCCCTTGGACGACCAGCCCGAAGACCTCGCCGTACGCGGCGAGTTCCGGGTGCGCGCGGCACCACTCGCCGAGCTGCGGACACTGCGCCAGCGCCCGCCAGTAGATGTTGTTGTGGCTTTCCCTCTTCCACTCCGCGTGCGAGCCGACCCACTGCCTGCCGTCCGCCCAGACATACCGGGCGCAGGCCCCGTGTATCTTCTCGGTCGCCAAGACCTCCTCCCCGGGCAGCAGCAGGGACGCGTTCGTCCTGCTGCGGAGGTTCTCAATGTCGTAGTGGGGCCAGACGCCCTGCGGGCCGGCCTCGGTCTCGCCGCCTGCTGAGAGCGGCAGCGGCGGCTCGTAGTGCGTGACCCCGAGCCGGGCCATGAGGTCGTCCCCCTCGGATGCACCGTCTGGCGCCCGAAGGAGCAGCCCGGGCGAGAGGATGCCTCGGAGCCGCACAGCCCTCACCCGGCCCGGCGGGCCGCCGAGCGTCCGCACCTCCTCGGTGTCCGGAATCACGCTCTCCGGCGGGACGAACACCGCCAGGTCCCCGTCCTTCCACTCGCTGGTCCTGACGACGCACTCCCACCCGAACACGCCGACAATGCTGAGGGAGTCGGCGTTCGGGTGAGGGCGCAGCCTCACGCGCACCACATCGCACCTGTGCGTGGACGGCATGCCGCGCCTCCTTCACTTGCTCTTGACTATGGATGCGATGGCGCCGGCGCCGGCGACGACGGCGAGCGCGAGCAGCGCGAAGACGCCGATCCCTAGCAGCACGGCGAGGATGGCGGCGGTCGGCGCCCACAGCGGCGCGGTTATCCACCACCAGGACCAGCCGACGACCTGCGTCGGGACAACGCCCACCTTCAGGCAGAGCAGGACGATGAACAGCAGCCCCGCGAATCCGATCCCGCTCCTCACCACAACGGTCTTCTCTGACATCTTTCCCCTCCTATAATGAAGCGCCGGCGGCACAAACCGCTACGACATTATACGCCGCCCAACTGCCGTTGCCAATATCCGTAGGCATCCGGACGGCTGGCGGCGTGGCCGCATGAGCAACATGATAAAGCCAAGAAGCAACTCGGACGATGACCTCGTGGCGTGCGCGATCGATTGCCTCTCGCTGTGGCGCAAGCGCGGCGATGGCCCCGGCACTCCCACCGACGATGCCGAGGTGGACGCGACCGCGTCACTCGCGGCGATCCGCCCAAAACTGGTGTTGTTGACGATGCTTAATTTGCGCCATCCGGATTCCTGTTTTCGGGTGCCGGACGGACTCCTCGCCAAGGTGGACGCAGCGATCGGGCAGGACCTCGAGGACCAGTGGGCCGCGCCGGCCGTGGAGCCAGCGGACAGGTTCCGCAAGTCCTGACGCATCGCGCATTACCCGCCGAAGTGGGCGTGCCTTGCGGCAGAGGCCCGGCGGGTGTGCTGAAGCGCAGCTTCACCCACAAAAGATCATCGAATCCACGCGGCGGTTAGAATGCGGGATGGTGTCACCGCCACTCCGCTGGTACGGCGGGAAATACTACCTCGCGGGCAAGATAGCGGCCGTCATAGCCCGCGTGCCACACCAGACGTACGTCGAGGTGTACGGCGGCGCGGCGTCCGTCCTGCTCAACAAGGTCCCGTCGCCCATCGACGTCTGGAACGACATCGACTCCAGGCTGGTGAACTTCTTCCGCGTCCTGCGCCACGCGGAGAGCCGTGAGAGGCTGCTGGAGTCGCTCGCCCTCACGCCGTTCGCGAGGGACGAGTTCGCCGCGTGCTGCCAGGAGCCGGAGGACGGCGACCCGGTCGAGGCCGCGCGCCGCTTCTTCGTCCTGTGCCAGCAGTCCGTGTCGTCCGGCGGCGCCAAGGAGCGCATGACGCCCGGCTCGTGGGCCAAGAGCGTCGGCGTGAGCAGGAGGGGCATGTCGCAGAACACCAGCAGGTGGTGGGGCAACATCGAGAACCTCCCCGACATCGCGGACAGGTTCGCCAGGGTGCAGGTCGAGTGCATGGGCGCCATGAAGCTGCTGTCGCAGTACGACAGGCCGGAGACGCTCTTCTACCTCGATCCGCCGTACGTCGCGAAGAGCAGGGTCGCCGGCCAACAGCGGGTCTACAAGCACGAGATGACGGACGAGCAGCACATCGAGATGATCGGCCGCGTCGGCACCCTGAAGGGCCCGGCCATCCTCAGCGGGTACGACAACGAGGTCTACAGCGGCAGGATGGGCGGGTGGGGCAGGATCGAGATCCCATCGAAGGCCCGCTCCAGCACCGCCGGCTCGACCCGCGGGAGGTCCGCCCCGCCGCCAGACAGGACGGAGATTCTGTGGTTCAACCCGCGCGCGATGGAACTCGTCAGGGCCGGAAAAGCCAGTCCCATAACTAACCCGTAGAGCCCAATCCGTTTGACATCGCGCGCCAGCCCGCCTATTATTGTGCGACCAGCGAAATCCGTAGGCATGCGCGCCCGGCCCGGCTCAGTCGCAAGGAGAACGCAAAAAATGAGACGCAAAATGTATCCACATGAGGCTGAGAGCCTTCGCGGCGAGGAGTTGAGGGGCATCGCCGAGTTTCTATCTACCCCCGTCCGGAATGACGGGACGCTGGAGCGCCTCCGCGACGAGATACGGAGGCACGACTACCTGTACCATGTCGCGGCGGCGCCGGAGATCAGCGACCAAGAATACGATCGCCTCCTGAGCCGCCTGCGGTCGCTGGAGGCCGAGTCCGGCGAACCGGTCCCGGCGGACTCCCCGACGCAGCGCGTCGGCGGCCAGCCGCTGGACCGCTTCACGAGCGCGGCGCACGCCATCCCGATGCTCAGCGTGGACAACACGTACGACGCGGACCAGTTGCGCGCCTTCGGCGAGCGCGTGAGGAAGGCCGTCGGGGCGTGCGAGTACATGGTCGATCCGAAGGTAGACGGTGTCGCGGTCTCGCTGCGCTACAAGGGGGGACTCCTCACGGCGGCCGTGACGCGCGGCGACGGAAAGACAGGCGACGACATCACGCAGAACGTGCGGACAATCCGCTCTGTGCCGCTGCGGCTCATCGGGGAGGTGCCGGACGTCCTCGAGGTGCGCGGCGAGGTCGTCTGGCCGACGGCCGACTTCCGGGCGTACAACGAGGCGCGGAAGGCCGCGGGCGAGCAGACATTCGCCAACCCACGGAACGCCGCAGCCGGGACGCTCAAGCAACTGGATCCGTCCAAAGTGGCCGACAGGGGGCTGACCTTCGTCGCGCACAGCCTTGGGCAGTCAAGCGACGACCTCGGCGCAACGCATCGGGAGGCCTTCCAGAAGCTGGCAGGGTGGGGCCTTCCGGTCAACCCGCACGCCGTACTGTGCCGGGACATCGAGGAGGTCGTGTCTCGCCTCGCCGAATGGGACGATCGCAGGCGCGGCCTGCCGTACGAGACGGACGGGCTCGTGGTGAAGGTGGACCGACTCGCGCTCCGCGACGAGCTCGGCGCCACCAGCAAACACCCGAGGTGGTGCATCGCGTACAAGTTCTCCGCGGAGCAGGCCCAGAGCGTGCTGCGCGGCGTGGACTACCAAGTGGGCAAAATGGGCACCATAACGCCGCGCGCGAACATGGATCCGGTCGAGCTGTGCGGGACCACCGTGGCCCACGCCACGCTCCACAACTGGGACCAGATCGACCGCCTCGGCGTCATGATCGGAGACACGGTGGTGATTGAGAAGGCCGGCGAGATAATCCCGCAGGTGGTCGGCGTGGTCCTGGAGCTGCGCCCCGACGACGCCAAGCCCATCACGCCGCCGACGGCGTGTCCGGCGTGCGGCGGCGCGGTGGAGCGGGGCGACGGCGTGGCCTTCCACTGCGTCAGCCCCGTGTGTCCGGCGCAGCTCAAGGAGCGCATCATCTACTTCTGCGGCCGCGACCAGATGGACATCGAGGGCGCTGGCAGGAAGCTGATCGAGGCGCTGGTGGACCGCGGGCTGCTGCACGAACTCGCGGACGTGTTCCGGCTGGAGCGGCGCCGCGCCGAACTCGCGGCCATCCCCGGGCTGGGCGACAGGAGCGTCGCCAAGCTGCTGGACGCGATATCCAAAAGTAAGGGGCAGCCGCTTTCTCGGCTCATCCCAAGCCTTGGCATGCGTCTCGTCGGGCACCACGCGGGCAAGATCCTCGCGGGCAGGTTCGGCACGATGGACGAGATCGCCCGCGCCGCCAAGCGCGACGACCTGCGCTCGGACGGGATTGGCGACGCGATCATCGAGTCGCTGACGCGCTTCCTGAACAGCGCCTCCGGGCAAAGCACCTTGTCGCAGCTACGCGACGAGGGCGTGAACATGACCGAACCGAGGGCGCCCAAGAGCGCCGGCGGCGCGTTCGCTGGGAAAACGGTCGTGCTGACCGGGACGCTCGCCGCGATGAAGCGAAAGGAAGCGGAGGCGCTGATCGAGTCGCTCGGCGGCAAGACATCCGGCTCGGTGACGAAGTCGACCAGCCTCGTCGTCGCCGGAGAAGATGCCGGGTCGAAACTGGACAAAGCCCGCTCGCTCGGCATAGAGGTCATCGATGAGGAGGCGTTCCTCAGGCTTGCAAGGGGACAATGATGCCTAAAGCGAAACATGGGGACAAGTCGCGCGCCGAAGGCCGCGTCGAATTCGCGAAGCTGGGGAACAGGCTCCTGCTAACTTGTCTGGAGCAAGTAACCAGAGACCTGCACACCAACGGGATATTCCACGAGCCGGAATGGACCCACTGCTGCGATCTGCGGAAGGAGATACTGTCCCGCATGTCGGACGACGCCGGCAAATTGCAGGAGCTCCCGCTCGCGAATCCCGAATGATGAACACCTGCACAATCCGTGATGGCGTCGCTATTGTTAAACTGACACAGGGCAGGGTCATGTTCGTCAATGAGGCAGACTTGACGCTGCTCGTGCCGTACCGATGGCGCGCCCACCGCAGCAATCACACATTTTTTGCCGCCGCGCATGCCCGACATCCAGACGGTAGCTGGGCGACGCTTTGGGCGCATCGGATCCTGATGGGCCTGGACTTTGGTGACAAGCGCGAAGTGGACCATATTGATGGCGATGGGCTGAACAACCGCCGGTCAAACCTGCGCGTCACAGACCACATTCTGCCGCCTCCGCTAGAATAGCGCGGGCTGAACCGTTACGGTTCGCCGGAAAAGGAGGGAGTCATGAAATCCGTTACGGATTGCGACGCAACAGTCGCGCTGGCGGTCTCGACGCTGAAGGCTTGGCTCTTGGAGATATATCCGCCGGAGCAAGTCGACCGTAGCATCATGGTGGACGTACCCAAGCGGCTGATCCGGGCCAAAATATGGACGGCCACCAACGAACACACCATAACCGTCATGGTTGAAGCCGCGGGCGGCAATCCGGAGGATGCCTTGGCCGCGTCCTACTTGGGTACCACCTCGATTTCGAGGCTCCAGAGGCCGGGCGAGACTTGGAATCGGGGGAACGACCTGCCCGACGGCCGGTTCTCCGCGGAGACGTGGCGGGAGATACTCGCGGGCATCGTGCGGTACGAGGCCCAGGATATAAAGTCCACACGCTGGCGAGAAGAAGGCGGCGCGCCGAGACGGTCCCGGACGAGCGCACAGAGTCCTTAGCGGCTGCCTACGACCACGGTTAGCTCGACCGCGCTTCCGCGCCGCCACACGACCATTTTGGACACCTCGCTGGCGCCCGACTCGCCGACGAGCTCCGTCAGGGCAGGCGCGGACAGCACGGGCTTCCCGCGGAACGACACTACGACATCGCCCGCCAGAACCCCGGCGGCCTCGGCCGGCAGCCCCCCCATGACTTTCGTCACGAGGGCGCCGCGGACATCCGGCGGGATTTTAAGGCCGGCGCGGACAGCCGGATCCAAGTCCGTCATCTCGACGCCGACGAACCCGTACCTGACTGGTTCGCCCGCCAGCATGGAGCGAAGCGACCGGAGGGCATGCCCCTCCAGCGGGATGGCGTAGGCCGCCACGGACGGGTGCCCCTTCCCGGGACACTCCATCGCGGTGACCACGCCGCAAAGCTCCCCGTCCGAGTTGACCAGCGCCCCTCCGCTGCTGCCGGGCCAAATCGAGAGGTCGCACTCGATCATGTTTCCGTAGAGTCCGCTCTTTGACTTCCCGAGCTTCTCGGTCATGTCCCTGCCGATCCCGCTCACCGTGCCGACGGTGAAAGAGAGCCGGCCGCTTGACATGGCGATGCCCTTCGGGTTCCCCACGGCGAACGCCCATTTCCCGGGCGATAGGCCTCCTGGCTTGGCGACCGCCATCGGCTTCAGCGGCCTCTCGGCGTTCACCCGCAGGATGGCCAAGTCGCCCCTCTCGTCCAACCCCGTCACCTTGGCGTCCAAGAAGGTGCCGTCCGACAGGATGACCGCGATCCAAGTGGCGCCGACGACGACATGGTGGTTCGTCAGCACCGCGCCGTCGGCGGACACGATGACCCCGCTCCCGTGTCCGAGCGACTTGGTGATCCTCGGCGGACCTTCGGAGATCACCTCGTATGCTCTTATGGCCACGGACGACTCGATGGCGCGCTCGGCGATGGCGGCGAACGCCTTCTCCATCTCTTTCGGGTTCGGATCGACGGCCAAGGCGCTGCCGGAGGCCACCATGGCCGCCACGGCGGCAACGGTCAGAGCAGTTTTGCGCATGTCATGTCTCCTGCGTACGCGGAACGATCGTCTGACATCACCGCAGGTGCAACACCCAGCCTAGACGATGACGACCTTATGCTGTGACAGCCACGCTTCCTCTTCTGCTGTGACCTCCCGGCACGCCTCGCGCGGGAAGTGCACATTTATGAAGCCGTACCCCTCGCAGAAGTTCCCCACGAGGAAGCCCGGCTTTTCCGAATGGACATAGATGAACTCCGTGCGCCCGGCCACCTCTGGCCTCCCGATGCCCCCCAGCTTGTGGTACGCGTGCGAGCTGTCCCGCAGCACCATGGTCACCGCGTTCGGTAGCGGCGTCCCGGGGTCGTCGAAGTCTATGCACTCGGCCTCCCGTTTCGCGTAGCAGGCTGGACACAGCGTCACGGATGGCGGATACACCGCGCATTGCAGGATCCGCTTTTTGAAGCCCTCGCGGTATGGGCTGCCGCAGTCGTTGCAGGCCGCCGGCTTGTCGCAAGGCGCGTCCGGTCTAACTTGCTCTCTAAATGTTCCAAATGGCATGGTTCACCCCTCCGTTTACGTACCAAAACCCGACACGGCACATTATACGCGCAGGCGCGCGGACACAAAGCCCCATAACACGAGCCTTGTCCGTCGATTGACTCGGACCACGCCGATGCGTACGATTTGTCGGAAAGCGGAGGGAGATACAGCAGATGCCGAAGCGGTTTAGGTGCGTGTCGCTCTTCACGGGCGCCGGGCTGATGGACGAGGGGCTGCGCCAGGCCGGACTCGTCGCCGACGTGTGCTACGAGCTTGACCGGGACGCCTGCGATTCCGCCAAGCTGAACGGCTTCCCGGCGACGCGGGCGTGGTTCGGCCAGCGCCGCCCAGGGAAGTTCAGGGCCGGGCAGTTCCAGTCCGTGCCGTCCGTCACGCGTCTCCCGCCCGCTGACGTGGTCTGGGGCGGCCCGCCGTGCCAGTCCTTCAGCGTGGTCGCCAACCCGTCGAAGCCCGGCTACGGCGGCCGGCGCGGGACCGACTGCGACAACGGGCGGTGCCTGCTCGACTGCGTCGCGGCCGGCGTCTGGGCCGGTGCCATGATCGTGCTGATCGAGAACGTCCCGGCGGTCGCGAAGCCCGCGATCCTGAAGATGGTCTCCGGACAGGCCCCCGGGTACGAGGTCATCGTCCAGCCATTCAACGCGCTGTCCTGGCTTCCGCAGTCCAGGTCCAGGGTGTTCCTCATCGCGGCGCGCGGGCGCATCGCGGGGAGGGTGAGGGCGGCCTTGGCCGCATCGCCGCCCCCCGCCGACTGCGGTGCCACGCTGCGCGGGTGCATAGGACACCTCAGCCCGCTGTCCGCGGGCGACGAGGTGGTGTCCCCGACGCCGCCGCAGGCCGCGATAATGAGGCACCTGCGGCCTGGCGGCAACTGGTCCGACGTCCCCGCGTCTGTCATAAGGCGGCACGGGCTCCCGTGCCTCCGCGAGTGTCCGGCCTGCGGGCACGAGTTTCGGGTGGGCATCAGGCGCAGCCCCGACTGCCCGCGGTGCGGCAGGAGGCGCGACAGGAGGTCCACGCACTACCGGAGGGCCTCTTGGAACGGCCGGGCCGGAGCCCTCGTCACGGAGACCACGAGCAGCTCCACGTTTTTGGCGCACCCCGACGGCGAGCGCCTGTTCTCGGTGCGTGAGTACATGGCGTTGCAGGGACTGCCGAGCGATTACAAGTTTGCCGGATCCGTCAGGAGCAAATTCAGGCAGCTCGGGAACGGTGTCCCGGTCCCGGCGGCCAAGTGGATCGGTGGAGTCATCCTCTCGGCGATTGGCTAACTGCCGCATTCAATCCAACGCCGATCGAGCCGGACAAACAGGGTAGCCTTTTTGTCTGGCTGACTCGCTTCGCCCGGCTCGTCCTCTACAAAATAGACCCTTTGCGCCGCCAACATCGCGGCGAACGCCCTGCGGACGGACTCGCTCGCGAGCTCCAAGTTTACGGCGAGCCGCTTTCCCTCCGCGGCGCGAGGCTCGGCAACGGCCCCCGTTCCAAGCACGAAGTCCACCCGCGGGAAGTCCAAGCGAAGCCGCTGTACGAACGCGTTGAACATCCCGAGCATGTGGTCGGCGAAGGCGGCGCAATCGACCTTCACATTGATGAATTTCGTCTCGTCGATTTTGTGCGACGCATCTGACATTCCCACGGCCGCCACCGCGACGAGCTTCTCCAAGTCTGCGGCGAGCTGCTGTCGATCGATCATTTTTTGCCCATCCACCGGATCTTAGGCCAAACTGAAACCGCGCGTCGGCCGTTACCGGATGGCTCAGGCTGGCAGGCAGTGGACCGTCTGGCTGAACGCGTGCCGCGGCCCGGACGGCCCCTGGCCCAGGTACGTGCGCCTAGTCTCCACCACGACCGTCAGCCTGTCGCCGACGGCAACGGCGCCGACCAGCCTGAGCCCCTCCAGCGGGACCACCAATCTGCGCCCCCGGGCCGACACCGTCGCGAAGGACGACCCGACCGCGTCCACGACCGCGTCCAGCACCTCGGGCCTTTCCGCTGGCCTCGCCTCCGGGCACGCCTCTGCGGTGATCCTCCCGGCCGCGGACTCGCAGAACTCCCGGACTATCTCCGTGAGCACGAACGACCTGCCCATCGACCTAGCGACGACGGCCGTCGTGCCCTCCCCGCCGAACGGGTCGAAGACCAGCCCGCCCGGCGGGCACAGGAAGTCGATGTACTCCGCCGCCAGGGCCGGTGGCATGGTGGCGTGGTGTCTCCCCTTGCCGACGGTGTGCGGGATGTTGAGGACGTTGGGTCCGGGGTGCTCGCCCTCGCCGAGGCGGCTGTAGCTGTGCTCGCCCATGGCGAACTGGAAGACGAGCTCCGTCTTCTGCCAGTGCCTGTCCTTTACCCTCGGCTCAGGCATCCGGGAGTGGTCGTACCACACGTCCGCGGACCTGCACGCGTAGCCTCCGCGCCTCACCACGCGGTCCGCCACCATCCACGGTACCATGCACAGGGACTTGCGCGGTATCTCGGGGTGTCCGGCGATCGCCCCGGCCCGGCCGATGTGCTTCGCCTGGTGGCGCGTCTGTGTCGCCTGCTCCCGCCTACGCGCCATGTACGTGTCGCCGATGTTCACGACCATGGAGCCCTCGGGCTTGACCTTCGCGGCGACCTTCAGGAGGACGTCCGCCATGCGGTCCGCGTACCGCTCCGGCGTGCCCTCCAAGCCGAGCTGCCCGCCGTCGATGTCCGCCTGCCTCGCGCCGTGCCCGTCGTAGTCGACCTTCATCCAGTACGGCGGGGACGTCACGACCAAGTCGGCCCAGCCGTCCGGCGTCGCGGCGAGGAAGTCCAGCAGGTTGCAGTGCACGAGCGAGTCCGGGGGCGGCGGCCCGCCGCCCATCTCGCCGATAGTTATGATCGGGTGCGGGTCCATGCCAGATCCTATCGCCCCGTGCTGGCGCGCAACCCACGCTAGCGCCGGGCGGCGCGCCGCGCAGCCGGTCCGACAGCCCGCTTAGCCCATGCTACCGATAGCAGATGGCGATGAGGTCGTACACCTTTGCGGAGACCGGCCTGATCCCCTGCCGGAAGTAGTTCGCCCACGTCCGCCGCAACGGCCTCTGCCTGTCTGCCCGCGAGATGGCCTTCCGCAGGCGCTCCGTCCGCGCCACTGGGGCCGCGAACATCCGGACACACGTCAGCGGCACCTCGTACGTGCAGTTCCTTCCGCGGAGCAGCGGCTTCCGCGTCCGGCGCGCCCGGTGCCGGACGACTGCGGTCGCCATGAACCCGGCGTCGGCCGACTGGACGACGACTCGGTCCCCCGGTTGCAGTTCGCACAGGTGCGGCGTGCATTCGTTGCCGCCCCACACGCCTTTGGCCAGGAGGTCCTCCGCCCACCCCGTCGGGTCGCCGGCGATCCGCCGCCCGAACTCGTCCTGCCTGTGTCCGCTAGTGAAAATGTAGTGCATGCCTCCTCCTCCTTTTTGGTTGTGTTCCTCGACACCTCGGCGCCGTTCATACACAACAATCCTCGTCGCCTTCCTGGTGCCTCCATCACCACTATACACGCGCTAGAATCTCCGGAGGAGGCGAAGGATGGCAACGTTGAAGAAGGCGGCTGGTGAAGAAGGCGGCTGATGCACCCAGATAGAGCGACCGCAGGGCGCCGTTCCGGGCGGCGCTGGCGGACGCCGAGGCGGCGGTCCGCGACGCAATGAGGTGCGAGGTCTGCGGCGAGCATCCGCCGGACGAGTGGGGCTGCTACGTGTGCGGCATCGAGTGCTGCCCAAGTGCATGCAGCACCACGTGTGCGCGGAGGCGAAGGACGACGCCCGCGACATCGAACTCGCCAGACCGCCGAACACGGGGAAACGATGAGATCCCCCGCGGGTTACCTTTCATCTCGTTGACAGCTTGACGTAGGCCGCGTTGGCCTTTATGAACCGCTTGGCTGCGTCCTCGCTGCCGTCGTTGCGGTCCGGGTGCCACTTGTGCGCCGCCCGCCGCCACGCCTTCTTGACCTGCTCCAGCGACGCGCCGGGGCTGATGCCCAGCACCGCCCACGGGCTGTCGCTCCCGAGTATGCCCTCGGCCTCGTCGAGCCCCATCCGCCGCCCGAACGCCCCGCGCCACTCGTCGGGGGACCCCCTCCCCGCCGAGTCGTCGTACGTCCTGTAGCCCTCGAGGAACCCCCGCTTGGGCTTCGCCGCTCGCCTCTCCGCGCTCAACTGAATCTCTCCACTTCGTGCGGCTTCTCCAGCGACGGCAGCCCGACGGCCGCGAGGTGCTTGCACGTGCGGTGCCGCTTCCAGCCCGGGCACGAGCAGCCCCAGTGGCGCCCCGTCCTGTGCTGCGCTATGACGTAGACGCGGTCGCTGCTCTCCGACCGGACCTCGAACCTGTTGGTCCACTGCCCGACGTCGGGCAGCTTGTACTTCTCGATCATGTTCCGTACGTCCATTGTTTTTCCCTCCGGCGCATCTCGGCGCGTCCTCCGGACGCCTACGGAAAGAGGAGCCTATAATGCGGCATGGACACGGTCCGGAAACTGTGCATGGCGGTCCGCGCGGCCCTCGCCGCCGCCTCGCGCGGCGTAGGCACGTTCCGGCTCCTTCCGCCGCCCCTGAAAGCCCTCCGTCCGGACGGATTCGAGGACGACGCCCGCCGCCCGGACCGGTCCACATCGCCTGGCCCCGCGGGCCGGTTCGCGCGTTGTGAAGTTCTACCGGCCCGCCGCCGTCGGGAGGGCACACTTATGCTCGAAGCGGTGAAATCGTACTTCAGCCTGCGGACGCCTCCGCACGGGGCGGCGGCGGACGCGGCGGGGCGCGAAATGAAGAGGATCAGGACGGCGGCGGCGAGCGCCGCGCCCGGCTGGTGGTGGTCGCTGGCGCAGTGGGGCGCGATGTTCGCGGGCGTCTTCAGCCGGATGTGGGCGGAGGGCGGCGGCGCGGGGCCGTCCAGGGTCGCGGCGGCGGCCGTCACGGCGACCCTCATCTTCCCGGCGGCGTACCGGAAGTCCATGGGCGGCTCGGAGCCGCACTTCCTGAAGCTGTGCGTCACGTTCGCGGCCGGGCACGGCTACGGCGCCATGCTCAACTCGCTGTAGGGCGACCCGATGGGCGGATACCACAAGACGCTGCTGGCGGCGGCCCGCAGGGCGGAGCCGCGGGACGTGCCGCAGGGGGCGCGGGCGCGCGGGGCGGAGATGCTGGCCGCGGTCGAGGGCAGGCCGGCGTCGCTCGGCGACACCGACTCCGTCGGCGGCTGGCACATCGAGACGCACACCCTGGGGTGCCGCAACGCGGCGGACGAACCCGAGGAGGACTGGCTGGACAGCCACTGGCGCATCCACGACGAGTACGCGGGCGACCCGGACTCGGTGGTGGTCGGCGACCCGGACGGCGGGGCGGCGTTCCTCACGTTCACGCGCACGCGCGGGCCTGTAGCTCAATCGGCAAGAGCGGCGAACTCATAATTCGAGGGTTCCCGGTTCGAGTCCGGGCAGGCCCAACCGCCGGTCAGGTGGCGCGCCTGCGCCGCCCCGCGGACTTGGCCCGGAGCCTCTCGGCCGCGAGCCACTTCCTCCACTTCGCGACGGAGGCGCCGCACTCCCCGGACCTCCTGCCGGCCAGGAGGCCCCCCACGCTGATGTCCTCGTCGAGGAGCGGCCAGTGGATCCCCGAGCCGCGGCCAATCAGCTCCCACCGGGCGAGCTCCGCCGCCGCGCCGTGCGCCAGCCGGGGGAACCACCTCAGCGGCACGGAGATCCGCCGCCCGTCGGCCAGCCGGACGACCATCATGCCGCCAGGGGGGCTCGGGCCGTCGAGGCGGCGCCTGCCGCCGCCCAGGAGGAACTGCACGCTTTTCGCCCGCGCCGGCCGCTGGGGCCGCGGGAGGGGCCGGAACCGCAGGTACGCGGCGAACTTGCAGCCGTCCGCGTGCTCGGAGCCGCCGGCGGGCGTGTACCCGCACGCCGGATCCGGGCATGGGCGCCGCGCCCTCCCGTAGTCGTCCGCGATGTCCTCGAGGAGGCTGACCGCCGCCCCCGCCGCGTCGCACATGCCGGCGCTCTCCCGGGGAAGCGGGGCCGCCCGGAGGGCGGCCCCCGCCCCGAACGGAGGACTACTCGATGCTGTCGTCGTCCTCTTCGTCATCGTCGTCGTCGTCTTCGTCGTCATCGTTTTCGTCGTCATCGAAGGGATCGTCCTCTTCGTCGTCATCGTCATCGATGTCGTCGTCCTCGTCGTCCGGATTGAGTTCTTCGTCTTCCGGCCCGTCCTCGAGGAGCCCGGCCGCCGCCCTCGCCGCTTTGACGTCGTCCAACCATTCGCTCATCGCCCTTGTCCTCCTAGTCCGTCTGACCAAAACCCGCGCGCACGCCGCGTGCACGCCGCCAGCGCCCCTATTATACCGCAGCCGCGGCGGCGGGGCAACGCGGTGCCTCAGGACGATACAACGCGCGCCCGCGGCTTCTAATGTGCTCATCCGGGCCGCGCGATGCGTGGCCTACCACTCTGCATTCCGGCTGGTCGCGGGCGTCCGGGAGGAGTTCGACCGGCGCCGCCTCGCCGCCTGGGGGGCGGAGCGGGCGATACGCCAGCGGTTCGAGCGCAGCGCGGAGACGTACTACGGCCGCGCCGCGGAGGAGCACAGGCTGGGCGAGGCGGCTAAGGGTCCGTGGCGGGAGCTGCTGGCGTGGGCCGATGGGCAGCCGGAGCTGCTGGCGCAGTTCCCGGACGAGGTCGAGAGGCTCCGGACCAAAGTCGGGCGGCAGGAACCGCCGGCCAAGGAGGACTTCGAGGGCCGTTTCGACGGGGACGTGGCGGAGTTCCACCTGGACCGGGGGGACTTGACCGGCCTCGTGCCGCTGCTGGACGCCAACGGCGTGCCGCACGACACGCACAGGTTCCCATCCGGCAAGGAGGTGGCGACCGTCGAGGTGGACGACGACCTTTGGATCGTCGAACCCGGGCCTCCGCTGTCGTACTGGAGGGACGCGGCGGAGTGGCTGGACGACGCGTCCGGGCGGCCGGAGGAGTTCTACGGGGAGCGGGACGAGAGCGCGGAGTTCTGGGGCGGCGTGGGGCCGGGGTCGCGCCTGTACCACATGACGGACGATGGCAACGTGGACTCCATCCTGGAGGGCGGACTCGAGGCCCGCAGCGACACCCGCGGGCTGCACAACGCGGACATCGGCCCGGCAGTCTTCGCGCTCACGGGCGAGTCGACGGACGACCCCGGCGCCGCGCTCGGCGCCGCGCGCGACTGGGGCTTCGCGGCGTACGGCGACGCGGTCATCCTCATAGACGCCGGGGCGATGAAGGCCGACGGCTACACGCCGGAGGTGACCCGCGAGACGCCGCTGGCCGAGGCCGAGGCGAGGGAGTCCCTGGCCCGCGGCATCGGTTGGGGCGACTACGAGGCCGACAGGCCCGGCGACTACGCGGAGGACACCGTCGCCATCCTGGGCGACGTCCCGGCCAAGTACCTGAGCCTTCCCCGGGACTAGGGTTTGGGCGGGGCTTCCCGCGGGGGCTTCCCGCGCAGGTTTCGGATTTCCTGCGCCAGCGCGGCGAACCTGCCGCCGAAGTCCCGCTCCAGCCGGCGGATGGCGCTCTCGTGCCGCTCGGACGCGGCGCGGCCGACGATGCTGTCCTCGAGCCTGCGGATGGCGTCCGACACCCGCTCCATGTGCTCCCGCATGGCGACGGTCGCCTCGGAGTTCTCCTGGATCACCTCGATCATCTTGCGGACGAGCTCCTCGTCGCTGGCCTCGTTCTGGCGGCCGTCCTTCAGCAACTGGAACATCTCGGCCGCGCGGTCGTCCTTCTTCCAGAAGAGCACCAGCAGGACGACGAAGGCGATGGCCATCACGCCGACGGCGCCGTAGTTGAGGAAGCCCCGCAGGAACTCAAGGTCGAGCTCGGCTAGGAAGAGTGGCGGCATGCGCGTGCCCGGCGCGCAAAAACAAAAGAAAGGCAGCGGGGTCAGCCCACGTCCTTCCACTCGACGGGGCGCGCCGCGAGCCCCGGGTGCCACCGCTCGAGCCACAGTTTGGCGTACCTGAGGACGTCGTCCCGCGAGAAGCGCTCCTGCGCGGTGTAGACGTTGTCGTACTCGACGACCGGGCCCAGCATCTCCTCGTGCAGGCGCGCCCCAACCCAGCGGTGGAAGCCGCCGAGGTCGTCGAGGTGCCGCAGGAACTCGGGCGTGTGGAACTCCGGCCTGCCCTGGTAGAGCATGGCGTGCGCGTCCGACGGGGCCATGTCGAGCCACGCGTGGCGGCTCTCGACCGTGAACACCCACCGGCAGTGGAAGCCGGGCAGGTGGTCCCGCAGGCGCTCGGGGAGACTCTTGAACTCGCGGTACCAGCTCAGGACGCTGGCGGCGGAGTGCATGGCGTCGGCGGGCAGCGGCGGCAGCTCGATCTGGACATCCAGCCAGCCCGCGCCGCGCTCCGCCTCCGGCAGGCCGAGCTCCTCGTCGCCGGGGGGCGGGACGTGCCATTCGTGCACCCGGACCGGGCGCCGGGGGAACGCCGTCCGCAGGAGCCAGAGCCTCCGCTCGGTGCTCCTGAGCCACCGGCGGTCGGCGCGGGCGCGGCGGACGGCCTTCCTCGCGTCGTCCCTCGGGGAGCTTCTCGTCAGCAGGTCCCACCAGTCGGTGCCGGGCATGCGCATTGTAGTGGCCGGCGACGGCCCAGTCAACATTGTAATCTTTAACTTCTCCTGGCGCCCCCGTGAGCGCGTACCACAGCGTCAGCGAGGCGATCCGCGCGCCGGGCGGTTCCGGGTTCACCAGAACCGCCCGCAGGCGGATATTCGTGCGCTTCGGCGCGGACAGCAAGTACCTCTACGAGCAGCCGGACTTGGGCGGGAACGAGCTCGCGGAGAGGGCGATGGACGTGCTGGTCGACGCCATTAACCGGGAGGACTGGGAGACGGCCGACGACATCTTCGGCATGCTGCGGAAGGGGAACAACAGCGGCCGCACGTGGGAGGGGGAGGCGCCGTCCGGCGACCTGATGGCCAACAGGATCCTGGAGAGGCTGTGGGAGCTCCGCCAGAAGTTCGAGTCAACGACCAACATGCACGAGATCATCGTCCGGGACGTCTCGGACCTGGAGAAGGAGTGGGATGTCTGCGAGAGGTAAACAGAACGAGGAACTCGAGGCGCTGCTGGAGCGGCAGCGCGCGCCGCGCGCCGCGCTCGACGAGGACTCCGAGGTCGCCCTCTCCCGCCTGACGCCGAACGAGCAGGCGCTGATCCGCAGGGTCCTGGCGGGGCGCCGGAGAAGCGTCGTCGAGGAGATGGAGGACGAGCGCACGTTCGGCCAGCGGCTGGCCGACCGCGTGGCGTCCATGGCCGGTAGCTGGACCTTCATCGTGGCGTTCGTGGCGGCCCTCGCGCTTTGGATGGCCGCCAACGTGGCGGGCATGTTGGGCGCGTGGGACCCGTACCCGTTCATCCTGCTGAACCTCGTCCTGTCCTCCTTGGCCGCGCTCCAGGCGCCGGTCATCATGATGAGCCAAAACCGCTTGGCGGAGCAGGACAGGCGCGTGGCCAAGCACAACTTGGATCTGAGCATCAAGGAGGAGGCGCAGATCGGCCAGTTAATGGATGCGTGCTTCGCCTGCCGGCAGCAGCGGAGGGTCGAGATGCTGCCCGCGCTCAAGGGGCTGCCGAGAAAGCTCCGCAAGGTACCCGAGCTGCTGCGAAGGCAAGTCGATACCTTGGCCGAGAAGGCCAAAGCTGGCAGCATCACCGAAGCCGAGCAGCGCGACTTGGACCAAGCGCTGGACTATCTGGACGATCTGACTGTTCTGGAGTTCGAGAGAGCGGACGCGGCGGCCTGCCCGCTGGGGCGCGCGCGGGAGGAGGGCCAATGACGACGGACATGTACATCGTATTCCTGCTGCTGGTGCCGATGCTGCTCATGGCCGTCCTGCACTGGAGGAAGGACCAGCAGAACGCAAAGACGGTCGAGCTGCTGAAACAGGTCGTGCTGGCCAACATCGAGGCCGTGGACAGCCTCCGCGACGGCGACAAGCGCCTGTCGCAGATGCTGGAGTGCGTGCAGCAGAACAGCGAGGCGATGGCCAGCGTCAAGATGGCGGTGGAGCAGAACTCGCAACTGCTCCAGCGGCTCAACATCGACTACAACGCGCGGTTGGAGGCCGTCACCGAGGCGGTCAGGGCCGTGAGGCGGAACGGCCAAGCGAACGGCGGCCAGCAGTCCGCACCGAAGACATAGTTCCGCCCGTGTCGCGGACAGCCTTGGCGCGGAGATACGCCTCGGCGGCGTCAGCCTCAATATCAAAATACCCGAGGTGAATGTTCCTTCCGGTGAGTTTGATCTGGACCCGCCACTTGGACTTTGATTTGTCCCAGCACACGCCGGGGAACTCGCTCGTCGGCGGCGTGCCGTCGAGTTGGTGCCGCTTACCGTGTCGGTTGTTCGCGTTCCCGACCGCGTCAGTGATCCGGAGGTTGAACGGGAGGTTGTTCAGCCCATCGCCATCGATGTGGTCGATTTTGCGCGGATCTCGGATTCCCAATCCATACAGAAGCCGATGCGCCTTGATCTTCGTCCGGTGCCCGTCCGGAAGCCGGACATTCGTTACGGCGTACCATGTGCGACCATGGTGCAGGGCGCACCAGCGGTACGGCGCGAGGAGCGGTAGTGCATCTACGGTCGCCCGCATGGATTTACTCTGGGTGAGTTCGATGGTAGCAACCCCACCTGCGATGGTGAAGTCGTTCTTCATGAAGACCCTTTCAGCGACATTGAACCACTGTTAGTCGCCCAGCATCTCCGCGCAGACGGACTCGAGGTACGCCCGCGCCGCTGCCACATCCGCCGCCGTCGGCTCCGGCGTCGGGGTCGAGAAGTACCCGCCGCCGATCGCCATCGCGCCCTTGACGGAGTCGGCCATGCCCGGATCCGCGTCCGCGAGGAGACCCTCCATCTCCCAGTCCCTGTCCCACAGCACCCGGTCGGCCAACACCTCCAGCGCCTCGGCCCACTCGTCCGAATCGACGCACTCCGGGTCCGGGGCGCACCACGGGCACCGCCCGCACCGCTTGTCCGACTCGTCGTCCGCGTCCTTGCAGCAGCCAGCTTCCAGCAGCGCGTCGGAGATCGCCTGCCTGACTCGGATGAGGATGGGCGGGGGGTACCGCATGCCGCTCCGCCCCGAGTTCGCCCCAGACATGCCGATCTCGGCCTCCACAGCCGCGCCGAGGAGCATGAATATCTGGTAGGCCGTCGCCTCGCTGTCCGCCGTGACCGGCGGCTGCGGGGCGCACGGATCAAGGAGGGCACGCGCCACCGTCGCGAGCATGTGGAGCACCTGCGGGCGTCCCATGCGGGTCACCTGCTCTACGCGCACCCAGTCGTCGCCGTAGCCGCCCCACGCGCCTGTCCCGTCCAGCCGCCCCGTGTACTCCGCGATGGCCAGCTTGACCAGCTCGGCCTGCGCGAAAGTCAGGATCCCGTCACCGCCCTCGCTCATCCGCCACATGCCACATTGTAGGCGCGGTGCCGCGGTGCGGCAAGTCGCGCCGTGAAAACCAGCGAAGCGTTATCGGTGCCAACCGAATAATGTTTCAACGCGCGGCGAGCCGCGTGCGCAGCGAACATTGGATAGCCAAGAACGGACTGGCGGCGGCGGGGGACGGCCCTCCGCATATCGTGTCCCTGATCGGTCCATCAGACGACGACCGCAGGCTCCTGGCTGCCGAGGCCAACATTGACGCGCACACCCTCGACTCGGCTCTCGACCCGGACGAGCTGTCCCGCCTCGAGCTGGACCAGGACTGGGCCGCCGTCATATACAAGTGCCCCGGGCCGGGGTGGTCGGTGGGGTCCGCCGGGGCGGTGCTCACCGCCGGGCGTCTGTGGGTGGTCGCGCCGGACCGGGATCCGCTGGCTGGCGTGCGCGGCCGCGTGACGTCCCCCGCGGCGGCCGTACTCCGGATGGTGGCGTCGGCGACCGCCGGGTTCAGGGAGCGCCTCCGCGCCGTGCAGCGCGAGTCTGAGGAGCTCCAGTCCAAGATCAACCTCGCGCTGGAAAACAGGCACCTCATCGCCATGTTCGAGCTGGAGAGGGCCCTCGTCTACTACGTCAGCGCGCTCGGGTGCAACGAGTCCCTGTTGGGGAGGATGAGGCACTCCGCGGCGAAGCTCGGCCTGTCCGGCGAGGAGGAGGCGGAGCTGCTGGAGGACGTGGAGATAGAGAACCGCCAGTGCCTCCGGCAGGCGGAGATGCAGTCGAACATCATCGCGGGGCTCATGGACGCGCGGGCATCGATCGTCGCCAACAACCTGAACCGTATGATGAAGACCCTGAGCGTGGTCGGGGTGGCGATCATGGCCCCCACGCTCGTCGTGAGCCTGTTCTCCATGAACGTGCCGCTGCCGCTCGGCGCGGCGGACTCGCCCCGGTCGTTCTGGATAGTGGTGACCGCCGCGGCCGCCGCGGCCATGGCGTTCATCGCCCCGTGGCTGCGCAAGCGGTAGTTGCAGCCGCCTAACGCCTTCCCTTGCGTCGAATCCTGCGCTGCGCCCTCGTCATCCTCGGCCGCAGCTTCCTGCCGCGCCGACAAGCGGCGGGCGCATCCGCCTGCGGTTTCGCCTGCTCCGCCAGCTCCTCGCGCGGCAACCTGTCCACCGAGGCCGTCGAGCGTATGCCCAACTGCTCCTCGGCCCACGCGAGCTCCCGCGGGCCGTTCAGGTGCCTCGTGACCACGCCGCTCTCCTGCCTGAGGATGGCGATGTGCCGCCTGCCGCGGATCTCGTTCTTGTGCGCGAGGCGCTCGTACGAGTCGATCCTGCCGACCAGCCTGCGCCTGCGCGCCGTGCCGCGCTGGCCCACCTCGGTCAGCGCCGCCAAGTTGCTCGGCCCCAGCTCGCGGGCGCGGGCCAGGAACATCCTCGTGGAGAAGAAGTCCGACTCCACCCACGCCCCCACGCCCCTCAGGTGGAACCAGCTAGGCGGCTTGCCGTCCCTGTAGCTGGCGCCGTTGCTCCAGAGGCACCCCCACAGCGACGCCGCGAACGACCGCGGGTCGCCGCGCAATTTTTTGACGCACGCGCCCAGCCAATCGAACCCACGGTCCTTCTCCGGACAGACGAACCAGACATCGGTGTCGAAGTGCAGCACGAACTCGTGTTCCGGCCAGCCGGAGAGGGAGTAGGCGTACCCGGCGTTCCCGAAGGCGTGCCTGGCGAGGGGGAGCGACGGCCCCCTGCGCGGCCCGAGGGTCAGCCAGTCCACCCTCCCCGATTTCTTGAGGCCGACGAGGTAGTCGGACATGCCCTCGTCCGTGCTGCCGTCGTCGTACAGGGCCACATCCAGCATGTCGCGGTACGGCCGCACCACCTGCGACTCAATGTGCTCCCACCACCTCGGGAAGTACGCTCCGCCGTGGAACCTGTTGAAGCAGTTGACTGACAGCAGGATCTTCGGCATCTCTCCTCCGGATCACAGCACGGAGCCGTTCGGCGCGTCTGTGTTCCCCCATCTTCCGCCATTGCGAACGGCCAAATCCGGATTGGAGCGCATCCGGCGGCGCATCGTGCGGTACCTTCGCCAGTTGGACGCCACCGCCGTCCGCTTCGGGGTCGGCCCGTGCCACTGGTGCCACGCGACCGCCGGCAGGGTCGTAAGGAACCCGCCTGTGGCCCGCGTCCTCTCGATCATGTCCAGATCCTGACAGCCGTGCCCCATAAACGCCTCGTCGTACCCACCCAGCCAAGCGTAGTAGTCCGCCGGAAACAGAATCGGGTTTCCTGCGCCACCGTCGTGCCCGTGCGGCTCCCCCCATGTCCGGTCCGGGATCAGGGAGTGGTCCGCCTGCGCAGCCTCGGTCTCGCGCTGCCCCAGATCGCGGAGGCCCGTCGTGGCGTAGAACCTCTGTCCCAGACGCCCCGAGCCGGCCTCGGCGGCGGCCTTGCGGACGGCGTCGCGCTCCAGTATCATGTCGCAGTCGATCTGGTAGAGCCACTCGCCTGCGGCGCGCCTCGCGCCGACGTTGCACATCCACGCCCGGCTCACGGACGCGCCGTACGGCAACTGCACATAGGTCAACGGAAGGCCGGCCACCACCTCGCCTGCGAGGCCCTGCTCCACCACCACAATCTCGTACTCGCGCCCGAGCTCGGCGGTCTGGCTCAGGAGGGACGTCAGGCACCTTCTCAGGTAGGCCGCCCGATCCCGGCAAACCACTATCGCGCTCAGCATGCCCACATCCACTGCGGAAGAAGATTATCAGGCCGAAGTCCAGCTTTGTGATCTTTTTCTCCGGAGCCGGATTGCGGGTTGGTTGAGTGGAGGGGCGATGTTCACGCACGGAAAAGTGTCTCTGAGGCCGATCGAGCGGCGCGACCTCGACTTCCTGCGGGAGCTCCACAACGACCCGACGACGCTGCGGAACCTGACCGACACGACGCTGGTCAACGAGATCCAGCAGGAGAAGTGGTTCGAGTCTATCTGCGCGTCGCGGACATCGATGAGGCTCGCCATGCTGGACGAGGGCGGGCAGATCGTGGGCTGCGTCCGGCTCGACCACTACGACCCGCGGAACAGGAGCGTGCAGGTCGGCGGCGACATCGCGAGGGACCGGAGGGGGCGGGGGTACGGTTCCGCGATGTTCGCCGCCTGCGTGGCGTACGCCTTCGGGGTACTGAACTGCCGCCGGGCGTACCTGTCCGTGCTGGAGACGAACGCCGTGGCCATCGGCATGTACAGGAGACACGGGTTCGTGGAGGAGGGCAGGCTGGTGCAGGCCGTGTACCGCGAGGGGCGGTACCACGACTACATCAACATGTACCTGCTGGCGGAGGAGAAGTGCGATGATTAGCATGTTCAAGGTCCACATGCCGCCGGGCGCGGAGGCGGCGATGGCGAAGACGCTGGCGTCTGGGTACATCGCCGAGGGCCCGAAGGTCGAGGAGTTCGAGAGGCTGCTCGGGGACTACCTCGGCAACGAGAGGGTGGCCACGGCCAACTCCTGCACCAGCGCGCTGGCGCTGTCGCTGATCGCCGCTGGCGTCGGGCCGGGCGACGACGTCGTCACGACGCCGATGACCTGCATGGCCTCCAACATGCCCATCCACACGATGGGCGCGAGGATCGTGTGGGCCGACATCGATCCGGCGACGGGGAACATCGACCCGCGGTCGGCGGAGGAGAAGGTAACCGAAAGGACGAAGGCGATACTGTACGTGCACTGGGCCGGCCAGCCAGCCGACATATCCGCCATAAACTCGGTCGCCAGCAGGCGCGGCATCAGGGTCATAGAGGACGCGGCGCACGCGTTCGGCGCGGAGTACGACGGCCTGAAGGTGGGCAACCACGGCGACTTCGTCTGCTTCTCGTTCCAGGCGATCAAGCACATCACGACCGGGGACGGCGGCCTGGTCGCATTCAACGGCGCGGAGGCGGATGCGAACCACGACCGCGTGTCCAGGATGAGGTGGTACGGGCTGAGCAGGAAGTTCAACAGGACGGTCACCAAGTGGGAGACCGACATCGCGGACATCGGGTTCAAGATGAACATGAACGACATGGCCGCGACGCTCGGGGTGGCGCAGATGCCGCACGCGGACTCCGTCGTCGGCAGGCACCGCGAGAACTCCGAGTTCTACGACCGCGAGCTGGCCGGGGTGCCGGGCGTCACGCTGGTCAGGCGCGACCCGAGGGCGCGCACCGCGGCGTGGATATACACGCTGCTGCTGGACGGCGAGCAGGACCGCGAGAGGTTCGCCGCGCACCTGATCGCCAACGGCGTGGCGTGCAACGTCGTGCACGTCCGCAACGACAGGTACTCGGTCTTCCGGGAGTACGCCGCCGAGCTCCCCGGCGTGGACGACTTCTGCTCGAGAATGATTAACATACCGTGCGGGTGGTGGGTGAGCGACGAGGACCGCGAGAGGATCGCGGGTGTCATCCGCCAAGGATGGTAACGGAGACAGGCATGGAGCCACAGAGAATAACGAGGCTGACGGTGGCGGACCTAGAGCTACAGAGGGTGACGACCAAGGGCAAGGACGGCGTCCCGAACGGCTGGATTGTGCCGATACTCAGGGACTACGACGAACTCTTCAGGGGGTACACGGTCAGGTTCGTGTACATGTCCGCGGTGGCCCCGCGCACCTCAAAGGGCCCGCATGTCCACCACAAGAGGCAGTGCATGCTGGTGCCCGTCGTCGGGAGGGTCACGGTCACGAGGCGCGTCGGCGGCGCGTACGAGACCTGCGAACTCGACGCGGACTCCCCCAGCGTCTGCCACATACCGACGCACGTCGCGTTCAAGGTGGCCAACGAGACCGACTGCGAGGCGGTGCTCCTGAATTTGGCAGACCACGCTTGGAGGCAGGACGACCAGGACGCGCCGCCAGTGGAGGGGTGGGAGGAATGAGATGAGATTCGGACCAGACACGGTGTGCGTCGTGACCGGGGGCTTGGGCTTCATCGGCAGCCATTTCGTCGAGAGGGCGCTCGCCCTCGGCTGGACCGTCCACAACATCGACAAGGTGACATACGCGTCGCGGCTGGACACTGGCTTCGGCGGCGCGAAGTACCACCACATCAAGGAGGACATCGCGGAGCTCGCGAGCCTGCCATTCTGCCATGTCGTCGTCAACTTCGCGGCCGAGTCGCACGTCGACAACTCGATCGAGAGCTCCATGCCTTTCGTGAAGTCGAACTTCCTCGGCGTGCATCGGCTGCTCGAACTCATCAGGCTCAGGATGTTCGCCAACGCGCAGCGGAGCTGGAACCACAACCCACCCGTCTTTCTGCAAATCTCCACGGACGAGGTCTTCGGGGACATCATGGACGGCTTCTTCAGGGAGGACGCCCGCTTCAGCCCGTCCAACCCGTACGCGGCGACCAAGGCTGCGGCGGAGATGCTCGTCCAAGCTTGGGCGCGTACATACGGCCTGCCGGTCCTGCTGACGCGGACGACGAACAACTACGGCCCGCACCAGCACCCGGAGAAGCTGCTCCCGATGGCGATCAAGAAGTGCCTGACTGGCGAGAAGGTGGTCGTCCACGGCACTGGCGGGTACGTGCGCAACTGGATACATGTCCTGGACAATGTCGACGCGATCATGGCGGCGCTCCAGGAGGGCGAGATCGGGAAGACCTACCACATCTCCTCCCCGGAGGAGTTCAGCGTTGTCGATGTCGTGCGGAAGGTGCTATCGCAGTTCGGGCTTCCGTACGACGATACGACCATCGACACATCGTCGGACAGGTCCGGTGCGGACCTGCGGTACGCGCTCGACTGCTCGAGGATCCGCACCCTCGGATGGTCTGCGAGGCGCAGGTTCGACGAGGAGCTGCCCAAGATCGTTGAGGAGACGAGGCAGGTCCTAGTCGCGTCGGGGAAACCCGTGACGCGTTCTGCGGTCGCCGGCGGCAGAAAACTGCGCCGGAGGATGACCAGAGCGCAGCGCAGGAGCCGACGCAGCGGCAGGAACAGATAAACCCTTTCCGCAGGAGACGGCGATGGACGTGTGCGTGGCGACGTGCTGTCTGGAGGACATCAAGTGCCTCGATGTCCTGCTGCGCTCCCTGGGGGCGTTCGCCGACCTCGCGTCCCGCGACCTCCTGGTGTCGCACAACTCGCCCGACCCGCGCCTCCACAAAATGCTGGCGGAAGTGTGCCAGTCGCACCCCGCCAAATCCCTGAGCATCGACTTTTTCGAGACGAAGGAGACGCAGGAGTCACAGCAGCACGGCGAGGCGCTCAACCGCCTCTTCGCCCGGACGACATCCAAGCATGTGGTGGTCGTCGACCCCGACGTCATCGTCACGTCGCCGCGCTGGCTGGGCTTCTGCAAGCGGCACATCGACGAGGGACACTTCATCGTCGGCACCCCGTACGAGCTGCCGAAGCTCATGTGGCAGGGTGACTTCCCCAACGTCTGGTGCGCCATGATCGACGGCGGCGCCCTGAGGGCGGCCGGGCTGGACATGCGCCCGTACCGCGACAACCCGGCGCAGACGCCCGTCTGGTCCGGAAGCAAGGCGTCCGACAGCTTCGATGAGCCGGACATCGGCTGGCTCCCGGAGTCCACTTGGAAGTCGGCGGCTGGGTCTTGGGCGTGGTCGCGCGACACTTCGTGGCGCTTGGCCGCACACGGCCTGAAGAACCATCTGAGGTACATACCGTTCTCCGTGACGGGCGGAGGTTTGCTTCCCCAGCTCCTCCGGGGGTGGTCGGCGAAAGCGTCATCTGGTATGTACCGACGCATCGAAAGCGCCGCGAAACGGCTTGCCCGCCTGCGCACGTTTGAGTTCGCCTTTCCCGGGACGGGCGAGGCCTGCTGCGTGCACCTCCACTCGATCAGCAAGTGCCGCACCAGGAGGTGGATCCTCTGCGCCAGCATGGTGCTCGACGCCTGCGGCGCAGCGCCGGCTGGCAGAAGGGGCAACCTGCCAGATCCGCCCGCCGTTCCGGAGCCGAAGCCGAGGCGAAAGGCCCGGCCGAGAATGACCAGACAGCAGCGAAGGAACCGTCGGAAATAGCGGCAATGGATGTATGTACAACGATATGCGGTCTGGAGGACGCCCGGTGCCTCCGTTTTCTGCTCCGCTCGTTGCATGAGTTTGCCAGCCTCGCCTCCTGCGATCTTCTGATCTCCTGCAACTCCGGTGACCCGTCCATCAGGGAGCTGGTTGCGCGAACCTGTGCGGCCCACGCGCCGAAGTCCATGAGCATCGACTTCTTTGAGGCGAAGGAGACGGTGAACAGCCGCCAGCACGGAGAGTCTCTCAACCGTGTCTTCGCGCGGACGACATCCAAGCATGTGGTGGTCGCCGACGCCGACGTGATCGTCACATCGCCCGGATGGCTGGACTTCTGCAAGCGGCACATTGATGATGGATGCTTCATCGTGGGAGCGCCGTACTCGCACTTCACCAGAGGATACAAAGGATATGCGCAGGGCGACTTCCCGAACGTCTGGTGCGCCATGATCGACGGCGATGCCCTGAGGGCGGCCGGGCTGGACATGCGCCCAGACGTCCGTTTTGACGAGACGGCGGGACTGTGGGTACTCTGCGGCGGATGCGACACATCCGGCCGACTATGGCACCACGCCAGAGACAACGGGTTGCGCTATGTCTCCTTCTCCGCAACCAAAGGTGGGCTGTTGGCGCTTTTGCGGAGATGGTCCGAAGGGAACCCGCCGGCGTTGAGGCGCGCCAAGCGGGCTGAGAGGCGGCTGGCGCATCTGCGCTCTTTGGAGTTTTGCTTTCCCGGAACGGACAATGTATGCTGCGCGCACCTACTTCACGCGGCTGGCAGAGCGGATCGCGTGAACAGGTGGAGCGTGTGCGCGGACGCGATTCTGGACGCGCAGATCGAAAACGGATGAAAAAGCATGGATATATGCGTACCGACATGCTGCGTAGGCGATGTCAGATGCCTCGATGTGCTGCTGCGCTCTTTAGAGGTGTTCGCCGACCTTGCGTCCTACGATCTCTTGGTGTCCTGCAACTCCGGAGACCAGGCCACCAGAAAATTGCTGACTGCTGTGTGCGCAGCGCATCCTGCGAGATCCTTGAATATCGACTTTTTTGAGCCGAAGGAAACGCACGGATCCCAGCAGCACGGCGAGTCGCTCAACCGCCTATTCGCACGAACGACATCCAAACATGTGATAGTTGCCGACGCCGATGTAATCGTCACCTCGCCAGAGTGGTTGGGCTTCTGCAAACGGCACATCGACGATGGGTACTTCATCGTTGGCACTCCATATAGGGAACCACAGCTCATGTGGCAGGGCAACTTCCCCAATGTCTGGTGTACCATGATTGATGGTGAGTCCCTGAGGACGGCCAAACTGGACATGCGCCCTTGGGGAGACGCGGCTATCGAAGATATTGTTGGCGCTCATGGGTACTTCCGCAGTTCGGAAAAATGCGACACCTCGTGGCGGATGGCAGAGTACGGCCTGAAAAATGGGCTGAAGTACCTTGGGCTGAAGTACCTTTCCGCGACTGGCAGCGAGCTATCCAGACTACTTTATGTTCCACCGACTGCGGGCGCAACATCCCGACGGAACGCGCATAACCGGCGCGCCAAATCCGCCCGAATCCGAATGGCGCGCCTGCGCGCCATGGAGTTTGCCTACCCGGGGACGGATGATGTCTGCTGCGCACATCTTGTGCGCGCGATCCGTTCCTGCTGGAACCGCCGCAACAGGCGAAGGAGCCGCATCGATGAATGGGTCTTCTGCGCTAACATGGTGATCGATGCCGTCAAGTTCAGAAAGGAGTCCTCTGATGTGCTGCTCCTGGCGGCGCTGTTAAAGTCCAAACCCAAAAAGTTGCGTCCGAAGATGACCAAAGGACAGCGCCGTGGCCGCGCTACTTGACGATGAACCCTCGGCCGCGGGCGACCCTCTTGGCCCACTCGATGTCCTCCTCCGTCGCCGGCCGCCAGTCGATGCGCCCGTAGGTGCGCCTCAGCAGCGTCCAGTCGCGGCGGCGCGCGCAGAAGCAAAACCACTTGAAGGCTCTTCACCGGCCGATCGCCCAGCGCTTCATGCCGTTACTCTTCGTATGCCATTTCATGTCTACTTTCTCCTAAGCAAAGCGATGGCGTCGATGTCCAGAGACTCAGGACTCAGAAAATGGAAATAGCGGAAACGAGTACGACGCGGAAGCTAGCTTAGCCTCACTCGCCGTGCTCGTACCTGCACTCGCCGCACAGGCCGTCGGCCCCGGCGGGCCTGCAACAGTAGGCGCAGGGGGGCGGGATATCCCAAAGAGGCCCGCTTGGCCCTTCGTCAAGGCTTTTCAGCACCTTATGCGGCGGCTTGTTGGGGTCTTCGGCGAACGAACCCGTCCACCACTCCGCGGGCTCGTCCAGTATCGCGTCGATGGCCTTCTCGTGCCTGAGCGCCTCCTCAAGTATCGGGTTGCTGCTGCGGCGGTGCAGCTCCGGGCTCCGCTTGTTCTCCGGCATGACGCGGCGCCATCGCTCGGCGAGGCACTCCCGGCAGTAGAAGTCGCCCAGCGGGAAGATGTCGTCCGCGGGGCGGCGGGGGTCCTCGCGCAGCTCGCCGTGCGGGAACGGCATCTCGCAGCCCGCGCACAGGGAGTTGCTCTCCTGCCAGCAGCCGAGGCAGAGGGCGCGCCCGGCCCTGTCCGGGTGCCGCGCGGGCTGGTCCTCGGGGTCGAAAGCGCCGGCGTCCATCGTCTTGCCGCACTCGGCGCACCTGGCCCGGGCGGCGAGGCGGGACGCGACGCCCTGCGCGACGCAGTCGTAGTCCAGTTTCTTTTGCATCCGGCTCCTCCCGCAGTTGGCGGTCCGCCAAAACAATAACAGGGCCGCCTCGGCGATCTGCCGGGGGCGGCCCCTCCTCTTCCGTCACCTTCCCTGCGCCCGCCTACTTGATGTGGCACTGGAGGCAGAGGTAGCTCTGCTCGATGGGGACCCGCAGGAAGTTCCCCAAGCCGTTGTTGTGCGGGGTGTGGCAGGAGTTGCACTCGACCCGCTTCACCCCGTTGACGGTCACGAGCCTGACGCCGGAGCTGCCCCCGACGCCCGGGCCGAAGGTCGCCGGGTCGTTCCAGCGCTGGCCGATGTAGGTCGTCGGGTACGCGACGCCGATCGGGTGGTCGTTGGTGAGGTCGGTCCCGAGGTTGTGCCTGTCCCCGCTGGGCAGCACGGTGCTCCCGACGTTGCCGCCGTAGCTGTCGAGGGCGGTCACCCCGTCGTGGCAGCTCAGGCACAGCTTGCTCGTGCCTTGGGGCTGGCCCGCAGAGCTGCTGAACATGACGAACGTCTGCTGGGTCTCGGCGTGGTTCCACAGGAGGTTGCGCTCGCCGAGCGCGGGGGTTTGGGCGTTGTGCGGGATGTGGCAGGGCAGGCACACCTGGTTGCCCTCGATGTGGATGCCCGGGTAGTTATTGAGGTTGTGCGGGCTGTCGCTCACCTTCGTGGACGGGTAGGAGGACGGATCGCCCGGCGAGACCTGCGCCACCGCAAGGGTCCCCAACGCGAGCGCCACAAGGGCCGAAATCGCTACTGTCGCAAATCGCTTCGGATTCATGGTCTTTGCTCCTTTTTGTCGAACCCTGAGTCGGCCAGGGATGGCCTTCCCCGCCCTGCTGCCGGCACACCATATTATATCCGCCAAGGCGGGTGAGTCAAGCAGGCATGGCGCGCCTCAACAGTATCCGGACTCTCGAGTCGATGTCCGCATGAGCAGAAAAAACCCGCCGTGGGATAGCGTGCCTTGCACATGTGCGCGGCAGAGGCCCGGCGGGTGTACTGCCGTGGGCGCGCCAATCAACACTTTATGACGTGTGTGCCATTTTGCGGAGCCGACCAAAAATGACAGGCGCGGTTGACCCCTGGGGCTGCGCGGCCTAAGATGGCCGGGGAGGTCCGGGCACCTCGGTGTGTGGCCCCGTCCTCCATAGGCGGATCCGCGCCGGGCGGCACGGGTCGGAAGGGAGAACGAGACATGCTCAGCGCGAATGACGCAAGTGGGTTGACCCAGAGAGCCTGCGGGGCGGGCAACACCATCTTCGACGAGATGATGGCCAGCATCGACCGCCGGGTCGCGGAGGCCGCCGCCGCGGGGAAGCGGGAGCTGCACCACCCACTGTCGCAGCAGGTCGGGGATCCCATGCCCCTGACCCTCACGGCGGACATGAAGAGGTCCATCCGGGTCGAGCTCGAGAGGCTTGGGTTCAAGTGGACGCATTATCCGCGCCCGGCCGGGAGCGAGGACCCGAGGGAGTGCGACTATGACACGATCTCATGGTGACGAATTGGCCGCGTGCGACGTCGCGACATGGAGGCGGCTGTTCGCCTCCGTGGGGATGCGGGACAGGGTGAGCCGACGCCGGAGATCGCCGCGCGGCTTGTCCTTCCATGTCGTGTTGGAGCGGGACAGCGGGGGCCTGGCCAGCGAGGGGAACGGGGACACGCTGGAGGAGGCGTACAGCGCGGCGGCCAACGGCCAGAACCTCGATTGGACCAGCGCGCTGGGCAAGATGCGCGACCGCGACTGCGAGGGGATGATGCACCTCTAGGCCAGTCAGCCGAGGCCAGTCAGCCGCCCTGCGCCTCAGTCCGTCCGGACGAGACCAGGTACAGGCCGGAGTTGATCGCGTCGACCACCTCCTTGGCCTCTTCCCATGTCACGTACAGGTCCCCGACCTCCTTCCCGTCCCGGTCCACGATGATCTTGTCGGGGCTGCCGTCGCATGATCCCACTAACCGGAACGGCATCCTGTCGGAGTTCTTCAGGCTCATTTTCTCGATCTCCTTTTGCTGGCCCGCGCCCGCGACCCGCTCCACAAGTATAGCGCGGCGCGTGTATAATCTAGCGGGAGCCGCGGAGTAGTCGCGCTGGCGGAGGCTGGAGGAGGAAACATGAACAGGAAAACGGCAGTTATCGGGATGGTTGCGGCCGCGTGTCTGGCGATCGGGGCGGCGGGCTGCACGGAGCAGCAGCGGGCGAAGAGCTTGGGCGGCGAAACGACCATCGAGCTGCCCAAGGGCAAGAAGCTCGTGGTGGCCACGTGGAAGGGCGCCGAGCTCTGGTTCCTGACGCGGGACATGCGCGAGGGCGACCTGATCGAGACATACGAATTCTCCGAGAAAAGCTCGTGGGGCCTTTTGGAGGGCAAGGTCATCATCAAGGAGGCGCCGCCGTCGAGGCCATGGTGATTCTCCGGCAGGTTAGAAAAACGGCCGCCGCAGCTTGGCCCGCCAGCCCCGCGCGCGATACATGAGGATGGTGGGGCGGGACGCCGCGCCCGGAGCCGCGTCCGCCCGCTCGCGGGGGGCGGCGATGCAGACAAACCCAGAGCCGAAGCGCACGGCGATCTCGGTCGGCGACTCGGCCAGCTTCACGAAGACGATAACCGAGGCGGACGTCGTGCGGTTCGCGGACGCGTCCGGCGACCGCAACCCGCTGCACCTCGACGAGGACTACGCGAGCCGGACGCGGTTCGGGCGCCGCGTGGCGCACGGCGTCCTGTCAGCCGGCATGATCTCGGCCGTGCTGGGGAACGACCTGCCTGGCTTAGGCTCGATCTTCGTCGAGCTGAGCGTCCGCTTCGTCAAGCCCGTGTTCCTCGGGGACACAGTGACGGCGAGGGTGGAGGTCTCGGAGATCGCCGGACCCAAGCGCGTCCGCCTGTTGGTCTCCTGCGCGAACCAGCGAGGCGAGGAGGTGACGGTCGGCCACGCCGTGGTGGTCCCGCCGCCCGGAACACGGCTGGAGGTGAACACTAGCTCATCAGTGAAGTAAGCGCCGCCTACAGCTTCCTCTTCCGCCGTCTCCTCGGCCTCGGCGGCCGGGAGCGGACCAGCCCCTCGACAGCGGCCGCCGCGTCCTGCGGGGCGGGCGGCGCGGACCCGCGCAGGAACACGACCTTCGTGCCGAACGGGTTCCACTCCGCGCCCCTGTGGACATCCTCGCTGTGCCCCGGCCGCAGGGGGTACCACGTCACGTACGGCGTCCGGCACAGGCTCGCCAGGTGCATCGTGCCGCTCGACGGCCCGACGGCGCACGCCGCCCCGGCCAGGAGCGAACACTGCTCGCCGAGCGGGCGCCCGCGGTAGTCCGGACCCCTCCCGAAGCGCCAGTTGTCCGGCCCGCCGAAGCACCCCACCGACAACCCCATCCCCTCGAGCCGAGCCACCAGCTCCTCGCACATGGCGGGCGGGTAGGCCTTCCCCTCGTACCCGCGCCCCTTCGGCGGGCGGAACGCGGCCATCACGTCCGGCGCGGACGGATCCGGCCGGCTGCCCAGCTCACGGTGCTCCCGGGGCGTGCGCCCCGACTTGGGGTCCAAGTCGGCCCACGCGAAGTGCGCGCCGGCCTCGACGCGCGGGGCGGGGGACAGCAAGCGGCCGCAGGACGCGAAACTGCGCGACGGATCCCAGGCCAGCGGCACGAACTCGTCGGCGAACTCGTACAGGAACTGCGACCCGGCCGGGGCGGAGACGACCACGGTGTCCCCCCGCGCGCGGTCCAGCCGCGCCAGGTGGCGCACGGCCGGCGACCACCAGACGAGCTCGAACCCGAACTCCCCGGCCCACGGGCCGTAATGAATCCGCATCCGCCTCCAAATGCCCGCCCGGTCAGTCCGCGCCCGGGATCAGGTGAAACACAGGGGTGTAGCCGGAGGCCATCGCGGACTCCAACTCCCCTCGGTCGTCGGAGTCGAGCCGGATCGCGCCGTCGAACGTCGTTCCGGAGTGGAACTGCCCCATGCTGAGGTCCACGCCCTTCTCGGTGCTGTAGACGCTCCTGTGGTCCTTGTCCAGCCAGTCAGCGAACACCAGCCTGATGGCCAGCTCCTCGGTGTCGTACCCGTTCACGTGGGAGCGCACGGCCAGGCTAAGCAGCATCCGCCGCCGGTCGTCCGGCCCGGCCTCCTCAATCCGCCGCAGCAGCGCGTCGCGGACCTCCCGGTCGGTCATCACGCCGAGCAGCGTCGGGCTAGCCGCCGGGCCGCCGCCCGCGCCGCATGTTTCGCCCTTTTGACGCTTCTGCATTTCGTGGTGTTCCTTCAGCCTGTCGTTGTGGTCTCCGGATCGGATCATGCCTCAGCCGCCTTTCTGCCGGATTATACAGCGGCGCAACTACCCGCATCTTTATTTGTTCCGCGGCCGTGCCAAGCTCGGAGGAGGAACCCATGTGGACATTCCCACGCGAGGCGATCTGCCCGCGCGACCCGAAGGGCTTCGAGCGGTGGGACAACGGGTTCTACCGCGAGATATACGCCATCAAGCACGCCATCGCCCTGGAGCTAAACCCGAGGCTCATCCTGGAGATCGGGGTCCGGGCCGGGTACAGCGCCCTCGCCTTCCTGAGCGCCTGCCCGGGGGCCACCTACCTCGGCCTCGACGCCGAGAACGGCAAGCACGGCGGGGCCGGGGGCCCGTGGACCCCCTGGGCCGTCGAGCTGCTCAAGCCGTACGACGCCAAGGTCGTCGTCATCGACACGCAGACGCTCACATCGCTCTCGCAGCACGGCCGGTTCGACCTCGTCCATGTCGACGGCGACCACACGACGGCGGGCTGCCTGCACGACATGGCGCTCGCGTTCGGGGTCCTGGCCCCGGGCGGAGCCGTGCTGGTGGACGACTACAACTTTCTGGGGGACGTGCGGCGCGCCGTGGACGAGTTCGCGCGGACGAACGGCATGGCGCTGGAGATCCGGGACTCGCCGAGGGGCGAGGCCATCCTGAGGCTTTGATCGTCGAGGCTAGAGGCCGGGCTCGCGGGGCGCCGGTCCCTCCGTGAACTCCGCGTCCGAACCCGAGTCCGCCTCCAGGATGGACTCGGCGTCCAGCACCCACTTCTGCTCGCCCTCTCCGGCGCCCGTCGTCAGCGTGACCTGCCGCTGCCCGTCCGCGCCGGTCCCCATCTCCACGCCGCTGAACCCGACATATCGCGCGGAATCCAGCGCGCGGTAAATCATCCGCAGGACGTCGTCGACGACCGCGGCCGCGCGACGCGACGCGGTCGGCGGGTTACGGCGCCACGGCCAGAAGGCCGGGTCGGCGCGCTGGGAGAGCGGGCATTTCGGATCGGTGCAGCGGCCCCCGGGTTCCAGCCCGCCGCCGCACCGCGTGCATTTGCCGTGTTCGCCGCCGGCCCCGGTGGGCGGCGCGGGCTCCGCCGCGGCCCCGATCATCAGCTTGGCCGCGATCCGCCCGAGGTCCATGTCGCGCAGGGCGGCCTCGGCCTCGCCCGGGCCGCCCCCGCCCGTCTCGGAGATGTCCGACAGCGGCACGCGTATGTTCGCCCGGATGCTCTCGGCGTTGACCAGGGCGTCCCTCCTCCCGATCTCCAGGACGGTCCCGTCCGAGGCGACCCTGCCCCAGTCCCTGTTGTCCGTGTCGATGTGCACCTTGTCCCCCACCCTCATCGCTCGTCCCTCCTCCGCTGGTTCCGGCCCCTTGTTGGCACGCCATGCGGCCCATCCGTCAAAACATTACCATACGGCGTGCGGCGGGCTCGTCGGGTTCATCCGGTCCGGGACTTGTTCTCGGTCCTGCGGGACTCGTATTTGGTGCGCCGCGCGCGCCCGCCGGCCTTCGCGCCTTGCCGATCCGGGCGATTCGCCGCCGACGGCCCCGGAGTGCCGGCGAAGCGCGACGGGCGCCAGGCAGCGGCCCCGACCCGCTCGACCGCCAGGACGCGGACGTTCCTGCCCTTGGTCGCGATCTGCTCGTGCCCGGCGTTGCTCGGCGCCTTCCCGCCGTGGCCGTTGCACGCGCCGCCGACCACGGTTATCCCCAGATCGGGCAGGGCCGCCGACAGGCCGTTGACCGTGGACGCCACGCAGGCCTCGGTGTTCACGCCCACGACGCGGACCCCGCCGTCGATGTGCCTCCCGCTGCCGGGGCCGTCGCCGTACCACTCCTCCGCCGCGCGCAGGACAGCCGCGCTCCCGTCGTCCTGCCCCTTGTGCACGGTGACTGCGTCGTCGTAGTCCGCCACCAGGTCGGTCAGGCGGCGGTGCGTCCTCTCCGTCAGCGGCACGCCGCCGTCGCCGCGGCGGCGGGTGTACTCGAGGAACACAATCCCCGCCCCGGCGGACCGGGCCGCGCGCACCTCGCGGGCCACCGCCCTGAGCAGCCAGCCGCGGGTGGACGCCTCAAACCTCGGCTGCATGTCGACAACCAGCAGGATCATCGCCCGCCTCCTCCGCCGGATCGTAGCGCGCCCGGGCGGGCGGGTCAACGGCGGCCCGGCGGGGTCCGGTAAGGCGGGGCGGGGCGCGGACGGGAGCGGTGGCCGCCCCATAAAGTATTTGCCGGGCGGGCAACCTCGCGCGCCCGGCGCAGGGGGGCGACCGAAGTCATGAACTCGAACGACGTCACCGTCGGCGCGGAGCTGGAGGCCGAGTGGCCGGACGGCCGCTGGCGCCCGGCCAGGATCCTACGGATGTGCGGCCCGGAGGGCGCCCCCGGCCCGGCCGACTGCCTGTTCGACGTCCTGACCAGCGGGGGCCGGGGACTCCGGCACGCCAGCGAGCTTCGACCCAGGAGGCACTGGCTTCTCAGGCTCCTCCGGCGATGCGGGCGGCGGCCGCGGAAGGGGAAGGCCACTGGAGAACCGAACCGCAGTTGCCCGCCACGCGGCGCGATCCCCGCGCTGCTGCGCGACGCGGGCGAACTCGTCAGGAGGGCCATGGACGCGGCCGAGCCGGGCGACTTCCCCCTGGAGGCCCGCCTGGCCAACCTCCTGCGCGACATCGCACAGGCCGAGGAGACCGCGGCCAAGACGAAGCCCGAGCCGCGCGGGCGAACTTAGCCCGGCGGGTAAATTTAGCCGAGCGGCCTGGCCGGGCTTGATATCCGGGGGGCAACCGGCGCAAGCCCGGAACAGGGCCGAACCGTCGAGATCCCCACCTTCGTTAAAGTCTTTCTTGCGCGTCCGGGCGCATGGGAAACGCAAGGCGGGCGGCGAGGCGGATCGCCGGCGAGAGCGAAGGCGCGCGGCGCGAACGCGAGACGCACGAGCTCGAGCAGCAGTTCAAGGGGCCGGCCTACGGAGGCGAGAGGCCAGCGGCGCCGGCCGGGGGGCGGGACCAAGCCGACAAGACCAGCGATGCGTACGGGGAGGCGCTGGAGTCGGCGAGGTCCATCCTCGACGAACCGCAGGGCAAGGGACTCAGGTCCGTCCTGAACGCGGCCTGGGACAGCGAGCCCGACGCGGACATCGCCGCGTTCTGCCGGACGGTCGCCCGCGAAATCCCCGGCCCGAACGCGCTGGCGAAGTGGCTCTCGCGGCTCGCCCGCGCGCTGGACAAGTGCGCCAAGGCCGGGGACGAGCTCAACAGCGCCGCCGACCGCCTGCCGGACACCGACAGCCCGCTGATGCAGTGACCTACGGCACAAAGCCCCGCCGGACCATCTCGTCGCGGAGCGCGGCGTGCGCCGCCCTGAGCCTCTCGTCCGTCATCCCGGCGGGATCGATGCCCGGGCCGGCGGCCATGCCGGCCTCGACCATGGCGGCGGCGTCCTCGGGGCTCGGCGGCGGCCGCCCGTCGGCCAGGAACCGCCTCCGCAGCTCCGCGGCACGCCCGGCGACGCAGGCGGCCCGCAGCTCGGCGAGGCCCCGGGGGCCGCTGCGGCACCTGCCCGCGGACGCGGGATCCTCCGGGACCTCCTCCCCCAGCCACGGGCTCTCAACCAGCACGTCGAGGCCGTCCTCCGGATCCACGACATAGACATAGACGGCCTCGGCCCCGAGCGCCCTGAACGGCCCGGCGAGCCAGTCCGGCGGCGCGCGCATCTCGTCGAGCGGGACCGCGGCCGCGCCGGAGAGTTCGATGTACGCGCCGCCCGGCCCCCTGGCGAGTCGCGCGGAGCACCCGGCCGACGCCAGCCCGGCGGCGACCAGCCCGGGCATAACGAGCCGCCGGAACTCCTCGCCGTCCGCGATCCTGACAATCGTCTGCCTCACACCCGCCTCCCTATAGGTTCCGGTTCCGCGCCATTATACCACGGTACGGTGTATAATCCAATCGGCACGAGAAGGAGGACGCAGATGGGCGGAGACACGGGCGGGTCGGGCGGGCGGGTCGGGCGCAGGAGCGTTCCGGGGCCGGGCGGCAGGGAGACGGCCACCTTCTGGAACAGCCCCATGGGGCTGCTGCGGGTGCTGGTCGCGATCGTCGTCGGCGAGGCGGTCGAGGGCGGCCTGCCGGAGGCGCGCGGGGACGAGATCTACGACGAACTCTGCTCGCGGATCGAGCAGCAGGACGGGTGTCCCTGCCCGTGCGGGAACTGCGACTACAAGCTCTCGCTGGAGGATGTCGCCCTGGGCATCCTCGACAAGATGGCCCCCGTCCTCGACAGGGTGCGCGGCGACGGCTGCGGCTGCGGAGAGGATTGAACGCTGGGACCCGCGCACGCGGCCCCGCAAGGCTCAGGAAGGAGACGCCGGAATGGAAACGGAACTCGACTTCACGGTGCTGCCGGAGGACGAGATAGTGTGCCCCGACTCCCGCTGCCCGACGTGCGGGGAGGAGATGCAGCGCGGGACCGTGACCGTCGGGGGCTACACGCGCGAGGTGCTCAACTGCCCCAGGCACGGCGTCGTGGCGGCCTACCAGAACCACAGCTTGGTCCGCCGCCTCCTGGAGCAGATGGGGAACCCCGGCGACGCCATATTCGCCGCGGCGGGGAGGAGGAACCCGAGCCCTTGGGCCTCCGCGAAGCCCCCGGATCCGGAGCTGGTCCGGCTCATCCGGGATGCGAACGCCAGCAAGCCGGAGCAGTGGGTACGCGACGACCGGTAGCCGGCCCGAGTCGATTTTCAGCCGTGACGCGCCTGTTGACCCTCCTGCCGTCCACATCCAGCAGCCTGACGCCGGCGCCGGGCCTGAGCCGGATCTCCCTCTCGTCCGGGAGGAGGATGTTGAGGGCGAACGTCTCCGGCCAGTCCACGTCCGCCTTGGCGACGGTCCCGTGCGCGACCACGACCGCGACGTCGCCCATGCCCACGCCCCCCGGCGCGTTGTGCGCCCTCGCCGCCCCGCTGTCCCACGCCCAGCACATGCCGATGCTGTCCTCGTCCAGCGGCTCCCCCTCCGGCAGCCCGACGGCCCGCCAGACCTCGACGGGGTCCGGCATGCGCCCGAACAGGGCATCGACGCGCAGCCAGTCCTCCGGATCGACGCCGCGGTCCGCGGACCCGCCCAGCGCGGCGACCTCGGCCGCGAGTTCCGCGGTCTCGTCCATGTCGGCCATCGCGCGGGCGACCTCCCCGATCGTCGCCAAGCCCGATGTCGGCCACGCCTCCAGGGCGGCGCCGCACCGGGGGCACCCGCCCCCCTCGCCGCCCCACTCCGCCAGCTCCGCCCCGCTCCCCGCCCACCCGCACGCCCACCCCGCGGTGCAGGAGTACATGGGTTCGCCGGACGCCAGCAGCCTCCGCGCCGCGTGCCACCCGCTCATTGCGACAGCTCCCCGCCGTAGCCCGCCATGAACCGCTCCCTTATCTCGCTGGCGTCGACGTCCGGGCGCCGGGAGGCGAGCTCGTCGATGACGGACTCCGGGCTGGCCCCCCAGTCGCTCAGTGGCAGGGACCCCGTGTCCCCGCCGACTTCGCGGTGCTGGGCCTTCAGGTCCTCGACATCGATCGTGTCCTCGAGGTTGAGGAAGTCGACGACGGCCAGCGAGAAGCCGATCCACGGGGAGTAGATGGCGCCGCTCGAGTCGACGTCGGTGCCCTCGTGGGTGCTGAGTCCGGCGAGGCTGCGCCTGCCCGCGGCGTCGGTGAACTGCCGGAGGTTGTCCAGCGTCAGGTTTGGGATCCTCATCTTGACGGACGTCCCCTGCATCCTCGGCGACTTCAGGAAGTCCAGCCGGACGTTCCGCAGGAGGAACCCGCACTGGTTGGCGTGCAGGAGGTAGTCGCCCTCGCTCGTGTCCTGCGTGTCCAGGCGCTTCCGCTCGATCGCCTTGGACCTCTCCTTGGACCGCCTCTCCGCGGGTCCGGACAGCCTCAGCCCCGCGGCGGCGAGGTCGAGCGCCTCCTTGAAGTCGCCGTGCTCCAGGTACAGGCCCCCGGAGCCGTCCGGGCGCGCCAGGACGGCAAGGTCGCGCGGGTTGTCCCCGGCGCCGAGCATCCGCCTGACCGCGTCCAGGTGCCTGTCCATCAGGCCCCGGTCGAGCATGCCGACGATCGCCTGACGCGCCGCGCCCTCGTCGAGGGACATCCTGTCGCGGTAGAGCCGGAAGGCGGTCCCGTAGTCCTCAAGCTCCAGGCTCCGCAGGCCGTCCGCCGCGCCCTCCGCCGTGGACCAGTCGCGCGCCGCGAACCTGAACAGCCCCGACACCTCGTGGTATCTCATGGTTGCCTCCCTCCGGCGTCCGCCCCGCCGGTTAGACTTTACAACGCGGCCGCGCGGCGCCGATAGAATCGGGCGTGATCGACCTCGACAGGCTCGCCGAGATGCGCGCGGACCACCGCCAGCCCGACGAGATCGCCTCGGAGACGGGGTGCTCGCCGGACGAGGTGCTCGCCGCGATCGGGACGCCCGAGTTCCTTGCCCGACTGGGAGCCGCCCTGGCCAAGAGACGTAGGGCCGGGCGTCGGCGGGCGGCGGGCGGGACCACTACCGCGCCCCCTGCTGAAAATCCTGTCCCCGCAGAAAACCCTCCCCCGGCGATACCGCCCCGAAAGGAGCTGCGCCGGATATTGGGCGCGCCGGACGAGCAGCGGCCCCCGCTCGCCGAGAACGAGCTGCACGAGGGCGACTGCCTCGAACTCATGGCCCGGCTGGGGGACGGGTCGATCGATCTGGTCGTCACGTCCCCGCCCTACGCCGTGGGCAAGGAGTACGAGCTGGGCGTCAGCCTCCAGGACTACAGCCGGATGATGGAGTCGTCGCTGGCGGAGTGGACCCGGGTACTCAAACCCGGCGGGTACGCGGTGGTCAACTTCGGCGACTACTTCAACTCGGGGAACAGGTTCTACAACGCGGACGTCCCGTCGTGCTACCCGGCGGGCATCAACTACTACAGGTGGGGCGTCGAGATGGCGGGCATGGACCTCCAGGCGACGCGCGTCTGGAGGAAACAGTTCGCCCGGATGGGCATACCGTTTGTGTGCAACAGCCACCCCCGGCCCGTGTTCGACTACGAGCACATCTGGGCGTTCAGGAAGAAGAACGGCTCGGCGGAGGAGTTCGTGAACGACAGGAAGCTCTCCCAGCGCGGCGTCGTGGGCGAGGACTGGGGCGGCGTCGCGGGGCTGGCCAAACACTGTGCGGCGTTCCCGGTGGGGCTGCCGGCGTGGGCGGTCCGCGTCTACTCGCGACCGGGCGACCTGGTGCTGGATCCGTTCGCCGGGTCCGGCACGACCGGGGTCGCCTGCGCGGAGCTCGGGCGCCGGTTCATACTGATGGAGAAGCGCCCGGCCTACTGCGACATCGCCCGCGACAGGCTGACTGTAGCTTGCCGGGAACGCCGCCCAAATACACCCCAAGGGCAGGACTCCGCCCCATCTCCGAGCCAGTGATTCTAGCCGCCTGACGCGGCGCCCCGGCCGGCGGCCGGCGACTAGAATGCCTGGCATGGATGCTGGATTGAAAACCAACCCCGACCAGGGATGCGCGGACCCGCAGGAGGGTCCAGGACACGACCGCGTGCCGCTGGTCAAGTTCCTGCCGTCGTACGTCGGCAGCAAAGCATGTTGGATAGGAAAGCTGGAGCAATACAGAGGCCGAGATTTTGTCGAATTCTTCGCCGGTTCCGGAGTCATATCCGCCAACCTGGCCAGCCAGGCGACGCTGAACGACTCCGACCCCTTCTTGCACGCTTATTTCCGGCAGTACGAGAGCCAGCCGATCGTGAAGGCCTTCACCGGCAGGGGCTACTTCGCGAAGAGGTCGCGGAGTGACTGGTGGAAATGGCTCTATTACCTCCAGAAGATGTCCTTCTCCGGCGTCTACAGGTGGGGAAGGAACGGGTACAACGTGCCGATCAAGCCGGAGTACAAGTCCAAGCCCGTGCGCCTGGCAGACGAGATCGAGCGGTCCATCGGCAGGTTCAAGTCGCTCAGCCCCTCGCTGCACAATCTGGACTATTTGGACGTGCCGATGCCCGAGAACCCGGACGTCGCGGTCCTGGACCCGCCGTACCAGTTCAAGCAAAAGACGTGGAGCGCGCCGAGCATCGACTACGAGCAGTACTGGGGCTTCGTCCGCAGGTGCATGGACTCGTTCAGGGTCGTGATCGTCTTCGATTGGGAGGAGAACATGCGCGAGCGCCTGCCCGACCGCGCCTACGACACCCGGAAGATGCGCGTCAACGGCGCGCGCAAGGGCGCGCTGGAGGCGATGTGCGTGGTAGACAACGACAAGGATGGTGAGAACGATGGAAAAGCATGATTTCCGCAAGGATCTGCCGAAGGGGCACGGCGGCGAGGGGGTGTTCGACAAGATGCAGAGAGGGTTCCTCGACCGCACGGACGGCAAGGAGGGGGACTTCACCCTGCGGACCAGCAAGAGGGAGGTGGTGGAGCTGAAAACCGAGGTTTCCTACTCCGCCGGCAACCCGCAGGCTGAGCAGGCGCTGGAGTTCAGGGAGGCCATGGGAATCCCGACGCCGTGCGACGGCTGGAGGCAGACGGACAACCTGTTCGTGGAGCGGTACTCCTCGAAGGAGGCGAAGTCGCCGGGTGGGCCATGGCAGGCGCAGAAGCACGGCGCGGAGTACTACGTGCACCTCTTCCTCGGCGACGGGGCGTTCTTCGTGTACAGGACGGACGACATGGTGGGCTTCATGGAGAAGAACAAGCACAAATACAGGCTGCGCGACGTGCGGAACCAGGGGTACACCACGGCGGGATACCCCGTGCCGAGGGCGGATGTGGCGCGCCTGGAGATTCACGACCTGTTTTCCGCGGCCGGGGCTGACGAGGCGGCCCGCTAAGCCGCCGGGCCGGGCCCGTACCCCCTGTCGAACGCGGCGGCGATCTTTCCGGGATCCAGGTTCCCGCGGCGCTCCTTCAGCTTCCCCAGCACTGTCTCCCTGTTCCCGCCCCAGTGCTCGATCGATCGGAACCCGGAATCCGATTCCGATTCTCCGTATTGCCTTTTTATGCCGTCGATGTCCACCTCGCCCTCCAGATCGAGGAAGTCGACGATCGCTTTGGCGAAGTCGCTGTGCATCGCCGTGACGCCGTCCTCGGCCTCGGTCTTCACCAGGTCGGGATCCATGTGGGTGCTGATCATGGACAGCGTCGCCCTGCCCGCCGAGTCGATGAACTCTTGCAGTTCGGGCAGCGCGATGCCCACGATGCGGGTCATCGTGCTTGTGCCCCGCTGCCCGACGCCGGTTTTCCAAAAACGCATGGTGGTGTTTCTCACCAGACATCCGCACTGGTTGGCGTGGAGCAGGTAGGACTCCTCGTCCGCGCCCTGCGTGTCCTCCAGTTTCTTCCGGAGACTCTCCGCCCTCTCCCCCCTCCCGATCTCCCCCTTGGTCCTGCGATTGAGCCTCTGCTCGATTTTCTTCGGGCCGAAGACGACCTCGAGCCCGCCGAGGCCCAGCGGCCGCCGGAAATCGTCGCCGTGCTCGAACATCAGTCGCCCCGCCGGATCGGCTTCGACGAACGCCGCCCAGTCGCGCCACGGGTTGTGCAACCGCTGGAGTTTCTGCTGGTACTTCTCCATCGCGGGCGGGGCGGTGATTTCGCCTATGATCGCCTGCCGCACCGCCTCCTCGTCGACAGGGACGCCGTCCCGGAAGACCTGAAACGCGGTCCCGTAGCCGTTAAGCTCCAACACGTCCCACAGCTTCGCGGCGACGCCCTCGGGCGTCAAGTCGCCTTCGGCGATCGCGATCCGCAGCTCGTGATACTTGCTCATGCCATAGCCTCCGCCATCACAAGCACGCCTACCGCCGCCATGCGGGCGTCGAGAGCAGTATCACTGGGTGGGATGCCCGGGTCACGGGTGCACGCTCGGCGCACGCAGTCCGCCAGCGTCCCGCGATTAAGGAACACGCAGAACACGAGCGGCCCTTCCGCCATGCAATCCATGTACTCGGCCCGCACCACCAGCATCCGGAGGCCGCACACGCCAAACGCGCCCCGCGCGAGCTGCCGAGGCGAGGGCGGCTGACGGCGCCGCGGTCGAAGTATCCCGCCTCGCTCATCCGCAGCGGTGACCCACTCCGAGGCGTCCACCTGCCGCAACTCGCCGCAGCCGCGCTGGTCAGCGAGGCCGGAACCTGGCCCAACCAGCACGCGCACCGGCCTGTCCAGCAGCATCTCCCTATGGTCCATGGCGAGGCGGGCGTCCGCCAAGGCCGCATCCGGCCCGTTCACGGAGCGCGTCAGCCCGCCGTAATCCGCATCCGCCCACAGGGCGTCCATCATCGCCTCCGTCATCTCTAACTTTTCCTGTCTCGATGCTGCCATCTAACTTTCCTGTCTCGATTCCCCAGCCCGATCGGTGAGGACACTATCCCGCCTTGGATTCTATGTGCGAAGGAGAGAAAAGTCAAGTTTCCCTACGGGACCCAGATTCCGGAAATCAGCCTGCTGACGCTAGAATGCCACATGGCAAGGCGGAGGGGGAGGCCGTTCACATTCTCCGACATGTTCGCTGGCATCGGCGGGTTTCGGCTGGGCTTGGAGTCCATTGGCGGAAGGTGCGTCTACGCGGCCGAGCGCGATGGGCCCTGCCGGCGGACATACGCCGAGTGGTTCGGGCACGAGCCGCAAGGCAGCGAGATGGCGGACGTGAAGGCCGAACATGTGCCGACGCACGACATCATGACGGCCGGGTTCCCATGTCAGCCGTTCAGCCGCGCCGGGCTGCGCCGCGGGTTCTCCGACCCGCGAGGCAACTGCTTCCGTATGCTGGTCAAGATACTGTCGGAACTCGGAGAGCGCCAGCCGAAGGCCGTGATATTCGAGAACGTCAAAAACATCGTCTCTCACGGGGGCGGAAAGACGTTCGCCGAAGTCGTCGGAACGCTGGAGGGGCTTGGATACGGCGTTCACCTGATGTTGCTCGACGCGCAGGACTTTGGGGTACCCCAGCGCCGCGAGCGCGCGTTCATCATCGGCTTCGACCTCTCCAAGATGGCGCGGCCAAAAAGCTTCAAGGTCCGTGCCCCGACGCTGCCGCGCAAGCCGCGCGTCGCGGACATTCTGGAGGACGACCCGCCCGACTACACGTTCCTCGACGACCACCTGTGGCAGTACCTACAGGACCGCAAAGCGAAAATGAGGAAGAAGGGGCACGGCTTCGGTTTCGGCCTCGCGGACCTCAACGGGGTGGCCCGCACGCTGAACGCCCGCTACTACAAGGACGGGGCGGAGATCCTCATCCCGCGCAGGGGCAAGAACCCGCGGCGCCTATCGCCGAGGGAGGCGGCGCGGCTGATGGGCTTTCCGGACGGCCTGCCGCTCCCCATAGCCGTCAGGGGCTCCGAAAAGGGCGACGGCTCTTGGCGCATGTCGCGCACGCAGGCCTACCGCCAGTTCGGCAACGCCGTCGTCCCCGCCGTTGCGGCGGCGGTCGGCAGGCAGGTCGTGCACCACCTGAACTCGTTCGGGCTGCTGTAGCTACTACGACGACCCCCTTGTTTTCGACCGACCGCTCTGCGGGGATGACGCCCGAAAACTGATACAACCGCCATTTTTCGACCTTGACATCGTGGGAGTCGCGGGCTACGATCGTCGGAGGAAACGAAACGGAGACGAAACATGAACGCCAAAGAACTTGAACTCGTCGGTCTGGTGAACAAGGCGTTGTCCACGGGACAGCCGTGCGGGGAAAGCCTCGTCGAGCAGATGGTCCGCGCGCTGGAGTCCCTCGGCTTCCGCTGGAAGCACCTGCCACCCATCAACACGCCGGCGCAGATGATGTCCGGCGAGCTCCCGGCCGTCGTGGAGCCGCTGATGAACTCCATCGACGCCGTGTGCCGCCTCAAGGCCACGGAGCGGGCCATCGAGACGGGGCGACCGACGTCCGGCCCAGAGTTCGACGGGATGTTCAAGAGCCAGAGGCACCTCACGGAGGAGCTCTTCGGCGTGCCGAACGGCGAGCTGGCGCTGTGGCGCCGCAACGCGCGGGGGCGCAGCTACGCCTGGCTCGCGTCCCGCGTTGCTTCGTTGATACTGGAGTTCGGCGACGACATGGACAAGCAAAAACCGACCGTCAAGATCATCGATCGCGGCTGCGGGCAGTCGTCGCGCCGCTTCAGGGGGACCTTCCTCGCCGTCGGCGTGGGGGACAAGGGCGCCCGCCTCTGGGAGAGCGGCACGTACGGCATCGGCGGCGCCGTGCTGGCCCGCATCGGGAGGTACCAGATCATACTATCAAGGGAACCCGGGGGGGTGTGGGGGCTCTTGGTCATCCGCTCGGAGAAGTTGACGGACGAGGCGCACGACTTCAGGGTGCTCTCGGTCATGGCGCGCGGCGCGGACGGCGCCCCAGACGAGTTCCCGACGCTGCACCCGGGCGCGGAACTCCGTGAGGAGCAGAGCTACGCTGTGATCGACCTCGACCACCGCCCAGACGCTGGCGAGGTCGCGGACATTGTCCTCGAAAAAGCCGCGAGTTTTGAGGCGTCCCGCGGCGAGGCGGAGGAGGTGCGGGCCGAGTTCCTGACCCCGCCGAACAAGGGGTACGCCGCCAGCGTGAGGGTGATCGCCAGCCGCCGCCTGATGCACGGCACCGCGAGGATCGTCGTCGGCACGAACTTCGGGGAGACATGGATCGGGGCATCCATCGCCGGCCGGGACGGCATACGAAGGACGCTGGAGACGGCCGTGCCCAACCCGGTCCTGCCGTACTTCCTGGTGGAGAACCGGTACGCGGCGGGCGTCCCAGCGATAAACATCGACAAATCCCCGTGCGAGCCGGTGCTCGGGCGCACGCACGCCCTGAGCGATTACCAGCCCCTGGAGCCGTTCCATGTGGACGTCGACATCGATGGCCCCATGGGAACCGTGGAGGTGTCCCTCTACTACGATGGCGGATCCGGCACGGCGAGCTCGTTCTCCGAAAGCCTGTCGAAGTTCGCGAAGCACCCGCACCTAATCAGGTCCGGCCAACTGGTGGAGGGGGGCGACGGCAACGAACACGAGTTCACGTCCATGCTCGGTAACGGCGGGTTCACCAGGCACTTCGCCTGCCTCGCGTCGCTGGACGGGCTTAGAAACGACTGCGATCGCCTGCCGAAGGTGTGCACCGCAGGCCGGCAGGCCGGCGCCCCCCGCTACATCAGGAGCCTGTGGAAGCAAGTGGCGGCGGCGGTCGCCTGTAACCCGCAGGTGAGGGAGGTAGTCGAGGGGCTAAGGCTGGCGATGCCCGAGCCGGACGAGTACGCCAAGCAGCTATCCAGGGTGCTCGGCGGCAAGGGCGGGGCAGGCGCCATATTGCCGGGCGGCAGCCTGCGGGTTCCGGTCTGCGTGAGGGGCGACGACATGCCGAGCACGGGCGCGAGCCCGGACTACGTCTGCGTGGACTACGAACCGAGGTTCTCCAGCGAGAGGCGATCGCTGGAGACGCTGAAGCCCGTCAGGGTCAAGGCGGGCAAGACCAAATCGTTCCGCATCCGCACGAGCGCCGGACGGATCAACTTCGCCAGGAAGGGCGGGCCGTACACCCTGAAGGTGCACGCCGACGGGCCGGGGATCGACGCGAGGGCGGCGGGGAACAGGCTGGTCGTAACCGCGGCGAGGGTCAGGCGGACGCCAACGACCCTGTACGTGTACGCCGTGAACGACTCCGGCTTCGTCTCGACGCCGGGCGTGCTCAAGGTGCTGCCGGTGGCCGGCCGCAGGCCCGCGCCCGCCGCGGCCCTGCTCCCAAAACCGACGTTCGTCCGCGTCGGGACGAGGAGGCTGGAGCTGCCGGTCGGGGCGGCGAAGGAGATCAGGCTGCGGACGGACGCCGACCCGTCGTTCCGCGGGTTCAGCGGCGAGGCCACCCACGGCGGGCGCGCCCGCCCGGTCCGCGTCCGGCCGGACGGCCGGGGGAGGCTGCGGGCGCTCGTGCCCGCGCTCCGCGACGCGCGGGCGGGCGACACATGCCTGCTGGGCGTCTCAGCGAACGGCGTCGCGATGTGCTCCGTCGGGCTGACCGTGGTGGACCGGCCCGCGCCGCCCCCGCCGCCACCGCCGCGCGCGAGGAACCCGCTGTCGACCATCGACGCGCCGGGGGATCCGGCCGGCCCGCTGCTGGCGTTCGCCGACGAGAAGGATCCGCCCGAGGCGTGGAACTTCAAGGATACGAAGTCGCCGGGGCAGATATGCGTGCGCGACGGCAAGCGCTGGGGCGTGCAGAACAGGCTCTCGCCCATCTTCGTCGAGTCGGCGAAGCAGGTCAAGCAGGAGGCGGCGAGGGCGAGCGACGGCTCCGAACGCGAGAGGCTCGAGGGGCTGGTGGACGATTACATCTGCCGCATGTTCGTGACACTTGGCGACCAGTTGATCGACACGGAGGGGTCCGACGACTATGTGGAGAGGTCGAGCGCCGCCTGCTGGGCGGTGGCCCGCGTCCTTCCGCTGACGACGCACGTGGACATCAGCAGCTACCACCGGCGCTACCCGCCGGAATCGGCTGCCCCGGGGGGCGGCCCGGCATAGCGGCCCAGTTGTCCGGCGGGCCACGCGAGGACACATGCCATACGAGATCACGGAGAACGGCATGGCGGAGACGCACCGCGGGCTGAACAGAAGGCTGTTCGGCGGCGCGCTGGGCGAGGCCCGCTTCGCGGTCGGCCGGTCGGGCAGGAAGCTCGGCCAGTTCAGCCGGCCGGCGCCGACGGACGAGCGCCTCCGCTGGCCGCCGAGGCCGCTCATCACCCTGTCGGCGAGGCTGTGCCGGACGCGCGCGGTCGCGGAGAGGACGATGGCGCACGAGATGGCGCACCAGTGGGTCTGGGAGACGCACGGATCCGGCGTCCCGCACCACGGGCCGCAGTTCGCGCGGAAGGCGGCGGAGATATGGGCGAGGGGTACGTCACGGTCAGGTCCCCGGCGGACTTCGCGGACGACGGCATGGCGCGCCCGGTCGTCCTGTTCGAGCTCGAGGGCGGGGAGACGATGGCGTGCTCGGCGGGGCGGAGCTTCACCGAGAGGGCCCGCAGGCACATAAGGGAGCTGGCGAGGTCCCCGGCCGTGGTGTCCGTGACCAGGTTCCGCACCAGGTGCCCGGCCGCCGCGTGCCTGCCGAGCGCCAACCGCACGAGGGTCAGGCGGGCGCACGGACACGTCAAGACGCACTGGCCGGCCGTGGACGACTGCTTCGCGGACGAGCTCATCCGGATGTCGACGGGCAAAATCCTCTGCGTCTGGCCGGCCACGACCGCCGGCGCGCGGAGGAAGGGAAAAGGGCCGCCCCGCAGGGGCGGCCCGACGCCCGGCTAGAACCGCACCCTTATCGCGGGCCTGCCGCCTATGACGAGCTTGCCGGCGAGGCCCGCCTCGAACTCCCTGCGGATGTCCCCGGCGTCGATGTCCGGCCTCCGGCCCACGAGCCGCCCGAGGACGGCCTTCCCGCCGGCGCCCCACTTCCCGAGCGGCAGGAACCCCGTGTCCCCGCCGACGCCGAGGTGCCGGGCGGCGATCGCGTCGACGTCGACCGCGGACCCGAGGCCGAGGAAGCCGACGACCTCCAGCGCGAAGCCGGTCCATCCGGAGTAGACGGGGATCGCCCCGCCGTCCCCGCCCCCGCCCTCGTGCGTGCTCAGCGCGGCGAGCGTCCCGCCGCCGGCGCCCGTGAATCGCCTGAGCTGGTCCAGCGTCAGGTCGAGGATCCTCATCTTCACGGAGGTCGTCTGCATCCTCCGCGAGAAAAGGAAGCCCAGCCGGACGCTCCGCAGGAGGAACCCGCACTGGTTCGCGTGGTCCAGGTAGCCCCTCCGGCTCCGCTCGAGCGCCTCCGCCCCGCCCTCGGCGTCAGGCACCCCGGCCCCCTCCGACGCGCGGAGCAGCCCCGACGCCCTGTGGTACCCGCTCGCGGACAGCAGCATGGCCAACCTCCCAGGGTCCCCCTCCGGCGGAAACACTACAAGGCGGCCCGTCCCCCGGCGGGCGAGCGGGCCGTCGGCGCGCGACCGGCCCCATCGGCCCATGTTTCCGTCCATCCGGGGGCCGCCTAGCCGCCCGCGCGCCATGGCTGGCGGCGCCGTGACCCTACCGAGGCGTCTGGATCCCCTCGCCCTCCACCGAGATGTCGCGCTCGGACTCGGGCACGAGGAACGCGGAGGGCTTCTTCCGCTCGCCGAGGATCATCCTGTCCAGCGATCCGCAGTCGAACGCGACGCGCCCCGTCCGGCGGACGTGCTCGCAGATGTGGAAGGCCAGCCCGCCCGCGCTGACCAGCGCGATGTCGAACTCGGCGGCATCGATCGCCTCGAGCAGCCCCGGCAGCCACTGCGCCTTGGGCCTCTGGTGCTTGGAGGGCGTCTGCACGTGCCCGGCCACGCGGTACCCGCCGACGCACCCGAGCTTGATGTGCCTGCGCTGGAAGTCCTCCGACGCCATCGCGGCGGCCTGCTTGGCCGCGTACCCCCCGACCACCAGCACCCGGCGGCCCTCGATGATCGGGAAGAAGTCGCCCCACTCGTTCATGCGGTACACGGCGTTGCAGTCGACCCTGGGACGGAACGCGCCCAGTCCCTTGCGCTCCAGGGCCTCGAGGCAGAGCATCTCCGCCTGGGTCCACATGTACTGGATCGGCATCAGGGCGGAGTTGCGGATCGCCTCGTCGAACCCGGCGAGCAGGGCCGCCCTGTCCCCCGCGAGGTCGAGCCCCGTCGACAGCGCCAAGCCCCGCAGCCACTCCCCGTCGACGCCCGGCGCGCCACCGAGCTCGTCGTAGGCCCACCACGCCGCCTCGCCGTCCCCGAGGACCACGACCGACGCCGGGCGCCCGGATGTGAGGGCCGCGCGAATGGCGGCCGACGCCTCCCGGCCGCCGAGGAAGCCATCCCGGTAGGCGGCGAGGCGCGGCGACCTCTTCGGGTCCATCTCCAGCCAGATCGCCGGGTACGGCGGCCTCTTCGGCACGAAGTCGTGCTGGCTCGCCGGGATGCGCGCGTCGCCGGCCTCGGTGAGGTTCCAGTTCTCGTAGGCGGCGGGCCCAGGCCGCCTCCTGACCACCAGGAGGTTCGACTGGTTCACGTGGAAGTCGATGCCGTCCACCCACGTCCCGGACTCATCGTCCTTCAGCAGCTCCACCACGGACCGCCATGTGCCCGGCACGCGGCTGTCGTGGAGGACGACGGCCTCGCGGGCGCTCCTCCAGAGCCGCATCCATTCGTCGCGCTTCGACGAAAGCCCGTCCACGAAGATGACGTCGCACTCCGGGACGCCCGCCGGGGTGTCCGGGCCGAGCACCAGGGCGGGTTCGCACGTCTTGTCTTTGATCTGCTTCATCCGGTGGGCCGTCAACCAATGCCAGTGCGGGTCGGTCTCGTAGCTGTCGAGCGACAGCGCGCACCTCGCGAGGATGAGCGTGGAGCCGCCCATGCCGAATTCCACCACGCGTTTACCCTGACACAGCCGGACGAGCTCGACGACGTCGGCGCGGCTCAGGTCGCCTTGGATCGGCACGGTTTTCGGATCGAATGTCAACGCCATGTTCAGGCCCCCTCAAACCCACGCTGCGACAGCCCACCGGAGCGCGGCCGCGACGCGTATCTTGTCGATTCGCACGCCCCTCATCACGCGAGTCCGGCGAGGCGAAGGAGATTACCAAGACCCACTGGCCGACGCGATACCCCTGCGGCCCGCGATATGGCTTGCCCCTCCCGCCGCACCCTCCCGGCGGCCCCGTGTTTCGTTCGCTGCCGACGCGCAGCGTCGGGGCCGGGTGGCGGGGGACCCGCGCGGGCGCTCGGGCGGGCGCCGCCGGCGGGGGACGCGCGGAGCGGACGGGGCCTCAGTCCGGCCCGCCGCCCCGGGGCGATGGAACCAGGCGGACTGAGCCAGGCGGACGGGAACCGGGGCGGGCTGACCGCCGGGAGGAGGGCGACATGGGCACGGCCACGCCGACGGGGACGACGGTCGAGTGCGCGGGGGTGCCGGGGGCGGTGGACCACAACCCGGGACAACCCTTCAGACCCACGGGTCTGAAGGTTTTCCCTGGTTGCAGCGAGGGGAAGCCGCCCGCCGAGTGCCCGGACTGCGGGACGCCGACGCTCGTGGTCGTCGCTCAACCAGGGATGTGGTCTGAGGCGCGGGGGTCAGCCGAGCAGGCCGACGATGAAGTCGGTCGCGCGGTCGGACCACAGCCAGGTCACCGCGCCCGTGATGCGTTTGAGGACCCTCACGGACCACCATACCCCCGACCCGGGATAATCCCTCAGGCCCGCAGGGTCTGAGAGCTTTCCCTGGTCGCCCGCCGGTTTGGCGGGACGATGGCGGGACGGCGGCGGGACGGGGGAGGGGAGGGCCGCCCCCGCGGGGGCGGCCTACCGGGCCGCGAGCTTCAGCAGCGCCAGCCAGAGCAGCACGCCGGCGAAGGCCACCGGCGCCGCGAGGAGCAGCAGCGCGGCGGCGGCGAGCAGCGCGGCCGCGTCCGGCCGGCGCCCCGCCCCCCGCGCGACGGAGCGCGCCGGCCGGGACGCGGCGGCCAGGACGCCGCTCGCGAGCTTGAGGAACGCCGCCATGCAGCACCATACCCCGGGCGGGGGGGCCGGGGCCGGCGGACGGGGGACGGGGGTACCGGAGGGGGAGCGGCCGCCCCGCAGGGGCGGCCCGTCTGGGCGTGTCCTAAATCGCGCAGGTTCCGGGGCGCTCGAGGCCATGGGGCCGAGTCCCGGGCCGGCTACCCGGACATCAAGCCGTTAGACACCGGCCCGCTATACTGTCTCCGGTCGGCGCTCCCTTGGGAGAACCCGACTGGATCGATCCGCGGTGTTGAGGCGTGGCTGCCGACCGCGGCGCGGGAAAAGGGGCTGGAGGCGAGTACCCCGCGGAAAACAAGACTCGTGCCTGGGCTCGCGACGGGGACGACCCCGACGCCCTCCTCCCCCGCTTTTTTCGCGGGGGGTAGGGGGGGCTGCTCGGGGGACGGCGTCCCGGACGGCGATCAGCTTCTCGCTGCCGAACAGCCTCTTCTCGACCATGACCGCCGCCATGCCCGCCCCCCGTTGGCGTTTCGCCGCAAGATTCAAAAAAGCGCGCCGGCCCGCGTCAGCGGCGCGAGGCCGGGGCGCCGAGGCCGGATATCCGCGCCACCGCGATCGCCGCGTCGATGGCGGCGTTGTGCGGCCCGGCGGGGCAGTCACACCGGCACGTGCACTCGCGCTTGATGAAGTGTGTGGACGGGCAGTCGCTCGTCATGTGGCTTTTCGTCCGGCAGGCGCCGGAGCACGCGATCCTCGCCCTCCCCAGGGCCCCGACCAGCTCCGCCACCGCGGCGTCGCCCGCGGCGGCGAGGCCGAGGAACACGTTGCGTATCGGCTCGAACGCCCCCTGCTGGGTCGCCCCATCGATTTGGAGGCCGCCCGCGTCCGCGACGGTCCAGCCCCGCCTCCGCATGCAGGCGGCGTGCAGCCGCCACAGCCACTCCGCGCTGGGGAACCCCTCCGGCGCGGCGGCCTCGCCCGGGGACGGCTCCGACACGCGGGGGCCGTCGCCCGCGGGCGGCATCCAATGGACCGCCGGAAACCGCGCGTGGAGCTCGGCGCCCTGTTCGGCGGCGGTTTTGCCCGCCCGCCCCGCCTCCGCCCGCCGCTCCCCCAGGAACCTGCCGAAGTCGCAGCGGCCCTTGTGGGCGGGAATGACGGCGTCGCACAGCGGGCAGCGCGGGGTCCAGCCGCACGACCCCTCCATCTCCTCGCGCGTCGACTCGTATCGCCCCGCCAGCGCCTCGACCATCCGCCGCATGCGCTCGCCGCCCTCCAGCGACGCGGCGGCGGCGTCCAGCTCGGGCCACCCCAGCGCCCTCGCGCTGAGGCCCCGGCAGAACTCGCGGAACCCCTCGGCCGTGATCCCGGCGGGGCCCCCCCTCGCCGCGGGGGCTTTTGACTTCCTGAACCTCGGGTCATTGTATATGTTACAGACGTCCGGATCGCTCGCCGACATCGCTCGCCACCTCCTCGTAAGAGTACCCTGACTCCCGCCGCACTATACGCTCCCGGCCCCGGCGCCGAGGCGGATCTGGCTTAACGCCGCCCGATTCCAAAAAAATCGGCTCGCCGACCGCATGATAATGTTTTTGCGGCCGCCCCTCCGGCATGGACAAGATCAAACGGCTCGCGGCGAGGCTGCGCGGGGGCGCGAAGGGAAAGCGCCAGCCGCTGCTCTCGGAGGAGATGGACATCGAGTGCGCGCAGCTCGTCTCGGAGGCCGCCGGGAAGATCGACAACGAGTTCGACGCGGCGGGCTTCGTGGTCGCCGTGCTGCTCGAGTTCCGCATGAACTTCGAGGCGAGAGCCGTCAGCGAGCTGCTGGCGGGCAGCGAGAGGGTGCAGGCGGCCAAGGAACTCGTGAGGGGCACGCCGTACCTGGAGCGGCCCACCGAGTGCAAGCGGTGCGGCAGCGAGCTGAGGAAGGGGTACTGCGTCGACGCGACCTGCCCGTTCTCCGACCGCTTGCAATCCGACCCCGAGGGGTGGCACGGGCATCCGGACCGCCCGACGGCCTCGCGCCGCGGGCGGCGCAACGGCGCGGATTGGGGGCCTCTGGGCGTCCCGTCGCTGGACAAGACGTGGTACTGCCACGACTGCGACGAGAGCATAAGATTCCCGCTGAAGGGCGCCGACGGCACGACGACCGGGTGCCCCACCTGCAAGTCCTGCGGCAAGCCCATGGTCACGGACGTCCACCTGAAGGACCGCGACGCACCGCGGCGGGCCGGGCGGACGGGGCAAGTGGATGCGGGGCCCCCGACGGGCGCCGCGCCGCGCGACTCCATGAAGTGGTACTGCCACGACTGCGGGACGTCCAAGAGGCACCCGCTGGCGGATGGGTGCCCCGCGTGCGTCTCCTGCGGCAGGCCCATGGTCTCGGACACGCACCTGAAGGACAGGGGCGGCCCCATAAACGTCGGCGGCCCCCCGCGGCACCTGAAGGGCAGGTAGAATCTCGCAGCTCGCCCACCACGCGTGGAAGGAGTACCGACGCCGTCCCCCTGGGCGGCGTCAGCCGTTTCCGTGGCCCAACGCGGCGAAATAAAAAGTCGCGGGGCCGCACGATAACGCGGCCGGCGTTACCGTGCGGCCCGAGCGTTATCGTCGCGGGGTTTGCGGGGCTCTTCCCGCGCAAGACATAACGCCGGGGCCAAGTGTCACAACCCATCCGAAAAAAAACCGCGCGGCTCGCATTATGAAGTCTTCCGGCGGCGGGCGACTGCCGGCGGGCGGCCCGGGACGGGCGGGAGGCGAGGATGAGCAGGTACCACGCGGCAAGCGGCAGGATCGCGGGCGGCAACGAGCGAGATGTCGGGCTCCTCGAGGCGTTCGGCGCCGGGGAACTGCTCCCGCTCGTGCAGAGCGGGAGGCTCCGCCTGATCGACGGCGACCCGGACGAGGAGTGGGGCGAGCTGGAGCTGGTCATCGAGGGGCTCGGCGACCCCGACCCCCTGAAGGGGACGCAATACCTCCTGAAGGTGCACCGCGACGAGGACATCGCGTCGGAGGCCGAGGAACACTTCAGCCCGGGCGAGGGGCCGCACCAGAAGTACAACGTCGAGACCGACGTCTGCGACGACGGCTGCCCGATGGGCGGCCAGTGGGAGGAGGGCTTCGACAGCGCCGACGAGGCGATCGCCTGGATCGAGACGAAGGCCGACTCCGGGCCGGACGAGAGGCACGAGGACGAGGCCCCGGACGACGACGCGTGCCCCGCGTGCGGCGGCGACGCGGCGAGGACGCCGGACGGCCTACTCGCCTGCCCCGAGTGCGGCGAAACCGATCGCGGGAGGCTCTCCGGTGCGGCAAATTCCCCGAGAACAAAGAACGCGTCGCCGGGCGGCGGGGCGCTGGCCCTGCCCGCGGACGCGGTCAAGCTGCCGGACAACAAGCAGTGGACCAATCGCTTCGAGGTCAAGTCCGAAACCAGCGACCGCGTCTACACCATAGCGCAGAACAAGGCGAAGGGCCACTGGGGCTGCTCCTGCCCATCATGGCGGACGAGGCGCACGTGCAAGCACCTCAAGGCCCTCGGCCTGCCGGAGCTGGAGCAGCCGGCGCCGATCGCCGTGATGGAGCCGGCCGGCGCGCCCGAGCCGACGCCCGCCGCGCCGGAGCCGGAAGGGACGCCGCAGGCCGGCGCGCTCGCGCTGCCCCGCGGCGCGGTCAAGCTGCCCGACAACAAACAGTGGACGAACCGGTTCGAGGTCAAGTCCGAGTCCAGCGACCGCGTCTACACCATAGCGCAGAACAAGGCGAAGGGCCACTGGGGCTGCTCCTGCCCGTCATGGCGGACGAGGCGCACGTGCAAGCACCTCAAGGCCCTCGGCCTGCCGGAGCTGGAGCAGCCGGCGCCGATCGCCGTGATGGCTAAGGTCCCCACGCCCAGAACCGGTGTATAATCCGGCATGCCGCCGTTCGGTGCAAACAGCGCACGCCCGACCGTCCTTCCGGGGCCGCCCGCCGGCGGCACGAGGGAGCTGCCGAGCGACATAGACGCCCTCGACGCCGAACTGAGCGCCCTCCGCGGGCGGAGCTTGGTGATGTCCGACGGGTTCGGCACTTGGATGCGCCTGCGCGTGGTCCTTCTCGTCCCCAGCAGCAAACCCACCGCCGTCCTGTCCGACGTGGAGTTCCTGCTGCTCGGCCACAGCCGCCACCCAGCTTTCGGCACCCTTAACTACTTGGAGCTGACGGTCGAGGACGTCGTCTTCGGCACACAGGGCACGCTGCGGCTGACGTTCCCCGCGTCCGGCTGGCGGCTGCACGCCATCCTCCCGACCGCGCCGGCCTGGACCGCGCCGCCGGGCGCATGGGGCACGCCGCGAAGCTCGCCGCCGCAGGCGGACGCCCCGCGCCCGCCGCCAGGCGCGCCGCAGCAGGCGGACGCTCCGGACCAGCCGCCAACCGCGCCGCCGATGGCGGACGCCGAGGGGTCCGCCCGGCGGAAGCGCGACGAAATCTTCCGGCGCATGTTCTCCTGACGGGCCGCTCGATAAAGTCCTGGTGCCTGCGCGAAAGCCGCGAGGCCCCGTCCGGGGCAGGCAAAGGGGGTTCCATGGGTACCGTGAAAAGGAAGCGGCCCGCGACGCGGGGCAGAGCGAAGGGACAGGCCGCCGAGGAGCTGCCGGCCGAGGAACTGCCGGCCGACGCACTGCTCACCGACTCGGACGCGATCAACCAGATAAGCGGGCTGCTCGACTCGCGCCCGTGGGACCGCGAGGCGGTCGAGCAGATCGCCGCGCTCATCCGCGAGACCGGCAGGGAAATCGCGTACCGGGAGACGGACAGGGAGGTCGAGACACCCGATGGCGAAATCGAAACCTACGACGACGCCGAGAACGAGGGCTGGCTCTACAGCGACGAGGACCGCGACGACGAACCCGCCCAGCTCGTCGCGTCGGCGTACGCCCGGATATCCCGCATCGCCGGGGCGGACGATCTGCTGCGGTGCCCGTCCTGCACCGGCGACGCCGAATGGGCGGAAGTCGGCAGCCGGATCCACTGTTTCTTCTGCGGGTACGAGGGGCCGCCAACCAAAGCATCCACCAAAGCATCCGCGCCGGACGAACGGGAAGTCGACAACGTCCGCCGCGCGAAGCAGGCCATCGAGCGGGGCGAGGAGTGGGAGGAGTGCGGCGGCTGCGGCGGGTGGCACCCCGCCACTTGGGGCGGGGACTGCCGCGACGACGAGATGCGGCTGCCGTCCCATCCGGAGGATGTGTTGGGCAGCGCCCTTCCCGAAGAGTTGGAGGCGGCGTCGAAGCCAGCCGCACCGCGCCTCCGACCGCCACGCCCGACTTGGCGCGGCGGACCTGCGGGCGGCGCCACCGCGACTCGCTACGACAGCGGATTCGGCATCGTGGACTACACTTGCGACTCCTGCGGGTCGAAGGCGGAGTCCAAGGAGAAGCCGGCCGGCTGGACGGAGTCCGGCAAGTCGCACCGCTGCCCCGCCTGCGCCGCGGGTGCCGGCGCGGGTGTTGGGTCTGTGGACGCGGGCGGATGGATTACGGACGAAATAATTCCCCTGAATGAGGACGGCTCGCGCGCCGCGCCGCGCGGCCTGACGGCCGAGCAGCTCGCGGCCCTCAAGGCGGACTACTTCAAGTGGTCGGGCGGCGACGAGCCGGAGACGGCCAGGGACATATTCGTCTATGCCGAGGCCGCCATGGACGTAAACCTCAACCGGGACGATGCGGTCGCGGCGCTGACGGAGTGGATGCACATCGCGACGGGGTGACGCGGAGGGGAGCGGTCCATGTTCGCGCACAACATCGTCGTCAGGCACGCCAACGGGGAGTACGAGGGGTTCAGCGGGTGCGGCTTCACTGCGGAGGCGGCGGAGCGCAGCGCGAAGGCGAGGGCCATCCGGGAGATAGAGGCGAAGCGCCTCGACCCGGCGCGGGTGTCATACCTGACGAAGCAGGAGTTTGATGGCCTGGACGACGGGACCAAGGCGATGATCCGCAAGGATTGGCGACCGGAATCAACCCAACCTGTTCGTGAATACTTTCACGATGTCGGCGTCGATGCGCTTGGCGGCGAGTTCAAGGGCGTGCCGGGCGATTGGGGCACCAGGTCCGCGTACTCCCGAATATCCCGGATCGCCGCGCCGGGCGCAAAGTCGCGCTACGAGTGGGGAGGGGAGCTGCTGACCAAGGCCCAGATGCTGTCGAGGGCCGTGGCCAAGGAGGTCGTCTTCATGGGCAACGATGACGTGCCGACCTTCCACGCCGTCATGGACGAGCCCGAGGACGAGCTCCACGGCGACGAGCGCAGCGACATGAAAGCCGGCGTGTTCCCCATCACCCAGGCGGAGTTCCACCGCCTGCGGACGGAGGACGCCACGACCCCGCAGGCCCGCGAGAGGTATCTGGCCCTCAGGATCAAGGAGCTCTCCGGGAAGCTGTCAATGCGGGACGCCGTGGACTTCAATAGCTGGGCCAGGCGGAGCAACCCGAACCCTGAGGAGAAGGTCGCGTACCTTCAGCGGGTTTTGTTTGGTTTGGCGGGCATCCCCGCGAAGTTCACCCCTCCGGACATGTCGAGGCCCGCGCCATGAAGCCCACGGCCGGCCGCTACAAGGACCTCACCAAAGTGCTGTGGCCGTACGTCACCGAGGACAAGTACCTCGACCTCGTCGAGGAGCGCGACGACCTCGTCGAGGAGCGCGACGGCCTGCGAGCCGAAAACGAGAGGCTGCGCGCTGCGCTGGGCGAGCGAAACCCCGCAGCGCCCCGCCGCCCGCTCTCGTACGGCGCCGTGAGCGGGGCCTTGGGCGGGGGCCGCCCGCCGCGGACGGCCGACTCTGACACGGCAGCCGAGCAGCCCTACACGATCGCCCCCGCGAAGTACGCCAAGCGGATGATGGCGATCCGGTGCACCCCGGACGGGACCGGCTTTAAGACCCGCGCGGCCCGCCTGGCGGAGGTCGTGGCGCGCGGGCGGTACAGCAACCGCGAGGGCGCCTACATCCTGTCGCGCGCCGCGGCGGCGCGCTTCGAGAAGCTGTACTTGGAGGGCTACGACGGCGAGATCATGGGCAAATCCCTGATTCCTCCCGCGGTGCCCTGATTCAGCCTCGCCTGTGCCTTCCGGCCCTCCCGCTCAGCTTTCGCAACAGCGCCCGCCCGGTCCAGGCGGCCGCGGCGGCCACCAGAGCGAGGGCGGCGACATCCTGCCACCCAACGGGACCTTCAAGGAAAGAAGCGGTCAGGCACACCGCGCCCGTGACCGCAAGCGCCACCGTGGCGCCCTTGAAGATAGGGCCGGGCTCATGGTAATCATCGCCCGTACCTTTTTCTTTCTTCCGAATCATACTTCGCTTCTTCTGGGTTACGCAAGTCCGGCCAGGAGCCTGCCCTCGTGTTCGCCGCGAACCCGCAGCTCGCGGCCGACGCGCTCGAAAAACCCGCCTCGGGACGGGATGCGGCCCTTGGCGGGGAGCGTCGCCGTCAAAAGGGCGAGCAGGATGTCGGTCGAACACTCGGAGACATTGACGCCGTCCAGGATCGCCGCGCACGCCGGCCACTCCGCGCCGTGGAGAAGCTCGTCGACGCGGTCGTAGATCAAGTCGAGCGCCGAGTCCGGCAACCCATCTTTCTCGAGTTTTGCGGCGGCCTTGACAAAATCCACGCCGCACCGCCATGTCCGCAGGACGCCGTCGTCGCCGACGACCCCAGCCACCGCGCTGCCCGACAGCCACGCCTCCGCGACCACCCGCGCCATGTTCGGGTCGTCCGCGACGATCGTCACTTGGCCGCCGCGCCGAGGCGCGCCGCGCCTGCGGCGGAGCAAGAGCGCCAGCCCGAGCATCCCCGCCAACCCGAACAGGCCAACCCACATTGCCATGCCCGTCGCCATCCCGTCACCACTCCGAAAGCAGTCCCGCTCAGGCGGCTTCCTGCTCGAACATGGCCTCGTTGAAGGACGTGTCGAAGCCCTTCAGGCGGAGGTAGCTGTACCAGTCCCCGACCTCGATGCTCTCGACATCGTACGTTTGGCCGACCTTCAGGCCATGCCCGACGGCCGCCCTCCCGTCGGAGTCCCCGCCGCCCTTCAGCGTGAACACGACCTTGGACGGGACCCAAGCGTCGGCCCCCGGCGTGAATGTCCCGCTCTTCTTGAATGGCCCGATACTGCAAAGCTTCATACCGTCACCTCCCTTTCATCCTCCCTCGATCTCCCGGATCACCTTCGAGTCCACGGACACCGCGTACCTGATGAGCTTGAAGCCGAGGATCTTCAGCTTGTTCCCGGCCGCGAACTCCTTGGCCCTCGAGCGGACGATCTCCCACTCCTGCTCCGACGGCCGGTCCGCGAAGAACATGGCGACGTCGTTGAACTTCGGTCCGCTCCAGATCGACGCCGGCCTGCGGCAGCCGTGGTCGTCCGGAAACTGAATCATCCTGCTGTGCCACTTGGCCCTGTCATGCGGGAAGGCGGCGGCGAGGTTTTCGCCCACCCCGCACTCCCCGACGACCCCAGTGCAGTAGGCGCACATCTCCCGCTCGAAGTTGCCGGCGTACTTGTCGGTTGCGACAACCACTATCCAGCACGGGCAGTAAGGTTCGGCGGACATCCGGATCTCTCCTCGGACATCATACGCGCGCGGCGCTAGCCAAGCAAGTGCCCGGAAGATGTGCAGACTTGTGTTATCGTTGCGGATAAACCGGATCGGCCACGCGATCGGCGACCGTTTGGATTCGCACCTCGGCCACCGCTTCCGCCCGCGTCCTGAACCCCCTGTGGCTCCCTCCGAATTTCGCCTTGGAGTCTGCGGGGCTCGTGAACCACACCGCAGTCCACCCGTCGTCGTATCCGGCCACGTTTCCCCAATGCTCCTTGGCGATGTGCACATGATACGCGCGGTGGCCGTATTTCGTGAGCACCGTCAAGCCCATCCCGACCTCCTAAACGGCGACCGCTTCACGTTTCGCCCGGATGCGCCGCGCGCCGCGCGGCTCAGCCTCGGTTCGGACCGCACCCTCTTCAAAACAGCTCCCGAGGTTGCGGAGACGCTCCTGCCGCTTCGACACCACGGAATCCACCGGCAGCCGCGTAAGCTCGTCCAGCGTCGCCACCAGATACTCCTCCAGGTTCGCTGCGGCCACCCCCGGCTCGCGGTGCGCGCCGCCGACCGGCTCCGCGATCACATGGTCCACGATACCGAGTTCAAGGAGCTCGCTGGAGGTCAGCTTCAGCGCGTCCGCCGCGTGCTTCTTCTGATTCGCGGTCTTCCACAGGATGGCTGCGCAGCCCTCCGGAGAAATTACTGAATAGAACGCGTGCTGGAACATCGCTACCCTATCCGCCACGCCGATCCCCAAGGCCCCGCCGCTGCCGCCCTCGCCAATCACCACACTCACGATCGGGGTGCGCAACCGCGACATCTCCATCAGGTTGGTGGCTATGGCGAAGGCGATCCCCCGCTCCTCCGCACCGATGCCGGGGTAGGCGCCTTGCGTGTCGATCAGGCATACCACGGGCAGGCCGTACTTCTCCGCGAGGCGCATCTTCAGCAGCGCCTTGCGGTAGCCCTCCGGGTGGGCGCAGCCGAAGTTGCACGCCATCCGTTGCTTGATGTCCTTGCCCTTGTCGTGGCCGACGAACATCACCCGATGGTCGCCGACGCGGGCGAAACCCGTCAGGATTGCACGGTCGTCGCCGAAGGTGCGGTCGCCGTGGAGCTCGCAGACGTCGCGGAAGACGGTCGAGAGGTAGTCCGTCGAGAGCGGCCGCTTGGGATGGCGCGCGACCTGCACGGTCTCCCACGGCGTGAGGTTGAGGTAGAGCCGCTTGAGCGTCGCCCTGAGCCTCGCCCGCTGCCGCCGGAGTTCGCCCGCGAGGTCCAGGCCGGTGTCGCGCTGCCTGCGCTCCGTCTCCTCGATGCCGCGCAGGATGCGACGGATCAGCGGTTTCTCAAATTCCAGCAGATCCCCCGCGGCGGCCGGACTGACCGGCGGAGCGGCTGGTTCGCTTAGGACATCGCTCATCTTGCTCGTCTCTCTGGACCCCTTTTCCCGCGATGCAGCTCTACAGGCAGCCCATCGTCAAAACGCACAGCAAAACGCATAACATGCCAACAATCGTTCGTTTCATGTCCAGTTCTCCAACAAGGCGGCTCGCGCCGCGGTCATCAAGTCGTCCTGATTGTCCAAAAGTTAGACTTAGACGCATCATACGCGCGCGGGTCGTGCCAGGCAAGGCGTCGCCGCGGTCGTCCGGAAACAGGATGCCGTGGGTTCCACCGCCTACGGAGGCAGTCCGCTTGGTCCGAGAACGACCTGCGTTCAGTCATCAATGACGGTCGGCCATACGTGGCCGTTCGCGCAGCAGACCATCGGCCTGTTGTCCGGACCCCTCGGCTCGCCGTCCCGCTCGAGGGCGGTGCGCTGGTCGTCCCACGTCCGTCCAGCCGCCGTGGCCGACGTCGGTGTCCGTGCCGGGTACGCCGTCGAAGTCGGCCCGCCCGGTGAGGCGCTCGAGGGTTCCGTTGGCGGGTTCGCCGCACTCGGGGCAAAGCGGCGTGTGCAGCCTCATCCGGTCCCTCTGCGCGGCTTTGTGGCTTTGCACGAATTTGGCATCGTGGCCCCGGAGGTTCTCCGCCTGCGCCGCCGCCAAGATACCCAGAACTCCCGCGCCCCCGACGGCCTCCGCCGCGGCGGCGCACCCCCGGCGGATGACCGCCAGGCTGTCCAGGCCGTCCCTCGCCGCCTCCAGCAGGCGCGCCGCATTGCAAGGGTCGCGCCGCAAATGTGGGTCCGTGAGCCACGCGTTGATGCGCCAGCGCTGCACATGAGCAGATACCACGCCGCGTCGGCCATGCTGCCGCGCGCCGCGGCGAAGACGGTCGGCGGGTTCTACAAGTCCAAGCTGTTGGAGGTCGTCGCGCCCCTGCGCGGGAGGGCGCTGCAATTCGCCGTCCTGCTGCTGCACAGGCTGGTCGAGGAGTACAGGTGGGCGGTCGTCCTGGCGGACACCGAGGGCGGTGGGACGGTCCGCATGACCATGACGCCGTGGGCCGCCGGGGATCCGGCCGACCCGCGCGGCCCACACGAGCTCGGCGTGTGGAACGCGGGCAAGAGGGCCGAGGTCATGCGGCTCGTCGCCGAGCGCAGGCTGCTGACAGGGGGCATGGAGAGGGAGCTGAGGCAGATAGCCGAGGCCGTCGGCAGGACGGGGGCGTGGCTGGAGGAGGGGATGAAGGCCTACGCCAAGCACATCGAGGGGGGCGGGACCGACAGGCCCGGCCGCGGGGGGAGGGTCGTGGACATGGTCGACCCGTTCTTCCTGGGGAAGGCGCCGGGCGTCAGGTGGGAGCACAAGGACAAGCCGCTGTTCGAGGGCAACCCGGACGCGGAGCTGCGCACGATCGAGGAGATGATGCGCATGTACAAGCACGGGCCGTCGAGGTCCGCGATGCGGCCATTGCGCATCAGCGACGAGAACTGGATGTACGCCAAGCTGCTGGACATACGCATCCGCGAGATGCGGTCGCGGTCGCCGGAGTCGTGGGCCGCGTCGCTGGCGGAGGCGGGGAAGGGCGAGGAAAAAGGTGGCCGGAAAAAGGAGAGGGCCGGCCCGACGTTCCCGGACGCGCTGGACGGCCTGGTGCACGCATGCCGCGCCGCGCTCGCCGAGGACGAGGGGACGCTGTCCGGGGAGTGGGACGCGCTGAGGGAGGCAGGGCACCCGGAGGCGGCGCAGGTCGCGGTGCCGGAGGCGCTGAGGAAGGTCGGCGTCAGGAAGACAAAGTGGAGGGGCAGGGCCTACTGGAGGGAGTTCCGGAAGGGGATAAGAGCGACCGACTTCACGGAAAACGTGCTGAGGAACATCGTGCGCTACAAGAGGGACAAACTGGGCAGGTTCGCCAAGTAGGCCCGCCGGCCGTCGCGGCCCCCCACCCCTCAATCCTGCCCGTCGTACCTGTCCGTTTGCGGTGATCGTCCCCTTACAAGCGTTCGTTCACCCTTTCCATTGGCGGCGACATTCTCCATCGCCGTGCGGCCAGTCGTCTTCCTGAAGCGCCCTTGCAGCTTGTACGACAGATGGCCACAGCAGCGGCCGCAGTAGAACAGCAGTTCCTCGGTGGTCGAGTCCTTCGACTCCCGCATCTCCATCGGGTCATTGTCGTCGTCCAAGCACCCGTAGGGGCAACCAAGACGGGGTATCGAAACCATAGATGTCGGGCTAGCCATGCTTCCTCCTTGTTCGTTTTGGATCCTTTGACATCGCCATTCGGGGAAACCACTGCCTGAGTTCCTCGGTGTGCCGCCTCAGCCTGCCCGGCCGGTTGTGCCACCAGACCCATATCGGCCGGGCTAGCTTGTAAAGCAGGTGGTCCCACCGCCGCGTCCAGACGTTCATCCACGATCCGCTTCGGCACAGTCCGCAGTCGGGGTCGTGCCTTCGGTGCCTCGAGCAGATGCTGTACCACTCCTCTCGCCCAAGGCCCCGGCCTCGGCTGAGTATCCCGTTCCTGCCTGTCGAGGGCGGCTCCATCGCGGAAGGTTCCTGCCTTTAGTCGTAGTCGCTCCCCCTGAACCCCTCTGGGTCGCCCCACGCCGCCATCGAGGAGCGGTCCTCGTCATCGGTGTCCGGCGCGGGCGGGGCGGCGCCCGTCCCTGTCGGCGGGGCAGGCGGCGCGTCGCAGACGCAGTTTCCGGCGAGGTGCGGGTATCGCCGGTGGAGGTCCGCCGACCCGTCCCCGGTGGGCGGGGGTGCGTCCTCGCCGGCCTTCCGATTTCGGTCGCGTTCGCACTCGTCGTGGACGGCTTGGGCCACGTCCATCGCGTCCCTGACGCACCCTCGGGCGGGCCCGGGCCCTTCCTCCGATTCTCCTCCGGTGGCCGCGCCAGGGTGAATTTCCGCGAAGCCGCACCGCACGTCGTCCGTGAACGTCCGCCCGCACATGCAGTGTGCGGTCACGCCGACGACCAAGTTGCCGGGGGCCGCCGCGTCGCGCTCCGCCCCGGTGCTGGCGTACACGCGGCCGAGGGCCGCCTCTTTGGCGAGCGCCGCCACCGCCCGGCGGGCGTCCTCCAGCCCGGACCGCAGCTCCCCGCGGTGTCCGGACGCCCCCGCCGCGGCCTTGAGGTGGAACATCGCGCGCTCGAGGTCGCGGCCCAGCGCGTCGCGCGCCGCCCGCTGCTCGGTCCGCTCTTCGTCGCCCATTTTTCAGCCTCCGTCAGACCAAATGCCAGTCGAGCGCGCCGCCGCCCGCGCCAGCGTCACATCGGCGTCACGACCGCGCCGCAGAGCTCGTCGAGGTGGCACAGCACGTCGTCCCTGAAGACCCGCCCGCACGCGCAGTGCGCGTTCACGCCGACGACCAGGCTGCCGGGGTTCGGGCCGTGTCGCTCCGCCGGCGCGCTGGCGTACACCCGGTCGAGGGACGCATCCTTGAGCCGGTCGGCCGCCCGCCGGACATCCGACAGCGCGGACCGGCACGCCTGCGCCATCTCGCCCGTGCCGTCCGCCGAGAGGGACAGCGCGCCCTCGAGTTCGCCCAGCCAGTCGCGCATCTCCTGCCGTCCCGGCCGCCTACCGCCCTTCTTGGTGTCGGGTTCCCGCGCGCCGCGGGCCAGTTTCGGCACCACCTTCTTGGGGCAGTCGCACCACTCGGGGATGCGCCGACATGTCTTGCACAGGTCTGCCCTGTCGTCCTGGTGGGGGCAGCACACGTCCGACTTGCACCCGCACGAGTTGTGCCCCGGAGGCAGCTTCCTCCTGGGCTTGTCCTTCTTGGCCATGTCGGTCTCCCTTCCGGCGCCCCGGCGCCGCCGCGGTCACTCCGAAACCAGGTACTTGTCGAGCTCGGCCATCGCCCTGCACCCGGCGCAGAACTGCCCGAAGCGGGCCGAGCTGTAGCATGTGCGCCCGTCCTCGCGCGGGCGCCTGCAAGCCGTTAGCAACTTCAGCGCGGCGGCGAGGGTGGACGCGGCCGCGCGCGGGTCGTCCCCGTCGCCGGCCTGTGTGTATGTGTGGGGGCAGCCCGCTCCAGGCAAGCTATAGTCCCACTTCCGGATGAGCTGTTCGATCGACAGGCTGCCCATGTGTATCTCCGCCTCCGCTCGCGCATTCTAGTGGCGTAACCCCGCTAGACGGAAGGTTATCGGCGACCGCCGGCCCAGTCTTCCGTAGGCGTCCGCGACCTGCACCCGGATGGGGGATAGGAGACCAGTATGATGCTCGCGCAGGCGCCGGATATTGGCGGCCGCCTCCGTGGCCTTCGTCGTGTTCGGCCTTTTGGCGATGACGGCTTGCGCGGCGCGCGCTCGGCGCATGGGCGAACTCTCGCGTCGGCAAGCCAGACGGCGGCTGATCGAGGGGTTCGACAAACCGTAGGAGGGCCCGCAGGGTCCGGAAGGAGATGGACGATGAGCAAGGCAGGCACGAGACACGCGCGGCCCCACCGCCGCGAACTGTGGCGGACCCAGGTCGCGTTTGCGACCCACAAGTTGACCGGGGCGCTTCGCCGGTCGGAGGCAGCGGCGTGGACCCCCGTCAGGCGCGGGGCGGCATACTGCTCCCCGGGCTGCGGCCGCGGCTGCACCCACCGCGAATATAGGCGGGCGGCCGGCGACTGCGTCAAGCTGTGCGCCGCCCTCGGGAGGGGGTGGACGCCCCACGTCTGGGAGAACTTGGGCTGGCACCACGCGGCCGTCTCGCCGTGCGGGCGCGTCAAAGTCCACCCCGCGTCCTCCGGGTGGATGGCGTTCCTGAGCGGCGTGGGGGAGTCCGGCGGGCTTTGGGTCGGGAGCAGCAGGACGGCCAAGGGCTCCGTGCGGGACGTGGTCAGGATCGCAAAGGGGGAGGTGGCCCGGCTCGCCGCGATGGTCGCCGGCCTTTAACATTTGACGCCGTAGGCTGCACGATCGTCGGCGACATGGTGGTCGTCCGCCAATCGCTGATGAACTAACTACAGGCGGCCGACTGAACCCTTGTTAGAATCCGCCGCGCGTGGGCAAATAGCGGCGGCCAGCCGCAGCAGTTCCGCGACCCTGTCGTCGTACGTCGGGCACGCCGCGAAGCACCTCGCCCGCACGCGCTCCCTGTCCTCGTCGTCCCCCGCCCAGCGGTCGATCTGCGCGGCCAGCGCCTCCATGTCCCCGCGCGGGAAGTCCGGCCCCTCCGGGAACTCCGCGGGCAGGCCGTCGACGCGCGGGTGGACCAGAAACCCGCCCCGCCCCCAGGTCTCGTACACCCTGTTGCTCCAGTACCGCGGGGACGGGTAGCTGTCCCCGACGGTGACCTTCGCCGCCGCAGGTCCGGCCGGCAGTCAGTGGTCGTCGCGGACGACCCGAACGAGGATGAAGGGAAAGGTGGGTAGATGATGGAGCTTTGCAGAATCGGACCATTCAAAAAGAGCGGGACATTCACGCCGGGGGCCGACGCTTGGGTCCCGTCCAAGGTCGTGTTCACGCTGAAGGGCGGCGGGGACTCCGACAAGAGAGCGGCCGCCGAGCGGGGACTGAAGGTCGGCCAGACGTACGAGGTCGAGAGCATCGAAGTCGGGGACTGGCACAGTTACCTCCGCCTGAAGGGCTTCAACGTGTCCTTCAACGAGGCCATGTTTGAGCAGTTCGGAAATTCCGAATAGTTCGAGGTTGGGGCAGAAACGGGAGAATCACGATGAGTGGTGGTACGGGTTGCGACCACGAGCCGGGTCCGGTCTTCAAGGGCGTTATGGTGGTGCTTGCGAATACAGCCGTGGTGTGCCTGACAATCTCTTTCCTTGAAGTTCCAGTCAAGTGGCAGGATGTCGTCGCTATCGTTCTGGTTGGCGCGGCGGCCACCTACGCCGGGCGGGCGCTGTTGCGGATGCTGAGGAACCGATGAGCGATCATTACGATGTGCTTGGCGTCCAGCCGGACGCCTCCCCCGTGGAGGTCAAGAAGGCGTACCGCCGCCTAGCGCACAAGCACCACCCGGACAGGAACCCGGGCGACGCGGGCGCCGAGGGGCGGTTCAAGGAGGTCGCCGAGGCGTACGGCGTCATCTCCGACCCGGGCAGGCGCCTCCGCTACGACGCGGAGCGGCGCACCGCGCTGGCCACGGTCGTTCCGCCCAAGCGCCGTCGAGGGGTCGCCCGGACCGCCCGCCGCGGCGTGCGCGCATCGCAGCCGGCAAAGCCGACGTCTCGCAAGCTGGCGCACCGCCCGCGCCCTAGACGGCCGACCGAATGCAGGAGGACGGTGACGCGGGAGTCGTTTTCAGTGTCGTGGGAAGGCGCGGGCTGCGTACCCGTCGAGGTATGGGAAATGTTGGAACAGATGACCACCTGCCTTCCTGATCCGACAAGGATGCTCGAATCGGCCCTCGAGCGGACCATGAAACAGATGACGCGTGCGGGACTCCGGACTGGAAACAGTAAGCGGGGCCGCGTCAGGGCGATGCGCCCGTAGGGCCGGGCGGACCCAAGGCCCCGCTCACGGCGCCGTACGAGTGGCGGGCCGTCCGCCGGGCGGGCGCCGCCGCGGGAGGGGCCAAGGCGGCCACGCTCTTCGCGTGCACCGTCTCGATGCGCCATTCGGGGTCGTCGCGGCGATACGAGTTTGGGTCGCCAGCCGTCATCTGCCCGATCTCGCTCAGCGCCGCGCGCAGCTTCTCGTTTTCGGCGCGCAGGCCGTCGCGCTCATCAATGAGATCATCGTGCTCCATGACGAGGTCGAGGTACTTGTCCTCGGTGATGTACGGCCAAGTCACGCTGGGCCTCATGGCGCGGGCCTCGACATGTCCGGAGGGACAAACGGGGGGCGAACGTCGCGGGGGTGCTCGACAATCCGAACACGACCCGCTCAAGGTATCCGACCTTCTCCACCGGACTCGGGTTGTTCCGCCTGGCCCAGCTACTGAAGTCCACCCTGTCCTGCATCGAGAGTTTCTGGGAGAGGTCCGCGATCCTGAAGTCCAAATACCTCTCGCGGGCCTTGGGCGTCGTGGCGTCCACCGCCCGCAGGCGGTAGTACTCCGCCTGGGTGATGGGGAACACTCCGGCCTTGTCGCTGCGCTCGTCGCCGAGGAGTTCGCCCTCCGGCTCGTCCATGACGGCGTGGAAGGTCGGGGCGTCCTCGTTGGCCATGAAGACGATCTCCTTGGCCACGGCCTTCGACAGCATCTGGGCCTTGGTCAGCAGCTCCCCTCCCCAATCGTAGCGGCGAACGGAGGCAACGGACAGGCCGCGCGCGCCGGGCGGCGCGACGATCCGGGATATCCGGGAATACGCGGAGGACCCGGCGCCCCACTCGCGCGCAGGGCTGAATAGCTCAGCGGCGTCCCCCGGCCAGTCGCCATCGTCAGGCTCGAGCGCGTCATGGTCGGCGAGCGTCTCCTGCTCCGTGGCAGCTCCGGCGAAGCGTGCTGGCCGCAGGCGGCCAGAGGTCTGAATGCGGCTCCGGCCCGGCACGAGACAGCGGATGGGCAGCCCCGTCTCGGACAGGTTCCAGTCCCTGCGGACCGTCGCCTTGGTCCCGTCGTCCAAGAGGTCGAATTCCTGCTTCGTCAGATAGGACACCAGGGCCGGGTCGAGGCCCTTCTCACCTATAGCCCGGGCGGCCTTCGCCTTCGCGTTGCGGCCCGCGTCCGCCGAGGTGGAGCCGCACCCGCTGAACCCCTCGTACTCCCCGTTGGCGTGCCTGACGACAAGGTTGTGTACCCAATCGTATTCCCCGTTGGCGTGCCTTACGACGATGTTGTGCGTGAACATGGCGCGCTCCGCTTTTCACCGAGATGCGCGGCGGGCAATCCCGCTCGGGTCGGTCTCTTTCAACCACTCCGTCAGCGCGTTGACCGCCTCGCCCCGGTCGAGGTTGACGTCCATGGCGGCATCGGCGTAGGTGTCGATGTCCTCGGTCGTCTCCGGCTCGAAGCCGCCGGACCACTCGAGGTAGTGCGCCTTGAGGGCCGCGAGCTGTTCGCCACTCATGCCGCGGGGCGCGGCGGCACCTGCGGTGCAGGCGGGACAGCGGTGCGACTTGCCGGACTCCGTCCAGCCGGTCGGGGTGGTTTCGGCCCCCATCCCCGTCGCCACCGACTCCGCCATCGACCCGCAGGAGTCGCACGTGTAGTCCACGGTGCCGAACCCGCTGTCGTAGCGCGACGCGAGCGGGCCGGCGGCAACCTCCGGCTTCGTGTCGAAACGCTGGCCGCATCCCCAGCACTTGTTCAGCCTCTGGTCGGCTCCGGCCTGGTCCCAGACGGGCTTGCCGCAGTTTGGGCATTTGCCTTCAGGCGCCATGGCGGGCGGAGGCGCATCGGTCGGGGAACCCTCGTACCCGCAGAAGAGGCAGTGTATCCGGCTGCCGACCGCCGCCCACTCGGCGGCGCCGTCGCAGTTCGGGCAGCGCAGCGGGTCGTTTCCGGCGATGCGGGATATCCGGGCGTAGGCCGAGGACTCGATCTCGACCAGTTCGTGTTCGGCCGGGTCCTCGTCCCCGTAGAGCCAGCCCTCGTCGCCGCCATCGGCGTCGTCGTAGATCCCGAACTCGTCGTCCGGCGGCTCGACCTCCCTGCCCGTCTCCCGGTGTTTGACGTCCCTGCCCGTCTCCCGGATGAGGGACGCGATCTGCCCGACCGCATCGGCGTCCCACGGTCGCGACTCGATCGAGCATGGCGTCGAGCCCCCGCTCCTGCGTGGCGTTCGTGAAGAGGCGGAACTTGAAGGCGCGGCGCATCGCTATATTCTATCGGGAGGGCGGCGATTCCGCTGTCGGCTAACCTGGGATTGTGTCTCAGACCCGTTGGGTCTGAAACACCCTGGTTGCCAAGCCGACAGTCGTCGCGTAACTTATGGAAATCATCGTGAAGTCCCGTGGCGCGCTGCCGGAGATGGCCGGCCTCGGCGCGCCGCTCGCGCTCGTGTCGATCTCCGACTTTCCGGACGACTTTCCCGAGGTGCCCGCCTGCGACTGCCGAGCCGTGCTCCGGCTCAGCTTCGAGGACGTCGAGGGCGACTTCGACTTCTTCGCCGACATGCCCGCCGCCCGCCCCTTCACGGCTCACCAGGCCCGGCAGGTGGCGGCGTTCGTGCGCGGGCTGCCCAAGGAGGTCCGGACGCTGGTGTTCCAGTGCGAGGCCGGCGTCAGCCGCAGCCCCGCCATGGCCGCCGCCGTGTCCAGGTCCATGGGCATGGACGACCTTCGCTTTTTCCGGCTGCACATGCCGAACAGGCTGGTGTACCGCCTCGTGCTGGAGCAGATGCTGTAGTGTTTGTAAGCCGCCCGCTTTAGCTGGCGGTGGTTGACCTCTGGTCGATCTGCCGCTGCAAATCCCGAAGCAGGAACAGCAGGTTCTCCATGGTGAGTTCCACCGGGGTCGGGGTGTCCGTCCCGTTCCCGAATCATGAACCAGCAATTTTGGCAAAACTGTTGCTTCATCGTTCACCTCCGGCGGATGGCAAGCCTGCGACTGCGAGTCCTCGTCGAGCATCCCGCGGAGATGCACTATCCCGTGGTGGCCCCAGCCGGGCCTACGGCTGGCGTCAGCAGCGCCGCTGCGGCGTCGTCGATCGCGCCGAAGTCGTAGACGTCGGCGAAGTCCTCGAGGGCGTCGTCCGGCTTGCTGGACATGAACCCCTTCTCGACCATCTCCGTCACGATGCGCCCGAAGTCGATCGTCCGGGTTATGTTCCAGGACGCCAGCACGGCGCGGGCCAGCAGCCCCCACCTCTCGGCGGCGATCCGGCGCAGCGAGAGGCACAGGTCCCCGCCGCCGATGTGGCGGTCGGTCGCCCGCGGCCCGCCCGCGTCCTCGACCAGCTTCGCCGCCGCGGGCGTCAGCGTCCCGGCGGAGTACCGCGCCTCCAGCTCGTCCGCCCCGATGCCGTTGGCCGCCATGATCTCGGACAGCGCCGCGAGCGCGGGGCTGGCCGGGCCGTGCACGTCCTCCACGGCCCTCCACAGCGATTCGGACACGAACGCGAACGCCTCCGGCGGATAGCAGTCGAACGACAGGTTGCTCTCCACGGCGTCACTCTCCACGGTGTCGCTCATCTTCTTTCTAACCGGCCGCCAATTGCCGCCGGCGTCTTTCTTGTAACTCTCCCCTTTGATGTATTCATGCACGGTGCCGACGGGGGCCCCGGTCTTGCGGACGTCGTCCCACTCCACGTGATCCGGATAACCTCCGGCCTTGAAGAAGGACCGCTCCAGCTCATAGTTGAGGCCTTCTTGGATGCCGTATCTTGTCGCCACGGTTATCCGCACGCGGCCAGGCTCAGCTTGCGGCCGTCCCCTTCGCCCGCGACCGACACCAGCACCTTCGCCTTCCCGGCGAAGTCGCCGCGCAGGATCGCCTCCGACAGGCCGTCCTCCAGGTGCGAGCCGATCGCCCTGCGGAGCGGCCTCGCCCCGAACTTCTCGTCGGTGCCCTTCTCGACGAGGAAGTCCTTCGCGCCCTGCGTGAGCTCCAGCGAGAGCCCCTTGCCGCGCAGCCGGAGGTCCACCTTGGACACCTCGAGGTCGACTATGCGGACGAGGTCGTCGTGCGTCAGCTTGCGGAAGACGATCACCTCGTCGAGCCTGTTCAGGAACTCCGGCCGCAGGGTGTTCTCCAGCTCGACCTTGAGGGTCTCCTTCATCTTGTCGTACGAGACGGTCGCGTCGCGCTTGCCGAACCCGAAGTCGTCCTGGTGGGTGATCTTGTGCGCGCCGACGTTGCTAGTCATGATGACGATCGTGTTCTTGAAGTCCACGTGCCGGCCGAAGCTGTCCGTGAGCCTGCCCTCCTCCATGATCTGGAGCAGCATGTTGAAGGTGTCGGGGTGCGCCTTCTCTATCTCGTCGAACAGCACGATCGAGTACGGCCGGCGGCGGATCCGCTCCGTGAGCTGGCCGCCCTCCTCGTAGCCGACGTAGCCGGGCGGCGCCCCGATGAGCCTGGACACGTTGTGCTTCTCCATGTACTCGGACATGTCGAGCACGAACAGCGCGTCGTGGTCGCCGAACATGAACTCGGCCAGGCACTTCGCGAGGTAGGTCTTGCCGACGCCGGACGGCCCGACGAAGATGAAGCTGCCCATCGGCCTGTCCGGATCCTTCAGGCCGCTCCGGGACCGGCGGATCGCCTTCGCGATCGCGGACACCGCCTCGTCCTGGCTGATGACCTTCCTGTGCAGCTCGGCCTCCAGGCCGAGGAGGCGGGCGACCTCGTCGTTGCTCAGCCTCGTGAGCGGGATGCCGGTTATGCTGCTGACGACTTCGGCGATCACGTCCTCGCCGACGAACGCGTCCTCCTTCCCCTGGTTGTCCTCCCACCCCTTCTCGGCGCTCTTCTTGCTCTTGCCGGCGGCGTCCAGGGCGTCGCGCAGCTCGGCCGCGCGCTCGAACTCCGAGTTCTCCACGGCCTCGCGCTTCTCGCGCGTCAGCCGGCTTATCTCGCCCTCGATGCCCGCGACCTCCGGCGGCTTCGTCGATGTCCGCAGGCGCATCCGCGAACCGGCCTCGTCGATCACGTCGATGGACTTGTCGGGCTGCACCCTGCCTGAGATGAACCTGTCGGCGAGCTCGACGGCCAGCGCCAGCGACGCGTCCGGGAACCTGACGCGGTGGTGCGCCTCGTAGCGGTCCCGGAGCCCCTTGATGATTGCCAGGGTCTCCTCCCGGTTCGGCGGCTCGACCATGATCTTCTGGAACCGCCTCTCGAGGGCGCTGTCCTTCTCGATGTACTTCCGGTACTCGACGAGGGTCGTCGCGCCGATGCACTGGATCTCGCCCCTGCTGAGGGCCGGCTTGAGCACGTTGGCGGCGTCGATGGCCCCCTCCGCGCCTCCGGCCCCGACGAGGGTGTGCATCTCGTCCACGAACAGGATCACGTTCTTCGCCTTGCGGACCTCGCCCATCACCAGCTTGATCCTCTCCTCGAACTGCCCGCGGTACTTCGTGCCCGCGACCATCATGGCCAGGTCGAGCACGACGATGCGCCGGCCGGACAGCAGTTGCGGGACGTCCCCGCTGACGATCTTCTGCGCCAGGCCCTCCACGATGGCCGTCTTGCCGACGCCGGCCTCCCCGAGCAGGACGGGGTTGTTCTTCTGCCGGCGGCAGAGGATCTGGATGAGCCTCTCGATCTCCGTGTGCCGGCCTATCACGGGATCCAGGCGCCCGTCCCTCGCCATCTCGGTGAGGTCCCTGCCGTAGGAGTCGAGCGCGGGGGTGCTGGACTTGGTCCTCTTCTTCTTCGGGGCGTCGCTGTCGTCGTCGCCCCCCGCCGGGACGCCCTCGGACTCGTCGACCGCCGCCCCGTCGCCCAGCAGGGTGAGCACCTCGTCGCGCACCTGCTCGATCTTGATCCCGAGCGCGTCGAGCGCCTGTACGGCCTTCCCCTGCCGCTCCCGCAGCAGGCCGAGGAGGAGGTGCTCCGTCCCGATGTAGTTGTGGTTGAGGTTGCGGGCCTCCTCGATGGCGTACTCGATGACCTTCTTCGCCTTTGGCGTCTGGGGCAGCTTCGTCATGCTGACCGGGTGGCCGCCAGCCTGCTTCGCGGCCTTCTCCACCTCCGTCCGGATGGCGCGCAGGTCCGCCCCCAGGTTGCGCAGGACGTTGGCGCCGATGCCCGACCCCTCCTTCACCAGGCCGAGCAACACGTGCTCCGTCCCTATGTACTCGCTCTTGAGTCGCTGCGCCTCCTGGTTCGCGAGCGACATGACTTTCTTGGCCCTGTCCGTGAATCTCTCGAACATGCGTCAGCTCCCCGATCCGGCACTTGGCGGCCCGCCAAACACGACAAACACGATGCAGCCAAGGCCGACGCCACATTCTAGCCGCCGCGGGGCGCGCCGTCAAGCCTTGACAAGCCGGCGCTTCCGCGATATGGTGGTGTGTTGATGCGGGGTGGAGAAGCGGTATCTCACTTGGCTCATAACCAAGAGGTAGCAGGTTCGACTCCTGCCCCCGCTATTTTCCGTGGGTCAGCCGAGTAGCCCGTCGAGCCAGTCCGCCATCCGTTCGGCTGGTTAGCCGAACAGCCCACCGAACCAGCCTGCCACCAGCTCAGTCAAGTACTGCACGCGCCGGTGGTCGCCGCAGGCGACGCACAGCGCGAGGAATAGCGCCGTGGCCGCTGCTACCATCGCCATCTTCGATCTGTTTGACATGGGATCCATCGTATGATATTAAACCGTAGAGCCGCGAACAGCGCTCCCGCCTCTACCACCAGCACTACCAGAAGTCCCCCGCCTCCTGCTCCAAGATCCCAAAGACTTCTGCCGCCGTCCCCTCGTACTCCTCGTCGCCGAGCGTGTGCGAGAAGCCGGGGCCACGGGGGTAATTGTTCTCCTGGAAGAGGATGCGCCAGCGCCGGCCGTCCTTGCTGACGATGAACTGCCAGTCGCCAGCCGAGCTGGTCCAGTTCAGGACCTCCACATGGCTGTAGCCGAGCCTCTCCGCGAAGCCCTTGTACGAGTCGGCGCCCACGCACCCGGTGGCCGTCTCCTCGATCGACTGCCCGACCCCGGTCGCCGGGGTACCCAACGGCCTCGCTCGCCCCGCCGCGTCATGGTATCTGCTCATGGTCGTTCCCCTCTCCATTCCGTCCGTTGGCGCCGCCCCGAACGGGGGCAACCCGCCGCTCAGCCGCCTCTGCCCCTCCGCCACGACCTCGTCGTTGATCGCCCCGCCGTAGCCCATCTCCTCGGACAGCGCCTCCAGGGCCCTCTTCATGGCCCCAGCGGTCTTGGCGGTTCTGGCGACCCCGCGCTCCGCCTCCAGCCGCGCCTTCAGGCCGGCGACGTGCCGCCTCTCGCCTGGGGCCGGCACCTCGTCGTCCAGCAGGCGCTGCAGCTCCGACAGGGCGCGGTCGACCTCGCCGGGCGGCGCGTCCGCGCCCCTCAGCCAGGCCTCGCCGACGGCGTGGAGGCCGCTCGTCGGCCCGCCGTGCCAGTCGAACAGCTCGTGCGCCAACTGCTCGCGGGCGGACCCGTACGCCGGGTCGCCCCCGGCCGCCAGCACCCTGCGGGCCAGTTCGCCTATCGTGCCCATCATTGTAGCCCTCCGCCGCAGCCATCAGGCCCACGAGTGGGAGAACTTCATAAAGTCCAACGGGGCGGCGCGGCGGCATGGGCGCCTACCACAGGGCGATGCGGCTCCTCGCAGCGGCGAGTCCATGGCGGAAGTTCTACCACATCACCCGCCGCAGGAGCCTCGAGTCCATACTCGAGCGCGGGCTGGATCCGGAGAAGTCGACGAAGGGCATGGTCTACCTGTCGCCCGACCTCGGCCATGTGCAGTCGTACGCCGGGTCGCACTTCGACGAGGGCGACGCCACGGTGGTCCTCGAGGTGGACGCCGGCGCGCTGGACGCCGGCCTGCTCGGCCGAGTATGTGCTTGGCCGCCACGTCCAGGGAGAGGTTCTCGCGGTAGTACTCGTACGGCGAGAAGCGGTCGTGGTTCTCGACGAGCCAAGACAGCCGGTCGAAGAACGACTCCCGCGTGGCGACCAGCCCGGTCTCGCCCGTCACGTACCTGTCCCTCCACAGCCTCACGCCGTCGAGGACGAGGATCGGGCAGCCGCAGGCCAGCGCCTCCGGTATGACCCTCGGACACGAGTCCGCCGCCGAGTCGCAGCAGCAGATCGCCGCCCTCGAGCGGCCGTAGAGTTCCGCGACGCGCTTCCGCTGGATCCACCCCGTGAACAGGACGCGCGGGTAGGCCGCGCGGAGCTTCTTGGAGGCGATGCCGACCTGCACCATCCGCAGGCCGTCCGGGAGATTCGGCAGGACGAACCCGTGCCCCTTCCTGTCCGTCCCCATCTCGTTGCCCACGAAGATGACGTCGTACTCCTTCGGCCCGGGCCTGGGCCGGAACACGTTCTCCGCCGCCGGCTTGACGAACAGGGACGACGCGACGCCGGGGAACGCGGCCTCCGCCGCCGCGAGCTGCTCGGGCGCGTCGACGAGTATCAGGTCGTAGCCGGAGCCGGCCGGGAGGAACCTGAGTCCGGCGCCGTAATACACCTTGAACGCGCGCGGGTGCCTCCGGAGCACCGCGTCGTATTCGCGGAAGCCGCCGCGCGCGAAGATTATGTCCGGGTCGAAGTCGTGTTCCGCGCCCCCGAGGTCCGGCAGCCACCTCTCCACGAAGCCGTCCCGGTACTCGACCTTGCGCCGTCCGCCCCAGTACCACACCTCGCCGCGCCCGCCGGACGCCATCCTCGCGGCGAGCTGCGTCCACACGTCGTCGCACTCGTCCAGGGAGTCGAACATGATCTGCCGCGGATCCCTGTCCTGCGGCACCCGCCCCCTCAGGAACAAAAGGCTGATCCCCACCCGATCACACCCCCTTGCGCCAGGACTCCAGCATGCCCAGCAGGCGGGACATGTTCCTCTCCCTGCCGCCTATCTTCTCCCTCAGCAGCTCGGCGAGGTTCCCGCTGAGCCTCGCCCTGAGGGCCTCGTCGCGCAGGATCGCCGTCACGCGCTTTGCGGCGGCGGCGATGTCCCTGGCCGGGTACACCATCGCCGTCTCGCCGTCCAGCGCGTAGTCGGACATGCCGGACATGCCGTGGTCGGTGCACACCAGGGCGCACCCGCACAGCCCGGCCTCCATCGGCGGGTTGTGCAGCCCCTCCAGCTCGGTCGGCGCTATCCACACCCTCAGCCCGTTGTACCACTCCCTACATTGGTCCGGGGATGCTTTCACGAGGTCCCTGTTCAGCATCTTCAGGCCGCACCCGGCGGCGGCCGCGATGGCGGCGGCGTCCCCGTGCCGCTTGGTGGCGTGCCTGGCGTGGAACAGCGCCCCGGCACCGTCCCTCTCGCCGCCGGTCCCGTAGAACCACTCGAAGTCCAGCCCGGTCGAGATCGAGCGGAGCCGCTGCACCTCCGCCTTCAGCGAGGCGATCTCGGCGGCCATGCCCCTACAGTCGTGCGTGGCGTGCCAGGCCACGGCTCGGTTGAGCCGCTCCGCCGCGTCGAACGACGCCCCGCGTCGGCGCCGGAAGAGCCTCGCCGTCACGCCCGTCAGCCACTTGAAGGTTCTCATGCGCCATTATAGCCTGGCCCCCGATGACGGACGCGGCCCCCTCGTCCCAGACGCACCCGCTGGCGCAGTCCCAGCCGTAGTACCACAGGAGCTCGTACCGCGCCTCCCAGACGTACGGCGCGATGACGATGCCGCCCCACCTCGCCGCCACCCCGCGCCAGTCGATGCGGCACGACGACATGCCCGAGCCCGTCGGGGCCGACCACTCGCGGTCGAAGTCCATCAGCTTGCCGTAGCCGTCGATGACCAGGAACCGGCCCGGGTCCAGGGACAGCTCGGTCCTGACGGCGACGCCGCCGTCCGTCTCGTAGTCGTTCTCGCGGCACCATTTTCTCCAAGCGTCGCCGACGGAGAACCACAGCCCGACGGGCTTCCCGGCGCCGACGCCCGGCCGGCACTCGCCGGGGGCGGGCTGCTCCGGCGCGGGCAGGACGCGCCGCAGCGGCTCCTTCGAGTAGTGCCAGTACCTCGTCGTCATCTTCGCCTCCACCCTTCGACGGGGCGTCAACCCCCGCCCATCCCCACCTGTAGGCAGGAGCTGAGGGCTACGGCGGCGGCCACCAGGACGGCCAGCCACACGAGCAGCGATCCGCCCGCCTTCCCCAGCGCCGCCGCCGTTTTCGCGCTCTCCGGGTTGCACAGCTTCGGCAGGACCACGGACAGGACGATTATCAACGCTGCGATCCACATTTCACGTCTCCTTGTTTGACCTTGGCCGTTCGATCAATCATACCACCCCCGTTGCTTTTCATAGAGTGAGTTCCTTTCCAAAAGATTACGAGTGTGGTCGCCTTCCTCGGCGACTGGCTTCTGGCTGACGCGAATGTCTCGCTATGCCTACGGAACTGGTGCATTTTCTGGTCCGAGAAGGGCGGTTATGACGCGTTTGGTATCGGACCTACAAAAAATCTTGGCGGAAAGTGACATACGCCGCTTTGAAATCTCGCCGCGCCTAGAGGGCATGCCGAACAGCGGTAGTATCCGTGCCAAGGTCTCATGTCAAACAGCAGAGCTGGCAAGCCTTCCAACACCCAAAAGCAGTAAACTGCACCTGCGTCGCAGGACCAAACGCACCGATATCGCACCTTGTCGCCCCAAAGCACTATTCCGTCCCATGTGTCTTTCTTTATGCTCGAGACCATTGCACCGCGAATTACACTGGATATCTCTTCGACTTTCGATTGGCTTGGACCGCCATTCTCGCTCCAAGCTAGCGCTGGCGGCACTACGAAATGTCGGCCCTCTTTTGGCAGAAAAATCCCATAAATGGCGCAATGTAGGCCGCGTACCCATGTCCAGACGCCTTCGCGGTAGTCTTGTACTCCGGATCCGTGCAGGTGGCGTATCACGCCTTCGCCCACCTTTGACTCGGTCACCGCTATGGTCTTTGTCGGCACGCAGTCCGAGACCCGCGCGCCGCTTTCGGCGAACGGCTGCGCAGGCAACCTGTGGAACGGCACCAACCAGTTGTCAATCGCGGATTTGTCCTTCTCGCAGTCCTCATGGACATCGAGAATTACAGGCCATGGCTCGACATCGACTTTGACCATGCGAAGCAGAGCCCTCGGGATAACATGCTCTTCTTGTAGCGGGCCGGACAGGCTCCCGCCGCACAAGTAGCAAAAATCGACGGCCTTCCGCCTGCGGCGCATCTCGTCCAATGTCCGGACGCGGTTACGCTCGGCAGACTGCTTTCTGCGCATGTGTTGGCGATGGCGCGATGCTTTTCTGGCGCGACGTTTGGCTGGACGTTTAGCTCGGCACTTGGCTGGACGCTTAGCTTGACACTTCACTTAGATCGACGATCGTTGTGACCGTCCTCCTTTCCTCTTGGCGAGGCCCCGCTCGGCCAGGAACCTCGGCAGGCCTCCCGACAGCCTCGCGTTGATCGCGGCCCATGTCCATCCCTCCGGGAGGCATTCAGCGCCCGACCCCTGTGATGGTGCCTTCCCACGCTTCTTCTTGTAGGCCCGCGCGCACCGCTCGACCATCTCGAGGGAGAACTCCTCCTTGGCGAGGCCCCGCTCGGCCAGAAACCTCGGCAGGCGTTCCCGCAGCCTCTGATTGATCGCGGCCCATGTCCACCCCTCCGGGAGGCATTCGGTGCCTGACACCTGTGATGGCACCTTCCCGCGCTTCTCCTTGTAGGCCCGCGCGCACCGCTCGACCATCTCGAGGGAGAACTCCTCCTTGGCCTCGGCGACGCCCCGCTCGGCCAGGAACCTCGACAGGCTGCTCCCCGATTTCCGCAGCCTCACGTCGATCGAGTGCCAGTTCCACCCCTCCGGGAGGCATTCGGCGCCCGGTATGAACTGGCTGAAGGAGCTCTTCGGCCCCACGATGTCGTCGGCGCCCCTCAGCGACGTCAGGAACTGTATCCTCGGCTCCGCCGGCGGCTGCGGGAACAGCACGAGCTGCTGCCGCTTGGCGGCCTGCGGGGTCTGGCAGCCGGCCGCGAGGAGCGGCAGCGCCGACAGGAAAAGTTGCGTTCGCGTTCTCATCTTCCCTCCTTGCGCGACAGGCGCGCGTTGTCATGTCGTCCCGGCGGCGCAGTCCTCCTCGCCGTCGCCCTCGCACCGCGGGCAGGACGACTCGTTGTGGACGTGGCCGCAGTCGCCGCACGGGGCGAACTCCGGCTCGCCCTCGGCCAGCCCGACGTTCTTCTTGCGGGCCAGTTCGATTCGGGCCTGCTCTCTGTCCTGGCGCAGGAACATCGCACGATCGGAATCGCCGTGCTCTCCGTCGTCGTCGTCGTTCGCGGCCGGCGCGATCGACCGCCGGGTCGCCGCGGGCCTGCGCTTGCGGGCCGCGGGCTTTGCGGGTACCAGCGGTAGCCCGACGCCGCGGGCGGCGCGGGGCGGCACTTGCGCCGCCCGCTCTTCAAGCACCTCATCCAAGGCGGCCTGCATGGCCGCGTCGGGGTCCGACGCGCCGCGCGCCGCGCGGATCAGCCGCAGGGCAACTGGCAGGCTGTCGTGGGCTTCCGCGATGAACCTCGCGTTCGCGACGCGCTCGGGGAGGTATGTTGTGCCCCCCGGCGCCTCCGGGCAGGGCGAGGGTTTCTTCGCCGACGGGTCGTGCATCCCGTTCGCCGGAAGGTGGGCGCTGGTCAGCGTCGCGATCGCGACGCCCCTTCTCCTGGGGTGCATGACCATGCACGGCCCCTGCGCGTCGGAGGTCAACCGCCACCGCCCCTTCGTCGTGCGGCGGCACGCGGCCTCCTGCTCCCTGATCCATCTGGCGAGGTTCGTTTTCATGTTCACCTTCCGCCGTGCAGCGCGTTCAAGAACGGCAGCCACAGGTTGTAGATCGCCAGGGCGAGGGCCCCCCACAGGGCCAAGGCGATCGGGGCGGCGATCATGATGCCGCGCGCCGGGTTCTCCCGGCGGGCCTCCGAGACGTCCGGGCCGACCACCTGACCGATCTCGGCCAGCACCCGGTCGAGCAGCTCCCGCTCGTCCGCCGCGGCCACGCCTGCCTTCGCTTCGCTGACATTCATCGCTTCGCTCCCTTCGCTACCGTTACTTGCCCGGCCGGAAGGCCGGTGCCGCTGCCCTCGACGAAAACCCACTGCCCGTCGGGGCTCACGGAGACGACGCGCCGGGGCGGGGCGAACTGCGCCACCCCCTGGCTGGTCCACTGGACGTAGCTGCCGACCCTGACGCCGCCCACAAGCCCCTTGGCCCAAGATATCAGTTTCGCGATCATGCCCCTCGCCATTCCTCCCCCAAGAGACGCGGCAGGCGGACCGCGTCGTCCGCCGCCGGCCCGATTTTGAGGGTGACGGACCAGCTCTCGACCCGCGCCGCGACCCCGTCGATGGTCTGCACCTTGACGAAGGCGGCGCCCTCGGCCCGCTCCCCCTCCTCCAGGGCCGTCTTGTGCCCCGGGCAGCTCATGCTCGTCGCGTCCGCGAAGCGGTAGCTCGGAAACCCCTCGGACAGCCCCGCCACCCTGACGTACTTCCAGTAGAAGGCGGTGCCTTGGTCCGCGGCGACCGCCGCGCGGACCTTCTCCTTGGCGTCGGCCTCGCTGAACCACCCAGGCTTCATCGGCGGCCCTCGGCGGCCGCGGCCGCCTTCATCACGAGGTCCCAGTACTCGACGGCGGTCTCGGCGTCCATCTTGACCGGGCCGCGCCAGCACAGGTGTTCGGTGCACTCGACCCGCTTGGCGCCGGCTCCGCCGAGGACGCGCGGATATTTCCCGCACGCGCAGGGCCACGGGGAGGGTGCCTTCGGTTCGCGTCGTTTCGTTTTTCCTGCCATCGTTCGTCTCCCGCTAAATCAAATCCAGCACGCCGGATCGATCGGCATGGGGCTCAGTATCATACGCCAGCCGCCGCCGCTCGGCGCGACGGCCACCAGCAGGTGCCTCCGGCCCCAGCCAAGCAGCCTCCGGGTCTCCCGCTCCGGCGGTCCGGTTATCGTGAACCGCCGCTCGCCCCTCGTGCGGACGCCCTCGCCCGCCAGGAGCTGGTACGCGTGGAACACCCTGAACGCCCTTGGCGGGACGTAACCGGTGTCGCGCATCCGCCTCTGCCGCGTCAGGAGCGCCTCGGCCTGCTCGATCGTCAGCCTCGGTCCCTTGCTCGTCATGCCGCGCGCTGGCCGACGCCGGGACGCCTACGGAAACGAACGGGGCCGCGGCCCCCGACCGATAAGCCGGCTCCGGAGGCGCGGGGGCCGCCTTGACGGCGGCGGGCGGCGGGCGTAGCATGTGCGCGGAGGTTTGGCGATGATGCGGATGGCGAAGGCGGTGAGCGGTCTCCTGTCGCGGCCGGGCTGTGCGGCGCGGCTGCTGCTTGCGGCGGCGATGGCCGGGGCGGCGTGGGCGCAGTTCGCGTGGCTCTGGACGCGGATGATCGGTCCCACAAAATCCCCGGCCGCAGTGGGAATCGGGGATCTTGTGGGAATCTTGGCCGCGGTTTGGCTCTTCGCCCTCCTCGTCGCGTCCTTGGGCGCGGTCATCGACGAGAGCGACGACGCCACGCCAGGCGGGCGGAGGGGGGTCACCGGCGAGGTGCCGCTCGTCCTGTGGAGGTGCCTCACGCGCGGCGGCGACGTCGCGGTCTGGATGGCGCTCCTCTGGATCCTGCTGTGGCCGGCGGAGCTGCTGGCCTGCCTGTGGGTCGCCCTCTGGTGGCTCTGCGCCGCGCTCGCCGCCGCGATGGACTTCACCGTCTGGCGCCGCAAGGGACCTTTGGAGGGGAAGCGATGATTGCGATGACGCGCGCGGCGAAGGCGGCGAGCGGTCTCCTGCCGCGCCACGGCCTGCTGCGGCTGCTGGCCGCGGCCGCGATGGCGCTGGCGTGGTGGGCCGGGGCCGTGCCGCTCTGGGCGTGGGCGGCGAGACGCCAGGACCTTCATGCCGACGGTTCCGGAGACGTTCTGGTGTTCTGCGCGGCGCTCTGGTGCTTCGCGTGCGTGATCGCGTCGTTCGTGGCCTGCCTGGCGGGCGAAGGCGCGGATGCGCGGAGGCGGGCCGCCGGCGCGGCCCTGTTCGTCCTGTGGGGGCGGCTCACTCGCGACGGGCGCGTCACGGCCTGGAGAGCGCTCGCCTGGATCCTGCTGTGGCCCGCCGAGCCGCTGGCGTGCCTGTGGGTGGCCCTCTGGTGGCTCGGCGCCGCGATGAACCTCACCATCCACCGCCGCGGGGGCGGGACATGAGCGAGAAGCGCCCGGGCCCGACGGCCGTCGAGTACGCAGTTGTGCTGGGCCTGGTCGCGGCCCTGGCCGTGGTCGGGGCCGGGGCGGCGCTCGGAGTCGCCGCGGACGACGTGTTCCGGTGGATGAACGAGGCACTCCGGTGGATGGGGCTGGGATAGGGGAAATGATGGCCGAGAGCCTTGTCAGAACCCTCACGCCGGAGCCGACTCACCTTCGGCACAGCAATGTGCCCGCGGAGAGCTTCCTCGGCACCCTGCACGCCAACGTCGACAACCCGGCGCTGGACGACCGGGCCTTCCGGGAGTTCGTGAGGAACTCCCTGCCTATCGTCGTTTATCCGCGGCCCGGCCGGCGCGGGAGGAGCGAAGATGCTGTTCCAGCCGCCTCTCCCCGATAGGTACGCCGGGCTGGCCGAGGACGAGATGGGCCAGGCCATCCTCGAGCGCAAGCGAACACTGGGTCCGCGACTGGTCATCCTCGGCCACCACTACCAGCGGGACGAGGTCATCCGCTTCGCCGACTTCACCGGCGACAGCCTCAAGCTCTCGCAGATCGGCGCCCAGCAGAAGGGCACCGAGTTCATCGTCTTCTGCGGCGTGCACTTCATGGCCGAGTCGGCGGACATCCTCGGCGGCGGCCGCGTGAAGGTCATCCTGCCGGACCTCTCCGCCGGGTGCAGCATGGCGGACATGGCCGACATCGACCAGCTCGAGGAGGCGTGGGAGTTCCTCGTCGAGCGCTGCGACGCCTCCGTGGTGCCGATCACCTACGTCAACTCCGCGGCGTCGATTAAGGCCTTCTGCGGCGGACAGGGCGGGGCGTGCTGCACGAGCAGCAACGCCCGCAAGGTCCTGGAGTGGGCCTTCACCCAAGGCGAGAAGGTCATCTTCCTGCCCGACCAGCACCTCGGCCGCAACACGGCCCACGCGATGGGCGTCCCGCTCGACCAGATGGCGATCTACGACCCGAAGCTCCGCGACGGCGGGTTGACCGCCCAACAGGTCCGCGGCGCGAAGGTCATTCTATGGAAAGGCCATTGCAGCGTTCACGGGCTTTTCACCGAGGCCCAATGCGACGAAATCCGCAAGCACGACCCCGGCTGCAAGATCCTCGTCCACCCCGAGTGCAAGTGGGAGGTCGTGCAGAAGGCCGACCTCGCGGGCAGCACGGAGTTCATCATCCGCACCGTCCGCGAGGCCCCGCCCGGGTCGAGGTGGGCGATCGGGACCGAGATCCACCTCGTGAGCCGGCTGGCGGGCGCGCACCCGGACAAGGGCGTGCGGTCGCTGGCCGGGATCCAGTGCCTGTGCTCGACGATGTACCGGATCGACCTGCGGCACCTGCTGTGGGTTCTGGACGAGCTGTCGGAGGGGCGGGTGGTCAACCGCATCGAGGTCGATCCGGAGACGCGGCGGCTGGCCGCGGTCGCCCTCGGGCGGATGCTGGCCAACGTCGCCGCCGAGCCGACGGCGGCCAAGTAGCGGAAAAGGCCCGGGTTATCGGCCGCCCGCCTTCCGTAGGCGTGGGGGCGGGGGCCGACAAGGCGGACGAAGCTCGTCCGGTCCGACCGAAGCGCGGCGGACGGCGGGCCGGCGAGCCGGCGGTTTTTGGGAGGAACGGCCATGACAACGATGCTTTCGAGGATGTTGGTTGCAGTCGGGCTTGCGGCCATCGCGGCGGCCCCGGCGGCGGCCCGCGCGCAGAATTGCGGCGGCCAGGGCGGCGGTTACGTAAGCTACGCGCCGACGTACTACGCGCCGACGTACTACGCCCCGACATACGCCCCGGCCCCGGTGGTCTACACCGCGCCGGCATACTCGTACTCGCCGGCGTACCCCGGCGACTCGGCGTATTACGGATACGCGGCCCCGGTCGTGAGCTATCGGCCCGTCGTCTACCCGACGGTCGTGAGCTATCGGCCCGTCTATCGGCCCGTCGTCTACGCCGCGCCGATCTACCGGCCGCACTACGCCACGGGCTTCTCCGGGCACCGCGGCGGGTTCGCGGGCGGTTCCGGACACCGCGGCGGGTTCGCGGTGGTGGTCGGCGGCAGCTACGGGCACCGCGGCCATCGCGGGCACTAGGTCAAGGCGTCCGTTCGCCGACGAGCGCAGCGGTCCGAATGGACTTAGGAGGATAGGCGCATGAGCTGCCAACTGATCGACGCGGAACACGCCCCGGCAAACGTCCGGGCGCTGGACCCGTCGGCCCCGTGGTTCCTGACGTGGGAGCCGGGCAGCATGACGGGCGTCCACAACCCCGTCGACGAGACGCGGGTCAGGATGCGCCGGGACATGGGCATCAACTTCATGGACCACCCCGAACTCGTGGACGGCCGGAGGGTCGCCATCGGCACGAGGATGGACGACTTGCTGAGGAGCTTGGTTTGACGATGAATGACTTCGTGGATGACGACATGGGCCCCAGACAGCCCGCGTGCAGGACGACCGTGGACATCCTGACCGCCGAGCGCGACGCGCTCCGCGGCGAGAACGAGGCGCTGAGGGAGGTCGAGGCGGCGTGCGGGACGCTCTCCGCGATGGTCGAGGCGGGGTGGGTCCGCGCCGACCCGGGGTCGAACAGGCCGTTCGCGCCGCCGGACACCGTGGACATACGGGCCGCGCTCGTGTCGGCCACCGCCGCGCTCGCGAAGGTGTCGGCGCTCCGGTTGACGCGGGGGCTGTCGAGGCACCACGCCCGGATGCGCGCGGCGGGCGGCTGAGGAAGGAGGCTTCGGCAATATGGAACTCACACTGACGAGCGGCGACCTGCGGCCCGAGTGCCGGGACACGCCGTGCAGCGCGACGAGGTTCGCCAATTTCACAGACGAGGCGCAGGCGGCGGTCCGGATCGTCGGCAGGGCCAGGTTCGAGACGAACGGCGGGAGCAACTACAACGCGGTCTATCCGCCGCCGACGGGACGCCCGCCCAAAGGCCGAGTGGCCTTTCCTCCGGAGGACAGGCCGTGCGGGGACTGCGGCTTCGTCCACAACGAGTCGTTCTGCCCGCGGTGCGAGGGCGACGGCGAGGAGGACTTATATCCCGTGGTGGTCGATGGTGGCGACGACGGCCCGGGGCTCCCCCCGGTCTCCGCGAGCGGCGGCGTCCGCCGCCGGGCGCCCGAGCCGCCGATGCGGGACGACGGGGCGCAGCGGCGCGGGTACGGGAAGTGACGGTCCGGAACGGTCCGAATTTCAAGGGGCTTGCAGATGTCGACCATAGGTATCGTCGGTGAGGACGCAATCAGGAGGGATGGCGCGAGGACCCTCCTCTACGACCACTTCGGGACGACCCACACGCTCCCTAGCATCGGCGCCTTCCTGGACTTGGCCTTCGGCGGGGCGGAGCGGACCACCTTCGGCGAGTTCCTGACGCGCCTTCACCGCTACTACCTCGGCACGGGATGCCGCCCGCTGACGAGGACGGCGCGGCCAATGCGCCCGGACGCGGGAGGCGACGGTCCGGACCGCGGCCGCGGACCCATCCACGGCGGCCTCGGCGTCGTCGGCGGCGACGCGCTCGGGAGGGACGGCGTGAGGGCCATCCTCCTCGGGGCGGGCCGCGGTGGATGGGGGGCCGCCACGGCCGCGGATGTCGACGCCTTTTTGGACTTGGCGTTCGGGGAAGTCCTGATCGGCGAGGAGCGAGAGGAGCGAATCACCTTCAACGAGCTCCTGGCGCAACTCTACAGGTACTACCGCCATGTGGGGTGCTCCCTGGTGAGGACCGAACGGTTGGGGGGAGGCTGCGAGCTCCTGCCCATCCCGGCGGGGGCCGATTGGCTGCCGAACGCGGAGCAGATGTACGCTATGCTCGCCTCGGCCCACGGCGGGGCCGCCAACTTCCCAGAAACCTGCAACGTGAAAGCCGGCCTGCGCAACATCGAGGCGCTCATCCGCCAGCATGCCGTCGGTCCCCGCCCCACCGGGCTGGTGGCCCTGTGGAGGCACGCCAACCCGCCTACCGACGAGGACCCGGGCGGGTCCGAGGACGTGCTGGTCTGGAACCCGGATGGCCGCGGAGGGGAGCCGCGCGCCGGCTGTGTCCTCCGCCGGCGCGGGACCTTCGGCCGCCCCTGCGGGGCGGCCCCCGCCTACGAGACCGTGCTGTGCGACAACATACCGGCCAAGCTCTGCGCCCTGCTGGCGCAGGAGTGGGGCAGCAAGCCCTACGACGGCAAAAGGAACGGCGCGTCCCCGGGGCTCGAGAACGGAGACGCACCATGACCCGCGAAGATCACCACGCCCTTGACCTCAAGCTGTTCCACAGGTTCGGCCCGGACGGGGTCAGGGAGGGCTTCGCGCAGCTCGGACACGAGGGCGTGGATGTCCTGATCGTGAGCGAAGGCGACGGCGCGCTGGAGCGGGAGCGCCTGTGGTCCCCGTCCCGCCTCGACGGCGACGCCCTGCGGCTGTGCCAGAGGGTGGCCGAGGAGCGAGGCCTCGCCTTCGAGCTGCAAACCTTCCACGAGGACGGCGGCGGATGGCGCGCCCTCTTCAAACATCGCGGTCGGGTTGGCCTGCAACGCGATCTCGGGGCGGGCCAGAGCGAGTCGCCCGCCTTGGCCTGCTCCCACGCCTTGGGCGACCTGCCAACGCGCTCCGGAGCACCTTGGGTGTAGGAAACCTTGTCCAATGTCTTCTTTGGAGGAGATGATGATGAACACGAAGAACACGATGCGTTTTCTGGCGGAGGAGGACGGCCCGACGGCCGTCGAGTACGCGGCCATGCTGGCCCTAATCGTCTTGGCCGCGGTCGGGGCCATATCGGCGCTCGGCGTCGGCGTGGGCGACGCGTTCCGGGCCTTCGGGGATCTGGCGGGCCGGTAGGGTGACTGGCAGGAGCTGACCGGATGGAGCGTGCGCCTCGGCGAGATGGAGGAGTTCAGGCCGTCCGGCGGCAGGCTCTCCGACATGTTCCGCCGGGCGTCCTCGCCGATCTGGGTGCCGCCTGGCGCCATGGCCGGAGGAGGAAGATGAAACCGCTGTGCGTTGTGCGCGGCGCGCCCTCAATGGTCTGCCTCCGCAGCGCGCTGGACGGCGCGGATGGACTCGTCCTCGGCGAACACGTGCTCGATGGCGGAGTGGGTGAACCAGCACACGTCCGGGCCGCGGCTGAAGTACCGGAAGTCGGAGTGGTACTTCCTCGGGAAGTCGTTCGGGTCGGCGTCGGCGCGGCTCAGGAACTCGCGCTTGCCGATCTCCCTCCCCTCGTCGATCAGGAGGCCCAGCGCCGGGAGGAGCCCCTTCGGCCAGTTGACGCAGCTCGAGAAGTACGGCAGCTTGGACGCCGCCCGGCGCCCCACCAGGTCCGGGTACTCCCCCAGCACCTCCGGACGGACGGATTCGCCCGCGCGCAGGGCCGACTCGACGGCGGAGTGCAGCGCGCCCTCGTCGAGCGCCACCAGCGCCGGGAACGACCTCGCCCCCAGCAGCCTCAGCGCGTCGAACCTGTGGCTCCCCTCCAGGACGTACGGCCCCTCGTCGTCGTAGGCGACGATGAGCGGGGCGACCTCGCCGGATGCCCCAATCTCCTCGGCGAGGCCCGTCGTGCGCCTCCTCTCGCTCTCGGAGTAGAACTCCGGCGGACCCGGGCCAAACGCGGACATGGGCACCTCGCGGACGCCCCTCAGGACGGTCGAGTTCTCCATGGAGGCGTCCACCGAGCCGATGTTCGGGACCTCGCCGCCGCGGACCGCCCGCCCGTCCACCGCGCCGCCCGCCTTGGGGAACATTGCGTCTAGCTCGCCGAGGGTCATGTCCCACGGCGGCCTCGCCGCCGCGCGGCTGGCCACCGTCGGGGCGTCGTCCGGCAGCGCCCTCAGCGCCCGCGGCGGTATCACGCCGCGGTACGCGCACTGCCCGGTCATCCCGACGCTCTCGTCCCAGGGGACGTCCCGCCAGTCCCTCCCGTCCCCCTCCTCGTCCAGCATGTCCTGCAAGTCGTCGTCGTCCGGCCCGAGCAGGCCGGCGTCCAGCATGGCGGCGTCCACCTCGATGACCACGGATGCGTCGCCGCCGAAGTGCGACCCGGCGTACGCCCGCACGTGGCCGAGGTCGGGGGACAGGTAGACCATGCCCTTCGCCGACTTCCCCGGATCGAGCCCGCGCTCGAGTATCGACGGCAGGTCCCGGCGGCGTGTGATGTGGTAGAACTTCCCTTCCACGCCCGCCGCGCGGAGGATCCGCATCGCCCTGTGGTAGGCACCCATGCCGCCGGCCCGCCCTGCGAGACTTTATGAAGTTTGCACGGCGGGGGACGACGACGATGGGCACGATAGGCGAACTGGCGCGCAGGGTGTTGGCGGCGGGCGGCGTCGATCCGGCGTACGGGTCCGCCCGCGAGCAGTTGGCGCACGAGCTTTTCGACTGGCACGGCGGGCAGACGAGCGGCCTCTACGCCGTCGGCGGGCGCTGGCTGAGGGGCGAGGACGCGCCGCCCAACGAGGTAGACCGCGCCCTGTCGGAGTTGCAGAGCCTGCTGGACGACGAGGTGCCCTCCCCCGGCGAGAGGCGGCACATCGCCGACCTGAGGGCGAGGCTGGAGGCGGAGCGCAGGGCCGCAAAGACCGCCGGGGCCATGAAGAGGACCCTGGAGGCGCTGTCCGAGGAGATGGGCTTCGGCGGCGCGATCAACGACGAGGTCATGGCGGAGGGACAGAGGCGGCTGGGCGGCGGGATGCCACCGTTCGGCGCGGCGCCGCGCCCGCCCGCCACGGCGCATGGGGCGGAGGGCATCAAATGCCCAAAGTGCGGCGAACCCGTCTGGGACAAAGCCGGGGTCGACCAGAGGCTGAACAAATGCTGGGGATGCGGCTGGCGATTCGAGGCAGACGAAGATCCGGAAGGGGGCGAAACCGTGAGCAGATACCACGACGCGGCGGGGCGAACTAGGCCGGGCACCCCGGCGACCGGGACCGGGCTGTCGGTCGAGGAGACGGCCACGGGCTGCGTGGGCGCCGACTCGTACAAGGGCTTCGCGGCGCGGAACGGCTACGTCCACGTGGAGGTCCTGAACTGGACCAGCTCGGCGGGCGACTGGCAGTTCATCGTCAGCAAGGACGGCAGGCGCTGGCGCGTCCTCTTCCAGGAGAACAACTACCCGCGCGGCCCCGGCTTCTCGCACACGCTCGGCGACGAGGAGTACGAGGGGACGGCGGAGGAGGTCTTCGGGGTGCTGGAGGCGAGGGACTCCTGGTAAGCGCATAGCGGGAACGCGAGATTTCAGCCGAACAGCCCGCTAAGCCAGCCCGCCACCCGCTCGGCCAAATACCGCACGCGCTGGTGGTCGCCGCAGGCGACGCACAGCGCGAGGAACAGTGCGGCGCCCGCCGCCATCGCCATCTTCGCTCTGTTCGACACTGGACCTACCACCGCGCGAGCCGCGCCAAGGAGAAAAACCCGCCGTTAGTTTGGCATGCCTTGCGACAGAGGCCCGACGGGTGTACCCGAGACAACCACAATAGCGGGGGCAGGACTCGAACCTGCGACCTCCGGGTTATGAGCCCGATGAGCTACCACTGCTCCACCCCGCGTCAACACCTCACCATATCGCAGGACGCCCGACTTGTCAAGAGCGGAAAACAGGCTTGCCGAGGACCCCGAGGCTGCATATAATCGGACGACGGGCCCCGCGCCGGTGCCTAGAATGATGCGGTGCCTTGGTGGACGAGCGAGGCCTGAAGGAGCTGAAACATGTTTGAGAGACTCACGGACAGGGCCAAGAAAGTCATGTCGCTCGCGAACCAGGAGGCACAGCGCCTCAAGAGCGAGTACATAGGGACGGAACACGTGCTGCTCGGCCTGGTGAAGGAGGGGTCTGGCGTCGGGGCCAATGTCCTGCGCAACCTCGGGGCCGACCTGCGCAACATCCGGACGGAGGTGGAGAAGGCCGCGAAGCAGGCGGGCGGCCACGCGGTCAACATGGGGAAGCTGCCCCAGACGCCCAAGGCGAAGAAGGTCATGGAGTACGCCATCGAGGAGGCCCGCAACCTGAACCACAACTACATCGGGACGGAGCACCTCCTCCTCGGTCTGCTGCGGGAGAGGCAGGGGAAGGCCGTGCAGGCGCTCGACGCGCTCGGGATCAAAATCGACCAGGTGCGCGACGAGGTGCTCAGCCTGCTCGGCGACGGGGCGTCGATCGAGGAGGCCGAGGAGGGCGGCGAGGGCGAGGGCGGCGCCCCGAAGAAGAAGACGAAGAAGACCAACACCCCGGCGCTCGACGCCTACGGCAGGGACCTCACGGAGATGGCGAGGGAGGGGCGGCTGGATCCGGTGATCGGCCGGCGCAGGGAGATCGAGAGAATCATCCAAATTCTCTGCCGCCGCCAGAAGAACAACCCGGTCCTGCTCGGGGAGGCCGGCGTCGGCAAGACGGCCATCGTGGAGGGCCTGGCGCAGAAGATCATCGCCGGGGACGTCCCACAGCTCCTGTCCGGGCGGCGCATCGTGTGCCTCGACCTGGCCATGATGGTGGCGGGCACGAAGTACCGCGGGCAGTTCGAGGAGCGGATCAAGACGCTGATGGGCGAGGTCCGCAGGACGAAGAACGTGATCCTGTTCATCGACGAGCTGCACACCCTCGTCGGGGCGGGCGGGGCGGAGGGGGCGATCGACGCATCCAACGTGCTCAAGCCGGCCCTCAGCAGGGGCGAGATCCAGTGCATCGGCGCGACGACCCTCACCGAGTACCGAAAGTACATCGAGAAGGACAGCGCCCTCGAGAGGCGGTTCCAGAAGGTCATGGTCGAGCCCCCGAACCGGGAGGAGACGCTGGCGATCATCAAAGGGCTCCGGGACCGCTACGAGGCGCACCACCGCGTCAGGTTCCCGGACGAGTCGGTGGCGCTGGCCGTCGAGCTCGCCGACAGGTTCATCTCCGGCAGGGTGCAGCCCGACAAGTCCATCGACGTGATCGACGAGGCCGGGTCGCGGATGCGCCTGCGGACGACGACGAAGCCGCCGGAGGTCGCGGGCATCGAGGACGAGATAAACCGGCTGACGCGCGAGAAGCACGAGGCCGTGGAGAACTCCGAGTTTGAGCGCGCGGCGAAGCTGCGCGACGCCCTGGACAGCGCCATCAGGAGCAAAAAGGACGCCGAGAAGGGGTGGGAGGACCACCAGGGGAGGGAGGACACATTCGTCGGCGAGGACGTGATCGCCGAGGTGGTCAGCAGCATAACCGGCATACCGCTCACGCGGCTGAACAAAGACGAGGCCGCCCGCCTGCTCGGCCTGGAGGCCGAGCTGCACAAGAGCATCATCAGCCAGAACGAGGCCGTGTCGGCGATCGCGAAGTCGGTGCGCAGGTCCCGGAGCGGCCTGAAGGACCCGAACAGGCCGATGGGCAGCTTCATCTTCGTCGGGCCGTCCGGCGTCGGCAAGACCTACCTCGCGAAGTGCCTGGCCGAGTTCATGTTCGGCGACCAGGACGCGCTGCTCGTCCTCGACATGTCCGAGTACATGGAGAAGCACAACGTGTCCAGGCTCATCGGCGCCCCGCCCGGCTACATCGGCTACGAGGAGGGCGGGCAGCTCACGGAGTTCATCCGCCGGAGGCCGTACTCGATCGTGCTGTTCGACGAGATAGAGAAAGCGCACCCCGACACCTTCAACATGCTGCTCCAGATCATGGAGGAGGGAAGACTCACGGACAGCTTCGGCCGGCACGTGGACTTCAAGAACACGATCGTCATCATGACGAGCAACGTCGGCGCGCACAAGATCACCCACCAGGACAGCTTCGGTTTTCAGAAGCGGAGCGACGATGTCAGCTACGAGAAGATGAAGGACACCCTCCGGAAAGAGCTGGAGGACACACTGCGGCCGGAGTTCCTGAACAGGCTCGACGATGTGATCGTCTTCCGCAAGCTGACGCACGACGACCTCATCCGCATAGTCGATCTCGAGGTGGACAAGGTCGCCGCCCGGCTGCGCGGCAAGGGGCTCTCGCTGGAGCTCACGCAGGAAGCGAAGAACTTCCTCGTCGAGAAGGGCACCGACGAGAAGTTCGGGGCGAGGCCGCTCCGCAGGGCGATCAGCTCGCACCTGGAGGACAGCCTGTCAGAGGCGATCCTGCGCGGCGACTTCGCCGGCAAAGCGAAGGTGACGGCCACGGTCGCCGGCGAGGGCGAGGGCCGCAAGCTGTGCCTGACCGGGCACGACTAGGAGGAACAGCTACGATGCGGTGTCCGAATTCAGGGTGTCGCGGGAGCGGGTTCGTCATGATCCGGGACTCCGGCGTGGCCGGGGCCGAGGAGTACGGGACATGCCCGCGGTGCAACGGCGCAGGCCAGGTCGACGAGGAAACCGCCCCCGAGACGCTAGCGCGGAAAGTCCGGGTTCTGGAGGCCAAGGTGCGCGAACTGGAAGCCCAACCTGCGTCTTCAACAACCGACAGATGACGCGGCCATCCTCGGATGATGGACCCGCGTCCAGAGAAACAGCATGGAGAGCCTGTCGTTCGACTGCTACCCGCCTGAGGCGTTCTTGTTCGTGTCCGAATCGCTGGGGAGGGCCGTGGAGGACGCGCACGGCCCGGTCAGCCCCGCGCTCGCGGCGCTGTCCGAGATCATGGCGGCCAACGGCATCGGCGCGGACGAGCTGGAGGAGCGGTACTCCGCCGGGACGCTTAGCCCGGCGGCGGCGAAGCTGGTCGAGGACGCCGGGGGGCCGCGGGCGGCCGACCGCCACATCGGCGGCGGGGACCTGTGCCGCTCGCTGCGCCGGATCGCCGCCGAGAGGTGGGGGCTGTTGGCCCGCGCCGTGCTCGCGTCCTGGAACATAACCCGGACCGTCGATTTCGGGCGCATCGTGATGGAAATGGTCGAGAAGGGGCGCATGTCCAGCAGGCCGGAGGACACCCTCGGGGACTTCGCCGACGTCTACGGCTTCGGCGCGATCGACGACGACGCCAAGGCGCTGCTGGCGCCGGCGAAGGAAACCACCGCGGAATAGTTACAGCTTCACGTTGCGCCCGTCGCAGAGGGCCGTGAGGTCCGGAAACGCCGGGTGCTGTGGGTGCGCGCGGAACAACTTGCCGCACACGCACGCGGCGTCGCCGCTCGCCCTGTCCCAAAGCGGCGTGATCTGCTCCAGCACGAGGCGATACACCAACCTGTTCGGCATGTGCAACCGGAAAAAGCAAAGGTCGTCCATGCCCAGGAACCTGGACACGGCGGCGGCCATGGCGGGGCTGCGGCTGACGCCGGCCTCGCACTGGAACACCAGCGTGCGGACCCCCGCGGGCAGCCCCCGCACGAAGGCCGCCACCTGCCGGGCCTGGTGCGCCGTGAAGGGGCGGGCGGCGGGCTTGTCCTCGAAGAAGTCGAAATCGCCTTCGACATCCTCAAAGCTCAGCCGGAGCACCGCGCGGCAGTCGCAGGTGGGCACCTCCGGAAAATCGTCCGGAAAGTCGGAGATCGACACGAGCGCGAGCGGCGCGCCGAGGCCGGCTATCTCCGGCAGCGCGCCACGGGACTTCACGATGATCTCCATATCCTATAATATCCCGGAGGAGGGCGAGGCATGATTCTCAGCTCGGAGTCGGTGTTCCCCGGCCACCCGGACAAGATGGCCGACCAGATCTCGGACGCGATCCTGGACGAGGTGCTCCGCGAGGATCCGGATGCGCGCGTCGCGGTGGAGACATTCGTCACCACCGGGCTCGTCGTCCTGGGCGGCGAGGTGACCGCGCATAACGACGCGGCGAAGCTGGCCGTCGCCGACGCCGAGGGCACGGCGCGGCGCGTCATCCGCGACATCGGGTACGACGACCCGCAGGCCGGCTTCGACTGGCGGAGCTGCGGCGTGCTGCGGACGATACACACGCAGTCCCCCGACATCAGCCAAGGCGTGACGGAGGCGGATGGACGCGAGCAGGGGGCCGGGGACCAGGGCCTGATGTTCGGCTACGCGACCGACGAGACGCCCTCCATGATGCCGCTCCCGATCCACCTGGCGCACCAGCTCTCGAGGGCGATGTGGCGCATCCGCCGGAGCGGCTCGCTGCCGTGGCTGCGCCCGGACGGCAAGTGCCAGATCTCCGTGAGGTACGGCCGGCTCGGTGGCCAGCCGGGCGGCCGGCTCGTCCCCCTCGGCGTCGCGGCGGTCGTCCTGTCGACGCAGCACACCGAGGGCGCCGTCGACCCCGCGTCCGGCAACATCTCCAAGGAGGCGCGGAGCAGCCTGGCCGCCGTGGTGAGGCGCGTCCTGACTGACGAGGGCTGGTGGGACGGCGCCTTGCTGAACTCGATGCACATCAACCCGACCGGGCGGTTCGTCGTCGGCGGCCCGCACGGGGACACGGGGCTCACGGGGCGGAAGATCATCGTGGACACGTACGGCGGCTTCGGCAGGCACGGCGGCGGGGCCTTCTCCGGCAAGGACCCCAGCAAGGTGGACAGGTCGGCGGCCTACATGGCCCGGCACATCGCCAAGAACGTCGTCGCGGCCGGCTTAGCCCGCGAGTGCGAGGTGCAGCTCTCGTACGCGATCGGCGTCGCCGAGCCGGTCGGCTTGGCCGTGGACACGCGCGGGACCGGCGCGGTGCCGGACGATTACATCGCCGGCATCGTCAGGAAGGCGTTCCCGCTGACGCCGAAGGGGATCATAACCCACCTCGGCCTGAAGGCGTTCCCGCTCTACCGCGAGACGGCCATGTTCGGGCACTTCGGCGACCAGCGGTTCCCGTGGGAGAACGTCGTCCCCGGGCTGCTGCGCCAGTGACGCGAAAAACGGCTTGACGCGCCATCCATGGAGGGCGTATAATCGGCGTGGTCGCGAACCGCACAGCCCGCGGGCCGTTCGTCTTGGCGTGCGCCTGCCTGGCCCACGGCTGCGCATCCCAAAAGCCGGAGCAGGAGATGCTCCGGCACAACTGGCGGCTGACCGAGAGGATCCAAGACACCGCCTCCGATCGGGCGACGGCCGACGCGCAGGCCAAAGTCCTTGCGGCGCTGGTCGAGCTGCGGACGGCGCTGGAGAGAAACTCCGCGTCCGCCTCCGCCAGCAGGTCGGAGCTGGCCGCCGTCCTGCGGCAGGCCGACCCTGGCGCGCCGCTCCCGGCGTCGTTCGCCGACCCGAAGTGGCTGGAGGAGGATGTACTCGGGATGCTGAGGGAGGCGGCGGACGCGCCGACTCGGCTGCTTGTGCGGTTCCGCGACTCCATCAGGGGCCGCAGCAACCCGGACGGGATGGATCCGGTGAGGCGGGCGATTCTGGACCACGAAATACGCATGCGGACCCGCGGGGCCGCACCGCACCAGTGAAGCCCCGGCTTGACATGCCCCCACGGAGAGCGTATGATTGGTGTGGTCGAGCTGTATGGCCCGCCTGCAATTTGAACAACTGACAGCGGAAGGAAAGACTATGACGACAGCCGTGGCGAGCCAACGCTTTGCGAAACGATTCGTGGGACCCATCCGATCCCAGCCCCAGGTGTCTCGCTCCGAAGGCGAGACGCTGGTTGGATCCTTGTGGTCCGACGGGAGGGCGCTGTACCAAGTCGTTGAGGAGTTCGACGACCTCGTGACCCTGTTCAACATCGACACCGGAATGCCCAAGGGCAGCCTGTCCATCCAGAGGGACAATTTGCCCGAGTTCCTCCGGCGAGTCAAGGGCTGGATCCTCTACACTGGCTGACGCCATGGTCTGGTTCACCGCGGACACCCACTTCGGGCACCAAAACATTTTACGGACATGCGGGCGGCCGTTCCCGGACGTCACCGCGATGGACGAGGCGCTGCTCGACGCCATTAACTCCGCAGTCCGGGCGGACGACACCCTCTACCACTTGGGGGACTTCGCCTGGAGGCGCGCGGAGGAGTACCGGGCGCGCATAAGGTGCCGAAACGTGATCCTCGTGCTGGGGAACCACGATCCGCAGAGGAGGGACGGCCAGCCGAAGGATAGGCTGCTCGCGGCGTTCAGCGGCGTGTACGTCGCGCTGCGGATCAGGGCGGACGGTCGCACCTGTTGGCTGAGCCACTACGCGATGAGGGTATGGCCGAGCTCCCACCACGGGTCGTGGAACCTGTATGGGCACAGCCACGGGAAACTGCCGAGGTGGGCGGGGGGCATGGATGTCGGCGTGGACTGCAACGGCTACAGGCCCATCAGTATGCCGGATGTCGCCGCGGCGATCGAAGGCGACCTGCAAACGAGGGAGCCATGTGGGAGCTGAGGTGGAAGTGCAGGCGTGGCGGGCGGCTCGCGACCGGGGCCGCGTCGGGCCTCCGCAGCCTGGCGGAGTGCCGGAGCGAGCTCCTGACCGTCAGTAGAATGGCAAGGATGGAGGGCGCGGACATCGTGGAGGCGCGCGCGTTTCCTCGCCCGGGTGCCGGCTGGGTGCCACTGGCCGTGAATGGCGAGGACGAGACGGTCTGGGCTTGGTTGAGGGGCCGGGGGTGGGTCAGGGGACGCACGCGCTCAACCGCGCCGAGATCGGCGAGCAGAGAGCCGCGCCCGCTCGAGCAAGCGCCGCGCGACAGCGGTCGCCACCCACGCCGCGAGGAAAAACGCCAGAAGCCTCCAGTCCGGTAGCATAACGCCGTGCATGGTCAGCCCTCCTAAAGTAGCCTCGCGCCCCCGTACTGCCAGTCGTACGTGAGCCTGCCATCGGAGTAGAAGATCAGGGTGCGGAGCGCGTCCGACGTGGAGCCGACGGTGAGGCAGTCGGACAGCGCCAAGTTCTGCCCGTCCACGTCGTACACCGTGGCCATCGCCTGGTCGCCGTGCCGCATCGTCAGGATCTTCACCCCCCTGCCGCGCCGCCACCACGAGCCGTCCGCCCACCTGCGGATCGCGCGGACCTGCGAGTCGGTGACGCCGTGCGCGCGGGTGTAATCCGCGTGTTTGCCAGACGCGGACTTCTGCGGGCGCCGGATGGGCCGCGCCGTCAACTGCTCCACGCCGTTGGCTTTGCAGAACGCGACGACCTCCTCCAGCGCCTCGGGCCGGTCCACGAATCCCTTGTGCATCATGACGCACAGGCGCACGGAGAACCCGACGCGGTGCAGGTACGCGATGGTCGTGGCCAGGTCGGGGTAGTCCGCGGTGTAGACCGCGCGGTTGTGCTCCGGCCTGACGCCGACGACCGATATGGCCACCGTGTTCAGGCCGAGCTCCAGCCAGTTCCCCAAGACGAGTTCCGTCAGCTTCCCGGAGTTCCCGCCGGCGGCGAGGCGGCCGAGCAGCAGGGCGTTCGTCTGCACCTCGATGAACGGGAACTGGAACGGCCTGAGCAGGAGCAGGTAGTCGGTGATCTCGCCGGGGTATAGCGTCGGCTCGCCCTTGCCGGTCAGCAGGACCGTGGTGGTGTTGCCCAACTGCGCGAGCCTCGCGGCCTTCGCGAACCTGGCCTCGTTGATCCGGCGGGACGCGGGCAGCTCGGCGAAGCCCGTCATGGCCGACACACAGAACGGGCACTTGGCGTTGCACGCCTCCGTGCCCACAACTATCGAGAACGTTGTGATCGGCATCGGCATATTGTCTAGTCTCCTACCAAGTTCGGCTCCCGCTGGAACCTTCTGCGCCTGCCTCGGCCGCGGGCGGCGCCGTGCCGCTTCTTCTGCGCCTCGGCGCTCAGGTACTTCGGCATGTTCACCTCTATGGCGGCGATGCGGCCCATGCTCTCGCGGGCCACCTCGTCGATCCTCACGGAGTTCCCGAGGGTCACCCACCGGCCGCCGCGGAGCGCGTGCGACTGCCTCGGCCTCGCCGTGCGCGTGAACTGCCACCTCGCGTGCCCGCTCTGCACGACGTTGCAGTGCGTCTTGCAGGTCTCCGGATCCAGCCGGAACGCCCGGCCCGCCATCTGGATGGTCGGCAGCTTGGAGGCGTCGCGCACGAACACGGTGCGCAGCGGCGGGCAGTCGAACCCCTCGTTCAGAATCGCCACGTTGGCCACCACGTCGAACCTGCTGGCATCAAAGTCGTCCAACTGCGACTCGCGGTCGGTGTCCGCCGTGATGACCTCGCAGTGGCGCCCAGCCCTAGCCAAGATCCCAGCGAACTCGCGGCACTGCTCGACCCGGTGGAAGAACGCGACCGTCTTGCCCCACTTTTCGCGCTCGCGCAGATAGACCGATGCGACATGCGCCACGTCCCAGTTGTCCACGGACCAGTGCTCGAACGGCGCGAGCCACCCCTCGGTTATGAGCCTGTGAATGCCCGAGTCCCGGACCACGCGCCGGAAGGCGAGTTTGAGCCTGTCCGTGCGGTACGGCGTGGCCGACAGCCCGAGGATTACCTTGCTTCCGCTCCGCGCGTGTATGTGCACGCACGACGCGGCGGCGTCGTGCTGAGCCTCGTCCACGACGGTTATCTCGGCCTGCGGGGGGTCCTTCTCAAACATGCTGACAGGCGTTAGCCCCTCTAGCCCGAAGTGCCGGGCGTTCGCGTCGGCGACCTGCCTCAGCAGGTTTCGCCGCATGGCCACCCAGTTCACCCGCCAGCCGTACAACTCCGCGAGGCGCTGGCAGATGCGGAGGCCCATTACCGTCTTGCCGGAGTTGTGCGTGACCGTGGAGTCGTCGAGCAGGTATCGCCTGTCGCCGGTGAGCGAGAACCCGTAGTACCGCTCGGTGCCGTCCAACTGCCGGACCGAGAAACTGACGCGCCTTATCGTGCCGTCCCGCCCGACGCGGAAGAGCTTGTACGGTCGTCTGCGTTTCGACTCCCATCCGAGCCAATCCTTGACCGTGACGTCCATCAGGCGGAACCTTCCCGCCAGGTCCGCGTACTTCCCGCGCGCGTCCCGGGTGATGGTCAGGACATGGTCCTCGTTCACGCTCCACGGCGAGCCGGTGGCCGGCGATATTTCGACCATGCGACCGCGCCCGCGACAGAGGCCAATGACCGTCCTGGCCGTGCCGTCCGGACCCATGACCCTGTCGCCGACGGCTACCCGCTCCACGGGCCTCGCCGAGCCGTCGAACATCAGGATGCCCTGCCCCGCCCGGTGGCATCCGGTCGGCGACTCGATCAGGACGGAGCTCTCGCCGTCCTCAAAGAAGCCGACGCTCTTGTCGACCACGCGGTCCTGGTAGTCCCTCTGCTCCAATGGCTCCAATGCGGTTCGCATGTCGGCTGGCGGCGAGTCCGCCGGCCGCCTACGGAACAGGCTGGTTTTGTTCGGCTGGTCCATTAACATAATCATACCGCGCCCGCCCCGCCGCGGCAACCATCCGGAATCCGGAATACCCCCCGCCCCTCCCGACGAGGGGCGGGGCCCCTTGACTCCGCCGCCGGCGGCGGTAAGATGTAGTGGTTCCGTAGGCGGCCGGGCGTGCTGCGGCGGGGCTCAGAGCGGGGCGCGGCCCCGCCGAACGAGATTTTGTCTTGGAAAGGGACGACAATGCCGAACAACAACGGTCTGGTCGCTTTCGAGAACAAACTGAGCGATCTGCGCACGGTGTCAGTGAGCATCGGGGACATTAGGCCGAAGTGGTCCGAGAGGGCGGAGAACAACGGCATCACGAACCGGCGCCTGACGTGGATCGCGCTCCCCGGCGGGGAGGTGCTGGAGGTAACCCCGCGGTTCATCAGGTCGCTGGCCGCGAGGTTCCATGTCGGCAACGAGTTCTACAAGTACTTCAAGCCCGACGAGGTGTTCGAGCGGATCCAGCAGGTGCACCCGCGCACCCACGTGAGGCTCATGATCGACGGGAAGCGGGCGCTGGCGATGTCCAACCCGACGAAGCCCTTCGTGCAGCCGGAGGACATGTGCCGCCTGCTGCGGGAGTGCGAGGACAGCGTGACGAGGGTCGAATACCACGACGGCGTCGTCACCAGCACCCACGCGATGAACGACCCAGAGTGGAGCATCGGCCAGGACGCGTTCAAACAGACATTCACGCTCGAGACGCCGGTCGACGGCCTGGGCCTTCCGTCCGTCTACCTGTCGCTGATCCGGCAGGTGTGCACGAACGGCATGATCGGGTACGCCCCGGCGTTCCGCACGAGCATCACCATCGGCAAGGACGACAACGACAGCCCATTGCTGCCGCTGCGCCGGGCGATGGAGTGCTTCAGCAACGACGAGGGCTTTGACGCCCTGCGCCAGCGGCTTGAGGCGGCCCTCATGTCGGAGTCAAGCGTGTACGAGGTTCGCATGCTCGCGAAGGCGATCCACGACGACCTCGCCGGGAAGCGACAGGATGTCATCCGCTACGACGACGTGCTCCGGGCGCTGACCGTCCTCACGGGCGACGTCGCCCTGAAGTACCAGGTGGCCAGCGACGAGGCCATCAGCCGCAAGCGGCAGAGCATGCTGCCGATGAGCTGCACGGTGTACGACCTGCTCAACTTCGCGACCGAGGTCACCACGCACTACGGGGACCTGCTGACCAAGGGCGCGAACAAGACAATCGGCTGGGTCGGGCAGACGCTGGCGCACGAGTACGACCTCGAGCGCAGCCTCGAGTCGGTGAAAGACGAGGAGGACGACGAGACCGAGGGTGACCGGCGTCGGCGCGAGCTGCGCGACCGCGAGGCCCCGGCGTTCCACCTCAACGGCGGCTTGCGCAACGCCCGCATGGTCCACGCCATATCCGGCGCGGGCATGCCGGACGCAGAGCTCGCTGTGGCGGCTGCGCGGCTGAACGAGGATTGGGATGTCGAGTTCGATGAGCCCGGTCCGGATGAGAGTGCCGCACCTCAGTCGTAAGATGGCGAGCAACGCGGCGGGGGGCCGACTGGCCCCCCGCCGCACGCGCGCTACTTGACCCAGATGGCCCGGCTCGCCGGCTTGTCGCCGTCCGCGTCGGGTTGCAGTGTCTCCAGCCGCCACCCTTGGCCGAGCGCGGCACCTATCCTCGACACGGTCCCATCGACGGCCTCCTCGATGTACTCGGAGACAATCGGATCCCCGTAGCCGAACCCCTCGTCCGTGAACGAGCTCGGGAGGCAGCCAGACAGCCAGTCCTCCACCCAGATGACGGCCTCCCCGTCGTCGGCCACGATGTGCACGCTGGCGCCGCCGCAATCGATGTGGTGCATCGGGAAGGACGCGAGGTGCCTGTGCAGCGGGCCGGAGACGCGAAACGACGGCGTCCCGCTGGACACCAGGTCCGGCTCAAAGAAGCCGACATGCTCGGCGCCGGAGGCCCGGACCCACTCCTCGATCTCCTCCTCGCCCGGCTCCCATATCAGGTCGCCTTCGCTAGCCGGGTCGTCTTCGCCAGCCGACATCAGCCGCATCGCTCGGTGGTAGCTCATCGCTAGATGTCCGCCTCGCTCATCAGGCCGCCGGTCGCCCTCGGCGACAGCGGTATCGTCTTGATGGGGGCCGCCGGGAAGTCCGCCATGGACGGGAACTCCCGGACGTCGTCCTCGCTCAGACAGACCAGCCCGCCGTCCACGCGGTCCAGCAGGACGATCCACCTGTTGGTCGGACCATCGATCTCGTACACCCTGCCGCCGAGCGCGGCCGCCACCGTCATGGCGCGCTGAATGTCCATCGTCTCCCCTCCTTACGCGTCCGGTAGGCTGCGCCACCGGAACGCGTGCGCCGGGCTGTTGATCGGCTCGGCGCTGCCCACATCCTCGTACCTCCCCTGGTAGTGCGCCAGCGCGATCGCCGCCATCCGGAGGATGTACGCCTGCGCCACGCCCGGGCCAGCGAGGGGCGTACCCAGAAAGCTCAGCACGCTTCCGTTCAGCCAGCCAGCGGCGTACGCCAGCACCTCAGTCAGCCCGAAACGCCAGTTCGGCGCGCCGGGACCGGTGTCCGCCGGGTGTGGGACCGTGGTGCCCGGCGGCTGCGTCGTCGCGGGCGGGGTCGTCGCCGGCCTCGTTGTAGTCGCCGGCCCAGTCGTCGTAGTCGCCGGCCTCGTTGTAGTCGCCGGCCCAGTCGTCGTAGTCGCCGGCCTCGTTGTAGTCGCTGGCCCAGTCGTAGTCGCCGGCCGCGTCGTTGTGGCCGCGGGGACGGTCTCGATGGCGAACGACAGGTTAAGCGGCATGCCCGGCGACTGGTGCCAGCCGGGGTACTGCATCGCGGTCCAGGAACTGGGCGGCGGCTCTGGGGCCGGGTCGTCCGTCCAGACCGCCGCGTCCGGCGCCATTCCGTTGGGGCTCGTCTTCCAACCGCACAGCGTGGTGCCTTGGTCGCCAGTGGTGACGAAGGCGTCCAACCAGTAGATGGTCCCCTGCTGCTGAGGGAACCGCTGCCCCTGCGGTATGAAGCAGTCGAGCTGCCATATCTGCGTGTCGGTCCCCAGCGGTTGCTGCCCGAGCATCGGATCCCAAAAGTACTCGGAGACTGGCCCGATGTGCGGCGCCAGCGTGAACTCGGACGGGCCGAGGTCCCACTGGGCCAGCAGCGCCCCCGGCTTGCTGTACGGGTTCGTCGGGGGGCTGGCGGGTATGTCCGCGTGGACGCTGAGGTGGACGCCCGCCAGGCCGCCCTGCGGCACCGCGTCGTTGAGGAACGACACCCACAGCGTCACCTTGTCTATCTCGCCGGTCTCGTTGCATACCCAGTCGTCTGCGAGCTTGCGGAAGCCCTGCACGTACTGGCTGAAGAGCGTGTCCAGTCCGGTCGGGTTGATGTCCGGCGGCTGGAAGAACTTGTTCGCCATGGTTCATCCTCCGCCGGCCCCGGGCCGGGCAAAACAATTCAAGCCGCCTAGGTATAATTGCCCGTGGACCGCGTCAGCCCCGAACAGCGCAGCAGGATCATGTCCAGCATCCGCAGCAGGGACACCAAGCCGGAGATGCTGGTCCGGCGCGCGCTGCACGCCGCCGGGCTGCGCTTCCGGGTGCACGCGAAGCTCCCCGGCAGGCCGGACATCGTCTTCGGCCCGTGCAGGCTGGTGGTGTTCTGTAACGGTTGCTGGTGGCATGGCTGCCCGCGACATTTCCGCATGCCGAAGAGCAATGTGGGCTTCTGGCGGAAGAAGTTCAGGGAGAACGCGGAGCGCGACCGCCGGGTGGCCCGCAAGCTCAGGCGCATGGGCTGGGGCGTGTTGCGGTTTTGGGAACACGAGATAAACGGCGACTTGTCCGGCGTGGTCCGCAGGATTGTGCGCGCTAGGTCCCGGAGGCTGGCGCCGCCGATTTCCGGACCGCCGGAGGCGGAAAGGCGCTTGACTTCACGGCGGCCGCGGGCTATAAAGGGTAAGTCCCCCGGGCGGGGGTGCGGAAAGAGGGCAACATGAACTTTGCCGTGTGTCATTGCGTCGCCGTGGTGGTGGTCCGCCGGATAGGCGGGTCCGCTTAGGGGGACGCGCGCGATGCGCGAAAAGAAGCCCCGGCGGCCCGACCAGGCCGCCGGGGCTTTTTTTTTTGTCGGGCGGTTAGCTCAGTCGGGAGAGCGCCTCCCTTACAAGGAGGAGGTCGCGGGTTCGATCCCTGCACTGCCCAGTGTTGGATGTAGGCCGGGGGCGGCTAGCTCAGCGGGAGAGCGCCTGCTCGACGCGCAGGAGGCCGCAGGTTCGATCCCTGCGCCGCCCATATATCCGACGGCGTGTCCGAGCGGCCAGGTGCGGGTCTGCAAAGCCCGCCAGGCGGGTTCGACTCCCGCCGCCGTCTTTGAGGACGATCCGGCCGCGTGCGATCGGCGCGGCTGCGGAGGTTGCAGTGTGCGAGCGGTGCGAGGCCAATTATGTGGGCGAGAGCGCTTGGATTGAGCGGATGGGAATACGGCGTCGCAAACCGTCCGACCCGCCATCCCCCAGCGGCTCCTGGCTGAATGGTTCGGTCAGGACATACTTCGGAGGGCGCGTTCTCGTATCTTGGCCCCAACGCGGCCCTTTGCGGATCCCCGCCGTGGCGTGGCGCCGACGCAGTTGCGTGTGGCATGATCTCTGGGGCTACAAATGGCCGTACCGCTAAAAGCGAGGAGGTGCGCGGTGCTGAAGGGGACAAGGGTGATGACGGGCGGCGAGGCCATTGCCTTCGTCGCGGCGATCGATTCGATGCGGAGGTGCCTTCACCTCGGCCGGGTACGGTGAGGTCATACTCCCCGGCATCTGGGAGCAGGCCACCTTCGTCGAGAAGGCCGGCGCCGGGATACTGGCCCAGATGTACGCGTTCGGCGACAAGGCAAACAGGCCGGTGTGCCTCATACCGGAGGCCACCGCCGTCGTCAGGCAACTGTACCTGTCCGGGTGGGACCGGAGCCTCCCGAAACCGGTGCGGATCTTCTACGTGGCCAAGTGTTGGCGCTACGAGCGCCCGCAGTCCGGGCGGTGGCGGGAGTTCACGCAGTTCGGCGTCGAGCTGCTCGGCGGCTCCCCGCCCGGCGACAAGGAGGAGGTGGTCCGGATACTCGGGGAGGTCCTCGACCTGTCCGGGGCGCCGTGGCGGCTCGTCCCGGCGGTCAAGCGGGGACTCGACTACTACATCGAGGACGGGTTCGAGGCCGAGTGCGACCTGCTGGGCGCGCAGAAGCAGGTCGCGGGCGGCGGGAGGTACGACTGCGGCGTCGGGTTCGCGGTGGGCGTGGACAGGCTGGCGCTCGCCGCAGCCAGACGCTGAGGGCGACGATGGTGACCGTAGCTCAACTGGTAGAGCGCCCGGCTGTGACCCGGGTCGTTGGCGGTTCGACTCCGCTCGGTCACATTATCCGGATTCGGGCCGACGCGGGGCGTATAATGCGACGCGGCGACGCTAGAATCCGCAGGCAGTGGTCGCCTCCGCGCGGGGGCGGACTGGAGCGGACAGGCAACCGGAGGAGGGGACACATGTTCAGCGGACTGTTCACGACGAAGACATTCTGGGTCGGGCTGGTCACGGTAGCTGGCGGCATCTCGACGATGGCCACCAACGGCGCGTTCGGCGCCTTGGACTTCTCGAGCATCGGCACCGTCATCGACACCGTGCGCACGATGGCCTCCACGGGGGGCTGGCAGGCCGTGATGCTCGGGATCGCGATCATCACCGGCAGGCACGCCATCACCAAGATGCAGTAGTACCAGCATCGGCGGGCGAGATGGAGATTGGGGCCGCCCTTCGGGCGGCCCCCATTTTTTGCCCTATAAGGTTCTTGTCGGGGGCGCGAACGGCCTGCGGCGCCCCTTTTGTTGAGTTTTTGTCGCCCGGCGGCACCAGGAGGGCGACATGAGCAGATACCACGGCGCCGCAGGGCGACTATCGACGCGGTACGACGGGCTGAAGTCCACGGACTTCACCTGCGACGGCTGCGGCACAAAGACGATGTCGCCCTCGATGCCGGCGGGATGGTCCGCAGACGGGAAGGAGCACTACTGCCCCGGCTGCGGCGGCCCGACGGGGCCGGACAACATGTTCCTGCTGGCGTATGTGGAGGCCGCGCTGTGGTCCTCGACGGACGACAACGAGGATCCGCTGGACGGCAACTACGGGATCGAGGACATAGACCCGGGGACGATGCGGAGGATGCGGGCCGACTGCGCCAAGTTCCTGCGGGAGAACGAGGACGACATCAACGCCGGGTCGCTGGACGACTCCGTCGACGACGACGAGAAGGCGGGGCACGACTTCTGGCTGACCAGGTGCGGGCACGGCGCGGGCTTCTGGGACGGCGACTGGCCGTCGCCGGCGGACAAGCGGCTGACCGACGCGGCCCACGCGTTCGGCGAGGTGAACCTGTACGTCGGCGACCAGGGCAAAATCTCGGACGGGCGGTAGGGGGACGGGGGAGGGAACCATGAAGAGGGCCGTTGACACGAGCGATTTCCTCGACCTCCAGGAGGCGAAGCGGCTGGTCGACGGGGCGTTCGGGGGCGGCACGGCGTGGTACCCGGACGAGCAGGCCGACCTCCACGGGGCCAGCTCGGCCCTGGCCCGCGTCATCGTGGAGCTGCGGAAGGAGACGCCCGTCATGGCGATCGCGCGCCGCCTGGCCTCGGCCGGCGGACGGCCGGCGAGGGGCGCGGCGCAGCCCGCGACGGGCGGGACGGCGACGCCGGCGCGGAGCGAGCCGGACGGGCCGCCGCGGCGCACCATCGATCCACGGGTGCGGGACATCACGGACTGGGACGAGGTCGAGAAGGCGCTCGGCGGGCGCGAGAGGCTGCGGAGGATTGATCCACGGGTGCGGAACATCACGGATTGGGGGAGGATCGACAAGGCCCTCGCCGAGGGTGGCTCGCAGCGAGCCGGCGGCCGTGCGCGCGGCAGGTTCTCCCCGACCTCCGCGATGTGGTTCAGGGACGACAGGGTGAGGACCAAGGGCGAGATACCCGAGCTGGGCCTCGGCCCGAAAACGGAGGGCAGGGTGCTCCTGGCCATCAATGGGCCGCCCGGGTACGGGGACAGGCAGCTCGCCGTCCGGTTCGAGGGCAAGAGCAGGCCCATGATGGTCTCCGTGGATGAGGTCGAAATCGTCGAGGGAACCTGACATGTGGACCGTGACGAGACAGAGACAGTGGCCGGACGGCGACACGGTCGTCGAGATATCCTCGGGCGGACTCGACTACACGAACCCGGACGCCCTCGCGGCGAAGTACCCCGGCGAGTTCGAGGAGTTCGGCGACCCGCGGGAGGCCGTCGAGGCGGCCATCGGGATCGCCGAGGCGTGGAAGGCCGACGCCCCGGACGAGGACATCCAGGTCGCCACCGGCGCCACGGGCGGGTACACCATGCCGTTCGAGGGGGAGGAACTCACCGAGGAGACCAAGCAGGGCCTGCACAACTGGGCCGAAGGCGTCTGGGGGGAATTCCAGGACTGCGGCAAGTGCGGCGACAAGATCACCGGGAAGCCCGTGACCCTGGTGGAGTACGACGACGAGAAGTTCTGCTCGGATAGCTGCGCCGAGAGGTGGTACGAGGAGCAGCAGACGTGGGACGAGGAGCAGCGGGAGCCGGACGAGGAACCTGACGAGGAGCCGACGCTCGACCTGAAGTCAAGCTCGCAAGGGGGGACTCCGATGCGGTACAAGTGCCGTGCGTGCGGGCGCGTGAACAGCAAACCCAGTTTGTCATCGCGGGGAAGGCCGGACACGCCGACGTGCGACGACCCGTTTTGCGGCGCGACATGCGACCCGGTGACGGAAGACGCGGGTGTTGGGTCCGTAGACGCGGGCGGATCGATTCGCCGTGACGAAGGATCCCCTCGCGCCTCCGGCGCGTACCACCGGGTCGTGCGCGCGCTCGAGGCCGCGCCGCGCCGCCGCGGCAAAGCCGCGCCCGACGCGAGGGTCGAGAACTCGGGCTCGATTTGCATCCTGCAACCGCTCAGCCCGGCCGGGGCCGCCTGGGCCAAAAAGAACCTCTCCGTGGAGCCGTGGCAGACAATCGGCGGCGGGATCGCGATTGAGCCGCGCATGATCCAGGACATCGTCGACGGCATGGAGGGCGAGGGCCTGACGGTGGACACGGGCGTCCGCGCGTCCAAGGCCGCGATGCGGCGGGGCAAAGCCGCAGCCACGGGCGCCCCACCCGGGATCCCGACCAGTCAAGGCGGGGAGACGCCCGACGCGAGGGTCGAGAACATGGGTTCGGTCTGCATCCTGCAACCGCTCAGCCCGGCCGGAAAAGCATGGACCGACGAGAACCTCGCGGTGGAGCCGTGGCAGACAATCGGCGGGGGGATCGCGATCGAGCCGCGCATGGTCCAGAACATCATCGATGGCATGGAGAGCGATGGCCTGACGGTGGATACAGGCACCCGCGTTTAGGCATCTCCAAGCCGAGCTGGTCGCTAGAATGCAGCAAATGCGCCGCGCCTATAAGTTTCTTTGAAGACAACGACTCCCCGGCTCAAAGCCGGTTGGGCAACCTACATGGTTGCCTTTTTGCCACTCATCGGCTCACTCCGTCGAGACGACTTCATGTTTGTTTTCCAGCGCCGCAATTACCGCGTGCCAGACGAGCGAAGCGCACTTGACCCGCGCCGGATAACGCGACACGCCGGAAAAAACCTCTAGTTTGCCCAGCGCCGGACCCTCGCCACCGTCCGCTTCGCCAGTGACCAGATCGTGAAATCGTTTGAACAAAGCCTTGGCCTCGACCACAGTCTTGCCCTTCAACGATTCAGTCATCAACGACGCCGACGCCGTCGAGATCGCACAACCGTTGCCCTCGAATGTCGCGTCCGCGATGACCTCGCCGTCGAGCTTGAGATACACACTCACACGATCGCCGCAGAGGGGATTGAATCCGTCGGCGTGTCGGTCCGCGTGTTCCAGTCTACGGCGGTTCCGCGGCCGACGGTTGTGGTCAAGAATCAGCTCCTGATAGAGATCCCGCAATTCGCTCATCAGCCGAGCACCTCGACGACGCGTCAATCGTCGTCATCGTCGCGGCCGGCCCACCCGGGCGCATCGTCGCTACCGGGCGTGCCGCAGTCCGCTAGCCCCATGTCGCGGAGGAGCCGCTCACCAACCTGCGCCCGCATCGCGTCGAGCTCGCGGCACACGTCCTCGGTCGCCGCGATGAGTTGGGTGTAGCTGCGGACATTGACCCCGCGCCGCAGAAACAGGCACCGCAGGCCGTTCAGCGCGGCGACCTGACCGCTGGCTGACGGCGTACGCCAACGGATGTCAAAGTCGTCTGGCGCCTCCGCAACCCGCCCGTGAGGCGGCAGGCCGGATGTCTTGACCTCTACGGCACACGGCTTACAAATCTGCTCATCGACGCGGCGGATGGAAAAGGCGGCGCACAGCAGCCCGCTCAGCATCCTGACCAATCTCATCATCCGGCACCTCCCGCCGTATTATACGCCCGGCCCGGCGCGCCGTCAATCCCCGTACCCCAGCAGGGCCAGCGCGGCAAGCCCCAAGAGCAACCCGGCGGAGTTCGCCGGGGTGAGGCTCTCGCGGTACACCAGCACGCCCAGGGCCACGCCCAAGACGGCCGACGACACGGAGAACAGGATGGCGCCCCTGGCCAGCCCGGACCCGCGGCACAGCGCGACCAGCCAGCACGAGTTGCACGCGACGTAGAGCGCGAGCGCCAGCGCGGCGTGGAGCCGCGCCCGCGTGATGGAGTACTCCTTCGCGAAGACGTCCGCCGCAGCCTCAAAGGCGACCAGCAGGACCAACCAGATCTGCCATCGCATCGCTTCTTCCCCCGCCGCACTATACGCGCGTATAATGTGGCATGACGAAACTGACACCAAAGGCCGCCCGCCTGATGGCCCGCATAGACGTGAATCAGACGATGGTCCGGCAGCGCGCGGAACTCATCGCCGCGCGCGAGACCGGCGGCTCGCTGCTGTGGGACACGAAGGGATTGGACTGTGCGGGGCTGGAGCCACACCGCGTTGTGCTGCGCAAGTCCATGGCCGCAGTCGCCGAGGACTCCATCCGTCTCCGGCTGCTCGGCTGGGCGTCGCCCAGATACGCGATGCCAGGCGTGGTGCTGGTCGGCGACACGAGGACCACGCTCACGGCGCTCTGCAACAACGACGCGCACCTGTGGGATGCGTTGCTTGAGGCCGAGTTGAAATTGAAAGCCGAGATGAAATTGGAATAATGCGGGTCACTTTGCGGTGCCGGCCTCCTTCGCCAACTGCTCCGCCAAGGCCTTGCGGATCCTTTCCTCCATGGCCGGATCGACGCCTGACTTCCCGCCCATCTGCGGCATCCCGTCGCCTTCCTTCTCCTTCGGCGGCGCGATGGGCACGAGCCGCCACTCCAAGCCGCAGGCCGCGACCGTAAGCTCGTCGCCAATCCTCCCGGCGATCTCGTCCAAGTGCGGGCCCAACACGGACTCCAACAGCGCGCTGACGCCGGGCGCGTCGGCCGCGGCCGACTCGGCTTCGAGCTGCCTGGTTTCGGATCCGCCGCGCACGCACAGGAGCGTGCGCGCCCCGGGGAAGGCGGCGACGCTCAGGGACGCCCCGGACTCGGACTTGGCCCCGACGACTGCGCACATCTTGCCGCTCTGCCCCTCCCCGTACATGCACGGGTAGAAGTCCACGCCGGCTTCGTCGGCCAATGCCCTGATGAACTTGGTGAGCCTCTTGAAGCCGTGCCTGTCCTGCGGGGCCTCCTCCAGCTTCGTCAGCATCTCGATCATCCGAGTTTCCTCCCTGACATTCTAACCCGGCCCGGCCGCGCCGCCCGCCAGCCGCACCTCGGCCTCGGCGCTCGCCAACTGGTCGCGCAGCTTGGCGGCGATCTCGTACTCCTCCCGGCGGACGGCCGCGCCGAGCAGCCCCTTGAGCTGGTCCGCGCGGGCGCCCAGCACGGCGAGCCTCGCCTCCGGCGTCGCGCTCGGCGGGATCTTGCCCACATGCCTCGCGGCGGCGCCGTGCGCGAGACTGACGAACTCGGAGAAAACATCGGAGAAGACCTCATAGTCCCGCGGACAGCCCAGCCTGCCCGTCCGCCTGATGTCGTCGAGGGTAACGCCACAATGCGGACACTGGCGCCGCCCGCCGCCGAGCTCCGCGCCGAGCTTCCCGGCGGCGGCGACCTGTTGCAGCATCTCCTGAAGCGCTGGAACCAGGTCCAAGGGAAATCCCGGCGCGATCACGATCGGCGACGGCATCGCGAGACCCGCCCCGGCCGCGCATTTGGCGCAGAGGTGCGCCTCCGACGCGACCCCGAACACCAAAGAGGTGAGGTGCACCGTCGCGTCCGCCTGCGAGCACTTCTGGCACAGCATCACTTCCACCTCGTCAGCATGGGATTAAGGCGAGCCTCCAGCCAACCCAAAGCAGGCCCGCGCCGACGGCGACCATAAACGCCTTCTTGGACACCAGATAAGTTCCCCTCAGGACCAGCAGCCCGCCGACGAGGAGACACGCCACAGCGCCAACACGGCTCCAGATAATCTCATCCATTTGCTTGCCTTTCTAACTCGCGGGTTGCGGCGCGCATCCCCGGCGCCGCGCAGAGCGCGAAGAACACGAACGCGGCGCAGAACGCCGCGAACCCGGCGCTGACCCCGTGGACCGACTCCACCCGCGCCGACGCGTTGGCCACCCACCACGCCGGGACGGACAGTGCGGCCGCGACCGCGGCGCCGCGGACCGCGCCGGCCCTCGCGCACAGCATCGCCGCCCACCCGGCCGCGAGGCAGCCGGCAGCGAACAGGCACTCGCCGCCCGGGCGGAACAGCTCGCTCACGTTGTCGGCGTGGCTGTACCCCTGCACCACCGCCCGCGACGCGAGGACGACGGCCGCCGAGGCCGCCGCGCACCAGACCGCCGCCGCGCGCGACCGCACGGCCAGCGGCGGGATCAGCAGCGGGACCCACGCGAACGGGAAGTACACGGCCGCCAGCCGGGCGATGTACTCGAGGTCCAGCGGCCACTCCGCGGTCGGGCTGCCGAGGACGTCGTCCATGCTCTCCACGGTGACCGAACACCGGAGCAGCCCCCACGACACGAGCAGGCCGGCGGGCGCCCACGCCGCGGCGGAGAGCCGCCTCCCGGCCGACCAGTCGGCGGCCGCCCAGCCGGCGGTCGCCGGCACCCAGAGGCAGATCGCCACGAGCCAGGCGGCGGGGAACAGCTTGTCCGCCCGCAGCAGCTCCGCGAAGTTGTACTGCTCGCGCCCGAGGCGCGGGAACGCCACCTGGCACGCGGCGGCCACCGCGAGGGCGATCGCCGCCGCCGGCAGCCACCCGCGGACGACGCGGGCGAGGTTCGCGCGGGGGTCCGCGCCGGACCCTCGGCGCATCCCCAGCACGTTGCGCGCGAACAGGAACGCCGAGCACGCCTCGCCGGCGTATATCGGCAGCATGTCCGCCCTCACGCCTTGGCCTCCACCGGGTTGTCCCCGCAGAACTTCTCCAGATCCGCCAGCACCCGCTCGTCCACCGCGAAGCCGGCGGCCCGCCTCCCCCGCAGCTCCGCCAGGGCCCTGTGCAGGAGCTCGACCGTCCCGTCCCTCCGCCGCTCGTCCCTGCTCCGCCTGATGGCCGATTCGACCAGCTCCCGCGTTTTTGCCGGATCGCGCAGGGTTTTTGTCGGCTTCCCCGTTTTCCTCGTTTTCTTCATCGCCATCTCACGGCCTGCGCGCCCGCCTCAGCCGCTTCATCGCGCGGGAGTTCACCACGAGGTCCGTGGCCGACATGCGCTCGGCGAGGGTCAGCCCGTCGAGGTGATCGAGCTCGTGCTGCCAGACGCGGGCCAACAGGCCGGACGCGGCCAGCCGCAGCGGGTCCCAGTCCGCCGACACGCCCACGAGGGTGGCCGACGCGCGCCGCTCGACGGTCGCCCTGACGCCGGGCAGCGACAGGCAACCCTCCTCGGAGGCGCAGCTCCCCTCCGGATCGACCAGCACCGGGTTGAGCACCGAGCCGGACGAGCCGTCCGCGTCCCACACGAACATCCTGGCCGGGACCCCCACCTGGGGCGCGGCGAGGCCGAGCCCCCCGACGGCGCGCAGCACCTCGAGCATCCTCCCGGCGAGGGCCGCGGCCTCCCCGGGCGAGTCGATCTCCAGGCAGCGGCGGCGCAGCACCGGGTGCGGCCACATGACGACGCCGGACACGCCCTGCACGGTCTCTCGGGTGATCTCCATGCGGCCTCCATGCGGACTATACGCCCCGCCCCCGCCACTGGCGGCGGCCCCGGGCGAGGCACAGCCAACCGAGCGCGAACGGCAGCGGGATCCCGCCGAGCCCGAAGCCGCACGCCCGCGGGCCGGGGGGCGGCGCCGCGGCGCCGCAGGCGTCGCCCGCGCCGTCGCCGTCCGCGTCGGCCTGGTCCGGGTTCGCCTTGCCGGGGCAGTTGTCCGCGCAGTCGGCCACCCCGTCGCCGTCGGAGTCCGCGTCAGGCTCGCCGCAGCCGCAGGCGCCGGGCTCGGCCTTGCCGGGGTCGCCGGGGCAGTTGTCCGCGCAGTCGGGGGCGCCGTCGCCGTCGGCGTCCGCGTCGGCCACTCCGCAGCCGCAGGCGCCGGGCTCGGTCTTGTCCGGGTCGTCCGGGCAGCAGTCGAACCCGTCCGGCACGCGTCCCGCCGCGCAGGCGAAGTCGCAGGGGTCGCAGGGGCTGGTGCCCGTCCGCACCTCGTCGCCGTCCGGGCAGCCGTCGCCGTCGGAGTCCGGATTGCCCGGATCCGTTCCGATCCTGCAAAGGCCATTCGGGTCGAAGGAGCAGCAGCCGCCGCTGCCGCCCGTCTCAACGAGGTCGGCCAGACCGTCGCCGTCCGCGTCGGAACAGTCCGTGTTGTCCCCCAGGTAGGAGCCGCCCGCGTTCTCGCAAACGTCCTCCGGGCAAAGGTTGTCGTCGGGGAATCCCTCCACCACCGAGCATGTCCCGTTTCCCGCGTCGCAGCACGCGCCGGTGGGGCAGCACGGGCAATCCAAGGCGACCACGACGCAGTGGTGGGCCGGCACGTTGGCCAGGTGGCAGACCGGGACGCAGCACTGCCCGCCGGCGGCATTCTCCTTCACCCCCGGCACGAAGTTCTGCCCGCACGGGGCGACGGACGAGCTGAAGCTCGTTCGGTGCACCCAAGTTCCCTCCGAGGAGAGGAGAAATGGCGGAAGGCGCCCCGACCCGGTGTCGAGCGCCCGCATGTCCCTCGGGTTGCCAACCCGGGTGAACGTGAACATGGGCTGCACCGGGAACTCGGCCGTGAACGTCCCGCCGTTGGCGTGCGTCTTGGTCACCGCCATGGTCCCGGGCCCAGGGGCCGTCTTGGACAGCGTGGCGCCGACGTCCCACTGCTGGGCGGCCTGCCCGTCGAAGGTCACGGTGATCGGCTCGCAGCTCGTCAGGTTCAACTGCACCAGCTCGATCGGCGTGGAGCCGTTGGCCGGGAGGGAGGGTCCAAACTCCATGGCTTGCAGCCGGCGGGCCACGGTGTCCGGCGCGCCGCCCATGTCCTTGCCGCCCATCTCTACGGAGCCGGTGAACGGGTCCGACCCGGGGCCGAAGAAGCCCGCCGGGATGGCGCTGTCGCAGAAGCTGAACCCCGTGCCGCCGCCGCACTCAGTCCGGAAGCAGTCGTCGGCGGGCGGTATCAGGCCCTGCGTGTCGGGCGGCGCCTGCGTATCTGGTGCCTGCACGGGTGCCTGCGTATCTGGTGCCTGCACGGGTGCCTGAGTATCGGGTGCCTGCGTATCGAGCGGGGCGACCGCCGTGAACACGACCGCGAGGATGAGTTGGAACATGCGCGTCTCCCTTTTTGTAGCCCAAAAGTATCCAGTGTGTCTTGCGCGTCGGAGTGGGGCCGCCCCTGCGGAGCGGCCCCCTCCCAGCGCTAGGCCGTCTAGCGGCGGTTACGCCTCTTTCATGCAGAAACAGTGGAGTGGGGCCGCCCCTTGCGGGGCGGCCCCCTCCTCCAGCGCTAGGCCGTCTAGCGGCGGTTGCGTCTCCTCACGCAGAACAGCGGCAGCAGCAGGCCGACGAAGGTGACCCCGTCGAACGAGCCGCACAGGCCGCCCCTCGGCGCCGGCTCGGGCTCCGGCTCCGGCGTGGGCGGCGGCCCGCCGCCGCCGAGCGGCGGGCCGGAGGGTCCGCCGATCGTCGCCGAGGTGCCGTCCGCGCACGAGATGGTCGCCGTGCCGTCGCCGTTGTCGGCGACGGAGCAGGGCAGGCCGTCCGCGCCGTCCTGGCCGTCGGTCCCGTCGGTCCCGTTGGCGCCGTCGGTCCCGTCGGTCCCGTCCTGGCCGTCGAGGATCGCCACCTCCGTGCCGTCCCCGCACCGGATGACCGCGCCCGTGGCCGTGTTGGTGATCGTGCAGGACGTGCCGTTGCTGCCGTTGCTGCCGTTACCGCCGTTGGTCCCATTGGCCCCATCGGAGCCGTCGGACCCCTGGCAGTCGTAGGCGTCAATCGCCCCGTCACCGTTGGCGTCCTCCGTGAAGCCGCAGTTGAACGCCGAGCTCATGCGGACGGCGTCGACGACCTTGAGGGAGACGTCGCGGCGCTTCGCCGTGACGTCGAGCAGGGGCTCCCCGGTGGCGCAGTACTCGAGGAAGGCCTCGCAGCTCCCGAACTCCGCGAGGCCGTTCGGATCGCAGAAGTCCTTCCGGTGGTTCCCGTTCAGGTCGTAGCAGTCGAGCCCGCCGCCGAGGGTGGTGGAGGTCTCGCCGCAGGTGACGGTGTGGGAGCCGTCCTCGTTGTCGGACACGGTGCAGGACGCGCCGTCGGCCCCGTCCGCCCCGTTGTAGACAGTGACGCACTCGTCCGGCGCCTCGCCGCAGCATATCTGCGCGCCGCCCTCGACCTGCTCGACCGCGCAGTCGTCGCCGTCCTGGCCGTTCTGGCCGGGCTGCCCGGGCTGCCCGTGGCAGTCGCGGGCGCCGCACGCGCCGTCGGCGTCGGTGTCCTCGCTGGCGAGGTCGCACTCGCCGTTCTCATTGAGGTCCCAGCAGTCGACGCCGCACTTGGAGACGGTCAGCTTGGCGTTCTCCGTGTCCTTCGGGGGCGGGACGCAGCCGTCGGCGGCGAAGGTCTGCACCTGGACGCTGCCGATGCCCTGCACGTCGGCGGTCGTGGTGAACACCTCCGTGAAGGTCTGCACCCCGTTGCTGCCGTTGCTGTCGTCGTGGTTGGCGTGGTCGCTGCACACGCCGTTGACGCTCGTGCTGTACCACTTCTGCGGGTCGTACGACTTCCCGTCGAGCTCCACCGTGACGGTCACCGTGATCGTGTCGCCCTTGCACGCGGTGGCCGGGTCCAGCGTGACCGTCTTGATGGCGTGGGAGCCCGCCGGGTTGCTCGCCTCCGCCGCGTTCGGCGACGCGGCGATGCACGCGCACGTCAGTAGCAAGATGCCCAATGCACTTCTCTTCATGGTAAGGTCCCTTCCTGTTTTTGGTCCTTGTATCTCAGTCCGGTTCACAATTTCACAGTTCGGTTCGCGGTCCGCCCGGCCTAGTTGCCGAACAGCCCGATGCCCGGCGCCGTGATCGGGACGATGAAGTTGGCCCCGTTGCTGAACTCGAGCTCCACGCCGGCGCTGAACGCCGGGCCGAAGGCGAGCTTCCAACCGTCGATCTGGCACCCGGACGCCGCGAACAACGCCGCGCCGGTCGCCAAGGCGAGCACGCGCGCCTTAAAGCCGTTCTTCTTCCTCATGGTGGTTCTCCTCTCAGTTGACCGGGCGGTATTGCCCGCGTCTTGCCCAATGGTACGCTACCGGCGCGGCGGAGTCAAGCGGGAACCCGCGCGGAATCCGCGCGTCCCATATCCGGCGTCCCATATCCGGCGGCTGGACGCGCGGGCGGGACGCGCGTATTATGTGAGCAGCGGCCGGCCGCGCCGCACGAGGAGAACGCGATGAAGGTTGGCGATCTGCGACGCATCCTGGGGGCGCTCGACCCCGACACGGACCTGAACGACCTCCGCAGGTGCGCGACGACCGGGCCGGACGAGGCCGGGGCGATCGTGGGGATGCTCGACGACCGCACGGACAACTGGGAGGAGTACGCGGCGGAGCTGGTCGTCAGGGTGGTCATCCCGCTCCTCCTGGAGCAGAGGGACCTGCTCCTCATGCCGGCCTCGGAGCGCGCGTGGGCCGCGCCGGCGGAGATGGCGCGGAGGGTGTCCGAGCAGGTGAAGCTCGCGGAGCAGAGGCTGGCCGAGGCGGAGGCCCTGGCGGCGCAGGGGACGGAGGCCGCCAGGCGCGACGCGGCGGACGCCGTGGCCGCGGCGAAGGCCGAGTGCGACAGGCAGCTCGCCCGGACGCGCGACGAGCGCGATGCGGCGATCGCCGCCGCCAAGGAGGAGTTCCGGAGGAGCCTCGCGAAGCTGTCCGAGCAGCACACCGCGCGGGCGGACCATGAGGCCCGGCGGCACAAGGAGGAGACGGCCCGGCTCAAAAAGGAACACGACGGGGAGGCCCACGCCCTCAGGATCAGGATTTCCGAGTCCGAGCTCGACGCAAAGAGGCAGAAGCAGGCGGTCCCGGGGAAACAGGCCGCGGCGGCGGCGGAGGCCCTGCTGAAGGCCGCCGACATCACCGAGCGGCTCGCCGGCCTCCGGCTGTCCCAGTTGTCCGGGAAGGTCCGCGGCCTGTTCCGCGACAGGGACCTCGACGTCGCGATGCTTCGCGTCGAGGCGGACGGCCTGCTGCTCGCCGCCAAGCGGCTGAGGCAGATGTCCGAGGAGGCGGCGGACGGCGAGCGGTGGCCGATAGAATTCGCGGACGGCGACGAGGTGCGGGTGCCGTGCGCCGCCGAGGTCGTCGGGGTCGCCGAGGAGACGGACGACGGCGAGCGTTACGAGGACCCCGTGCTTTTTGCGGAAGAGACATGAGGAACCTCCTGAAGATGCTGACCGGGGTGTTCACGCCGCTCGGGAGGTGCGTCGTGCTGGTGGCCGCGTGCCTGATAACCGTCGCGGCGGTCGTCGCATCGATCCGCTGCCCGATCGCCATCCCGGTCGCCGGTGCGGCGCTGTTCCTGCTCCTCTGCTGGCGAAAGGCGACAAAAAATAGCCCACGGAGGTGAACATGAACGACAGCGAGATTCTGGCGGCGGCGCGGGCGGTGGCGCAGTGCTTCGGCGCGGGCGGGCGCGACCGCGACATCCCGGGCGGGGGCGGCCAGTACACCCACCTGCTGTGCCAGCGCGGCGACCTGTCGATCAACTACACCTCCAGGGACGACGCCGGGGAGGCGGTGGAGGTGGAATGGCGCGGCTCGATCGTCTTTGAGCGCGGCGGCTCGCCTCCGGAAGTCATCCAAAGGTCGCCGGACGGCGAGTGGACGGCGGCGCTCGCGTCCGCGCAGGCGGACGCCGCCCGCGCCACGGAGTCCGCCGTGCAGAAGGCGGAGTCCGACGGGCGGAGGGCGGGCGGAATCCGCGGCTCCAAGCTGAGGGGGACGCTGGGGCTGTCCGCCGACGACGGCCGACAGCGGTCCGGCGAGGATCCGAGCGGCCCGAGGACCGGGGGCGTCGTGGAGGGTAGACCGTGAGCGAGCCGCTGCACGTGCTGGTCGTGGACATGAACGTGGGCTTCAGCGAGCGCGGGGCGCTGTTCAGCCCGCGCGTCGGCGCCATCGTGCCGGAAATGGCCGAATTCCTGCGGAGCCTGCCGCCCGGCGACCGGGATCCCGGGAGCGAAGTGGTTTTCATCGGCGACCTCCACCGGCCCGGCGACCCGGAGCTGGCTCGGTTCCCCGAACACTGCATGGAGCATTCCGGGGAGGACGCGATCCGACCGGAGCTGATCCGCGCCTGCGAAGCCGCCGGAATCATCCCAGCGATCCACTACAAGAAGGAACACGACGGCTTCGTCGATGATGCTATCCTAAGGAGGTCTTGCATAGGAAGCGACGGCGGGCGGCGCTCGTGCTTCAGCCTGAACGCCCTGACGAAGGACAGCGAGGAGTGGGTCGTCGTGGGGTGCGTGACGGACATCTGCGTGGACATCAACGTCGGCGCGCTGGTGATGCGCGGCAAGCGCGTCACGGTCGTGCGCAGCCTCATCGACACGTACGACCTGCCGCTGGAGAGGTGCCGGGAATTGGGCCTCCCGGACCACGCGGCGCACGACGCCGACAGGATCAACGAGTTCTGGTTCGGGCACAGGTTCCCGGCGCTCTGGGGGGCGAGGGTCGTCGGCGACTGGAGGGAACTGCTGTGAGCGAGGGGACGGTTGCCTTTACGCCGCAGGACAAGGATGAGTTCGTCCTGGGATGCAGGGACGCGATCCACTGCGCGCAGGCTGGCTTGGGATGGAGCGCGATAAGCGACGAGCTGCGCGGCCTGTTCGAGTACGTTCAATCTTGGTCCCAACGGCAGGCCGACGTCGCGCGATGCGAAATCCGCACGACCGATGGGCGCCTTGTCGTTTATGTTGTCCCGAAAAGCGGCCGGTTCGATCTTTCGCTCGCCGAGCGACTAACCGACCTCGATCTTGGGATCTCGCGACAATTCCAAAGCCTGCCGTGCGATGTTCTCCACGATTGCGGGCGCTTGGTTCCGGCGACCACCGCCCCGCCGGAGACGATGATGCCCGCCTGCCGGTCGAACCTGTGGGACGACCAGTACAAGCTGACGATGGGCCAAGCCGCGTTCCGGCTGTACGACGGCATGGACGCGCACTACAGGTTCATCGACCGCGGCGCGACCGAGTTTCCGCCCGGCTACGCCGCGGAGCTGACCCGCCGCGTGGCCCGGCTGCCGGGCGTGGCCATGACGCCGGACGAGATGGTGTTCCTGAGGGGGATCGCGTTCCTCAGGCCGTCGTACGTCGACTGGCTGGGGACCTACCGCTACGACCCCGGCGAGGTGCAGGTCGCGCAGGAGGGCACCAAGGTCTCCATCGACGTCAGGGGACCGTGGTACCGCACCATCCGCTGGGAGGTCAAGCTCATGGCGATGGTCGTGGAGCTGTACAACGAGATGATGGGCCGGTCGCCGGAGGGCGACTGGATCGGCCGCGCCGCGGCGAAGGCGCGGCGCCTGCGGGACGCCGGCGCGACGTTCGCCGACTTCGGCACGCGGAGGGCCTTCAGCGGCCGCGTGCACGAGCTCGTGCTGAGGACGCTGAAGGCGGAGGCCGGCCCGGCGCTCGTCGGCACGAGTAACCTGCGCCTCGCCATGCTGCTAGGGCTGACGCCCATCGGCACCGAGGCGCACGAGTGGTTCCAGGCCCACGCGTGCATGTTCGGCGCGCGGAACGCCACGCGCAGCGCCCTCCAGGCATGGGCCGACGAGTTCGGCGCGAGCCTCGGCATCGCGCTGACGGACACGTTCACCACGGAGGCGTTCCTCGGCGACTTCAGCCTGCTCTTCTCCAAGCTGTACGACGGAGTCCGCCACGACTCCGGCTGCCCGCTCGGCTTCGCGGACAGGATCATCGCGCACTACGCGTCGCTGCGGATCGATCCGATGACCAAGACCATCGTGTTCAGCGACGGGCTGGACGTGGACAAGGCGCTCCGCATACTGGAACACTGCCGGGGCAGGATCAAGGTGTCCTTCGGAATCGGCACGCACTTCACCAACGACGTCGGCCACCCGGCCCTGAACATCGTCATGAAGCTGTGGAGCCTGACCGCGAGGGGTCGCCACGTGGTCCACGCCGCGAAGCTGTCGGACGACCCAGACAAATCCACGGGTGACCCGCGGGCGATCAGGCACGCCATGTATGAGCTGGGACTCCTCCCAGACAGCTAGGTTTGAATTGTTTCAACACGGGGCAGCAGCCCGGATGCGGCACCGCATCCGGAGGTGCACATGAAGGCCAGGATGAGACTGACGGTGGAAGCGGACCTGGAGATCCCGGACACCGGGAGCACGCCCGGGCAACGGCTGGAGGATGTCCGCAGGTGCATCGAGAACCTCAGACACTCGACCCTCCCCGAAGTCCTGGAGACCGCCCTGTTCGAGTCGCAAAGCACGGTGGTGGAGCGGATCACGGCCGTGAAGGGAGAGGTGTGGAACGACAACGCCATGCAGGCGGCGCGCCGGATCGCCTGCAAGGCGGGCGGGCGCAGCGCGGCGTTCTCCACCTTGACGGAGTCCGAGGTTCAGAGGCTAGCGGCGGTGCTGGGCGGCGACGTGTGGGACAGCGGCGGCGGCGTCGAACTGATTGTGATCGAGAAGCCGGATGGCCGCGTGGTCGCCGTCAGCGACGAGTCCGTCTGCGAGTACGCCGACCGCGACGCGCTGGAGAGCGGCCAACCGTCGAACTCAATCACGCTGGTCTGACGCGCGAATCGCGGTAGTCCGCGGGCAGGATCTCCCACGCCGCGCTGCGGCGCGTGACGACGGCCCTAGTCAGGTGACGCTTCGCCTCAAAGCAGTCGTCGCAGATGCAGGCTTGATGCTCCACGCAGCGCCCGTCCAGATTCATGTCGTCGAACCTGCTGCCGTACCCAAAATCGATCGACATGGTCCCGCCCTCCACCGTAGGCCACTGGGCCTTGCCGTCGTCCCCGGCGATGTCTGGGTCCCCCATGCCTTTCCCGCACACGATGCACTGCCATGTCCATGCCTCGCCCATGCTGGATTATAGGCGGCGAGCGGTGTATAATCAACGGCACCGCGCCGAGCGGCGGGCGCGGACACTAAAGTAAAGGAGAACGACGATGCCCAAGAAAAAGGAAAAGCCTACAAGGAAGACCTCACGGCGTCCGGAGGTGATTAAGGATGGGGCGGGCGGCCCGGTGCAGAGGAGACACACGCTCACGATGTCTGGCGTGGTCCTGCGGATGCGGAACCCGCACGCCCGGTCAGGACACCCGAACATCCTTTTCGCCAACTCGGTCGGCGAACCCATCAGGACGCAGATTTCCCTTTGCTACGCCTGCCGGAACTTCGACCCGAACAGGCGGGACAAAAACTGCGCGATCGCGAACGAGCTGTTCGACACCGCCGTGAAGTACGACATCGCCATGCCGGTCACCAGGTGCCCGAAGTTCAAGCCGGTGGACGGCGTGGACGTCGTCTGACGGAGGTTCCGTGAAAGTACAGGCCAGGGAGGCTGTCGGTGCGGTGCTCCTTACCGGGGGTTCCGTGTGCGCCGGGATCCTGCTGCCAGCGGCGCTAGCCGGCCTGAAGGCGCTCTCGCCCTTTGAGTCCGTCGTGCTGGCGGACGGGTTCGCGGCGATAGCGGTCGGGGCATGGATGCTGCTCGTCCGTGGAAAGAATCCGTAGGCGTCCGGCCCCCGGCGCCCATCGGCAGAAGGCGGGGATGGTCCCGGCCCGCTAAGGGGGTCCTGCGAATGTCCGATAGCAAACAGCCCGATAGCAAACAGGCTTGCAGTTTCTGCAAGAAAGACATGCCGTCCGGAAAGCTGGTCCGTTCGGATGACGGCGGCGGCCCGTCCATCTGCGCGGACTGCGTGGACGCCGCCGCACATTGCCTTCGGGCGGCCGGATCCGCTCGCCGCGCCGCGCGAATGGCGAACCCGCCGATCCCGAGCAAGATCAAGGAGGGCCTGGACCGATATGTGGTCGGGCAGGACCACGCCAAGCGCGTGCTGGCGGTCGCCGTGCACGAGCACTATCTCCGCGTCGCGCAGGCCGGGCGGGTCGCAGCCGGAGAATCAGATTTGGAGATAGATAAGTCCAACATACTGCTGCTTGGACCGACAGGTTGCGGCAAGACGTTATTGGCCAAGACGCTGGCGCGGCTGGTCGGCGTCCCGTTCGCGATCGCGGACGCGACCACGCTGACCGAGGCCGGCTACGTCGGCGAGGACGTGGAGAACGCCCTCCTCCGGCTGGTGATCGCGGCGGACGGCGACATCGAAGCCGCGCAGAGCGGCATCCTCTACATCGACGAGATAGACAAGATAGGCCGGACCACCGCGAACGTCTCAATCACCCGCGACGTCAGCGGCGAGGGCGTACAACAGGCGCTGCTGAAGATGCTCGAGGGGACGCTCGCGAACCTGCCCCCGCAGGGCGGGCGCAAGCACCCGGAGCAGGCGTGCATACAGTTCAACACCACGAACGTCCTGTTCATCTGCGGAGGCGCGTTCGTCGGGCTGGACAAGATCATTAAAAAGCGCACGGGCATGTCCCGCGTCGGGTTCGCCGCCGAGACAGGCGACGAAGCCGCGCGCATCGATGACCTGCGCCTGGTGGAGCCGCACGACTTGGTGGAGTTCGGGATGATACCGGAGCTGGTCGGGCGGCTGCCCGTGGTCTCCGCCGTCTCCGCCATGACCGAGGACGACCTCGTGCGCGTCCTGACGGAGCCAACCAACGCGCTGACCCGCCAATACCAGGAGCTGTTCGATTTGCAGGGAAACAGCATCGAGTTCGACGCGGCGGCGCTGCGGCACATCGCGAAGGAGGCCGTGGAACGAGGGACCGGTGCCAGGGCGCTCCGGTCGATCATGGAGGGCTACCTCCTGGATATCCGGTTCGGCATGCCGGACCAGCCCGGGCGGAAATACACGGTGTCCATGGACAGCGGGTCGGTGACCGTGAAGGCCGAAACCGATGGGTAAACCGGATCAGTGTTCAAAGCGCGTGTTCACCGGGAAACGCATGGACTTCGGCGGTTACATGTGCCGGCGCAAGGCGACCGTCAGCGAGGATGGAGAGAGATGGTGCAAGCGGCATGCACCGTCGAACGCCAAAGCAAAAGAAATCGCGCAGCAGAAGGAGTACGAACGGGAAAGGGCAATCAGAAACCTGGGCGATGATCTCGAGCAGGCCGCCGCCGCAATCGTGGATCTTGTGATCAGGCACCCAACCGAATGCCTCGCTGAGGCGCGTAATGATTATCTGGCAATCAGGGCGAAACTCGACGAGGAGATCGCGAAGTGAACCGAATAGCGGAGTTGTCAAAACAGCTTGCAGAACTGCGCAGCGAGCTAGCGGCGGAGGCGCTGAATCTCAACCCCGAACCGTGGGCGGAGCTACGAGGGCAAGAGCATTGTAAGCGAGCGATCATCGTTGCCGCAGTGCAGCAACACATCGTCTGCCTGATCGGATGTCCGGGCAACGGGGAGGAACTGTTGCAGGCCGGCGGCGCTTTGCTCGGCGTGCCCGTCATCGTCGCCCAACCGTGTCCGTGCGGACGATTCGCCGACCCGCGGTTGGCCTGTCGGTGCACGCCGACGAAAATCTCGAACTGGGCGCGCGACAAGCTGCTCCCGCTCGCGCGCCTCGCGCAGATTCACGTTGAATGTCCACCCATTCCGGCGAGGGAAATGCTGTCCAAGTGCTTCGGCTCGACCATCGCCGACGTTCGTGAGCAGTTGAACCGCAAGGGTCCGCTGCCCTCGCTGGCGCTGGACGAGGCCGGAACAACGATCATTCGGCAGGCGACGGGCGAGCTGGGGCTGTCGAAAAGCGCAGTCGATACGTGTTTGGATGTCGCCAGGTCAATCGCGTCGCTAGGCGGAAGCCCAAACCTGCGCGCGGAGCACGTGTGCGAGGCGATCCACTACCGTCGGCTGGACCGCATCGCCCTGTAGGTGCAGGTTCACTAGAGGCCAGCTCGCATCGATGCGGCGATCGACTGTAGGTAGCGGCTCCCGCCGTCCGGCATGAGTTCCCACGCGCACTTCGCGGGTTCCCGTCCGGGCCTGTCGCGCCACCATACCCCGCGGGCATGGTTCGCCTGCCCGACGAGGCCCCTCGCCGACTGGTAGCCGAGGCCCGCGACCGCCCCGCCGCGGCGGACCGCGCCGAGCCAGTCGCGCACATTGAATCCGCTGGTCACGCCGAGGAAAACTAAGTCCAGCTTCACCGGGAACGCCCACGCAGCCTTACGGTGGTCGCCTATCACCGGGAACACCGAGGCGTAGAGCATGCCCCCGGCGCCGAGACAGAATTGCCGGAACTCCTCCGCCGTGACGACGCAGAGGATCTTCAGACCAGCTTTAGACAGCTCCTCGCACACATCAATGGAAGGACCAACGACGGCGGCAAGCTTCGTGCCCGCGACTTGCGCGGCGATTCGGCGTACGGTCTCGCTTTCCGGCCCGGTCATGCCCCTAGACCTGCAAGCGGACACATTACAAAACTGAGCCGGAGCGCTACGGCGTCTCCGGAGTTTGCGGAGCCTGCGGCGCCGTCGGCTCCGGCGTCGGCTGCGCCTCCGGCGTCGGCTGCGCCTCCGGTTGCGGCAGCTCCGCGAGGAAGGCGATCAGCCCGTCGAGTGCCGCCGAGGCGTAGGCGGTCACCATGCCATCCACGGCGTTGTCCTCTGTCACCCCTCGCCGCAGCGCCGTGAACCGCCCGTACCCGACGCCGAACATCGTGCATTGGAAAACGATTTTGGGCGCGAAGATGTCTTTCGGCTCCGCGTCCTCGGCGACTTGCTCGTTGCTTGCCGGATCGCTGGTGATGCTAACCAACATTTTCGCCACCGCCTCCTCCGTGCCGTTTGCGTCGAGAGTCGTCGTGTCGAGCTTCGCCCGGAACTTCCGGGCCAGTGGCAGGCAGTCTGCCGTCAGGCTGTGAAGCACGAACTCTGGCGCCTCGCTGAAGCCTTTCGTGACCATGAACTCGCTTATCAGCTTCATCTCGCACAGCGATGCTGCGTCGCGTTCGGCGACGCGGCCCGCACCGCGGAGCGCGGTGTACGACATGATGGCCGCGGCGACAACCGCCGTGACGCACAGCCCGAACAACACACGCGAAAACCGCTTTCCCATCTTCCACCTCCTGTGTTTGGCGCCGACTAACCGGCGCTCGCCACGGCTTCAAGGAACCCACGGAACATCGGCTCCGGGCGCGACGGACGGCTGGCAAGCTCCGGATGCCCCTGCGTTGCCAGAAAAAACGGATGCCCGGGTATTTCGAGTATCTGCTTGGCGAGGCTGCCGTCCGTCGCCTCGCCGGAGAACTCCATGCCGCCGCCCTCGAGCGCCCCGACGTACTCCGCGACGAGCTCGTGCCTGTGCCGAAACCTCTGGCGGCACGAGGGCGCGCCGCCGTACAGGGACGCGGCGAGGGTCCCGGGGCGCAGCGCTATATCGTGCCCGCCAAGGCGCATGGTCCCGCCCATCCGGCCGCTTTGCCCGGGGAGGACGTCGATCGGCTTGCAGCCCGACTCGGGATCGATCTCGCCGCTCGTCGCGCCGGGCAGGCCGCACTGGTTCCTGGCGAACTCGATCACGGCCAGTTGGAAGCCGTAGCACAGACCTAAAAATGGCGTCATGCTGCTTCTCGCGTGGCGGATGCAGGCCAGCTTCCCGGCGACCCCGCGGAGGCCGAACCCGCCCGGCACGACGAGGCCGCCCGCGCCTGACTCGGACAGGGCCGCCGCCGCGTTGCCGTCGTCGATCCCCTCCGTGTCGATCCATTCGACGCGCAGCCCGACACACAACTCCACCGCCGCGTGTTCCAGGGCGTGCACGACCGAGGCGTACGCGTCCCGGAGCGCGGTGTACTTGCCCGCGATGCCCACGGTCACCGTCCTGCCGCTCGCGTCCGCCCTCCGCAGCGCCGCTGCGTACGCGTCGTTGCCTGCGGTATCGGGCTGCGGGAGGCCGAGCCCGTTCAGCACCACGGTGTGGATGCCCTCCGCCCGCACCATTTCCGGCACCAGGCCCGTCGACGGCACGTCGTGCATGCCGAACACGCGGTTCTCGGCCACGCCGCCGTACAGAGACAGCTTCTCCCTCACGGTCCGCGAGATCGGCTTGGCCGACCGGGCGACGATGAGATCCGGCATCACGCCGAGGGACATCAGTTGCCGGAGGCCCAACTGCGCTGGTTTGCTCTTCTGCTCGCCGAGCGTCGAGGGGGCCGGCACGTACGTCAGCGCCACGAAGAGCACGCTGCCGCGCTCCTCCGACGCCAACTGCCGGCACGCCTCTATGTACGTGCCGTTCTCCAAGTCCCCTACCGTCCCGCCGATCTCGACGAAGACGATGTCTGCCCCGCTGGCTACCGCCAGCGTCCGGAGCCTAAGCTTGACCTCCCCCGTCACGTGAGGTATCACCTGCACGTCCGACCCCAAATACCCGCCGGACCTCTCCCTCTCCAGGACCGACGCCAGCACCTGGCCGGATGTGACGAAGTTCAGCCCGCACAGGTCCAGGTCCAGCAGCCTCTCATAGTTTCCCAAGTCCATGTCGCACTCGGTGCCGTCGTCCAGGACGAACACCTCGCCGTGCCTGGTCGGGTTAAGCGTGCCCGCGTCCATGTTCAGGTAGCCTTCGAGCTTGACCGGCGCGACGGAGAAACCGGCGTCTTGGAGCACCCTCGCGAGGCTTCCGGCGAATATGCCCTTGCCGAGGCCGGACATCACGGTGCCGACCACGACCACATACTTTGTTTTGCCGGGCGCGTACCCCTCCGGGCAGAACTGCGGGCATTCGCTCATGCGCGATTCTATCCCGTTAGAATATCCCCGTGGGCTGGTTGACTGGCAAACGAGTGTCCGAGGAGGTGCGGGGCGGGCGCATCCGGATAGAGCCGTTCAACCCGGTCCAAATGAACCCCAATTCCTATGACTACCGTCTGGCGCCGCTCCTCCGCCGGCTGCTGCCGAACTCCGAGAGGTGCGGCGTGGCCTGCGTAGACCCGGCGCTGCCCATGCAGTACGAGGAGGTCGAAATCCCGAGGGACGGATTCCTGATGAGGGTTGAGGACGCGTACCTCGGGTACACAGTCGAGCAGTTCGGTTCGGAGCACTTCGCGAGCCTGTGCACGGGAAAGAGCTCGGTCGGCAGGCTCTTCATCAAGAACCACGCCTGCGCCGGCCTGATCGACCAGGGGTTCTTCGGGCACATCACGCTGGAGATGACGGCGAAGCTGCCGACGGTGGTGTACGCGGGCATGCGCATCGGCCAGATGTTCTGGTTCGAGAGCGTCGGCGACTGCGAGCTGTACCGCGGAAAGTACGGCCAGAGCCGCGGGAACGCTGGCGTCCCGAGCCGCATTCACATGGACCTAGACCTGGAGCAAAACGATGGGTAATACACTGAGAAGGTTTAACATGGAGCGCAGCGGGCTGCGGCTGTCGTTCTTCGGCCCGTCGGGGTCCGGAAAGAGCGCCTGCTTCGGCATGGCGGAGGACGCGATCCGCGAGCGCGCTGGCGGACACGTGAAGGTCTACCGCGCGGATGTCGCGGGTCCGCTGCGCGAGATACAGTTTGTGGCGTACCGGAGCATGGGCCTCGCCGATCCGGGGCGGGGCGCGGAGGACATGCCCCAGGACGGCCGGCTGCTCTCGCTCCTGGCGTCGCACTTCGAGCCGCACCTGGGCCGGGCCTGCTGCTCCCTCGTGGACTCCGTTAGCCAGGCCCACCCGGCGCGCGACGCGGCCTTCGTCAACACGGACTGCCGCGACAACGCGTACGACGCCCTACACGACTTCGGCTTCTGGTTCGTGAGGGTCGAGGCCGACGCGGACACGGTCCGCAGGCGCGTGGCACAGCGGTGCGACTTGTCCCCGTACGACCCGGGCGCCGCCGTGGAGCGAACCGGCGGGATCAGGCCGCACCTGACCCTGCGCAACGACGGGACGCTGGGCGAGCTGCGCGAAGCGGTCGGGCGCGCGGTCCAGGCGGCCATCTTCATGCGGGAGGAGTTCCTGTCCGCCTGAGCTTCTGCACGATCGCCACCAGCCTGTCTATGGTGGTCGCGTGCTTGGCCTTCAGCAGCGGCTGGTCGTACGCCGTCAGCAGCCTCATGGCGAACTGGAACCAGTCCTCGCCGCCCGCCTTCTCCAGGCCGACGATCGCCCCGATGTCCGCGAGCTCCTGCCTGTCGAATTCGTCAAGCTGCATGCCGCACCTCCGCCGTTCAGCTATTCAGCATGTCCGAGAAGCAGTGCTCCTCCTCGGTCGCCTGCCTCAGCACGCTGGCCGGGTGCTTCTGGCTGCCGTCGGACAGCTTCGCGTTGCCCAGCGCCTCCAGCACGGGATCGATGATGTCGTCGAACATGTCCGTGTGGATCTCCCGCCCGGACTGGCTGACGGAGTAGTGCGGCGGATCGGACGGATGCACCTCCACGACGAACACGCCGCCGCCCTTGACCGGGACCGAGAACTTGCGCATGTCGTCGAGCTGCCTTGTGCCGGGGTGCTTGTCCTCCAGCGCCTCCCTCGCCCCCCTCATGAGGTTCCTGAAGGTCTGCCCGAACTTGGTCTTCGCGCTGTAGCCCATCGCCGCCACCTCACTGCTGCGCCAGCCTCTCCAGCCTCTCGCGCTCCGCCGTCGCGCGGACGGCGTCCACGATGTCCCGCCCCCCGAAGCTCCGCCGCTCCGCCGGCTCGTCCGCCGGCGTCCCGAACGCGACGCCCTCCGACTCGAGCCAGGCTATCTGCTTCCCGGCCTTCGCGGGGGACACGCCCCTCCTCCAAGCCACGTGCTGCCTGAACTTCACCCAGTCCATGCGCCACTATACAACGAAGAAAAGCGTCTCCGCGTCCGCATCGTGCCCCTCGTACGCGGCGAACTCCCTGCGGTAGTCCTCGCGGAGCCTCTCCTCCACCCTCTCCGGCGGCATCCGGTGGTGCGCGCCGTCGCGGCGGAGGCGGTACGACTCGATGAAGGCCCGCACGTACTCGTCCTCGCCGACGGCGCACCGCGCATTGCTGCGCCGGGCGTCCGCGCCGATCCATGCGGCGGTCGCCGGATCGTCGTACGCGTCCCCGGCCTCGTCCGGGCCGACCAGCCCGCGGTCGTCCGCCGCGTACCTCACGCTGCGCCTGCCGCGGAGCTCCACGCCCCACAGAGGCCTGTGCAGGCGACACGCAAGCGACGCGGCCAAGAGACGCTCCGCGCCGCCGGAGTCAAGGCGGCACCCGCCCAGCAAAAACCCGCCATTGAGGTCCACGCTGACGAGCGTGCCGCCACAGTCCGTCCAGAGGTCGACCTCGCCGTTGCGCTCGCCGACCTCGAACCAGTGCAGCTCGCCCGGCGCCGCGGGCCGCACCCAGCGGCAGCCGAAGAGTCCCTCGCAGCCCTCCACGACATGCCCCCGGAGAGCCGCACGGTGGATGGCGTCGCAGACGATGCCGTGCAGCCTGTGGATCACGCGTCACCTCCCCCGCCTCCACAGCCCGGGAAAGTTCACAAAGATCCGGTCGGGTTCAGTCCTGCCAGGCGAGTATGCAGGCGTGGTCGACGGCCACCAGCCCGGAGTTGCCCAGCTCCCTCGCGCCGTTCCTCGTGTAGTGGATCGTCATGCCCTTGTCCAAGCCCATCTCCCGCAGGTCCGGGTCGTCCCCGCGGGGCGGCCCGACAGCCGACACCCGCCCCGTGGCGACTGTGGCGTGCCCGCCCTCGGCGACGGTGATGGCCCCGACCGTCCTCTCGGCGTCGGGCGCGACCAGCACAATGCCGGGGGCCGGCTCAAACCCCGCCGGCTTGGCCTCCGCCCCGGCGCCTTGCAAGGCGGGGGATTCCCGAGCGGCGTCGCATTTGGCCCGGGCCTCGTGCCTCCGGCTCACGTCGTCATCGACCTCATGTTGGCAACCCATCTGTCACCTCCAATGCCTAGTGCGTTCGCCCCCGGAGGGGTGCCGCCGTTCGTCCGATTATACACCCGCCCCGCCACCGGAGCCCCAGGGGCTGACAGTGAGCTTCCCGGACGGGACATGGACGGGCGTGCCCCTCTCCCGGACCGCCAGCTCCCCCCGCCCCAGCCTCTCTAGCCTGTCCGCCGCTATGTCGCAGTACCGCCCGTCGATCTCGGCACCGGCCGACCTCCGCCCGTTCCTCGCGGCGGCGACCATCGCGCTCCCCGAGCCCGCGAATGGGTCGACCACCAGCCCGCCCTCCTCGGTCAGGCTCAGCACCAGCCGCTCGGCGAGCTCGACCGGGAACTGGCACGGGTGCTCCGTCTTCTCGACATGATTCGCCTTGACGTTGGGGATGGGCCAGAAGTCCCCGGGGTTCTTCCCGGCCGGGTTCCCGGAGTACTGGCCCGCCTTGGCGCCCTTGAAGTGCTTCTTGCCGGGGTACTTCTGCGGAACGCGGACCGGGTCGAGGTCGAAGATGTAGTTGCGGTCCGCCGCCTTTGTGAACCACAGGATCGCCTCGTGCCTCCCGGAGAACCGCCGCGAGCAGTGCATGCCGTGCTCGAACGCCCACACAATCCTGTTGCGGAGAGTCAACCCCAGCCCCGAGAACCCGGCCCACAGTGCGCAGTCCAGCGGGACGACGGACGCGGCCCCGCTGTCGTGCCGGACGCAGTTCCCGACCTGCCAGCACAGGCTCCCGCGCGGCTCCAGAATGCGGGCGCACTCCGCGGCGACCCTCACCTGCCACGAGACGTACTCGCCCATGCCGAGGACCGTTTCGTATTCTTTGCCAATGTTGTAGGGGGGCGAGGTGACGGCGAGCTGGGCGCACCCGTCCGGCATCGACGCCAGCATGTCGAGGCAGTCGCCGCGGAAGAGGGTCGCGTAGTTCCCCGGCGCCCACACGCCGGCCATCGTCCATGGCTGAGTCACAGTCACTCGTCTCCTCGCGCGATTCTAGCTGCCCTTTTGTTGTTTTGCGGCCTGCGGCGAGTCCGGATCCCCGGCTGGGACGGGAGTGCGATAGAGGCGCCTGCGAGGCCGGGGCGGTGCAGGGACGAGGCGAAGACGCCACATCAGGAGGGACGGACATGAGCTATTGGTACGCAGCGCCGTTCGGAAGCGACGAGAACGACGGGAGGTCCTTCTCGAGGGCGAAGAGGAGCATACAGGCGGCGATCGACGCGGCGGCGCCGGACGAGACGGTCCGCGTCTACCAGGGCGCGTACAGCGAGGCCCTGGTCATCAGCAAGCCGCTGGAGGTGGTCGTCTACCGCCCGTCAAAGAAATGGGGCGGGGCCATCTTGGAGGGACCGGGCAGCGGCGTGGGACTCACGGTGTCCGGGCTGAGCGGGACGCAGTCCGTCCGGTTCATCGGCATGCGGATGACGGGCTGGCAGACCGGCATCGCCGGCGCGAGCGCCGGCGGGATCCTGACGGCGTTCGGCGTGCACTTCGCGCCCGACGTCGTTTACGGCATCAACCCGTCCGGCCTCACCAGGGCCAAGGCGTGGTCCTGCACGTTTGAGGAGCAGCTCTGCGGCGTCGGCTCGCCGGGTGGCACCCCGGCCGAGATCGTCGAGGCCCGCGGGTGCACCTTCTTCGACTGCGCTAAGTCGATCGAGGTCGGCCCGGACGGCATACTCTGCCGGTGGCGGAACTGCATCATGGACAACGAGGGCGCGTCCGTGCGGCACGTCACGCTGGACCAGAGCGTCGCCTTCGAGGCTGACTTCAACCTGTACGCCGGCGCGAGGCCCTCGTCCGGCTGGTTCATCGCGGGCGGCATCGACTACAGCAACGACGCGATGTTCGACGCGCAGTGGCTGGCGTTCCAGGACCTGCACAGCCCGCCGCGGAACGGCGAGGCGGGATTCGTCCGGACGGTCGTCTAGTCCGGGCGCTCCGGAGGAGATCGTTGGGCCGCCCAGCGCCACGCGCTGTGCGGCCCCCCTTTTGCGCTGAGGCGGCCCGGGTTCGCCGCCCGGTCAAACTCCTCGCTCCACTTCTTCCACACTCTGTAGTTCTCGGAGTCCGGACCGTAGCCCTCGCACGGGTCCGCGCCGATCATGGGCAGACAGATCACCCTGCCGTGCGGGCACAGGAACCTCTCCTGCTCCCTCATCCTCCTGCTCTCCAGCCTCCACCACGCCCGCAGCCTCTTGAATATCGCCGTCCCCCCGCAAAATGCCGCCCTGAGAGGGTGCCTCCGGAGGTACTTCGCCCTCTCTTTGCCGCTCAACATGCCGCGGGCGTACGCGCAGTGGCCGCACAGTGCGACGCCGTACGACGTCGGGTAGGCCCCGAGCCGCCCGGGCAACCGCCCGCACACGCCGCAGCGGAGGACGAGGGCCGTCCTCGATCGTGATCCGTACATCAGCGGACTCATACCACATTATACCGTTTTGGGTGCCCGCGCCTGGAGCATGGGGTGCAACTGCGGCGGCGGGAGGCGCGGGGCGGCCAAGCCGAGGCGCGTGCGGGCGGCCCCGCCGCCGGAGGCGAGGGCGGCGGACATCGCGCGGGCGGGCGGCGCCGGGAGAGTGCCGGGGCGCCCGCCGCAGGCGCCGCCGCGCGTTGCGGTTCCGGGATCGGCGCGGGCGACGGCGTACACCATCCTCAGGGGCGACACCATCTCCAGCGTCGCCCTGAGGTTCGGCATGACCGCCAAGGAGCTGGCCAAGTACGACGGGGGGACCGGCGTGCCGAACATCATGCGCCTCCGCAGCAGGAACGCGCATGTCGTACACCCCGGCGAGGTGATCCTCGTGCCGAGGAGGTAATGATGCTTCTGGTTCCGAACGACGCCGGGCGCAGGGGCGCGAGGACCACCGAGTTCTGGATCTGCGCGGCCGCGGACGTCGTGCTCGCCGCCGCCTGCCTGATGTCGGACGGGGCGAAGTCGGCCTGCGCGGGCGCCGGCGCGGCGGCGGTGGCGGTCGGGTACTGCGCTTGCAGGACGGCGCTCAAGTCGCGGATGGCGCGGGCGTGGAGGGAGGAGCCGTGACGATGCCGGAGTGGATGGTGACAGTGCTGGAGTGGACGCTGCTCGCGGCTTGCCTGTGTGGCCTCGGTTGGCGCGTGCTCCTGTCCCGCTGCGCCCCTCGGGGCGCATGCCGCGCTCAGCGCGGAGACTAGGTCGGGGACGAACTGCGTGCCGGCGGCGGCACATCCGCGAAGTCGTCCCCGGGGAAGTCCTCTGACCCGGCCCACCCCGGGACCGCCGGAAACTCCTTTTTTGGCGGGGCCGCTGGTTCGACTTCCTCTTTGTTGACGAAGGCAACGGTTACTGACCGGGGGGCAACCAGCCATTCCCCCTCCGCCGCTTCGTCATCGCAGACGCCCACGACGGTTCCGGTGACCTCCCCCACCCTGAACCCCCGCAGGTCCGGGACGAGTCCCGATCCCTCCTGCCCCCTTATGTTGGCCTCGAGTATGGCGACGACCTCGTGCCAGTCGAGCCTGAAGGCCACCCTGCTGACCTTGGTGTAGGTCGTCGTCTTGGTCATCTTTCGCCTCCTGCTGGTCCGGGTTGAGAATCGCCGTGGGCCGCGGCGGCGTTCGCGGGGACCGGCTTGGGTACGGGCCGATACCGGCCCGGCTGGTAGTAGTCGCAGTGCCCCAATTCCGCCAGCCTCGGGCTATTCGGGATGAGCCAGTCCACGCCGAGGACGGTTACTTGGCTTGGCTGCGTGCAGATATGAACGACGCGGTCGTGCAGGTAGTGGTGGCCGGCCAGACGCTTCTCCTTCCGCCACCTGCATGTCCGGCAATCCGGCTTCTGTTTCCTTTTCATCTCGCCCCCCATCCCGTCAGCCGACGATGCCCAGCGTCGACCCCCTGCGTTGCCACCGCTCGATGTGCCTCGCCTGCTTGACGGCGCCGAGCCGGAGCCGCCGCTTGAACTGCCGCTGCGTGCCTTTGCCCTTCGCCTGGTTCACCCAGGACAGCACCACCTGGATGTTCCCGGCCACGTAGCCCACCGCCGAGTCGCGCCTGTCGAGGGACGGAGCGTTGTGGTTCATCAGCCTGCCGCCGATCACCGTGACCCCCATGTCGAAGGGCAGCCCGGTCACCGCGCAGCGGTCCCCGAACGCCCTGTCGATGTCCTCGTACGCGATCGTGCACCGCCGCCCGGCCCGCGACGCGTTCCAGCGGGCGTCGTGGAGCATGCGGCGTATCCTGCCGTTCCTGGTCCTGGCCGCCCCGCGGCGGCAGCGGCGGCACCGCGTCTGGACGCCGAGAGAATCCTTGGAGTCCTGCTGGAAATCCGCGAGGGAGCGGAGCACCGTCCGCCCTGCGGCGTTTGAACACAGCGCGCACTCCGCGGCGACCACCTTGCCGCCGCGCTCCCTGAACTTCCTGGACATAGCTTTCGCCCTCCGCGTCAGTTTGTTCGCCTGAAAACCTGCCGACCGCACGATTTTAGGCGCTGGCGGGGGGCGCGTCAAGCCCCAGCGGGCCGAAAAATGGCGTTGACGCGCGGCGGCGCGGCGCATATTATCTGACGCGGCGAGACGCGCGAGAGGAGAGCCCTATGAACGACCAGACCCGCCTGAGGAACACGTTGGCCGTGAAGCTGTTCAAACAGTTCCTGGACGCGCACTGCCCCTCGTGCCGGCGAGCGCGGCGCGAGAAGAAACCAGGGCGGCGGGCGAAGATGGCGTCCTGCGCCAAATGCGGCTCCGAGACGGGGTACGTCTTCGCCCGCTTCCTCGAGGTGTGGCGTCCCGAGCTGGAGACGTACGCTCAGACCCGGAGGTTGGACGCGGTCGGCCCGCAGGTCGACTGGGAGGACCTGGTGTCGGAGTTCGGGGTGGCCTTGGCGAAGGCGTGGTACACCGGGTTCACGCCGGGGAAGGGCGACCTCGTGCACTACATGTGGCGCGCGGTGCACAACGCGTGGGTGCGGATGGTGAACGGCGCCTTCCGGAAGCGGAACACCATCGAGAGGGAGAGGACCCCGGGCGACACGGGCAAGTACCGGTTCGGCGTCCCGGCGGCCTCGGTGACCTCCCCTCTGGACGACTGCGACGCCGGCGGCGAGACGTTCGCGGAGAAGCTGGCCGACCGCTCCGCCACGGATCCGGGGGACGGGGACAGGGCCTTGGCCGCCGAGCTGAGGGACCGCATCATCAGCATGCTGACGCCCCTTGAACAGGCCGTGTTCTGGGACATGCTTGTCAACGAGCGGCTGGACGCGCGGGCGCTCGCGGAGGAGCACAGGGTGACGACTCAAGTCGTGGAGCAGAGGCTGGAGCATGTGCGGCTGATCGCGTCCGAGATCGCGCACGAGTACCGCGACCGGCGCGCCCGCTAGGGGACGACGATGCCCTTCGGCGGGTGCAGGATCGCGGCCTCGCCGAGGGCCATCTCCTTGACCGCCCCCCACATCTCGCTCGTCTTGTCGATCTCGGCGAAGCTCACGACATGGCCCAGGTTCAGCGATCCGGTGTCCTGCTTGCAGCCCGAGAGCAGCGGCGAGGTCTCGTCGAGGGTCCTGAACGTCACCGAAAGCCTCCCGTCCTGTGCGCGCCCGCCGAGGGCCACAACCTGCCGCCCCGGGCGGATGATGTCACCGCCGCGGACTGCCTTGGAGAACCCGTCGTAGTCGAGCTCCGTCTCGACGAGCCTGTCGCCACAGCCGCTGAGTTCCACCCAGAACCACGTCATCTCCACCATGGGGTCACCTCCGGTTTCGCCTGACTGCCAGAACCGCGCCCGCACGGGCGCGCCGCCGGGGGATTATACACCCGGTCGTGTTATCGTTTTGCTGGACCCGGGTGCCGCATGGCCAAATACGAGATGGTCGTGTGCGGCACGGACCCCCGCGGCCGGAGGCACACGCTGACGTTCCGGTCGGATCTTCCGTCCTTCCGCCCCCCTGCGTGGCTCACCGTCGTCAGCGTGTGTCCGCGCGCGCCGACGTCGCGGTGCGACCGGTCCGGGGCACTGCGGCGAGCGTCTCGCCGCCCGCGCCGCGCCGCTGCTGACCGCGTGTATAGTCGCCCGGGCTTTTTTTCGGCGCGCTGGGGGTGCGGCATGGCGACGGTACTCGTTACGGGCGGCGCGGGCTTCATCGGTTCGCATTTGGTCACGCGGCTTGTGAGGAACGGCTACGCGGTGCGCGTGCTGGACGACCTGTCCACCGGAAGCATGTCCAACCTGTCGCACCTGCGGCGGGCGCGTTCGAGATGCTCATAGGTAGCATCCTCGATCCGGGTCCCTTGCACGACGCGGTCCTCGGGGACATGCGCGACGACCGCGCCGACTATATCCTGCACCAAGCGGCGATACCGTCGGTCCCGCGCAGCGTGATGGATCCGGACGGCACATTCGACGCGAACGTCAGGGGGACGCAGGCCCTGCTGGAGGCGGCCGCGGAGGGGGGCGTCAAGAAGCTCATCATGGCGTCCACAGCTCGGTGTACGGCGGCGCCACTCCGGCAGTCGAAACCATGGCGATGTCCCCGAGGAGCCCGTACGCCGCCCACAAGGCGTCCTGCGAGCACCTGTGCGAGGCCTACCGCCACACGTTCGGCCTCGCGACGGTCTGCCTCCGGTACTTCAACGTGTTCGGGCCGAGGCAGGATCCGGACAGCCCCTACTCGGCGGTCATACCCGCGTTCATCAAGTCGATGGAGGCCGGGCTGCCAGTCAGCATCCACGGCGACGGGCTACAGAGCAGGGACTTCACGTATGTGGACAACGTGGTGGACGCCAACCTGCTGGCGATGTCCACCGCGATGGAGGGGGTGTTCAATGTGGGCTGCGGCGGCAGCCAAAGCCTCCTGGACCTCGTGCGGCACCTTGAACTCGTCCTGGGCAGGAAGGCCCGCGCGGTCCACGCGGAGCCGCGTGCGGGCGACGTGCGGCACTCGCTGGCGGTCGTGGACAAAATAGCCGCGTTCGGCTACAGGCCGCGGGTTTGCCTGCGGGACGGCCTCGCCAAGACCGTGGACTGGTTCGGCGGGCGGCTGCCGCGGGCAGGCGCGACGAGTCAGTTGCCCGGGGCGGACTCGACGGAGCCGGGCGGCCCGAAACCCGGACCGAGCAGCCGCTGAACCGGGTTGAAAAACAACAGCAACGCGCGTTTTGACTTGTCTTCATCCCCTGCGGTGGCGGAGGGAGGTGCGTCATGATGGATTGGCAGAAGATCGTCCGCGAAGCCACAAAGGAGGCCGCGTCGGCCAGGTGGCGCGACTACGCGCTGACCCGCCTCCCAGAGGTGCCCGGTTTCACGCTCTCGAAGCCCAAGGGCTTCGGCCCTGGCACCGAGGCCATCTACACGGGCCAGACGAAGGGTGGTGTCCCGCTCACGGTGACCGTGGACAAGTTCAAAGGCACCTTGAGGGCGGAGGCGGGCGGCTTGGTTGTCGAGGACGACATCGCGGACCTCGACGCGGACGCCGTGCAGCACGCGCTGGGTGAGGCCGCCGCGGCGATGGACCAGCATGTCGAGGACGCGATGCGCAGGCGGAAGACAGGAGCCCGGGACTTCACCAGTGTGGATGTGCGCAGACTGTCCGGCAGCCTGCACGACATCCGCGAGCGCGCCAACACCGTGCTGGAGAAGCTCGACGAGATGCAGTCCGACGAGGGGTGGAGGGACTCCACCTTGGAGGGAATACGGCGGACTGCGGCGGCCGACAGTTCCGACATAGGCTACCACCTCGACATGATCGAGCAGGCCACCGGGGCGTTCCGGCGCCTATGAACAACGGGCCGTCAAAGTGGTGGAGGGCGGCGGAGTCGTTCGACTCCGGAACAGTCTCTTTCGACTTCGACGACGTGCTCCACTACGCGCCCGGCGGGAACCCGATCGACTTCTGGGCGTGGGAGACGTATGTGCCGCGGGAGCCGTACATGTCTGAGGCCAAGCACGCCGCCAGACACCACCGGGTCATAGTCGTGTCCCACCGCGATCCGGGCATGGAGGGCGTCGTCCTGAGCTTCGCCGAGCAGCACAGCCTCCCCCTCAAGCGTGAGGATGTCTTCTGCATCGGCCTCGGGGGGTCCAAGCTCGACGTGCTGGAGCGCGAGGGGGCGGCGGCGCACTACGACGACCGCCCGGAGATGGCGGATGAGCTGCACAACTCCGGCATCCGGCTGGTGCGCGTCCCGCAGACCGACAAGTCCGACTTGAGCTGGGTGCCGGACGACATGCGGGAGCGGTTCCCCGGGGTGTACGACCGCTACGAGGACTACCTGGATGAGGAACATGTCCCGCAGACGGCGCCCGTTAGTTGACCAAAGCCCGCCGACAGAAACCCGAGCCAAGGACCAACAACAAGCCGCGCCGCCTCGGCAAACCGCGCCCTAGTCGATCTCCGGCAGCGTGTTGCCGGTGTGCTGCACGGCGCCGGGCGGTGCCTTGGGGGCCGAGACCGAAACCACTTGGTTGCGCGGGGACGCCGCGGCCCACTTCTGCACCTCCTCCGCCTGCTGCTTGGAGAACGTCCTTCCCAGGCACGGCCCCTTCGGCAGGCGCTGGTCGAAGCAGTACGTCATCGCGTTGCACGGCTCCGTGGCGCAGTCCGCGCTGCTTTTCGTCGGCGTGTCCGTCAGGGAGTCGCTCCACGCGTGCGACAGGTTGAACGCGTGCCCCAGCTCGTGCAGGAGGGCCGCCTCGCTCGAGGTGAACGAAATCGCCACGCCGTGCTGGTACTTTCCGGCTGCGTTGGACGGCTTCTGTGAGATGCCGCCTGCGGACATCGCCGGGATCCTGTCCACGAACCACACCGCCAACTCGCCGCGCTCCGCCGACCGTATCATCGATTCCTCGGACATCGCGTAGAAGTCGGACATCTCGTCTATCGCGAACCAGTTCGGGTTCTCCACCGTCTCGGCCGGGCGGACGTCGAAGCTCAGGCCCACGGGCCCGAAGGCGGCGTCGAGCCACCGCGTGTACTGCCGGACACGGTCCGCCGTCCACTGCGATCTCCCGCCGCTGGCGACGATGATGGGCCGCAGGATACATTTTCCGGACCACGGCGCGCGAACAGGGACGACTGACGGCGCCAAGCACCCCGCCAGCATTAGCGCGGCCAACGCGAACAGCCGCAGGTGTGTTTGGGCGGCGGTTCCAGACAAGCTACAGCACGACCTCGTGCGGCGACTCCGAAATACGCGGTGTATTTGGGCGGTTCCCGGCAAGCTACACAGTCTCCGAGTCCTCATTGTGCGATTCTAACCGCAGCCTAGGGCTGTCGGGGGTCCGAGCCGGGCGGGAGGAACCCCGGCGGCAGGATCCCTCGCCCCGTGTCCGTGGGTCCGTGGTGGCGCACCTGAATGCGGTGGACATTGACCGGGTGCACTTGCTGCCCGTCCTGGCCCTGCACCCACTCGTCCGTTTCGTTGTCCGGGTCCGGCACGATGAGGTCCATGTTCATCGGCGCGCCCGCGCTGCCGACGGACCGGCTGTGCAGCATGATCCTGTCCGCGAGGTTGTCGTACCCGAAGTACTTGACCACGATGCAGTTCCCGGACGGGAGCATGACCGTGGTCTCGTTATCCGAGGACGGGGGTTCATCTAGCAGCCCGGCGTCCGGAGCCTCGGGCCCCTCGCCGAGTATCCTGGACACCTCCTCGACCGCGTCCTCTAGCTCCCGGAACACGTGCGACCCGGACAGGCGGCAGGCCTCAAGGAGCGTCTCCCTCTGCGGGCAATCGCCCAGCACGATGACCGCCGACATGCCATAGTGCCAGACGGCTGCCAGAAGCCCGGCCGCGACGTCGGGGGCGCCATCCTCCATCACGAACAGCACGACCCTCGAGTTCACGCCCCTCGGCACATGGATGGCGCGGCCCTTGCCGCCCGGGAGCTGGTCCTTTTCCGGGTCGTACACCACATGCCCGTCGAGGCATTTAGACGCCTTGTCGCGCCATCCGCCGGGCGACCCGGCCAAGTAGACATCACACACGAACGGGCTGGCGGTCGCCTTGGTCGGCACGGCCGGCGGCCCCGAATTGGCGCGTGCAAGCAGGTCGCTCACCCCGACCGTCACGGCCAGTTGTATGTTTGCCGGGCGGCCGAGTTTGGCGCTGTCGAGGACCTTCTGTAGCACGGCGTCGTCCAGACCGGACGCGTACCGGCTCACCTGCTTCCGAAGGGCACCGCCGATGCACGCTCTGACTGCCTGAAGTTTGGAGTCGCTCATACGCCCTCCCCCGGATTCTGTTCATTCTAGGGTTTCCGCTCGCACCTCCAGAACAAGATCCCTGTTGTGCTTCAGCACCCTCCACGGCCCGTTGGAGTCCTCCGGCTCGTTGCGCTCCATCGCCGCGTTGATGACATCGAGGATCTCCCCCAGCCTCTGCTGCCCGAGGTCCCGCAGATCTTTGCGGCGGAGTTTCCGCCTATGCACTTCCTCGCCGATGAATTTGGGGTTCACCGACGCGAGGCAGGGTCCGCTTTGCCCGGCTTTTTTGCGGTGCCTGACCTCGGTCTTCAGCCTCCTCAGGGTTCGTTCGATTCCCGCGATCCTGGCCTCGATGTCGGCCTTCCTGGGCTTCATGGGTCGGGCCTCCCCCGGCGGCAAGGCGCGTCGGACGCGTTGCCACGCGCCATGCGCGGGCGGGGCAAAACGACACAAGTTTTGACTTCGGCCAGAGATAACCCGCTGTTTTCGCCGCAAAACCGGCATCTGCCGCAAACGAGAAAGAAATGCTGGGCAAGCTAGACCCGCTGCGAGCCGACCACATCCGGCAGCACGTCCCGCGGCATGTCAAGCCTGCAACGGTCGTCGAAGCAGCCGACCTCCGCGGCGGGGACCATGGCCACGCGCGTCAGGAAGTGGAGGCGCAGCCCCATGCGGTTCGACTGGTGGTCGTACACGATTCGCAGCGGGAAGTTGCCGACCTCGTCCTGCCGCGGCGCGACCGGTATTTCGTCGCCGGCGTCCCCGAGCTTGATCCCGAGGATGTCGCGGCACAGCAGCGGGCCGACTTTGTCGGACGGCGCCCACGCGTCCTGCGTCGAGCCGAGCACGTCGTCCGCGTCCCACAGGAGGGCGAACACGTCCTCGTCCAGCGGCGCGCCGGAGTCGCCGAGCTCCGGCAGCACGTCCGCGGCCACGCCGCGGAGGCCGCGCATCAGGGCGTCGTTGACGGCGGCGATCGCCGAACCCACCCCGGGCATGGACTCGAAGCTGTCGAGGAACCAGCGCAGGGCCGCATAGGGCTGGAAGTCCAAGTCGACCGCCGCCAGGCCGTCTATCCCGTACTTCGGCTCCGGCGTCACGCACATGCTGCGGATGTGGGAGAAGAGCAGGACGGGGTCGAGGCGGTACGGCTCCACGAGGACCGAAAGCATGTCCATGGCCTCGCTCACGCCATTGGCCGAGCCCTGCACCCTCAGCATCCTGGTCGCCGCGCTCTGGTAGGGAAACGGCTTGTACCCCAGCACGGTCCTTTTCAGCGGCACAACGCGGTCCTCGGCGCTCCAGTTCATGCGTTTCTCCCCGGCCTGCGGTCGTCCGCGGCCATCCCCGGACCTCATTCTAACCATCCGCCGAGCGTTCTTTAGAGTTTTGATGTGCGGCCCCACCGCGCCATGAACATCGAGCGGATAGTCAGGGAGGTGGTGGCGAGCGCCTTCGCGGACGACGCCACCCCCGCCGGAAAGATGGCGGTGCGGCTGACGCCCGCGGCGCGGCAGCAGGCCAAAAGGTTTTTGGAGCAGTCCAACCAGCAGCACCGCGAGTTCGGCGGCTATGTGGATGGCACGGCGACCGCTGGCGCCGTCACGTTCGCGGGCTTCTCGCACGACATCAGCGGCATGGGCCAGCATGTGACCGTGCCGTGGGTGGACTCCGACAAAACCGTGGCCGGGTGGCACTCCCACCCGGAACAGTACGAGGGCAGCGGCTTGGTGCCGGAGGTGGACTCGACCGGCGACCCGTCGCCGTCCACCGGGGACGACCTGCCGGGGTTCGCGAAGGCGAAGGAACACGGGCACCTGTCCGCGATCATCGGGAACGGCAGGCTTGTGGTCTACAACGGCCGCCAGAAGATACACTCCGAGGAGCTCTAGCGGGCGTTCCTCTTGGCGTGCGAGATGAGGACGCGCGGCGGCATCGGATCGTCGAACCTCTCCTGGTCGGACCAGACGCCTGGAATGTCGCCCAGCTCCCACCCGTAGCTCATCGCCCTGAACGAGTACTCGACGTCCACGAAGGAGAAGAAGAAGTTCTCCGATGGCAGCCCGATGCGCTCGACCATGCTGCTGCGGATCACCCAGACGCCGCCCTGCACGTGCGGCAGCCGGTACTTCTCCCGGGGGGTCAGGCCGGACCACCACCCCCGGTTCACATGCTCCAAGTAGTCGAAGCGCCGCCCTTGGCGCTTGTAGAACGCCAAGTTGCTGCGGTCGAACCTGTTCCCGTACCCCGCGGACCGCGTGACCGAACCCGCCAGGCCCACGCGCCTCCTGCCGCGCATCCAGCGAACGCACGACCGCATCCAGTTGACGTCGTGCACCTTCGCGTGCACGGAGCAGACGTAGAACACCAGCTTGGACCGCAGGGCCGTGTCCCGAAGGGCCAAGTTGAGGGATGGCGTGAAGTGCCGGCTTTCGCTCCGGATCACATGGAGCTGGCGCCGTGTCCGGAATTCCCGAATTACGGCGTCCATCTCCGCCGGGTCCGGCGCGTTGTTCACTATGGTGTAGCGGAAGCCGCCGGCGGTCGCGTCCAGCTCGGACAGGACGCGCCGCACCTGGTCCGGCCTGTGGTGCGCCACCAGAATCAGTTGGTGCATCTAACGTCCTCCGCCTGAGCGGCCCTTCTCGCGGCGGCGTACTTCCGGGCCGCGGAGTGGAAGTGCAGCACGCCCAAACCGGTGTAGTAGCACACCCTCCACCCGTCACGGCCGTATGGCGCCGCGAGCCTGCGGCAGAACTCCTTGTCGCTCCCCCAGTGCCAGAACCTCCTGTCGTCGCGGAGCAGGCCGTAGCGCTGCCACACCGTCTTGTGGACGAACGTGCAGCAGAAGCCGAGCCACTCGACGTCGGCCATCGCGTTCCGCCCCCACTTCGCCAAGGCTCTCCTCACCTGATCCCGCGGCGCGTGCCTCCCGCGCGGCTTGAACAGCAGCGGGCTGCATACCCTGACGCCCCTGTTCCTCCGGCGGCGGAGCGCGGACAGCATCGCCTTGTCCCAGTCGCGGGGCACGACGATGTCGTTGTTCATGAGCACGGTCCACTCGGACGCCGGGTTCCGCATGCTCATGGCCACGCCCTGGTTGGTGGCCCTCGAGAAGCCGACGTTGGTCTCGTTGCAGACGACCTCCAGGTCCGGCTGGCGCAGGAGCCACTCCCTGGCGCCGTCCTCCGACGCGTTGTCCACGACGAAGGCCCGCCATCCGAGCCGCGTGCCGCGGCGGATAGACTCGACGGCGGCGACGAGCTTGTCCGCGCAGTTGAAGCTCGGGATCACGATGTCTATCACGGTGGCGGTCGGCGGATGAGGACAAAACAAATCGGTGGCCTTTTGTTTTGTTTTGGTGCGGATTCCCCTGAGGAGGGGTCCAGCGTGAAGGTGCATTTTTCCTGTGCGAGGAGCGGGAAGGAGTTTTCCGTCCTGATCGACGGGAAGCCGCACTCCCTGCGCATGAGGGACTTCGCCAACACGAACCAGACTTTGGCCGGCCGGCTCCGGATCAGCGTCCGCGACGTGCCGCGCCTCAGGTCGTGCTGCGGCGTGGACGGGTCCGCGGAGATAATCGTCAAGATGCTGGAGGCGGGCTTCATGTCCGGCAAACTCGTCGGGAAGCCAGACACCGACATCGCCAGGATACTCGGCATAGGCCGCCACAAGGTGGCCGAGGTTCGCAAGAGGATAGGTGTCGCATCGGTGCGCCCGAGCGACTTCCGGTCGAGACCCGTCGACTGGGACTCGGTCCACGCGGAGCTGCGGGACCCGAACGTGCCGCACCACGAGATCGCCGACACGCTCAAAGTGAGCTCCGTGAGCGTGTACAGGCGCCGCAAGAGGCTTGTGGAGAGGGGAGAGGTGCCGCAGGCGCACTTGGCGAAGTGGGGCCAGCCCGGCAAGCAGACCCGCGGGGAGCTGTAGGTCCGATATAGTTTTGCCCGAGGAGATGACTGTAGCTTGCGGGAACGCCCGCCCAAATACACCATCAGTGCTGTAGCAGAGGGGGCAGGGGGATGAGCAAGGCCGAGCGAATCGCAAAACGGATTGCCGCGGCGGGCGGCGGGTCAAAAACGCGCCTGAACGTCACGGTCCGTTTCGACGAGGGCGCCACGGACGCCGAGTCGCTCGCGACCGCCATGGACATCCTGATGGAGACCGCCCTCTCGACGCCCGGCATCTTGGACGATTACGGGAACCCGACAATCGGCAAGTTCTTCGTCGATTCGGAGAGCGTCGGCGGGGGCGGGGACCCCGTGTTCCCCATGCCCCACAGGCCCGTCCGCACCGACGCGCCGGGGCAAGCCGAATTGTGGGTGGATGTGGAGTACGACGACGCGGTGACCGACCCCGACTCGCTCGCCACGGCGTTGGACATCCTGATGGAGACCGCCCTCTCGACGCCCGGCATCTTGGACGACTATGGGGATGTCACTGTAGGCGAGTTTCTCCCGCCGCCAATCCAAGGAGACGGGCCGGAAGCCGTCGTGCATCTCCTCCTGCCGAGGGGCGGCGCGGTCTGCGGCGCGGCCGCTGGCGCGGATGAACTGAACGCCGACATCAACTACGCCACCTGCCCCGACTGCCTGAGCAGCCACGACCGCCATGTGCGCCGCTTTGAGGGCGAGAACTGACGCCGGTCATGCCTTCCCGTGCTTCTCGGACCCGTTCGCGCCGATGTGCCAGAACTCAACGCGCGCGCCGGTCTCGTCCCGCAGGTAGAAGACGCCGCTCTCCAAGGCCTCCTCGTCCCCCAGCTCCATGACCGGGACCGGGCCGCCCTCCTGATCTACCATCGTGACGCCATCCTTCAGCCGGGATTGGCGCGACGCCTTGGGGCTCGCCCACAGCACGCCCGGCAGGCGGAGGGGCCGGAGCAGCGCGTCCGGCCGCCCGGGCAGCCTCGCGTCGAGCACCAGCACCCCGACGCCCTCCCGCGCGGGCATGAACGGCACCCTCCAGACCCCGGTCCCGCCACTGTATGAGGGCTGGCCGTGCGCAGCCACGGAGAAACAGGAGAACCAGTGCTTCAGCGTCGACGGGTCGGAGTCGACGCGGAGCAGGTCCTCGCCGTCGAAGACGGACGCCGACCACGCCCCGCCGGAGCCGAGGCACCGGACGAACTCCGACACCCCGGCGTACTGCCGCGACACGAACTCCTCGCTCAGCCAGCCGATTTCGCGCAGCTTCTCGAGCCACGACTGGTACATCCAGCACTCCAGCCGGGGCGCGGCCTGCGCCACCCACAGGTCGTCGCCGACGCGGACCTCGCCGCTCCGCAGCATCTCGTACAGGCACTCGGCGGCCATCGCGGACCACGCCGTGTCTATCCTGGCCACCATCGAGCTGCGGGCGACGTCCGTGTCGGCGGGCTGCCCGGCGAGGATGGACAGCCGGAACGCCTCCCGCCTGAACCAGTCGGAGCTCCACGGATACCCCGCCGTGGCGCGGCAGTGCATCGACCGGAGCAGGGCCACCGTCGCCCCCTGCGGGACGCACATGCCGATGAAGGCCGACGGCGTGCAGGCCACCATCGCGGTGGTGCCGAGTTCCCCGGACATGGCCGGCTCGGCGAAGGCGGCCTCCACCTCGTCGCCGGAGATCTCGAACAGCACGCCCTGCCGGATGTCCGGGTCGAGCTGACCCACCGCGGCGACCCGCCGCGCCATCTCCGTCTCCGGCAGGCCCAACTGTTTCGCGAGGGACACCACCTGCCCCATCAGCTTGAACGTGGCCGGCCCGAGCCGGTGGCCCAGGGAATCCTGCACGGCCTTTGCGGTTATGGCGTCGGGCGGCAGCGCCGTCGATCTCTCCACCAGCTCCCGGTATGTTATCTTTCGATGAAGACAAGCCACGCGCTTTCCTTTCGATAGAATATACCGTGGGAAAGATGATTCGCACGGTGTCGCTGCTCCCAGACCTTCCGGAGGACAGGTTCCTCCCAATGATGGAGGCCTGCGCCAGAATCTTCAACGAACACACGGCTTGGGCCGCCGAGAACAGGACTTGGAGCAAGCGGAAGGCGCACGAAGCGCTCTACCGCAGCATCCGCGAGGCCCATCCCGAGGTCAACTCCGCCATCCTTCAGGCGACGAGGGACTGCGCCCTTGAGGCGTCCAAAAGGTGCAACAAAGGCCGCAGGGGTTCGTGGAAAACCCCGGTAAAGCGGACGCTCAGCGTCAGGTACGACCTCCGGACGCTCTCCGTGCGCGGCGGCCTCCTGACGCTGTCGTGCATTCCCACATTGATATCTTCTGCATCCTCGGGATGCAAAAGAAATCACAACTGCGGCAGGCGGTTCAGGACCGTGCTCGACATTCCGGAACACTTCCGTCAGGTGACCGAGTCCCTCCGGTGGAGGTGCAAGGGCGCCACGCTCAAATACATCCGAGGAAGGTTCAGACTCAACCTCAACTACGAGACCGAGGCACCGCCAAAGGTCGCCGGGCGCGCCGTCGGTATCGACCTCGGGATCAGGAACTTCGCCGTCACATCGGATGGCGACAGACACCCATCGCGGAACCCCAGCGTCCTCCGGGCCGCGAAGCGGCGGTACTTCCATGGCAAGCGCGCGTTGCAGGCAAAAGGCACCCGGTCCGCCAAGAGGCGCCTCCGCGCCACGGCGGGCCGGGAAGAGCGGTTCAGCCGCGACGTGTGCCACATGGTAAGCAAAGAGATAGCGGGGACGCCCGGGGTGAACGTGTTCGTGCTGGAGGACCTGCGTGGAGTCAGGGACAGGTGGAGGGGGATGTGGCCCAACCGTGACGTGCACGGCTGGCCGTTTTCGCGCCTCCGCTTCGACCTGACCTACAAAGCGGAGGCGCTGGGGAAGTCGGTCGTGACCGTCCCTGCGGCGTACACCAGCCAGCGCTGCCCCAAGTGCGGATCCACGGAACCGGGGAACAGGCGGGGTTCCAGGTTCCACTGCGGGATGTGCGGCTTCTGTGGCCACGCCGACGTCGTCGCCGCAAGGAACATCCTTTTCGTGCATGAGAGCGGTGCCTCTCTTAGCGCGACCCGCCGACCCTCCCCGCGCCGCGAGGCACCAGGGGGGCAGGCTGCTGTCAACCAGCCGACGATGCACGGGCCGTCCCTCCGGGGGAACCCAAGTTGCAAGCCACTTGCCTTGTGCCAGTGGTAGTTGACCCTTTTTGGTGGCACCTAATCGCCTCCAGTTGGCCTGCGATCCCGGGCACGCAGGACGGGCCGTCGGCCCAGCCGAGGGAGAGCAGCATCATGGCGTACCAGGTGTTCGCGGGCGTCTGCCTGTCGGAGTGGCACTTCCGCCACCGGCTGCCTGACCCGTCGTCCGCCTGCCACGACCGGAGCGGCCTGAGCATCTCGAGCACCTGCTCGTACCTCGTCTCGGCGTCCGCGTACGGGGCGCTGTGTATCCCGCGGTATTCGGCCGCGCCGCCGGGCCGCTGCTCGATCAGCCCCTCGGCCACGTGCCAGAGGAGGCGGGAGAGCACCCTCATCGCCCTGGCGGACAGCATGACGCCCTCCGAGAACTCGTCCCCCACCAGGACGCGCATCGCGCGGAAGAAGTCGATGACGATGAAGCTCACGTCCATCGGATCCCGTATCGCGTCGAGCTTGCGGCTCCGCGACAGCGTCCAGTCGACGAGGTCGATGATCCGCAGCAGGGGGATGCAGCCGTTGGTGTCCTTCGACCGCAGCGTGATCCGGCCGTAGAGCGGGCTGTCGCTGAGGCTCCGCAGGAAGTCGGCGGCGGCGGCGGCCTTGAACCGCCTGGCCTCCGCCGGGTCGTCCGCGTTGAACGCGTCCCTAATCTTGCCCTGCTGCTGCCCGATGAGCAGGGACGCGGCCATGCCGCCGAGGAACGCCCGGTCGTGCTTGACCATGTTCCCGCCTATGTCCGAGACGATGCGCCGCAGCCGGAGGCTGTCGAGGCCGACCGTGAGGACGACGGGTACCGGGAAATCCGCGGGCAACTGGGAGAATGACATTCCGCCACTGCGGTGCTGGCCATCGGTCACCATCAGGGTCCGGTTCTCCGGATCCACTGCGATCTTCAGCTCCGCCGCGCAGCCGCGCTTTGAGACGCTCACCGAGCCCCTCTTGATGTTCACGAGGACCGGGTCGAGCATCAGCGGCCTCCTGGACTCGAACTCGCTGCTGATCCTGGCCATCCGCCTGCGGTCGGCCTCGCGCTGGCACCCGGCCACCTTCGACGACGACGGGTCGATCACGTCCACATACGCGCCCGTCAGGAGGACGTTCAGCGGCAGGAACCCCAAGTACACGTCGGTGTCGATCTGCCTGGCCACCAGGAAGGTGGCCGTGTGCGTCGCCCTCTCCGTGAACCTGGACTGGCAGAACGGCACGCGCGGGTCGAGGTCCTTCGGCACTTTCCGGGCTGCGTCCTTCGGTGCCTTCCGAGCCGCGCCCTTCGGCGCCTTCCGGGTTGTGCGCATCATGTGTCTCCGTGGCAACTGCTGCCGCCAAATCATACGCGCAGGGGGGGCCGCCGTCAAGGTTACCGGACGCCTGTGTGGGAGGGCGGCCTCCAGATGTCGCGCGGCTTGGCGCCCGCCCTGGCGGCCATGGCGGTGGCGCAGTCCAGCCCGAAGCGGCAGCGGTCAGCGCGGCCGCCGCCGCTCCCCAGGGCGATGAAGGAACCGGCGCTCAGGAACGCCGAGACCACGTCGTCGCCGGGGCCGAGGCGGGCTGGGTGACCGCACACCAGAAGCGGGCACGCGAGTTCGGCGCAGCAGGCGGCGACGGCGTCCACATCGTCGTCGTTGCCAAGCATGTCGTTGGCGGGCCTCCTGCCGGTCGGGTTCAGCAGCAGCACGGGGCGGCCGGCGGCGGCGTGGATCCGGCGCAGCTCGTCGCGGATCCGGTCGCCGTCGCCGCCGAAGCTGGTCGCGTCGAAGATGACGACCTCGCCTCGCGCGCCGCCGACGCCTCCCTCGCCGGACACGACGGTCGACAGCTTGATCCGCGGATCCTCCAGACGCTCTCGCAGCAGCGCGAGAAGCGACGCGACGGGACCCCCGTCGTCCGCGACGAATATGCAGCCGCCGATGGCGTCGAGGTACCCCATCACCTCGGACTTGGCCGAGGATGGGGCCGTGATTACCCGCGGGACCACCAGCATGTCGCCCGCGGTGGCCGGCGGATCGCTGCGGTCCACCGGGTCGGACCGAAGCCACGGCGGCACATAGTGCCCGAATGTCTCCTCGATGAGCTCGCGCTCGCCCTTCCCGGGGGGGAGGGGCCACGGCAGGCCCGCGGCGGCCCTGGCCTCCTGCATCTCCGTCAGGAAGCCCGCGCCGCCGGTGGTCTCCACCATGGCCCAGCCCTCCGACCCGGCCTCGGCGACGAGCACCTCAAAGCCCGGGCCGATCTCGCCCTCCGAGAGTGGCATCTCCCCGGAGACGAGTACGCTGATGCGGCTCGTCCGCTCCTCCAACCGGCGTATGTCGCCCGTCAGCCAGACGCGGCACCGCACCCCGGTGGCCCGCAGCCGGGCCAGCAGCGTGTGCGCACGCGCGTGGGCCGACAGAAAAGAAATGGTGTCCGGCATCGGAACCCTACGACGACGAAATCGAGACGGTTTTCGGTTCGATCACCACCGTGTCGGCGACGATCCGCAGGGTCTTCGCGTGCAGGACCATCTCCTGGACATTCGACACCGCCACCCCGGGCTTGCGCGGATCCTCATAGTTCTGCTCGTCCTGCTCCTTGACAGCCGCCACATCCTTTGGCTTGGCGGCCTGCGGCGCCGGCGGCACGACCGCCGCAGCCTTCAGCGGCGCCTTCTGCGTCTTCTTCGCCTTTGATCCGGAATCGGTTGCCTTGGGATTCCCCGCCGCCGCCGGCCCGCCGATGCGGATTTCCGACCCGGTCAGCCCGGTCTGCTCGGCCGCCTTTGGTTTCGCGCCGCCTGCCGGGAGCAGCCCCTGCGCGACGGCGACTTGGTTAGCGCGGCCGCCACCGCCGTCCTGCTCGGCCACCTTCGGCTTCGAGATGGATACCCCCTCGTCCTCGAAGTCGAGGTCCAGGTCCTCGTCCAGCGGCACCTCCGTGCCCGTGATCTGCTCGGCGTCAATCTCCTCCAACTGGCTCAGAATGTCGTCGTCGCTCGGCATGTCTCCTCCTCCCCCTTATTTCCCTTGGAACCCGTCGGCTCGCCGCCGAAGCCTATTCTAGCGCAGCGAGCGCGGCACGGAGCTTCGCGAGCGCCGCCTCCTCCACCTGCCGCGCCCTCTCCTTTGAGACGCCCCACCTCCTGCCGATGACCGCGAAGGTCTCCGCGTCGTCGAACGGCGGCAGGGCGAACCTCGCCCGGACTACGTCCCTCTCCCTCTCGTCCAGCATCGCCATGGCCAGCCGTAGCTCGTAGAGGGTCTCGCCGCGCTCCGCCTCCTCCGCCGGGGACGGGGATGGCGACGGCGCCTCGACGTCGGCGTCGGCCGACACGACGGCCCCGTCCGCCTTGGCGTCGGCCTCCTTTCCCTCGCGGCGCCTCTTGGCTATGAGCGTCAGGCGCCCCATCGGCATGGCCATCCCGGGTTGCCCGGATTTCGACACGATTTTGACGAAGTCCCTGCGCAGCGACGTGCGCAGGAAGCTGCGGACGCTGCCGCGGTCCGGGTCGTACCTGGGTATGTAGACCGTGACGAGGAGGATGCACCCCTCGGACACGAGGTCGTCAGGGCTGAGCGGCCCGGAGTCCTGGAACTCCTCCGCGGCCCGCACGATGTGGATCAGGTTGGCGCACAGCGCCCTCCCGGTGGCGTCCGCGTCCGCGCTCGCCTTGGCGGCCTCGAAGAGGCGCCTGTTCTCGCCCGCGTCCTTCACCTGCCTGCTCAGGGCGATGTTCAGTATCTCGCGCGAAACTGGCACGTTTCCGACCTCCCGCCGCCCGCGGAGGCGGGCGCGCACCGGACTATACATCCGCGGCGCTGGAGCGGGCGACTTGGCGAGAGGTCGGGTGTTTTGGGGCTGGCGGCGCTAAGCTGGCGGTCGCCGCGACTTGGGGTGAAGCCGAGCCGAGGCCCGGCCGGCCTCGGAAGCTGGCCCGAGGCCGAGCCGCGACCCATCAGGCAACAGCAGCTTGGCCCAGGACGGCAGCCGAACTCGCGAATGGCGCGGACGAGGGCGTCCGTGCTGCGTTCCGGAGGCGCCGCGTACCTTGAACTCCTCGATGTACCCCTGCGCGACGAGCGTGGCGAGCGCCTGCAACAGGCGGTAGAGTGGGGCGACCTTGCGGCGCGCCCTGCTGAGGATGTCGCCGATGGTCGCAGGCCCGCCGTTCTTCAGCGCCCGCAGCACGGCCGTCTCCTCGTCGCTGATGTTTCTCCAATGCCCCGAATCCATCCGGAACACGCATTCGCGGCAGGAGAAAACGGGTTCGCGCGTTCGCGCGTTCGCGCGTGGGCCGAGCCACCTGTGTTCCCTGCGCAGTTTCCGCGCCAGACGCAGCCTCTCGTCGGCCAGCCTGCGCCATGTGTCGGTCAGCGATTCTGCCGCAGCTCGGGTGGGTTTCGCCACCACCTTTGCATCGTGACGCGGCCCCGGACGTTTGTGCTGCTTCATGGCTCCTCCCCGGCGGCACGGCGGCTCGCGGAGCCGGAACCCGGCATGGTGAACACCGGCAGGGGCACCTCCTCTGTCCTTCTCCCGGCCGCGTCCGAGAGCGCCGATGAGGCGTTCGGCCCTGCGTCGTCGCAGATCCCGTCCAGCTTCATCTCGGCCATGACCGCTGCGGCCTGCACGATCGCGGCCTTCGCCGCGGTCAGGAGCCCCGCGACCAGCATGGCGGACGCCCTCTGCTCCGGCTCGATCTTGGTTCCGTCCGCGAAGGTGCGAGAGGTGGCTGCGTCGCCAACCTCCATCGCCGCCCGCAGCACCCTGTTGATGTGTTCGTTCACGCCGACCTCAAGCACGCGCTTCGCGCCCATTGTTCGCCTCCGTTACTGTCCTAGCCATTCCGACTACTCCGCCGGACGCCCGGCGCGAACTCCGCCTACGGACACAGCCGGCCACGGATCATAAGCCCGCCTTGCCGCCGGGTCAAGCCACCCGTCCGGATGGCCCCGCGACATGCAAATCCACGACCCGTTATCGGCCACGGGTTCCGTAGGCGTCGGCCGGGGCGGCGAAAAAACGCGGAAGGGGGACGACCATGGACAACGGGGACACCATGAACGGGCATGTCAGGATAGGTCCGGAGTTCTTCAGGAAGAGCCGCGAGGACTACGCGGACTGGGCGTGGGCGATCGCGAGGGAGTTCATGCAGAACTCGATCGACGCCGGGGCGAGGGCGATCTCCGTGGACGTGGCGGGCGAGGACGGGAACACGCGGCTGATCGTGCGCAACGACGGCAGGCCCATGAGCCGCGAGGAGCTGCTCGACAAGCTGCTCACCCTCGGCGCGAGCGGCAAAAACTTCCTCGGGGGCGCGGTGGGCGGCTTCGGGAAGGCGAAGGAAATCCTGTACTTCACGCACCTCCGGTACCGCATCGCCACGGGCGGGCTGGAGGTGACCGGCTCCGGCGCCGAGTTCGAGATGTCGCCCCGGTCCCCCGACCTCCGCGGCACCGAGTCCGACGTCCTCGTCGAGGGCGACATGGCGGACAAGCTGCTCCTGAGCTTCGGCAGGTTCGCGCGGTTCGCGCAGTGGGGCGGGGAGCTGCGCATCAACGGCGACCCGACGCCGTGCCGCATGCACAAGGGCAGCCCGCGCCGGGACATGGGGTGGTGCCGCGTCCACACCAACAGGTCCGAGAGCGGCGCGCTCGTCGTGCGGACGCACGGGATCCCGATGTTCATCCAGTACGTCTCGTGCGACAGGTGCGTGGTGGTGGAGCTGGCGGGATCCCCGGGGGAGTTCCTGGCCGCGAACCGGGACGGGCTGAAGTACGACTACCAGGCGCAGTTGCAGGCGTTCGTCGCCCGGCTCCTGGTCGACAGGCGGGCGGCGCTGAGGAGCGCGACGAGGCTGGAGTACATGCTGTGGGACGGCCGGCCGCTGGAGGCCGGCGGCGCCGACTCCGAGACCGACGCGGAGCCGGCCTCCGATGCGGCCATGGCGGGCGCGGCGGCCCAGGCCGCGGCGTGCACGACCCGCGACGCCGCCGCCGTCACCATCTGCCCGACGCCCCCTTGGGAGGACGACGCAACAACGGATGCCCGCGTCGCCGAGCCGCACGGCGAAGGGGCCTCCCGGTTTTGGCGGCCCTCGAACGATCCTCCGGCGTCCGTCGGCTGTAGGTTCGTCATCAAGAACACCATCGCCGCCGCGAAGGTGCCGCGGCGGTTCAAGCCCGGCCACATGTCCCGGTACGCGGAGAGGCTGCTCGCGCTGTGGCGGGGCAGCGTCGTCGAGGTGGCCGGCCTGCTCGGGCTGAGGGGCGCGTTCGCCGTCGGGTTCGTCTTCGACGAGGAGCTGGTCGCGCTGCTGGAGAAGAGCGACCGCTTCGGCACCGTCTTCTACATCAACCCCTGCGTCCTGGGGAGGAGCGCGCTGGGCCGGACCGTCCTGCGGCGGCGCTGGCGGCTGTCGGACCCGAAGGCGGTGCTGGCCGCGGCGGTGCACGAGGTCGTGCACGGGCTGGGGTACAGCTTCCACGACGAAGAGTACGCCGGCGCGCTGACGCAGGCCTTCGCCAAGGTGCTGAGGGCCCGGTCGAGGAGGGGCAGGAAGGCCCGCGCCGCGTGATGGAGATATGGGCCGGGAAAACAGCCGGGCCGGGCGACATCTGCTGCGTCTGCGGCGGCGCTGGCCGCCTGACGCGGCACCATGTGGTCCCGGGCTGCTACCGGGAGCCGCTGCACCACGACCGGGACTACCACGACCTGCACGACATCGTGTTCGTCTGCCTCGCCTGCCACGAGAAGTACGAGAAAGGGCACGCCTGGGGGCTGCGGCGCGCGCTGTGCGAGCGGTACGGCGTCCCGATGGAGGGCTACTACAGTTCGGTGTGGCCGGGGGGCCACGAGGCGATGAGGGCCGCCGCGGCGCTGGTCAGGCACGGCGGGCGCATCCCGGCCCGGAGGGCCGCCGAGCTCCGGGCGGAAATCGCGTCGCACCTCGGGAGGGAGCCGCTGGAGGCGGACATGCTCGCGCTCGCCGAAGCGGACTGGCGGCCCAAGCCGGGGCCGGGGCACGTCTCCCACGGCGAGCTCGTCGTGGCCGAGGTCGAGGACATGCGGGCCTTCTGGCGCATGTGGCGCCTGCACTTCGCACGCAGGATGAGGCCCCGCCTCCTGCCGCCGGGCTGGGATCCCGACCGCGAGGTGCGGTGGTCGCCGGACCGCTGCCGCAGGCGGCGGGGCAAAAACTGCCCATGCCGGGAGGCGCCCGGGCGAACCGGATAACCGGACACGAATCCGGGCGTCGCGTCCGGATACCCCCGTCCCCTTGTTTCGTCCAAACCCGCGCGATATAATCGGACGTACGCCGGCTCCCGGCCCTCCGCGGCACGAGCTGGCGAGGTTTACCCGACCATGCCGGGCGCCCGGTGACGGGACGCGCGGCGTGCCTGAAGAGGCAAGTCGGAGCCGGAGCTGGTCTCCGCCGGGGCGCTTAGGGTCGCCCACCGGACTCCTGAATCCACCGGCCCCGCATGGAAGAAGGAGGGGGAATCCCCATGAGCGAGATCCTGAAGGCAGTGACCGGTCTGGCCGCGCTTGCGCTGGGCAAGGGCGGGAGGAAGGACGAGGGGGAGAAGGGCGGCGGCGCCCCGGCGGCGGCGACCGACGGGAAGGTCGAGGTCAAGGCGACGCTCGACCGCCAGAAAATCGACGGGTCGAAGGACTACGAGGGGCACCTCATGGTCAGCGTGACGGGGAGCGACAGGGGCTTCAAGCGCACCCCGATCTGCACCGTGCTGGTGCTGGACGTCTCCAGCTCCATGAAGGGCGAGAAGCTCGCGGCGCTCAAGGACACGGCGTCCAAGCTCGCCAGGAACCTGACCGACCAGGACGAGGTCGCCATCGTGGCGTTCGCGTCCCACGTCGAGACGGTGCTCGAGCGCACCGGCGCCGGGGACAGGGCGGCGGTCCTCGCGGCCATAGGCAGGCTCCAGGCCACGACCTGCACCAACATGAGCGGAGGCCTCTCCGCGGGGCTGAAGCAGGTCAACGAGCAGTTCAGGGGCGTGAAGCGGATCATGCTGCTGACGGACGGGATGGCCAACGAGGGCGTCTCCGACCGCGCCGGGCTGCTCGGCATGGTCGCGGGGCGCCAGTCGTCCTGCGCCGTGTCCACGTTCGGCTTCGGCACGGACTGCGACCAGGAGCTGCTCGCCGACATGGCGAAGGCCGGCGGCGGGAACTACTACTTCATCGCCGGGAAGGACATCGGGAGCGTCTTCGCCCGCGAGCTGGGCGGCATGCTGAGCTGCATCGCCCAGAACCTGGAGGTCAGCATCCGGCCCAACAAGGGCGGCGAGGTGCTCGAGGTGCTGAACGACTTCACCGTCGAGGACAAGGGCGGCGAGGCCGTCATCAACGCCGAGGACCTCTACGCCGGCGAGACCAAGCACGTCCTGGTCAGGCTCAGGGTCGCCAAGCCGGGCGGCAGGCCCAAGGCGAGGCCGTTCAGCGTGGCGCACGTCGCGGTGTCGTGGGACGACGCCACGTCGAAGGGGCACGAGAGGCGCGAGCTCAACCCGAAGGTGACCTTCGCCAGGGCGAAGGACGCCGACGCGGAGCCCGCGCTGGAGGTGGCCGAGCAGGTCGCGCTCGTCCAGGCGGCGAACGCGCAGCTCGAGGCCGTCAAGGCGGCCGAGCGCGGCGACTGGGACGGCGCGCAGGGCGCCCTGAGGTGCGCCGTGCGGTCGTTCTCGCTCCTGGCGGACCGCGGCTCGGAGTCGGCGAGGGGCCTCGTCGGCGCGATGCGCGCGTCGGCCGTGGGCTTCCACGAGGGGACGTACACCCACTCCTACGGCAGCACCGTGTCGAACGCGGCGCTGAACGCGACGAAGTACAGGAAGGGGGGCGGGGACGGGGCGGAGTTCCTGTCGAGCTGCGTCGGGAGCAAGGGCGTGGACGACATGGAGGCCGCGTTCCGCGACGCGGACGGCGACGGGCAGGCGGACCCGAACGCCGTCGCCGGCACGACCACGTCGCCGACGCCCCCGACCGCCTGGACGAACGGCGGCTCGGGCGGCGCGGGGCACATCTTCCCGTCGCCGGGCGGGCCGCCGCTCCCGTTCCCGCCGGCCGACCCGAACTGGCCCTGCGGCCCCGGGCTCCCGACGTGGCCGGGCGGCGGGCCGCCCCAGCCGGCCGACAAGTGCACCGGCGCCGCGGACTGCCCGTGCTGGGCGTGCGCCCTCAAGCGCATGCGCGTCAGGCCCAGGAGGGGGCCGGGGCAGAGGCCCGGGCCGATGCCCAACGCGCCCAAGGGCGGGGAGCAGCCGGCGAAGGCCCCGGAGCCCGGCGCGGGCGGCGGGGAGCCCAAGTCCAAGTTCGCCAAGCGAAGCAAGCGCTGGAAGTAGCCCGCACCCGCGGGGGACCGAGGGGGAACGGGCCGCCCCGGAGGGGCGGCCCTCCCCTTGCGCCGACTTTCATAAAGTTTCCACCGCGCCCACCCGCGGGATGGCGACGATGGGCGCATTCGCTGGGAACGCGCGGCTCGCGGCGGCCAGGATCGCTTCGGCCGCGGGGGGCATCGCGGGGGAGAGGGTCCCGAGCCTCCTCCGCCTGGAGACGGCGGTCGTCAGGAAACTGGAGGCGCTGCCATCCTCCGCGCCGGTGGACGGCCGCTTCCTGCCGGACTTCCCGCCGCTGAGGTCGCTCGCCAGGAGGTATCCGGAGATACAGTCGGACCAGTACGGCGGCCGGATGTGGCTGCCCGGGCCGGGGGCGTAGCCGGCCCCGGCGGGTTTGTGCAGTTTTTCTGGCCGCCCGAGCGTGCGGAACCGGCAAGCCGCTGAGCGCCCGTCGTTGGCTACCGATAAGGGAGGGAAAGCATGAGCGCAACAGGGATACTCGACGCGGCCTACGTGGTCTTCTACCACCCGCTGGACAACTTCACGGAGTACACGCAGGGCCAGGTGTGGACGGGGAGCGGCGGGTTCGTGCCCGGGAAGATCGGGAGCGCCGAGTCGGCGGTGACCGCCGACGCGGCGTCCATCGGGACGTCGCAGGTGGTCGGCGCCTATAACGGGGTGGAGGCCGGCGGGGGCGGCCTGGCGGCGCTGGACTCGTCGCGGCTCGTGGCGGCGTACACCAAGGCCGGCCCGGGGGCGAAGGCGTACTCCAGGGTCGTCACGGTGTCGGGCTCCACATTCACGATGGGGCCGGAGTTTGAGGTGGCGTCCGGCATCGACGAGACCACCTCCGGCGCCCGCGTGGCGGCGCTCACGTCCACTCTGGTGGTGTACGCGTACCACAACGGCGTCACGCTCGCGGCGAAGGCCGGGACCGTCAGCGGGGACGACATAACCCTCGGCGCGGAGGTCGGCCTGTCCGAGGGCCTGTGGCACGGGTTCGCCGTGAGCCTGAACGTGCTGGACTCGACGAAGTTCATCCTGACCTCGACGAGGTTCGGCATAGGCGGCGGCAACCGGGACGCCACGGCGATCGCGGGGTCCGTGTCCGGCACGGCCATCACCCTCGGCGCGGCCAAGACGGTGAAGTCGATCGCGTCCACGGGCACCACCACGGCGTCGGCGGCCATCGACTCCACGCACGCGCTCATCGCGTACATGAACGTCGGCTTCCTCGGCGCGAGCGTCTTCTGCTGCGTCGCCACCGTGACCGGGCTGGACATCACCGTCGGGTCGGAGTTCACCGCGGCGCCATCGGATTCGGGGGTCTGGAGCATCGTCTCCCTCACGTCCACTAAGCTCGTCATCCTGTTCAACGACAGCGCCACGCCGCGCCACAGGGCCGTCGTGGCGACGGTCTCCGGCGCGGACGTCACGTTCGGCGCCGTCGCGTCTAGCGCCGGCGCGAGTGGGGCAAATAACATAAGGGCGTCGCGGCTCACCTCCACCACCTTCGTGTCGTCGGATTCCTTCGCCACCGTCGTGATCGGCACCGTCTCCGGCACGAGCGTGACGTTCGGCGGTTTGACGAGCGTCAGCGCGCTCGGCGGGGCGGTCTTCACGGTCGAGGGTCTGGCCGCCGACAGGTTCTTCGTCCTCGCCTTCGACGCGACAGACACGGAGGGCGCGGTCGGCACGCTCGACACCGTGGCGTCCATGACGGCGCCGACGCCCGGCGCGTACCCGACGGCAATCGGCGCCACCCGCGTCGCGGCCGCGATGTGGGCCAAGCTGCTCACCACCGGGATCTCGGTCGTCACCGTGGGGCGTGGCTACGCGATCGTCATGACCGCGACGACGGTCTCCCTCGGCGGGACGACAGCCGTGTGGAGCGGCGCGGGCATCGCGTCGCTCATGTCCTCGATGAACTCGGGCGTCGGGGAGGCCGCGAAGCACCTCCTGGTGCTGGACTTCGAGAACACGGCCGGGACCACCTGGAGGCTCCGGACCTCGCTGGACGGCGCGCCGTGGGTGGACCAGGGCTTGCAGACCTCCGGGTCGCAGGTCGTCGTGACCACGAACACCGCGCCGAACCTCGCCATAGCGGCCGGCGCGGCCGGGCAGTGGATCGACGAGCTGGTCCTCTGGGTCGGGGACAAGGCGGCGTTCAGCCTGTTCGCGCCCGACGAGCTTGCCAACCTCCAGGACCTCGCCGACGTGTTCGGGCAGCCGATGAACCAGTACGAGGAGTACTTCGGCGCGCCGATCTGCTGGCAGGCCACGGCGAGGATGCCGGACGGGAGCCTGTGGCGCGACTCCGGGTGCGGGCCGTGCCCGCCCGTCGTGCGCGTCCCGAGGGGGGCGTCGGACGTCGTCGTCACCGACGACGGGGCCGCGGCCAGCCCGCGGGTGGTCGAAGGCTAACCGCCCTTGACGCGCGCCGCGCGGGCGCGTACGATCGGCATGCCCGCGAAGCGCGCCATGGAGTACCGCACGAAGCTGCTGCACCTGCCCCACTGCGCGGGCGGGGACGACGGCGCCCCGTCCTTGGCCAAGGCCAACAAGCTCCTCGAGGAGGCGGTCAACGACCGCGCGTTGCTGGACGCGGGATGGGAGCTGCACGACGTCGTCGGGCTGGCGCGCAGCCAAAAAATCGTGCAGACGCGCGACGCTGACATCGGCCCCGGGCCGATCTTCGTGCTGGTCGTGTTCCGCAGGATCCGCGTCAACGCCGTTGGGTAGCGAGGGGCCGGGTGACGGCCTCCGCCAGCGGCGGCGGCACCGCGTTTCCGATCTGCCTCATGCAGGTGGTCCACGCGTGCGGAAAACGCCAGTCGTCCGGGAACCCCTGGATCCTGGCCGCCTCCGTGGCGGTGTAGTGCCTATCCCCATCCGGCGCCCGCACCATGTTCTCGCCGCCGGGCACCCCGTGCACCCCTGCCTTCAGCGTCTTCGACGGCATGTCGAGGCCGCTCCCAGTGTGTCCTTTGTACGATTTTGCCGGGCGCGGCGGCGCGGCGCTCATGATGTCGGATATCGCGTCGCGGACGGTGCGCCACGGGAGGAGGCCATCATCGCCGCCCGCCAAGGCGGCGGCTATCCTTCCGGACATCCCCGCGGGCTGCCCGCCCGGGGGCGACAGGCCGTGCCTCGCCCAATACGGGCCGTCGGTCCCCCACTGGTCGCGGAGCAGCGCGCGGAGGGAGTGCGTCGGTGCAGGCATGCGCGGGGTATCCCCGTCCCTCGACGCGAGTATGAAGACCCTCTCCCGCGCCTGTGGCACGCCGAAGTCGGCGGCGTTAAGCAGCCCGTGAACCACATGGTATTCCGGCGGCGATTCGGCCAGCCGGGACATGTGCGACGCAACAGGCTCGCCATCAAGCGGCGCGACGGACGGTCGGGAAAGCTGCGTCAGGATGTACCGCAGGTACTCGCCGAATTTCGGGCGAAGCAGACCCTTGACGTTTTCCACGAGGGCGAGCCACGGCCGCGCCTCGCGCACCGCCCGCACCAGCGTGGGGAACATGTCCCTCGCGTCGGACTGGCCTCCGTGCCGCCCGGCGCCCGACCAAGGCTGGCACGGCGGGCCGCCGCTGACGAGATACACGCCCGTCCACTGCGAGAAGTCGACCGCGGACGCGTCTGCCTCGACGACGGGCAGGCTGTTGGCCCGCAGGGTCTCGGCGCACGCCGGATCCCTCTCCACGGCCGCAACCGTGCGGAACCCGGCGCGGGCCGCCCCCAAGGCGAGCCCGCCCGCCCCGGCGAACAGCTCCAGACTGGTCATCTCCGCCGACACGCCGGATTCTAGCGCCTCGCCGCCTCCCGCCCAGAGAGCGGGCGCATGCGCTTGCTGCGTACGAAGCGCCATGTAACTGGAGCACAATGAAACGCCTTTGCGGAGTCCGCAGCCGCGTTTTCCAATGTAACTGGGACTGGCTTGTTTTTGTTTTGGAGTCCCCCAGTTAATCTGGAGGTGAAACACATGTCGGAGAGGAAAATAGGCGGATGCAGGCGCGGTCCGGAGGACCCCAGGGACTTCAAGGTGATGTTCAGCGCGGTGCCGTTGGCCCGCAAGGTGGACCTTCGGAGCCTTTGCAGCCCGGTGGAGCAGCAGGACCAGCTCAGCAGTTGCACGGCGAACGCGGTGGTCGGCGCGATGGAGATGCTGGAGCGAAAGCAGGGGCTCCCGCAGCGCGACCTCAGCAGGCTGTTTGTGTATTGGAATACCCGCGTGCTCGACGGCAGCACTGGCAAGGACGCCGGCGCCTACATTAGCAGCGCGATGAGGGCCGTCAAGGCGAGCGGTGCGTGCCTGGAGAGCATCTGGCCGTACAGCGTCCGCGCGGTCTTCTCCAAGCCGCCGGCTGGGGCGTACCGCGACGGGATGCTGCGGCAGGCCGTGGAGTACGCCCGCGTCGCGCAGGGTCCCGGCGTGCTCCAGGCGCTGAACGGGGGCCTGCCCGTCGTGTACGGCACGATGCTCTACGAGTCGTTCGAGACGGTCACCGGGCAAACGGGGGTCGTCCCGATCCCGGCCCCCGGGGAGACGCAGGTCGGCGGACACGCCATGCTCATCGTCGGGTACGACCTCGACTCGAAGACATACCTCGTACGGAACAGTTGGGGGGCCAAGTGGGGGCTCGCCGGCTACTGCAAGGTGCCGTTCGCGCTGGTCGACAACCCGACCATCTCCTGGGACTTCTGGGTCGTGCGCTCCGTAGAGAAGCCGCCCGTCGGCTTCAAGGTCGTGAGGCCCGGGTCGGGCATCGCAGGCTGGCTGGCGGGGCTGCTCGGCGCGCCGGTGCGGGCGCTGTCCGGACTCCTTCGCCGGCGGGGCTAGGCCGCGTCGCCGCCGCCGAAGCGGAACCACGCGACGGTGTGCTCGACGCCCTCCTCCAGCGGCACGGCCGGCTCCCACCCGAGCAGCGACTTCGCCCGGGAGATGTCCGGCCTGCGCCGCGACGGGTCGTCCGGCGGCAGCGGCATGTGCGCGACCCGCGGCTCGCAGCCCACGGCGCCGGCAACCGCCTCCGCGAGCCCCAACATCGTCGTCTCCCGCGGGTTCCCGAGGTTGACCGGCAGGTGGGTGCCCTCCCCCTCGTGCTCCATCAGGCGGACCAGCCCGGCCACCATGTCGTCCACGTAGCAGAAGCTGCGCGTCTGCGAGCCGTCGCCGTAGACGGTCATCGGCTCGCCGCGGAGCGCCTGAACGATGAAGTTGGACACGACCCTGCCGTCGTCGGCGCGCATCCTCGGGCCGTAGGTGTTGAATATCCTCGCTATGCGCGTGTCCACCCCGTTCTGCCGGTGGTAGTCCATCATGAGCGTCTCGGCCACGCGCTTGCCCTCGTCGTAGCAGCTCCTCGGGCCGATCGGGTTCACATTCCCCCAGTACGACTCGGGCTGCGGGTGGACCGCCGGGTCGCCGTACACCTCGCTCGTGGACGCCTGTAGGATGCGGGCCTTGACCCGCTTGGCCAGCCCCAACATGTTGAGCGCCCCCATCACCGAGGTCTTGACCGTCTTGACCGGGTTGTGCTGGTAGTGCTGCGGCGACGCTGGACACGCCAAGTTGAATATCCAGTCCACCTCGAGCAGGATCGGCTCGACGACATCGTGCCGCACGAACTCGAAGCCCACCCCGTCGAGCAGGTGCGCGACGTTGGACTTGTCGCCCGTGAACAGGTTGTCCAGACAGATGACGCCATGACCGTCTTCAAGCAGTCTCTCACACAGGTGACTGCCCAGAAAGCCCGCGCCGCCAGTCACGAGAACCCTCATCCCGAACCTCCTACAGCCCGCACGCCGGCAGCACGCGCCGGAAGCACTCGACGTACTCGTCGTTGTCGTACGCGCAGACCCACTGGAACTTCGCCCTCCCGGAGCTCTTGATCGCCGCGGCGTTGGTCGAATTCCCGCTGCGCTTGGACAGGTCCGGCTTGCAATCGCCGAAGTCCTCCGCGCGGAGCCCGCCGGCGTAGAACGCGCCGACCACCTGCGGGACGCCGGCTATGTAGTCCCACACCAAGCCCAGCACCCTCCTGGAGAACGGGTGGTGCGCGGACCACGTGACGCCCGCGAGGCGCGACACCCGGCTCTCGCCGTACCCCGGCTTCGGCCCGGGCCTCAGCGCGCCGCAGGTCGCCTTGACCTCGATGCCGCCCTTCCGGAACTGCGTCCACTCGTGGTCGCCGCCGCTGTACCTCGCCGGGATCAGGTCCGGGCACCCGGAGTCGATCGGCGTGTTGCGCAGCCCGTCGGGCGAGGGCCAGGTGATGTCCTGCACGTTGTCGCAGAACGCGCGCCCGATGAAGTTGCCCACGGCCTTCTTGCCGTGCACGTCCAAGCTGGACTCCCACTTTCCGCTGCGCGCGAGCTGAAACCTCGCCGCCGCGTGCTGCACGAGCCAAGTGTTGACGGTCGCCACGGCCCGGTGCGCGACCGCCGCCGGCAGTCCGTGCTCGCCGTCGTAGACGAGGCTGAAGCCCCGCCGCACCCTGAAGCCGGACGCCACCTGGCCCAGCTCCATCGGCAGCAGCCGGTCGTTCGAGTAGTCGTAGATGCTCCGCCGCGTCGTCGCCTGTGCCGTTCCAGCGGGCCGCCTACGGGCCGCGCCGCCCTTCGCCCCGCCCTTCGTCCTGTCGTCCGTCCTTGTCGCCATGTTCGTCCTCCCTCGCCGCGATTCTAGCGGGGGGTCGGCGGGGCTTGACCCGCTTCGGGGACACGGTGGCGACCTTGGCCCCGGCGGCCTCCAGCTCCGCGATCAGGCCGGGGTCGGCGTCCCAGAGGGTGATGTAGAGGAACACCGCGTCGGGGTGCTTGCTCTCCTGCGACTTCAGCACGTGGAGAAGGGCCACGGCCTCCGGGTCGTCGGCCAGGCCGATGCCGCACTTCACCGCCGTGGTAAGGGATTTGCTGGCCCACGGGAACACGGCCATGTCGACGCTGTCGGCGGGGTCGGCGTCCGGCCAGTTCGCGACCGGGACGCACCTCGGGTCCGCCGCGATCGCCGCGGCGAAGAGGCCCGCGCGCACCTGGTCGAGCTGGTGCCTGTTGCGGGGCGAGTGGTCGGCCGCCGCCCACGCCCTGGCGTCCTTTGGCCGGGGCCTCAGGTGCGGCGTGCACCTCTGCGCGTGCCGGCGGACCGCGTCCACGAGCGCCTCCTCCGGCCTCGCGGCGCTCGCGGCCATCTCCCGCAGGATCCGCCACGCCTCGCCCGGGCCGTGCGGCATCTCCGGGACGGGGATGCGCACGCGCCACACGCCGCACCTCTTCGCCCGCTCGTCCGGCGGCGAGAGCGCCTCCAGCAGGCCGACGCCCTCGAGCAGCTTCACATAGTGCCGGTACATCCGCCACCGGTCGCTGCCCCGCCGGGAGCTGCCGCCGGGGAACGTCATCCACCCGACCGTCCCGCGCCCGCGGTCGCCCCGGGCGGGCATGACGAGGTTGCCCATGACTTTCGGGTGCGCCCAGCAGTGCCGCGTGAAGGCCTCCAGCCACTGCGGGAAAGACGCGAACCCGCATTTGGCGGCGGCCGCCAGGACGGCGGAGAGCCTGGTCGCCACGGCGAGCGGGGAGTGCCGCTCCGCGGCGGCCCCGAACGCAGCTCCGTCGTCTTCGGCCATGCCCGCTCCTAAGAGAACACCCGCCCGAGTTGGCCGTCGCGGCCCGCCGCGCCCGAGACCTCCCTCAGACCGACTTCGCAGTACCCGCCGCACCACGGGCACCTCTCGCCCGGGCGCAGGTCACACCCGCGGCGCGGGCGTCGGCTGGGCGGCAGGGGACCCCCCTCGCGGTCGCCGCCGCCGTCGCCGCAGCGGGCGGACATCTTCCAGTGCCAGTTCGACGGGTGTCCGGCCACCCGGACGCTCAGGCGGTAATACCCCCGCCTGACGGCGCGCGGGACCGGCACCGCCGACAGCCACCGCATCGAGAACGGGATCCTGAGCCTCCCCCGGTTGTCAAACCAGCGCTTCCTCATCCGAACACCCCCCTCAGGTTCTCGTCCGTCCTCCGGCGCGCGGCGGAGACCGGATCCGCGTCCGCCAGCCTCAGCCGCGTCGGGCCGCAGAAGGGCACATGCAACATCGTCGTCTGCCCGGTCAGCCTCTTCCCGAACGCGTCCGCAGGCCACACCTCGATCACGAAGCTCTCGTCCGCGGTGGTTGGCCCGGCGCCGATGGGCGGCAGGATGCCGAACTCGCTGGCCAGCACGAACTTCGCAGCGTCGAGGGACCGGAGCCACCAGTTCCCCCAGACGAGTTCGCCGCAGCGCGCCAGCGTGAACACCCTCCCGACGAGCGGCAGGAGCTCGGCGGACGCCCCGGCTTGGCCGGACACCCGCAGGTCCGCGCCGGGGGCCGCGCGACGCGGCGGGAGCGGCGGGGGCGTGCCGGGGAACGCCTGCGGGCAGTCGGCCCTCAGCCGGATGGCGGCTGCCAAAAGCTCGTCCGCGCCGTGGACGCCGGGGCGCGAAAAGCTTCCTGACGGATTGTCCGCCCCGTAGAGGACGCCCATGTGGAGAACCAGCACCGGGTCGGGCTCGAGGTTGTACCCCAGATCGACGCGAAGCCCGGCCGCCCCCAGCGCCGCCGACACCCTCCGCGCGAACTCGACCGCGCCGCTAGCCTGGCCAGCCAGCACGGCGGCCTCGGAGAGGAAAAACGCGTCCGCAGTCTGCCTCAAGGTCATTTCCCAGCCTCCCCGCCCTTGGACGCCTCGGCGTCCTTCTTGGCGTCCCTCCTGTACGACTCGCTCCGGTAGTCCGTCTGGTAGAAACCACTGCCCCTGAACAGGACGCCGACGCCGGCGCCTATGAGGCGCCGGCACGGCGTCTCCGCGCCGCAAACCTCGCAGCGGAGACGGCGTCTGGGCCTCGCTGTGATCGGTTGTGCGAGCTCGCGCACGAGCCCACACCTCTCGCACTGGTACTCGTATGTCGGAACGCCGCACCTCCGTCTTCACGCCAAACTTGGCGACGCTGCATTATACACCTGCCGACGGGCTTGTGCAGCGCCGCGCATAGCCGCGAGCTGCACAGAGCCTCTCGCGCGCGGCCCGCACTGTGCAGTTACGCTGTGCAGCTCTTTTTATGTTCGCGTTTTCGCCGCCTGCACCGCGTTCCGGCTGTGGAGCGCGGTCACTGCACAGACTGTGGAGCGCAAAGGCAACATCTGCGCTGCACAGTACCCGCACAGCAGAACTGGGCGACATGAGCTGCACAGCCGAGCTGCACAGCGGAGGAGCGCATCTGTGGAGCGCGTGTACTGCACAGACTGTGGAGCGCAAGCCGCTCCACAGCGCTCCACAGTCCGGCCCAACTGTGGAGCGCGCCGAACTTCACTCTAGTAACCATGGGTACCAAGAGGAGCTGTAAGACCCGCCGTGGTGAGCAGATCCAGGATCCCCTAACCGGCCGGCGGCGTATAATCCGCCACGGTCGCCGTGGTTTCGCGGGGGCACGATGAGCATGGTGACGCCTGACAAATTCGGCGGGCTGACGGCGGAGGAGATTGACCGCGAGATGCGGGAGCGGCGCGAGATGATCGACCGGATGGTCGGCCGGCTCTATCCGGCGATCCTCTCCGGCGAGATCGAGGAGCTGCTGCGGCTGCGGGCGTGCGGGAAGGCGTGCCCCGCGTCCGCCCCGCCCGAGGACGCGCGCCGCCGGACGGACGACAACCTGCGGCGGGTGTTCGGATGAGGAACATCACGAGGAGGGGACGATGGACGGGTATGGGCATGACGCGAACGAGGCCTTCGCGGAGCTCCTGAACTCCGTGCGGGAGGGGGACGACGCCAAGATCGAGGGGGCGTGGAGGGCGGCGGAGTACTGGCTGTTCATCGTGCGCGCGGCCCCTCCGGACCTATCCGACCCCCGCGTGCAGGCGGCGGTCGGTGCCCCGCGATGGGCCTTCCATGGGCCGGGTGAACCCCCAAAACCGGGGCTGTACCTCCGGTACGGTCGCTCCCCGCACGGCTTTGGCGAGGTCTTCAAGGGCGCCTACTTCCACTGCGTGGACGTCTGCTCGCCGGACGCGGAGGAGGGGTGGGGGTGGCTGTGCGGCCCGCTGCCCCCGCCGCCCGGCTACTGCGACGCGACGGCCGCCGGGAGGCCCGGCCCATGACGGCGTACGACTGCCCCGGCTGCGGGCGCGAGCGGGCCGTGCGGTGGGACGGCAGGGCGCGCCACTTCCTGTGCGGCTGGCCGGGCTGCGGGTTCAGCGCCCCGCCCCCGCCGGGGCAGTGCGCCTGCGGCTCCGACCGTGACCACATTCGGCGCCTCCTGACGACCGGGCATGCCGAGGCGACCAAACTCTGGGTGGCCTCGTTCGCTCCCGACCGCTCCCCGCCTGTTGTTGTTTTCGCCCGATAGAACAGCATCGTTGCGGTGTGGGCGCTGGGGAGAGCTCGCGTGCGAGCTCCGCCGGCTCCGCGGGGGAGGACGCCAAATGACGGTTGGCAGGGACGACGGGTTCGCCGCGGCGATGCTCGCCACAGGCTGCTTCCAGGAGCATCCGGACGGGGGCATCGCGACGGACTTGGGGATCCGCGAGGCGAGGAGCGCCGCGTACACGATGCCGGACCCGCAGAGGCCGTGTGTGGTGCGGTGCCGCGACGGCGTGCTGCTGTGCGCGCCGCCGAGGGCCGGGGCGAGGGACCTGCACCTGAGGCAGGCCGGCTGGCACGTCGCCGTCGCGCCGGAGAGCGGCGCGGTCTTCGCGTGGAGGAAGGCGCGCCCCTCGCCGCCGCCGGCGTGGCGGTCGTGCGCCGAGGACGCCCGCGCCCAACTGCTGTCGAGGTTGTCGGCGCTCCCGCCGCAGGCCGTGCTCGGCGTGGTGGCCAGGCATGGCGGCGGGGGGGTGGACGAGATCGCGGCCGTGCTCTCCCCGTCGGCCGACGCCGGGGGCGAGGCGCTGGCGCTCTGCTCCGACATAGAGGCGGGCGGCAGGACGTTCCTCGTGGACGTCTTCCGCGGCTCCGTCCCCGCCGGCTTCGCGCCGATCCCGCCCGCATCCGATAAAGTTTCACCGCCGCGCCCGCCCGCGGGGGATCGCTAGGAGAGGAGACGCTATGCCGGGTATTCCGCAGGAGTCGAACGCCGTTTTCTACCATCCGCTGGACGACCTCACGGAGGCTCTCCAGACGCAGCCTTGGGTCGGCCGGGCCTCGCCCCGGCAGGGCGTTGTGCCGCCGGCGCAGGGGCCGGCGCGGGCGTCGCTGTCGTTCGGCTCGTTGGCGCCGTTCGGCCTGCTTTCGCTCTCCTACCCGGCCTTCGTCAGCTCCGCCGCGCTTAGCGCGTCCAAGATCGTCTCCGTGTGCAGCGGAAGCCCGCCCGGCGTCCTGGACATCCGGGCCGCATCGGTCTCCGGGGCGGTCGTCTCGTACGGCCCCGCCGCCAGCGTAAACACCGGGGGTAGCGAGAGTTCCTGGCCGGCCGTCGCCGCGGTCAGCGGGACGAAGTTCGTGGTAGCCTTCGGGGCCAAGACGTACATCGGGACGGTGACCGGCCTCGACATCACCATGGGGCCCGCCGCGACGATCGCCGAGGCGTACAACCCCGGGAACGAGGTCAACTGCGTCCGGCTGGCCGCCCTCAGCCCGACGCTCGTCGCGGCGGTCTACAAGTCCAGCGCCACCGTCGTGAAGGCTGCCCTCGGCTCGGTCAGCGCCGCCACGGTGACTTGGTCCGCCGGGAACCCGGTCGCGACCGTCGCCGGCGACACCGCCATGGAGATCGCGGCGCTTGACGCCGCGCACGTCCTCGTCGCGTACTTCGACATCACGCCCGGCACAATCGGGCTTCGGGCGGGCGCGGTGTCCGGCCCGGCCCTCCTGTTCGGCGGCCTCGCCGCGTCCACGGGCTGCTTCGGCACCTCGCTGCGGGACATGGCGCTCGCGCGCGTCAGCGCCTCGACCGCCGCGATCGTGTACCGCGACGGCCCCGTCTGCGCGCGCGTCGCGACCGTGTCCGGCGTCGACTCCGACGTGACGTTGGGCCTGGCGAACGCCATGTCGGACCCGATCGCCGCCGATTGCATCTCCAGGAACATCGCCCACCGGAAATGGCTGTCCGCCGCGCACGACGGCTCGGAGCTCGCCATCTTCTGCCACGTCACCTACGGCGCGGGCGCCGTCAGCGGCTCTTGCAGCAACCCGTACGAGGAGGCCGTGGCGTACCTCGCGGAGATCAGGGACGGCCTGGTCGCCGAGAGGGGCGCTTCCGGCTTCGCGAACTTCGCCGGCGGCGAGGCCTACTCGTCGAGCGTCGTGGCGCTGTCCGACGGGGCGATGGCGTGGACCGGGCTGACCGGGACCAGCACCCCGAAGAGCTTGGCGGTCTCCACCGCGGACCACGCGGGCCTCGCCCTGACGGCGACCAGCCCGGGCGCGTACCAGACCGCCGCCGGCGCCGGCAAGCTCGCCTTCGCGATGTGGACCAAGCCGGGCAAGGAGCTGCTCCTCCAGGACGAGGTGGTGGTCGAGCCGTCCCTGGACCCCATCGCGACCAAGCTGTACATCTCGCCGATCGACTCGGAGAGGGCCGTCGTGGCGTACAGGAACGGGATCACCGACTCCAGGGCGCGGGTGCTCGTCCTGTCCGGCGGCGGCGTGACGGTCGGCCCGGCGTCGGTCATCAACGCCGGGAACACGCAGGGGGCGGGCTTCGCCATCGCGGCCCTCGGCAACACGCTGGTCGCCACCTACATCGACACCAGCAACGACACCAAATGCAAGGTGGGGTCCGTGGCCGGGACCGACATCACGTGGGGCGCGGCGGCCCCGTTCGAGGCGTACTCATCCGGGTACACCGAGGATGTCCGCCTGCACGTAACCGGCCCGTCCACGCTCGTCGCGGCGTACCTGTACGGCGGCGCCTCCGCGAGGCCCTCGGCCCGCGTGGGCACGCTGGCGGGCCTGAACCTGACTTGGGGCGCCAGGCAGGAGACGCCCGCGCCCGTGTCCAGCCCGGGCGGGATGGACTCGTCCCTGATGGGCGCGTCCGGCCTCGTTATGTCGTGGAGGGAGAACACCGTCGTCCCGAGCCCGCCCGTCAGGGTGCAGACGGCCACGATATCCGGCGACATCGTCTCGTTCGGGACCGCCACCACGGCCGGCAGCGGTCCGCTGAGCGGCATGATTGGGGCGCTGGTGTCCGGCATCGACTCCGACAGGTTCCTCATCGTGTTCAGGGACAACCAGGCCTCCGCGTACCCCTCGTTCCCCGAGCCGGACCTGTTCCAGACGCACGCGATGGTCGGCACGGTCTCCGGCGGCGTGATCACGCTCGGGGCCAAGGCACTGGCCGCCGCCACGGACTCCTCGCCGACGGCGCTGGCCGGGCTCACGCCGTCGCGGCACGCGTTGCTGCACGTCTGGAGGCCGGAGGGCGGATTCGGCGGAAGGCCCGTCTCGCTGCTCGCGACGGTCGGGAGGGTGCCGCCGGGCGGGGAACCCGTGTTCGCCGGCGAGATCTACGCCCTGGCGGCGGTCCAGTGGGCGGGCGGCGGCAGGGCGCACGAGGCGGCCGTCGTCGGCTCGTCCCTGGTGGCCGTGTACATCAGCCCCGACCAGACGAAGGTGCTCGCCAGGGCTGTCGGGGTGCCCGCGCTGGTCGCTCCGCCCGTCACGACGACGACCACGGCCCCGCCCGCGACCACCACGACCGCCGCTCCGCCGCCGTTCTGGGGCGCGGAGCAGTCCTCGCTGAGCGACCACGACGCCACGTCCTACACGTCCATCGCGCCGCTGTCCGCCACCGTCTTCGTGGCGTGCTACCGCGGGACGTTCGGCTGGGGGTACTCGCGGGTCTGCACCGTGTCGGGCGCCAGCGTGACGTTCGGGCCGGAGGTGACGTTCAGGCCCTCGAGCAACTGCCAGTACATCGCGGCCGTCGCGTTGACATCGTCGAAGTTCGTCGTCTTCTACGAGGGCGACACCGCCGCGGTCGGCCAAGTCGCCGGCACGGCCATAACGTACGGGACGCCGCAGAACTTCACGTCCGGCTCCTACGGCGGCGGCGTGGACCAGACCCCCGCCGCGTGCAGGCTCGCATCCGACAGGTTCTTCCTGTGCTGGTACCACAACCAGGACGGCAGTCAGCAGACCGGCGGCAGGCTCGTCGCGGTCTCCGGGACGGTCCTCACGTTCGGCGCGTACGCGGTCTCCCCCGACGTGGTCGGCCTCAGCATGAGCTGCGCCGCGCTGACGGACGAGGCGGTGGTGGCCTGTTTCCACGGCAACGGCGGGCAGCACGACGCGCGGGCGTATGTCGTCGGCATATCGTTCATGACCGTCTCGTGGGGGGCCGCGCAGCGGTTCACCGCCCTCTATCCCACGGATCCGGCCGGCCGGATCAAGGTGGCGGCCCTGACCTCGGACAGGTTCGTCGTGGCCTACGAGGAGGGTTCGGACACGAAGGCCCGGATCGGCGTCGTCTCGCTCTCGACGATCACCTGGGGCGCAGCGGCGTCGGCGGCGTTCTCCTCGACGCAGACGCACGGCGTGTGCCTGATAAGCCCGACGGAGTTCGTGCACCTCTACAGGAGCTCCGACGCCCGCGTCAGGTCCAAGGTCGGCGCGGTCTCGGGCGGCGTCAGCATCCTCTTCGGTGCCGAGGACGAGCTGCTCCCCGTAGCGCAGGTCAGCGGCAACGAACCGAACGCGCTTGTCCGGCTCGGCCTGCTCGGGCCCGGCGGGGGAGCCGCCCCCGGCGACAGGTGCGTCGCGGCCTACAACTCCGGCGGCGCCGGCCACGGGCGGGTCAGGGTCGGGAACGTGTAGCGGCCCGCCCTCGCGGGAGGCGGACGGCTTGCCGGCGCCGTCTTTAGTTGTTTTGACGGAGGCGCGTCTGCGGAGGGAATACGGATGCCAACAACTTTCAACATCGATGCCGACTTCACGCGAGTGGCGATGCTCTCGCACACGAAGTTCGTCGTGGTCTACAGGGCGAACGTCTCCTCTGAGGCGTTCGCCGCGGTGGGCACCGTGTCGGGCGGCACGATAAGCTTCAGCGGGTTCGTCTCCATGGATCCAGGCCCCGTGTCCGGCTCCCTCGATGACTCGTTCGCGGTCGTCGCCCTCGACTCCGGGCACGCGCTTGCCGTCTGGTCCGGCTCCGGGACCGGCGCGTGGGCCGCCGTCCTGACCGTCGCCGGCTCCAACATCACCGCCGGACCCCGGAACCAATTCTCGGCCGCCGACGCCGACTGGATTGACGCCATCCCGCTCGCCGGGGGGAGGGCGCTGATCGCCTTCCGGCAAAACGTCGCCCCCGGCTCCTACAGGGGCGTCGCGCTGGTCGCGACCGTCGCCGGGTCCGACATCACCTTCGGCGCGGCCTGGGCGTTCAACGGTCCGAACTCGGCCGGCGCCGCCTGGGTCTCCGCGTCGCCGCTGCCGACGCCCGGCCGCGTCGCCATCGCCTACGTGGACGGGTCGCTCGTGGGGAAGGTGCTGGTCGCCACGGTCGTCGGGACGGGCGTCTCGTTCGGCGCGTCGACCCCGTTCCAAATCGGCGAGCCGGAGGCGAACGTCACGGTCCTGTCGCTCGGCGGCCCGCAACTGTTCCCGAACGGAGCCGGGGAGAGGCTCGTGGTCACGTACAAGAACGGAAGGGGCTACGCCCGGGTCGGCACCGTGTCCTACGCCGCTGGCCCCGGCGCGACCATCGCCCTCGGCCCGCCGCGGGAGTTCTATTCCGGGTCTGACCTGTACGCGACGCGGACGAAGCTGCTCGGCCCCGACAAGGCCGTGCTCTTCTCGCGGATCGGCAACGCCTCGGCCAACACCTGCGTGGACAGGCTGATGACTTTCTCCGGCGACGCGATTACCTTCGGCTCCCCCACCACCAGCGTGCTGGACACCGTGGACTACCTCGACCTCGGCGCGGAGGAGAACGGGACCGTCGTCGTCGTCTACGCCCGGCACACCCCAAACAACGACGGCCAGGCGATCCAGCTCGGGCAGTACGAGTCGGCCGTGACCCTGCCGCCGCTGCACGGGAAGTTCAGCGACGACGCCTCTTACAGCGCCGTGGCGAGGCTCTCGTCCACGAAGTTCGTCGTCGTCTGGCGCGGCAATGACGCGGACGGGAACAGGGCAAGGGTCGCGGTGGGGACGCTGTCGGGGACCGACATAACCTTCGGCGCGTCCGCCGTGGTGGACGCCCAGCCCACCGGCGGGGACGCATCCAGCTTCGCGGTCGTGGGACTCGACGCCACGCACGCGTTGGCCGTCTGGGGCGGGATTTCGCCGGCGCGCGCGGCCGTCCTCACCGTCGCCGGGACCTCGGTCGCCGCTGGCTCGCCGGCCAATTTCGCTGCGGTGGCGTCGGACTGGATGAACGCTGTCGTCCTCAGCACGGGGAAGGTTCTGATCGTCTTCCGCGCGGGCGGGGCAGGAAAGGCGGTCCGCGCCACCGTCAGCGGGACGGATGTCACCTTTGGGGCCACCGCAACGATCCCCGTGGGGGCCGTCACCGAACTCCGCGCGGCGGCGCTCTCGCCCACAAAGGCCGTCGTCGCCTTCACCGACGCGTCGCCCGCGAGCAAGGCGCTGATCGCCGCGGTCTCCTCGGCCGGCGCGGTGACGTTCGGGGCGCCGTACGAGTTCCAGAACGGCCAGGCGTTCGCGTTCACCTCGCTCATGAAGCTGGACGATCACGGGGAGAACTTCGCTGTCGCCTACGCGCACGGGAAGGGCTACATCAAGGTCGGCACCCTGACGGGGACGGGCATGGGCATCGCCTTCGGCCAGCCGACGCAGTTCTACGCCAACACCGACCTGCACGACGCGAGTATCGCGCGCCTCAACGCGGGCCACGGCGCGCTGGTCACGCGGGAAGGTGCCGGCGATGGCGCGGGCAAGGACAGGCTGGTGACGATGGCCGCCCCGATCGACGTCGACCCCCCCGGCACATGGTTCGCGACCGCGGAGAACGGCGTCCCGACGTTCCTCGGCACCGCCGCGCTGGACGACGAGAACGTCATCGTCGTCTACTGCGACAGCCTGTCGGGGGACGGTTTGGCGGTCCTGCGCCAGTACGCGTATGTGACGCCGTCCACCACCGAGCCGCCGACCGGCACGCCGACGATCGTGGGCAGCAACCTCGCGAACTGCCGCGCCGCGAAGCTCTCGTCCACGAAGTTTGCCGTCGTCTATGTCGACCCCGGGAACAATTACAAGCCCTACGCCGCGGTCGGGGAGTTCAACGGGGTCGACGTGGAGTTCGGCCCGCCGAAGGCCATGGACACCCAGTGGGCCACCTCCTTGAACTCTCCGTGCGCGGTCGTCAGGCTCGACAACTCGCGCGCGCTGGCCGTCTGGAAGATTTACCAAGGGGATCCCGACAGGGTACGGGCGTGCGTGCTCACCAAGCACGGGGCGCTCGGAATCGACGTCGGCCCGCCCGTCACGGTGTACACCGGCATCGGCAACAGGGCCCTCCAGTACTCGAACGCCGTCCTCCTCAGTCCGGGGAAGGTTCTGCTCGTGTTCTCGAGAAACGGCGCCGTGCTCGGCGACCCCACCCCCCTCACGGCCGTCGTGGCGACCGTCTCCGGCAACGCGATCACTGTCGGCGCGTTCCACAACCTCGCGGGCTCCAACTCCGTCTTCACGGTCAGCGCCGCGGCGCTCTCGGCGACCAAGGCCGTCATCGCTTTCTGGGACCTCGGCTCCTCGCCCGCGAGGGAGGGGAGGGCCGTCGTCGCCACGGTCAGCGGGACGGACGTCACCTTCGGGCCGGTCGCCGCGTTCGTGCCCGGCTCCGTCTCGTCCGTCTTCCACGCCTCGGTCCTGAAGCTGGACGCGGGCGGCAGCAGGTTCGCGGTCGCGTATAGCACCGGTGGCGACGGCGCCGTCAGGGTCGGCACTGTCTCCGGCGCGGCCATCGCCTTCGGCTCAGCGTGGCCCTTCGCCGCGCCGGCGGGGGACCTGTACGGCACCCGCCTGTCCCTCCTCTCCCCCGACAACGCGTCCCTTACCTGTGTCGCGTACGTCGTCGGGCCGAGCGGGACGGACATGCAGGTCGCCTTCGCCGGGGACGCCGCCGCCTTCGGCACCCCCCGCACGTGGTACACAGGGACGACCCTGTCCGACAGGCCCGTCTGGAACGACTTGGTGGCGATGGACCCGCAGGACGCCATCGCCTTCTTCGTGCACGGCGTGACGAAGGACATCATGCCGGCCCTGCTGACGTACGGGCCGCCCCCGCCGTTCCCGGAAGACCCCCCCGTGCCGCCGTACGACGACGGGGTCGGGCCTGTCGGCTCCGGTTCCCCGCCGCCGGGCGGGGAGTCGCCCCCGACCCCACTCCCTGCGACCACGACCACGACCACCGCGCCGCCCGCGGCGACCAAATGGGAGCAGCCGCCGGACCCGACCGACCGCGGCGTCGATGTCCGCGCTTGCAGCTTGGTTGGCGGGAGTTTCCCCGTCGTGCTGGCCTCTGACTGGCCATGCGCGCAGCGCGGCGAACTCGCCGGGGCGTGGCTGTGGTGCTCGTACTTGGCGGATGCGCTCCCGCCGGGCGGTCTGGCGGCGCCGTTCCTTGGCTTGCGCCTGAGCATCCACTCGGATGTCCCGCTCGGCCCGTGGGGCCACAGTTGCCCCGGGGACCTGCTGTGGGAGCACTACTTCGTTCCGGGTGTCGACTGCGTCATGGTGCCGCACGCCACGGTGCCGGGCGGCGAGTGGTTCTGGGATCCGACCTCGCAGGATCCGCCCGCGCCCATGCCGGCGGCCGACTCCACGATTTTCCGGGTCGATTGCGACATGACGGCCCCGGGCGTGCCGCGGTTCGTCCAGGAGGGCACCGCCGGCGACCCCCGCGTCTACTGGCTCGACGCGCAGGCATTCCTGGATCCGGCCGGCCCGCCCGTCCGGTTCGGCTGGAAGACGACGCCGGTGCCCTGGAACGACGCGGCGGTCTTCTCTGCGGTCGCGGCGCCGTCCCCAACGGACTGGCACGCCATGGCGTATCCGCCGCCGCACCCGCTGGCCTCCGCCCCGGCGGACTTGGCGTTCGGGCTCTCGTTTAGGGCGCTGCCCGAGCCGCCGACACTCACCTCGACGACCGCGCCGCCGGCGACCACCTCGACGACCGCGCCGCCGGCGACCACATCGACGACCGGGCCGCCGGTGACCACGACCACCACGAACCCCCAGATACCGCACCCCGCGGACACCGGGCCGGGCACGCCGGATTTTGCGTGCACGCCGTTCGAGGTTCTGGCGTGGGCGAACACCTGGCTCCAAGGCGGCGTGTTGAGCTTCCTGAACACGCCCCTCACCGGGCCGGGCGTGGCGCAGGCGTACATCCTGCGCGCGGCGGCGATAACGCTGGCCAACTTCCAGGCGAGATACCAGGACGGCGGCACCGTCGATCCGGTGAACAGCACCGCGCACCCGCAGCGGTGGCTGGAGACGCCCGACATCTAGGCGACCGCGGCGGTTCCGGACCCGACGGAACGGCTTCGGTCGAGGCCCAGCCGCCCGGAGGCGGCCGGGAAGTGCAACGCGCGCCGGAGGGAGGAGGCCCATGCACCGCAGCCGGAAGGTTCTTTTCATCTGCAAGGCGAGGAACACCTCGTACGGGTGTTCCTTCGGGCTGCACAACTCGTCGAGGTTCGTCGCGGCGGCCCTGAACAGGCTGGGCGTCCGGGCCGAGGCGGTGCAGGTCGCCGACAACAACGGCATAGACAGGGAGGTCTCGCGCCACGGCCCCACGGACGTCGTGCTGGAGGCGCTGTGGGTCGTGCCGCCCAAGCTCCGCCTCCTGATTGGGCGGCACCCCTCGGTCCGCTGGTACGTCAGGATGCACAGCAAGACCCCGTTCCTGGCCTCGGAGGGCATAGCCACGGCGTGGCTGAAGGACTACTCGGAGCTGCCTCGGCGCAGCTTCGGCTTGGCCGCCAACAGCCTCTCCCTGGTCGAGGACATCGAGAAGGCGTTCCTGGTCGAGTGCGCGTACCAGCCCAACATCTACGACGAGGAGATCCCGAGGCACCACCACGCCCATCCGGACGACGGCCTCCTCCATGTGGGCTGCTTCGGGGCGATCAGGCCGCTGAAGAACCACCTGGCCCAGGCCTTCGCCGCCATCGAGTTCGCCGAGGGCCTCGGAAAGGAACTCCGCTTCCACATAAACGGCGACCGGGTGGAGGGCAGGGGGGAGCAGTCGCTCAAGAACCTGCGGAGCCTCTTCCCGATCCGTGGCCACCAGCTCGTCGAGCACCCGTGGCTCCCCCACGGGGAGTTCCTGAAGCTGGTGGCCGCGATGGACTTGGGGATGCAGGTCAGCCTCACCGAGACCTTCAACATAGTGGCGGCCGACTTCGTCAGCCAGAAGGTCCCCATCGTCGTGTCCGCCGACATCGCGTGGATGCCCGGCTTGGCCAAGGCCGACCCCTGCGACCCGGCGTCCATACGCGTCGCGCTGAAGCGCGTGTGGGGCTTCAGGCACCTGCTCGGCTCCCTGAACGCTTGGGCGCTGCGCTCCCACAACGACCACGCCCGCGAGGCGTGGGTCAAGCTGCTGGCCCGTCGCGACCATGGTCAGCCGTGGGCGAAAGAGAAGAAGCCGTAGCTGCGCGCGGCAGGGTATAGTTCGCGCGGAAGGAGCAAGAACATGCCTGTTTTCGTTTTTTTCCAGTGGTGGCTGGGGTTCGTGGCCAGCGCGATGTGCTGTAGCGCCCTGCCCCGCCTCAGGAAAATGTAGGGAGGCCGAATCCGGCCCTTGAACGAGGTTACGCCGCCGCTGGCGACGGGGCGTGAACTAGGCGGGACATTTTTTCCTCGGCCCGCGACAGCCGCCGCCTCAGGGCACCGTCGTCCTGTGCAGGATGGCGGAACCCCAGCTCGGTCAGCCGCCTCCGCCTCCACGACCCGACGGCGCACTGGCGGCGCTCGTCCGTCACGCCGTTCCGGCACCAGGCGGCGTCGCCGTCGCCGCAGGTCAGCAGCAGGGTCGGGGGTCTGCCGTCCCCCGGCTCGCGTCGCACCGGCTCCACGGCGAACTCCGGGACGGGCATGGCATCGACCATTGCCTCGGCTGCGCGCCAGTCAGTCAACCTGTCGCCCAGGGCCTTGATCTCGCGCCTCAGCTTGGCGATCCTCGTCGCCAAGGCCGCGCCGGACCTGAACGCCTTCGGCGAGACGTCGTCGCCGGCGTTCGCGCAGGCCGAACCCACCACCGCCAGCGAGCCGTCGTCCAGCTCCACGGTCGCGTGCACTTCGTGCGCCCTGCCGCAGCGGTCGCAGTTGTGGGGGTCCCCGGTCCCCGGGACGGGTTTCAGGACCTCCTCCCCGTGGGCGTCCACCTCGTAGTCGAAGTCCCGCGTGTCCCGGATTTCGGTTATCCTCGTGATTCTCATGCGCGTCCGCGGCTACTGGCCCGCCCGCCTACGGATTCGCGGGGGCCGATAACCGGCCCGGTTTGACTCCCGGGGGCGGCGCGCGTACCATTTGGCGGAGCGGTTTTGCGGTCATACGGAGGATAACAGACATGGATAGGGACTACATGGGGCAGCGCCGCGCCTCGGTCGCCGCCGCGAGGGCGATGGGGCTGCGCGAGGGCGACGAGGTCGCGGTCGGCGGCAGGGCGTACGCCGTGGCCAAGATATCGGACGACGGCGTGGAGGGTGAGCTGATGACCGAGTCGGGCCATTTCGTCAGCAGCAGCTCGCCAGACGAACTCGACATGAGGCTGCCCGGGTGGGTCCGGCTGACAAACACCCCCGCCGCCGGCGACGCGCCACTGCGCGGGGCGCTCGTCCGGCTCATCAAGGTCCTGCAATTCAAAGGCAGCCACCTCCGGACGCCGTACGAGGCGCTCGCCATGATCCTCCAGGCCATGCGCGGCGTGGCGACGCTCCCGCGCGAGCAGATGGCCGAGGTCCTCCTGCGGCCGGAGAGCGAGAGAACGGACCTCGCCGTCGCCGCCGTAGTCGAGCCGGACGGGCTGACCGTTGTCTTCGGCGACCTGAATGCGGTGACGGTCCCCCTCTCGGTTTTTCAGCCATCCGGATGCGCTTCCCCGGACTTCGGTCGCCTCGCGCTGGACGACTACGGTAACAGCATCCGCTTCGGCGAGTACGAGGCGAGTTCCCGTTTTGTGCGAGCCTTTCCCGCCAGCTTGCCCGGCCCGCAGCTCGAGTTCGTCGATGGGGACCCTCTGGACCCGTCTTAGGCGTCAAGCCACGCCACGGCAATGTTCCTAGCCGGCGATCGCGTCTAGGAAGCCGCCGAGGGAGTCGTACACCTCCGCGACCGAGCAGAGGGCGTTGAACTGCTCCCCGCAATCGTCGATGAGGATGTCGGCCTCAGGTCTCCCCGGGGCGTCCTTGTGCAGGTGTCCGAACCCCATGAGGCTCGCGATGGCCCCGCCGTCGTCGCGCGAGGACCAGACCGTGACGGCGTGTCCGCCGCGCTCCACCCATGCCCGGAACTCCGGGAACCTCGGGTGGAGTCCCCCGTTGAGCAGGACCGTGTCGTCGAGGTCCAGCAGGATGCGCGTCACGGCGCCCCCCGGCCCAACAACTGGCGCGCCACCTCGCGCCCGAGTTCGGCGAACATCGGGACACAAACGGAATTGCCCACCTGTCGGTACTGCGCCGACGCCGGACCCGGTCGCGCGAAACCATCCGGGAACCCCATAAGCCTGTAGCACTCGGCCAGCGTGAGCCTCCTGACCCGCCCCTCGTGCAGGATGAAGTATCTCCCGGACGACTCGCCTGCGGAGAGCGTGGGGTGGAGGCCGGACGAACAGTAGATGCGGTTCGGCTGCTTGTGGACGCGGCTGAGGCGCTCCGTTCCCGGTCGGACGCCGGCGATCCTGATCCTCTTGTTCCTGTAACCGGCGAAGACCAGCCCCGACCTCGTCGCGGCCGGGTTCTCCAGAAGCGTGTACTCGTCGGGGCGCAGCCACTGGAAGTCACCTTTCGTGTCCAGCATGTCCCTCAGGATGACTGGTGGCCTCGTCCGCAGCGCGGAGAAGTCGAACAGCCGCCCGCCGCGGTCGGCCACGACCACAATCCTCTCCCGGCTTTGGGCAACGCCGAAGTCCTTGGCGTTCAGGATCCTCCACGAGGCGGTGTAGCCGAGTTCCTTTAGGCTGTCGAGGATGGTAGCGAGGGTGCGCCCTCCGTCGTGATGGACGAGGTGTTTCACATTTTCAAGCAAGAGTACGGGCGTAGCCTTCGCGGCGGCCAGGCGCAGTATCTCAAAGAACAGCGTGCCGCGGGCGTCGGCGAACCCGCCCTGTCTTCCGGAGATAGAGAACGGCTGGCAAGGATATCCCGCCGCCAGAAGCGAGTGGTCCGGCACCGCTGTGGCGTCCACCAGACGCACGTCGCCCGCCGGTTCCTCGCCGAAGTTGGCTGTGTAGGTCCTTCGGGCGGTCGCGTCGATCTCCGACGAAAAAACGCATTTGAGTCCGGCCCGCTCCAAGCCGAGCCGTATGCCGCCTATCCCGGCGAACAAATCAATGAAGCTGGCCATCGCGCCGTTTTCCACCGGCGATTCTAGCGGCCGCGACCGCCCCTAGAATGGCGCGGATGCTGGAAAATGGACATCTTACTCCCCGGCGATGCGGTTTTGCGGATTGCGGGATGCCGCCGCCGGACGGGCGGCGGTCGTTCGAGTTCGCCGGCCAGAGGCTCCTGGTCGGCGACGCGCGCGCCCTGGCGGGGATCCCGGACGGGGCCGCGGACCTCGTCGTCACGTCGCCGCCGTACTGGAACCTCAAGGACTACGGCGCCCCCGGCGAGATCGGGCGGTCGACGTACGAGGAGTACCTAGCCGATCTGTCGCTGGTTTGGGCGGCCTGCCACCGGTGCGCCTCACCGGACGCCGTCCTCGTGATAAACGTCAACAGTCGGCGCCACAAGGGGCGGTTCTACCCGATCGCGTTCGATGTCGCGTCGCGCATGGAGGGTTGGACGCTCTGGGATCATGTCGTCTGGTATGTCCCGAACGCCCTCCCGCAGCCCAACCACTACAGGGAGAGGTTGCTCGACAATAAGTTCGAGTCCTGCCTCGTCTTCACCAAGGGCGGTCCGGACGGTTACATATTCCACAAGCCCCGCGTCCCGCAGAAGTACGCCGCCGCCGATCGGCGCGAGCGCAACAAAAACCCCAAGGGGCGCTGCGTCGGCAATATCATCCGCATCCCGGCGTGGCGCCCGCCGAACGTGAAGAAGTTCGGTTACCACGCCGCCGCGTTCCCGGAGGAGCTGGCCGCGTTCTTCGTCGAGTGCTACACTGACCCGGGCAGTACGGTGCTTGACCCGTTCGTCGGGTCCGGAACGACCCTCAAGGTCTGCGGGGCGATGGGCCGGAGGGGGATCGGCGCCGAGGCGAATCCGGATTTCGTCGAGCTGATCCGGCGGCGGATCGATGAGGACTGGACCGCGCCAGCTTGGACCGACATCGACATTATCCACTCGGCAAGCTCGTCGCCGGCGGCGAAGCCGCGGAAGGCGCAGTTCCAGCGCCCGCTGCCGGCCGCAGCAGATATCCAGCCAGCGGCGAGAGGACCTCGCGGTCCAGCCAAGAGACCGCCGGGACGCACACCGCGTCGCCGTAGCCGAACAACGCCTGACGCTCGGACACGACGGGTCCGCAATGCCTAGCGCCCTGGAGCCTCGCGTATTCGATCGATGTCATCCAGCGCATCCTGGCCCGGCCGCCCTCGGAGCGCACGACGACCTGCCTGCCGCTCCCGCCCCTCGGCGTCCGCAGGCAGCCCGCCCGCCCGTCGGTCCGTACCTCCAGCCTCGCTGCCCCCCGCCTCGTCCTGCGGAAACCGCAGGCGACGATGGGTTCCGGCCCCGCCAGCCTCGCTAGGTGGATCGGGTCCATCTTCGCGAGGTGCGCGGCCACCTGCTCGTCCGGCCACCAGTCGCCGTCCTGATCGAGCAATGATTCGACGCGGTATGACAGCTCCGGCGGGGGCGGGGCGCGAAGGCCCATCCAGCGCACGCTCGGCATCGACTCCATTATCTCCGAGAGCGCCCGCAGTTTAAGGACTTCTGGCCGCGGTCCTTGGTCCGCCCCCCCCTCCCACCCGAGCGCCCCGATCACGAACAGACGCGGCCTGCTTGCGGGTGTGAAGTGCCTCGCGTCGAGGGCGAAGGCGTCGAGTGCGTAACCCATCGATGAGAGTTCGGAGCAGGCGGCCCGGAGGTCCCGGCCTCCGTTCCCCGTTGCGAACCCGTGGACATTCTCCAGCATGATGACCTTCGGTGCCCTGCCCTCGGACAGCATCCTGCGGAGTACCAGCGCGAAGGCCCAGAACGCCCCTGAACTCTTGCCGTCCAGCCCGCGCTGCATCCCGGCTAAGGAGAGATCGGTGCAGTTATGTACGATGGCGCCATCGGCCATGTAGGACTCGTCCTCGTCGACCGACAGGTTGTACACGGTCCCGCGGCCGTGCCACCTCGACCCTTCGACTGGCTTCCACCCGTATCGGCCTTCCACGAATCCGGACCGGTTGTGCTTCGGCACCGTGATGGACCATGTCGGTCTCTGGCGGACGAGCCGCCCATCTATGACGATCGTATCGGGCGTTCGGGTGCGTCGGTAGACCGAGGCCACGACGCCCGCCCTCTGTGCCAGCAGTGCCACACTGAACGCCAGCCGTTTGCTGACCGTCGTTGCCTTCGCTCCGCCCCTGTAGGCACAGCCGTCGCCCGACATGTAGCCGTCGAGAAGGGCGGCGGTTTTCGCGCGGGACAGGGAGAGGGCGAAGCCGGGCAGCGTCTTGCCGCGGGCTAGGTGCCCGAACGGCTCAAGGAACCTGTGTAGCGAGTTAGCTGTGATATAGAATTTGACGGTGGTTCGTGTCGCGTTGGATGTGCTGTAGAAACCGGCCGCCGCTATCCGGTCGCGCAGTTCGTCGGCCTCCGCGTGCGCGCAGCATATCACCGTCCAGCCGCCCGGACGGCCCTTTCTCCGCGCGCGCCAACCATCGGCGAGATATCGCCCGATCAGCCACCAAAATTCGACTGTCTTCCTGTCCTGTTCGACATCAGGAAGCACCTGCGCGAGGAAGTGGTCCTTGGTCAACTCGCCGGCGGTGACCCACCGCGGGTCGTCGAATGATCTTGTGTGATTCCGTTCAATGGTCCGCTCGCGGGCCCAGAACGGGTGCTCGTCGGTCGTAACCACGTCGACGCCCTGCGCCCTGACGCGCCGCAGTGGCGCCTTGCGCCTGGACATCACGGCCGTGACTCGGCGCCAGCGGCCGAGGTGCGTGAGCACCTCGTCGCCGACGGTCACGTCATCGATCGGCTTGTAGCCCTCCCGCGCCAGCACGAGCGTGCCCCGCGCGAAGCAGGGAAAAGACGCGGTGGCCAGGAACGGCGACCCGACGCGCGACGCGACGGTATCGGTGTCCCACACGTCGCACAAGTGGAGGTGGCCGGGCGGGTCGTCCGGGAACATCGCCCGGTACATCCTCGCCTTGGACTGGTCAATGTCGTTGGCGTATGTGCAGCGCCAACGAGACCCGAGGCCCGAGCGGACCAGGCCGACGCCCGCGAAGAACTCGGCGAACGGGAGGACTCCATCCATGCTGGGTTCTAGCGGGCCTGCTAGAATGCGCCGTGGCTCGCGGACCCAGATTGTTGTTCAGGCGGAACGCCCCGTTCTTCGACGTGCGGCGGAAGGCGTGGTTCGTCGCATCGGACCGGACCCCGCCGGCCCGCCTCCGCCCCGTCGTGAGCCTCTTCACGGGCTGCGGCGGCATGGAGTTGGGGCTTGAGGCGGCGGGGTTCCGCACGGCCGTCTGCGTGGAGATCGACGGGAACTGCAACAGGACGTTGGAGGCCAACCGCCCGGCGTGGCGGCGGATGGAGCCGGGCGACATCACCGGACTGTCGGCCGGCGAGATCCTCGCCGCCGCCGGGCTGGAGTCCGGCCGGGTCGGGCTGGTCACCGCCGGGGTGCCATGTCAGCCGTTCTCCACGATGGGCAAGGAGGAGGGGATCTCCTGCGACGAGGGCAACCTCTTCGCGCACTTCATCCGGATCGTCAGGGAGGCCAGACCGGCGGGTTTCGTCTTCGAGAACGTTGCCGGGATACTGAAGCACGAGGGCGTCATCCGGACGATCGCCGGCATGGCGGACGACCTCGGCTACCGGATGGCGGCCCGCGTCCTCAACGCCGCGGACTACGGCGTGCCGCAGTGCAGGAACAGGCTGATAGTCCTAGGCCTGCGCGGGCGCAGCCGGGAGGCCCCAACCCCCGCGTTCCCGTGGCCGACGCACGCGGAGGATCCGGCCGGTTCCGTCGCGTGGTACGCCGCCCGCGGCCTCGCCGTCCCCGAGCCGTCGCCGTGGGCCACGGTCCGCGGGTGCTTCGCCGCCATCGACTACGAGGAGGTCGGGAGGATGGAGGCGCGCGGGGAGTGCCACTCGATGTCGGTCAGCCCGCTCATGGCCGAGCGGATTCGGCACATCAGGCCCGGCACGCGGGACAACTTCAAGGCGCTCCCCGAGGCCCTGAGGCCGCCGTGCTGGCGCTCCGGACCGGACGGCGCGCCGAGATACCAGGCCAATGACACCTTCGGCAGGCTCGATCCCGGCAGGCCGTCGGTCACCATACGCACGTGCGGCTACCACCCGATGAAGGGGCGCTATCTCCACCCGACGCTCGACCGCGGCCTCAACACGGTCGAGATGGCCAGGCTCCAGGGGTTCCCGCCCGGGTGGAGGTTCGTCGGCAACATGACGTCCGTGAGCCGCCAGATCGGCAACGCCGTCCCCCCGCCACTCGCCGAGGCGATCGGCAGGGCGATGGCCGCGCAGCTCAGCGCGGTGCGCCCGCTCCTGCTGGAGGAAACGGCTGTCCCTCTCGCGTAGCACCCCCCCGCCGCACATATTATCGCCCCGAGTCTTCATTTCCTCGCCTGGTTGAGTGTTTCGTTTGACTTTCCCGCCGCGCCGCGCTATGCTTCCGCAGGCCTCGGCCGCTCCATTGGATTTCCGTAGGCGTTTAGAGCGACGTGCGATGGCTACAGTGCCGCGCCGGGCGGCTTACTTAGGCGATAAAACAGGAGAAGCCAAATGGCCAACAGGGCGAGGAAAAAGCGGCAAAGTATGGGCAGGAAGGGCAAGAATTGGGCGGATGTGATGCGGGTTCCTTCGCGCGGGATCGAGGTTATTCGCGGCCCCGCCGTCAATGGCGCGGCGCGCGGCGCCGCGCTTCAGGCATCACCCGGGCGGATGGCCGGGACGGCGGTGTGCGACGGCCCGCCCTGCGCGCCGCTGGGCTTCCCGACCGTCTCCGCCAGGGCCGACGAGGAGATCGTCACGGACGAGCAAATGAACTCGTTGCTGCGCGGCCCGGTCGTGCGCGCTGCGAGGGCGAGGGCCGAGACGGCGTGTTCCAACGGCTTCCTCGACGCGGGCGGACTCCGCATCCCGACCGGGGGGAATCCGGATGGTAGGGACATGGACACCATGACGGTGCTGCTGACGCCGAAGCGCGCCGCGCCGCTGCGCGGGCGGTACTCCGGCGGCCGCGCGTCGGGCCAGAACGCAGTCACGCGCATCGGCGAATCGATCTTGGACGGCAAGTTCGTCCTCACGCACCAGTCCATCGCCGTGGACGTCCATGGCAACATGTACGACGGGGGGCACCGCACAGGCGCCGTGGTGAAGGTGGACAGGCCCGTCCTGGTGGTCGTTGCGTACAACTGCCCGCCGTTCGCGGTCAAGTACACGGACCTCGGTCGCGGGCGCTCGCCCGCCGACGCGCTGGCCCTCTCCCCGCACGGCTTCACCCACTGCACCATGGTGAGCAGGATGACCAAGGAGGCGATGATGGGCATGTCGTTCGCCGGGTACGCGCGCATCCCGAGCGAGATGATCGTGCGCGTGGCGGAGCTGCACCACGAGAAGGTCAAATGGGTCTTCCGGCACTGTGCCCCCGGGCGCGGGATGCGCGGCCCGATGTACGGCGCCATCTTCCGCGCGGTGGCGGCCCTGTGGAACGACGAGGCGAAGCTCGCCAGGGCGGCCGAGTTCTGCGGGCTCCTGCGGGCATCCAGCCACACGGGTGCCGCCGCGTGTCCGCTGAACAAGCTGCTACAGTACATGCAGTCGCCGAAGTCCTTCCACAACCGTCCGGGCTACTCGACCGAGGGCAAGGAACTCTACCTGCGCACCACGGTGGCGCTAAATTATTTCGTGGAGGGGAGGGAACTCAAGGTGTGGTCGTTCCCGAAGGAGGACGTGTGGCCGCTCGACGTCGGCGACTGCGAGTCCATCGAGGTCGATCCGTCCGACGAGGGTTTGGAGTAGGCAAGATGAGATTTCACGAGCGATTCGAGCATTCGACCAAGTACGCCATTGTGGAGGTCGGCGGGTGTTCGGACGGCGAACTCGTCGTGCCCATCGGCGCGGCCGGCGACGTCGGCAGGCGCACAGTGTTTCAGGTGGCCCGCCAGCCCGGCGACGACCAGCACCCGGACACCATCTCGCTCTGGGACATCGCCGCGACGCGGCTGGTGAGGGTGTCGAGGAACACCCTCGTCAACGTCTGCGACGCCGTCGTCGTGGCCTACACCGTGCGGCAGGAGACCGAGCCGGGCCATCGCCCGCCCGCGCGCCCCGTGCGGCACGGCGACTTGGTGGCGCACGACCCGCTCGCGGAGGGCGAACCGCGATGAAGGTGGAGATGGAGCTGATGTCCCTCCTTGCACATTAGCAGCGCAAAACGCCCGCAGCGTTCAGGAAGTGCGCGACTTGCCGCCCGACGGCCTCGACGACTGCCGGGACCACGGCGTTGCCGAACTGCTTGTACGTCTGCGTTCTGGATACGATATCGACCGGGAGACAGTCCGGAAACCCCATCAGCCTCGCGGCCTCGCGCAGGGACAGGCGGCGGGGGTTCCCGTCCCTCGGGATCAGGATCTCCGCGCCGTCCTTGTGGTAGCGCGCGCTGAGTGTCCGCGAGACGCTGTCCAAGTCGGCCAGCCCGTAGCCGAAACCGTGTCCTGCGGCCCTGTGTTTCGCCGCGTACATTTGGAGATAATTCCACAGGTGGTCGGTCAGGATGGTCTCCTCCGCCGGGTTATCCTCGAGGATACTGCGGAGCGGTACCCTGCTGGTCGGCTTGGGAAACAGAAACTTCGGATTCTGGATGCGGCGCCTGTCAAAGCCGACGATAAACACCCTTTCGCGGTGCTGCGGTACGCCGAAGTTCTGCGCGTCAAGCACCTGTGCGTACACCTCGTAGTCGAGTGCGTCGAGATTCTTCTGTATGACCCGCCAAGTGTTCCCGTCGTCGTGCGACTTCAGGTTCTTGACGTTCTCGAAGATGAACGCCGCCGGCCTGCATACGCTCAAGACGCCCGCGAGTTTGAAGAAGAGGTTGCCTTGTTTCTCGCAGTCGAAACCGTGCGGCTTGCCGAGGGAATTCTTCTTGGATACCCCGGCCAGGGAGAATGGCTGGCAAGGGAAGCCCGCCGCCATGATGTGGTGGGGCGGTATCTCGGACGGTTCCACATCGTTGATGTCTTTGCCTTCCGGTTCGGTGCCGAACCAGGCGCCGTATGTCCTGCGGCAGAACGGATCCCTCTCCAGCGAGTAGACGCACTTCCCCCCGGCCGCCTCGAGGCCAAGGCGGAAGCCGCCTATGCCGGCGAACAGATCCGCGAACGTGAACAGGGCGCGCCCCACGCCCGGTTCTAGGGGCGCGGCGCGGACAGCCTGCGGCCGGCCTCCTCGATGTAGCTCGGCTTCAGGTCCACGCCGACGAAGTCGAGCCCCCTCTCGGCGCAGGCGACGCCAGTCGCGCCGCAGCCGCAGAACGGGTCGAGCACCGGGCCGCGGATTGGCGCCGCCATGTCCAGGAGGCGCACGGCGAGCTCCGGCGGGAACGGCGCCGGGTGGGTCGTGCCGGACCCGTCCGGGCGCACGCGTATGATCGATTGTCCGGAGGCGGGCCTGCGCGGGTCGCGGGCGAGCATCAGCACGGTTTCGTGCGCCCTGGCGGGGGACTTGGAGTTCGTGTGCCTGCCTGTCCCCTTATCCCAGATCAGCTCCGCCTTCAGGCTCCACTCCGGCGCGCAGGCCAAGCCTAGCCGCCACGGGACGGCCAGCGTGGCCCCCAGTGGCACGCCCCACGAGTTTCTCCGCATCGTGTTCCTCGGGTACGCCCCCGGGCCGCTCAACAGCTTCCCCTCCCCGGACTTGGACGACCAGTAGGATGTCCTCCGGGCGTTGTCGAAGTTGGACACGCGGGTGTCGTTGATGACGATGAAGGCGAACGCGTCCGCCGTCGCCTTGGACGCGACCAGCCGCATCAGGGCCGCCAAGCGGTCCACGAACTCCTGCGGATCCGTCTCGACGCCCCACTGGCCGTCGACGCCGTAGTCCCTGGCGGCCCAGTAAGGCGGCGAGGTCACGATCGCGTCGAACCCGCCAGGGAGTCCGGACACGACATCCATGCTGTCCCCGCAGTGCAGGCTAAAGCTCATTGTTTTATTTTGACCCCCAGCTCGGCATTATACACTCTTGTAATGATTTGCTGGTTCGGGACGGGCGTGGCCACAGGAAGCGAACCGGCGGCGAGATTTCTGGCGACCGTCCTGTACGACGACGGGGGCAGGCGCGACGCCGCCGTCCGGAGTATGGAGCCGGCGCTGTTCGCGCTGGTCGCCACCTGCGACGGGGACCTCGCGGCCTACTGCTTCATGGCGGCGTGCATGTGGCCGCCGCCGGGCGGCGAGGCCGTCCCGGACGCGGCCTGCCGCTCCTGCCGCTCTACCACGCAGGAGTTCTTCCGGTTGCTGGCCAGCGGCGCGCACGCGGCGGGTCCAGCGTCCGTCGCCACAGAGGGCTTCTTCCGCGTCGGCCTGGGGTTCCCGCGCGGACTCAGCGAGGCGCTCGCTGCCTACGCCGCCAAGGGCCTGACCACGGTGCGATACCCGCCGCCGGACTGAACCCCGCGCTTTCTAAAGTTTTTCGCGGCCTCGCGCATGCGTGAGCAGGTACCACGCCATTGCGACGCGCTACGACAGCGGGTTCACCATGGACTACACGTGCGACTCCTGCGGGTCGAAGGTGAAGTCCACGGCGACGCCGGACGGCTGGACGGAGTCAGACGGCGAGCATCGCTGCCCCACCTGCGCCGCCGGCGGACCCGCTGCCGCGTTCCACGGCATGAGCGTCGCGCAGGGCGCCGACCATGTGATGTCCCAGCTCTCCAAGGACGACATCGCGTACGCCGCCGACCCGGCGCGCGGCGAATTCCGCGGGTTCGCGGCCCTGCACGACCGGATGGACGCGAACATGCTCCTGCCGTTCGCCGACGACCCCGACGTGCTGGCGAACGACGACACATGGGCCGACGAGCACGCGAAATGGACGAGTTTCGCGAACGCCGTGATGGACGAGGTCAGCCGCCGCGTAACCCAAGGCGGCTAGACGCCCCCCACGCTAGAATCCCGCATGAAGATCGCTGTCTTGGGGTCTAGGGGCCTGCTCGGCTCGACGCTCGCCCGCGCCGCGTCCGCCGCAGGGCACGCCGTGGCCGGGTTCGGCAGGGCCGAGTTGGACCTGAGGGACCACAAGTCCGTCGCCGGCTGGACGCCCGCCGCCGACTGGGTGGTGAACTGCGCGGCGGTTACCGACGTGGACGCGTGCGAGTCCGGGGACGGCGCGGAGGCGTCGCTCCTCGTGAACGCCGTGGCCCCGGAGGTGGTCGCCGCGGCCTGCGAGCGGGCCGGGGCCGGGTTCGTCCACGTCAGCACGGACTACGTGTTCTTCGGCGACGGGTTCGGCAGCGGCGAGGGCGGGCAGTACGACGAGACGGACGAGCCGTCGCCGCGCAGCAGGTACGGGGTCCACAAGCTCATGGGGGAGGTCGGCGCGCGGGCGCGCGGGGCGTATGTCCTGCGGACCGCGTGGCTGTACGGCCCCGGCGGGAAGAACTTCATCTCGAAGTCCTACGAGGCCGTCGCGCGCGGCCGCCCGCTGTCCGTGGACGCCGTCAGCAGCTCGACCCCCACCCTCGCGAGCAACCTCGCGAGGTACATCCTCGCCGTCGTGGCGACCGACGACCGGCGGTCCGGGGAGGTTTACCACTGCTGCGACCGCGGGGAGTCCACGAGGTGGGACATGTTCTCGCGGGTGCGGCGGGCGATGCTGCCGGACTCCGACGGCCTCCCGCCCATCGCGCGCGGCGGGGCGTACGCCGCCGGCGCGGCGGCCAGGCCCGTCAGGACCCCGCTCGACTCGTCGGCGTTCTTCCTGCGCTTCGGGAGGCTCGCCGGGCAGATGGAGACATCGCGCGCGGCGGAGGCGTTCGTCGTGGAGTGCAGGGCCGCCGGAGGTTGCATCGTGTCCGATGGGGTGGTGGCCGGATGAGCGGACGCAGGTACTTCAACGTGCTGGTGGGGCCGATGTCGTCGGGGAAGACCACCTTCGCCCGGAGGTTTTGGCCCGCGGGGCGCATGCGGCACCATGTCATGGACGAGTCGCCTCCGGTCGCATCCAGCGCCTCGCTGGCCGAGGCCATCCGCCTCCGCGCCGCGGAGTCGTGGCGCGGACTGAAGTCCGCGGTGGCTGGCTGGCTGGATGGGGGGGCGGAGGAGTGCTTCGTCGCGGACGGCCTGTTTATGAGCCGCCAGTCGAGGGAGGCCGTCCTGAACCTCGTCCCCCGCGGCGCCGTGTCCGCTAGGGTAGGCTGGTTCCTGGACACGCCGCCCCAGGCGCTGATCGGCAGGTTCCGGCGGCGCGTGGACGCCGGCGAGTTCCCGTTCGTGCCGCGGGAGGTGCTCCTCAAGCAGCTCCTGTGCTTCGAGATGCCGTCGCCGGAGGAGCCGTTCGACATGTGGATTAGGGTGCCGGTTCCGGACCAGGAAGGTCATCTTCCGGATGGCGCGGACGCGCTGTCCGTGATGGCGCATAGGGCGATGTTCCTCGGCGGGGATCCGGTCCCAAGGTGCGACTTTCTGGACGAGGCCGCCAGGGTCGGCCGCTACGTCTTCAGGGACATGGGGGTGAGACCGTGAAGGACGCCGTACTGGCGCATGACCATCCGGACTCCAGGTTGGCGGAGGCCGCGACCTCCGCCGTGGCCGCGTTCGTCTCCGAGTGGGCCGCGCGCGGCCACGGGGCGGCGAAGGCGCTCGACGCCGTGTCTGCCGCAGTCGTCGAGGTGCGGCGACGGAACTCCGGCCCGGCTGGTAACGAGGAGCTGGCCAAGAGGCTGGACGCCATGGTGGAGAGCGGCGGGCTGCCGCCGCCGGAGCCGGAGGACGACCTGCTGGGCGGGACCGACCTGGACCTGCCGGAGGGGGGCGCATGACGCGGCTGCTGGACCGCGTTTCGCGGTGGTTGGTGCGGCTCGTCGTCGGGCGGCAGATAAGGTCGCTGTCCCCGGAGCTGCTCGCCAGGATGGAGCAGTCGATGCGCGACTTCGACATTGAGGGGTTCCGTAGGGCGTCCGACGAGCTGGTCGAGGACTCCGTGCGCGTCGCGCATGAGGCCCTGCTGGCGTCCGCAGGCTGGCGCCGCCGCAGGCGGATCAGGTCTCTGGATGCTGGCGGGTTCGCCGAAGCCCTGTACGCTGCCGTCGCGCCGTCCCTGACCGACGCGCCGCCATCCGTTCGCAGGACGTTCGCCGAGGCGTGCAGCCGTTACGCCGGGAGGGTTGCGCGATGATTCACCAAGTCGCAATGGCCGCGTCCGCCATCCTGCTGCTGACGCGCATCCCCGACGGCTGGTTTGTGAGGGCCGCGGATGGCGTCCTACCGCTCCCGTCGGACGACCTCGATGGCGCGGACCGCATGTCCTCGAGGATGCTCCGCGCCGCCGCTTGGTCCATCGTGGCGGGGCTCGCCCCGCCCGCCGCCGCCCTCCTGTGCCTGCCTGCCCGCCTTGGCCTGCCTCTGGCCGCCGCCGCGTCGTTCGCCGCAACATGCGACTGGCTCCTGTCGTTCTGTGGCGCGAGGGTGCGGGCCACGCCGACGCCCGAGGGCACGCTGTTCCGCAGGATCCCGCCCGAACACCGCCCGGCCCGCCTCGCGGAGGCGCTCCTGAAGCTGCTGCTCCTCGCCCTCGCCGCCCTGTTCGCGGCGGCGGCGTTCGTGCCGTCCAGCGGTTTCTAAAGTGTTTGCGCCCCGCCCCCCGGGGGGACTGTCCATGCGCAGACAAGCAGGCACATCCGGACCTTATTCGGTCGGGCGACCGCCGCGGGAGCAGTACGGCGAGCCGGCGTCCCCGCTGGCCGAGCTGTGGCGCAACAGGCCCTACTCGGACACCGAGCCGATGCACCCGAACGAGGATCCGGACATCGACGCTGCCGACGACGGAGTCGGGACGCCGGCGACGCGGCTGTCCCCGCCCGCCCGCTTGCCGAGGTCCGCCAAGGGTAAGGACGAGCCGGGCCTCGCCAAGGGCGAAGGCGATCCGGGCGCCAAGCACAAGGACGAGCCGGAGCTGGAGTACGACGACGACCTCGCGTACGGCACGCCGCTGTGGACGAAGGTCGCGCCGCTTGTCGACGGCGTGACCAACCTCATGAAGAACAGCGACTCCGAGGAGAAGTTCTACGCGATGCTGAACAGCGAGGGCATCGCCAACGTCAAACTGATCCGGTACGTCGTCGAGAGAGCCGTCAAGCTCAGGTTCGGGTTCAGGTACGTGAAGAAGGACTGGAAGCAGTTCCTGAGGCTGGTCCCCGCCTGCATCCTGTTCAAGCAGGAGTACTGGCGGGACCTGCTCAGGACGGCGCTGACCGAGGCCGGGACCGGCGACCCCCTCCGGTTCGCCGACGAGCCGTCCGACCTCGGGTTCCACCGGACGGAGTTCGGCAAGGCGGGCGAGAGCGGCGACCCGCAGGAGGTGTACGAGGAGAGGATGCCGGGGCGCATCCCGCCGCTGGAGACCAAGAACATCGAGGGCTGGCTCAGTCTCCTCCGCGGGAAGACCGGGGAGCTGGAGGGGAAGGCGTGGGAGCGGATCACCAAGAAGATGATCGTGGACCCGGACTCCGCCCGATTCTCCACGGCGAGGCTGCAATCGATGCTCCGGTACGCCTTCGACATGCCGGACTCCCCGCTCGCGATGGCGCTGATCGCCGCCGTCGTGCTGCGCGAGGCGCTGCGGCTGTCCGGCGAGAAGGGCTCCGACCATGTGCTGCGGTGCATAGAGCGGCGTGACCCGGGGGTGACTGCGGGCGAGGTGTTGTCCGGCATGAGCCAGGCGTCGTCCGAGATACTGGACGACTGGCTGTCCGTGGCGGTCTCCGCCCTGTCCTTCGTCGGCGTGCTGCCCGCCGGCCACGACGAGGCGAGGGACGCGATGAGGCGCGGCTTGGCTGGCATGGCGGTCGGCATGTCGCGCAGCTACTTCAAGCTGCTGGGGGAGCGCGCGCTGCCGCGGGTGCTGGGGGACGCGCGGCAAAAGTCCGGCGAGAGGTCCCGCCGCCTCGCGGACGAGTTGAACGGGCTGGCCAGGGGGGCCATGGGCGCGATGGAGGAGCGCACCGGCGAGCTCGCGGACCGCGCCAAGATGCGGGCGCTGAAGGACGCGCTGAGGGAGATGCACTGGGCCGCCGAGGGAACCGACGCCGACGCCATCTCCGCCGCCGCCGAGGCGGTCGTCGCGGCGCTGCGGGCGGCCGGCGTGGGGGACGCCGACGGCCTCGCGGAGGCGCGCCGCGCCGCGCAGGAGATGCAGCCGCAGCGGAGGGCGTCGGCCGCCGTCGCGGACCTCGTCAAGAGAATCGTGTCCCCGGCCCGGCACCGCGTCGTCACCAGGGAGGAGGCGGAGGACGGGATCGAAGTCGACATCGAGGGCGACACCCCGGCGCTGCGGCTCCCCGCCAGATACCACGCGGTTTCGCAGGCGCTGTCCGGAGGTCGCCGATGCCCGTGTCCGTGCTAGTGTACTACCGCGACGCGGACGGACGAGCGGACGAGCTCGGGCGATCGCTGTCCAGGGTCCGCCGCCGGGCCGAGATGCTGGCGCGAGGCGGCGGGCCGCCCGGGCCCAAGCTGGAGGCCTGCGAGCGCAGGGTGGAGAAGCTCGAGGAACTCATCGGCGACGCGGACGCGGAGGAGATCGACTCCAAGATGCGCGCCAAGTTCCACAAGGACATGGCCGACCTGTGCAGGTCGTGCAGCGCCGCGATCGCCCCCGCCGGGGTGTCGTACGACGAACCCGCCGACGCGCCGGGGGCCGTGGCGTGGCGCCCGACATCGACGCGGGAGACGGTGGCTGGCATGATGGCGGGAGCCGGGCTGAGGGAGGCGCCGGCCGCGGACGCGGCCCGGTTCGAGTTCGACGCGCGGCAGTTGGACGCGTCCGGATGCAATAGAATCAGGCAGGCGGTCGAGGCTGCGGCGAGGCGGCTATGGGAGGAGGCCAAACATGGGCAGGAGGCCGAGGACGCTGTCGCGGGATGTGTTCACGCCGATGAGCGAAAAACTAACGAACGAGAAGCTGTTTCCAGGGATGTTTCCAGGGTCGCCGCCGCCACCCACTACGGGGCCTTCAGAGCCGCCCACGGGATATTCGCCGGAGCCGTGCGGGCCGCGAGAGGGATGTCCGCCGGTTGCGGACGAGGATGGGCAGCTCGGCGCGCCGGAGGACTACATGTGGGCCGTGACGCCGAGTGGATGACGCCGGAGGCGGAACTCGTCCTGTGGATCCGCGAAGCGATGAAGTGGATAAACCGCGAGGGCCCGACCGGGAGAAACGAGATCGAGGCGGAGATAGGCGCGAGGGTGGCAAACGACCCGTCGCGCGACGCCGAACTGTTCGACAGCACGGTGTCCGCCGTGGTGGGGGCGGGGACGGCAGCGTTCGATGGCGAGACGCTCTCCCCCGTTGCGGGAGTGGGAAATAAGGAGGAGAGAAATGCCAGCTAGAAAGAGAGACCACGCGGTACTGAGCGGCGCACAGCGGTGGCTGAACCGCCGCGCGGGCGATGGCCTGCCGTCCGCCCCGATAGACATCGAGTTCACCGACACGACCGTCGCGGGCGGCGCGGTGGGCACCGTGGTGGTGGCCGACGCCGACGGCCCGGCCACCCCGTACGCGGTCGGCAGCCGGATCGAATACGACGGCGACGGCGTCGTGCGGAAGGTGACGCTCGTCGACACGGGGGCGAACACGGTGCACTTCGCGCCGCCGCTGCCCGCCGCGTCCGCGGCCGGGAAGAGAGTCGAACACTTCGGGTTCGGGATCGCCGAGTCGCACTTCGACGCCATGTCCGTCACGGGCATACAGCTCTGGCTCGGAAAGCAAGGATTGCCGACATGGAGCGTGCCGTCGTCCGGCGCTTCGCCGCCGACGGCGGCGACGCTCAGGCTCGGCAGCGCGGTGCAGTTCGTGGTCGCGGTGTTCGACAAGAACGGTAAGGGGCGCTGGACATCCGTGTCGCAGTTGCTCGCGGCGCGCCCGCGGTTCGAGTTCACGTGGCTCGTGGGCGCCGGGCTGACGCCGGACGCGAACAAGGTCGGCCTGTACACGGCCGCCGCCCTCGGCGCCACGGCGGCGCAGGCCAAACTCTCACTGAACGGGGTGGATTTCGACAGTCAGGTCATCGCCGTCACAATCGTCTGATCGGAGCTGAAGTTGGAGGCGACCGTAGACAAAAAGACAGGGTCGGTGTCCATCCGGCTCTCCCGCGTGCTGCAACTGCTGGAGAGCTTCGACACCGGAGCTGCGCGCGACTTCGCCGACGTGGCCGGCCGGATCCTGCTGTCGGAGGGCGACCCGGCCTTCGAGTTCTACAGCCGCACGATATGGCCGCGGCTGCGCGGACTGGTCCCGCTCCTGTTCTTCCGGGAGAGCATGGGCAAGTTCTTCCTGGGGGTGGTGGACAGCAGGTCGCGGCGGGCGGCCGCCGGACTGACCGACGAGGACGCGGAGATGCTGCGGTCCCTGTTCGGGGCCGGCTGCAACCCGGAGATGGCCCTCGACACGCTGTTCCTCACCGTCGGTGAGCTCGACTTCTCCCCCGCGGAGGCGGCGGGCCTGAGGCCGCTGACGCTGGTGGACAGGCGGAAGGAGCGGATCCCGGCGGATTGTCTGGCCGGGTCGCTGCGGGTGTCCTACATCATCTCGGTGCTGGAGAGCTGCCGCGACATGCTGACGGATCCGTCGTACCTCGACGCCGTCGTGGAGCAGCTCGCCAGGACGCCGAACAGCTTCGTCTCGGTCCAGACCGTCGTCGCCATGCTGAACAGAGCGTACGGCGACCCGGCGGCGGTCTCCGTGGACGACATCCTTGTCGTCCGGGAAAGGATCGTGGAGATACTCCCGTTCTTCGCCGAGTACCCGCCCGCGACCGAGAGCACCGCCCCGTACGACGTGCACTACGAGGTCACCGTCACCGAGAACGCATGCGACGATGTGCTGGTGCAGGCGGCCGCGGCGCTGCGGGCCTTCGTGACCGCCGCGCAGGCCGCCGGCGTCATAGACGAGGGCGAATGGCCCGGACTGCCGGCGGCGCGCGCCCAAGCTGCCCGGGCGCTCGCATCCCCGGGCGACCCGAGCCAGGTCATGCCGGCCGCGCGCGCCTTCGCGGATGCCGCGCTGGGCGTCGGACTGGACAGGGTCGCCGCGTGGCCGGAGCTGCTTGCGTCGTACCGCATGGCGTCGGACGCCCTGTCCTGCTGCGACCTGAGGCTCCGGCTGCCGCAGGCGGCGCCGGGCGCGCAGCCGCAGTTGCCGTGTCTGGTGGCCCCCGGCGATGCGGTCAGGCCCCCGTTCGGCAGCCGCGTGGAGGTCCTGGCCGACATACTGCTGGAGCACCCGTACTGGCCCATCCAAATACCGGCCGGCACCCGCGGCACGGTCACGCACGCGGACGGCGACGGAACGCTGCGCGTCAGGTGGCACGAGTTCGAGTGGCCGAGGTTCCCGCTGCCGATCCCCGGCGAGGGGCAGAGGAGGGGCTACGAGGTGCGGTCATTCCCCCTGACGGCGGAACAGTACGGCCTCGTCCGCGTACTCGACAACGCGTTCGTGGTGCCCGCCGCCGTGCTGGAGGCGTGCGGCGCGCCGGAGGAGGTGTCCGATTGCGTGCGCGCGGCGGCCGAGTGCCTACTCGGGAAATTCCGCTGCCTGTCGTTCGACAGCGCGTTTTCGCTGTGCCCGTCCCCGTCCCGGCTGACGCACAGGCTGTGCGTGTCGTGCGGCGCGCGCCTCGACCTGCGCGGCTTCTGGTTCCCGGTGTCGGTGATCGCGCTGTTGGACAGGCTCATCAGCCAGTCGGAGGGCATGCGGCGGAAGCTGACGGAGAAGTTCTCCGAGGACTTCGCGAAGTCCAAACTGGACGCGTTCTACTTGAGGAGCGTCCGGCTGTGGCGCGGCTTCGGCTCCGCCGACTCCATAGTCGTCAGTGGGGACATGCTGTGCGCGGAGTGGCTGGTGCCGAACGTGAGGCCGCTCCCTCAGGCCCTTCCGCCTCAGTGCGAGGGACCCGTCCCGTGCGCCATCCGCGCCCGCGAGTTCCCGAACGCCGCCGCGCTTTCCGAGGCGCTCTCGGCCACCGAACCCACTCCCGACCAGACCGCGCTGATTGAGTCGTCCGCGGGCGAGGTGGCGGCCGACATCCTCGCGAACATGCGATGCTGCTGCACCGACTTCGGCGTCCGCAGCGGCGGCGAAACCGTCGGCCTCTCCTGGGGGCTGAAGTCGTCGTACGACATCGAGGGGTTCGGGCCGGAGTTCGTCTCCATGGCGGTCGACGAGCTGGGGAAGCTGCTCCAGTGCAACCGGTTCGCTGTCCGCAAGATGCGGGAGGCCGCTAGGGAGGGGTTGCGCAGGTCGAGGGCTGCCGTCGGGTATCCTCCGAGCCTGGGCGAGCTGTGGAACGCGTCGTGTGGCGATCCGAACGCCGCGCGGCCGCTCTCCGTGTCCGACTTCCTCGGCCCGTGGCTTGATCCGAGCCTGACTGGGAGCCGCAAGTGGTCGCTCGCGTCGCCCGCCGAGGGGTCGCAGGTGGCCGGGTTGCTGGTGGAGCCGGACTTGGCCGCCCCCGGCAAAAAGCTGTCGCGAGTCAGGCTCCGCGCCGCCACCGCCCCCGCCGGAAGCGACCTGCTCGTCCGCCTGGAGAACATCGACGCGGACCAGAGGGCGGACGCGTACCTGCGCGTCGGTGAGACGGACAGGACATCGTACTTCGCGGTGCCGTTCCTGCCCGGCGAGAGGATGTCGGGCGTCGTGTTCCTGTCCGACTCCGCGTCCGCCGCCGCAAATGTGGACGTCGAGGTCTGGTTCGACGAGGGGGACGGAGGGCGCTCCGCCGTGGTGTACGCGCTGCCCGGGCCGGTGAAGGGGGAGCACTTCGTCGGCCAGGCCCCGCTCGATCCGTCAGGCGGCGAGATGACCCTGACCACCCTGTGCGTCGAGATGCCCGCGCCATCCGCCGCCGACCTCACGCTGCGGGCGTACAACTTGGACACCGAGGTCCGAACCGACGTCACGGTGCCGGCCGGTGCCGTGTCCGTGAGCGTCCCGGTCTCGATCCACTTCGCGCCCACCGACAGGCTATCGATCCGCGTGCTCGCCGCCGCCGACCCGCCCTCCTCGGTTTCGGTCACGGGCATCGGACGGGTCGGCGGCGCGTCGGAGGAGGCGCAGCCGCTGCGCACCGTGCTGCGCGAGTTGCCGCTCGCGGCGTCCGGTGAGCCGATCCGGACGGAGCCGCTCTCGAGCGCGCAGGACGCCAGGCTGGTGCGCCTCTCCGCGTCCCCGCCGCCGTCCGGCCGCCCGGTCGTCGTGACCGTGCAGAACTTGTCTACCGCGCGGTTCGCATCGGCCGAGCTCGCCGTCGGCGCCGGCGCGTCGGAGACCGCGGTGTCGCTGGGGTTCGAGGCCGGCGAGGCGATGGGGGCGAGCGTCGCGCAGGAAGACGACGGGATGGTGACGCAGTCGGTCAGCTACCCGGCGGAGCCGGTATCGACGGCCCCGCCGCCCCTGCACGACACCATGCGGCTCTACGACGAGGACTCGTCCGGCGTCACGTCGGAGGTCGTCGAGGCGTCGGTGTCTCTGGAGTCGCCGCCGCGCGGCTCATCGCTGACCGTCAGGTTTGAGAGCGCGGACACGGGCGAATGGCAGGACATCACGGTGCCGCCCGGCCAGTCGGGCGTCTCCGGGCCCATCGGGCTGATACTGCCGGATGGCGGCAGGCTACGCGTCACGCTGCTGCGGTCCGGGTTCGGTGCCGCCGGGCTGGGTGTGCGGTGGTCCAGGCGGATGCCCCCGGCGTCCGGCTTGAGGGTCGGCGTCGTCTCTGAGGTGCGCCCGCCGGCGACGACCGCCGACGCGCAGTCGTGTGGGCTGCGGGACCGCTTGGAGGAGTTCGTGCGGCGGGAGTGCGCGGAGGCCGTGGAGCCGGATGAGTTCGTCCTGCGGCTGGACAGGGAGTTCGGGTGGCCGTTCGCCAGCCGCCTGGCAACAGAGGGACTCACCGTGTGGGGCATCGTGTCCGGGGAGAATCTGGAGCGGGTGGTCGCCGGCGACGTCACGCTGTACGCGGAGTGGCGGCACGACGACCTGACGCCCGAGTTTTTGGCCTCGCTCCCCTCCTCACCGCAGTGCCCCGAGGAGCCCGACCCCGCGCAGCCGTGCCCGCTGGAGGCGAAGCTGCTGGATGGCCTGGACGCGGAGGTCGTGGAGACCGTCGCCGCGTCGTTGGTCGCGTCGCTCAAGTCGCTGAGGCTCGAGTTCAGGAACCTGGGCGGCGATGACGGCGGCGGGCTGGTGGTCTGCGTCCGCACTGGCGAGGACATCTGCTTCCTGGACAGTCGGCCGGACGTGGTCCTGGCCATCTTGAACAGGTTCGGGGAACTCATTCAGGGCGACCGCCGGGACGCGCTCCGCAAGGCCATCGAACACGCCAACGACATCCGCGAGCGGGTCCGCGTGCCGCAGCCGCCGGATCCGCTGTCCGGACTCGGTCGTCCGGCCCGGAAACTCGACCACCCGAGGCTCCCCGAGGACTACCTGCTGTCGGCGCTCCTGTCCCGCGACCCGCTGCTGACGACCGAGGGCGGCGAGACATCGTTTGTGTTCTTCGGCGGCGGGCGCGACGCGATGGCCGACTACCTGCGGGGCCTCGGCGGATGATGAAACTTTACTGGACGGACATCGGGACGCGCAGGATACAGCGGTCGGACCTCGACGGCTCCAACATGGAGGATTTGGTCCTCCTGCCGCCGCCCGGCGCCGGCCGCCCGAGTCCGGAGTCGGACTTTCAGGAGCCGCAGGGGCTGGCCATCGACCCGGACGCCGGGAAGATGTACTGGATCAACCTCGAGCCTCAGTCGCCGGACACGGAGAAGCTACAGCGCGCCAACTTGGACGGGTCGGGCGTCGAGGATCTGCTCGTGGACGAGAGGCGCGGCGGCAGGGACATCGCCATGATCCTCGGCAGGCCGCACTGGTTCGCCCGGTACGCCAGCGAGATAAGGCGGTGCGGTCCAGACGGCGCCGACCGTGCTTTGTCGTTCGACACGTCGTCCCGCACCGCCGACATGAGCGACATGGTCAGGGCCCACCTATCGATGGCGGCGGACGAGGGCCGCCGCATGCTCTTCATCGCGTTCGGCGACGCAATCGCGCGCGTGACGCTGACCCGCGCCCCAGCCGTGCTTGAGCCGGTCACGCACGGATCCGCGTCGCTGTCCGGCACCTGCGACGAGCCGGACGGCACCGGCGTCCAAGTGTTCGTGAACGGCGAGCCGTCCGGCACGCCGACATCCGCGCTCGGCGGCGAGTGGCGCAAGGAACACATTGGGCCGCTGCACGCCGGCGACAGGGTCGCGGCGAGGGCGCAGGCACCCGGCGGCACATGGAGCCTCGACTCCGCCGAGGTCGTGGTCGAGTTCGCCCATACCACCACCGCCCCGCCCGCCGCCACTACCACCGCCGCGCCGCCGGACAGCGCGTGCGAGCGCACCGTGTCCCCGCAGGCGTTCCTCTACTCGCCGCTGACGGTGGCGGTGCGGTGCACCCCGAAGGCCGGGACATCGTCGTACGCCGTCGACGACGTGTACCCGCTGGCTTGGGCCGTGTCCGGCATCAGCGACGGCGGCGTGGACAACGGGACGAGCGTGCGCTGGCTCTTCCCCGACGCCGAACCCAAGGAGGTCTCGTACACCCTGACGCCGCCCGCCGGCGCCGCGCGCGGCGAGTTCTCCGGGTGGATGACGACGCTCGGGGTCAGCGGGACGGAGATCACGCCGACCGGCGGCGCGTCCGAGGCATGGAGGCTGCTCGCCACGGTGGTCTCCGGACTCACGCTGACGCGCGGCGTCGCGGTCGATCCCGTCGGCGGAAAGCTTTACTGGGCGGATGGCGGGGCGGACCGCATCCAGCGGTCGAACCTGGACGGGTCCGGCCTCGAGACGCTTGTGCCGCGCGGGTTCCGCGCGGTAAGGCTGGCGGACGGTGCGGTGCTTGCCGGGGGGTTCGCGACCGAGCAGGCCGCCGACGCGTGGCTCGCCGAGCACCACCCGTCGGAGCCGTCCGCGGTGGTGGAGGGTCCCGTCAACCCGCAGCGCATTGCCTTGGACGCTGCCGCCGGGAAGATGTACTGGACCGAAAGCGGCGGCAGGTACGGCGCCGCATCCGGGCGCATTGTGCGGCTCGGCATGGACGGTTCCGGCGTCCCGGAGACCGTCGTGTCCGGTTTGGACCTCCCGCAGGGCATCGCGATCGGCCCGGACACGTCCCCCGCGACCACGACGACCGCGCCGCCCGTGACGACCACCACTGCGCCCCCTACGACCACGACGACCGCCCCGCCCGCGACGACCACCACGGCGCCCCCGGCGACCACGACGGCGCCCCCGCCCCCCGTAACGGAGCCGCCCGTGGTGTCGGAGCCGATATACGACGGAGAGACCACCGCCAGCGGCGACAGCTCCGAGGCGGACGGCGCCATCATCCGGATCTTCGTGAACGGGGCGGCGGTCCCCGGCTCCGCGGCGGTTTCGGCCAGCCGGTGGACGACGACTGGCTTGTCCCTGTCCACCGGGGATGTGGTCAAGGCCACCGCGAAGGCCGCCGACAAGGAAACGAGCGGCTACTCGAACGAGGTCGTTGTGCTGCCCTTGGACGCGTGGGGCGACCCATGCGGCTGCGGGCAGGCGTCGCCCTGCGCGGACCCGCCCGCTTACACCTTCCAGTTGACGCTCGCCGCCGGTCAGGGCGGCGCTGTTCTGCCCGCGCCCGGCACCACCACCCGCCAGGCGGGGGAGAGGATCAGGCTGACCGCCGCCCCCGCCGCCGGCTGGGTGTTCGCCCGCTGGCGCTTCAGTGAGACGGCCCACTCGTCGCGCAGGACCACGCCGCCGATATCCAACTCGACCGACCCGTCGGCCGTCTACATCGCCGAGCAGGACGCCATCATCACGGCCGAGTTCGCGCCGGCGCCGCTATAATAGAACAAGTCGGCTACCGCGCTTTTTTGGAGGGGCACATGGGCATGCCATCGTTGTCGCCGTACCACATTGGCTGGGACCTGTTCACCCCGTCGCCGGGCGAGGTAGAGCGCATGAACTGCCGCGTCTGCGGCGCGGGAATGGATGTCGCGCGCGGCCTGACCGGGCCGACCCATTTCGCCGAGGCGATGGCGCAGCGCGGACACAAGCACGACCGGTTCACCTGCCCGAACTCCGGCGAGCCGTGGCACCGCGAGGCCCTGAAGCTCTGCGAGGCCATGAAGGACACTCCGAGCAAGCGCGTGAGGGGGCTGATTGGCGAGGATTTGGACGAGCTGCTCGCCGCGCACGCTTCGCGCCTTGGTACGATGAAATGTGCCGAAGGGTCTGACGGCCCTGACGGCCGGAACACATCAGACAAGGAGACAGAATGAAAACCGCCAGAATGAAAACCGCATGCCCGCTGCTGCTGACGCTGCTACTGTGCGCCCCGGCGGCGCCCGCCGACGAACTCGACGACAAGATGGCTGGCCTGCTCTTGCCCGTCGCGAGGGTGATGTGCAGGAACAGCGGCGGCTCCGGGACCGTCGTGTACAGCGCGGACCGCGACGAGGCCGGCCGCTACGAGACATTCGTCCTCACGAACCGCCATGTTGTGGCCGGCGCGCTCCGCATCGTGTCGAAGTGGAACTCCATGAAGGGCCGTTACGAGAACGTGGAGCAGCGCGACCGGGTGAAGGTTGAGACATTCGTGTACGACGGAGGCAAGGTTGTGCTGACGCACGATTTCGACGCGGACATCGTGGCACACTCCGAGATACACGACCTCGCGGTGCTGCGGCTGTGCTATCCGCGCAAGGTCGAGTCCGTCGCGCCGCTCCTCCCGTCCGCCGCGTCGCTGCGCCTGTTCCAGCCGGTCTTCGCCGTCGGCTGCTCGCTGCTGCACGACCCAATAGCCACATCTGGACATGTCACCGCCCTCGAGGACATCATTGATGGCGAGGCGTACTGCATGTGTACCGCGCCCATCATCTTCGGCAACAGCGGCGGCGGCGTGTTCGTGGAGGTCGGCGGCGCGTGGTACCTCGCCGGGGTCCCGTCCCGCATCGCGGTGTCGTCCGGCTCCCCGATCACGCACATGGCGTGGTTCACCCCGCCGGACAGGATCCGGCAGTGGGTGAAGGAGCAGATGCTCGATTTTTTGGTGGACGCGGAGCGCACGCCGAAGCAGTGCTTTGAAGAGAGGGCGAAGTTGCTGTCGCCCGCCGTCCCCGACCAGTCGGGTTCGGCGCCGCACAACTACGACGGCCTGTCGGCGCCGCCCTCGCCGCCGGACGCAAGACCGGAACCAGCGCCGGACGCGAGACCAGTGCCCACGCCGGCGGTGGTCCCGGTCCCGTGAATGCGGGTTTGTCCTTGGGCGCGTATGATGGCCGGAGGGCCTATGGCTGTTGACTTTGACGAACTCGACGCCGTGGTGGACATGGTCGGCGGCGTGCCGGCGGCCTACGGCCTGCGCTTCCGGGCGGGCAGGCTGCACGACACGCTCCATTTTGAGCGCGGCGGCGAGGGCGTCCACCTGTACATCTGCGTGGACAAGGAATACTCGCCCGTCTCGATGGCACTTGTCCATCCGCCGACCACATGCGTCCAATACCGCGATGTGCCGCGCGACGGGGACGAATGCAGGAGGCTTGTGGCCGACCTGCATGGGATGCTGTGCTGGCTCGCCGCGCGGGGGAGAGCCCCGCGACCGAAGGTCGGCCAAGCTGACCCGGCCCTCGCCGCCGACGTCGTCCGTCAGCTCGCCGTTGCGGCTGGCGGCAAGCCGTCCAGCGATGGCTTGGTCCTGCCGCTCCTGACGAACGAGGGATGGAGGTTGGACCGCGTAGGAGCCGTCAGCCGCTGAACACGGCCTTGGCACCGAGCCACTCGGCGATCTTCCTAGATGTCTCGCGTGGAAATCCCCAGTACACGGTCTGGTGCATGATGTTGGCGCCCTTGGACGAGAGTTCGCCGGTCTCTATGTTCAGCGCCCGCCCGCCGAACATGAACCGCACCGGGACGCCGTTCTTGACCATTTCGCCCTGCGCCTCGGACACCTGCTCCTCGGTCAGCCTCGGGCCAGCGACCGCCGCGTCGCCCGCCGCCAGCCGCGTGACCCTGTCCCAATCGATCGCCATGCCTCGCGCCGCCGCCGGAAAGACTTCAACAAACGCCGTTTGTTGTTGGGTCCACTATCCGCTTCCGGTCCGCGCAGCGATGAACATATCCGGGAGGGAGTTCGAGTCCAGCGGCCCCTTGGAGGCCCGTCGCGCCGCCCTCAGTGGCTCCATGCCATCGCCCGTGTCGATCGCCACGGCGTCGTCCGGGTGCCGCATGAGGACCTCGGCCAGCTCCTTGGCCGTCATCGGCGGCGAGCCGTCGTCCTCGGCCATGCGCCTGGCCATCCTGTCGAGGGTCGGCCGGTCGCCCCCGGCGTCGAGCGCCGCGCGTAGCCGCTGTACGTCGGCGATGCGCAGGTTGTAGTTCGATTTCAGGTTGTTGCATGTGGTACACATCGTCTGGAAGTTCCCGTCGGCGTCCTCGCCGCCGCCGGACTTGGGCACGATGTGGTCCTTGGTCATCAGTACTCGGGATCCGTCCGGGAGCGCGGCGTATAGGTTGAAGTGCGGCTGCCCGAGGCTGGTTGCGCCGCGCTCCAGCGACATGACCGTCCCGCGGACGCCGCACACCGCGCACGCCAGACTGCGGCGGAACGTCCAGTAGCGGAGGGAGTTCATGCGGACGCTCCACAGCCGTCCGTCGGTTCCGTGGTACTCGCGACGCGTCTCGCTGCGGGTTATGTGGGGCAGGACGTCCTCAGGGGCGTACTCCCCCAGTACCTCGTAGCTTCTGCCCGTCTCCAGCCCCCGTTCCCGCCTCCGCCGCCTGGTGCGCCCGTTCATGCCGAATTGTACGCCCGCCGGGGTCACGGGTCAAACGGCTTCTTGGTCGTCAGTTTGCGTCCGGAGATCCGGGCCCGGTCGTGGTAGCGGGACGCGCCGGCGGAGTCGAAGGCACCTTGCAGCTCTTTGGCCAGCCTCGCCCGTTCGCGGCGCAGTTTGTCCTGGTCCTCCGCCAGCGCCTCTTCGAGCATCTCACCCTCGTCCCCCTCCGCCCCAGCGTCCTTAGCGTCGATGGCGACCCTTTCCATCACGAGATCGTAGTTTGTCTCCCATGGGGAGTTCGCCTCCACGGCCTCCACCGCCCCGACCAACTCCTCTGGACTCGGGTCGTCCGGCAGCTCGGACAGCTTGTCCACCCAGTTGAAGTCGTCCTCCCACCACCGCGCGACCAGCTTGGCGAGCCGCCCCGCCGCATCCGGCTTGGCGTCCAGAGCGGACGCCAAGGCCGAGGACAAGTCCTCGCCGCCGGCCGCGAAGTCGCCGAACTCGTGCTCGCGGGCCTCCGTCGGCTTACCTTTGGCGACCTCGATCCCCGCCCGTGGGATGTTCCCGAGAAACGCGACCTGCCCGAACTGCGTGAGGCTCGCGTGCCAGTCCGACGCGTGGCCCCCGGCGGCGTCCCCGAACTCGCGGCGGAGCCAGTCGTCGTCGGCGAGCAGGCCGTCGGTCGGGACATCGACGAGCAGGACAACCGGCTCCGCGTCCAGCCGCCCGGCGGCGTGCTGCTCCTCCGCGCTGTGCTCGGCGTAGTACTCCGCCCGCTCCGCGTCGCTGGCCAGGTAGATCGCGGCGACGTTGTGGCGGAACCCCGTCCCGGTCCAGTTCTTCACCCCGGTCTCGCGGTTCGGCCTCAGCCCCTCGCGGAGTATCGCCGGGAGCAGCACGGAGTTGGTGCCGTGGTAGAGCCGCACCGTGCGGCCCTTCTCGCCGGGCTGCACCGGCTTCCGCGACATCGTCTCCCCGACGGTCGCGGAGTCCGCCGCCGGCCTATTGCCCAGGTCCCTCGAAAACCCGCTCTGGAGCCTGATATCGTAGCCGTCGGCGATCCTCGGGTCGTGCCGCCGCAGCGAGCGGAGCACCGACTGGATCAGCCTCAGGTCGCCCGTGAGCTTCGCCTGCCACCTCGTCTCGTCGATGTCGGGCTCTATCGCCACGACGCGGGTGGCGTGGTCCACCATCCCGCTGATCCCGGGGCCGTGAATCTCGGCGAAGGCGCGCTCCCGCTCGCCCTCGTCCAGGTCCGCGGAGCCAGGGTGCGAGTTCCATGTCACAAGCCCGCCGCGGTCCCAGCGGAAGAAGTACCCGTCGCCGGCTTTGAACGAGAAGTTGGCGTCCGTCGCCTCCGGGAGGGGAAAGACGAGTTCCCTGACGCCCGCCCCGACCGCCTTGGACCACCTCCACCACATGCGACCGCGCTCCCCATGAAAACTTTACGACATCGTCTTGTGTTCTGTTGCTCCACCCGCCGACGGCGTGGACAGGCGCGACATGCGTACTTTGGCGGAGGCGGTGGACGACGTCTTCTCGCCCGGCGAGGTCGTCGAGCTGGGCGGCCCGTACCTGGACCGCAGGACAACCTCGGCGAGGCCGCTCCCGGCCGGGTGGGAGAGGTGCCTGTCGTCGCGGCTGGCGCTGCGGTGGCGGAGGCGCGACGGGTTCGGGATACACGACCTGTCGCTGTGCGTCCTGCCCGAGTCGCCGAAGACGGTGGGGAGGCAGGAGTCGCGGCTCCTGTCGTCGAACATGTGCGCGGTCGCCAGGACCGTGCTCCTGTGCCATGACCGGGGCGAGTGGGACTGGAAGGCGCTCCTCGCGGACATCGGCTTCGCGCAGGACGACCGCGCCACGGTCCGGGTGGTCCGCCGGCTCGCGAGGAAGAGACACCCGCTGGCGGCCAGCTTCGCCGCGTACAGGTCCCTGCGGTGGGGGGAGGCCGCGCGATGACAAGGCGGGCGGACGTGACCGGCCCGAAGGACTCCGGGCAACTCATCCAGTACTACCGCGGCGAGAAGTACCCACCCGGGGCGAGGTCCCCGAGCGTGTGGGACGAGGACGAGGAGGAACCGGTGACCCGCCTGGGGGAGCCTGAGTCCAGCACCCGCAGCCACCCGCCCCGCGCCGCCGCCGGGTATCTGGGGATCCCGGAGGGGCGGCCCGTCCCCCTCCCGGTGTGGGAGGACAGCGAGCGGAGGCTTGGGCCGGACGCCACGTGGGACGACCACCGGTACAGGAGGCGCAGGCCGAGCGGCATCAACCGGGGTCCTGAGGAGGGCGGCGAGGATCCGCTGTCCGGCGCCGCCACATGGCCCACGCGGCGCGGTTACCACTCGGTGTCGCGGATGTTGGCCGCGTCAGGCGATGAATATGTCTATCACGGGACCAGCTTCAAGCAGTTGAAGGCGATCCGCGACTCCGGCTGGCTGGCCCGCTATCTCCACCTGGCGGACGTCCGGGAGAAGGCCGAGGACTACGCATCGCATCAGGCCGAAAGGGACAACAGCCCGCCTGTCGTGCTCCAGTTCGACATGTCGACGCTCAGGCGGCTCGGGCAGGTCGAAATTGATCCCGGCTCCTGCCCAGAGGAGTGGGAGCACGACATGGGGCAGTTTATTTACAACGGGCCGCTCGGCGGGGCCGTGCTCAACTTGGAAGAGGTCGTCCGCGAGATGCGGGACGAGGGGGAGGAGTTCGATCCCGCGCCGCAAGGATAGAATCCCCGCATGGACAAGAAACAAATCGAAAGCATCTATGTCGTGTACGTGGCTGGGCCCTACCGCGCGCCGACCGAGTGGAGGGTCCGGAAGAACATCGAGCGGTCGGCCGACAAGGCCATGGAGGTGTTCAGGCTCAACCGCGATGGCGAGAAGCGGGTCATCCCCGTGTCGCCGTGCATGAACTCCGCGTTCTTCGGGGGCGAGCTCCCAGACGAGCTCTACCTCTATGTGGACCTCGCGCTGCTGCTCCGCTGCGACGCCATGATCGTGGCGGACGGGTGGGAGAACTCGAAGGGCGTGCTCGCGGAGATCAAGTTCGCCGAGGAGAACAACATACCGGTCCTGTACTCCACCCAGGAGCTCGACGAGTGGATGCGCGGCCGCGACAAGACCCTCGGCATCGAGAGGAGAGGGAATGCCCGCGCGTAGGTTCGATCCGGCGTGGTACGCGTCGGTCATGAAGCGCACGCAGGCCATGGTGCTCGCCTGCGGCCCGCCCGGCTCCGGTGTCAGGCTCTGGACACGGCGCCGGCTGCTCGGCCACAGGGACGACGAGGTCCTCGCCGACCGCGCGATGTCGGCGCTCAACTTGACCGCGCCCGCCGTCGGCCCCGGCGACGACCCGGTCGCGAAGGCCGAGGAGGCCAAGAACGCGGCCGTCCGCAGGAGACTCGAAGAGATACGCAGTTTCGCCGCCGGCGCCCCGGTGGTCCTGAACTGGACCACCCGGGACATCGGCACCGACCCCGCCAGATACGACGCGGAGGGGCTTGGGCTGCCCGCCGCGCTGCTGGACGGCGTGGACATCGTGCTCTACGTCGCCAGGGACGGGCACATCAACGACGACCCCGCGCGCTGCTTCGTGCTAAAGGACGCCTACTCTGCGGAGCCGCGGGCGTAGCGCCAGCCGCGTATAGTCCCCCGGAGGCGACCGAAGATGCCCAGTCGCGGCGGCAAGCGCAGGCAACCAGTGATCGTGGCCGAGGCGGACGAGGCGGCGCACCTGCGCCGCGAGCTCGGCCTGCACCCAGGGCTCGTCTACGTGCGGAACCCGTCGATCGGCGCCAAACAGTGGGTCCTGGCCGACAGGGCGGCCTGCGCGAGCGCAGCCGCCATCGCGTGGAGGGGCGTCACCGTGGTGTCCGCCGGGCCGGAGATGGTCATGGTGGCCGGGCGGCGCAGGGGCGACAGGCGGCAGGCGCCGGACGACGCCTGGGCGCCGATGGCCCCGCCCGCCGGTGCGGTGGTCGAGATATGGCGGGCCAAGGAACTCCTGTCGACCGTCGCCTGCGACTCCCGCGCGAGGCTGGAAGTTGCGATCGCGGAGGCGTACGACCACATCGGCGCTGACGCGGACTGATAAAGTTCTTCCGCCGCGCCGCCGCGGAGGGGCGCATGAGCAGATATCACATCGCGGCGAGGCTGATCGAGGACGACACGCCGATCCTTCCGGAACTCGTCGCCGAGTCCGTGGTGGACGAGGCAGCCCGCTTGGCCCCGGGCTGCGCCAGTGAGCTGCTGTCGCGCAGGGACGAGCTGGCCGCCGCCTTGACGGCCCGGGCCAACGCCGCGTACGGCGCCGACCCGGACTCCACTTGGTCGAGGAGCATCCGCGGCGCGGGCAACAGGGGCAGGGACACGCTGTACGCTTTCATGCGGCACTGGCTGGCCGCCGACCTGAAGAGGAACAGCCCGGTTGTGTTCAGCGCCCTGCCGCGGAACTACGGGACATAGCTCAGGCGGCTTTGAGTTTGGTGTCCCTCAGCGGACCGGAGCCGAACAGGCAGTCCATGTTGATCCACACGCTGGCGTCCGTAGGCTCCCCCGACGGCAGCCGCTTCTGGAAGCACCGGACGCCGGGCGCCCCCGTTGAATCCCTCATCAAGGCGAATGAGTCCTCCGGACAGCGGGCTGCTGCGTAGTACGAGACGTAGAACCTCCGGCGGACCTCGCCGCCGCCGCGGTGCCGGAACACGTAGACCCTGCCGTCAACGAGGTCGGACACATACCGGACTGATCTGTCCGCAAGCCTCCTCCAAAGTGCCGCCAACGCGGCTATCGCGCCGCTTGCTGGCAGCAGCACCGCCTTGACGAGCCAGAGACACGCCACAAGGACGCCCGCGCCCACCCCGACCGCCGATTTAAGCAGCAAGAGCATATCGGCACCTCCCGGCCATAATACGCGCGATGGTCGAACCCGTCAAGTCGGAGATTAGGCTAGTTGATCCGCCCCGGTGCCGAGCCCCGCCTGCGCGCGAATCTCGTCGTTGCGGGCGTCCACAGCCTTCAGCAGTTTCGGCTCGAAGCCGAGCTTCTCGGAAGACCGGATGATCGCGGCTGTGTCCTTGCAGAGGCACTTTCCGGAGTAGCCCGGGTTGCCCTGATACACGGAGGTGTGGCTCCTGCCGATCCGCTCGTCCATCAGCCACAGTTCCCTTGCCGCCGCGTAGTCCACGCCGTGTGCCTCGCAGACGCGCTCCATCTCGGCGCAGTAGACCGTCTTCATGGCGAGGAACGTGTTGGTCATGTACTTGACCATCTCGGCCGTGCGGAAGTCCGTCTGCATGATGCGGCAGTCCGCCGGGTAGAGGCGGGTGTAGAAGGCGGCGGCCTTCATCGTGGCGCCCTTCGGTCCGCCCAGCGTCACCCACTTCCTGTCCCCGACGTCGTTGTACGCGTTCCCGGACGGGTTCTCGCCGAGGTACTCCGGCTGGAAGACTATGTCCCGCCCCGTCCGCCGCGCGATCTCCTCGCAGGTCCCTGGCGGGACCGTGCTACGCACGACGAAGACGCCTGCGTCGCCCCACGAGCAGACGTCCTCCACGATGGATGTGTCCGCCGACCCGTCCGCGCGCTCGGGTGTCGGCACGCAGACGAACGCTATTTCGCACCCCATCGCGTCCTCTTTTCTGTCGGTCGTGACGAAGTCGCCCTGCGCCCCCCGGTATTTCGTGCCGGGGTTTATGTCGTGCAGCGCCAGCTTCGAGAACAGGCACGCCTTCGTCGCCAGGAACGCGGCCATGTTCCCACCGACTACTCCGGACGCGCCGAACACGGCCACCGATGGTTTGCGGGACATTTACGGACCTCCTTGTTCCTCGTTGGCCGCAGGCCGGAAAGACAATACTAAACCGAACTCGTTATGGGGCGCCCGGGACTTCGCGCGCCCGTAGGTGGTCGCGGTTGCCCCAAGAGCGTATGATAGGTGTCGCTCTGTGAGAATGGAATGATAATCAACATCTACGACCCGTCGGAGGTGGCATCTTTCGGCGCGGCGCGGCGGGGCTGAGGGTTGGGGTCACAAGCGGCTGCTTCGACCTGTTCCACCACCTGCACCTCGTGTACTTTGAGAGGTGCAGGCGCCTGTGCGATTTGCTGGTGGTTGGCGTCGACTCGGACGATCTGACGAGGAAGGCGAAGGGTGTCGGTCGCCCGGTCATCCCGGAGCACCAGCGCGTGGCGATGGTGGCGAGCCAGAAGTCGGTTGGCGCCGCCTTCGTCATGGGTGATGTCGAGGCGTTTGGGCGCGCCGTCAGGGAACTCGGCGCGTCCGTCATATTCAAGAACCAGGCCTTCGGCGGCGTGGCCGTCGCGGGTTCCGACGCCGCCGAGGTAGTCATCGTGCCGGACGTGGACCAGCGCGGCTCCACATCGGAGATCATTGAGAAGATAATCAAGGAGCACGCGGCGAGCCAGAGTTGAATTGTTTTTGCCGCGTCGGCTGAGGCGTGGACTACAGCGCTATAGCCGCCGCGGTGGCGTTTCGATTGGCGTCGGGTATGTCCGAAAGCGACCTTTGGGAGGGGCGCGGCGGCACTTCCGCCGAGGTGCGGTCGCTCGGCCTGCGCCCCGCGTTCCGCTTCCGCCCCACGGGCGAGGTGTTCTACGATCCGGAGGCCTCCGTGCACCTGCCGCGCACGGTACCCGCCGAGTTCTGGGCGGAGGTCGACGACGAGGGCGACTTGCGGAGGTTCGTTCCTGGCGTGGAGCAGGGGTTCGTGTTTCCGGAGGAACCCGGCAGGTTCTTCACCAGGGCCGAGGCCGCGGAGATGGCTGCGCCCTCCATGGCGCTCACCGGAGCGGCTTCCCGAGGTCGCTCACATTGCTCACGCCCTCGCCGGAGTTCTCGCGCTCGTCCATGATTCGCTTCTGCTGGGCCGATTTCTTGGTCCGGCTGCGCTTGAGCTTCGTGTTCGCCGTGGGGAAGCCCGCCCCCTTGCAGGAGAACGCCCCTCCGGATGGCACGAGGCGGTGCGCGGTGTCCGCCCCGCACCCATCGCAGCGGAGTCCCAGCTCGCGGCTGAACTGGGAGATGGGGACGGTCTCCTCCCTCGTGGCGTCGCATTTCAGACACCTGAACACATAGGTCGGCATTGCCCTGATTCTATCCCGCGGGTATAATGGCAGATGCCAAAGAAACCGCCGGATTCCGATGGCGGCGCCGACACCAACGGCACCGAGGAGTGGTTTGGGTCCCTGCAACTCCAGCCCGGGGCCAAGGTGGCCATCGTCACGCACGACACCCCGGACCCGGACGCCATCGGCGCGGCGCTCGCCTGCCAGTGGATATTCCGGAGGAAGTTCCAGGCCGAGTCCACGATTTTCTGCAAGGGTTCGGTGTCGCACCCGCAGAACAAGACGGTGGTCAACCTCCTCAACATCGACCTTCATAAGCTGGGCGACGACGACCTCAGCAGCTTCGCCTTGAGGATCGTCGTCGACGCCACGCCGGCCACATGGAGCCGGACGGGCGAGAGCGGTAAAATCGCCTTCGACGCGTATTTCGACCACCACCCCAAGGCGACAGTCCCTCCGAAGTGGCCTGGACACGCCGACTACCGGCACACAGGATCCGCGTGCGCCATCATGCGGAGCGTGATGCGGGAGCTCGGAATGGAGTTCAATGCCGACAACGAGGACGACCAGATCGTCGCCACGGCCATGGTGGTCGGCATCAGGACGGACACGGAGGAGATGTCCGTGGACGACACGTCCGAGATCGACCTGCTGGCGCTCGCGGAGCTGCACCCGTTCGTGACCCAGAAGATACTGCGGCAGATCATCCGCTACCCGGTGCCGAAGCTCTGGTACGAGCTCCGCAGGAAGGCGGAGGAGGAGGCGGCCTCGGAGGGCAGCGCGCTCGTCACGGGGCTCGGTTTCCTCACGCAGGAGTCCCGGGACGCCCTTGCGTGGGTGGCGGACGACCTGGAGAGGCGGGACGGCGTGGACACCTGCGTCGCGTTCGGGATCATCGAGGACCGGATCGTCGGCGTGGTGCGTTGCTCGAACCCGACGCTGGAGCTCAACGACTTCGTGCGCCGCGTGTTCGGGGAGGACTCCGTGGGCGGCGGGAAGCGAGGCAAGGCCGCCGCGACGGCCCCGCTCGGCCAGTTTTTCTCCAGCTACACAGAATCGTCCAAGGCGAAGCTCTGGGACGCGGTGCGCATCATAACGACTGAGCGGGCGTTCAAGGCCGCGAGCGGCCAGTAACGAGGAGAAGCAGAAATGCCGTCCAAGTGGATGAACGTGGTCGAAGCGGTCGACGCCGCCGATTTGGCTGTTCGGACCGCGTGCGTCCTTGAGCTGCTCATCGAGGAGCGCCCGGTTCCGCCATTCGCCGAAGACGCTATCAAAGGAGCGATAGCCATGCTGGATGACGCCCTGTCTGCCAGCGCACTCCTGACAGGGAACGCCTACGAGAAGAAGTTCTCCGGCAACCTCAACGCGCTGTGTTGGGCGACCGACAGCTACGTCGTTATGCACCCAAAGCACACTACGTCCACTTCCCTTTGTGCGGATGTTGAAGAAGAACTGCGACGGATTAGGAAGAAAATGGGCTTTGGACTCGAATCCGTCAAATCTCAGTGCATCGCGGGTGCGGAGGAGGCCATGCGGTTCTTCGATACCTTAGCGAAAATACTTGCTCAGCGCGCGGACGCCATGCTGCGAGCCTGAATCGTACCGCGGACGCTACAGGTCCACGTCCCTCGGGTCCGCCACCCCGGTCATTGGCCTCGTCACGGAGGCGCTGGACGCCCGCACGGCCGACTCCAGCGTCCTCTTCAGCGGGATCCGCCGGTGCACGCCGACGGCGACGACGGCTGTGACCACATCCCCGGCGCCGGTGACATCATGCACGTCGTGTTCGGCGGCGTGGATGTCCTCCCACTCCCGGAGCCCGGCATGGTCCGCTGGTCCGGCGTACGACAGACCCGCTTTGCCCTTGGTGACCACGGCGCACGACTCGGCGGGGCAGAGACGGTCCCCCTCCAAGCGGGTCCACTCTGCCTTGTTGCATTTTACGATCCCGGCCCCGCGGAACTGCTCCAGCCGCCTTTTCGCGTCCACGACTAGGCGCGGCGCGCCGCCCGGCTCCGCGCCAGCTTGCGCGTAGTCGGCGATCGCCCGCCAAACCGACTGCGTCCAGCAGCCCTTCGCGTAGTCGCTGAAGACCACGGTGGACGGGTTCAGCGCCGTCAGCGCGTCCCACAGTACGGCCTCGCCCTCGGACCATTCGCGCGGTGCCTCCCTATCCAGCCGGATGAGCAGCCTGTTGTCGCGGTCGGTCACCCTTGTCTTGACGGTCGTGGTCCTGGATACGTCCGGCCGCCCCAACAGCACGATTCCCGAGGCGTCGCACAGGCGGCGGAGGTCAGCCTCGCGGTCCGCCCCGTACGGCCCCGCGAGAGCCACATCCTCGCCGAGGGCCGCGACGGACGCCGCCGTGTTCGCGGCGCCGCCCAACTTCAGCAGCGGCGCGCCGCCGAGCAGCACGACCGGCACCGGCGCCTCCGGCGCCAGCCGCGTGGCCTCCCCACCGACGTACTCGTCCAGCATAATGTCCCCGATCACAAGAATCATGGCCGATTCTATCGCGCGGTCTGCGCCGCCGCTTTGTAAAGTCCTAATTCCTCCTGCGGCTGCGGAGAGGGCGGGTTCCCGCCGCCGCATGGAGGAGGTAAAAAAGGGATGTCGTCACCGTGCTTCGTCGTCACCGGGTGCGCCGGCTTCATCGGTTCCCACTTCTGCGACCACCTGCTGCGGGCCTGCGGCCTTAACAGCCGCGTCGTCGGCGTGGACAAGATGGGCTACGCCGCCCTCCCGGAGAACATGGAGACGGCCGCGGGCGACCGCAGGTTCGACTTCGTGCAGGAGGACATCGCGGACCGCGCCGAGATGACGAAGCTGCTACGGCTGCTCCGGCCGCTGGCGGCCTTCAACTTCGCGGCGGAGTCGCATGTGGACCGGAGCAACCAAGGCGGCGACGAGTTCGTGCGATCCAACGTGGGCGGCGTGCACTCGATGGCGGAGGCGTGCAAGGCGCTCAAGGAGGCGGGCAGGCCGATCACCCTGGTGCAGATCGGCACCGACGAGGTGTACGGCTCGCTGGAGGCCGGCAGCGCCACGCCGACGACCAACTTGGACCCGAACAGCCTGTACAGCGCCACCAAGGCGTCGGGCGACCTCGTCGCGATGTCCTACTTCCGCACGCACGGGCTGGACGTCAGGGTCACCCGGTGCACCAACAACTACGGCCCGCGCCAGCTCCCGGAGAAGCTCATCCCGGTGATGGTCTACAAGGCGATGGACGGCGAGCCCCTCCCGGTCTACGGCGACGGCCGGCAGGTCAGGGACTGGATACACGTCAGCGACCACTGCCGCGGCGTGTGGTCCGCGTTCCAACGCGGCTCCGCCGGGCGAGTCTACCACTTCGCCGGCGGCAACGAGATCGACAACCTGACGCTGATCGGGTCGATACTGTCCGCGCTGCGCAAGCCCGCGGATTTGGTCAGGCATGTCGCGGACAGGCTCGGGCACGACAGGCGGTACTCCCTCGACGCCTCCGGCAGCCTCGCCGAGCTCGGGTGGCGCCCGATGATCGACTTCAAGAAGGGGCTGGCGGAGACCGTTGAGTGGTATCGCGCGAACGCGCGCATGCGCGAGGTGTTCCGCGAGATCATGGCTGGGGAGTACGCGAAGCGGAACTACGGCAGGTGACCGCCTCCGAGCGTATGCCGAGCCGCCGCGTGGCCCACGCGAACTCCCGCGGCCCGTTCAAGTGCCTCGTGACCACGCCGCTCTCTCGCCTGAGGAAGGCGACGTACCGCTGCTTGCCGTAGATCTCGTTCTTGTTCACGAGGCGCTCGTACGAGTCGATCTTGCCGACCAGCCCGCGCCTGTTGTTGCGCGTTTTGCCCGGCTGGCCCACCTCGGCCACCGCCGCCAAGTTGGCCGCCTCCAGCTCGCGCGCCCGGGCCAGGAACATCCTCGTGGAGAAGAAGTCCGACTCCATCCACATCGGCCCGCCGGGCCTCAGGTGGAACCAGCTAGGCGGCCTGTCGTCCATGTAGCTGGGGCCGTTGCTCCAGAGCCCGCCCCACAGCGACGCCGCGAACGCCCGCGGCTCGCCGCGCAGCTTCGCGACGCACGCGCCCAGCCAGTCGAGCCCGCGGTCCTCCCCCGGGCAGACGAACCAGATGTCGGTGTCGAAGTGCAGCACGAACTCGTGCTCCGGCCAGCCGGAGAGGGAGTAGGCGTACCCGGCGTTCCCGAAGGCGTGCCTTGCGAGGGGGAGCGACGGCCCCCTGCGCGGCCCGAGGGTCAGCCAGTCCACGCGCCCGGACCTCTTCAGCCCATTCAGGTAATCGACCATGCCCTCGTCCGAGCTCCCGTCGTCGTAGACCGCGACATCGAGAGCGTCCCGGTACGGCCGCACCACCTGCGACTCGATGTGCTCCCACCACCTCGGGAAGTACCCACCGCCGTGGAACCTGTTGAAGCAGTTGACCGACAGCAGGACGTTCGGCATCCCGCTCGTGCGTTCGGCGAAAACTCTACAAGTGTCCGTCATATTGTTTGAGGCGGCCCGCGCCGTGCATGGACGACCTGATCCGCGTCGCAGGCAGGCGGACGTACATCGATCTTTATGACGCCGAGCTGCACGACATGACCGTCGCGTGGGTCGCGGCGGCGTTCAGTCCGAACGGCGCGGCCAGCCGCTTCGCCGCTCCGCTCCGCACCGTCGGCGGGATCGCCACCCGCGACCCGGGCTGTGTCGGCGGGAACGAGGCCGCGTGCAAGGACGATATCCGGCGCTGCGGGTTCGCGTACAGCGCGCCGCTGGCCACCAGCAACTGCGACCCCGCATCGCCCGTGCCCCCGGATGTCGGGGTGTCGGCGGACGGGAGGCTCAGCCAAAATTGGGAGCACCGCGCCCCCGACGGCTCGTGCGGGGTGGAGGACGGTCGTGTCGGCGCGGAGGCGTGCCACTGCCCGCACACGGACACCCCGGTCGCCGGCACCGGGCGGTACTTCTCGCTCGTCGGCGCGCGGTTCCCGTTGTTCGCGAGGAGCTTGGCGTGCAACCCGGAGTACATCGGCCCGCAGGTCGCGTCCCTGCTCGCCGAGTTGGACGAGCTGCGGGAGCTCATAGCCTCCGGCTGGGAGCTGCCCGCGGTGTTCGCCCCCGAGCCGCCCGTCGCGGGCGCCGGCGCCGCCGGCAGGGTGGATTCGCTGCGGTCCGCCATCCGGCGACTGGTGGCGGACGGCGAAAGCGACATTAGGCTGTTGAGGGTCCCTGGCAGGATGCTGGGCGGCGTCGGGTCGGCCGCTCCCGAGTCGGTCTGCTAGCGTTTGGATAGAACCGCGTATGGACATGCAGCAGGTGGTCAATCTTTTCGGCGCTGTCGCGCTGTGTGAGCTGCTCCTGGAGCTCTTCTACGAGGCGCGCCCGCTCGCCCCGCTCCGCCGACTGTTTCGCATCGAGGACAAGCTCGGCTACCCGATCACGTGCGGGGACGACGAGGCGGGCGTCGGGTGTGCGTGGTACAGCCTGCTCGCCGGCTGCGGTTACTGTCTGAGCGTCTGGGTCGGCGTGTTCTGCGCGGTGATTTTCGGGTTGCGGCTGTTCGCGGTGCCGTGGATGCCCGCAGTCCTCGTCTGGATACTGAACGGGCTCATTGTCCATCGCATGAGCAATGTCTGGCACGCGGTGGTGCATCGCCTCATAGACACGGAGGGAAGGCTGCGCAGGAGGTTGAGCATGCTCGGCGGCGCGGACGACGCGGCGCAGTCCGCGCAGCCTGAGGTGGGCGCGCCGAAAAATGATTCGGCCAACGCGCCGCGCGATTTATGATGTTTGTGAGGTCGCTGGCGTGTAGTCGTATGAAGCTGACGGCGATGTCAAGGTCGCCATAAAAAGCAGGGACTTTAACGGTTCGTCCGTCTCCCTTCCCTTGACGACAAAGTGAGTTTTCGACTAGGCACGGCGCACGGAGTGCGCGCACGCAGCGGGGGATTTGTTGATGGCGTCACGGAAAGAGGCCTTGGCCTGTGCGTTGGAGTTCTACGGCGGCGACGAGTTGGCGGCGAGGGTGTGGGTCGATAAGTACGCCCTGCGGGATAAGAGCGGGGACTTCAAGGAGACGTCGCCGACGCAGATGCACGACAGGCTCCTGTCGTACTTTCCGGGCGACGCGGGTATCGACGAGGCGGTGAGGGGCGGCTGGTTCGTGCCCGCCGGGCGGATCCTGTTCGCGATGGGAAATCCGTACGTCCGCGCGACGCAGTTTAACTGCTATGTTATACCGATCAAGTCCGACTCGCTCGAGGGCATCTTCGAGTGCGCGAAGGAGATGGCCAGGACATACTCGTACGGTGGCGGGTGCGGGATCGACTTGGGGTGCCTGCGCCCGGGCGGGGCGCCCGTGAACAACACTGCGATGACCTCGAGCGGCTCCGTCTCGTTCATGGATTTCTTCAGCAAGGTGACCGGGACGGTGGGGCAGCACGGCCGCCGCGGCGCGCTGATGATCACCATACCCGTGGACCATCCTGATGTTCTGGCGTTCATAGGCGCGAAGGACGACCTCGACCCGGCTGTGATGGCTGGCGCGAGCGCGGCGACGCGCAACTTCCTGTACAACCGGCGCGCGGTCGGCCACGCGAACATCAGCGTGAGGCTCACGGACGAGTTCATGGAGGCGGTGGAGCGCGGCGGGAAGTTCCGGCTGCGGTGGCCCTCCGGCGGCGCGGAGTGCGAGCGCGAGGTGGACGCGCGCGAATACTGGGGGAAGCTGTGCCACCAAGCCTGGAAGCAGGCCGAACCGGGGCTCATATTCTGGGGAAGAATGGCCGAGGAGAGCCCGTCCAACCAATACGAGGGCGGCGAGGTGCTGACGACCAATCCTTGTTTCACTGCGGAAATGCGGCTGCACACGTCCGGCGGGATGGCGACGTTCGGGGAGCTGCACCGGTCGGGGTCGGGCGCTTCGGCCGTCACGGACGCCCGGGTGTCCATGTCGGGGATATCCGGCGAATTCGGCACGGTCCCGCGGCCGGCCTCGCCCGTCAGACTCACGGCCAAGCGGCAGCGCGTGTTCAAACTGACCACCAAGCACGGGCACCAGCTCAGGTGCACCGCCTACCACAAGTTTCCCACGCCAGACGGGCGCAAGGAACTTAGGGAACTTAAACCCGGGGATGTGTTACTTCTTCAATCCGGCGAGGGCGGGTGGGGTACGGTTGGCAACTACGAGGACGGGCTCGTCCTCGGATCTTTGACAGGGGACGGCTGTGTCAGTCACAAGGAGAAGGGTGGTCCGTTCGCTGTTTGGTTGATGTTTTGGAATGAGCCGGACATGGCCGAGAGACTCGTGGCGATCGTGAACAAGCGCGTCTCCAGATTGTCGCGGGGCAAAACGGTTGGAATTGTGGAAGTTCTGAGCAGGAACCAACACAACGCACAACACATCAACTCGCAGGTGCTGTATAGATATCTGCACGACCAATACGGCATCAACGGAAGTTCATTCAAGGAGCGTGTTCCGGAGTGCGTCTGGCGCGGGAGGCGTTCTTTCGTGCGCGGATATTTGGCCGCGTTCTTTCAGGCGGACGGAACTGTTTTGCTAAGCGGACACGCCAAGAGTCGGACGCTTTCAATCAGGTTGTCGCAGAGCAATCCGGACATTCTTCGGGATGTCCAGACGCTGCTTGGTAATTTTGGGATAGTCTCATCGTTGCATCTGAGGCGCGAGGCTGGTGAAATATCTTTGCCCGATAACAAGGGCGGAAGAAAGCTGTGTAATTGTAAACGCAGTTACGAGATAATCATCAGCAGGCCGAACGCGTTGCTGTTCGAGAAGAAGGTCGGCTTCGCGGGCAACAAGCGAGCGCGCCTGCGCGCTGCTCTCGACGAAAGAGGTAGGGACTGCCAAAGGCCGGAGAGGTTCATCACCGCGGTGAAGTCGATCGAGCCGGACGGCGAGGAGGATGTCTTCTGCCTGAACGAACCGGAGACGCACTCGGTGGTCGTGAACGGGGTCGTGACTGCCCAGTGTGCCGAACAGGCGCTGCCCGCGTACGACTCATGCAACTTGGGTTCCGTGAACCTGCGCCACATGGTTCGCGACCCGTGGACGGACGGCGCCGACACTGATTGGGGCAGGCTGGAGACGGCCGTCAGGGCGGGCGTGCGGTTCCTCGACGGCGTCAGGACGGTGGAGGCGGACGAGGACAGATTTCCGCTTCCGCAGCAGAGGGAGGCCAGCGAGAGGTTCCGCCGCGTCGGGCTGGGAGTCATGGGCCTCGGCGAGATGGTCGCGTCCTTGGGCATGGTGTACGGCAGCGAGGAGTGCCTGAAGTTCTTCGGGAAGCTGTGCGAGTCCGTGCGCGACTCCGCGTACGACGAGTCGGTCGAGCTGGCGAGGCGGCTGGGGCCTTTTCCGGCGTTCGACTGGGGCCAGCATCAAAAATGCCCGTTCGTGCAGCGCTTGCCGCATCCGCTGAGGGACAAGATCGCGGCGCACGGCCTTAGGAATGTGACCGTGGTCTCTTTCGCGCCGACCGGCACCATAGCCATCCTCGGCCAGACCAGCGGCGGCATCGAGCCGATGTTCGCGCCGGTGTACCGGAGGTACTCGAACCTCGGCGGCAGGGAGAGGTCGGAGTTCCGCGTGTACGACCCGGCCATCTCCCGGTGGCGGGAGGCGACCGGGGCGGACTTCCCGTCCGGCGCGGACGACGTCACGCCGGAGGCCGTCGACACGCTCCCTCCGAACTTCATCTTCTCGCACCAGGTGCCGTGGCGGGCGCGGGTGGACATGCAGGCGCTGGCGCAGGGGTTCGTCGACTCGTCCATCAGCTCCACAATCAACCTACCGCCGGACGCGAGCGAGGAGGAGGTGTCGGCGATATACACGCACGCGTGGAAGGCCGGGTGCAAGGGCGTCACCGTCTACCGCGAGGGGTGCCGCGAGAACATTCTGGAGACGATCCGCGCCGCCAGCCCCGGGAAGCCGGAGAAGGCGCGGGAGCCGTGGACGCGCCCAACGGTCATGGACTCCCGCAGCGTGAGTTTCATGTGCCACAACAACCGCGTGCTCATCGACTTCTGCCGCGACTCCGGCGGCAAGCTCAAGGAGGTCAAGATAGTCATGGGGCGCAGCGGGGACGAGATACACGCCCTCTGCGAGGCGCTCGGCAGATGCGTCTCCAAGCTGTTGCAGGGCGGCGCGGACGTCGCCGAGATAGCCGAGTCGCTCCGCGGGATAAAGTCCGGCCAGACGCAGTGGCTGCGGTTCGACAGCGAGCAGGACGCGCCGTATGTCGTCCGTTCCGTCCCGGACGCCATGTCCGCGTACATGCACCACGCGTTCGTCAAACCCGCCAGGGAGGCCGCCTCCCGGTGCACCACAACCGCCCCGCCGCCGAGCGGGCCGCACGCCGCGGACGAGTCGCACCGCGCCGGGTCGTGTCCGCAGTGCGACGGGATTGACGAATATGGCCGCAGTTAGCGGTTCCTCGATTTCGTTTTTCTGTGCCGGCATCCGGCGAGATGAAATCCACCCGAGCTTCCGGGAACACGCGAACGCGCATCCGTCTCCTCGCCCACTGCGCTTTGAACAATTTGGAGGGTAAAGGTTGAAACTCACGATAGGCTTTGACGCGTCGAGGCACACCGTGCTTTTCGGGCGATCGGACAAGAACCTGAAGCACCTACGGCACCGCCTCCGCGTGGACATCTCCGCGCGCAATGGGAACATCGTCGTGTCGTCCGAGGACGACCAGCGCGCGAAGCTGGCGCAGCAGGTGCTCCAGGCGCTCGTCAAGAGGTTGGGGAAGTCCGGGCGCGTGACCACGGAGGACATGGACGCCGTGATCGACGAGGCGCTAGGGCGGGAGTCCCCTCTTCGCCTTGCGCACTTCCGCGGCGCGGTGGTGCCGTTCACGGAGTCGCAGGCGGCGTACATCTCGGCGATGCTGAGCCACGACCTGACGCTCTGCTTCGGGCCGGCCGGCACCGGGAAGACGTACCTCGCCGTGGCCGTGGCGGTGTCCATGCTGAAGAGCGGGGCGGCGGACCGCATCGTTCTGGTGAGGCCCGCGGTCGAGGCCGGCGAGAAGCTCGGCTTCCTGCCCGGCGGCATCAGCGACAAGCTGGACCCGTACATGAGGCCGCTCTACGACGCGCTGTCGGACATGATGAAGCCGGACATGCTCGCCAAGCTGACGGAGGACGGCAGGATCGAGATCGCCCCGCTCGCCTTCATGCGCGGCCGCACATTCCGCAACGCCGCCGTCATACTGGACGAGGCGCAGAACGCCACCACGGCCCAGATGCTGATGTTCCTGACGCGCATGGGAAAGCGGTGCAAGATGGTCGTCACGGGCGACGCCTCCCAGAGCGACATCGACCATAGGGGGGTGGGCGGGATGGCCGACGCGGCGGCGAGGCTCGCCGGGATCGAGGGCGTGGCGATCGCGGAGCTCGCGAAGTCGGACATCGTCAGGCATCCGCTCGTTGAACGCATCGTCGAGGCATACGGCAGGCGGCAAACACCCACCCAGCCGATATAATCAGCCTAATGCGGCGAGCGCCGCGGAAGGAGGCCGGTTATGCCAGTACTGAAGGTCGTCGTCTACGACACGAGCGTGCACAAGAGGAAGACCCTGATTTGTGCGTCGGATTCGGCGTCCCTGCCGGAGTCGCGGAAAGCGATGGCGGCGGTGGTGAGCCGGTTCGACACGCTGGACAAGATCCGGGCGACCTCGTCGCTGATTATCCTCGACATAAGGCCCGCCAAGGTGGGAAAGGACTATTCCACCGAGGAGTGGCAGTCGTCCCGCAAGAACTTGGCGCAGGAAGACGCCTAAGTGTCCGACCAGTGCGGCTGGCCAAAATGCAGTCAGCCAGCCGCCATCGGCTGGTTGGGAAAGCTGGTGTGCGAGGAACACTGGGAGAAGGTGTGTTCCCTCACAGCTTCCGGCCCCGGCGGATACCGGGAGGCGTACGCCGCCCTCCGCGTCCCCAAACGGCTGTGGGCGAAGTTCCTCTCTGTTGAACCAAGCGTGGAGTTCGGGAACCTGCCCGATCCGGACGAGTTCGACTATTCCTCGGAGGTCTGAGGGGTCATCTCGGCCAGCCGTGCCGCGCCCACATCGTGCCACTCGCGCACAAGCTCATAGCCGCCCGGTGTTTAGTCGAGGAGCGGTAGGTGGGACCACCTTTGCGTGTCCTCGATTAGCCAGTTCGCGACCGCCTTGAGGAACCACTTCATGTGCCTGACGTTGTCGACCTGCTGGCCCATGTCGGCCGCCACGTCGTAAATGAAATGCTCGTCGTTCTCGATCGCGTCCTCGGCGCGGCTGAGTAGATCCCGCTCAGTCAGGGCGCGACCGGACGTTTTCCGGCGCGGCGCGCAGAGTTCGCTGGCCGCCCGCTTCGCGACGGCACCGTAGTCCAACGCCGTCTTTTTCTTCTCGACCTCTTTCTTGTCGTTCGCCAGTCCGGAAAAAGGCGTGCCGAATTCAGGCATGTTCCCCTCCGGACCGCGCGGATTGGTAAAAACAATATCGCGTTGATCCGCGCGCGTCGTCGGCCTACAATCCCAGCATGGAGAAGCGCGCGGTCAATGTGGTCTGCCGGAACCGGAGGGCGAGGTTCCTGTACGAGCTGTTGGAGGTGGTCGAGTGCGGCGTGGCCCTGCTCGGCACCGAGGTGAAGAGCCTCCGCGCCGGCGGGGCGTCGCTGGACGAGGCGTACGCCCGCGTCGAGGGCGGCGAGCTGTGGCTCGTGGGGTGCCACATAGCGCCGTACCCGCACGCCGGTGGTCTGGGACATGAGCCGCTCCGCCGCCGCAAGCTGCTCGTCCGCGCCGCCGAGCTTCGCAAGCTCGGGCCAAAGGTCGGGCAAAGGGGGCTGACGCTGGTACCGCTCCTTCTCCGCTTCAACGAGAGGGGGCTGGCCAAGATAGACGTCGCGCTGGCCCGCGGCAAGGACGCCGCCGACAAGCGGCAGGCGCTGAGGGCGCGCGACGACAAGCGGGAGATGGACCGGGCGCGGCGGACCCGCTAGCGCCTACTTCCGGAAGAGCATCTTGCGGTCTCGGAGCATCATCTGCTTCAGCAGCTCGGCCTTGATGTTGATCTTCTCGCGGTGCGACATCGTGTCCTGGAGCCCCAAGACCTCGTCGACAATCAGGCTCGCCACGTAGAAGCTGAGGAACCCCATGCGCACCTGCTCCATCTCGTTGTACACCCGGTGGTCGGCGTTGATGTATATCATCGTGCCGTGGTACCCGAAGCCCTCGGCCAGCATCGTGGCCGGGCCGTCCGGGCCGAGGTGCTCGATCGTGCACGCTATGTAGTTCTGGATGTCCGCGATCGCCGCCCCCTCGTCGTTGCCCTCCTCCTTCGGATCGAGCTTCGTCGGGAGGGACGTGTCGGCGCCGAGGGGCGGCGCGGGCAGCACGGGCTTCTCGATCGGCACGACCCGCCCGACCACCGGCGGCCTGATCCTGAGCTGGTTGGCGGACGACCGCCCCAGCCTGTCGTTGCCGAGCCCCAGGTCGCCGCCCCCCGCGAGGATCGCCCCACCGGCCACGGCGCCCTCCCGGCCCTCGCCGAGCAGGCCCTCCCGCGCCTTCTTCTCGAGCTGCTGGCGCACGAAGTCGGTCACGCTCTGGATGATCTTCTCGGTGATCAGCCGCTGGGCCGCCTCCAGGTCCTGCTCCTCGAATATCCTCCCGGTGAGCACCGCGTTGATGTCCTCGACGAGCGGGGCCGAGTCCTGCCCCAGCATCTTGGTGATGGCGTCGACTATGTCCGAGTAGCTCCGGATGTCGTCCTCCTCCAGCACCCCGTCGGACAGGCGGAGCTCCTCGGCGGCCTGCTGGATCGCCTTGATGATGCGGTCCAGGTTGGCCCGCGAGGCCGTCACGGTGGCCTCCAGCGGCGCCTCGGGCTGGAGCTCGGCCACGACCTCGGCCTTGTGCTCCTGCTGCGCCAGCTCCACGGCTATCGAGTCCGACAGGGCCGTCTCGGGGAACGCAAGGTTCGGGAACTGCCGCAGCACGGCCGTGACCTGCCGCACGGCGCGGTTGAGCATCTTGGACTGCCTCTGGACTATGTCGCTCGCCCGCGCCCTGTTCTCCGCGTCGATGACATCCTTGAGCAATGGGAGCATGGCGTCCCGCGCGGCGGCCAGCTCGGGCGTCTCCGCGAACCCGGCGCGGTCCGGCGTTATGCTGTCGTTCAGGAACTCGGCGTCGATGTAGCCGGTCAGTTGCTGGGCCGTCTCGTGGTCGTACGCGTTCGCGCCGAACAGCTCCCGCTTGACCATGCGGCCGTGCACCTGCACCCGGACGCCGACCATGTCGCTCAGCTTGAAGGTGTCCGGGGCGGCCACCACCTCGCCCGTGATCTGCCCGAACGGCGTCTCGACGTCGATCGCGTACCTGGAGCCGTGTATGTAGCGCTCCTCGGCCAGCTCGGAGTTCACGTACACGTCGAACTGGTTCTTGAATGTGTGGGCCAGCCGCTCGACCACCTTCGCCCGGATCAGCTCCTCGCTGAACGAGCTCCGCAGGTTCTGCAACACGACGACCACGCCCGTGCCGAACTCGGCGACCGAGTGCATCGCCTCCGGGTCGGTGGACACCCCGGCCGACACCACCTGCTCGCGCCACTCCTCCTCGCTGATCGTGGTCAGCGGTATGAGGATGTCGTTCAGCATGGTCTCCGCGTCGTATGACGCCTCGTCGAAGCTGGCCATCGCGTACTCGCGGGCCCCCTCCGGCCCGTGCGCGCCGTACACCTGGAATTTGTTGGCCATCGCCAGGATGGCGAATTTGCCTATCCCGAACTGTCCGATTGGCTGCCTGCCGTACTGCGACGGCGGCTTGATGCTCTTGCCGAGCGTGAAGAAGTTCACCAGCAGCGGCTCGTCCATCCCGGTCCCGTTGTCCGCGACCACTATCTCGGTGGGGCGCACCTCGATGCGGACGGCGGTGGCGTCGGCGTCGTAGCTGTTGGACACGAGCTCGATGATCCCGGTGCTCGCGTCCGGATACAGCCTCGGGCCTATGGCCATCAGTAGCCTGCTGTTCGCCTGCAAACCGATCTCGCCCATGCTCACCTCCGTCGCCCGGCGCAGGATAAAAACAAAACAACGGCTTTGTTTTCTTTCGCGACACGGCCTCCGGCGGGGGGACGGCATGGGCTGCAAGGTGCTATCCGACGGGGCGATCGGCCAGGCGGCGCTGTACGACTCCGTCACAATGACGGCGTTCGGCCCCGTGATGCCCAACGCGACTTGGGCCGAGGGCTTTCTGGAGTGGCTCGGCCGCCCACCCGGACCCGCCGACGGCCAATCCCTCATCGACAGTTGGGCCGAGTACGAGTCCGCCCACGCCGAGTGCGTGGGATGCGGCGTCAACATGGCGCGCAGGCCCGACTCCGGCGAGGCCCTCTGCGAGGAGTGCAAGGCGGACGAGAAGCGACCGCCCGCCGCCCCGCGCCGCGGGTCGCGGTACCACATGGCGTCCTCGCTGTTCGGGTCGCCCCGCCCCGCCAACCAACGGTTTTAACCCAGTTTGCCTTGTATCGTTTTGCCGTAACGGGCACGCGCGATGCCAGTGCTGCGCGAAAGGATGCCAGTGCCGACCGAACCCGTGCTTCGTCTGACGAGCGCGGATCCGGCGGAGCAGGCCGACGCCCCGCGGCCGGACGCCATGTCCATGGCGCTCGGACTCCAGGTGTCCGCATCCATGTACGAGGTCTGGAGCGCTGCCGACCTGTGGCACATGGCCGGCGGCCCGGCCAAGCCGCTCGCGGTCGTGTCCAAGCGGGTCGGCCGCGAGGTGGAGCCGAGGGAGTTCGCCTCGGCGGTGTCCTCGGCCGTGAACGCCATGCTTGGCTACGACGGCTGCCGGGTCGTCAGGGCTGATAGAATCCGCGCGGACGGCTCGGAGACCGTGTCGCTCATCGTGGACGAGCTCCTCAGCAAGCGGCAGGGGCGGGCGATGCTCCGGAGGGCCGTCGCCAAGCTCGGGGGGAAGTGATGCCGACGTATGTGTTCAGGTGCGAGAACGGCGGGTGCCTGCTTAACCTTCCGGACGGCGACGAGCGGCTGGAGCGCGTGCGAGCCGCCCTCGGCGCGGTCCGGCACGGCGGAGAGGGCGACGGCAGCGTGGATGTCTCATTTCCGTCCTACGCCGCCATGAGGGCCGCGGAGGCCGCTGGCGAGCCGCGTTGCAGCGTCTGCAAGGGCGCGCTCCGACGCAGGCCGACCGCGCCGGGCGTGGGTACCACCCGCGGCACGACGCCCGCGAAGAAGCGGCTCGACTGCGCCGTCGGGGCCAGCGCCGACTTCCAGTGGTCGACTGTGATGGACGACCGCCGAATGTTCGGCGGCGACGCGGCCAGCGCCGGCAGGATCGAGAAGTTCAAGAAGGACGACGCCGAGGCGAAGGAGCAGGCCGCCGTGATGGTGCGGGACCGGAAGCTCGTCCCCAGGAGGAAGGCGACATGATCTCGCGGCTGGTGCTCGACGCCTTCAGGAGACTCGCGGAGTCCTCCGCGACCGCCGTCGAGGCAAATCCCAAGGAGCAGGCCGCGCTGGACATAGCGGCCAAGGCCGCCGCCGAGGCCGAGGGGGGCGCCGCCCCGTCCGACAAACAGACGAACAGGCTCCTGAACGCCCTCGCGGACCTCGATTCCGCGATACGGGCGATGCGCGAGTCCGCGAAGGGGGATCCGGACATCCGAGAAAGGCTCGCCAAGACCCTCTCCGGCGTCATAGGGGAGATTGCGCGCGGCAAGGGAGGCGCGTCGGACGCGGTCGCGAGTTCGGACGCGAAGCATTTGGTGAACTACTGCCGCGTGCTGCTGTCCAAGGCGATGACGGGCGAGGACAGGGGGACGAAGTCGAAGGGCTTCAACGAGTCCCTGCACGGGTTCGCGGGCAGAAAAGACGACCGCAAGACGCTCGGCGACGACATGGTTGCATTCGTGCGCGAAACGTTCTCCGGCGAGCTTCCGATGCTGGTGAAGAAGTACCTCACTACGCCCCCCAAAGGGAATACCTCCACCAGAGGAAGCCTGCTGGCGCAGGAGATTGGCGGGCCGGACGCAGCGCGGAAGCAGGCCGAAAGCCAAGTACTCGCGCTGCTGTACGAATCAATCGCCCGCCGGGTGGACCATGTGCGTGCCGGAACGTACGACTCCGACGCCAATGACGAGAAGTCCTTCACCAGCGTCGTGTCCAGCCTCTGGACGGACATCCACTACAACAAGATCGATGACCAGTTCGCGCGGCCGAAGACTGGCTTGGAGACGCCGCAGGCGAAGTGGAGGCGGTATGTGGAGCCGCTGCGCGGCACCGACATGTTCGCCGCCGAACGCCCGAACCTCGGCGCGATCCTCGACTGGATCAACGCGAACTTCCACCGGAAGGACATCGAGTCGCAGAGACCCTTGACGGTCTCTCTGCCCGGCGGCGGCTCCATCACCGCGCCATCGTTCAAGAGAAGGCTGACGACCGACGACCTGATGAGGTGGTACACGGCGTCGCAGGGCATCTCCAGCATCGACGCACCCGTGTCGGCGGAGGGCGACGGCGGCACGGTCGGGGAGTCGCTCGGCAAGCGGGACCAGGCCGCCGAGGACCGCGAGGAGTACAAGACCGAGTACCTCTCGGACCCTGCGAACAAGGCGCGGATACGCGCGAAGCTCAAGGCTGTCATACACCAGGCCGCCGCGAAGATCCCCGTCAAGCAGGAATCGACCCCGTCGATTTCGTCCGGGAAGCTGCGGAAGATGTACGAGATGATACTCCTGATTAAGCTCGGGTTCGCCTCGGAGCCGGCGGCGAAGAAGAGGTTCGGGGAGGCATGGCGCGAGAATAGCAATGTCATCGCCGAAGAGGACGGGAGCGTGATCGCGGGGGGCGTCGTGCCGCACATCCCGTTCCGCATGAAGCCGATGGACGAGAAGCTGTGGCGCGACCTCGGCAGGCCGCTGCGGAAGGGATGGGAGAACGACAAGGACCAAGGCCCGCATAGGCGATACAAGTTCCCGTGGACGCAGAAGGCGCTGGTCCGCAAGGACACCGTGGAGGCGCCGAGGGACATCCGCGAGCTGCGCGACGACCCCGACCCGAGCCATTGGAAAATAATCAAGGTCGAGCACACCGAGGCCGAGGAGCCGAAGACCGAGCACTTCGTGAACTGGGTCCCGTACACCAAGGAGAACAGGGACGCCGACATCGGGAAGACGCTCGACGCGTATGACGGCGACAAGTGGTTCCGCATGTCGCTCCGGCCGGAGGCGCAGCGGGCGCTGCTGGAGTCTTTGGACAAGAGCGACCCGCTCCGCCATTTCAAGTCGGACGATATCCTCTCTTCGTTCGCCAAGAACGTCGATCAGCCGATGCTTCGGGCGATGGGGCAGGTCAAGCTGACCCTCAGCCCGCAGCCCAACTCGCTCTACCCGGGGATGCCCAGACTCGCTTCCGACATAAAGGCGATGATGAGGGAGGTGGGCGAGATAATACTACGTATGTCGGACCCGGACAAGCCCGGTTACGACCCGGACGCGCCGTGGATATGGACCTATCTCGCGATGAAGAAGCTCGGCAAGGTGTCCCGCCGCCTCCGCCGCCCGCGGGCGGCCAGCGCCGTGGACGTCGAGTCGATGGTCCTGTCGGTCGTGGACGACGTCCTTCCACTGTAGCGCGGTTGCCCGCATGGAGGCGGATATCATGTGCGACGCGCGTGGTACAATCAGGCAATGCGACTGCCGCGACGGGCTCGGGGAGCTCGCCGAGGGTTCAGTGGACCTCGTCGTGACCTCGCCGCCGTACTGGAACCTCAAGCGGTACAGCCATTGGCCGGACTACGCTGGCTACATCTCCGAGATGAACGAGGCCTGGTCGCTGTGCGTCCGCGCGCTGAAGCCGGGCGGCAAGCTGTGCATCAACGTCGGGGCCATACCGGTTTCCAAGAGTGTCCTGGGGTTCAGGCACATGCTGGATCCGCTGTCCGACTTCAGCATGTTCCTGCGCGGGGACGGCCGCGCGTACATCTTCTCGCAGATCGTGTGGGAGAAGGTATCGTCGCCCAGGGTCACGGCGTTCGGCACGTACCCCTACCCGCCCGGTGTACTCGTCTCGCAGAACTTCGAGCACATCTGGGTGTGGCGCAAGCACGGCAAGATGCCGCCCGCCGACCGGGAGCTCCGCGAGCGGGGCAGGCTGACGAAGGAGGAGTGGGCCGCGTGGTGCGCGAACAGCGTGTGGAGGATCCCGGCGTCGTCCGTCTGGCGGGACTGCCCGAGGGAGATGCACGGCGCGCAGTTCCCGGTCGAGGTGCCTCGCAGGCTGATAAGGATGTACTCCCACGTGGGCGACACCGTGCTGGATCCGTTCGCCGGGTTGTCCACGACGGCCGTCGCCGCCGCGCGGTGCGGCAGGCGGTTCCTGATGTTGGAGAAGAACCCGGAGTATGTCGAGGCGTCGCTGCGGCGCCTCGCCGCCGAGCCGGGCGGCGCACCCGACCGCCCCGCGGAACCGCAAGCCTGTTAATGTCTTCATAGAATTGCGAACGCCGCATGGCGAGGCCCAGAAAAGCCAAAAAGGACACGCTGGAGAAGCCGCCGCAGGGGGACCTGGAGCAGGCGTTCTCCGCCGCGATGGACGGCCTGATCTCGGCGGCCGAGGAGGAGGTGGACATCATCACCTTCGCCGAGAGCCCCCGCTACCTGAACCTCCAGAAGGATCCAAAGACCGGTCGAGGCCTGATACCGCAGCAGGCGTTCATCCTGAAGTGCTACTACGGCCTCCCCCTCGACGACACCGACCCCTGCATCCAGGTGAGGCACTTCCCGAGCGACGCGGCGGGCGACCGGATGACGGAGCTCCAGTACGCCAGGTTCCTCATGCGCCAGCGGCGGTGCAACGTCAGCGAGGACTGGCTGGCCAAGCCGTGGAGGCTCCAGGACCTGGTGCTGGCCTGCGGCCGCCGGTCCGGCAAGTCCGTGCTGTCCGCCGTCATCTCCTGCTACGAGGCGTACAGGCTGATAATCAAGGGAGACCCGCAGAGGCACTACGGCGTCATGCGCGGGCAGCTCATCAAGATCGTGAACCTTGCGACATCTGCGCCGCAGGCGCAGGAGCTGCTCGACCTCATCAAGGACATGATCTTCGCCTCAAAGTGGTTCGAGCCGTACCTCGACTCCGCCACGACCACGGAGGTCCGGCTCAAGACAACCGAGGACATACGCCGGGAGCAGGAGTCGCGGAGGAAGGGGCTGCCGGAGAAGGAGTACAGGTCCATACTCGTCGAGTCCCTCGCCTGCTCCGCGTCCGGCTCGCGAGGCGGCACGGTCATGGTGGTGATCCTCGACGAGTTCGCGCACTTCACGGATGGCAGCGGCAACCGCGCGGGCGGTTCGATTCTGGAGGCTCTGGTCCCCTCCACGGCCACGTTCGGGATGGACGCGAGGATCCTGTGCATCTCCAGCCCCTACAACAAGGGCGGCTCCTTCTACAGCCGCTTCAAGAAGGGCATGGGGGACCCGGACAAGGGCGTGGACCCGCTGGAGAGGCCCGCCGGCGTGTCCGAGGGCGGGATACGCTGCTTCCGCATACCCACGTGGGAGGCGAACCCGAAGATCACCTTCAGCTTCCTGAAGGCGCGGCTCCAGTCGTCGGACGGCGACGACTTCGACTGGGAGTACGCCGCCGAGTTCTCGTCGACCGTCACCGGGTTTTTCAAGTACCCGGAGCGGATCGACAACATCATGGCCGCCACCAGGGAGCGCGGGATGGACGCGACGGTCACCTCCCAGCGGTCGAACGCGCCGCACTACATAGCCATCGACCCCGCGTCGGTCGGGCACGGGTACGCGCTCTGCATGGGGCATGTGGAGATGTTCCCGGCCGACAAGGTCGTCGTGAGCGGCGGCATAGAGAGGACCGTGCGGGCCAGCGAGCCGTTCGTGGTGATCGACCGCTGGCGGCGGTGGATGAGCGACGACCTGGAGTTCGTGGACTGCGCGGAGACCGAGCACGGCGTGAAGATCATGGACCCGAAGGTCATAGAGACGTACATCGTCAACGAGCTGCTGCCGAACTTCCGCGTCTCCAAGATATTCTACGACCAGTTCGAGTCCGCCGGCAGCGTCAACGAGTTCAACCGGCGTGGGATAGTGTGCGTCCGGAAGCCGTTCACCGTAAGGCACAACATGGCCATCTACTCCGCCCTGGAGACGCTGGTCTACGACGGCCGCCTCCTGGTGTCTGCGGACAAGGACGCCGAGCTCGGCTTGGACGAGCTCCGCTTCCTCCAGAAGATCCGCATGAGCCGGAAGAACTGGCGCGTCGAGGCGCAGAAGGAGGGCGACGTGACCTCGGACGACTTGGCGGACGTGCTGGCGAACGCCGTGTTCCACCTGATAACTGACAGGGCCCTGCTGGGGGCGAAGCAGGCGGTCGGCCGCAGCGGAAGCGGCAAGCCCGTCGGCGGCCGGAAGGGGGCCGCGAAGCCCAGGGGCGGCCGCCCCCAGACGAACCTCGAGAGGCTGAAGGCGGCGGATCCGCGCTACGGGAGGTGGCGGATGTCCGGTTGGAGGCGTAAATGAGTTTTGAGTTTTGTCTTGCTGCTAGAATGAGGCCGTGTTCGGCGGAGGCTCCCTGATGGACGCGGACGGGGCGATGCGAGCGGCGGAGGAGGCGGCCAGATGCGCCTCGGAGATGAGGGGCGCGCTGGAGGGCGACGCGCCGCGCGACCACCCGTTGGCCGGGGTCTCCGCGTCGTCCGTCGCGAGGTGTCGGCAGATCGCCGAGCAGTTGGCGTGGCTCTCCGGGGAGGCGTTGGCGCAGTTGCGGGCGTACGGGGCCAGCGAGCGGCGCGGCCGCAGGCTCGCGGCTGTGCGGAAGGCGGCGTCCGACGCCGCCCGCAGGCGGACGGAGAAGGCGGAGAAGCCGCCGCAGCCCGCCGCGGTCGCGGATGAGGACGAGGAATCGGAGGACGACCTGTGATCGACAAGAGAGCGCTGAAGTCCGCGGCCGAGGACCTTGCGGACGCCGCCCGCAGGCTGGAGGCGGTGTCTGGCATTTTGGACGGGTGCATCAGGAAGCGGGCGCAGGAGGGTGACGAGCCGCCTGCGGAGCCGCCAGTGGAGCCGCCGGCCGAGGAGGGCGGCGGGGACTTCAAGGACGAGGGCACTACCGGTGAGGAGAGCGGCGGCGAAGGCGATGACGACCTCGGCGATCTCGACCTCGGCGGCCCCGGCGGCGGATTCGGCGGGGGCGGGGGAGGCGGCGGGTTCGGCGGCCCGCCTCCGTCCGGCGGCCTCGGCGCGGACACGGCGGCCGAGGACACAGGTGCCGGCGACGCGGGCGACGCGGGCCTGAAGAAGGACATGGCCGGGCTGCGGAGCGAGATCGAGGGCGTCAAGCGGACCCTCGTGAACGTGGTCGAGGTGCTGGATCATGTCCGGGACCCGCTGCGGGATCCGCTCAGGGGCAACGACGCCATGCAGTCGGTGTAGGGGCATAATATGGCGAGCGGTCGACAGAGGCGGAGAGCCAGGGGTTCGGTGGGTTCCGCGCCAGACGCGCGGACATACCGCACCCGCGCGAGGCGCGCCATTCGCCAGCCGGCGAAGAGCGTCGGCGGCGATCCGCTGTACGTCGGCCCGGTGCGCAGGCACGACAGGCGGGCGATTCGCATGGTGCAGGCGGCGTCGGCCGGCGTGAACATCATGCAGTCCGGTCCGGCCTTCTACCACCCGGACTTTGAGCCGTCGAGCATCCTGCTGCCGCAGGACCAGCTAGAGAAAAACGCCTGGAATAGGCATTTTTACAAAAACGACCCCATCGTCGCGACGGCCATCGACCTGCACGCCGAGCTCCCGCTCTCCAAGATAAAGCTGGCGATGCCGAAGGGCAAGGACAAGGAGCGCAACAGGCGCATACTCGAGTACTTCGTCCGCATGATCGGCAACCAGGGCTGCGACCTGTTCGACAAGCTGCTCCAGGCGGCCGTCGAGTACAACAAGATCGGGAATGTGTTCCTCTGGGTGCAGCTCTCCGACGACAACCGCTGGGCAGAGTCCATAACGCTCCTCGACCCGGACTACGTCACGGCCGAGAAGCTGGAGTGGGTCGGCCGGATGACCGCCGAGCTGGTGCCGACGCAGAACATCAAGTCGATCGTGGAGAACGGCCCGGACCACCCGCGGACGGGGCTGCTGTGGCGGGCCATACCGCCCGACATCCGGGACATCATAGCGACCGGGCGCAATGTGACGCTCAACTGCGACCCGCGGCGCGGGTCGCATGTGGCGCACATCGCGCGGAAGATGTCCGACTTCGACAAGTGGGGCGTCTCGATGATCGAGCGATGCTTCAAGAACCTCGTGTACAAGGACCGCTTGCGGCAGGCGCAGGACGCCATCGCGGCGCGCCACATGACGCCGAAGCACCTCATCTACGCAGAGGGCGGCGGTGCCGTGGACCTCGACCAGCTCCGGGAGCAGGTCGACGCGGCGATGAACGACCCGGACTACGCGATCATCTCCAACTACCAGATAGTGTGGGAGCTCATCGGGTCGTCGCAGTCGTTCCTGAACGTTGCGGAGGAGTGGAACTACGTCAACGAGGAGATACTGATTGGCCTCCAGATGTCGAAGGCGTTCCTCCAGGGCGAGGCCACTTACGCGGGCGGGCAGACCATGCTGGCGATCATGGAGCAGCGGTACGCCATGTTCCGCACGGTGGTCGAGGACCTCGTCTACCGGAGCATCTTCATACCCGTCTGCGAGGCCTGCGGCTTTTATGAGACCGACAGGGACGAGGTCGGGGCCGAAATCAAGAACTACCTGTATCCGCAGATCCAGTGGAACCGGCTGAACCTCACCGACGACACGCCCCAAAGGCAGATGCTGGCCCAGATGGTGACCGAGGGCAAGCTGGACGTCGGCACGTGGCTGGAGACCTTCGGACTCGATCCGGACGTGGTCCACGAGTCGATTGAGAAGGAGCAGTACGGGCCGTTCGACCCGAACTACCAGGCGCTCCAGCAGGCGCTCTACGCCGCCGTCGCGGAGAGGATCGCGCCGGCCCTGGCCAAGCAGCGGGCGCTGGAGATGGGCATCGAGATCGACACGGGGAGCGAGGACGAGGGCGGCGGGCCTCGGTTCGGGTCGCTGGCCGGGACGCACCGGACGGCTGACGGGCGGACCGTGGTCGACACCGAGGCCCCGGACATCGTCGGGATGTCCGCCGCCCGCGCCCTGGCGTCCGCCGTCTCGGCCGACATGGCCGCGCAGATGCGCCGCGAGGCGAAGCGCGAGAGGAAGGTCGCCGAGACCGAGGAGGAGAGGCGGGTTGACCGCCGCAATCGCGGGCTCCAGCGGCAGGTCGAGGACGGCAAGAGGAAGTTCGAGGTCGAGGAGCCGCCGAAAAAGAAGCCGCCGCGCAAGGACATGGTGCGGAAGAGGAAGTTCCGCGAGCTGGGCGGCGGCGTGCGGCCGCTGGTCGGCCCGGGCGGCGAGTCCGCCATCGCGGCCGGCGAGGGGATGGCGGCCGAGGCGGACGAATTCGTCGCCGGCTTGGCGTCCGCGGCGGGCAACCAGTTCGCGTCCGCCGCCGCGAGGTTCGAGGAGGCGGTCGTGCGGGGCAGTCCGGAGGTTTGTAAAGTTTTCTGCCCGCAGCTAGTCGCGTTGGCGGCCACCGAGCCGGGGGTGCCCCTGGAGGACCGCATCCGGGATGTGGAGATCCGCTACGGCGGCAAGATCGGCGAGATGTCCGACCGCCTCCTCGGGAGGCTGACGAGGGCGTCGAGAATCGAAGAACCAACCGTGCGGGAACGCGCGAAGAGGCGAGCGGTCAAGGCTGCGGTGACGGGGATGCTTAGAGCGTACGGCAAGCTACGCGAGGAGGACTGAGAAATGGCGGTTTATGTTATCGGATCGAAGGACGTCGCGGTCAACGACATCAAGGATGTGAACCCTGCCCCGGAGCAGACGATCCCCAACCATCCGTTGGGGAACCCGTATGTCCGCCTGGGGAAGGCCAACGGGCAGCAGACGCCCGCGCTGCACTTCGGCGCCGGCTCGACGGTCGACCTGCCGAACACGAGCGACGTGAAGGAGAGTGAGAGGGGCGGGCAGCTCAAGAGGCTGATCACCGCCGGGCTCATCGCCGTCACGACCTCTGCGGTGGGCGGAACCGACGCCGCGAAGACCAACATCAAGGTCACCTAGTCGCTGCGGACACCCGCGCCTGACCGAGCAGCCCGCCCCCGACGCGGGGGCGGGCTGTTTTGCGCGCCTGCGGGGTGCGTTTTTGTTTTGTTCCAACGCGGAGGCCGCGCGCATGCTCAGCGAGGAGGCGATAAGAAGGGTCGCGGAGCTTGCCGACAGGGAGGCGCGGTTCGACGACCCGCGCGCCCTGACCTTTGAGCGGTTCCCGTACGCCCGCCTCATGACCGTCGAGATCGAGGCCGAGCCCGCGGACCTGTCTGCGTCGGACGCGGACGCCCTCGGGAGGAAGTTCCTCGACCGCGAGTGGGAGACGCATCAGGAGCCGTCCCTCTCGAAGAGGGGCGTGGAGTTCGTCAGCCCCACGACGGCGGGGGACACGCTGGACGAGGAGGTCCGGTTCGCCGTCGGCGCGCTGAGGGAGGCCGGCTACGAGGCGACGCCTTGGGCGTCCGTGCACGTCCATGTGGACGCCCGGGACATGTCGCAGCGCGATGTCGGGAAGATCGTTCTGTTCTCCGGACTCAACCAGGACAGCCTGTACCAGGTCTGCCCGAGGCACAGGTACAACAGCCCGTTTTGCCAGCCGTTCCCGCGGGCGTTCCTCGACGCGCTGGAGGCCAGGCTGCGCGACGAGGAGAGGTGCGACTGCATAAGCGACGTGTGGGAGCATCACCTCGGCGCCACGATGGGGTACGAGACTGCCGCGTGGCACATGCCGTCCAGGTGGTACGGCGTCAACTGCCGCCCGTTCCGCACGCAGGGCTCCATCGAGTGGAGGATGTTCAACGAGCCGCTCGACGCCGACGCCATCCTCCGCTGGTGCGAGGTCGTGCACCAGATAGTCGATCGCGGCGCGTCGATGGGCCTCGACGAGATAGCGGAGACGCGGGACTGGCCCGGGTTCTTCGGGTCGCTCGGCCTGCGGCCCGGGACGCACGCGGCCATGCGGGAGAGGCGCCGGAAGCACTGGCTCAGCGGGCGGAGGGCGCCGGACTACTCCGGCCTCCCGACCGTGCAGACGGAGGGGCCGGATGCTGCTCCACGCCGATAGCGCCGTCGCGCACCACACCTTCGCCGGGCTCGTCGAGTCGCTTCGCGGGCTGGAGTGGTCCGTGCTGTCCGGGTCGCCCGCGTTCGGCGCCGGGCGGGTCGGCGGCTCCGTGAGGGCCGCGTCGGGGGCGCTCGCGGTCGGGTCCGCGTCCCCGGAGTACGGCACGCTGCACGGCGCGGAGAGGTTCGCGGTGGCCGTGTGGATACAGGACGCGTGGGAGGTCGGCGCGTCGGCGTTCGCCGGCTTCCTCGGGCCGGGCGCCGCCCCGGCGAACGGCGTGCGGCTCCTGGCCGAGTCGCCCGACAGCGGCTCCACGTACCCGCTCTGGGCGGAGCTCGTGGTCGCCGGGGCGGCGCATAGGTTCCCGGCCGCGCTGCCGGACATGGATCCGTACCGCGGGCCCGGCCCGGGGGTCCCGCACCTCCTCGCGCTGCAACTGGACAGGCGCGGCGACCGTTGGTCGCTGGCGTCCTCCTTGGACGGCGCCCCGTTCGCGGTGCAGGGCGTGTCCGCGCCGCGGCTGCGCGGTCCGGATGTGGACCTGCCGTCGCAGACCGCGGACGACGAGTCGCACTTCGGGATAGCGCTTTCCGGCCCCGCCGCCGTCGACGAGATTGCGTTTTGGCGCGCTGGGGGCGGGCTGAGGCGGTCCCACGCCGCCGGGCTAATGGACCTGTGGGTGCGGTTCCGGTCCCCCATGTCGGCCTGGACCGGCAGGTTCGGCGAGGACCAGCACGCCCCGCCGCCCAAGTCCCGCGGACGTCTCGGGGCGCCGTGCAGGGTGAACACCAGGCCGATCGTCACGGCGCCGTCCGGGCTGCACATGGACGTCGAGGCCGGCTCCCAGCCACGCGAGAACGAGATGGAGTTCATCGCGAGCGACCCGGACGGCGGCGCCGTGTCCTGGTCCATCGCGTCCCCGGCGTCCTTCGGCGTGGTGAGCCTGCACGCCCACCCGCGCAGCGCGGACGCCGTGGTGGCGAGGTACGACCCCGGCGCGTGCGGCACGGAGGACGCCTTCGTCCTGAGGGCGGAGTCGCGGTGCGGCCTGGGCGAGGACGTCGCGGTCACCGTCAGCATCGTCGGCGGCGTCCCGTGCTTGGTCGTGCCGGACTCCGTCTCCCTCGCGGACGCCGCCGCCCTCCGCGCCGCGGTCGGCAGGGCGGACTCGGTTTCGCTCATCGATGCGATCGGCATGGGAACCAGCAAGGCGGACTCGGTTCCCATCGCCGACGCGGTCGCGTTCGCGGCGAGGATCCCGGAGGCGGACTCCGTCTCGCTCGCGGACGCCGTCGCCCTCGTTGTCGGGGTAAACGCGTCGGACGCCCTCTTCCTTGCGGACGGCGTCGCGGCTTCCGAGCAGACAACCACGGCCCCGCCGCCGACCACCACGGCCCCGCCGCCGACGACAACTACTACGCCCGCGCCGCCGACCACCGCGCCGCCGCCGACCACGACGGGTCCGCTTGCCACCACCACCGCGCCGTTGACCACGACGACGGCCCCGCCGATGACCACGACGGCCCCGCTGATGACAACCACCACCGCGCCGCCCGGGCCGATGTTCGGCGCGGAGGCGGAGTTCCTGCCCGCCAACGGCGCCGCCGACGTCTCCGCCGCGTCGCTGGGTTCCGGGAGGTTCGTCGTCGCGTTCCGCGACGCCGCCGACGGCGACCACGGCACGGCGAGGGTGGGGACGGTCAGCGGGACGGACATCACGTTCGGCCCGGAGGCGGAGTTCCTGCCCGCCACCGGCGCGTCCTACGTCTCCGCCGCCGCGCTCTCCGCGACGGCCTTCGTCGTCGCGTACCGGGACGGCTCCGACTCCGGCCACGGCACGGCGAGGATCGGGACCGTCAGCGGGGCGGACATCACCTTCGGCCCGGAGGCCGAGTTCCTGTCAGCCGGCGCCGCCTACAACGTCTCCGTCGCGGCGCTCGGCGCCGGCAAGTTCGTCGTCGCGTTCCGCGACAACGCCGACGGCGACCACGGCACGGCGAGGGTGGGGACGGTCAGCGGGACCGCCATCGCGTTCGGCGCGGAGGCCGAGTTCCTGTCCGCAGGCGCGGCCACCGACGTCGCCGCCGCGGCGATCAGCAGCACCAAAATCGTCGTCGCGTACCAGGACAACGCCGACTCCGGCCACGGCACGGCCAGGGTCGGCACGGTCTCCGGGACGGACATCACGTTCGGCGCGGAGGCCGAGTTCCTGTCCGCCGGCGCGGCCGTCTACGTCTCGGCCGCGGCGCTGGGCGGCTCGCAGTTCGTCGTCGCGTACTACGACGCCGCCGACTCCGGCCACGGCACGGCCAGGGTCGGCACGGTCTCCGGGGCGGACATCACGTTCGGCGCGGAGGCCGAGTTCCTGTCCGCC